>Ga0308173_10000002_pt1 | contig 609954 bp, 495 predicted proteins | sample PhyPR1_FD_203716 | JGI IMG/M metagenome (GOLD analysis project Ga0308173, IMG submission 203716) | Soil microbial communities from UC Gill Tract Community Farm, Albany, California, United States - DLSLS.P.R1 | ecosystem: Environmental > Terrestrial > Soil > Agricultural land | place: USA... | reverse complement strand
TGAGGAGCGGGTTGTCGATCGGCGAGTCATCGATGAGGAGATAGCCGTCCTTGACCCACGACTCCTGATGATGGCGCGCCGAGAGGTAGGACGTCATCGCGACGCGGATCCCGGGCGCGAGCTGGGCATTCACGTTCAGGTTCGCGACGGCGTTGTTGAAGCCGTGGCCGATGCCGATGAGCTGATTCGCGTTGACGCCGTTGGTGACCAGTGGCGTGGCCGCGTTCTCGTGCTGCAGCCCCTGAAACTCCTGCGTGAACGCGCCGCCGAACGAGAGCGCGAAGCCGCGGAACGGGACCTGCTCTTCCTTCGGCGCTTCGAACATGTTCACGCCGCGCTGGTCCGCCGGGCGAAGGTGGTTGATGTCGAACGGACGATAGAGGAGCGTGCGCGCGTCGGCCTTCGCCGCTTTATCAGAGCTGTCCTTCGAGGCGTTCGCACTCGTGGCACTCGGCGGGGCCGGGTTCGCTGGCCCAATCGACTGACGATTCGCGCCGTCCTGCTTTTGGGCCGACGCGGCGCCGGCGATGAGGGTCGCGAGGATTCCGGCAAAGCCGATTCGATTGACGGTTTTCATAGAGACCTTCCTATTGGTCGGGTGTTGCGCTGGTCCAGCGTGCGAGCGCCGCATGGCACTCGGTCTTGCATCTGCCCCGAAGCTACGGCGCGTCGACTCGCCCAACCGTCCGGCCAATTCCCGGGATTTCGTGCGGCATTGCTTGTTTTTGTGTGGGGAAATCCCTGACGGAGCACGGGCGTCACTCCGCGAGAGTCAACAGCGTCTGCCCGGCGCCATGCGCCATGCGTAACGCGATCTCCTGCCCGCTCTCGTTGTGCATCTCCTCGATGCAATCGACATCGCCTATGCTTCGCATCAACTGGCGTCCGACACCGCCGATCTCCCCGAACAGGAGCTCCACACGGCCCGAGTCGTCGTCGTAGCTCGCGCTGATCAGCGGATAGTCGTTCTCCTGCGACTGCGCGCCGAGGTCTGGATCGTCCGCCTCGAGCGTCGCGCGACGACCGACGTTGTGTCGCGTGAATCGCGCGAGCATCTCCGCCCACTCTGCCCGGGCGAACGTCGTCGTCGTCGAACGCTCCGTCGTGATCCGCGCCTTCGTCATCGCCGCGGCGTGCGGGACCGAGAGCACACTGCACGTCGCGCAGCGCAGAATCCGCGTTGTCACGCTTCCGACGAGCATTCGGGTGACGAAACCATGCCCATGACTTCCGGTTGCGATGAGATCCGCATTGACGCTCGCCGCAAACGCGAGCAGCTCCGTCGCCGGGTCGCCTTGGAGCAGAATTCGCTGAACGGCGATCCCCTCGGGAATCCGAAGCCCGTCGCGCATCTTGTGCAGCGCGTCGCCGGCGTCGTCCTTGTACGACGCGCCGAACCCGCTCCAGTCGCTCAGCATCGCGTCGCGCGGAGCGACATGCGCCAGATAGACTGTCGCGTTCGGCGCCGCGACCTCGAGGGCCATGCGCGCAGCTCGAAGGCTCGTTTCGCTGAAGTCCGCGGCGACAACGATTCGCGTCGGTGCTCGCACCGGCGCGTTCGACACCGCGTAGACGGGCGTGCCGGCGACTCGAACCAACCGAAGGGCCGTTTCGTCGCCGAAAAGTCGGTCGACGACTCGGTGGCGGCCGAGCCCCGCGACGATCAATGATGCGTTGATCTGGCGAGCGAGCTGCGCGACGCAGGTCGCTGGATCGCCGTCAAAGAGCTCGACGTTGATCGTATCGTCATTCCACATTCGCCCCGCCTGCTGCCGCACGATCCGCGTCTGTTCGCGTCGCCGGGCGCTTTCGACGTCGGCAGAGACGCTCGTCGGCATCTCGGGCGTTATCATCGGCAGCGTTCTGACGACGCTCACCACGCGGAGCGCGTCTTTCTGCCCCGCGAGAAGCCGGGCCATCAACATCGCGTGATTCGACTGATCGTGTCCATCGGTCGCGACGACGACCGGTGACGTCCGACTCGCGCGAATTCCCTGGCGTGGCTTCGTCGCCAGTTCATGCATCGTTGTCATAAATCCTCCTGTGCGAGCGCGGGCGGTCCGCGCTGCCGAAGGATGGAGAGCCAGCGCGACGACTACTGTCGTCGAAACGCTGATTTCTTGTAGGAGAACGCCAGACTCGGCGACTTGTGCGGGAGAGGGTTCAGCGACGGCGGGACGCCGCTACTCGCTCCACTTCCAATTGCGTATCGCGGGTGCATCCTCGAAGTGCTCGCGCGCGTACCGCACGGCCTCGTCGATGCGCTGATTCAAGTCGGCGACGAGCGAGTCAACCATCGCCGCCGGCAGGCGCGCGTGCTTCAGAGCGAGCGCGGCGAGGTGAAATCGGCTCATTCCATTCAGGACCACCATGTCGAACGGCGTCGTCGTCGTTCCCTGCTCATTGAACCCGCGAACATGGAACCGCTCCGGGTGCGGCCGTCCGTGTACGAGCTGGTGCACCGCGCGCTGATATCCATGAAACGCGAACACCACTGGACGGTCTGTCGTGAACAGCTCCGCGAATCGCGCGTCCGACATTCCGTGCGGATGCTCGCTCTCCGGAAAGAGCGTCAACAGGTCGATGATGTTCACCACGCGCACTCGAAGATCGGGCGCTAGTTGCCGCAGGTGCCACGCGGCGGCGATCGTCTCGAGCGTCGGCGTGTCTCCTGCGCACGCGAGGACGACATCCGGTTCGCCGATCGTTTCCGTCCCGGCCCACTTCCAGACCGACGCGCCGAGCGCCGCTTGTTCGATGGCTTCGTCCATCGTCAGCCACTGGAGCTGCGGCTGTTTGTCGATGACGATGAGATTCACGTAGCTGCGCGATCGATAGCAGTGATCGGCGACCGACAGGAGCGCGTTCCCGTCCGGCGGCAAGTAAATTCGCGTCACGGCTCCGCGCTTCGACAACATGACGTCGATGAGTCCCGGCCCCTGGTGGCTGAACCCATTGTGATCGTTTCGCCAGCAGGTCGACGTCAGCAAGATGTTCAACGACGCGACAGGCTTTCGCCACGGAAGCTCGAGGGCCTCGGCGAGCCATTTCGAGTGCTGGACGATCATCGACGCCGCGACCATCGCGAACGATTCGTACGTCACGAACAGCCCGTGACGCCCGGTGAGCAGGTAGCCCTCGAGCCACCCTTCGCAGAGATGCTCGCTCAGCACCTCCATCACTCGCCCGTCCGGCGAGATGTGATCGTCGATTGCAAGGCGCCGCCGCACGAGACAGCGATTCTCGACGTCGAACACGGCGGACATGCGATTCGAATTCGTCTCGTCCGGACAAAAAAGACGGAAGTTCGCCGCGCTCTTGTTGAGAACGAATATGTCGCGCGTCAGCTCACCGAGCCGCCGCACGGACTCGATCTGCTCGTTCCCCGGACCGCTCAGCGCAACCGCATACTTCTGAAACGGCGGAATCACGAGGTCGCGCAGCAAGCGTCCGCCGTTCGCGTGTGGATTCGCTCCCATGCGACGGTCACCGCCTGGCGCGAGCTCGGCGAGGTCGGACACGAATCGACCGTGTTCGTCGAAGAGCGTCTCCGGCGCATAGCTTCTCATCCACGCCTCGAGCGCGGCGAGCGACGCGGGATTCGTTTTCGCCTCCGGGAGTGGAACTTGGTGCGCGCGGAAGGTGCCTTCGACCGGAACTCCGTCGACGACCGCCGGTCCCGTCCACCCCTTCGGAGTCCGCAGCACGATTGCCGGCCAGCGCGGCACCCCTTCGGTGCGCGACGCACCGAGCGCGCGTGCCTCGCGCTGAATCGAACGGATGGAGTCGTAGCAGCGATCGAGGGCCGCGGCGAGCTCCTGATGAACGCGCTCAGGTTCGTCCCCCGCGACGACGTACACCTCGTATCCATGCGACTCGAGCTGCGCGCGCACCTCGTCGTCGGGCGACCGCGCGAGCACCGTCGGCCCCGAGATCTTGTACCCGTTGAGGTGGAGAACCGGCAGAACCGCGCCGTCGCGCGCCGGATTCAGAAAGCTGATGCTCTTCCACGAGCCCTCGAGCGGCCCCGTCTCCGCCTCGCCGTCGCCGACGACGGCCGCGACGATCAAATCAGGATTGTCGAAGGCCGCGCCGAAGGCGTGCGTCAACACGTATCCGAGCTCGCCGCCTTCGTGAATTGACCCGGGCGTCGGCACGCTGACGTGGCTCGGAATACCGCCCGGCGTTGAGAATTGTCTAAACAGCCGTCGCAATCCGAGCTCATTCCGCGTGATCTCCGGATACAGCTCGCTGTACGTGCCCTCGAGGTACACGTTTGCGACGATCGCCGGACCTCCATGTCCGGGACCGGCGAGATAGATGACGTCCGCGTCGCGCTCGACGATCAATCGGTTGAGGTGCGCGTAGAGCAGGCTGAGCCCTGGTGACGTTCCCCAATGTCCCAAGAGCCTCGGCTTGATGTGCTCAGGCCGAAGCGGTTGGCGGAGCAGCGGATTCTCTTGGAGAAAGATTTGGCCGACGGTCAGATAGTTGGCCGCATCCCAATAGCGCTGGATCAACCGAAGCTGGTCACTCGAGAGCGGCCCCGTCGGCTCGGTCACACGTGTTCCGGCCGCGCCGACGTCGAGCACGGCGCTCGAGACTGTCGGATCGAACACGAATGCTTGATCGTTCACCCTGGACTCATTCGCACTCGTGCTCACTTCGGTCATCGGTTTCTCCCGTGAACATTCTCGTTCTCAACGTCGGATCGTCGTCGCTCAAATTCCAGCTGATTGGTACTGACGGCGACGCGATCGCCGAATCGCGCGACCGCCGCATCGCCGGGGGCCAGATCGAACGAATCGGCGGCGAGGCGATCATCACATTGTCTGCCGCAAACCAGCGGCCGCGAACGACGACCGCCGTCATTCGTGACCACGCCGCCGCCGTCGGCTACATCGTCAAATGGTTGACCAGCGCCGAGTCCGGCGTTCCCATCACGACGATCGGCGAGATTCAGGCCGTCGGACACCGCGTCGTGCACGGCGGAGAGCGATTCACGCAGTCGACGCTCGTCGACGACGCGGTTTGGTCCGCACTCGAGGGGCTCATCGAGCTCGCGCCGCTGCACAACCCGCACAACCTGAGCGGAATTACCGCCGCGCGCGCCGCTCTCGGTCCTGGAATTCCACAGGTCGCCGTGTTCGATACTGCGTTTCACCACACCCTGCCGGAGACCGCGTACCTGTATGCGATTCCCTATCAGTTCTATCGCCGATACAAGGTCCGCCGCTACGGGTTCCACGGCACGTCGCATCGGTACATCGCCTATCGATATCGACAGCTGACGCAACGAACGCACGAAGACACGAAGATCATCACGCTTCATCTCGGCAACGGCGCGTCCGGATGCGCGATCAGCGGCGGGAGATCTGTCGATACCTCGATGGGGTTCACGCCACTGGAAGGTCTCATGATGGGCACACGCTCCGGCGACCTCGACCCCGCGATCCTCGACTTCATCTCCGCGAAGGAGGGGCTCGCGCTTCGCGATGTCGAGATGCTCCTGAACAAGCAGTCCGGACTGCTCGGCGTCTCCGGATTGACCGCCGACATGCGGGAGCTTCTCGACGAAGCCGCCGAGAATGCGGATCGGCGGGCGCGCCTCGCGATCGATTTGTTTTGCTATCGCGTCAAGAAGTATCTCGGCTACTATCTCGCGGCGATGAACGGCGCCGACGCGATCGTCTTCGCCGGCGGCATCGGCGAGAACTCGACGCCGGTTCGCGAACGGATCTGCGAGGAGCTCGACTGGCTCGGCATTCGAGCCGATTCGGCGAAGAACAACGCGCTGCGCGGTGGAGCGGAGGGACGCTTCGATGACGACGGATCGCGCGTTCAGCTCTGGGTCATACCGACGGATGAGGAATTGCTCATCGCGCGTGACACGTGGCGCGTCGTCACCGGAGCCGAGCTTCCGTAGCCGCGCCACTCACGTCCGCGGCGCGAGCGGTAGGGTGAACGTGAACGTGCTCCCCTCTCCGAGAACGCTGTCGACCCAGATGCGTCCCCCGTGCGCCTCCACAATTCCTTTCGCGATCGATAAACCCAATCCGGTGCCGCGAACGCGAGCGCCCTGCGACGCATGCCAGAAGCGATCGAAGACGCGCGACTGGTTGTCGTCCGAGATTCCCGGCCCGGTGTCGCGCACCGAGAAGGCGAGTCGGCTGTCGTCTGGATTTGCGCTCACCGTGATCCGTCCGCCCCGCGGGGTAAACTTGATCGCATTCCGCAGCAGGTTGCCGAGGACCTGAACGATTCTCGCGCTGTCCGCTTCGACGAGCGGCAAATTCGTCGGCAGCAGCGCGTCGAGAACGATGCCGTGCTGCTCTGCCTCGACCTCGAACATGTGACGCGCCTGGAGCACGATCTGCGACGGGTCCTCGGCGCGCGTTTGCAGTGACAGTTGTCCGCGCTCGATGCTCGCGACGTCGAGCAGATCCTGAATGAGTCGATTTGCCCACGTCGCCGACTCGCGAATGGTGCCGAGCAGCGCGGCTCGCTCCGACGGATTCGCCGGAGCGTTCTCTTCGAGGACGCGCGCGCACATGCCGATGGCGCTGATCGGATTGCGCAGGTCGTGCGAGACGATGCCCAGCATCTCGTCGCGCGCGCGATTGGCAGACTGCGCCAAGCCGTACAGCCGCGCGTTCTCGAGCGTCGTCGACGCGACGGTCGCGAACTTGTCCGCCAACGCGCGCTGATCGGTGGTGAACGTCCGCTGCGGATCGGTAAGAATGAGCGTCATCGCCCCGAACGCTTCATCGCCGCGAACCAGCGGCAGCGTCATCAGCGAGTGCACGCCGAGATCGCGCCACGCCGCGACGAGCGACGGCTCTTCGTTTGTTTCGAGCCACTCGGCGTCGATCGACGTTGCGACCTCACGCCGGCGGCGGCGGATCGCGTCGACGATCGGCGATGGTGAATCCCAATCGAGCGGGTGCGCGCCGATCACGGTCAGCGCAGGCGTCAAGCTTTCGCGCTGTCGCGTGCTCGAGAAGCGGCGCAGCACGTCGTTCGGCCCATTGATGTCGACGATGCACGCGTCGCCCAGTCTCGGAACGGGGAGGTCGGCGATGGCTCGTGCCGCCGCGTCGAAGTCGAGAGACTCCGCGAGCGTCGCGCCGGCCGAGGCGAGGAATCGCTCGTTCTCGGCGGATCGGATACGTTCGGTGATGTCGCGTAGCACGACGGTGAACAGAATCCCGTCCCGCTCGACGAGCTTCGAGATGGAAGCCTCGGCCGGAAACTCGGTGCCGTCGGAGCGAAGACCGAAGATCTCGCGACGCTCCCCCATCTGGCGCGACGTCTCGGGAGCCTGCGCGAAGCGCTGCATGTGGCCGTCGTGGCTCGCTCGATATCGCGCGGGGATGAGAATGTTCAAATGGCGGCCGATGGCATCGGCCGCCTTGTATCCGAAGATCTCCTCCGCGCCGCGATTGAAGTGGACCATTCGCTGCGAGCCGTCGACGGTGACGATCGCGTCGGCGGCGATCCCGAGGATCCCGGAAAACTTCGCCTCCGACGCCCGCAACGCATCCTCGACGCGCCGTTGTGAGCGCAATCGGGTTTCGACGACGAATTGTCGCAACAGCACCAGCGCGAGAATGACGCTGATGACGACGAGCGCGATCGGCAGATCAGGTCTCCACGAGAAGTCCCAGGCGGAGAGCAAGCTGCACATAGTCGGAGCGATGCGCGAGTCCGAGCTTCTCTTGAATGCGCTGCTTGTAAGTGTCGACGGTCTTCGGGCTGATATAGAGCTTCTCGCCGATCTCCGGCGCTGAATACCCTTGCGCGACGAGACGGAGGACGTCGCGCTCCCGTTGCGTGAGCTTGTCGAACTGGTCGCGCTCGGCCTTCGCCGGGTCTTTCTTCGTCAAATTCTTCGCCAGAATTCGGCCGGCGCTCGGATGCACGTACACGTCCCCGTGCGCGACCGCGCGCACGGCATCCACGAGCTCTCGATCCGCGGCGCTCTTGACCAGATAGCCGGCCGCACCGGCCTGCATGAGTGGAACGAGATAATCCTCTTCCGTGTGCATCGTCAGCACGAGGACTCGCGTCGACAAACCCTTCGCGACGATCTCCTTGGTGGCCGACGTGCCGTCCATGTCGGGCATCGACAAGTCCATCACGACGACGTTCGGCTTGAAGCGTTCGGCGAGCGCCACCGCCTCGAGTCCGTTCTTCGCTTCGCCGATCACTTCGATGTCGCGCGCGGCGTTGAGAACCGCCTTGAGTCCCGCCCGCACGACGGCGTGGTCGTCCGCCAACACAACGCGAATTACGTCATCAGTCATTCGAATCCCTCGATGATGAGCTCAGGTCGCCGCCGTGAGCGGTACCGTCGCGACAATGGTCGTCCCCCCGCGCGGCGCCGACTTGATCTCCAACCCTCCGTCCACGAGCGCGACGCGCTCGCGCATCGACGTCAGTCCTCGCTTGATCGTCGTCTCCGAGGACTCGGCGATCGCGGGATCGAACCCGATCCCGTTGTCCAACACTTCCAACCTTGCTGAACTCGCGTCGCTATTCAAGGCGATCCGGATTCGGCTTGCCGACGAATGCAGAACAGCGTTGCGCACCGCCTCCTGCGCCACGCGGTAGAGCGCCGACGCGATGCTCGGCGGAATCGAGCGTGGCTTCGAGTCGACGTGGACGTCGACGTCGATTCCCGTACCGGACGTGGCATCGCGGGCAAGCTTTTCGAGCGCCGGAACGAGCCCGAGCTCATCGAGCACGATCGGCCGAATCGTCTGCGACAACTCGCGTACCTCTTCGGTGATCTCCTGCGCCGCGTTGCGAGCGTCATTCAGCCGAGCGGCCAGCGCCGGATCCGTGCAGTCGCGAGCGGCAGCGGACAGCTGCATCAAGAGCGCCGCGAGACGCTGCGCCGTCGAATCATGTAGCTCGCGCGCGAGCGCGGCGCGCTCGGTCTCCCCTGTCTCGATGACGTCGTTCGCCAGAACGCGCATCCGCGTCCGCTCGTCGGCGAGACTGTCGAGGAGGATGTTGAACATCGCCCCAACGCGCAGCACGTCTTGGTCGGCGATCGCCGACCGGCTCACGCGGGCCGCGTAGTCGCCATACCACACGCGGGACGCGACGGCATCGAGGTCGCGGATCGGACGCAGCGCGACGAGCACAAGCGCGAGATGAATCAGAATTCCCGCAACGACGAGCGCTGCCGCGAGGAGGCTGATCGAGTGACCGCTCACGACCCACGCGACGGCGAGCAGGGCCACGACGACCAAATTCGCGCCCGCGACTTTCACGGCGAGCGGCGCGCGGAGCGCCGCCAGGCGCAGCGGAGTTCGCCCGGCGAAACGATTCGTTGTCGCGGAGGAGGAAGTTGATGTCAGTGGCAACGCGAGGGACACGGATCGACTCGGCAAAGGTCGCTACTTCTGCACCACGAGCGCCGTGACCATGCCGAACATACCATGATCCGACTCCGCGTGCGGGAGGATGTGGCAGTGAAATGCCCACGTGCCTGGATTGTTGCAGTTCACGACGACGTCCCAGCGTTCACCCGGCGCGACGTTGAGCGTGTCGCACTTCCACGGCGCGGGCACCGGCCAGCCATCCTTCGCGATGACAGTCATGTGCATGCCGTGCAGGTGCATCGGGTGAATCATCATCCCTTCGTTCATGAAGCGAATGCGAAGCTTCTGCCCGAGCTTCGCGACGAGCGGCTGCGTCGCTGGAAAGCTTTTGCCGTTGAACGTGTAGCCGTGCATTCCGTCGTTCAGGATCAATACTTCGTCGACATCAGGATTGTCATATTGGCCTTTCTCTTTCGGCTCGACGATGAAAGCGCCGAGGAGCCCGAGGCCGACCTGCTTCGCTGAGTTGTGATGCGAGTGGTACATGTGCGAGCCGGCGTTCGGCACGACGAACTCGTACGTGTAGGACTGTCCGGGCTTGACCGGCGGCTGCGTGATGAAGGGAACGCCGTCCTGCTCGTTCGGCAGCTCGAGTCCGTGGAAGTGCACGGCGGTCGACTCGGGGAGGGCGTTGTGAAGGATGATGCGCACCTTGTCGCCTTCACGAACGCGGATTTGCGGGCCCGGCACCTGGTCGTTGTACGCCCACGCTTCGACCATGTGGCCGGGCTCGGTCTCCCACTGAATCTTCTTCGCGGTGAGCTCGAAGACTTTCACGCCGTTGTCGATGCGCGGCTTGAGCAGCTGGTTCCCCATCCCTGCCGTCTTCGCCGGAAACGCCTTGATGCCCTTCTCGTGCATCGCGTCCATCGCGTCGGCGGTCGAGACCGCGGATGCGCCGGACATCGTGTCGTGCGGGCCCATCGTTCCGCCCGTCTGTCCCGCGTGGGCCTGAGCGGCTGCCGCCGTCTTCGTCTCGGCTTTGCAGGCCGTCGCCACTCCGGCCACGAGCGCAGCGACGCCGGTGTCGCGGAGGAACTTGCGCCGGCTGGTCTGCTTGTCGAGCAGCGACGCGGGACGATCGAGCACTGATGTATCGGACATTTTGCGTTTCCTGATCGTTTCGGAGGAAGCGAATGCGCGGCAGAAGTGGTTCGCGCTCTCAGGAACGAGTCTAGGCTTCTGCTGCCGCCTGCTCTGTCGGGGGGATAAGGGAATCGCGGAGGGAGGATCCCTGGCCGTTTGTCAGGGATTCCCTCACGCGCGTTCCGCTTTAGCGTTCGGCCGCTGCGGCGATGGCTCTCGCGCCGACCGTGAGCTCGAAATTGACCTTCACTTCGTCGCCCGTTTTGAGCCGGCCGAAGATTGCCGTCGGCGGCTTGATCCCGAAGTCCGTCATTTTGATCGGCACGAGGCCCTTGGCTGTGACGGAGCCGTCGGGCAGGCGCGTGGCAACGACGTCCATCTCGATCTTTCGCTCGCTGCCGGCCACGCTGAGCGTACCGACCGTGTGCAGCGTGAACGTGTCCTTTACCTCGCCTGGCACCGCCTCGAACGTCGCGAGGATGTAATTGATGTCCCCGGTTTCGTCCGCCTTGAGCGCTTTATAAAGATTGTTGTCCATCGCGTCGTGGCCGCACTTGAGCGACTTCACCGGCACTTTCACCTGGACGCGCTTGAGAGCTTTCGGCGGCGCGGTCGCGATCTGCGTCGCGAGCGCGGCGTCGAGGTCGATCGATGCGTCGAGCGCCGTCGCCTTGCAGCTCCAGCCGTGGAGGTTGGACGTTCCGTCGATCCACAGCTTGCTCTCCGGGCTGACTGACACTTTCGTATCCTGTGCACGCGCGACGGTGGCGACGAGGGCCAGTAGCGCGACGGTGGCGATTCGTGATTTGATCATCGTTCCTCCCGCGAGTCTGTCGATGGACGCTCGGCCACCCGGCGGAGCGAAACAGCCATCGAACTGCGCTGAAGGTAGGATTCGCGGGTGACGCGTTGTGTCGGGCGGAAGCACGAACCTTCGTCGGGTTGGACCATCGCGCGACTAAGGGTTTACCTGATCGCCGCGTGCCATTTCCGTCGACTAGAATCGCTCTCCCGCACGCTCACGGGCCGCGCTCCCGAGCGCGCGGATTCGCGACCACATCGTGAGGAAGAAGAGCATGAGGCCGATAATCTGCGCGAACCCGCCAGCGACCACAGACGCACGCAGCCAGAGCGGCGCAGCGTCCCCGGGCGCCGGGCCCCCGACCGCCTCGGCAAGCTCGCCGAGCACACGAACGGCGGTTCCAACCGTCAGCAGCCAATAGGCCGCGAGCACGAGCGCAGGCTTGTAGCGCTGATCCTGCTTGTCAGGCCGCGGAAAGAGCCAGAGCGCGACGCCGAGGATCATCATCATGACGAACCCCACGAGGATCGCGTGGGTGTGAGCGCTCGTCGCGTACGGCGACGGAAACCGATGATACAAATCGCGCTCGACGATCATCCATCCGGCGATCGCCAGGCCGACGAATAGAAACACGATCGCGGTTTTGATGTATCGGCGGACAAGTGAGTGCATTGCGGACGATTGGTGTCAGGGACCGTGGCCGACGGGATACTGCACTACGCGTCGCTCTTCGTCTGCAGCTCGAGGACACGCGCTCGGTGTCCCGTATGCGCGATGAATTTCTCGACGTCCTCCCGCGACAACACCAGCGTGATACTGTTGATCAGCGGATGACAACGCCACGCCGGCGTGCGCCAGACGTCGGCGTCGACGTAGAGCTCGACCCCGTGCTCCGCGTCGTTCATCAACCCGAGCACGGTGACGGATCCCGGCGTGACACCGAGGTATTTCGCGAGACGCTCCGGCGACGCGAAGCTCAAATGGTCGGCGTCGGCCTGCTGCGCGAACTTCTTGATGTCCACGGCTTTCTCGCAGCTCGTGACGAGCAACAGGTGCCGCCGCCCGCGCTTGTCGCGCAGAAAGAGATTTTTCGTCTGCACAGCGGCGTGGTTCGGGACGGCCGCATCGGCCTCTTCGCACGTGAAGACCGGAGCGTGATCGTACCGCTCGTAGCTGATGCCGAGCGAGTCGAGAAGCGCGTAGACGTCAGACATGGGCACGTGTGATTGGTTCTTCGTCAGAGATTGCGAATGACGCTACGACCAGGGCGACGATCAGCAACGACGCGACGAAGGCGGCGACGCCGGTCCATCGGGCATGCTCCCAGAATAGTCCGCCCGCCGAGCCGGCGATGCTCGAACCCATATAGTAGAAGAAGAGGTAGAGCGCCGCGGCCTGCGCTTTCGCGTTCTGCGCCCGAAGACCGACCCATGCACTCGCGACCGAGTGCGCGCCGAAAAACCCGAACGTCACCACCGTGATCCCGAGCACGACACTCGCGAGCGGAGAAAGCATCGTGAGGCCGACGCCCGCGAACATGAGACAGAGCATCGCGAGCAACATTCGCCGCCGGCCAAATCGCGCCGCACGCGCGCCGATCCATGCCGACGCGAAAATACCGGCGATGTAGACGACGAAAATGAGGCCGGCCGCGCTCTGGCTCAGCGAGTACGGCGGATCGAGCAGATGGTACGTCGCGTAGTTGTAGGCCGTCACGAACACGCCCATGATGAGAAAGCCTTCCGCGAACAGCGCGACCATGCCCGAGTCGCGAAACTGATGCAGCATCGTCCGAGCCAGCGCTTTCGGACGCATCGGATGCGCGACAAAGTGGCGCGACGGCGGAAGCGTCTTCCAGAAGATCACCGTCGCCACGATGCCGAGCAGGCCAATCATCCCCATGGCCCAGCGCCAAGATAAGAGATCTGTGATGAATGACGTCGCGAGCCGACCGATCATTCCGCCGAGTCCGTTGCCGCCGATCGCGAGTCCCATCGCGAGCCCGATCGACGTCGGATGAACCTCCTCGGCCAGATAGGCCATCGAGATCGCCGGCAGTCCGGCGAACGTGATTCCAGCGATCGCGCGAAACGTCAGCAGCGCTCCCCACCGCCACGAGAACGCGCAGGCGAGCGTGAGAATCGCCGACGCCCCGAGTGACGCGACCATGATGCCTTTGCGTCCGCGCGCTTCGGAGAACGCGCCGGCGACGATCATCGCCGGCGCGAGGAGACCGGTGGTCAGCGAGAGAATCAGGCTACTCTGCGCCGCTTTGACGTGGAACTCGCGCGCGAAGACCGGCATCAATGGCTGCACGCAATACAGCAGCGCGAACGTCGCGAACCCGGCGGAGAACAACGCCAGGTTCGTCCGCCGAAACTCAGGAGTTCCTTGATGTATCAAGTGGATGACGGTACCCGGTGAGTCATCCCGAGGACAACGAGGGATCGCTGTCCAAGCGAGCAGGCCTGATCAGTTCCCGCCGACCGCCGTTCTGATTTGCTGAATTCGCTCCGGCGAGCCGGTAAACAGTCCTTCAGGGAATCGGCGATACTGCAGCATCTGGCTGTAGATGCCCGCCTGGTCATAGATGTTGAGCCCAAGCCCGGCGAGGAACTGGAGTCTCAGATTCCGGTCCCGGTTGATCTGCGCGTCGGCGAGCCACGGCGCGAGCATCTGGGCATTGCCGGCAAACGTCGAGAAGAGCTCGGTCGCCGAGTTGAAGCCGATCTCGTGGAGCGACTGCGCGACGACTTGGTACTCGGGACGCTGAAGCTTTGCTTCGATCGCATCGACATCGATCTTCATGGTGCCGAGCTGACCGACGAGCACGAGATCGTAGCCGCCGCCGTTGTTCGTGTTGCCGAAGACCACGCCGTTGGGAAACGCCTGCATGAACGTTGCGACTTCGCTCTTCACCGCTTCCGTGTTGCTCTCGTAGAGCTGCACGAAGAGCGTGACGACCCCGCCCGGCGTCAGGTGGTCCTTCACGACGTCGAAAAACTCCTTCGTGTACAGCGTCGCCGCGCCTTTGACCCACGGGTCGAGCGGATCCGACGTCACCGCGTCGAACTTCTGATCCGTGGTCAGAATGAAGTGGCGCGCATCGTCGATCTGCACGTGAACCTTCGGGTTCGCGATGACGTTGAAGTTGTGCGCGCCGAAGTACTTCGACACGACTCGCGGAACGAGCGGCTCGATCTCCGCGATCGTCTCGCTCTTGAGCGCCGGGTCGACGCTCACTGCGCCGGCCGTGACTCCCGCGCCGCACCCGATGACCAGCACCGAATTCGGCGCCGGCGGCAGCAGCGTCGTGAGATGCCCGAGCATGCGCTGCAAGCGCATGTCCTGCGGCTCGCTCGAGGCCTGCACTTTCCCGGCGTTGTGGTAGTTCAACACGCCATTAGGAAGTTGTGATACGGCGACGGACGAGACCATGCCCTCGCCCATGTAGATGAAATCGTTCTCGTTCGCGAGACGGCTCGCGAACCAGCGACCGTACCCGACGAGCAGCGGAGGAACCGCGGGCACCGAGATGATGCAGAGCACTGCGACGACGGCACTCACGACTCCGAGGAACACCCCGCGACCGTTCTTCTCTTTTTCCTGCGACGCGCTGACGATCGGAATGAACGCGACGATCGCGCTGATGGCCGCCGTCGCGATGAGAATGCGCTGCGCCTGCTGGGTCCCGAGCCACGCGATGATCAGGAGGCTGCCGACGAGCGCACCGATGATTCCGCCGACGGTGTTCGCGGCGTACACCGTGCCCACGAGACGTGCCGGATCCTCTTCTGAGCGGCCTACCGCGGCAAGCGCGAGCGGGAAGCTCGCACCCCACAAGATCGCCGCGGGCAGCACTGTCCACAGACAGCGCGCGAGATCGATCTCGAACTGCGCGTTCGCGCTGTTCGACAGTCCTGGACTGATCGGCCAATAGGGAAGCTGGCGAGTCATCGTGTAGGCAGCCCACGCGATCGATGCCGTCAACAACAACTGACAGATCCCGAGGGCAGTCTTCGGATTCTTGACCGTTCGCGCCATGATCGAGCCGATGCTGCTCCCGATGCCAAGCCCCGTGAGGAACGCCGCGAGGATGAGCGAAAACGTGTACGTCGTCGCGCCAAGTAACAGCGACAAGAGACGCGTCCACACCGCTTCGGCGGCGAGCGCCGTTGCGCCAGAGAGTCCGGTGATGAGATAGACCGGCCACGAGCCCGGCGGAATCAGCGCCCCGAGCGACATATCCGCCGGCGTGTCGTCTTCGACAGGCGGCGTGTACGCGGTCACGTTCGCGAGCAAGAGGCTCGCGGCGGCGACGAGAAGGTCGATGAACACCGCGACATACGTCGCGTAGCCCATGTCGTGAACGCGGAGCAGATAGAAGCCCGCGAACAGACAGCCGAACACCGCGCCCGCGATGTTGCCGCCATAGAAGAAGCCGAGCCACGCGACGCCTTCCCGCGTCGACGTTTCTACCCATCGCGCGATCGCCGGCAGCGTCGCACCCATGAGGAGCGTCGGCGGTAGCAGGCAGAGCGCGCAGAACAAGCCGCGCAGGAAAATGCCGCTCATGCCGTGAACGGCGATCGCGAGATAGAGACCGCCGGCGTAAGGCATCCCCCAGAACACCAATAGCCCGAACACCGCAATCGCGCCCTCGAGCATCGCATACACCCGGAGCGGATGCTGGCGTCGCGAGATGTACTTCGAGAGAAAGAGACTTCCGATGCACATGCCGCCCATGAAAGTGCCGAGCAGCACGCCCATCGACACTGCCGATGAGCCGACGATCAGGCTCAGGAGCTGGAACCAGACAATCTCATAGATCAGCGCGGCGCATCCGCTGCCGATGAACAGCAGCACGAGCGCCGGTAGGAAGCGGTTGTGAATGGAGCTCGGCGCCGGCGTCGAGGGAGCAAGTTCGACTGGACGCGGACGGCGGGAGGCTTTAGTGGCGGAGGACACGGCGCTGGCGGGAGGGAGAGGTTGCTGCTCAGGGATCTACGACCGGCCAAAGTTCGCCGTCGACGCAAGGAACGTCTAGGCACCGCGAACCAGTAATCCGGCGAGCCGAAGATGATTTGCGTTCGACGCGAGCTCGGCAACCGCCCGAAAAACACAAATGGCGCGCAACCGTCTGCGCGCCATCTGGCCAGGCTCAGGAAAGAGCGGCTAGTTGCAGTTCGCTCCCGCGTCGTAGATCAAGCTCTGCGTGAATGTCTGTGAGAAGATCTTGATGACGACCGACGCGGCGGTTCCGCTCGCCCGCGTCAGCGTTGGCGCGATCGCGGTGAGCGTCAGGCCATTGTTCGTCGGATTCGTGAGGGTGACACTCGCCGGAACACCGTCGAATGTCGCCGTGACGCTCGGTGTGTCGCCGATGGAGATGCCGGTGACCGTCGCCGAGACGTGGCAGCCGGATCTGAACGGCGTCGGCGATAGGGTACCGACCGTGGCGCGAATCGCGGTCGCGGAGAACAGCGCCGGCGAGCCATTCAGACTTCCCGCGGTGACCACGACGCTTTGCGCTTGCGACTCGTTGTTCCCCAACGTCCACGTCGCGGAGACTCGGCCGCTCGCATCCGTGACGCCATTCGTTGCACTGAGCGATCCACCGCCAGTGGTCACCGCGAGTGAAATCGGAATTCCAGCAATTCCGTTGTTGAATTGGTCCGTGACGGCGACGACGAGCGGATCGGGCAAGACGGATGAAACGGAACCGCGTTGGGCGTCGCCGCCGATCTTCACCAACTGTTGCGCGGGCCCGGTGAGCGCGGTCGCCGAAAACGTGACCATCGCCGCGGAATTGTTCACGAGCGTCGCGGTCGCAGTCACGGGACCGGAGACCGTCGGCATCGTCCACACCGTCTGCGCCTGGCCATCGGTGCCGGTCAACACGGTCGCGGCGCTCAATGTTCCCGAGTTCGTTTTGAACGAGACCGAAACTCCGGGGAGCGGATTCCCATTGGCGTCGTTCGCTTGAACTCTCAACGGCGCCACGAGCGACGTGTTGACGACCGCCGACTGCGAGTCGCCGGCAACGCGAATCAGCGGCGCGAGCGTCGTCGTCTTTTGTTGGACGACGACCGTGAGCGGCGACGACGTCACGCCGTTGTCCGTTTTCGCGGTGATGTGTGCCGTGCCGTTCGCGTTCGCGGTGACGACACCGCCGGTGCTCGGAATACTCGCCACCGCGGGAGCGTCGGAGGTCCACGTCACGTTCGCGGTGATCGTTGCGCCGGCGCTGTTCTTCACGGTCGCCGAGACGGCCTGCGTCGCGTGCAGGACATCGAAGCTCAGCGGGCCTGCGGGGCTGATCTCGACCGATGCTGGCGTCGTGTTGTTGCCGCCGGTATTTCCGGTGTTGCCCGTATTTCCGGTATTGCCGGCGCTGTTCGCGGCCGTCGTCGCCGAGCCGCACCCGACCGCGAACGCCAGAATGACTGCTGGAGAAAGGAAAGCTTTTTTGCGTAGCACGCACGCCTCGAGGGGTCTTGAATCTCTTCAGTATCGGCGGCCGTTGGCGGCCAGCAAGGACCGTTGAACAGGTGACCGTCGTCGGTCAGAAGCCGGTGGTGAGGCAGGTAACCGTTCGGCGATAGACGTCATGGACAGCCTCGACAACAGGAACGCGAGCGACGCGGAAACCGCCTTTCGGCCGGCCGTAAACCATTGCGACCAGCTTCGGGTCAAATCGGTGCGCGTTTTTGCAGTCTCGGTCCCACCGTCCGTCCTCGCTTGACCAACCCCATCCCTCGGGCCGTACCGTGAGTCCACGCCGATTGCTGTTTTTCGCCACAGCGCTGCTGGTTGTCGCCGCATTCGTCCATCCATCACTTGCCCACGGGCAAAACAGCGACGTCATTCGCGGGCGCATCACGGGTCCCGACAGCCTTCCGATCGAGCGCGCGACCATTAGCGCCACGTCGATCAACGGCAACATCACCCGCACGGCACGCACCGACAAAGCGGGTCGCTACCAAATCGTGTTTCCGGGCGACGAAGGCGATTACATGATCAACGTCGCCGCGCTGGGTTTCGCGGCGCGAAAGTTCGAAATCAAGCGGACGGGCGATCAGGAAGTGCTCGTCGCCGATGCGCGCCTCGCGAAGTCCGCGACGCGGCTCGACGCCGTGAAAGTGCAGGCGCAGCGCGACAAGCCCGTTCGCGACGACAATCGTCCGGACATCGGCGGAAGCGAACGGCAGGTCAACACCTCTGCGCTGTCCGCCGACCAACTCGGCGACCTCGCGGCCCTCGCGGCGTCGATGCCGGGCGTTCAGCTCATTCAGAACGCCGACGGAACGTCCGGCTTTTCGGTGCTCGGCCTCGGCGCCGATCAGAATTCGCTGACGCTCAACGGCATGCCGTTCGGCGGCGGCGCGATTCCTCGCGACGCCAATGTCTCGACGTCTCTCGCGACGTCGCCCTACGACGTCTCCCGCGGAAATTTCAGCGGTGGCTTGCTGAACATCAAAACAGGCCGCGCATCGAACTTCATCATCCGCTCGGGTAGCGCGAACATCGACGCCCCGAAAGCCCAGTGGACCGACGCCGCCGGCCGGGCGCTCCACCAGCAATACGCGAACGTGTCGGCGGGCGGACTTTTCGCCGGTCCCATTCAGCCGGACAAATCGTTCTTCAACCTGGCGTACCAGCTCGGACGACGGCAGAGTGACCTTCAGAGTTTGCTCAACACAGATCCACTCGGACTTCAGACGGCTGGCCTGTCGACAGACTCGGTCAGCCGGCTCCTGAGCATCCTTGGCCGAGCGCACATTCCGACGAGCGTGTCGGGCGTGCCCAGTGACCGGTACACCGATCAAGCGCTCATCCTCGGCAGCATGGATTTCACGCCGCCGTCGTCGACGACGGGTCAGGCGTTCAACATCACATACAATGGAAGTTGGAATCGCTCGTCCGCGCTCGGGATGTCGCCGACGGACCTTCCGTCGCACAGCGGCGATCGCACGAGCTGGAACGTCGGCGTTCAGGGAAGGCACACGAACTACTTCGACTTCCTCTTGAGCGAAACGTCGATCGGCGTCAGCCAGAACAAGAACTACGGCTCGCCGTATGTCGATCTGCCGAATGGCACGGTCCGCGTGAACTCGGCGCTGCCCGACGGCGAATCGTCCGTCCAGAACATTTCCTTCGGCGGCAATCCGGCGCTGAATACGAGCGTCACGACGACGAGCGCCCAACTGACGAATCTTCTCTCGTGGGTGAGCGAGAACAACAAGCACCGGATCAAGTTCGGCACGGAGCTCCGGCGCGACCAATACGCGCAGGATCTGACGACGAACCGTCTCGGAAGCTTCACGTTCAATTCCCTCGCCGACCTCGATGCGGGCACTCCCGCGACCTTCACACGCCAGTTGTCGCCGAGCAAGCGGAGCGAGAGCGAGTACATCGGCGCGCTGTCGCTCGGTGATTCGTATCGCGCGAACAGCGACCTGCAGATCCAGTACGGCGTTCGTCTCGACGGGAATCGCTTCACCTCCGAGCCGACCCTGAACTCGGCGGTCGAGCAGCAGTTCGGAATCTCGAACGACAACGTTCCGAATCGGTTCTACCTGAGTCCGCGCATTGGATTCTCGTGGACGTACGGCCAAGCGCCGCAGGTCGCCGGTTTCCTCGGCGCGTTCCGCGATCCACGCGCGACAGTTCGCGGCGGCATCGGGATGTTCCAGAGCACGCCGAACGTCGCGGCAATCGGCTCGGTGATGGACAACACGGGATTGGCGTCGGCGGTCCAAAGCCTCGCGTGCGTCGGCTCGGCCGCGCCGACTCCGGACTGGGGTTCATACCTCGCGAATGAAGGCGCGATTCCATCGACGTGCGCGAACGGCTCGGCGACCACTATTTTTTCGAGCACCGCGCCGAATGTCGCACTCTTCGACAAGAACTACGTCGCGCCGCGGTCGCTTCGCTCGAACCTGCAGTGGACGGGACCGATCATCGGGAACCGCTTCAGCCTCCTGGCCGACGCGACGTACTCGCTCAATCTGAATCAAAGCAGCACTTACGATCTGAACTTCAACAACCGGCTGCAATTCTCGTTGGCCGATGAAGGCGGACGTCCGGTGTTCGCACAAGCAACGAGCATCTTTCCGGCGACGGGCACGATCGCGAGCGGCGAAGCTCGCGTGAGCTCGAGCTACTCGCATGTCAGCGAGCTTCGGTCCGACATGAAGTCCGAGGCGAAGCAGCTGACCTTCAGCCTTTCGCCGACGAATTTCAGCTCCCTGTTCAGTTGGGGGCTCACGTACGTGTACGCGAACACGCGCGAGCAGTACCGCGGATTCACCAGCACGGCCGGCGATCCGCTCGAGGTGTCGTGGGGCCGGTCGCCCTTCGATTCGCGTCATCAGATCCAGTATCGCTTCACGTGGAACGCGTTCGACTACGTTCGCATCGGCTGGTTTGGCCAGTTCCGATCCGGGACGCCGTTCACGCCGCAAGTCGCCAGCGACATCAACGGCGACGGCTACGCGAACGACCGCGCGTTCGTGTTCAATCCATCCGCGAAGAACACCGATTCGACGGTCGCGGCCGGGATGCGTTCGCTGCTCGTCAACGGCTCGTCCAGCGCGCGCGACTGCTTGACCAGCCAGCTCGGCGAGGTTGCGGCGCGGAACAGCTGTAACGGCCCGTGGTCGACGAGCGCGAACCTCACGTTCTCGTTCAATCCGATCAAGGTTCGCATGCCGCAGCGCGCGACGATCAGCTTCCAGCTCTCCAATCCACTCGGCGCCGCCGACATGCTACTGCATGGCGAGAACAACATGCACGGGTGGGGGCAGACACCGATCCCTTCGACTCAGCTGCTCTTCGTGCGCGGCTTCGACGCGGCGAACAACCGCTATAAGTACGAGGTCAACCAGCGCTTCGGCGCGACGGCGGTCTCGCAAAATGTTTTCAGAACGCCGGTCGTTCTCACGACGATGCTTCGCTTCGATCTCGGACCGACGCGCGAGCGTCAGGCGCTCACGCAGATGCTCGATCGCGGACGCACGCTCAGCGGAACGAAAGCGCCGGAGCAGATGCTTCGCGTCTTCGGACCGATCGGGATCACGAATCCGATGGCGGCCATTCTTCGGCAGGCGGACACGCTCGAGCTCACGTCGCAGCAAGCGGACAGCCTCGCGATTCTCAATCGTGCGTTCACGCTGAAGCTCGACTCTGTCTGGGGGCCGACGGCCAAGTATCTCGCAGCGCTGCCTGACAAGTATGACCAGGGGGACGCGTACGAGCACTATCGCACTGCACGAGAGACGTCCGTCGACGCGCTGATGAAGATCGCGCCGATCGTGAAGTCGCTCCTCACGTCGGATCAGATGCGCAAGCTTCCGACGTTCGTCACGCCGTACCTCGACAATCGCTATCTCGCGTCGGTCCGCTCCGGCACGGCCGGCACTGGACTCGGCATGATCATGGGCGGCATGGCGATTCCGGGCGGAGCGCAGATCTCCGGCGGCGGGGTCACGATGATTCGCATTGGCACACCGTGAGATCGTTTCCATTCGTACCAATAACTAGGATTCTCAAATGCGTAAACTCTGTATCCTGCTCGCGGCGGCCGCGCCGCTCGGCGCACAGCAAGCGCCTCCAGTTCGGCTGATCGATCTTCCGAACGCGTCGTCGAAGCCGATCATCGGGCTCGCGGCCGCCGTACGCGCATTGCCTGGTGGACGTGTGCTCGTGAACGACATCCAGAAGCGACAGTTGCTGATGTTCGATCAGAGCCTCGGCAACTTCACGGTCGTCGCCGATTCAGTCGTCGGCGGCTCGAATGCCTACGGTCCGGCCCCCGGCGCGATCATTCCCTACTTCGCCGACTCGACCTTGTTCGTCGATCCGCGTGATCTCTCGATGTTCATCATCGATCCCAACGGAACGATCGCGCGCGTCGCCGCGGTTCCCCGTTCGCAGGACGCCGCGATGCTCGGCTCGAACCTCTTCGGATCGCCGGCCCTCGACTCGAAAGGACGCATCGTCTACCGGGGCGGCCTCACGCGAATCATGTCCGCGCCGGCCAAGGGCGGCGGTTTCTCGTTCCCCGATCCTCCGGATACGGCCTCGATCGTTCGTGTCGATCTCACGACGCGGAAGGTCGACACCGTCGCATGGTACAAGATCACGAAGACGAAGATGAACGTCGTTCAGAACGAGAAGGGCTTTTCGATGACGTCAGAGATCAACCCGATGCAGACCGTCGACGACTGGGCCGTCACGGACGACGGTACGATCGCGATCGTCCGCGGACGAGACTATCACATCGACTGGATCGACGCGGACAATCACCTGACGTCGACGGGAAAGATTCCGTTCGACTGGCAGCGTCTCAGCGACGACGACAAGGTCGCGGTAATCGACTCGGCGAAGGTTGCAATGGAGGCTGCCCGAGCGAAGATGGCCGAAGGCGGCAGTCCTGGTATCGGCGGTCCGGGCGGCGGACCGGTCGTGATCACGTCCTTCAGCATGGGGGCGGGCGGTTCCGACCTTGGATTGGCGAAGCGCCGCGCGGCGGACGGCGCGGTGGGCAACATGCCTCCGCTGAGCTTCGTCACACCGAGCGAGCTTCCGGACTATCGGCCGGCGATCTACGCCGGTTCGACGCGCGCGGATCTCGACGGCAATCTCTGGATTCGCACGAGCGCGACGCGGAAGGCCGCCGTCGCCGGGCCGATCTACGACGTCGTGAATCGCAAGGGCGAGCTCGTCGACCGCATCCAGATTCCGTCCGGCCGGCAGATCATCGGCTTCGGGAAAGGTGGCGTCGTCTTCATGCTTGCGCGCGACGAAAAAGGCGGGTGGATCGAACGGACGAGCGTGGTGGTCGGCGGAGGTCGCTAGAATTCCCCCGTAGCCAATCGCGGACGCCGGTGCGTCCATTGCATCGAAGGGGGCGATGCCGATGTCACGTCGACCACTGTTGCTTGCCTCGAGCATTCTCGTTTTAGTGGGCTGCGGTGGCGACAAGCAACCCGCGCCGTCCAAACGAACAAATCCGCCAGCGAAGACGACCACGCCCGCCGCGCTGGCGGCCGCCGCGCAAGTGCCCGCCGCCAGAACGGGTGGCACCGATGGAGGTGACCCGGGCTCGGGTGGAGGCGGCAAAGGCAAGCGCGGTACAAAGGCCGGAGGCACGTCGGCGGCTCCCGACTCTGCGGTGTTGCTGGCTGCCGCGTCCGAGCCCAAGGTGCGCTCCCGAGCCGACAGCATCTCCCTCGTCAACTCGATTCGCGCGGGGATCAACAATCCCGCGTGGCCGGTGCGAGGACCAGCGCCGCTTCCGGGATCGATCCTCCCGGCAAAGCGCATCGTCGCGTTTTATGGAAATCCGCTCTCGAAGCGAATGGGCATCCTCGGGGAGATTCCATACGATCAGATGCTCGCGAAGCTCGACACGTTCGTCGCCAAATGGCGCGCGGCCGATCCAACGACCCCGGTGATGCCCGCGCTTCACCTCATCGTCTCGGTCGCGCAACCGCAGCCCGGCAAGGACAACATGTACCGGCAACGGTCCGACCCCGATCTCATCGAGAAGATCTACGGATTCGCGAAGGCCCGCGGAGCGATCACGATCCTCGACGTCCAGGCCGGCAAGAGTACGATCCAAGCCGAGCTGCCGGTGTTGATTCCGTTTCTCTCACGCCCTGATGTGCACCTCGGGATCGATCCCGAGTTCTACATGCACAACAGCCGCGAAGGACGCATCCCCGGATCGAAGATCGGGTCGATCGACGCATCGGACGTGAACTGGGCGATCGACCAACTCGCGGCGCTGGTCACGAAGTACCATCTCCCGCCGAAGGTGCTGATCGTTCACCGCTTCACGACGAACATGCTGACGCACGCGAGCCAGATAAAACGCGATCCCCGCGTGCAAGTCGTGATCAACATGGACGGCTGGGGCCAGCCGTGGCTCAAGTTCGACACGTACAAGTCGTGCGAGGTCAAAGAGCCGGTGCAGTTCACCGGTTTCAAGCTCTTCTTCCACAACGACACGCGGAAGGGCGACCCGATCCTGTCTCCGCGAGAGGTGCTCGCGCTCAGACCGAGACCGATTTACATCCAATACCAATAGAGCCAATCCCGGCGATCAGAAAACCCTAACGCGATCGCGCGCAGGCTCTGTCCGTCGATCGGCGACAGCGGTTCCCCGACGACCATGGCGCGAATTCATGGTAGAGATTGATGACCGCGCCGAACGCGAGCGACGTCGTGCTGTTCAAAAGCGCGACACGCGTGCGATCGCTGTCGCTCGGACGCCAGGACGCCTGCGCAAAGCTGCCGACATACGCGCCGGCGATACGGGGGATCGCGAGCGCTTCATGCCCGTGATCGGTTCGATCGAAGAGCGCGCCTCGCAGCGCCCACCACACGCGCTCCCCTGTGTTGCGACATTGGCACGGCTGATAGTCCAGCGGACGATTCATGACCGCCGCAAGACCCTCCGTGACGCCTTCCTGGATGTAGAACTCGCCGAGGTTCGAAGCGGCCCGCTTCCCGTAGCCTCGCCAGCTCGAATCCCATTCGACGGGCTGATCGCGGAGCTGATCGAGCCCCGCGTAGGCGAGCCCTTCAACGGTTCCGTACGCGATATCGCGACCGAATCGATCCAGCCGCCTCGCTGAATCCGCGCCGACGCGGACCTGCGCGCCTGCGCTGCCCAAAGCAAGCGCCGCCAGGACGGCGGCGCCGACGATCGAAAGTTTCCGAGTGCCGTGTTGCGTCATGCCCGACGAATTGAGGCAAGCGATGCGCCAAATCGCGGCGGACACCGCGCATCACGGCGGCGGACGACGGACCGAAGCGCAGCTCTCGGGGGCTTTCGAGGCGAAGGCAGCACACCAATCGGCGGCGACCTCGGCATTTGTCGCGGCGCCACGAAGGTATCCGACCATCTCATGCGGGTCGGGCTCATCGCTCGGCGCCGACGTCAGAATGTCTTTGCCGACGCTGATCGGCGCAGCGAACCAATCGTCCTGATTTCGAATGTTGATCCAGCTCTTCACACTCGATGGACGCGCGAGCGTGTCGCCGCCAATGAGCAATCTCCGAAGATCGGGAGCGCCGAGAAGCGACCCGATCGTGATCAACCGATCGACGACACCGGTGTCGGAGCGCGATGACAGGTAGTCATAGGCGACGACCGCGCCGAGACTGTGCGCGACGAGAATGACCGGACGTCCTTCGCGATGCGCGCGGTCCAACGCCTCGGCCAACCGCTGCTCTGATGCGCAGCGCTTGCGTGAGTCCGCGAGGAACGCCGCGTCCGCCGAGAGAGACCGAAGCTGCCCTGCCGCCGCACTATCGTCGACGAGCGCGGTAAGCGCGCCAAGGATCGAACCGGCCGTCGAGACGACTTCCTTCAGCTCGGGATCGCTCGCCGCGCGACGGGCCCGCGCGTCGTCACTCTTGTAGTCGCACCCCGACGTCGATCGAGGATCCAGAACGTCCGCATACCAGACGACGCGCACGTCGCGGTCGGAATAGAGTGGCCTGCCGTCGACGGTGCCCGAGCCCGACGAGACTGCGTCGAACCACATCTTTCGCGTCGCGGCTGTGTCCACACCGAGAAGCCCGCGACCGTGCAGTAAAAGAACGACCGGCCGGCCGCGATCCTCTGCCTTCGATGCGGTGAGCGTGACGGCGATCGCGAGTCCGGCGATGAGGCGATACACGGGTCTGGGTTGGCGTCGGCGGAGTGTGCTCGACTGTCTACGTGGCCGACGCGTCAGAGTTCCGTGAGGACTCGCACGCTACGCGAACAGACCGACCTGTCCGCCGGTGTGCCAGAAAAGAACGGTCTGGTCCTCGGTAAAACGCCCCTCGCGAACGTACGCCATCAACGCGCCGAACGCTTTTGCCGTGTACGTATGGTCGACAAAGAGTGCTTCCGCGCGCGCCGCGACTTCCTGCGCCTCTTGCGACTCGGGCGTCGGAGCTCCGTACCCCGTCCCGACGCGCGTGTCGTCGACCTCGATCTCACCGTACGGCGAGTGGAACCGCTCGATCCCCGAGATGATCCGGCGCACCGAGCCGGCGATCGCGTCGGCCGAATCGTCGGCGCTGACGCCGATGATGCGCGTTTTGAGGTTGTTCAGCGCCGCGCCGACCAACAACCCTGCCTGCGTGCCACCGGACGATGTCGCATGCACGATGACGTCGGGCACCATCTGCTGCTCGACGAGCTCCGCAACCGCCGCCACGAATCCGAGCGCTCCAACCGGCGTCGACGCGCCGAGCGGAATGAGGAACGGGCGCCGGCCCTCCTCGCGAAGTCGCGACATGACGCGATCGCACGCGGCCGCGCGCTCCTCTCTCGTCGCGATGTACTCGATGTCCGCGCCGAGCAGCTGGTCGAGAAGCGTATTGGCCGTCGGACGAAGCGGAGGCACGCCGTTCAAGATCAGGACGCAGCGAAGCCCGAGCTTCGCGGCTACCGCCGCCGTGGCACGCGCGTGATTCGACTGCAGCCCACCGAGCGTCACGATGGTATCGGCGTCCTCGGCGAGGGCTTGAGCAATCGCGTATTCGAGCTTTCGAATCTTGTTGCCCCCAAACCCGAACGGGATTGCGTCGTCCCGCTTCGCCAACAGCCGCGGGCCGCCGCCAAGCATCGCTCGGAGGCGGGACATCTCTTGCACAGGCGTCGGTCCGGACAACAAGGACAGACGCGGGGCGGAAGTCGGCATCGAGGCCCGGTTTGCTGGTGTTACTCTAGGCTGAACGGCGGGCACGGCGGATCCTCCGCTCGCTTCCGCGTGCATCACGATGACCGCGTTCGAGACCTGCGTCGGTCGTGAAGCATGCGCTGTTCCGATGAGAAAACGTGATTGGGCGACAGCCAACATCGGCGGGAACGAGCCTTCGCACAAGGCCGCGCGCGAAGAGCGTCGCCAACGAAGCGTCAGGTTGACCCCGGCGGACTACATGCGAAACAAGTAGCTGAGCTTCACGAAGAAATAGTCATTCGACCGAACGAGTGGCTGATACGTAAAACGGTCGCGCGGATTGGGATTTGCGTCGGCCTCCGTCCCGTAGCCGAAGAACAGAACGGTCCCTGGATTCGGCTGATATGAGAACAGCCAATCTCCGTGCAGCGAGGCGCTCCGCGTCGCGAGCGCTCTCGCGCCGTTGATGATCAACGGGAAGAACGTTCGCGTCTCGTCGCGCAGATCGTCGTGCTCTGCCAGATCATATTCGGCGACGGCGCGAAAGAAGATAGAGCGCGTGAATTGATACTCGACCTTGAGTCGCGGAATCGCGTTTCGTCCCGCGAGGCTGCCGTCCGACCTCCGCCAATAGTCCTGACACGTGAGGTCGCCGGTAAGGCGCAGCCGATCCGTCGGGCGGACATTCGCGTCGAGGGAGATGTAGTCGATGTTCGCCTGAGCCCACTCGAAGAAGTTTTCGTCCTGGCCGCCGATGTATACGGCCGAGGCGTTGAACCGCGACCACTGCGGCGTCGAAAGCGTCGCGATGTAGTCGCGGTTTGGAATGCGGCCGACGCCGACGAACGGAATCGTGTCGACCGCGGTGCCGACGGTCCGCTCGATTCGGTAGTTGCTGTACAGCCCGGCATCGTACCCGAAAGTTTCCCAGTACACACCGGCACCGAGCGTCCAACCGCCTCGGAGGCCGAGGCTCGTGCTGACGTGGAACTTCTTGTCTTGTGCGTCGCCCTGGTGGACGAAATGCGAGTACTGCCACGTGTGATCGACCAGAACGTCGCCGGTCAGCGTCTCCAACAGTCGCCCTCGTTCGTTGAACCAGGTCGCGCGATCGTCGAACGACGTGTGAACGATTCCCGCGCGCGACACGTAGCCGCTTCCCGGCCGGAAGGCGTCGTCGATTCCAGTTATCGAATACCGAAAGCCGAATCTCTTTCCGTTTCGCGCAAGCACGCTCTCCCACAAGGGAGCGTTCTTTACGCTCCGATTCGTCTTGTCGTAGCTCTCCGCGTATTGGAACGCGCCGCTGTACACCTGGCCGAACACGACCCGCCCGTCGACATCGGCGACCCGATTGTAGTCGCTGCCGGCGACGCGATCCGTATACGCGATGCCGATGCGCGACTGTCCGCCGAGGTCGCGCTGTGCCCTCACGATGTTGTAGGTCGTGAGGTCTTTACCCGTTCGCGATAGACTCGGATCGTCGGTCGCCGAGAGCACGCCCATGCTCGTCCCCACAACTTTGCCTGTCAGCTTGAGTGCTTCTTCGGGCTTCGCAATCCTGCGAGTGTAGATCAGCGTGTGCGGAACGCTGAACTGCTCGAGCCCGTCTAGGAAAAAGGGACGCTTCTCCGGAAAGTAGAGCGCGAGCCGCGGGTCGATCACGAATTGGCCTGCGTCGGATTCAACTTCGGCAAAGTCGGGCCGCACAGTGCCGTTGAGTGTCAGATTGCTCGTAACACCCCACCGCACATTCGCGCCGAGCTCCGGACGCGGATGCGTGTATCCCCAGCCGCCCGGCGTCGGAGCGCCCGTCGCCTTTCGCGTGACCACCGGATTCACGTCGAGCACGAGGCCGCGGTCGAACCCGGACAAGCTGTCGATGACGCCGCCCTGGGAAAGAAACGACGCGTTCGATCGGCGAGCCGGAGCCCAGCTGTCCTCGTAGCCGGAGTGCTGAACCTCGCGGACGACGTTGATGTCCCAGCTCTGCACGTCAGCCGATTGGTATTTGATGCTTTTGAACGGAATCCTGATCTCGACTTCGTAGCCGTAATCGGTGAGCCGGCCCTTCGACGCAAAAACGAAGTCCTGACTGAGATCCGGCGCGACGCGCCCGGAAAGGGTCGGCGTCCATCCGCCTCCGAGTGATTGTCCCGACTCGACGATCGTGCCGTCCATCTGGATGCCGAACGGGTTGACGCCGAACACGAACGCCTGCCGCCGGTCGTTGAAGGTGCCGATGAGGAGTTGAACGTTGTCGTCGGCCGCGATCTTATCGCGGTCGGCGAGCGTGGCGTGGACCGCACCATGCGCCTCGAACGCGCGAATGCCGACGTAGAGCGCGGTCGGCGAATACCACATCAGAACCTGGGTGGAATCCGCGGCGGGAATTCCATCGAGCGGCGCGAACTGCGAGAAGCCGGTGAGCATCGCCGCGTCGCGCCACACGGGTTCGTCGAGCACACCATCGATCGTCGCGGTCGCCGCGGTGTCGGACACCCGCGGAATGCGGACGTGCAGCTGATTGTCGCGACCTACGAACGGCGGCTGCGTCGCGGCGAAGGAGAGCGCCGCGAATGCAAAAAGGGCGGGATGCATGCGCCGAACATTGATGCAACCGGACACGATTGGGTGATCGAGCTCGGTCCGAAAGTTGTAAAATTGCTATGGGCCGAGTCGATGAGTAGTGACGCTACGCCGCCGCCACGAGCGCTTCAGTGCCGCGAGTCTTTCCCTGGAGCGCCGCTCGCCCGCCGACTTTCTCCATTCGATCGACGATCGCTTCGGCAGAAATTCCCACGAACCAGATGGCATCCCTGATTAGAACTTGTATTTACGATAGACCACGCTCAGATCGCCCTCTTGGCTCAATGCGACGAACGGCGGGCGGAGCGGAATCGTGACGCCTGGAACGGTCGGGAGACCCGGACGACGAGACGCGATCTCGAAGTCGATCTTAGCGCCCGGCGGAATTGACAACGCGACGATGGCTCCCGTATCGGGAACCGCCCAGTACTCCATTTGCCACGCGTTCGATCGCAGGCGATAACGCGTCGTGTCGATCACTCGCTCGTCGATCGACGCAGTGCGAACCGGCGCGCCGGTCGCGCGCATGACGACGGCCATCGTCCCCTTCGGCGCTTTGAGACGCATCACGACTCGCCGGGAACCGTTGAGCAGCGTGTCGCGAATGTAGATCATCTCCGGCGCGTCGAGCGGGACGCGCGCTACCTGTCGGCCGCTCGCCAGGCCGAATCCTGGCAGGTTCGAAACCCACGACGGAATGGTCTTCGATGGATTCAGCGTCGCGCTCGTCCATGCATCGCCGGTGCGGCGCGGCGTGCCAAGAAAGGCATCGGTCGAATCGGCGGCTTCGGCGTACACGAGCTCCGTGGGAATGGGATGCTCCGCGCTATAGTGAACTCTGAACATCGCGACGACGGCCAGCGCTGCGGCGATGCCAACGATCGCGAGCGGCTCGCGCCACGCCAGCGACGGAAACATCTTCACCTCGAGCGGGAGCAGCATCAGCACGATCATCGCGACAAACACTCCAAGTGCGATACTGCCCGCGCCGACGACGCCGAGCATGATGACGGTCGCGCCATACAGCAGTCCCGCCCAGAGCATGAGCGTCACGAACGCCGCGATCCACATCACTTGGAGCTCGAAACGCGCGAGAATGAGCGCGAGCGCCACGAACAACGACGGCCAGACGAAGAGATAGCTCACGCCGGGCGCTTTGATCGCCGCGATCGCGCCTAGGATGGTCCAAACTATGAGCGCACCGGCGTGAAGGCCGAGCGGCCGCGCCCAGCGTGTGGCGGCAAGAACGACAGCGAGGCTCGCCGCGACGACCAAAGCCGCGATCGACGCCGCATACCATCCGCTCCACGTCGCGGCGCCGCCGCTCGGCAAATGTGATTGGATCGCCGCGAAGCTCTTCCCGGCGATGTATGCGACCACGGCTCCGACGACCACGGTGACGACCGTCAGTGCGACGCCGACGAGAACGCCCTTCGGAAAGCGAATGACAACGATGGCCGTGACAATCAGTGAGAGTATCGCGAGCGGAATCGCCAGTCCGACGGGATAGACCACGAGTCCAAGGCCGGGGAAATCGAAGAAGACGCCATCGCCGGTCACCAGCCGCGGAAGCGGCGCGTTCGCGAGCGTCCGCGTGACCGCGAGCATCTGGGCGCCGTGATGCTGCAGGCTTCCCCGATCGAGATGTGCGACGTCATCACGACTCGTGTGGTAGCGCTCGACGCCGTCCGCGAACGCGAAGTTCATTCCCGGCACGTCGAGAACCGCGAACTCGGAGAGATCGGTGTCATTCTCGAGCGTCCGGTAGATCGTCGTGAACGTCGAGCCGGCGGTGACGTCGCCGGCCGATTTGAGCGCGCGCACGACGCCGAGGTTTCCCGGGCCCGTCTCGAACATGTACGAGCGACCGCTCGTCCCGCGCGCGTCGAAGTTGAGAACGGCGGCAACGTCTTTCGCCCACGGATGCTCGCGCACGAACGCGGCTGCGCCGATCAATCCGGTTTCCTCGCCGTCGGTGAAGAGGACGATGACGTCATGCGCCAGCGGCTGTTTGGACGCGCGGAGCGCGCGGATGGTCTCGAGCAGTGCGGCGGCGCCGGCTCCGTCGTCGGCCGCGGCAGGTCCTGCCCCGACGCCATCGTAGTGCGCGACGACGAGCACCGCCTTTCCGTTGGCCTCATTTCCCGGAAGCCACGCGAGGATATTCTGGATTCGCCCGGCCACCCGATAGCGAGTTCCGATGCCAGTCGTCACCTGGAGCTGGGGCTTCACTCCAAGCTGGGTGATCTGCTGGACGATGTAGTCGCGAACGCGATCGTGTTCCTCGGTCCCCATTGGATGCGGCTTCGCCGCGATCTGCTCGACGTGTCGCATCGCCCGCTCAGCGGAGAAGACCGTGTCCGGCGCGCTGGCGGAAACCGCAGCTGGTGGTTTGGCGACTCGGAGGATCGAAAGGGCGCAAAAGGCGATGAGGCCGAGCGCCGTGGCTATGCGACGGAACATGTCGAGGTCGGGACGTGCGAGGGGTCGGGATGGTCAAGTCCTTGCGTCCGCGCGCGACGGCGACATTCTACATCCCAAGCATTTCACTGGAACGATCGATGTCCGAAGCGGTTGGCGCAGGGAAGACGGTATTGGTGGTAGACGATCACGAGCCCACTCGCGTGACGATCGCGCGGATGCTCGAGGCGGGCGGCTTCGCGGTTCGGCAGGCCAGCAGCGCCGACGACGCCCTGGACCGGCTGGCTCGGGAGAGCGACGAGATCGACATCGTCCTCTCCGATGTCACCATGCCCGGCATGAGCGGGATCGACCTCTCGTACAAGATCCGAGAGAGCTATCCGACGCTCCCCGTCGCGATCGTGTCGGGCGATGTCAGCGAGCTCGAACGAAGCATCATCGGCCGGTCGGACGTCCCGTTCATCAAAAAGCCATTCCACGCCGAATCGCTCTATAGCGCCGTTCGAGACGCGATGCGGCGGGTTTCGCCCGACGCCGGCTAGCGCACGCGCGGCTCGGGAGAAGCCCGAGCCGCACGCTTCGAAGGGAGAGAAGTCGAGCGTCTACTTTTTGGCCGGCTTCCCTGCGTCGCGGAAGACTTTCGTCTCGCCCTCGTAGGCGAACTTCACGTTGGCGCTCTTTTCCACCTGCGCGATCGCGGCGCGAGAAGAATCGAGCGATACCGCGAAGCTTCCTGGACGGTCGAGGAGGCTCGCGTCCGGAATCTTGATGTCGAGATTAAACCACCGGACGAGCTGCTCCATCACGACTCGCATCGGTTGGTTCGTGACCGAGACCTTGCCATCGACCCAATCGAACAGCTCCGCTTTCTGCGCGTCGGGCAGATCGCTGATCACTCCATCCTTCACGAGCACGGCCTGATTCGCGGCGACCGGCTTTTGACTTTTCTCCGTCTTCACGTTGACGCTGCCTTCGCGAACGAGGACGGCGAACGCGCTGTCGGGAAGGAAGGTCGACACGACGAAGCTCGTACCCGTTGCGATGACCTGCGTCTTTCTGACGACGGCGTAGAACGGCAGCGGCGCTTTCGCGACGTCGAACTGAATGGTTCCCTCCACCTTCACGACACGAAGCTTCGCGGGGAAAGCGTCCGGAATGAACAGCTTCGTGTCCGGGCCCATTTTCACTTTGCTGCCGTCGGCGAGCGTCGTGCTTCCGATTTGTCCGGCCTGCGTCGCGATGGGCTGGATCGTCGCGGAGCTCACGGCCTGCAGCGCCGCCTCGCCTTCGCCGAGCTTGTCGAGGTAGAAAAAGCCGGCGCCCATCGTGGCGAGGGCGAGAACGCCGATCGTCACCGGGACCTTCCACTGCCCTTTTTTCGCGACCGCCTTCATATGCTCGGCGGCTTCGTGACGTCCGGCAGAGGCCAGGGCGGTATGAGCATTTTTTGAAGTCGCTTCGCCGTGGAGAGCGCGCGAGACGTCATTCCAGACAACCGACGCGTCCGCGGAGCCCTCGGTCGAGTGTGAGGCGGTGTGCACCACATCCCGCCCGCCGTGCGTTCCGAACCGATGAGCGGCGGCCTTTCGGCTCAGCGCGCGTGACGCGCCAAACGCGACCTGCTCCGCCAGAAACGCCTTGATCTGATCGTCGGTGCTGAACGACGCACGCTGGTTCCATGTGTTGATGAACGCAGTCTGCACGATGCGCGGCGCGTGCGACTCGGCCTCGCCGAGCTGTGAGCGCGCGCTCGCGAGGCAGTCCGCATACTCGCGATCGAACACGCGTTTGAGCGCGAGCTCATCGCCGAGCAGTGGAGGAACGGGACCCGACGGCCCAACGAAAGCACCGCCGTCGCGTGGTGGGACACTCGTCGACATGCAGCCTCCTGGCTCTCGATTGTGCCGTATATCATGGCACGGGGGCTGGAGGCTGCAAGGGCTGTGGCGGTCAGCCGGTCACGGAGCTTCGCCGGGGTGGTAGCGCTTGATCGTCTGCGCTTCGATGTCTTTCTCGCTCCAGGCAACCGGCTTGAGCTGACCCTTGGCGAACATCTCGGCTTGGTCGGCGTGATACGGCGAGTCTTCCTTTGGGCTCTCGCCGTAGGCGAGGATCGAGTAGGCGCGCGGCTCGTCGCCGAATTCGACGGCGAGGATCCACCCATCCGATCCGGTGGCGATCCGCTTGCCGTCGCTGTCATCCTTGTAGGTGAGCACGCGGAAGCAGCCCATGTCGCTCGAGCAGCCGCCGACGGGGACGTCCACCTGGCCGCGGCGGACTCGATGGACCTCGCCCCACTGTGGATCGAAGCGCCCATATCGCCGCGTCGTTTCGTCGACGGCCCATTTGAAGGCCTCGACGGCAGCGGCGGTCTGTCGTATTCCGCGCGGCGTCGTGATCGGCGCGGTCGCGCTCCACGGCAGGGCGTACATCGAGTCGGCCGGATTGCGTCCGACGTACCGCCGCCACCACGTCTCGAACAGCGTGCCGCCGCGGCTGTCGGGCGCGACCGTCTTGTCCCACGCGGCAATCACGTCGATCGCCTTCGCGACGTCACCGGTCGGATTGGTCGCGCGAACCGCTCGCACGAGGTCGTCGCGAACGCGGTCGGCGAGAAGCATTCGGTACGAGTGCTTCAGCGCGATGACATCCTCGAGGCTCATGTTGCGATCATTGTCGATGAGATCGATCGCGAGCTGGCTGCGAAGCCCGAGCTTCGGCGCCGGGAAATACGGCGGATACTTCGCCGGGTCGAGCGGCTGACGCATGTTCGTGTAATACGGCGCGTCGTTCTCGTTGTGCACGTAGCCGCCTTTCGGATTCAGGACCTGCGGCAGCGAGTCGAGTCCTACATAGTGGGTCCACGCGTCGCCGGTCCGAGCGACGAACGTCGCGGCCGTGTCACCGGCGCTCGGATGCGGAAGATCCGGAATCGACGCGTTCCAGAGATAGAAGATGTTCCCCGCTCGATCGGCGTACGTGAAGCTCGAGTTGAGTCGCGCGCGCATGCGCATCGCGTCCTTCCATTCCGTCAGCGACTTCGCTCGCATCATGTGGAGGAACTGTTCGCCGGCGCGGTACTCGCCGTCGTCCGCCGCGCGGAAGACGTAAATCTTTCCGTTCGCGCGCTCGATCACCGGGCCGAGCGACGTGCGCCAGCGATCGCGCGTCTCGGTGGAGAAGCCGGCGCCGTCTTTGTATGTGATCGTGACCGGGTCGCGGTCGAGCGGGAGCGACGCGCCGTCGAGGAGATAGCGGTCGGTCGCTTTCGGATCGGCGTCGACCGCGTAGATCTGCCAGAGGAGCGGATCGTTGTTCGTGGTCGCCCAGCCGAGGTCGTGGTTGAATCCGCCGATGACGCCGAAGGGTCCACCGATGCGGAGATCGCCGTAGAAGTCGAGGACGTTCGGCACGAGGACGTGTGCCTCGTAGTAGCCGGCGGTCCACACGAGATGAGGATTTCGTAACAGGATCGCTTTCTTCGATTTCGTGCGCGTCGGACCGAAGGCCCACGCGTTGGAGCCGTCGTCGGGATTCGGCGGCGGCGTTTTGACCTTCGCGTATCTCGCCGAATCGCTGCGGGCGAGGAACTTCGACGCTTGGTTGGGCGATGGGAGCTCGATGTCTTTCGCGAGGACGTCGTAGCCCGTGAAGTGGGGTGCAAAGCCCGGGGGAAACTCGCTCGGATGCAGCTCGATGTATCGGTTGGCACCGACAGCAAAACCGTCGTAGACGTCGCGCGTTGCTTGCTCGAGCAGCGGATAGGTGACGATCGCGCGCTCGTATGCGAAGTGGTTTACGAAATCACTGTTGATGGAGTCGCGGCCGAACCATCGGGCCAGTTCTCCGCGCGACTTGAGGAGGCTCAGCGCAACGCGCGGACCGTAGTCCTCGGACTGCACGTAGGCTTCTGCGTAGCCGGCGGCAATGAGGTTGTCGGCCTTGATGTGAGGAACGCCGTGGGTCGTGCGTCGGACTTCGACCTGACGCATGAGTGTAGCGGCGGCGAGCTGGGGCGGTTGCTGCGCGAAGGCGTGTAGCGCACCGACAGTGCCGATGGCGAGGGCAATGAAATAGCGCATCGAACGGAAGAGGGAAGGAAGAAAGCTAACGGCGTACTCTTACTACATGCACTTACTACGTCCTCTAACAGCGTGCTCTTACTACGTGCTCTAACGGCGTCGGCTAACGGCGTGCTCTAACGACGTTGAAAAGCCGAGTTGTGAGTCATGAGATCCGTGACCGGTTACGGTCTGGCGACTCGTCTCTGATTTCTCACGTCCCGTAGTCAGAGCACGTAGTAAGAGCACGCTGTTAGAGGACGCTGTTAGCCGACGCCGTTAGAGCACGCCGTTAGAGGACTCCGACGATGGTCGGCATGCAGGGGTCATGGTATGTCCCTGTCGTTGATGACAGCCTGCCATGCCTTCGCGACGCGATCGCTTGGCAACCACGACGTCGGATACGCCGGCGGCTTCGTGTCGCCGATCGGTCCGATGGTCTTCGTGTGGTAATCGCCGACGAACCCATTCTTCTCGCTGAGCTGCTTGAGCGAGGTACCGTCGCCGAGCCGTTGCGCGAGAACCTCGTCGAAGAACACGATCGAGAGGTCGCGCGATCGGCCGACGACATGCGCGGCGCTCGGCTCCTCGGTCAACGCCCACAATGCGCCGCCGCGGCGATTGAGCGCGAAGAGGCCGGTGATAGTGTTGACGCGCGACTCGAGATCCTTGCCGCCGATGAAGAGCAGCGCCGGAACCTCGCGCGTCGCGCGCGGCGTCAGCGCCGTGTAGTAGATGCCGCCCTTGTTCACCACGAACGCGACGACGCGCTCCGGCTTCCACGCGGCGAACTCGTAGTCGAACTGGCCGCCGGCCGACATTCCCCAGAATAGCAGCGGCGCGTTCGCGAGCTCAGGGTGCTTCGTTTGCGAACCGAACTTCGCGAGGATATCGAGCAGCGCTTGCCCACTGCCGTGCGAGACGTTGACGTAGTCCTCGATGAACCTCTGATCGTGTGGCTCGTCGGTGAAGCGGCACGCGACGATGGCGAGTTTGTTCTTCGCCGCAAACGCCTGCCACACGGTGTCCTGAGCCATGGCGCGACCGTCGCCGTTCGAGCCGGGAACGAGGATCACCGCGCCGCGCAGCGTTCCGATCGAGGGCGGGAGCCAGAGCCGGAACTGCGCTTTGTCGAAGTTGGCGCCAGGCGGGACCGAGTCGTCGATGGTCGGCGTGCCGCTTTGAGCGACAGCGATGCGCGTTACCGGCATCGTCGTGAGCATGAGTGCGGCAGCGGCGATTCGGCGGTAGAAGGCTGGGATCATTCGGCAATATTGTAGGCGCAACTTGCACCGTGCCACTCTGACGACGAAGCTCGTCAGCCGCCTTTGAGACGCTTCAGCCGTTCGACGACGCGCGCATTCGTCGGGTCGAGCACGACGGCCTTCTCGTAGGAATCGATCGCGAGTGCTTTGTCGCCGTGCTTGTCGTACGCCTCGCCCAGAACGTCGTGCACGTTCAGGGAATTGGAATAGAGGGCCGCGTCCACTTTCAAAACACCAATGGCGTCGGCGTACCGCCCCGCGGCGATCAGGCGACGTCCCCACGAGGTCAACGCCGATTCGGGGAGCGAGTACGCCGGATCCGTCTTCCGAATGTTCTCGAACACGACAGCCGCGTTCGACAAGCCGCGATCGCCCACCGCGTGCGCAAAGTCGCCGATCGTCGGGAGCGGTCGCTTGGCTTGCTTTCGCTCGATCGAGACTTCGCTCGACGGCATGCCGTTTTGCTCCGGAGACCGCGCGAGAAAGGCGCGCCCCTCGGCCGAGCTCTTGAGGTAGGCGTCGAGAAACGCGAGCGAAAACCGCGCGATGCGCTCGTAGCCGGGGTTGAAGACCGAGCTGTCTTCGACGAAGGCGACGCCCGTTCCGGTTTGAAAGCGGTTGAACCACGCGCCGAAATTCTGGTGGCGCATCGTTCGCAGCTTCACCGAATACGCATCGGAGTACCGGAGAGAATCGAAGAAGGCAAACGTCGTATCGGGACCAAGCATCTGAAGCATCGCTGGCGACGGCCCTTGTCGGAGAAACAGCGCCGGAATCGTGAACTTCGCCGGATCGACGAACGCCTGCTTGCTGAAGTCCATGGTCGCCTGCGGCGTCGCGCTTCGATGGTAGAAGTAGGCGATCGATCCATCGAGGGACACGAGTGCCTTCGGCGTGCTGTTGCGCATCGCGATGAGCACATTCGAAATTCCGCCCCAGCTGAACCCCATCACGGCGATGCGCGTCGAATCGGCTGACGGAAGCGACCGCGCGTAGCTCATTAGAAATTCCATGTCGCGCGCCTGCGTCTCCATGCCGCCGCCGTCCGCGGTCATCGCGCCGTTTGGTCCCCACGATGGGCTGGCGATGACGATGTAGCCGTGACTCGCGAGATACTCCATCAGGACGTCGTTCTCGAACGACGGCGCGCCGAGGCTCGGGCCGTAGACGATGATCGGAAAGCTTCCACGCGCCGGTGCTGCGTCACGCACGGCGCGCGTCATCGCATCCAATTCCCGGGCGCTCTTTGCCGAGTCGACCGAAAAGCCCGCGAGAAACAGACGCTCGTTGTCGGCCTTGGCGCGCGCATCGTGTGCGGGCATCGTGCCGGGACGCGAGTAGAGATCGACGTACTCGCGATACTTCATCCGAGTCGGCGAACCGCCAACCGACGCAGGGTACCAGATGCTCGTTTGAATCGGCCGCGGACGGCTCGGTCGAACCGGCTTCCCTTCGTCGTCGAACGTGCCGCCGAAGGTTCGTGTACGGTCGTATTGCTCGACCGCGCGAAAGCCGACAGCGTATGGGCCGGGTGCGAGCCTAAACACGACCGACGACTGCGCCGACGCTGTTGACCATCCCGTCGCGACGCAGACCGCCGCGAGAACGGATCGGAGTTGTTGGAAACGAGTCACGACGAGATACTACGTCCGCGCTCTCGGAGCGGCCAGAAAATGGGGACGGGGGACTGACGACTGGGGACTGACGACTGGGGACTGGGGACTGGGGACGGGCGACGGGCGGTCATTCAGCGACGCCGAAACGATCGCTCTCTCTCGGCGAGGCAGTTCAGCAGAACCGCAAACGCGGCTGGTCACGCGGAGCCGCGGAGGCCACGGAGAACTGCACACCGTCGAGTACGACCTGGGAACAAGCTTCTTCTCCCCGTGCTCCGCGGCTCCGCGTGAGATCTGCACTATGCGGTTCCGCTTCTAGTTCAGCTTTGGGATGACGGTCGGGAGGATATTCCACGGAAGCTGTTGTCGCCCGTCGCCCGCCCCCAGTCGTCAGTCCCCAGTCGTCAGTCGTCAGTCCCCAGTCCCCAGTCCCCAGTCCCCTCCATTTAACTTGCACCTCATGAGAGCTACAGACGCCATCCGCTCCCGCCGCTCGATCAAGCGGTTCACCGAACGTCCCGTGACGCGCGAAGAGATCGAAACGCTCATCGCCGCGGCGACGCTCGCGCCGAACCATCGACTCACGAATCCGTGGCGCTTCTATATACTGGGTCCCGAAGCGCGACACGCATACGGCCTCGCGCTCGGCGACCGCAAGGCGAAGAAGATCGAGAACCCGGAAGCCGCGCGAAATACCCGCGCCACCGTGGCTGCTGAACACCGCGCGTTACCCGCGATGATCGCCGTCGCCGTCGTCGATAACGACAATCCCGAAATCCGCGAAGAGGACTATGCCGCCGCGATGATGGCCGTGCAGAACATCATGCTCGCGGCGGTCGAGCTTGGACTCGGCACGCACCTGAAAACCGGCGGCGTGATGGGCGATGCCGCGGCTCGCGCCGCCGTCGGGCTTCCGGAAAACCAGCGGATCGTCGCCATCATTAGCGTTGGCGTTCCGGCAGAGATCCCACCGGCGAAAAAGCGCGAAGAGTCGTCCGCGCTCACGACCTGGGTCCCGTAGCGAAGCGGCTGGAGCGCCGCCGCGTCGAGCATGACGCTTGCATGAGCCCGTCGTAAATCCTCCGGCTCGGGCATGCCACCTGCTTTATGTGCGGGTGGGCAAGCTCTGAAGACGGGCTCGAATCCAACACCACATTTTTTGCTCTACACGCTATGACCTCCTCACTTTCCGAGGCGGCTAGTTCGAATGCGCCCGAGAGCGTCGCTGGCCGCGGCGAAGCACCGATAGCAAAAGCAGCAACCGGCATTTCGGGATTTGACGACATCACACGGGGCGGAATCCCGGCCCATCGAACCACGTTGATCGTCGGCGGGCCTGGGGCAGGCAAAACCGTGTTCGCGCTGCAGACACTCGTCACCGCGGCGCGAAAGTATAGGGAACCAGGCATCTTCGTCGCGTTCGAGGAGAGCAGCCGGCAGATCGTCGGCAACGCCGCGACATTCGGCTGGGACCTGCCCGGCCTGGAACGCGAGCGACTCTTCTTTCTCGACGCGCGACTCTCGCCCGCGACCGTTCAGGCAGGCGACTTCGACATCGGCGGAATGCTCGCCGGTCTTCAGGCCAAAGCCACCGCAATGGGCGCGAAGCGCATCGTCTTCGATGGCATCGACGTCCTTTTGTCGCTGCTCAGCGACCCCGCGAAAGAACGCCGCGAGATGTATCGGCTGCAGGAGTGGCTGGGGGCGAATGGCCTCACGGCGGTTATCACCGCAAAGGCGAGCGAGAACGAAACCGCGGCCGCCGAGCGCTACTCGTTCATGCAGTTCATGGTCGACGCGGTGGTGACGCTCCATCACAGAATGCTCGATCGCGTGTCCCTCCGCGGCGTTCGAGTGATGAAGTATCGCGGATCAGGATTCTCTGAAGGCGAGTTTCCGCTCATCATCGCGGACAGCGGGATCGAGGTCGCGACCTTCGGCACCTCCGAGCTCGACTTCGACGTGTCGAGTGAACACGTATCGACCGGCGTACCGCGACTCGATACGATGCTCGACGGCGGCTACTTCCGCGGCGCGGGTGTTTTGATCTCCGGCGCGCCGGGCGTGGCCAAGACGACGCTCGCCGGCGCCTTCGCGTCGGCCGCGTGCAAACGCGGCGAGCGCGTTCTCTATGTGAGCTTCGACGAGGCCGGGAATCAGATCATTCGGAATCTCCGATCGGTCGGCATCGAGCTCGAGTCGTATCGCGATTCAGGACTGCTCCAGTTCTACTCGGTCCGGACGGAGACGCGCAGCTCGGAAGACCACTTGATCAACCTCAAGAAGCATCTCAGCGATTTCGATCCCCAGAATCTGGTCATCGACCCACTCTCGGCCCTCGCCAAAGCCGGGGGTCACATCGCGGCGGTGCACGCGTCCCTCCGTCTGCTCGATTACGCCAGGTCGTTGGGAATCACCACCGTCTCCACGAGTCTCGTCGCGGACGAAGGAATCAATGAGTCCACGACGACGCAGATCTCGACGATCGCCGACACGTGGATTCATCTCGCGTACGTCGTGCACGGCGGCGAACGCAATCGCACACTGACGATCGTCAAATCGCGCGGCATGAAGCACTCGAACCAGGTGCGCGAGCTCGTTCTCAGCGATCATGGAGTCACTCTCGCGGATGTCTTCACCGCGGGTGGAAACGTCCTCGTCGGCACGGCGCGCTTCGAGCACGAAGCGAAGATGCGTGAGATCGCTGCAAACGAGCGAAATGAACGCGCGCTGCGCCGAAAGACGGCGGAACAAGGCGAAGCGAAGATTCGCGCGCGGATCGCCGCGCTCGAAGCTGAGCTCGAGGCGCACCGGTTTGCAAGCGAGCTCGCCGCGTCGCAGGACGTCGAGTCCGAACGTCGTCGAACCGGCACGCTCGACGAGTTGAAGCGGTTGCGACACGCCGACCATGACAACTCGAACGAATCGACGCGCGACGGCAAGCGACAGGGCGCGACAGCGACAAGCCCCGCTGTGCCTCACACTCGATAGCAGATGTCACGCCTCGTTCTGCGCCTCTACGTCGCCGGCGACGGACCGAACTCCGTCACCGCGCGATTCAACTTGAAGCGGCTGCTCGCGCACTGCGAACCGTCCACGTACTCGATCGAGATCGTGGACTGTTTGCGCGAGCCGATCCGCACGCTGCAGGACGGAGTGCTCGTGACCCCGACCCTGGTTCGTCTCGAGCCCAAACCCAGTCGAACGATCATCGGAACCTTGAGCGACAGCGCACAGGTCATCGAAGCACTCGGCATCGATGCGCCGGCGACGATGGAGCTGCTATGACGGCAAGTCCGTCTCCGAACGAGCGGCAGCAGCGCATCGAGGAGCTGATTCAACGCCTCAGCGAGACCGACGAAGCGCTCCAAGCGTTCGGCCGCGGCGAGCTCGATGCCGTCGTCGACCCATCGTCGGCCGCGCCGATTCTTCTCAGCCGAGCCCAGAAGGCGCTCTCGGATTCCGAAGCGCGATATCGCGATCTCGTGAGCCGCTGTCCCGCGCTTGTTTGCGAAGCCGCGCCCGACGGCCGCGCGCTGTTCGTCAACAACGCGGTTCGCACGCTCCTCGGGCGCGAGCCTGAAGAGGTCGTCGGCAAATCACTGTGGGAGTCGCTGACGCCCCCGGACCACCTCGGGCAAGCCCGCAGGTTGACCGCGCTCGTTCGGCTGCGCGACGTCAACGGCTTCGAGCTGCCTTTAGAAAGTGCGAATGACGGGCTGCGCTGGATCATGTGGACGACCGCCAATCGCTACAGCGGCGACGGCGCGCTTCTGCAGATCGTCGCGTTCGGCATCGACATCACGGAACGAAAACAGGCCGAGGAGAACGCGCACGCACTGCTCGAAGCGCAGGTCGCCCGAGCCAGGGCCGAGGCGGCGAACAAAGCAAAGACCGACTTCCTCGCGGTGATGAGCCACGAGCTCCGCACTCCGCTCAACTCGATCGCCGGCTACGCGGAGCTCTTGGAGATGGGGCTGCGGGGTCCGTTGACTGGCGAGCAGCGCGAGGACCTCGCGAAGATTCGCCGGAGCCAGCGCCATCTGCTCGGATTGATCAACGATCTGATGAACTTCGCGAAGCTCGAGACCGGACACGTCGAGCTCGACTTCGCGAGTATCTCGGTCAACGAGGTTCTGGCCGTCCTCGACACCTTGACCGAGCCGCAGGTTGCCGCGAAGCACATTGCGTACGAACATGGACGATGCGATCCGACGCTCACCGTTTGGTCGGATCGCGAAAAGACGCACCAAATCCTCATCAACCTCGTCTCGAACGCCGTGAAATTCACGCGACCGCGCGGACAGATCACCGTGGACTGCGAGGTGCTCGAGGACGCCGTGAACTTCCACGTCGCGGATACCGGCGAGGGAATTCCGGAAAACAAGCTCACGTCGATCTTCGAGCCTTTCGTTCAAGTGAAAACCGGTTTCACCCGCGAACACGAGGGCGTGGGGCTCGGACTGGCGATCAGCCGAGATCTCGCGCGGATGATGCACGGGGATCTGACCGTCCGAAGCACTGTCGGTGTCGGATCGCGATTCACGCTGAAGCTGCCGCGCCGAAAACCGGGCGAATGACGAACGCGTTCCTCGAGCGCGTCGACATTCAACATCCGATCATTCAAGCCCCGATGGGCGGCGCGAACGCGACGCCGCCCGCATTGGTCGCCGCTGTCTCCAACGCGGGCGGCCTCGGATTCCTCGGCGCGGCGTACATGTCGCCCGATCAGATCGCGCGCGAGTGCAACGCGATACGGTCGCTGACGACGCGTCCGTTCGGGTTGAACTTGTTCGCGCCAACCGACCTCTCGGCGCCGCCCGCCGACATCACCGCCGCGCTCGAGCTCATTGGTCGATACCACACGGAGCTGGGCCTCGAACCCCCGGGCGCGCCGACACTTCCGACATACACCTTCGATGCGCAGCTCGAGGCTGCGCTCGACGGCGGAATGAGCGTCTTCAGCTTCACGTTCGAGACGCTTCCGGCCGAGACGATCGCGCGAGTGAAGCGACGCGACATCTACGTCGTCGGAACAGCGACGACCGTCGAGGAAGCAACCATCCTCGCCGATCTTGGCGTCGATGCGATCGCGGCGCAGGGCAGCGAGGCCGGCGCCCATCGCGGGACGTTCGGCGGAAGCTTCGAATCGTCGATGGTGGGGACGATGGCGCTCGTCCCGCAGATCGTTCGCGCGCTGAACCTGCCGGTGCTCGCGGCCGGCGGAATCATGAACGGACAAGCGATTGCCGCGACGCTGAAGCTCGGCGCGAGCGCGGCAGCGCTGGGCACGGCATTTCTCGTCACGGACGAATGCGGCGTCGCGGAATCGTACAAGCGCCTCGTGCTTGCCGCGCGCGACGACGGGACCCGCGTGACACGAGCGTTCTCCGGCCGACCAGCTCGGGGAATCGTGAATCGCGCGATGACCGAGATCGAGCGCTCGGGGACGCTCCTGGCGTATCCCTATCAGAATTCTCTTACGCGCGCGATGCGGACCGCCGCCGCAAAGCAGGATCGACCCGAGTTTTTATCGCTGTGGGCGGGACAAGCGGCGTCGCTTGCTCGACGCATGCCGGCCGCGAAGCTCGTCGAGACGCTGGTCCGCGAAATGGCCGAGTAGCGGATGCTGCGCGCCAGACGTGTCTAACGCTCGCGCGTCAGGACGACCGTGCCGTCCACGACGCTCATCCCAGTGATTCGAACGGGGATGTCGAACCGCAAACGATTCGAGTCTTCGCTTCGCACCCGGCCACGCGTGAAAAGTCGCGTGGCGTTCGACGAATCGAGCCGCATGCCGTCGATGTAGAGCGAGCGCACGACCAGCTCCGCCGTCCCCCGGCGAACGAGCGCAATATCCCCGCGAAGCTCGAAGGCCGCGTTCCCCGCGAGACGTCCACGAATCGACAGAAGACTGTCCGCGCGCGCCTCGAGGCTGTCGACGAACGCCGTGCGCCGTCGCGGTGATCGGAAGATCAGCGCGGCGACATCGGCAGCGGACAATACTGTGCGACGATCGTCATCGATCACGCGATAGACGGTGTTGTTCACACCGTTGGCGACGGAATCAGTGACTGGAAGCCACAGCGGCGCGACGACTCCGTCACTCGACTGCGCGGCCGCGCGAGGAAGAAGTTGGCGCCCGGCGATCACACCGGTCAGCGCGGCGAGGATCACCGCGGCACTCCGAACGAGCGCGGGCGACCGCCATCTCGCACGCGGCTTTGGCGGAAGCTCGAACCCGCCGCGCGGTTTCGGTTTTGGCGGCTGGTGCGTCGCTTCCCACTGCTCGACCGCTTTGGAGAGCGGGAGCTGATCGTCGAACGTCGCGAGATCCGCCGTCGTGGGAATCGGCAACGATCGTCGGCGCGCGATCGACTGCAAGCACCGATTGCGGATGCGAACGACGCGGGGCGTGAAGCCGCTGAGTCTACCTCTGGCGTTCGCTGACATCGAACCGCGTCCAGAGTTTTCCGACCGCTGCCGAGTGATCCGGACCGTCGACGCCGCGCGTGGCGATGGTGCGAACGAGATAGTGGCATCCGAGCTCGGTCGACCGTGCGATTTGCGCCGCGAACCTCGTCTCCACGTCGCGGAACGTCAGGCGCTCGCCGTGCAAGTCATACGCATCGCGGCCGAGGATTCGAAACTCCGCAATCGGGTCCGGCGGCTCGCCCTTCTCCGAGCAGCGAGGCGTTTTGTTCGATCTCTTGTGTACACTGTCACGAAACGCCGCGAAAGCGGCCGCAACGCTGTCCGCCTCGTGCGTCAGGCTGTCGACGCGATGCGCGAGCGTATCATTCCTCGCCGCGAGATTCTCGTGAGGCTGCGCGGAAAGTCCTGATACCGCGAGCGCCGCGAACACCGCCGCGAGCACGAAGCCAAGCTCGGCCTCGGTGAAGCCCATGACGGTGAATCGGCGCGTCATTGCGTGTCCATCGTCGCGAGGTTGCGCTCGAACAGCCGAGTGTATTCGTCGAGCACGCGATTCATCTGTGCGAGCTCGCGGCGCAGTGCGTCCCCGAGCTCTGCGCCTCCCTGCTCGACCGCGTTCGCGGCCGTGTTGCTGCCTTTCTCGAGGCGAACCAACGCGTTGGAGAGATCCGCGCTTCTCTTCGTGAGCGACGCGAGCTGTTCGGTCGCGCCGGTGATCGACGCGCTCAAATTCGACTCGAGCGCCTTCACCCCGTCCCAGAGACCGACGAGGCGCTCGGCCGGATTCGGCAGCGAAACGACCTCACTCTTCACGCGGTCCGCGAGCTCGAAGAACGCGGTGCTCGACGCCGACAGCGACGTCAACGCGTTGGTGTGCGCTCGCATCTGCTCGCCGAGCTGGCGCTGCGTCTCCTCGCTCGCCGCGCGGGCGTCGTGGACCGACTGCTCGATCTGCTTCCGCTGCGACTCGAGGGCATTCAGCGACGAGGCTATTTCAATTTGAATCCGCTCGACGTTCGTCGTGAGCGCGTCGCCAAGCCCGCTGCTTGCGCGCATCAGACCCGCGGTGACAGTCGTCGTCGTCTCCTCGAGGCGTCGCAGCGACGATTCGATTCGCTCGGCCGCGAGCACGACGTTCTTCTCGAGCCCCTCGGTCGCCTCGCGTGCGTGCGCGCGAGCATCGTCGAGCTCCCGCGCGGCGACTTCCTGCGGACGAGCGTCGAGCGCACGAACGAGGACTCGCATTGCCTGCGCGAGATCGCGCTGCGCTTCAGTGAGGGAGTCCGCCGGTGTGGCGACAGGGCGCTCGGCGTTCGCGAGCGTTCGGACCTGTCGAATGAGAAGACCGAGCACCGTCAACGCGAGCCCTGCGCCGAGATCTTTCAAGAATCCGAAGACGATCGTCGGACCACTTACGGCGGAGTCGCCGAGTCGCGCGAGCCCCGCCGCGAGAAAGACGAGCGTCAGCAGGAATCCAAAGAAGTAGCTCGAATCCGCGACTTCCGCGTCCTGTTCGGCGCTTCGAGAGAGCAGCCAATGGACGAACAGCCCACCCGCGCCGGCCGCGAGCGCGAGGTCTGGCCGCAGACGCGTCGCTAAAAGCGCCACGCCGACAGCTGACGGAACGAACGCGAGAAGGAACAACCAGGAATGTTTTTTCATCTTCTCACCGTTTGGCGACCGCCAGCGGAAGGTTTCCGCTCGATGGCATCTGATCGCACCCTGAAACGGCGGACCAGTGTCGCGCGAGAACATCAGCGAGCGCCGATTCGGCGAAGTCTCTGTGGATCCTCGGCAGCGCCGGCCGACCAGCCTTTGCGCGGTTGTCATCAGCAAACTCGAAATACATGACCGCGACGAGTCCACACGTGAGCTTGGCGTCTTGTCCCTTTCCGTCGGGTCGGCCGACGACCACGGCGAGCGACTTGAGCTTTCCACCGGCCGAGCGCTCGTTGAGCGTCCCGGTCTTCGCCATGACGACGACCGAGTCGTGCGTCGCCGATCGAAGTCGCTCCGACAACCCAGCGGCCGTTCCGTTCACCGGAACCTCGCGGAGGGCACCGCGCACTCTAGAGAACGCAGCTTCGACCGCGGGCGAGGCATCCGCGAAGCCCGAGGTGCTCCGATCTTTGTGGAGGAACGTCGCCTGTACGTTCTTTCCCGTCGCGATTCGAGCATACCCCTGCGCGATGCCGAGGAGGGTCCAGCGATTCTCCCATCCGCCGAATGCGTATCGCGCGAGAAGATCGGCCGGCGTTCCCGATGAATCGGGGAACAGAATCCACGGACGCGACTCATAAGGAATGAGGCTGCGATCGGTCGTCGCCGAAGACGCGCTCGCGACGACGGAGCTGTCGCCACTCCAATACAGTGCAAGGCGGCCGGGCGTGCGGTTCGCATACGCATCGACGTCGAAGACCTCGGCGAGCCCCGTCGCGATCGCCGATTGCTCGAGCGTCGCGCGCGGAACGAGCGAGCCCTTGGTCCAACCGTCCTCCTGCAGAGAGCGCAGCACGAGCTCGGCCGCGTACTGATTGCTCGAGCATCGTATGAAATCGCTAAAGCCGATCTCGGCGCCGCATCCGTTCGCCTCGTTCGCAAATCCCCTTTTCAGCTGCACGCCGGCAACGCTACGCACCGTGTCGCCGGCGTACCGAATGCGCAGTTCGGCGAGACCCGCGTGTCGCGCGAGAATCGCCGAGGCGACGAACGGCTTGACTACGGATCCGACGAGAATCGGCTCGAAGCTGAGCAGCGGCTCGTTGTCCGATTCACGCGCGGGCTCGGCGATCGCTTTTACCTCACCGGTCTTCACGTCGACAACCACCACGGCCAGACGCGTGAGAATGTCCTCGTGCGCGACCATGAAGCGCCGCGCCTCGCGATCGAGATCGGTCGACAGCGCCGCGCTGAAGCTGAGCGTCAGCGGACCATTCCCGGCCTTCGGCGTCAGCATCGATCTGCCCGCCGGAGCGAAGAAGCTGAGCGTGCCAAGTCGCGGATTGGCGAACACGCGACGTCCGTTGATCCACTGCTCCGACGCCAGCGTTCCCCAATCGGCCGCCGAGAGAATGAATGGTCCGAGCGCCTGGGTTTCGAACACGTCGCCACCGGCGACTGGACGCTGGCCGAGGTCGACGGCCTTTCCGTTCATCCAGACACTTCGCTGGCGATAGGGGCCGGCGTTCCCGAACGCGCCGCCGTTTGCGCCGGGACGAATCTCGAAGCCGAAGTCGTAGAACCGGTTCACTCCGGAGGCCAGCGCACTCTGGCAATACATATAGAATTGCGGCACTTCACGACTCACGTCGCAATCACGACCGTTCAAACGCGCGTGAAAGACGCCGCCTTTGAGCTCCGCGGGCAGCGACACCTCGCCGTCGTAGCCGAGGAGCCCGGGACTTCTCCGCCAGTCGGTGGTGCGGACGTCGCGCCACGAACCTTCGGCGTACGGCGATCGAATCGCGAGACCGAATTGGTTCGGTCGGTCGGAGAGGATTCGCGATCCTTCATCGTTCAGCGCGGTGCGCAGCAACGACCGACCTTCATTGCGAACGCGGGCGGGCTTACCGCTGCGCGCCTCGAGCATCGCCTGCCGAATCGCGTCGTCGTTGTAGATCGCAACTTGGTCGCGAAGAAAGCCACCGGCCGCAAACGCAGGTTCGCTCACGGAATCGGCGGTCACAACGATCGTATCCGCAATGACCGTGTCCGCGCCGGCGACGATCGTTGCCTGCTCGAGGCGTCCAAGCCGCGACGGTCCGTTGTTCGTCAGAGTGCGACTCAACTCGGCCGTCGTTCCAGCGAAAGTCAGGTCCTGCGTTCGATCGCCGCTCATCGAGACACGAACGGTTTTGTACATCGTGAATCCGATCGCGAAGAACGCAAGGACGAGCAACGAGCACTCGAGCGGATTCGCTCGCAACCGCGACACGAGATCGGCGGGCTTCAGCGGCGCGGTCATCGAGCAGCCTCGTACGAGCGCCGAATGGCGCCTGTTATGAGAATGCCGATCACACCCGCGCAAATGGCGACGTCGCTCCACGCGTTGAGCCCGAGGAACGGCATGTTCTGTCCCGTGATCGGCACGACGCCAAGGTTCGAGAGCGCCACGTACGCGGCGGGAATGGCGACGATGAGCGTCGCGACCAGGAAGAGCGCGCGACTCGCTCGATACGCGCCGGGCGTTTCGTTCGGCCCAATCATCGCCGTGCTGCCGACCGCAATCGTGAGAAGGAGATAAAGACCGAGCACGAGCAGTCCGCCGAACGCGCCGTGCTCCGCGAGCACGAAGACCGAGAACGTGTTTTCGGCGTACGACACCGGCTCCGCGATGCCGCGACCTCCGACGACAGCCTGTCCGAGTCCGCTTCCCCAGAATCCAGCGCTCGCGTAGGTCGTGCCGCCCCAGATTTGCTCGATCGACGGAATGAGTAGGTCTCGCGCGCCGCCGGGTCGTGCGGAAATGAGCAGCTCTTCGGCGAGCGAACGGTCCGCGGTCGCGACGGACCGCGCTGCGACTCTGTCCATCGATGTCGCAACGATCGGCACGCGGGCGCCGAACACGTGGGTCATTCGCTCGAACGCTGCCGCCTTCGCGGCGTGGCTGTCGGCTGCGCGAATCGCATTCACCGACGGGAACAACACCCGCGGCGCTAGCACGCCGAAGAGCGCGATAAACGCGAGTCCGGGGATCGCCAGTCGCCAACCGGCAACGCGACGACCAGCGGCGAGCAGCGTCGCGAAGCCAACGGGGACGACAACGACGAGGAACAGTCCCATGTCGATGATCGTGAGCGGCGCGAGAAGCACGAGCGGTGCGACGAGCAGCGCCGACGAAACGAGAGCCTCGGTCCGATCAGTTGGTGAATCGCCGCCTCGGCGGGCCGCTGCTTCGATTCTCGAACCGACGCCTCGACCGACGCGAACACACGCCAGCGCGACGAACACGATCATCACGAACGCCGCCATCGATCCGTTCTCGCTCGCCAACCGCAACCCGGAAATCGCGAGCGTGAAGAACGCCGCGCCGAGTGTTGCGCTCCAGTAGTCGGGAAGCCTCGGGATCACGCCGCCGGCGCGTCGTGATTGCACCACGAGTGGCGACGAGAGAAGTGCCAACGCGGCCAAGACCGCCATCGCGGCGGTGAGATTCGGCAACAGCGCAAACTCCGCGGCGAAGCACGCCAGAATGATCGGCAGCTCAGGCGCGCGACTCACCCACGCATCGAATCGACCTCGGAACCCGAGGTGTGCTTCACCTCCGGCCGGCGCAATGCGATTCGGAGGCGCGAGCTGCTCGACGACACTCCACGCACCGCGTTCAAACGTCTCGAAATAGGGCCCGGAGAATGCCGCCACCCAAGCAAGGCACACCCACGCGAGAAGCACGACGACACCAGCGATCACTCCGCTAACGACAGCGGCGCGAGTCGCCGCGCCGAGGAACGCGAGGGCGATGAGTGTCAGTATCGCGGGGACACGCGCTCGCGACGACGTCGCCGTCGACCACAGCGACATCGGCATTCGAACGAGCGATTTCGCAAGACGGTGCAGCGCGATCTGGCCGCTCAGCGCGTTCCGCGCACCCGAGAGCAGCGACGGCATCCAAGCGGACCATGACAACAATCCGACTGCCACAATCGCGATCGCAACCCACATTCCGACCGCAGTCTCGATGCTCCGCCGCAGAAATGGAGCGAAGAACGCGACGCGCGCGCCGATGATAACCCGCGTCAAAAGAAGCGCCAGCACCGCCGAGATCCCGAGGGTCAGCCACCGTTCGTCGCTTGCTCCGATGAGCGATGTCTCGGGCATCGCCGAGCGAACGCCGGTGTAGATCGCTGCAAGAAGGAACGCGAGTCCGAGACTGATCAGCGCGATCGTCGGCATGTCGTCGCCGAACGTCCCCGTTGCCGACAACAACAACCAATAGTGACTCGGCGCACGGGTCTCGCGCGCACTTCTCGTCATCTCCGCCAACGACGTCACGGGAATCGCCATCGGCCTCGGCGCACCGCGTTCGACGCGAAATGACTGGCGCGGCAGCACGACGGTGAATCCTTTGTCGTCCTGTTGGACGCGCCCGAGCATGCCATAGCGCGACGGGTCGAAGCCCGCGAAGTCGAGCGCGATGTGTGCAACCGGCGGCGGAAGCCGGCGGAGCGAGATCGCCCCGCATGCGACGCCAGGGCGACAACTCTCGCCGGTCGGAAGCGGAGTGTCGAGAGCGCGCGGATTGCGAACGAACAAAAGATCGAGTCCGACATCCGCGCTCGGCTCGCGCCGTCGTGTCCGCAACTCGAAATCCCAGGCCACGCCTCCGCTCCGAACTTCCACGCGCGCGGAGTCGGCGAACGAGATGAGCCCTTTTTCGGCGTGCGGCCCGCGAATCCCGAACGGCGGCGACGCCGAGACGAGCAGTCGTCGCGTCGGGAGCCAGCCGTCTGGAATGAGCGGCAGCGACCAGGCAATTCGATCGCCGAGCGGCGCCGTCGTCCCGTCGACGTCGTCACTCGATGAGAGTTCTTGAATGCGAACGAATCGCTCGTAGGGCGATGGCGCGTTCCGCTTTCCATCGAGCGCGGAAAGCGAGACACCCGCTCGCAGCTGGCGGCGGTATCGCGTCGAAAGCGTTCCGCTGATCGGATGCAGGAGGAACGAGTTCTTGCGAGACGACTCGAGCCTTCCGGACGATAGCCGCAGTGTGTCGAGGACCGCAGCCGCCGGATCGACTACGGCGACCCAGTCGCCTTCACGGGAGAGAATGGCCGACTGCGAGACGTTGAACGTCCGCGTGTCGCCGCTCGAGTGGATCGGACCGACGCGCAGCTGTTCGATTCCGTCGCGGGGCTCGACGGTCCACGCCGTTCCGTTTTTCGCTACCCGGATCGACCAGGGAGACGCCGTCGAAACGGTCTGAAGCCGAACGTCGGCACCGACGTCACCAGCACCGACGGTGAACGAGTCGACGCCGACGAGATGAACCCCGCGATACTCGAGGTGGGTGGAAGAGATCGCGCGTCGAGCGGCGATCTGCGTCGTCGCGAGCGCGACGGCGACGATCGCGCCGTTGATCGCGAGGAGCCACTTCGCGCGGCGGCCGAGCCCTGCGAGCGCCGCCGTCGTCGACACGGCGATGCCGAGTCCGACCGAGAGCAGCAGCCAATATCCGAGGAGAGGCCAGCGCGGCTCGTAGTAGGCGAGGGCGACGCCCGAACCAAGTCCGAGCGCGACGACGAGCCTGAGGACCACCAGCGAAGCGGGCATCGGGCATCATATCGCTCCGAGTCGTGCTTTGGTTTCAGCGCCGGAGAGCCGGCTGACCAGCGAACCGGCTTACTGAAGCCCCGCAGTCATCAAGCTCTTTTCCGGGGCGAACAGAAAAACCATTCCGCCGTCGGCGAGCTTCGGCAGAAGCTTCTTTGCGCGGGCCGGCTCCATCGCGGGACATCCCTCGCTTCGTCCGGCTTTCGACGCCGTGACATACGGAGCACCGTGCGCGACGACGCCGCGCGCGAGCGCTTTATCGTTGAAGCCGTTCATCACGCCGAGCAGGCGCATGCCGATCGAGCTGTACGAGCGGCCGCCCGTGTTGCCGTGGAACTTGTACGTCGCGTCCGTCAGGTAGAGGCCGAGGGACGTGGCCATGCTGCCAATGGCGTTCGAGAACTTGGTCGGGATGCCGTACCTCGACGTCGACGACCCGCGACCGTGCGCGACCGTGAACGGCCCGTCGACGATCTTTAGAGAACTCATATCGAACACGTAGCCGCGGGGCTCGGTGCTCGGAAGGCCGTAGTCGACGAAGTAGAGGTAGGGCTTCTTGACTTCGTCGGGATGTGACGCCTTGAAGGCGAAGTAGCTGTGGAAGGCGGTCGCGAGCGCTTGCGGGTGGCTCAGCGGTCTCACCAAAGAGGAGAGTTTGGTGAGCGCGGCGTTCGTGCTGGTGGCTAGGGTTGAAGCAGGCACCGATGAGGCCGAGTCCGCCGACGAATCGCCGCGCATATATGCGGACGCGGCCGTGAAAACCGGCCCGGCGGTGTCACGGCTGCCCCAGACCTGTCCGCCCACAACGAGCGCGGCGGCCGCGGCAACGATCAATCCTTGAATCGTTCGGTCAGGCGTCATTCCAGCTCCTCGACATTTCACCCTCATTCTGGGGGAGCGCAGGACCAATCTGCTCCCCTACACTCTGCACCGCATCAGCATGACGGCAAGTAACACTATTTGTCACAACCCCGCCGATCGGCGAGGGTTCCGCACTTAAAGCATTCCCCCGAATCGATTTGGATGACGAAGCCCTCAGTCCGCGCCGCCTACTCCCGAATGTTCACTTGCCCACTCGGCGCCGACGAATCTATCCTATGTATATGACTACGCTCGGGCGTCGATGGACCGTTGATGACCTCGATTTGAACGACTACCTCGCTGGAGTGCTGGACGGATGACCACCGCTTCGATCCGCGCCTTTCTGTTTCGTGAGATGAGCCCGCGCAACAAGTTCGGAGCGCTGCTCATGATCCTCACGTGTCCATGCCACGTCGTGACGATCCTCTTCCTCCTCGGCGGCACGGCGATCGGCGGCATCTTGGCGGCGTTTCGCGCGTGGGTGTTCCTCGGCTTTTCACTCGCGTTCATCCTCGGGCTCTACCTGATGGTGCGAAGGCACGTTCCGGCTTGCGAGACGGACGCGTGCACAACGTCATCCTGATCGACGCACCCTCATATCGCTGCGCTGTGCCGGCTCAATCGATCGGAATGAACTTCCCCGCGTCGATCACGCCGTTGTTGACGTGATAGAGCTCCACGCCCGACAGAAACTGGAGTCCCGCGCCCCGCGGTCCCGCAATGGTCGCCGAGATCTGATTGAAACGCGTTTTCACGCCGGCGATCTCGTATTCGATCTTCTCCGTCCCATGAACATGTCCGCCGAGTGCCAAGACGTGATTCTTCTTGCGGAGAACGGCTAGGACTTCGCCCGCGTTCGAGACGGTGTGGCGATACGAGGTCTTCCCGCGAATCGTGATGAGCGACGGCGCCGGTGGCCCACCCATGTAGCCGTTGAGCCCATCGAACGTCGAGAAGAACGGGATGTGGTCGAACGTGACGACGGGCATGTTCGCCGGGACGAGAGCGAGGTCGCGTGCGAGCCACGCAATCTGCAGGCTGTCGACATGGCCGTAGTAGTGCTGGTCGTCGATGTCGACGGTGTTGAGGCCGACGAAGTGCACGCCGCCGCGCGTGAACGAGTAGTAGTCGGGACCGAAGAAGTGGTGATACATCCCACGGCCATATAAAGGATGCGACATGCTGACGTGCGACGTGTCGCGCTCGATGCCAAAGTTCTCGTGATTGCCGGGGATGGTGAACACGGGCTCTTTGAATGCCGATTCCTCCTTGGCGAACATCTGGTAGTAGCCGGTGGCTTCGGCCTCGCCGACGCGCAGCGCGTCGCGAACGAGATCGCCGGTGATGATGAGGAAGTCGGGGTGCACTGAATCGACGATCGCTCGAAGCCGCTGTGTTCGCGCGAGCGACGCTTGCGAGATGTGCGTGTCGGACGCGTGCATGAACGTCAGCTCGCCCTGTCCCTGAGTGAGTCGAGCGAGGCCGAACGCGAGAGGCGCCGAAACGCTCGCATCGCGCCAGAAGTTGCCGACGGCACGGTACTCGTTCGGCGTCGAGACGAAGACGACGCCGGTGCCGCGGGAGGCCATCCGGAAGGTGCCGGACGCGTCGGTGACGACGATGGTGTCCTGATTCGAGACGGCGACGTTCGCGATGCCGCGCTCACCTGCGTCGCGGACGCCGTTCCCATTAGAGTCCTCGAATACGACGCCGGTGATGCCGGTCGGTTGTCGACCGAGGCCGAGCGAAAGCGCGAGGAGGAGCGGCGCGGTCCGATGCATGGGTGCTCGTGAGGTTGAGAAGCAGGTCCGGTGGTTCCGGGGAACCTTTCGCTTCGTCCCGCCGGGCGCTAGGCGGAGTTTGAACTCGTTTCGTAAGGTCGCTCGGCGCCCTGGGACCCAGCCGTGAGTCGCTTGGGCATGGCTGATGCCGATCAGTTCAGCACCCAATCCGGAGCTACGAATGGAGCATACCCACGAATACGACTGTGTCGTCTGCGGCGCGCACTTCGATTCACAGGACGACCTCGCGAGGCACGATCGCGAGAAACACGAGCCCCGCGAGGCCATCGATCTTCACAAGCCGGCCGAACCGATGGGTAACGAACGCGCACGCAAGCACGAGCCCGACGATCGGGCGATGAGCTGACTACAGGAGTTGTTTCTGAACCGGGTTGATCTCTCGAGCGGTGGCCGTGCCGTGGACGCAGGGCTCGGGCAAGAGGCATAGATTAGGCTTGTCGCAGAATCTGTCTCCCCCAGCCGCAAGACATGAGAATTCTTATATGGGGCACCGGCGCGATCGGCGGAACGCTCGGTGCCCATCTGGTTCGCGCAGGCCACGATGTCACGTTTGTCGACGCCGCCGACGATCACGTTCGAGCGATCAACGCGTCGGGGCTGTCGATCACCGGTCCGATTGCCGAGTTCACGGTTCGCGCTCCGGCGTTCACCCCTGAATCGATTCGCGGTGAATGGGAATCGATCATCCTGGCGACCAAGGCTCATCACACCGAGAACGCGACGCGCTCGGTCGTCCCGCATCTGGCACGCAGCGGCTATGTCGTCTCCGCGCAGAATGGCCTGAACGAGCTCGCGATCTCCGAGATCGTCGGCGCCGAGCGGACGGTCGGATCGTTCGTGAATTTCGGCGCGGACTATATGGAGCCCGGCGTCATTCACTATGGAGGGCGCGGCGCGGTCGTCATCGGTGAGATCGACGGCAGCATCACGCCGCGCGTCGAGGCGATTCGCGACGCATGGCTGAAGTTCGACGAGCGAGCGATCGTGACGCCCAACATCTGGGGCTACTTGTGGGGCAAGGAGGCGTATGGCGCGATGTTGTTCGCAACGGCGCTGACGAACGACTCGATCGCCGACGCGCTCGGAAGACCGGACTTCAAAGATCTTTACGTCGCGCTCGCGCGAGAGAGCCTCGCGGTCGCCACAGCTCGGGGCGTCACACCGGAGGCGTTCGACGGATTCGATCCGCGCGCGTACCTGCCAACTGCCCCCCAAGGCGCGGCCGAGCGATCGCTCGATGCGCTCGTGGTCCACAATCGGAAATCCGCCAAGACTCACAGTGGAATCTGGCGCGACCTCGCGGTCCGAAAGCGGCCGACAGAAGTCGACGCGCAGCTTGGCATCGTCGTGCGACTCGGACGCGAGGCAGGCGTACCAACTCCGCTCACCGCGCGCGTGGTCGAGCTCATTCACGACATCGAAGCTGGCCGACGCATGCAATCCATCGACACGCTGGCGCTGCTGACCGATACCATCAATGCGTGACACACTTCAGAACGTTCTAAATCTTCTCGAGACGCGCCGCGACGAGATCCTTCGCGAGCTCGTCGCGTTCGCGGCGATTCCAAGTGTGAGCACGGACCCGGGGCACGCGAACGACATCACAGCGGCCGCGAGCTGGGTCGCGAACGCGCTCGCGAACGCGGGGCCGTTCACCGTCCGAACGATTCCGACCGAGCATAATCCCGTCATCTACGCGGAGTGGCTGGGTGCTCCGGGCAAGCCGACAGCGCTGGTGTACGGCCACTACGACGTCCAACCAGCCGACCCATTAGAGAAGTGGCATAGTCCTCCGTTCGCGCCGACGGAACGCGATGGGAAGCTATACGCCCGCGGTGTGTCGGACGACAAAGGACCGATGTTGATCCCGATCACGGTCGCGCAAGCATTCTTCGACGTCGCAGGCTCGCTGCCGATCAACATCAAGTGCATCTTCGAAGGCGAAGAGGAGATCGGAAGTCCCAGCCTCGACTCCTTCATTCGAGACAATACAGGACTTCTGGCGGCGGACTTCGTGCTTTCCGCGGACGGCGCGATGTGGCGGATCAACGAGCCGTCGCTCACCGTGGCGAGCCGAGGACTCGCCGGGCTCGAGCTGACCCTCCGCGCGGCGAAGAAGGATCTACACTCTGGACGGCACGGAGGCGCGCTCGCCAATCCTCTGAACGCGATGGCGCGACTCATTGCCTCGCTTCATGACGACAATGGCCGAGTCGCGGTCGCTGGATTCTACGACAACGTTCGTGATCTGACGGAGAACGAGCGGACTGACATCGCTGCCCTGCCCTTCAAGGATACCGACTACCTCGCGCAGGTCGGCGCGCCGGACACCTTTGGCGAATCGGGCTACACAACGCTCGAGCGCCAGTGGACTCGCCCAACGCTCGACGTCAACGGGATGTGGGGCGGGTACGAAGGCCCCGGATCGAAGACCGTCATTCCGAGCGAAGCACATGCGAAGATCACGTGTCGTCTCGTTCCGGATCAGGATCCCGACGAGATCGCCTCGCTCGTCGCTGAACACCTTCGAGCGAATGTACCGGCCGGAACCACATTAGACGTCTCGTATGGCGACCACGGTGCTCGGCCCTATGCGATCCCGTCCGATCATCATGCGCTGCAAGCGGCAGGTCGAGCGTTGAAGGAGGTGTACGGCGTCGATCCCCTCGTTGTTCGAATGGGAGGCACCGTACCGATCTCGGAGCTGTTCAAGCGCCACATGAATCTCGACACGGTGTTCTTCTCGTTCTCGACGGCAGACGAGGACTACCATGCGCCGAACGAGTTCTTTCGTGTGCATCGCTTGTATGAAGGCCTCGAGGCGTGGGCGCGATGTCTTGCGCTCCTCAGCGCCGATCGCGCGCCGTCGGCCCGAGCGTGAACCCCGGCGGCGCGCTGGGAGTGTCTTGCCAAAATCGCCACGTCACCTGGCCGACGACCGCCGGCTTGGACTCATAGATGCGTCCAAGGATCTCGAACCACCCCGCCGCCAATTCCGGCAGCCAGAGCATCGACAATGACTTCATGATCCGCGTCAACCTGAGGAAGTTGTGATTCCCGCTGCGGAGCCAAACCGCCTGGCGCTCGAACGCGTTCGGTGCGAAGTCGAGTCGTGATCCACTGATCACGAAACCATAAAACGTCGCCATCACATTCGCCGATCGCTCCAGTCGGCGCTGCAGCTCGATCGAGGCAAAAGCGGCAATCGCAGCTTCGTCGAGCACCGGAACGTCGGGCTCGACCGCGCTTCGTTCGCGCAACGGAAACAGCCACTGGATGTAGTCGTGCGTGTACTCGAGCTCATCGAGCGACATGACCCAGATGTCATCGATCATTCGCCCGCGAAAGTCGGGGGCGCGGCCGGCATAGAACTCGATCAGGGCACTCGAGGAAACCATCATCAGGCGGCGGAATCAGCCCGCGACGCGCTGGCCGCAGTTGCGACACATGTACAGCCGTCTCCAGCGAGTTCGCTCGCGGTAGTGCTTGTCGCTGTACATCCGCACCCGGGTCAGGAAGATCGCGACCGTGATGACGATCGCCGCGACTGCCGCGATCTGCCCGATGTTGTCGCCGAAGCGGCGATATATAAAGTAGGCCGCCGCGCCGAGTGGTACGGCGAAGAGCAACGCGGCCACGAGTGCGGAGCCTCGCGTCGGCGGCGCGAATTCGCGAACGATCTGCATGTCGGTGAGGCCGCCCGCGACCTTCGCGTTCGTCGATTCTCCCGACTCGATGCGGATGACGCTCTCCGTATAGAGGTCGGAGATCCTCGCGAAATCCTGGGCGTTGCACTTCGGGCAGCGCGCGTCCGTCATGTCCGGCGGCGGCTCCTCGCCTGCCGCCGCGCCGAGGACTCCCTCTAGCCACTTCTCTTCGTTGGCCATACTGCAAGATGCCCGAGCGACCTCGTCGCGCGCCAGTTGCCCGGGACTAAGACATCTCTCGCGAAAAGATGCGGGACTTGCCGTGCTGAAGTTACGTAACACACAGCTCATCAGCGCCGTACAGAGGTCTCCACATCAGCCAGTCCGACGCGGCAATGGACATCAACAGTCTTTCAATTACCTACATCGGTGGACCGACAGCCCTGCTCGAGATCGCAGGGCTTCGTTTTTTGACGGATCCGACATTTGATCCAAGCGGGTCCGAGTACACGACGGCGGTCTACACCCTCCGAAAACACGACGACCCCGCCATCTCGGCCAAAGCAATGGGACCGATCGATGCCGTCCTGCTTTCGCACGATCATCACTTCGACAATCTCGATCGCGCCGGACGCGCGCTCCTGCCATCGGCACGCACGGTCCTCACTACGCCTGCCGGCGCCGAGCGACTCGGCGGAAACGCGACTGGGCTGGCGACCTGGGAAAGCGTCGAGATCGAATCGACAGACGGTCGGCGCGTTCGAATCACTGGAACTCCGGCGCGGCATGGGCCGGCGGACGGCGATCGCGGGCCTGTCACTGGTTTTCTAATAACCGACGCGAGCGCGGCACCGTCACCGTCGGCGCCGGGGATCTACGTCTCGGGAGACACTGTGTGGTACGATGGTCTCCGACCAATCGCCCAACGCGCGGACGTCGAGGTCGCTCTGCTCTTCCTCGGCGCGGCGAAGGTGCGAGAGGTCGGACCTGCTCATCTGACGCTCACCGCGACGGAAGGCGTCGACGCTGCTCGCGCGTTTCCGAACGCGACGATCGTTCCGCTTCACTACGCGGGATGGGCGCACTTCTCGGAAGGTCGAACGGAGATTCAGCGCGCGTTCGATCAAGCGGGAATCGGCAACCGGATTCGTTGGCTGGAGCCAGGGCGCGCGACACGAGTAAACTAACGGACGCAATCGCTCCCAGGCATCGAGAGCGATCGCGAGGCCCGCAGGTTATCGCACAATAGTCACGGTGTTCGTGCCGGCGGGTTCCGCCGGCAGACTGGCCGTCGAGACGACGTCGAGCTGCTTGCTCACCCCATGAAGCTCGATCGTCACGCGATTGTCGACGCCCGAGATGCCGGCTGGAGTTGCAACAGACCGCGCGCCGTACGCCTCGAAGTCGATATGCTGATTCCCTGATATCTTCGTGCCCCAAAGGGCAACCGAGACCACGTTGTGTGACGCGCTGTTCGCCACGCCCGGTGTTTCGGCGCCGAGAACGAGGACGCCGCCGAAGTCGATCGCGCCTCCGTTGACGAACTGCGTCAACGTGTTGTCGGTAAATGCGTCTCCGTGTGCCTCGAAGACGGTCACGTTGGAGCTCGCCGAGCCTGGCGCCGCGACCAGGCCCCCGCCGATCAGACAGCCGAGTCCATTGTGCGTGAACTCGTCGCCGCTCGACCGAATTTGAATGGTGCTCGAGCTCGCGCGATTGTGCTCGACGATGCATCCGTTCGCGTTGTCGTGCGATCGATTGCCGCTCATCGTCACGTCGATCGTTCCGCCGATCGTGCCACCGCTGTTCAGGATGCGAATACCTTCGGCGCCGTGATAGACCTCGTTGTCCTCGAGCCGCGCGACGATGCTACGACCGGACATCGCCGCGGTGGTGTTCCGCACGTCGACGCCGCGGATGCTCTCATGAGCTACGACATGGGCGACGACGACGTTGGTCGGGTTCGCGTCGGCGAGGTCGGTTTCGATTCCGGCGGCGGAGCTCGCGTTGCCGAGGATGGTGAGCCACTCGACGGAATTGTACCCGCGACCAATCCGGATGCCGGCTGTGCGTCCAAGCGCGACGTTAAAGGACGATAACGGCAGAAGTGACATGTCGATCACGACCGCCGTTCGGTCTCCGGGTACCCCAGTGAGCGACATATCGGGCTGCAGCTCGAGGCGGCCGCCGTTTGGCCGAGCTGCATTGCCCAGGGTCTTCGCGGTCAACGTGTACGTGCCGGGTGTGAGGATGATCGCGACCCCCGCCTTGGCCGGATCATTCACGGCCGCATAGAGTTGCTCGACGTCAGAGACCGATTCCGTCGGCCGGCCCCCGCCGATGTCGCGTGAAACACTTATTTCAGTTGTCTGATGCCCTGGTTGAACGATCGTCGCGCGCTCACAGCCGGCAGCCGACATGGCTATGAGCGCGACGAGTGTTTGTCGCTGGATTGGCATATTCTGTTTCTCGTCGAATGAGATGTGTTGCGGCTCGCCCCGCACGAGCCCATTTTCTGGATCGGTCGACGTGTTTGTCACCGCCCTCATTTGAAGGAACGCGAATCCTTCCGGGAACCCGACATGCCTGCCGACCGAGCTCACGACGACGTTTTGGATCGGCTTCGACGCCAGCGGCGCGACGAGCTGGACGAGTTGACCGCCGTGCTCTACGACGAGCTCCGGGAGATCGCGCATCGCCATCGCAGGTTCGGCGGCAACGACGCTTCGGTCGCCACGACAACGCTCGTTCACGAGGCGTACCTCAAGCTCGTCGATCAGTCGCGAGCGCAGTGGAACGATCGCGCGCACTTTCTCGCCCTTGCGGCGGTTGCCATGCGCCACATTCTCGTCGATCGCGCACGCGCGCGCTCCGCGGTCAAGCGCGGTGGAGCGAATGACGTCATCACCCTCGATGACGACGCCGTCGCGGGGGAAGAAGCGCCCGGAGCCTTGTTGCAGATCGACGAAGCGTTAGATCGACTGGCGGGAATGGATGCGCGACTCGCCCGCATCGTCGAATACCGGTTCTTCGGCGGGCTGACGCACGACGAGATCGCAGCCGCGCTGGGGATCACCGTTCGAACGGTTGAACGAGATTGGGCGAAGGCGCGCGTGCTACTTCGCGACCTGCTGGCAGCGTGACCGACAGACGTGGCACCTCTCAACGGCAGATGACGCAAGAGCGCTGGGCGCATCTCGCGCCGCTCGTCGACGCCGTTCTCGACCGTCCGCCTGGCCAGCGCCAGGCATACATCGCGGAGATCTCGGGTGCGGACAGCGCGCTCGCAGCGGAGCTCACGCGATTCGCCGACGCACCAGACGACTCATTCCTCGAGGCGGCGGGAAAGGAACGCGCGGCTCTGATGTCGCCTCGGTCGTTCGCGTCCGCGATCGACCTGTTCGCCGAGCTCCAAACGTCATTGGGTGCGACCCACACGATCGAACGTGAGCTCGTCGGCGGCATGTCGCGACTTTTCGTCGCGGAAGAACGGCAGCTCGAGCGAAGGGTGGTGATCAAAGTCCTGCCGCCGGAGGTGTCACGACGTGTCAGCGCCGAGCGTTTCACGCGCGAGATCAAGCTCGCGGCGTCGCTGCAGCAGGCGAACATCGTTCCTCTGCTTTCGGCGGGAACTGTCGCGGGCTTCCCCTACTACATCATGCCGTTCGTCGAAGGACCATCGCTCCGCGATCGCCTGCGACGCGAGGGCATTCCGCCGATCGGGGAAGCGATCGGCATTCTGCGGGACGTCGCGCGCGCGCTCGCCTTTGCGCATGGGCGCGGAGTCGTCCACCGCGACATCAAGCCCGGCAACATTCTCTTGTCGGATCGCACGGCCGTCGTCGTCGACTTCGGCATCGCGAAGGCAGTCGCCCTCGATCATTCGGCGGATGAAGAGACACTAATCGGCACACCGGCGTACATGTCGCCCGAGCAAGCGACCCTCGGCGCGTCTGTCGACCATCGCGCAGACATCTACGCGTTCGGCTGTGTCGCCTTCGAGCTGTTGACGGGCAAGCGCGCGTTCGCCGGTGCGTCACTGGACGACGTACTCGCGGCGCAGCTTCGAGATACGCCGCCACTGATCGCCGCAATGCGTCCTGAAGTTCCCGTTGCGGTTGCGCAGCTTGTGGCATCCTGTCTCGAGAAAGACGCATCTCGCCGCCCTCAGGATGCCGAGCAACTTCTAACTTCGCTCGATGGCGCGGCGAGTCACTCGCGTGGCCCGTCAACCTCACGGGTATTCTGGCTTTCGATTGCCGCCGTCTCGGTTCTCGCGCTCGCCGCCGCCGGGCGGACGTTCTTCACTTCGAAGTCGACCGACGCCTCCCCGCTGACTCTCGCCGTGGTTCCGTTTCGCAACATCACCGGCGATACGTCGCTCGACTATCGAAGCGACGGAGTCGCTCAGGAGATTCTGAACGGAATGTCGAAGGTGGAAGGAGTTCAGGTCGTCGCGCGAACCGACGCCTTCCGCTACAAAGCTCGAAACGGCGACAACCCGCCGGATCCGCAAGCGATCGAACGGGGACTTCGAGCACAACTGCTTATCACCGGAGCGCTGCGCCAGCGCGATGACCGCATCACGATCTCGGCGCAGCTCAACGATTCTGCATCGACGGGCGCGGTATGGGCGGAGTCGTTTTCGGGAGGCGTCGGCGACGTTGGCCGGCTCACCGACTCGATTGTGCGACGAGTCGCCGACACACTGCGCGCTCGATTCGGTTCGCGCATTGCCCCTCCGCGCCGCCCCGCTTCCGCCATTGGAACGACGAACGCCGCGGCACTCGACCTCTACTGGACCGGCGTGGCGCAGCTCCGGCGTCGCGACATCCCCCGCAGCATCTCGAGCTTTCAACGGGCGATCGAACGGGACGACGGATTCGCGCGCGCTCACGCCGAGCTCGCGTTGGCACTCGAGCTCGAGCCCTTCTTCGACGGGACGCCCCCGGCCGAGCTGATCGGACTCACGTTGACAGAAGCAAACCGCGCGTTGGCGCTGGACAGCACGCTCGCCGATGCCTGGGTCGCGCTCGGAAACGCACGCGGCTTGAGCGCACAGTGGAGCGCGTCCGACACCGCCATGCGACGCGCGATCGCGCTCGACGGCGAGAACGTGACGGCACGACAGACGTTCGCGCGCCAACTGATCGTCCGCGGCAAAGTGGACGAGGCGATCGAACAGCTCGAGCGTACCCACAGCATCGACCCGGCATCGCCGCTGGTCTCCGCATGGCTGTCGTACGCGCTGTATCTCGCTGGTATGCCCGACTCCGCGCTCGCTCAAACGATGCGCACGATCGAGCTCGACTCGACCCTATTGGCGACGACCAACCTCGGCTCGTTGGTGAGCTTGTCCCTCGGGAGAAACGACATCGCGCGGAAGCTCGTAAAGGCGCCGGTGACACGGGGAATGACGAACGCGCCATATGTCTTCGCCAAACTCGGCGATACAGCGTCGGCGAACCGGCTTATTCGCGCCATGGAGCGCGGGAATCCCCGTCCCTGGTTCACCGACGTCGCGCGCGCGAGCGTTTCACTGGCGACAGGCGACTCGGCGAACGCGTTGGCGGCTCTTGAACGCTCGGCACATGACTCGGGCGCGCTGTGGGTATTCTTCATCCCCCTCGGCGACCCTGCGTACGACGTGATCCGACACAGTGAACGATTCGCGGCCCTCGTTCGCCAAGCGAACATCGAATCGAACGTCATCACGGCTCCGAGACGCGCGCGCTGACAACCTCGGTCGCAAGCCGTTCCAACAGAGCTACCGCGGTGCCCAACCCGGGCCGCGTACGATCATCCCGGGCTTCGCGCCCGTGACCTTCGAGTTGTCGACCACGGGAACGCCGTTGACCAGAACGAAGCAGACGCCTGTCGCGATTTGATGTGGGCGCTCGTACGTCGCGCGATCGATGATCGTCGCCGGATCGAAGATCATGATGTCCGCGAACATTCCCTCGCGGAGCTCGCCGCGATCGCGAATCGACAATCGCTCGGCGACGGCACCGGTCATCTTCCGAACCGCATCCTCCAGTGTCAGCACGTGTTCGTCACGCACGTACTTGCCGAGTATGCGGGGATACGTTCCGTAGGCGCGCGGGTGCGTCGCGATCTTCGCGCTGTCCGGATCGAAGGCCTCGGCGTCGGTGCCGAACTTCATCCAGGGTTTGCGAATTTGCATCGCGACGTTGGAGTCCGAGGCGACGAAGATCACTTGGCTCAACCGATTCCGCTCGAGGAGCGTGAGATCCATCAGCGCATCGGCCCAATCCTTTCGCCACGCCGTCGCGATCTCGGTGAGACGCTTGCCCTCGTAGCGCTTCAGCGAATCGATGTTGAATCCGACGACCTCGACGCCGCCGGGCGTCGCGGCCATGCACAAGCTCTCGAACGTCGCGTGCTCGCTCGTCATCTCCGCCTTGATGCGAGCGCGTGTCGCCGGATCGCGCAGCCGCTCGAGCAATCGTCCGTCGGCGTGCGCCCATGGTGGAATGCACGACGACAGGTTGTTCTGCCCAGCGGTGTACGGGTACTGATCCGCCGCGACGTCCTGTCCGGCCGCACGCGCGGAGTCGATCATCGCGACGACTTCGCGCGCCTTTGGCCAGTTCGCGACGCCCGCGGCCTTGAGATGATAGATCTCGACGGGAACGCCGCCTTCGCGTCCGATGCGCATGGCCTCGCGAACCGCTTCCACGAGGCGATCACCTTCGGAGCGCATGTGTGTGATGTACACGCCCCCGAACGGCGCCATGGCTTTCGATTCCTCGATCAGCTCTTCTGTCGAAGCATAGTTTCCTGGTGGATAGATCAGCGCGCTACCGAGCCCCATCGCGCCATCACGCATCGCGTCGCGCATTACCCGTCGCGCCGTGTCGAGCTCCGCCGCCGTGAGCGGTCCTTCGGTCATCGCTTTTGCGTACGATCGGACGGTGCCTGCACCGACGAACGAGCCAACGTTTACAGAAGTCTGATGGCGCTGCATTGCGGCGAACCATGCGTCGAAACCGTGATCGCCGGCGAACGCAGTCATGCGACGAATGAGACCCGTGTCGCTTCCCTGTGCGGTGAAGCTCGCGACGACACCGGCGTTCGCCGGCGCCGGCGTGTCGCCTTCGCCGAGTATCATGGTAGTCACGCCTTGCGTGATCATCGAGACGACGCGGCTGTCGCCATAGAGAAGCTGCGCGTACGACTGCGCTTGGATGTCGATGACCCCGGGCGCAACGACGAGCCCGCGCGCGTCGATCCTCCGGCGCGATCGAGCGTTCGCTAACACTCCGTTCGGCGCGATGCGCGCGATGCGTCCACCAGAGATCCCGACGTCCCCGTAAAACCACGGATTGCCGGTCCCATCAACCACTCGGCCGCCCGAGATGACGACGTCGAAGGACGTTGGCGTTTCGGGGACTGGTGCGATCGACGAGCGCGCGGCTGCCTTCGTGCAGCTCGCCATGGAAACTGTGATCAGCGTCGCGAGAATCGCGGGAAGGCGCATGGATACCTTCGACGAAAGAGAGAGTGCGCGGGATCGCCACCGGTGCGGAACGCGATCCGAGTTCACGATCGATGTCTCATCGCGAGAACACCGAGCCGTGCGGAATCGCGGTGCTCGTCACTCCTGGCGGCCAGACGCGCTGAGCGAACCTGACTCCGGGTCTCGTCGCTCCTGCGTCCCGAAAGTGTTCGTCCATCGCGAGCGCGCCAGTCGCCGGATCGAAGTTGATGATGAACACGCGATCTCCCGTTCCGGCACTCGCGGAGTTCAGCACGATTCGCTTTCCCGCGCTGTCGCGCGCGATCCAGTGCGGCTGTTCGTCGTCGCCGACGTCGACCTTCGACACCTCGCGCGGATGCTCGGGGTCGGTGATGTCGAGGGCGAGGAGCGCGTGCGCGTCGGGCACCGTCTGCAGCCAATAGTGTCCGATGAGCAGCGGGACGCCGCAGTTTTTTCCGGGAAAAGATCGAACGAACGTCGAGGTCGGTCGATCGGTCTCGACGCCACGCAGCAAATACAGCCCGCAATTGAACGTGTGGATGTAGACGCTCTTGCCGTCGGGCAACAGGCGCGGCTCGCCCGTGAATTTGTTCTCATTGCCGCGCGGCCCGGGCTTGAGCGCGACGCTCTCGAGCAACTTGAGATCGGACAGTCTCCAGAACTGCACCCACTCGCTGGTCGCGATCGTGTCCGCCTCGTCCATGTCGGTCGTCGTAGACACCGCGCGGTCGAGCGACGCGATCGGGAGCACAGAGTATGGATAGATGCGCTTGTCCGAGATCGACGAGTCCGCGGCGCGGCCACTGCGGATGGCGCGACCCCGTTCGTCCATCACGACGAGGCCGCCGGTCCGGTGATCGCCAACCATCGGCATTTGAGCGGCCGTCGCGGGCACACGTGTCGTGGAATCGGCGAGGTACTGGAACGTCGCGAGGACGTTGCCGTCGGCCAACCGCATGAACGAGTGTGGATGGCTGAAGCCGGCGACGTCGTCGAAGGACGTCAGAATCTTCGGCGTGCCCGGCGTGGAGAGATCGAACAGCCACGTTCGGCCCGCGTGAAATCCGTTCGCGAGCAGATGCCCGTTGGGTGCGATGACATCTTCGGTGTGATGCGGGTGCGTGCCAGCGAACCCGGTTCGAACCGTCGTGATGAGCGAGCCATAGTTCGGCGACGGCGGGTCTGCATCAAAGACCGCGAGAAAGTCGCTCGCCTTCGCCGCCGAGTCTCCGGTCCAAACGTACAAGTACTTCTCGGGCGATTTGCTCTTGGGTTTGTTGTCGCCGCACGACGCAGCGAACAGCAGTGCGCCCGTGAGCGCGATCAGTGCGAGTCTCATTGATCCGAAATCGGTTGTGATTCGAGCCGCGGCGAGCGTCAATGGCGGCGTCGGCGCGGGGGGCTGGTGCAGAGAGGGGGGCCGATCAAAGGTGCTTCGGCGCCGGGCACTTCGCGAGAGCCGACGCGAACTCGCGGGCAACGACGCGGCGGCGCCTCATCACCCGCTCACCGTCGACTAGGCCCCGATGCCGAACGCGCGGTCAGCGCCGAGTGCCATTGCTGAATCACGCGAATCTCGTGCGGCGCTGGCGCGGTGACGTGCTGTTTGAACACGAAGCTCCGCGCGTTCCGGTCCACCGCGTAGTTCCGGCCTGGGAAATCGGCGACGTGAGCCGCGAAGAGCAGCACCGGCGTCCCGAACGGCTCTGCGGCGGTAGGATCGTAGTGGAAAGACCAGAACGTTTGATTCGCGGCATCGGCGGACGCACTCGACGACTCGGGAGGATTGCCTCCCGCGATGAACTCGTTCGTTCCCTGTGCCGCCCACACCATCCCGAGTGTCTCGCTGCGCGGGACGATGAAGCGGCGGCCGCTTCCGTCGAGCGCGCGAGCCACGACGGCCGCGGACGAGCCGACGTTTTCCTGCATGACCTCCCAGCGGCCGTCGGCTGTGACGCCGCCGCCGGAGCCTTGGACGGTCACGACGCGCGAGGACTCGCCCGAGCCGTCAGCGCGTTCGATCACGACGGTATCACCGCGATTCTCGAGATACAACTTCCCGTCGGATAATGGCCGAAACATCACCGAACCGCGTATGCGAACGGTATCCGGGGGCGTGGAAACCGTGGGATCGCCTCTCAACACGGTCTTGCCGCGGACGACATACGCGTGCCGGCCGTCCGCGTCCCACAACGCCCGAACTCGATCCGCGGATGTCGACGTCAGCCACGGCGTGACTTGCCCGTTCGACACGTCGATGACGTTCACGCGATTCTCGCCGTTCGGCGTCACCGTCACCGCGAGGACTCGACGTCCGTCGGGCGAGAGATCGAGGCCGTTGTAGTCGGCCGGAGGCACGGGAATCGTGTCGAGCTTTCCGGCGCGATCGGCGCGAACGAGAATACCGATACTCATCAACGGTCCAGGCGCGAACGCGATGAGGCCCGATCGCGCAACCGCGAACTGCGCGGCGCCGCGGCCCGATTCCACGCGTGCGCCTTCGCCGATCGTGACCGGCGCAGCAGTCAAGCTCCCGTTCGACGCGTCGAACGGGGCCACGAGGATATCGCCATTCGGCGCGACCCACACGAGATGTCCGTCGCCGTCGAGGCGCCCCATCGATCCACGCATGATACTCGCGTCGGATGCGTCGCCGTATTTCCGAATCGGCCGCGCCGACCCGTCGGCGAGTGCGAGGATTCGCAGTCCCACTGCGCTACTCACGATGACATGCCGGCCATCCGGAAGGAGCTCGGGATAACTGCACGCCGTCGAGCAATTGATTCCGGCGAGCGAATCGCCGGACACGTTCAACACGACCAATTCCATGGCCCGTTGCCGGGAGACGATTATGCGACCGTCAGGCGTCCACGTGCCGCCCCATGGATCGGTGATCGACTCTCGAAGAGTCGAGACGCGCTGGTCCGCGAGCGTCAGCCGCCTCAGCTCCGTGCCGACGAAGAACGCGACCGCGTCCCCGTTCGGCGAAAAGAACGGGGAGTATGCGCCATCGGTCCCGTCGATCGGACGCACGGTGAACTCGGAAAGCCGCCGCATGAACAGCTGGGTCGAGGCTCCTTTACGTCCGACGAACACGAGCGAGGACCCGTCAGGCGACAGCGCGAGCGTCGACAAGCCTTCCTGGACCGGCACTAGTGGCTCGAGCGGGACTGCATCCGGCAACATGATGCTCGTACCTATTACAGTTCCCTCATTGGCCGGCCGGGCGCCGCGGCGCCCCAGCCACCAGGCGCCGGCGATCGCGATGCACGCGACGGCAGCGAGCGACGCGCCGAGCGCAGCGCGACGAGGCGAACGAGCCGCAGTCGGCCGGCCAGCGCGTGCGATCGGGATACCGGGCGCATCGAGCGCCAGCGCAAACTCCTTCGCGCTCCCGAAACGATCGGCCGGCAACTTCGACAGCGCGCGGAGCACCGCGTCCTCCACGCCCGGCGTCACGGTGTCGCGCAGCGTCCGCGGGGCGGTCGGCTTCTCCGTCATGACCTTCGCGACGATCGCTTGGACGGAGCTGCCGGTGAACGGCGGATCGCCCGTGAGCATTTCGTAAAGCACAGCGCCGAGCGCGTAGATGTCGGCGCGTGCGTCGATCATCCGCTCGCCCATCGCCTGCTCCGGGCTCATATACTGCGGAGTGCCAAGCGAGAGGCCGGTCTGCGTCATGCGCTGACCGCCGGCCGTCTGCACGGCGAGGGCGATCCCGAAGTCCGCGACCAACGCATGCCCGCCCTGGAGCAGAATGTTCTCGGGCTTGATGTCGCGATGAATGATCCCGAGGGCATGCGCGCTGGCGAGTGCGTCGGCGACTTCGCGCGTGATCCGCAGCGCGTCGTCGATCGGCAGCTGTCGCTCGCGCTCGAGTCGCGCGCGCAGCGTCTCGCCCGCGACGTACGGCATTACGTAGAACAACACGCCGTCCGCTTCCCCGCTATCGAGGAGCGGGAGGATGTGCGGGTGCTGCAGTTTGGCGGTGGTCTTGATCTCGCTGAGGAATCGCTCTCCGCCGAGTGCCGCGGCGAGCTCGGGGTGGAGAACTTTGATCGCGACTTCGCGGTCGTGCCTCAAATCCTCGGCGAGGTACACGGTGGCCATTCCGCCGGCTCCGAGCTCGCGCTCGATGCGGTATCGATCGGCAAGTGTCGTCAGCGACATGGAGCCAAAATGGCGTCGCGCAACGGAGAGCGCGAGGCGTTCATGTCCGTGAAAGACAATGCGGCTCCCGAGTTTCCTCGGGAGCCGCATCGTGTCTCTCTTCGTAGATGCGCCGACTCCGCGCGCGTCCTACGCCATCGTTACCATGAGATCGTCGCGGGACTGTCCGCGTACAACCCGCTCGTGTTGTGCGCGATCACCAGCAACTGCCGCGGCGGATCGTTGATCAGATTCGACGACGAATGAATCTGCGAAAGATCGATCGTCCAATCCGAGAGCGAGCCGTCGTCGCTGCGAACGCCCGTGCCGTGAAGAAGGCCGTACCCCTGCGTGAAATCTGACGTCTTCTGGTAGTGCACGTACCGCGCGTCGCACGTCGGCGGCAGCGTCGCGTCGACGTTGGGGATGCAGAAGGGATTGAAGTTGAGCTGGAAGTTGCCGCTCGGCGACTTCACGTAGTTCGCAATTTCGGCGAACGTCACCGAAATCTGGTAGCCGTTGCTCACGAACAGGCACTGCGCGTGGTTCGGACCGACCTCTTGATCACCGGTCGATGCGCCGCCGCCGTTTCCACTCTTGCCACCCGCCTGGATGTTGCCGGGCACCCAATACCAGCCGACAGTGCCGTCGGTGTGCGTGCGGCATTCGCCCTTGCCGTTGCGCGACGGGCCGGAGCCGGCGTAGTACGTCGAGCCGCCGACGAAAACTATAAAAGCCGAGTTGACTGAAGTATTCGGGCTGGAGACGCCCGACGAGAATGCCGGGGCAAGGGTCGCCGCCGTCCGCGGCGAGGTGACATCGTTGCTGCACGCGGCGAGTCCGCCGCCGATAAGCGCGAGTGCTGCGTAACGCTTGAACATTCACTTCTCCCTGCTGGGGTTTGTTGCCGGCTGATGCCGACGTTACCCCCCTTCGGTAGCCCGGCTGTCTGCGAGAGACCCGTGGCTTTGCGGACCGGCCTCGCGGCCGGGGTGCCATTGTCGCGAGGTGTATCCTGCGCGGTTACTCCTGAGTGGTGATCAGCACGGTGATTCTTCGTGCTGATGACAGGAGCGTCGGCACATAGACCGCCGACTTGCGAATGCGCCCTGGAATCGGCGCACCCCGCGACACAGGTGGATCGTTGCGTTACATCCGCCCGAGATTCTTAGCCGCGCTCGCTTGTTCGCGGACGGCGGAAACGCACATGGTTGTCTCACCAATTCTCGGCGGAGACGGCCATGAGCCCGAATCGAATTGCCCCGATTGCCGGCGTTGTGTTCCTCATCCTGACGACGTCGGCCGCGCGATTTACTCCCACGCCCTCGCACACCGCGATAGCTCACCGCGAAACAGACGCATGCAAGCTTCTAACGACGGAAGAAGCGTCGACCGCGCTCGGCGTGGCGAGCAAGCCCGGTGAGAAGGAGGGCGGCGATCTGATTCCGGGCTGCGTGTGGTCGCACGATTCGCCGTACACGTATTCGAGTCTTCGAATCAGCGTCTCGATTCACAGCGCGATCTCGTACAACGCCGCGAAGCACCCGCGCATTCCGACGATATCGACCGAGCCCATATCGGGCCTCGGCGACGATGCGTTCTACGCACTGTACTCGAACGGAGATCCGCCGTTTTTGTGGGCGAAAAAGGGCGAGAAGTCGATCGCCGTTCGCATCCTCATGCCGACGAACAAGGGGCCGTTCACGGCCGAACAGCTCAAATCGAAGTTGCTCGTTCTCGCGAAAGCGGCGATCGCGAAACTTTAGCTCGGGAGTCCAGGGCGTCGCAGCGCCGATGGTCTTCGGCTTCTTCAGGCGCCTATCACAGGTGAACGACAAATAGCTGTTGCACTCCATGTCGCCGAACTGCTTCTTCGAGGTATCGGGCCACAAGGCGAGCGCAACGGGCCGGACTTTCTTCATAACCGCGCTCCGCCGAGCGAAGATCGCGGGACGTCAACGAATGATGGCGAAGCATGCAGCTCACGAGTGGGCATAGGAGCCTTGCGGAACTACCGGAGTCCTCGATCTTGACCGTAGTTGGATTCTCCGTGTCAACGCCGAAGAGGGCCAGCAGCCCGGGAGGGGGTATGCATCGCATTTCATTGCCCGTCGCCATTGCCGCCACAGCCGCGATCCTCGCCGCATGCGACAACAGCAGCAGCGTCGCCGGTCCACGCGCGATCGGAGCAGCGAGCCTCGATCGTTCAGGTGGAACGTCATCGAGCTGCACCATCACGCTCTCTGCACCGGTCACTCGTCCGCTGCCGGCAGTTCGCGAAGTGGCGCGTGAGCTGAACCAAGCTTTCGCAAATTCTCAATCGTCGGTGAATTGCGGGATCGTGAACGCAATCGACTCGCGGATGAACACGCTCGTGTCGACGCTGGATCAGCCCGACGCCGAGCAAAAGCTCGACGCGGCGTGTGGTATCGCGACAGGGATCGTGAACCAGCTCGAACAGCTCGTCGCGCAGGGCAAGCTCGATCCGATCGTGACGCATCCGCCGCAAGCTGGGCCGAACGTCGTCGAGAACATGGATTTCATTCGTTCTATGTTCTGCACGAACGCCGGTCACTCGTCGGGCGGCTCAGGCGACTGAACGTCCGCAGGGCGAAAACACCAAAAGAGCGGCTGCCAATACTGGCGTGCCGCTCTTCTCGGTTTCGGGGGCAGGGGTAGCGGTCAGGTCGCCAGCGACGCGACGTACTGCGCGTATCCTGCCTCCACCGTCGCCTGCTGCTTCGCCTGGAACCGCCACAACAGCCACGACCCGATCAGCACCGGAATTCCCACCCATGCCATGAAGATCATGATCGTGAACAACCCGCCGATCGCGTAGCCGATCTTCGCGAGCATCTTCAGATGCTTGTACGGGGCGAGCATCGTCTCCTTCTGCGCGTGCAGCACGTCGGCGTCACGCGTGCCGGTCGACTTGAACGACCCCATCACAGTTTGCTGATCGAGCGACGTGAATGGATTCGTGGATCCCGCTGGCATCAAGCCCATGGTCGATCTCCTTCTTCGGAGGGTACGGCGGGTGGGAGGACTCGACCAATGTGCACACAAGGTTTCGGGTTCGCCATAACGAACGCCTAACGCCGCTGGCCGCCCCGTCCCCACGGGACCAGCGGAAAGCTTCGACCCGCCGGCGCCGTCAGCGCGCCGCCGGCGTCTCGTGCAGCAGCATCCACGACGTTCCGAACTTGTCGCGCAGCATCGCGAATCGATTCGCGAAGAACGTTTTCTCCATCTTCATGAAGATCTGCCCGCCCTCCGAGAGCAGCGCGTAGATCCGCTCCGCCTCCTCGGCCGTACCGATCGTGAGAGTCAGGTACGCGCTCCGCATCGGCTCACTGTTCGGGATGTCGGCGCCCATCACCACCGTGCCTGCCAGCTCGAGGCGGGCGTGAAGAACGGCGTCGCGTTGATCGGCGGGAAGATTCGCCGCGTTTGGTCCTTGGCCGTGCGTCATCAGCATCGTGATCTTGCCGCCGAGGTGTTGTTCGTAAAATCGAAACGCCTCGCGACAGTTGCCCGGATAGTTCACATAGATGTCGAGCTTCATTCGTCCTCCTTCGGTTGAGTGGCCTACCTGTCGACGAATGAGATCCGGCAAAATCGACACAGCGAGATCGTCGCTTACGTGACGCGATGGCGGTCAACCCACGCGAACAATGGGATGAAGAGCCAAAGTCCGAGCGCTCCGGCGCCGATCGCCTTCTCGTTCGACGGCGGCACGCTCGTGATGCCAGACGCGAAGATCACGACCAGCAGCACGACGCCGAGCCATAGCGGCCAGGTGCCGATCCGGTCGCGGCTCTTTGTTTGTCGCAGATAGCTAGCGAGTCCAGCGCCAAAGATCGCGAGCTCGAGCACGACCGTGAGAGGAATCGAGTTCCAACCGCCGAATCCGAGCTTGAGGGTCGAGCCTGGTGCGAGCGGGAGATCGGGGCGATGCATTGGCAGATCGAGGAGCCAGTGGCTCACGACCAATGCGCCGATCGTCAGCGCCGTCCTCGTTTCGCGGCGGCGAAAATAGTGAATCCCGCCGATGACGATTCCCCAAACGATCGCCATTAGCAAACTGTGACTGAAGGGATAGTACGAGAAGTCGAGCGAGTTGGCCGCCATGAGGCCGGGGGCTGGGCGCACATGCTCCACGCCGAGCAGCAGGAGGATCGGCCAGAGCTCGTCGAGCCACTGGGCGGCGAAGGTCAGCGTTCCGAGCGACGCGCGCGGTACCACGCGTTTGCTGGCGAATGCCAGTCCATAGTGTCCGAGGATCATGCGGGCAGTCTAAACGGCTCGGGGTGTCCGCGACGGCTACGGCCTGGTAAAGAAGGCGTTCTCCGAATTGCGGACCGGCCGCTCAGCCTTTATCGTGGAACCCGCACGCGTGTGCGCATCGAACCGGTCGAGCGACGCCGCAGGATCTTCGACGAGCCCAGTACGCGCCACGCGCGTGCCGAAGCAAGGAGGGCGGTATGATGATTCTTTTTGGCGGTGGGGATGGCGGCGGCATCGTGATCGACGCGACTGGAGTTCACAGAATTCCCCCCTACTCTCCGGACTTCCTCCGGCAGCTCAAAGCCGCGAGCGCGTTGGTGAGTCTTAACACGCTCCGCAACGTCAACCTCACGAAGGAAGCGACCGCGATCGCCGAGCAATTGACCAGCGCCGTGATTCCGCAGATCGCGAAGACAGCGGGGACCACGAACCTCGGCGACAACTCGATCGCGTTCGTCGATGACGACGGAGGGTTCGTGTGCGGATCGACAGGCAAGCGACCGCTCCCGATTCCGCCAAGAACGCTGACGAGCAATCAGTTCTCGCCGATCACGCAGCATCAGGCCGTTCACGCGTAATCGTCGCGAACGCAGCGAGGGATCGCTTTCCATGCGAGGTCGTTCACCCTGCCTTGGATGGAAAGCGGTCGCTCCGATTCAGAACGTGATGTCGAACTTCCCATTCGTGACGTGCAGGACTCCCGTGGCGCCGCCGCTGGCCGGCACCGCATCGAACGAAAAGGTGCCGGCGACGTGGTTCGTCGTGAGCGTCGTGAGATTCAGCGTCCCCGTACCTCCTTGGAGGCCACTCGTCCAACCCTGGCCAACTTTGGAAACCGTCCCGACTCCAGCGAGCTGGTTGCGGTACGACAGCGAGTAGACCCCAGGCCCGTTGACACCGGTCGCGAACCCGACGGATGCCGTCAGCCCAAGGTCGATGCCGGCGACGCTCACGATGTTGTTTTTATAAATCGCTGCCGGGGTTGGACTCGCCCACGCTATCCCGTCGATCGTCGCGCTCAGCGGGCCGCTGCTGTTGTTGCCGATGTTGTTCGTTCCTGTGAGATCGGGCGAGCTACCTCCGCCGCATCCGGTCGCCATAATGAGGACGGCTGAGAACAGAGCAAAGCGGCGCATGGAGACCTCGCGATAGAGTGGGCCCGCGACGACGACAACAAACGTACTGATCCGGCGTCCACCGGAATTCAGAATCCCGGCGGATGCTCTTCGACGACGTTCAGCGATCGCTCGAGCGCCAGCCCCGCCCGGGCGACGGTGCCTTCATCGAACAGACGTCCGATGAACGTCACGCCGTGCGGCACGCGACGCGGCGGATTGAACTTGGGCAGCGGATTCTTCGGATCGGGCGCCCAATCGCTTCGCGCCTCCGAGACGTTCACGAACCCGGCTCTGAGCGTCAGCGACGGATGCCCGGTGAAGTTCGAGATCACGAGCATCTCGTCGCGCAACGACGGCACCATCAACACATCCACATTGGAGAACACTCGCGCCATCTCGGCGGCCACTTTGCGTCGCAGCCGATCCGCCTGCACGAAGTCGACCGCCGACAGGAATCGCGACTGGCGGAAGATGTTCGGCCATGCGTCGGGAACCTGCGCGCGGAGCTGGCTGGCCTGCCCGCTCAGCGTCAGCTCCTCGAAGCTCGCCGCCGCCTCGGCGAAGAGGATCAGTTGCAGCGAGTCGTATGGCCAGTCGGGAAGCGTCACCTCGGTCGGCAGCATGCCGAGTGATTTAGTCTTCTCTAATGCGGCGCGGTCGACGTCCGTTGCCGGCGCTTCTTTCATCCACGACGCGATGTAGCCGACCTTCATCCCTTGGACGGCGCCGGTCGCGTCGAAATCGAGGTGGCTCGGGACGCTCGAGACGTCGCCGGCGTCGGGACCGCTGATCGCCTGCAAGACGAGCATTGCATCCTCGATACTTCGCGTCATCGGGCCGAGCTTGTCGAGCGACCAGCACAGCGTCATCGCGCCGGTGCGCGCGACCCGGCCGAAGGTCGGCCGAAGTCCGGTGACGCCGCACCGCATCGATGGACTCACGATGCTGCCCCCGGTCTCGCTTCCGACAGAGAAGGCGACGAGCCCCGCCGCGGTCGCGGCGCCCGGACCGGCGCTCGACCCCGACGCTCCTTCTTCGGGCAGCCACGGATTCATCGTCTGTCCGCCGAACCAGATGTCGTTCAGCGCGAGTGCGCCGAGGCTCAGCTTCGCGATCAGAACGGCGCCGGCGTTGTCGAGTCGTGCGACAACCGCGCTGTCCGCGGTCGGCACTCGATTCCTGTACGGCTCTGCTCCCCATGTCGTCGGGATACCCGCAGTATCGAGCAGGTCTTTCACGCCGTATGGAATGCCGTGGAGCGGACCTTTGTACTTTCCCGCGGCGATCTCGCCGTCGGCTTTCTTCGCGCGTTCGAGCGCGTGGTCGCGGGTCAGGGTGATGATCGAACGAATCTTCGAATCGAGTCGATCGATGCGAGAGAGGTAAATGTTCGTCAGGCGTTCCGACGTGAGCTTTTTCGTTTCGATCCAACGCGAGAGCTTCGTTACCGGCGCGAAAGCGATTTCGTCGTCGCTCGCCGCCAGGGGACCGGCATCCGCGGCGCTTCGCGCGAAGCGATCGTGCGTCGGCGCGTTCGACAGTGTGTTCGTCGCGACGACGGCGGGATTCCATTCCGTCGCAGGCGAGAGCGCGGGCTCGAGCGTCGCCTTGCGCGGGCCGGTCCGCCGCTCGAGAAGCGCCGCCATGGTTCGTCGCCAACTCTCGGCGGCCATCTGCCGCTCGGGATCCGAGAATTGCACCTGCACGAGCTTCTCGGCTTCGACGAAGGTTTGCGGAGTGACAGGCGGACCAACTTCCGGAGCCGTCCCGAAGGCAGGCGGCGCTCCTGGAGTCGATGATGTCGAGGCGGAGGACATCGAAGAGCTCTGATTTTCGCCGCGGCATGCCGCCGCGGCGGCGAGGACGCCGAATGGCGCTTGGATGAGGAACTGTCGCCGTGTGTTCACGGCGCGAACAATATCGCGGCCGGGCGATTTCAGGGAGAAGGAGCTCCGTTGTCGCGAGCTCAGCGGAATAGAACTCGCAAGGGTGGGACAGTCCCGTCCAACGTCATGCGTCTTCTCCTCTTCTATATAGAAGGCAGCCGCTACGCTGTTCCCGCCGAGGCCGTCGGCGAAATCGTGCGCGCCGTGGCGGTTACGGGTCTTCCCGGCGCGCCTTCGGTGGTCGACGGAGTGATCGACGTCCGAGGAACCATCGTTCCGCTCTTCAGCTTACGCCGGCGATTCGGGCTTCGTGACCGGGGCGTCGAGCCGGCCGACCAATTCATCGTCGTACGCACGCCATCGCGGACCGCGGCGCTACACGTCGACCATGCGGAGGATTTGATCGAGGTCGATCGGCGCGCGATCGCGGATCCGTCGCGGCAGATGGCCGGCACGCCGCTCATCGGCGGCGTCGCACTGCTCGATGACGGGCTCGCGCTCATCTACGACGTCGACACATTCCTGTCCCGCGCGGAGTCGGACGCGCTCGACGCCGCGATGGCATCGCGCAGATGACGAAGCATCGCTTGTCGGACGAGGACTATTCGGCGCTGGAGCGCGTGCTTCGCGCACGCGGAGGGCTGGTCTTTCAAGCGCTGCGACGCTCGGCGCTCGAAGTGTCGGCCGCGAAGGTCATGCAACGCATCGGCGTTCCCGACGCGACCGCGTTCGTCGAGCTGCTCGGGCAAAACGGGCCGGTCTTCGACGACCTCATGGCCGAGGTGACCGTCGGCGAGACGTACTTCTTTCGCGAGGCGGCCCAGTTCGCGGTGCTTCGCGAAACGATCATCCCCGATCTGCGGAAGCATGAGACGCCGACGAAGAAGGTGCGTGTCTGGAGCGCCGGCTGTTCGACCGGAGAGGAGCCATACTCGCTCGCGATCGCATTCGCGGAGGCGGGCGTCGACTCGTACGTCGTCGGCACCGACGTCTCTCGCGAGCGACTTGGCGCGGCGCGCCGCGGTACATACCGGCGATGGTCGTTTCGCGGCGTCTCGCCGGCAGTGATCGACCGGTACTTCAAGGAGAGCGGCGAGACCTTCGTACTGTCTCCGAATGTGCGGCGCGCCGTCGAATTCCGGTACTTGAATCTCGCGTCGGACTGCTACCCGGATCTCAGCAGCGGCGTCTGGGGAATGGACCTCATCTTCTGCCGCAACGTGTTGATCTACTTCGATCGCGAGACGATCGGGCGCGTCGCGAGCGCGATGCTCGAGTCGCTCGCGGACGATGGGTGGATCGTCCTCGGGAGCGCGGATCCGCCGCTGAGTGATTTCGTAAAGTGTGAAGTCGTGCGGACACCGGCGGGGTTGGTGTATCGTCGCGCGGGGACGCGGGGCGTCGCGGCGACGAAGCGACGGGAGCTGCCTCGCGAGCAGCGCGATCCTTTTGGTGTGAGCGCGCGGCAGGACGACCGGCCAACTCCCATTCCAGCGCAGGATGACCCGCCACGCCGTACGGTGCCGCAGGACGAACCGCGACAAGCCAGTCTGCCGCCGGACCACACCCGAGGAAACGCAGCGCGGAACGTCCGCTTGCTCGCAAACGCCGGGCGCCTCGCCGAGGCCGGGCGCGCCTGCGCCGCCGCGCTCGACCAGCAGCGCGACGATCCCGAGCTTTACTACCTCCACGCGATCCTTCTCGCGGAGGGAGGGCAATTCGCCGAGAGCGCGCGAGCCGCGAAACGCGCGCTCTATCTCGACCGCAATATGGTCGTCGCCCATCTCGCGCTCGGCGCCGCGCTGCGTCGCGAGGGAGATGCAACGAGCGCGCAGCGATCATTCACAAACGCTGAACGACTGCTCGCCGCGATGCCGGCCGATTCGACCGTCCCGTATACCGACGGCGAGCACGCCGGCCGCCTCCTCGAGATGACACGCGTCCAGTCGCGCCTCGCCGCGCGCACGAGGGCTGCATGAGGAAACGCGAAGAACGTCGCGCCCTGAGCCCGCAGGAGATTCTCGCCGAGCGCGCCCGCAAGCTCGCGCGGCCCGCCGACGCCGATGTCGCGAAACCATCGGCGTTTGCCGTCGACATGCTGACCTTCCGCGTCGGCGGCCAACGATTCGCCATCGAATCGCGGTACACGTTCGCCGTCTTCCGATTGTTCGAGCTGATTCCGCTTCCGGGCGCGCGACGGCCCGTCGTGGGTCTCAGCCGCTGGCGCGGCGACGTCCTCACGCTGCTCGACCTCCGACGAATGGTCGGCGTCTCGAGCGGCGCGCTCGACGACCTCGGACGAGTCATCGTCGTCGGCGATGCCTCGCCGGAGTTCGGCGTTCTCGCCGACAGCATCGACGACATCGTTCCGATCGACCCGTCCGCTCTCTTCCCCGTCTCGAACGAGCATCGTGGCGCAGACGACCGCGCGGTGCTCATTCGAGGCGTGAGGGCCGACGCGATTCATGTCGTCGACGCCGTTGCACTCATCTCGAGACAGACTGGACGCGCCGCAGCCCCCTCATCCACATCGCACCACACCGAACTATGACGTGGACCGTCACCCGCAGGATCGCGCTCGGATTCTCCATCATCCTCATTTTGCTCGCCGGCGTTGCCACGCTTGCCGCATGGTCACTTCGGGCGACCCGGATCACGTACGAAGATGCGCTCACTCAGCGGCGTGCGGCACTCGTGCCCGCCCTCCGCGCCGAATCGGAGGTTCGCGGAGCCAACACGGCGTTTCTGCGCTTCCTCCTCGAGGGAGACGAAGCCATGGTCCGCGCGCGCGACAGCATCAACGCCGTGACGTCGGCATACATCACCCAATTGCGAGACTCCGCGCAAACCGACACGGATCGGGCGACATGGGTCGCGGTCACCGAGGACTTCCGGCGGTGGAAGGTCGCGACTGACTCCGCGATTCAAGCGCGCCGGCGCAACAATGTCGCGGACGCTGTTCGCATTCGCGCGACGGTCGCGCAACCGATCCGCGCGACGCTCGACTCGACGTTCCGCGTTGGCGTCAATCGAGTCGCAGCGGCTGCCGATCGGACGGCAAGTGCGGGAGCCAACACCGCCGATTACGCGAAGAACACGGTCGTCCTCGGCGCCGTCGTGGCGCTGTTCGTCGGGGCGGCCTGCGCATTTCTTTTGAATCAGGCGATCTCGCGTCCGCTGCAGCACACAAGCTCCGTCATCGCTTCCGGCGCGAGCCAGATTCTCGCCGCGACGACCCAGCAAGCGGCCGGCGCGAACGAAACGCTCGCCGCCGTCTCCGAGACGGTTGCGACGGTCGACGAGGTCACGCAAACGGCGGAGCAAGCCGCCGATCGCGCGCGGGCCGTCGCCGACTCGGCACAGCGTGCCTCGGAGATGGGCAAAGCCGGACGGCGCGCAATCGATGAATCTGTAACGGGCATGAATCAGGTGCGCGATCAGGTCGAGTCGATCGGTCGCAGCATTCTTCTCCTCGCCGAACAGGCCGAGGCCATCGGGGAGATCATCGCCGCGGTGAACGACATCGCCGAGCAGACGAACCTTCTCGCCCTCAACGCCGCGGTCGAAGCAGCGCGTGCCGGCGACGCCGGCCGAGGGTTCGCGGTGGTCGCCGGCGAAATCAAAGGGCTCGCCGATCAGTCCAAGCGATCGACGGTGCAGGTCCGGCAAATACTCGGCGAGATTCAGCGGGCGACGAGCAGCGCGGTCATGACCACCGAACAGGGGACCAAACAGGCGACCGCCGCGAGCAAACAAATTGGAGAGGCCGGCAGTATGATTCGCTCGCTCGCCGATTCGGTTCAAGAAGCCGCGCAGAGCTCCGCACAGATCGTCGCGTCGGCGGGTCAACAAGCGCTCGGCATGGAGCAGATTCGCCATGCGGTGAGCAACATTCATCAGGCGACGCAGCAGAATCTCACGGCCTCGCGACAATCCGAGCAGGCGGCGCAGGATCTCACGAAACTCGGCGAGCGCCTGCTCGAACTCGTGGGGACGTCGAACAAATGACGCAGCCCGACATCGGCGCGCGGCTGCGCGCCATGTTTTCGGAGGAGCTCGACGACCAACTTCGCGTGGCGAATGCATCGCTGATCGCGCTCGAGAAGTCGCCGTCGAACGCCGACGAGCTGCGTTCGCTGTTTCGCGTCATGCACACGCTCAAGGGCGCAGCGCGCGCGGCTGCGCTGCCGTCCATCGAACAACTGTGCCATCGCCTCGAGGCATTGCTCGCTCCGGCGCGCGATGCGGGACGCGCGCTGACCGCTGACGAGCTATCGACGCTGTTTTCCGGCGTCGATCGACTTTCTGCCGAAGCGATCGACCTCCGCGGCACCGACGTCACGGTCGACGAATCCGAGCCCGCGGTGCCCGACCAACCGCCCGAGTTTCCGCGCGACGCGGCGATTCGGATCGGACAGGACCGCGTCAATGAGTTGTTCGGCGTCACGAATCGTCTCGTGACAGCAGTGGCTCGCGCGGAGACGCAACCCGAGGCGATCGAGACGCTGCACGAGACAGCGAATCGCGCGGCAAATCTCTGGCGACGCATTCGGCATGAGCTCGACGAAAGAAGCGAAACGGAACGAAGCGTCTCTCGCGACGTCGCCGCGCTCGACGACGCGCTCGCCGCGATTCGACGCGCGAGCGTCTCGCTGCTCGGCGAATCGCTCCAGTCCCAACGCGACCTTCAGCGATTGGCGACGGAGGCGTCGCTCGGTGTTCGCGCGCTGCGTTTGCGCCCGTTCGCCGACGCCACCGAGGATCTGCCGCGGCTCGTGCGCGACGTTGCCGCCGCGACGGGCAAGGACGTTCGGATCGAGACGCATGGCGAAGACGTGCAGGCGGATCGTGTCGTGCTCGCGCAGCTGCGAGACGCGCTGCTCCATCTCGTTCGCAACGCAATCGACCACGGCATCGAGAAGCCCGACGTCCGTAAAGCGCGCGGAAAGCCTCGGCAGGGATTGATCGACGTCAGCGCCGGACTGATCGGCGATCGAATCGTCGTCACCGTCCGGGACGACGGTTCCGGCATCGACGTTTCATCGATTCGCCGGCAGCTTGCAGCTCGCGGCGAGCCGATTCCCCCCGACGACCGTTCCGTGGCTCGTCGCCTGTTCCTCGGCGGTGTCTCGACGCGGGGGACTGCGACCGACATCTCCGGTCGAGGCGTTGGGCTCGACGCCGTTCGTGCGGCGGCGGATGCCGTGCGCGGAAGCGTCGAGGTCGATTGGACGACGGGCGTCGGAACGACCTTTACGCTCGAGGCGCCGCTCACGATGGCCACCGTGCGCACGGTCCTGGCCCGCGTCGGCAACATGACGGTCGCGGTCCCCTCGGCGTATGTCGAACGGCTCATGAGAGTTTCCTCGGAGTCGCTTCGAACGGTCGACGGCCGCGTTGCGGTCGAAACCGGCGGCGCCCCCGCGTTCGTCGCGTCGGTTGCCGGCGTGCTCGGACCACCGCTGATCGATCGGCCCATCGATGGCCCGACGCAGCTCGCCCTCGTTCGGGTTGGAGACCGAAGAGTCGCGCTGCGCGTCGACGAAATGCTCGAGGAAGACGAGGTCGTCGTTCGCCCGATTCGCGCGCATGGCCGAGAGGCAATTCCGCATGTCAGCGGCGCGGCGCTCTTGCCGCAGGGCTCCGTCGCGCTCGTGCTCAACGTGACCTCCGTCGTGGCGAGCGCACTCGGGGGAACGGGCGCATCGGCGTCCGTGGCTGAACGACGAGAGGTCGCGGAAAAGCGAAAGCGCGTGCTCGTCGTCGACGACTCGATCACCACTCGTACGCTCGAGGCGAGCGTCCTCGAGGCGGCCGGGTATGAGATCGCGACAGCCGTCGATGGTTCGGACGCCTGGCGCGTGCTGCAGGAACGCGGCGCGGATCTCGTCGTGAGCGACGTCGAGATGCCGCGAATGGACGGCCTCCAGCTCTGCGAGGCGATGCGCGCGTCCCAGAGGTTTCGGAACGTCCCGGTCGTTCTCGTCACCGCCCTCGAGACGCCGGAGCATCGCGCTCGCGGGCTGGAGGTCGGGGCGGACGCATATCTCGCGAAGTCGAGCTTCGATCAGGAAGGGCTGTTGACGACGATCCGCGACCTGCTCGGAGCTCCGCGCGAATGACACATCCGGCAGGCCCGCAGCGGCCCATTCGAGTCCTCGTCGCCGAGGACTCGCCGACAACTCGCGCGATGTTCGTAGACTTGTTCAAGAACGCTGATGGATTCGCCGTCGCTGGAGAGGCCCAGAACGGCGCGGAGGCAATCGAGCAGGCGATCGCGCTGTCACCCGACCTGATCGTGATGGACGTTCACATGCCGATCGTCGATGGTCTCGATGCAACGAAGGAGATCATGCGGCAGGCTCCCACACCGATTCTCATGGTCTCCGCGTCGTCGAACATCGCCGGCATCTCGCTCGGTCTCAGCGCGACGCAGGCCGGAGCCTTGATGCTCCTCGAGAAGCCGACGCCTGATCGTGAAGAGCTGGAGTCGTTTCTGGGGATGGCGAAGGCGATGGCGGCGGTGAAGGTCGTTCGACGTTGGGCCGGGCCACACGAAGCGACAGTGCGACCGATCGCGGCGCCGCCGCGCGCCACGCGAACGGCGCGAGCCATCGCGATCGGGACGTCGACTGGCGGCCCCGCGGCTCTTCACAGAATACTCATCGATCTTCCGCGCGACTTCCCTGCGCCGATTCTCGTCGTGCAACACATGGCGCGCGGCTTCATCGACGGGCTCGCGCGGTGGCTCAGCGCGAATGTCGCTCTCAAGGTCGTCGTCGGCGGCGACGGCGACGCGCTGGCGGCGGGGACGGTCTACCTCGGTCCGGACAACCGGCACATCGGCGTTCTGGAGGGACGCATCGCCCTGTCGGATGAAGCCCCGACCAATGGCTTCCGTCCGTCGATCGACTACTTGTTCGATTCGTGCGCCAGGGCGTATGGTCCGTCATTGATCGCCGTGATGCTGACGGGCATGGGACAGGATGGTGTCGAAGGGCTCGAGACCGTCCGAACGCGCGGAGGTAGAATCCTGGCGCAGGACGAGGAGTCGTCGGTCGTGTACGGGATGGCACAGGTCGCTGTCGACCGCGGGCTCGTGAACGAAGTGTTCCCGCTCGACCTCATCGGGCAGCGGCTGAAGGATCTCGTGGAGATCGCACCGGAATGAGCACGCCCACACGCGCGACGTCGCGCAAGATTCTCGTCGTCGAAGACAGCCGAACACAGGCGGCGGCGCTGCGCGCGCAGCTCGCCGCGAATGGCTACGACGTGCGCGTTGCGAAATCCGGCGTCGAAGCGCTCGCCGAGTTGCGGCGGTGGAAGGCCGATCTGGTGATCAGCGACGTCATCATGCCGGAGATGACCGGCCTGGAGCTCTGCCGGGCTCTCCGCCACGATCCCGCACTGCGCGACCTTCCGTTCGTCCTTCTCACGAGTCTCATCGATCCGCTCGACGTCGTTCGGGGACTCGAATGCGGCGCCGACAACTACATCACGAAGCCGTACGAGCTCGACCAGCTGCTCGAGCGCATCGAGCGGACGCTGGAAAGTCGACATCGACGCGCTACTCGCGCTCCTAACGACGGCATCGAGATCACGTTTCTCGGAAGCACCTTCACCATTCGGTCGACACGAGACCAAGTGCTGGATGTCCTCGTATCGAGCTTCGAGGACGTCGTCCGCACGAACGCCGCTCTCCGCGCCGCCGAGGACGAGCGCGAACGCCTCTTCGAGCAGGAGAAGCAGGCGCGTCTCGAGGCCGAAGAAGCCCGCGCGCGCGCGGAGGAAGCGAATCGGGCAAAGTCGGAATTCCTCGCGATGATGAGCCACGACCTGCGGACGCCGCTCAACGCGATCGGCGGCTACTCGGAGCTCCTCGCCATGGGTGTTCGCGGGCCGATCAACGACACACAAGCCTCCGACCTGGAGCGCATCCGACGGAATCAGCGCCACTTGCTCGCGCTCGTGAACGACGTCTTGAGCTTCGCACGCCTCGAGACGGGCGAGATTCCGCTGCACCTCGATCGGGTGCTGCTCGATTCGACCGTGCGCCCGCTTCGCGCGGCGATCGAGCCGCAGGCGCACGAACGAGGCGTGACGTACGAGTTCGTCGGCTGCGGCCCCGAGGTCGCGGTCCTCGCCGACTCGGAGCGGCTCGAGCAAATACTCATCAACCTGCTCGGCAACGCGATCAAGTTTACTCCCGCGGGCGGAAAGATCACGGTGACGTGCGCGTCCCGTGAAGGTCAGGGCATCGTCGAGGTGAATGACACGGGAATCGGAATTCCCGCGTCCAAGCTCTCGTCGATCTTCGACGCGTTCGTTCAGGTCGACGCGAATCAGGGAAAACGCGATGGCGTCGGGCTTGGACTCGCGATCAGCCGGAAGCTCGCCAACGCGATGCACGGCGACATCACCGTCACGAGCACCCTCGGGAAGGGATCGAGTTTCGTCCTTTCCCTTCCGCTCGCCCAATAAAAACGCATCGTTAAGCGCGGCGCGTAGCCTTTTGCGCGTTTCGCCCTCCGGACGCGAGCGTACAGCGAACGGCAACTAAAACACCACGGGATGACCACAGCGTCGACACGGCACCACGACTATGAAGACCTTGGGGCCAGATGCCGTTTTCATACCATTCTCATGCCGTGGCATTCCGTGCTACTGCCGTGGTCATGCCGTGGTCACGTGGTCATGCCGTTGTTCATAGCCGTTCCGTACCTCCGTAGTAAGCACCGATGTGACACAAATAGGGTCCTCCGCCCGGACGACCCCTTATCAATTCTCATATGACCGCTCGAAAAATCCTCCGCGGAATCGGCTACTCCTTGGCAGGACTCGCTGGCCTCGTCGTCCTCACAGCCGCGGGTGTGTATGGAGTGTCCGCCTCGCGAATGTCCCGCAAGTTTGTCGTGCCCGAGCACAAGATCACCCCGCGAACCGATTCAGCATCACTCGCTGCCGGCGCACGGCTCGTGCGAATCCACGGGTGCGTCGATTGTCATGGCCCGAACCTCGGCGGCAACATCATGTTCGACAACGCGGCACTCGGCCGGCTGGCGGGGCCGAACCTCACGTCCGGCGGTCGCGGTGCCGAGCTCGAGCCGCTCGACTTCGAGCGAGCGATTCGCCACGGCGTCCGACGCGACGGCACTCCCCTCCGGGTGATGCCGGCCCAAGAGTTCACGACCCTCGCCGACGACGACCTCGAGGAGATCGTCGGATACATTCGCAGCGTTCCGGCCGTGACGAAACCGCCGGTGCCGTCCGTCGTCGGTCCGCTCGTTCGCGTTCTTTTCGTCGCGCATCAGGTCGATCTTCTCCCGGCCGAGTTGATCGACCATTCGAAGCCGCACATCGCGCACATCGACGCCGAGCCGACCGCGGCCTTCGGCGAGTATGTCGCGTCGGGATGCAAAGGCTGCCATGGCCCTGGGTTCTCGGGCGGCAAAATCCCCGGCGGTCCCCCCGACTGGAAACCGGCCGCGAACATCACGCCCACCGGCATCGGCCGCTATTCCGAAAACGATTTCATGAACGTCCTTCGAACCGGGAAACGTCCCGACGGATCGCAACTGGATTCCTTGATGCCCTATCGGCTCACGAAGGACCTGACGGACGTCGAGATCAAAGCGCTCTACGCGTTCCTGAAAACGGTTCCTCCGAAGGAATTCGGCAACCGGTAGACGTAAGGAAAACCAAGCACGGAATCGGTCGGTATCGGCTCGTTCCGGGGCCGGCGGAGTGGTGATCCGGGCCGAGCCGATGCATCATCGAGGGGAAGAAACTCTTTCATTCGTCCCCAAGGACCTCGGTGATGATCTCCGTCTCAACAGTTCGTCGTTCGATCGCGGCGCTGGCGTTCGTCTCGGCCTCCGCGCCATCGCTCGTCGCGCAGGGCAGCCCGATCGACCCTCGGCTGCTCTCGTCGCTCTCTCTCCGAAACCTCGGCCCGTTTCGGGGCGGTCGCGTCGCGGCGGTCTCCGGCGCGGTTGGACAGCCCGGAACGTTCTACATCGGACTTCCGTCGGCCGGCGTTTGGAAGACTACGAACGCCGGTGCGACCTGGTACCCAATCTTCGACTCCGTGAAGGTGATGTCATCGGTCGGCTCGGTCGAAGTCGCACCATCCGATCCGAACATCATATATGTAGGCGGCGGCGACATCATCACCGGCGGGTCGATCAACGAGGGCAATGGCGTCTACAAGTCGACCGACGCCGGCCGCACGTGGCGACACCTCGGCCTCGACGCGACGAAGCAGATCCCGTCGATGTCCGCCGACCCGAAGGATCCGAACGTGCTGCTCGTCGGCGCCCAGGGCGACGTGCACGTGAAGAGCCAGGACCGCGGCGTCTTTCGCACGACCGACGGCGGCGCGACGTGGACGCACACGCTCTTCGTCGACGACAGCACTGGCATCACGCGAATCTCACGCGCGTTCGACACGCCGAACGTCGTGTTCGCGACGACCACCGCGCACTACACTCCGCCGCCGAGCAACGTGCCGGGTGCGGGACGGGGCGGCGGCCGGGGCGGCGCGCAGACCGGACCGACGAGCACGAAAGTATTCAAGTCTGCTGATGGCGGCGCGACCTGGAAAGAAGTCTCAGGCGGCGGCGGCCTGCCCGAACGCATGACCGGAAAGCTGTGGGTCGCGGTGGCGAACAACACTAACGGGCAGCGCGTGTTCGTCATCGGCGACGCGGGACTCTTCCGCTCCGACGACGGCGGCGCGACGTGGAGACAGATGGCCGCCGACGATCAGAGAATTCGAAACGGCCAGGGCGGCTACAACTGCGGCGTCTATGTGGATCCGCAGAATCCGGACATCGTCTACACCCTCAACACCGCGAGCTACAAGTCGGTCGACGGCGGACGAACCTTCACCGGCTTCAAGGGCGCGCCGGGCGGCGACGATCCGCAGCAGATGTGGATCGATCCGACCAACGGCAAGCGAATCCTGTTCGGCTACGACCAGGGCGCGATCGTCTCGCTCGACGGCGGCGCGACGTGGAGCTCGTGGTACAACCAATCGACCGAGCAGATCTACCACCTCTCGGTCGACAACTCGTTCCCGTACTGGGTCTACGGCACCCAGCAGGACGCCGGCGCTATTCGCACGCGCTCGCGCGGCAACCTCGGCGCGATCACACCACTCGACTGGAACCCGGTGCCTGGGTGGGAATGGGGCACGATCGTCCCCGATCCGCTCGACAACAACACGGTGTACGCGAGCGGCAGCGGCATCGTGAAGATCTCGTATCCGAGCGAAGAGTGGATCAACGTCAGCCCCGCCGCGGATGCGTCCCGCCGGCTTCGAACGACGAGCTCGCAGCCGATCATCTTCGCGCCGTGGAATAAGCATATGCTCATTGCGGCCTTCCAGTCGGTCTGGACGACGATCGACGACGGCGCGCACTGGACGGCCATCAGCCCCGACCTCACGTCGCCCCCGGATTCCGGCGTCCGAACGACGCCGAGCGTGCCGAACGCTCCCGCGAACGCCGGCGGCGCAATCGAATCGATCCGCGCGTCGACGGTGATGCCGGGCATGATCTGGGTCGGCACGAACAACGGCCAGATCAAGATGACGCGGAACGCCGGCAAGACGTGGGAGACGGCAACGCTTCCCGACATCCCCAACCTTCGTCGCGCCGAGATCGATGCGGTCGAGCCATCGCACTTCGACGCGTCGGAAGCGTATGCGGTCGCGGATCTCCATCGGATCGGCGACTACACGCCGTACCTGTTTCGCACACGCGACTACGGAAAGACGTGGACGCGCATCGTGACCGGACTTCCAACGGGTCAGGTCAGCGGAAGCTTCATGCGCGTCGTGCGCAACGACACGAAGAAGAAAGGCTTGTTGTTCGCGGGCACCGAGAGCGGCGCGTTCGTGTCGTTCAACGATGGCGACAACTGGCAACCGCTCGTTCCCGACATGCTCACGACGTCGTATCGCGATATGGTGATCAAAGACAACGACCTCGTCGCGTCGACATACGGCCGCGGATTCCTCGTGCTCGACGACATCTCGATGTTGCGCGAAGCGTCACCGACGATTCTCAGCGAGGCCGCGCACCTCTTCAAGCCGGGCGACGCGGTTCGTGTTCGGCGCAACGTCGGCGCCGATACGCCGTTCCCGCCGGAAGTGCCGCACGCGCTCAATCCGCCGGAAGGCGTCATCGTCGACTACTGGCTCTCTTCCGCGCCGTCGAATGACATCACGCTCGACGTGCTCGACGGGTCCGGCGCGGTCGTCCGACACATGACCAGCGCGCCAGGCGAAGCTGTCGCCGAGGCAGCGCGGCCGCCGCATCCAAACTTTTGGGTTGCGCCGCCGTTTTCGCTGCCGAAGAATCCGGGCGGCAATCGAACGAACTGGGATCTGCGTTTGAACTCGCCACACGCGTTCTCGCACGCGTTCGAGATCAACGCGAATCCCGGACAAACGCCGGCGTCGCCTCTCGGTCCGGTCGTCCCACCGGGCACGTACACGCTGAAGCTCACGGTCGACGGCAAGAGCTACACGCAAACCGTCGCGGTGAAACCTGATCCGCGATCGCCGGCGACGCCGGCGGCGATCGGCGCACAGGTGGCGCTGCAGAAGAAGATCTGGCAAGGGATCGAAGCGGCGTACGAGGGAAATCGCGTCGCGGTCGCGCTGAGAGATCTCGCGCGCGGCGTCACGCTCCCTGACGTCGCGCCGCGGGCGACGGCACTCGCCGCGGCGCTCGATACGGTCGCCGGTCTCGATCAGGGACGCGGGCGCGGGGGCGGCGGTCGTGGCGGCCGACCCGCGTCGCCGAGCTTCCGCGCGATCAACGCCGCGTTCGTCGCGCAGCTCAACGCGCAGGAGAACGGCGACATGGCGCCGACGTCGTCCGCGCTGGCCGCATTCTCGTCGGCGTGCAAGGAGCTCACAACCGTCGCCGCCGCGTGGCAACGCTTGAGTGTCACGGAGCTCGGCGGCATCAACGCGATCTTGAAGCAGAAGGGGCAGAATGTGATCACGACGCCAGTCGGAACGATCAAGCTGCCCACATGTTGATCGTCGCCGTCGTCGCACGAGCAGTCGCTGCTCAGTCCTAGCCCTCTACCTCGAACACATGCGAACACTCGCGATTCTCGTTCTCGTCACCGCGGCGCCGACGCTCGCCGCGCAGGCGTCTTCACCACCTCCTCCCTTCTCCGTCGTCGAAGCGAACATTCGGGACATGCGCGCGGCGCTCGAGCAAAAACGTGTCACGTCGCGCGAGCTCGTCGAGCAATCGCTCATGCGCATTGCAAAGTACGAGGACAAGCTCCACGCGGTGATCACGGTCAATCCGCGCGCCCTCGAGATCGCGGACTCGCTCGACCTGGAGCGCGCGGCCGGCCGAATCCACGGGCCGCTGCACGGCATTCCGGTCGCGCTCAAGGACAACATTCACACGACCGACATGCCGACGACGGGCGGCGCGCTCGCCTTCGCCGACCTCGTCCCGCCATACGAAGCGACGCTTACGAAGAATCTCGAGAATGCGGGCGCGATCATCATCGCGAAGACGCAGCTCACCGAGCTCGCGAATTGGGTCGCGAGCGGGATGCCGGGGAACTACAACGGCCTCAATGGCTACGGCATGAATCCGTGGGACCCGCGGCGCGACCCTCGCGACATCTTCTTCGACGGACGTCCGGTGCTGAGCACCGGCGGCTCGAGCTCCGGCGTCGGCACGAATGTCAGCTTCTGGATCGGCAACGTCGGGACGGAGACGTCGGGCTCGATCTTGAGCCCGTCCAATCAGAATATGCTCGTCGGGATCAAACCGACGGTCGGACGCGTCAGCAGGTACGGCGTCATTCCCATCACGGCCGACCAGGACACTCCGGGCCCGATGGCGCGGTCCGTCGCCGACGCCGCGATCATGCTCGGAGCGTTGGAGAGTCCGCGCCCCGATCCGAACGACACGGCGACGCGGAAATGTGCGCCGCCGCCGCAGCGCGACTATACGAGATTTCTAAACGCCGGCGCGCTCGAGGGCGCCCGCATCGGGATTCCACGCGCGTACTTCTACGAGCAGTCGTCCGCCGGCAGCCGTACGCCGCGCGGCGGCCTCACCGACGACCAGCGGAAAGCGATGAACGACGTCATCGCGGTCCTCAAACAGCAGGGCGCGATCGTCGTCGATCCGGCAGACATCCCCAGCGTGATCGATACGAACGGCGTCAACAACTTCAACAACTGGAACGCCTGCAGCGGATTGGAGAACGCGAAGGGACTCGACATCTCGTGCTCGGTGGCGTTCAAGTACGGGATGAAACGCGACTTCAACGCGTGGCTCAGATCACTCGGCGACAAAGCTCCGGTGAAGTCGCTGACCGCGCTCCGCGAGTGGAACATCGCGCACCAGCGCGCCGGCGCGATCAAGTACGGCCAGGCGAATCTCGACATCTCCGACGAGATGGATCTCCAGGCCGACCGCGCGCGCTACGAATCGGATCGCCGCAAGGACATCCTCCTCTCGGCCACCAACGGCATCGACGCCGCGCTGAAGAAGGACCGCCTGGACGCGCTGCTCTTCCCCGGCGTCTCGAGCGCCGGCATCGCCGCTCGCCCAGGCTATCCGACCGTGACGGTCCCATACGCGCTGGTCCCGGTCGTTGTCCCGCCGGGCCAGCCACAGTTCCCAGCGGGCTTCGAGCCGCGCCCAGCGCCGTTCAATGTGAGCTTCACGGGAACGGCGTGTAGTGAACCCAAGCTGATTGCGCTTGCGTACGCCTTCGAGCAGGCGACGAAGAAGAGGATGGCGCCGCCGCTGTTTCCGTAGTCCAATGGGATAGTTGCTTCGACTCGTCTAGCACCGCCCAAGCCGCTCTACTGTTCGGGCACTCACGAGGAGGACACGAACCGGACGAACTTGGCGAACAAAAACGAACAAAGGACGTATTGGGCGCGACTGTCGAACAGCCAGGTCTGTTCGTTCCTGTTCGTCGAGTTCGTTGTTGTTCGTGTCCAACGGGTAGACAACGTATCTCCACCAAGACCTTCGGCAGGGCGGAATTGCGTGGTGCTCGGCGAAAATGGTCCTGCTGTTCGAGTGCCTTGGCTTCAGCTTGCAACATGAGTCCAGAAATTCTTGAAGCTGAGCGCTGTTATTCGATCGTCGGCGGTTTTCTAGACGTCTTTCACTATTTCGGCCCAGGCTTGCCAGAAACCATCTATTCGAAAGCGCTCGAGTACGCGTTGAAGGAGCGCGGCCACAAAGTCGTTCGTGAGCTGAGTGTACAAGTTTGGTTCAGGGACCAATTGGTTGGCCGGAAACGACTCGACATGGTTGTCGATGACCGAGTGATCGTCGAGTTGAAGGCAACCAAAAGTCTCTCAGAGTTTGACGAGGCTCAGATTACGACATACCTGAGAGTCACCCGATTCGAAGTTGGGCTCTTGCTGCACGCCGGATTGATGGCAAACTGGAAGCGATTCATCGATTCACCGAAGCGGCAACACCGTTTCGCGCCGATCGCGAAGGTCGCGCCGCAAAGGAGTTAAGTCCGCATGTCCTCATCTCGACGATTCGTCGCCGCACTCATCAGACTCGCGCTCGTCGTTCTCGCGATCGTCGTAGTCGGTCGCTACTTCAAGAACAAGTTCTTCGCGAGGCATGGCACCGCCGTACACGTTCAGCGCGAAGCCCCGCCGCCGACCGAAGCCCTCGCCGCCGGCGACATGCGGATCTACAGCGTCGACAGCTCCGTCGACCTCGTCCTCTCAGGCGACAAGGTCCTCGCCGGCCTCTCTCCGAAGATGGTCCAGAAAGTCAAAGACGAGATGGAGAAGGACACGGACCAAGACACGTCCGGCTTTGCCGGGAGCATCACGCATCTCGTGAAGACATCGGTCGCGGGCGCGATCGGAACGCACGCGGTCTACCCCATCTCCGATATGCGCGACATCCGTGTCGAGGATGGACGAATCGTGTTCGACGGGAAGGACGGAAAGCGGCGCGATCTCTTCGGCAGCACGAAGGTCAACGGCAACAAAGTCTCGAACTCGTTCCGCCCGGACGACGCACAGAAATTCGTCGACGCAGTGCGAGCACGGATGGGACAGCCGGCGGAGCGCTAGCGCGCTACCGCCGGCCTTCGAGCGAGCTACTTCGCCGCTTTCGAGTGCACCGCGAAGGCGGCGCCCTGTGGATCCATCATCACCGCGATGCGATCGCCGCCCGGAACTTCCATCGGTCCAAGGAGCACCGTCGCGCCGCCCTTCTTCGCGCGCTCGGTCGCGGCGTCGGCGCTGTCGACCATCGCGTAGTGCAGCCATGCCGGAGGCGGCATCTCGGCGTTGCGCTGCATCATGCCGCCATACGTGAAGCGATCGCGCCCGAACATGTAGTAGGTGCCCATCTGCCCCATGTCGTACTCGCTCTGCTTCTTCCAACCGAACAGCGCCTCATAGAACTTGATCGTCGACTGGAGATCGTTCGTCGTGACTTCGTGCCACGAGAACGTCATCGGCGTCGGATCGGTCTCGGGTTGGATCTGTGTCGCGCTCGTGATGACGCAGAACACCGCGCCCTGCGGATCCTGAAGCACCGCGAATCGGCCGACCTCCGGAATGTCCATCGCCGGCACCAGCGTCTTGCCGCCGAGTGACTCGGCCTGCTTGATCGTTTCGTCGACCTTCGGGACTTCGATGTAGCAGGTCCAATTTGGTGGTGCGCCCATCGCCTGCGCCGCGGGCATCATCGGGATCACCCCGCCAATCGGAATTTCTCCGGCCGTCCACATCGTGTACTTCTGGCCGGCCATCCCTGGCATGTCCGCGTCCGTCGTGCCCCAGCCGACGACGTCCTTGTAGAACTTCTGAGCGGCCACGGGATCGGTGGTCATGAGCTCGTGCCAGACGAATCGTCCGCGAGTGTCCGTCGCGGCCGTCGTTCCCATCGCGGGAGTCGCTGTGGTTGCCATTGTTCTCTCCTTACTCAGACGTGGTCATTTGCGGGGGGAGAGAAGATGGACCGAAGCTGCATTCTTCGCCATCGGCTTTGCAGAACCGTTGCAAACGGGCAAGCGTTCCGTCCGCTCGGACGCTCAGTAACGGCTATTTCACCTTCGCGCCCGTCCATTTGTAGATGACGCCGCCGCGCATCACGAACACGACACGTTTGACCGCCGAGATATCCGTCGAGGGATCGCCGTCGACGGCGATGATGTCGGCGTCGTATCCGGCCCTGAGCGAGCCAATGCGATCGCTCATCCCAAGCGCGTCCGCCGCAGTCGAGTTTGCAGACACGAGCGCGGCCATCGGCGTCTGTCCGCAGTGCTGGACTCGGCCGATGAGCTCATCGGCGTTCCGGCCGTGCGCGCCGGCAGTCGCATCGGTCGAGAAGACGACTTTCGCGCCAGGCGTATGGGCGGCGAGCGTGCAGATCTCGAAATCGCGCGGAAGGTCGCGCTCCATGATGTTCATTCCCTCGTCGGTGAGACCGCCGGGAACGACGTACCGCGCGCGATTCTCGAGATAGTTCTGAACGACGAGGCCGACCTGCGGACTGATGAACGCTCCGGCCCGGACGGCGGCGTCGATGTCGGCTTGTGTGCCGTAGGTCAAGTGCTCGATCTCGTGACAGCCAGCGCGTGCGGCCGCACCGGATTGTGAGCGATACGCGTGCACCATGCTCCTGAGCCCCACTCCGGCTGCTTCACCGCACAATGCTCGGAGCTGTTCTTCGGTGAACGTCGGACCCGCACCGACCCGCTGACTCTTTGACGCGAAGATCTTGATGAGATCCGCGCCCTGCTCTTTCCGCCGGCGCACCATCGCGCGGAGCGAGTCGATCGGGATCGTACTGTCGCCCTGAATCGGATTGAGCGACGTCAACACGCGTGGACCTGGAAATCCACGATCGCGAATCATGTCGCGGAGCGGACCTTCGGAGTTCGCGCCCACCGACTGCACCGTCGTGAATCCCGCCATCAGCGTGACCCACGCGTTGTTCGCCATCGCAAGCTCCGCCTCGGCCGCACTCTCCGATCGTGTTGCGATCCGCCCGGTCCGATCGAAGTGCGATTCGAGATGGACGTGCGTGTCGATCCATCCAGGGAGGACGGTGTAGCCGCGAAGATCGATGACGCTCGCGCCGCGAGGCGTCGGCGCGTCGAGCGACGCGATCTTCCCGTCGGCGACACCGATGCGCGCGTTCGACATCACTCCGCCTCTGCCGTCGAGCGCGCGATCGGTGAGGAGCACGATCGGAGTCGGGACCGGCGTCGGGGACAACGCCGGCACCTGCGCCGAAAGCGGGAGAGCGAGCACACAGAGACCGACCGCCGAGACTCGCATGCTGACTCGCTACTCCTCCCGTGATCTTTTCGCGTTATCCGATTCCCAGTGGAAGCGGTGAATCACGCGATGGACAACGGGGGTGAGGAAGATTGCCGTGCTGACGAGGAACACGAGTCCGGCGTACAGCGCAAACAGGGCGGCGAAGATCTTGCCGGCATTCGAGTGGAGATCTCCGATCGGTCCCATGCCGCCGAGGAGCATGCAGGCGTTGAGAAAGGAGTCGATCCAGGAGGCTTCGCCCAGCCAATGGTAGCCGGCAGTGCCAACGACGGTCGACGCCGCGACGAGCAGCGCGATGACGCCGCCGTGACGCAGGAGACGCCGAATGAAGAGCCTCCCGGAAAGGGGATGCTCGCCTCGATGCTCGTAGTTCGTGAAGAGCTGCATCTGCCGGCCGCGATTGAGACTCGGGAAGGTTGCTCGCTGTGAGCCGGGCCGGCTAGACGCGCTCGCGCGCGATCGGTGAAGCAGCGTGGCGGTCGCTCGCCAAAAGCGTTATTTCGTCCCGCGCGATGAAACGACCGCCATCAAGGCTCAGAAAACGGTTCTTCGAACTCGGACCATGCATCTCACTACGCTCTTTGACCTCTCTTTCCGTGGACGCGCGGACAGAGTCGGACTCGAATACACGGACAGTTCCGGTGCGCTTCGCACACTGACGTTCGCGGAGATCGACGCGCGAGCGAATCGAATGGCTGCGGAGCTGTCGGCACGAGGCCTCCGGAAAGGCGACCGGCTCGCGCTGCATCTCGCAAACCAAATCGAGTTCATCGACCTCTATCTCGCGTGCACCCGGCTCGGGGTGATTCTCGTGCCGATGAACGTGCTGTACCGCGAGCGAGAGCTGCGACACATCGTCACCGACTCGGAGCCGAACGCCGTCGTCGTCGACAAGAGGTCCGATGCGACATATCCATCCGACGCGATTCTCTGGGACGTCGACGATCTGTCCACCGCGGCGAAGGCGCGTGACGCGACGCGTCTCGAGGTCGACATCGACGGCGACGATCCGGCGCTGATCGTCTACACATCCGGCACGACCGGCACCGCCAAGGGAGCGGTTCTGTCGCACAACAATCTCGCCGCGAACGGGATCACCCTCACGACGGTTTGGCGCATCACCGACGCCGATCGGTACATCGCCATGCTTCCGCTGTTTCACGTGCATGGCCTCGGGAACGGAATTCACAGTTGGCTCATCAGCGGCTGCCGCATGCGCCTGCTCGAGCGGTTCGATCAGCGGTCGACGCCGGCTGTGATGGCGGAGTTCAAGCCGACGCTCGTCTTCGGTGTGCCGACGATCTACATCCGTCTGCTCGATTCCGCGGTCGTCGACGACGCGACCGCAAGAACGATCGGCGAGAACGCGCGCCTGTTCGTCTCCGGATCGGCGCCGTTGCCAGCGCACGTTCACGAAGCGTTTCGCGCACGCTACGGACAGACGATCCTCGAGCGCTACGGAATGAGCGAAGCGCTCATGATCATGGGCAACCCGTACGAGGGTGAGCGACGTGCCGGCGCGGTCGGACCTCCCTTTCCCGGCGTCTCGGCGCGCATCGTCGGAGACGAGGGCAGCGTCCTTGGCGCCGACGCCGTCGGCGAGGTTCAGATCAAGTCGCCGCACCTCTTCAAAGAATACTGGAGACGTCCCGACGCGACGAGCGCCGCCTTTCACGACGGCTGGTTTCGCACGGGAGACCTCGGCGTTCGCTCGCCGGACGGCTACTACACGCTGCGCGGCCGTCGCGGAGATCTGATCATCAGCGGCGGATTCAACATCTATCCGCGTGAGATCGAAGAGCTCCTGCTCGAGGATCAGCGCGTTCGCGAAGCCGCGGTGGTCGGCGCGAAGGACGACGTTCGCGGTGAGGTGCCGATCGCGTATATAGTTGCCGCGAGCTCGCTGGATATTACCGAGCTCGAGGCGACCTGTCGGAAACAGCTCGCGTCGTTCAAGATTCCGCGCGCGTTTCTCCGCATCGAGTCCCTGCCCCGCACCGCGCTCGGCAAAGTGCAAAAGCACCTCCTTCCGCCGTGGACCGGCGGCAAATGACGACACCGCTCAATCGACAACAGATCATCGGATTCTGGACCGCGTGGACCGGGTGGTCGCTCGACGGCATGGACTCGGTGATCTACGCGCTCGTTCTGGCGCCCGCCCTCACGGAGCTGTTGCCGAAGTCGGGAATGGAAGCGACGCCGGCGAGGATCGGATACGTCGGATCGATCATGTTCGCGGCGTTTCTCGTCGGTTGGGGATTGTCGTTCATCTGGGGACCGATCGCGGATCGATTCGGGCGCACGCGCGCGCTCGCCTCGACCATTCTCGTGTACGCCGTGTTCACGGGCGCATCAGCATTTGCTCAAGACGTCTGGCAGCTCGGAATCTTTCGGCTTTTCGCGGGCATCGGCGTTGGAGGCGAGTGGGCGATGGCCGGGACATACGTGGCGGAGGCATGGCCGGAGGATCGCCGCAAAATGGGTGCGGGCTATTTGCAGACGGGCTACTACTTCGGCTTTTTCTTCGCCGCCGCGCTGAACTACACGCTCGGCGCGCGCTATGGCTGGCGCGCGATGTTCCTCGCCGGATTCCTGCCGGTCGTCGTGTCCATTCTGACGCTCCGGAAAGTGAAAGAGCCGGAGCGGTGGAGACGCCACGAGGCCGAGGCGAAGCGCGCGCATCCGCTCGCCGAGATCTTCAACGACAAGTATCGAAAGCGGACGATCGTGAATTCCGTGCTGTTGACCGTCGCGATCATCGGGCTCTGGGCCGGCGCGGTCTATGAGCCGGCGGCCATCGCGACACTCGCGAAGAAGGTCAACGTCGTCGGCCCCGCCGCGGCGAAGATGGTCTCGCTCGGCACCGCGATTCTGTCGGTCGGCACGATCCTGGGCTGTATCTGCTTACCGCCGATCGCCGAGCGCATCGGGCGGAAGATGACGGTCGCGCTGTATTTCGGGGGGATGTTGGTGACGATCCCGCTCGCCTTTGGCTGGGCGTTCTATCTCGAGAGCGGACTCACACCATTCTTGGCAATTCTGTTCTTCATGGGGTTCGCGGGCGGCAATTTCACGGCATTCAGCCTGTGGCTTCCGGAACAATACGACACGCGAGTGCGGGCCACGGCGTTTGCGTTCGCGACCTCCGTCGGGCGATTCGTCGGGGCGGGGGTCAACTTCGTACTCGGCTCGCTCGTGCTGACGATGGGAACGCTCGGCACGCCGGTGGCGCTCACGGGGATCGCGTTTGGAATTGGAATTCTCATAATTCCGTTCGCGATCGAGACCACGGGAAAACCGTTGCCGGAATAGGCGCGAGTCATCGACGTGTGATTCGACCAGTCGGCTACTCGATTGCGCAATACCACTGATACCACGGCATGGACACGGTATGCCACGGAACGAACACGGCATAGAACCAGAAGTTCGTCCATTTCCTTGAGATCATGCCGTGCCCAAGCCGTGCCCATGCCGCGTCCATGCCGTGGTATTGTGCAGTGTTTGGCTGTAGTAATCCGCAGCCGTGGCAGTCCGACGTGGCGATAATCAGTATCCGGCCGCATGATCGACGACATTCCGCAGTGGTTCGCCCATGAGGAAATGCCGGAGGTTTGCCGCGAAGAGCGCAGTGACCTCATCCCAGTGGTTCGCGCGGAAGCCCGACGAATGCGGCGTGACGATCACGTTCGGCATCGACCAAAGCGGGCTGTCCGGTTCGAGCGGCTCGCGCTCGAAGACATCGAGCACCGCGCCGCCGAGTTGGCCCGACGCCAGCGCCGACCGCATCGCGGCGTCGTTCACGATCTGCGCGCGGGCGACGTTCACGAGAATCGCGCCGCGATTGAGCATCGCGAGCTGCTCAGCGCCAATCATCCCCTGAGTGGCCGAGACGCCCGGCGCGGACAGCACGAGGACGTCGCAGTTCTCGAGTCCTTTCCGTAAGAGGTCAGGAGTCAGCATCTGATCGACGTACGGATGGCGATGTTCGGGACGGCTTCGACGGACGCCGGTCACGTTCATTCCGAACGCGTGCGCGCGCTTCGCGACCTCGAGACCGATCGTGCCGAGTCCGACGACCGTCATCCGCTTGCCGTGAAGAAGCCACGGCCAGTCTTCCACGAGATCGTTCTGAATCCATCGGCGCTCGCGCTGCGCTTCGAGCATGCGATCATACTTTCGCGCGAGCACGAGCAGTCCGCCCATCACATGCTCGGCGATCGGAATCGCTTGCACACCGCGCGAGTTCGTGACCGGAATGTTTCGCGCGGCGAGATCATGGAGCGGCAAGAGGCCCTCGACCGCGGCGGCCGACGAGTGAACCCATCGCAGCTTCTCGGCCGCGGCAACCATGTCCTTCGTCAGGTGCGCCGTGAACGAGACGTCGATGTCCCCCATGAGCTTCTTCGCTTCATCGAGGCTCGGCGGCTGAATGAACTCGATGTCGCGAAAGTCTTCGCGGAGGCGCGCGACGTGCGCGTCCGGAATGCACCAGGCCTTCACCGGCCACGAGATATAGATGAGAATTTTCACGAGTGCTCGATTACCACTGGCGGCAGCGAGCGTCAGGCACCGACGGCACACGCTCCCAGAGATACGCCGTGATGATGGGCGCCGTCGTATCGATCAGAGGAACGCCGGGAGCACGAGTGCCGGGCGATCCAGGATAGCTGTCCGGAATTCTCACTTGCTTGAGCTGGAAGCATGGACCGAATGCATTCGACGCAGGCACAAACGGCCGACCGCGCACGACCACCGAGTCGTACATCAGCCGCGCGCTTGGACCCGCCGCCTTCACGAGCGAGTCGACCAGCTCGTTCGGCGTGAACCATCCCGGTTGTCCGCCCTCTCGCGCCCCGTTGCCGGCCGTTCCTTCGCCGCCGAGTGTGCGGGCGCGCGTCACGAGCGGGACGATGACACTGTCGAGGGTCCGGCGATTCTTGCTCGCCGCGCGAATGCGCGAATCCATGTCGGCCCAGAACAAGATGCCACGTTCATAGGACACGTTCTGCGCGCGGCCGTCGGTCATCGGATTGGCCATCGCGACGGAATCGCCCGGCAAATAGCGTCGCGGATTCGTGTAGTAGTTGCGAGTCTGCACATTCATCTGCTGGAGCACGAGCGGGATCGGCGCGAGACCGGATCGCAGCGCGAGCATCACGGCGTAATACTCGTTGAGCCCTTCGGTGAACCAGTTGTTCGACGGACCGCCGCCGCCAGGATTCTGAAGTCCGCGGACGAAGAGATGACCGGTCTCGTGCGCGAGCAGCAGGAGCGGGCCCGGATCACTGGTGTCGCGCGGCCCCGACGGCGCATTGAAGATGAAGTGATTCGGAAGCGCAGTTCCGCCATACGCGGGCGGAGGGAACATGCGCCCCATGACGCGGTAGCGGCGCGGCGACGTCTCGCCCCAGAACTTTCGCATATACTCATACATCGACGCGACCCAGTTCATCGCGCGTGGAGCGTCCCATGCCGGCGTGCCGTGCCAGTAAGCGACGAATCCGTCTCGGTCCCCCGTCGCCGGCTCTCGGTGCAGCTGACCGGCCATGAAGAACGTGTTCGAGAGCTCGGACAACGGCGCGCGAACATCGTTGTCGTCCGTCAGTCCTGACGTCGTGATCGAACCGGGCGGCAGGTCGCTCATGTCCCAGCGGAAGTGGCCCGGATAGTCGACGCCATCGTCGGGAAAGACGAGCATGCCGGTCCCTTGTCCGCTCACGCCGCCTTCCGAGCTGCGCAGCATGTACGAGGGATTCGTGCGAGTTCCCGGCGGCCACATTCGCGCCTTGAAAGTGAGCGTCACCGGGTACGTCACTGCTCGCTCGGCGATCCATCGACGACTTCCGTGCTCGGCGTGAACCGGCACGGCGCCGTTCGCGTCTGTCATCTCGAGAACGTCGAGGCCGGGTGCCGGAGGCCCCGGAGGTCCGCCGGGCACGCGAACCGCAAACTCCGGGTTCGTCACCCCCGCGCTTCGAACGATGTGCTCGCGAACCTCGGCGTACTGAACGTCCGGCGCGCCGTTTCGAACGGGCCGCACGACGATGTCGATCGATGCTCCCGGATCGACGACGGTCGGACGTTGTCCACGTCCCTGCGCCGACAGCGGAGCGCTGAGGACGACGCCACACACTGCAAATCGTACGAAGGACAGCATTCCCACGTCGGATGATCTCCTGAAAAAGCTCGCCGATATCGCGTGTCCGAAAATGAACGCGCGTCCCTGAAAGCTCAACGGACATCCGGAATCATTCTTGCCTTCCAGGCGCACCCCAGTGCCGGATCGGTCATGAAACCTCGTCAGTTCACTCAAAGCGAACACGGCGTCGACGCCGATCGGTGGACGGCTTCGACGTGCGGCATCTGCTCTCTCGGCTGCGGCCTCGAGATCGCCACGCACGATGGCGCGATCGTCGGCGTACGTGGTCGCCTGGACCATCCGGTCAATCTCGGTCGGCTCGGGCCCAAAGGTCTCAATCAATGGTATGCGAACCGGCATCCAACGCGCGCGACGTCGCCGCTGATTCGATCGGGGGCGCGCCTCGTCAGGGCGAGCTGGAACGACGCCATGGACCTCATGGTCGACCGATTCAACGAAGCGCTCGCGCTCGAGGGACCCGACGCCGTCGGGATCTACAACAGCGGCCAGCTGCTTCTCGAGGAGTATTACACGATCGGAAAGATCGCGCGCGGCGGGCTCGCGACGCCCAACATCGACGCAAACACGAGGCTGTGCACAGCAACGACCGCGGCGGCGCTGATGGAGAGCTTCGGCGCCGACGGACCACCGGGAGCGTTCGAGGATTTCGAGCAAACCGAATGCATCGTGCTCGTCGGACACAATGCCGCGGAACAGAGCACGGTGCTGTGGATGCGCATTCTGGCGGCGAAAGCCGGACCGCTCCGACCGAAAGTCATCGTCATCGATCCGCGACGAACCTTCACCGTCGACACCGGTGCCGACCTGCACCTTCAGCTGCGCCCCGGAACCAACGTCGCCCTGCTCAACGGTATTTGCAATCTTCTAATAGAGCGTGGGTGGATCGACCGCCAGTTCATCGATACGCGCACCGTGTACTTCGACGATTTTCGGAAGACCGTGTCCTCCTACACGCCGGAGCGCGTCGAGCAGATCACGGGCGTCCCGCGCGACAAGCTGCTGACCGCGGCCGAGTGGATCGGGACCTCCAAGAGCACGGTGAGCACCTGCCTCCAGGGCGTGTATCAAAGCAATCAAGCGACGCTCGCCGCGTGCACCGTCAACAGCATGCACTTGCTCATGGGCAAGATCGGTCGACCGGGCAGCGCGCCGATGCAGTTTGCGGGGCAGCCGAGCTCCATGTCGACTCGCGAGACGGGCGCCGACGGCACCTATCCGGCGTACCGCAATTGGGAAGATCCCAATCACATGCGCGATCTCGCGAAGCGCTGGAACGTGCCGCAGGAGCTCCTCGGCAAGAAGCCGACGTCCGCGCCCGAGATATTCGAATTGTGTGAAAAGGGATACATCAAGGTTCTGTGGAACATCTGCACGAACCCGGCGGTGAGCATGACCGACCGGAAAACGCAGCTCGAAGCGCTCCGCGGTGTGTTCCTCATCGTCCAGGATTGCTTCGCTGACACCGAAACCGCGCAGCTCGCCGATATCGTGCTCCCGACCGCAATGTGGGGCGAGAAATCTGGCTGCATGACGAACGCCGAGCGACGCGTGAATTACCTGGCCAAGGTCATCGAGCCGCCGGGTGAGGCCAAATCGGACTTCGACATCTTCGTTGATTTCGCGCGGCGAATGAATCTCACCGACAAGGACGGCGCACCGCTGGTGAGCTTTGCCACGCCCGAGGACGCGTTCAACGAATGGCGCATGGTGTCCAAGGACTGCATTCCCGACTACTCCGGTATGTCCTACGAGATGCTGATCGAACGCGGCGGCGTGCAGTGGCCCTGCAATGAGAAGGCGCCCAACGGCACCGTTCGGCTGTATGTGGATCACGCGTTCCCGTCGAACTGGGAAATCGCGGAGAGCTACGAGAAGGACCTTCGGACCGGCCACGAGCACACGCTCCGCGAGTATCGAGAGAACGTCGATCCGCGCGGCAAGGCATTCCTCATCGGCGGCGAGTACGAGCTACCGGTCGAGACCGTCGACGATGAGTATCCTCTCATCGCCGTTGCTGGACGCCAGGTCTACCACTGGCACACGAGAACGAAGACGATGAAGGCGCCGCTGCTCGCCGATGCGGCGCCGCGCGCGTTCGTCGCGGTCAACATCGCGGACGCGGCGGACCTCGGCGTCGAGGACGGCGATCAAGTGCGCGTCGTATCGCGCCGAGGAAGCGTCACCGCGCCCGCGAAGATCGGGGATGTCGTCGCTCGGGGGGTGCTGTTCATTCCATTCCATTTCGGACAGCTCGACGGTGGAACCGCGGCGAACGACCTGATGCCCAAGGCGTGGGATCCGGTTTCGGCTCAACCGATACAGAAATTCGCCGCCGTTCGTCTCGAGCGGGCGAGCGGTCGGCGCGATGCTTGGTGGCTCGACGACAACGTGCCGATCGCGGCCGGCAATGTTGGGGAGGAACAATGACGATCAGCAGACGGATTGACGCCAACGCGGATGCGTTGGCAGAAACCCTCTCGCCGCTCATTCGAATGGAGATCGCGAGCATTGGAGCGATCGAGTCGATCAGTCCGCGCGAGGCACGTCCCGACTACACGATGTTGTTTCATGCCGCTCGACAGGGCAAACAAGCGAACGTCGAGCAGATGAATACGCTGCTTCGCATCGCGGGCAAAACCGAGGTCGAGAGCGGCGGGATGCTCGAACCGATCCTGCACTTTCAGACACTCGCATTGCAGCGCACGAGCTTGACTGCACTCCTGTCGGCGATGCGGCTCGTCGAAGAGACGCTTGTCGCGCGATACCGCGATGCACTGCCGTCGCTGCAGGGACTCGCTCGAACAGCGATGGCGCATGTGTTCGCACGTTCGGCGCGACAGTGGGTCGTGCTGCTGGCGCACATCGCGCAGCGAAAAGAAGGCGACGCCAATCACACGGACACGCTTCCCTTCCCATTGTCGGCGTACTTTGCGACGAGCGAAGACCGCGTGTGTATGCGTTGCCTGTTCGATCGCGCTGGAGCACTCGCGGCGATCGAGAAGCAGGACCCGTATACCTATCTATGCGCGGCGTGCCACGACGAAGCGATCGACGGATTTCCGCCGGATCTCCGCGAGCAGATGCCGACATGGAGCGCCGATGCCCATCGTGATCGCGTGTTGCACAAGGCGCTCGGACGCCCGATGAAGCTCAAGGCGATAAAGGAAGTTCAATCCGTGCTCGCGGGCCTGCCGGCAGAGATTCCGAAACCCGCCGTCGCAAAGGTCGGTCAAAGCCCGCCGGTTCACGACGCGCGCCATCGCCGCGCGGAGCAACCGCCGTCCGATATCCTGCTCGAGACGTCCCGTGCCGCGGATGAGCAGGCGTACACGGATCTCCTGTTCGACTTCCGCAGCGTTCGGATGAACTGGTAACCGGGGCAGACATTCGAGCGCGCCTCGAGTCTATCGACGCGAAGCGTTCAAACATTGTAAGCTTTGACGAAGCGTCTAGCCTCGCCAGCTGAACGCGCCCAACATCCGTCTTCCTTCGCTTCGACAGCATGCGCTCACTCGCAATTCTCGCCTGCCTCGCCGCCACTGCGGCTTCCGCTCAAACCCCAGCGTCGCCGACTGCCAAAATCGATAGCGCGCGACCATCGAACTCCTTTCTCTCCGGACTTCGGCTGCGGTCGATCGGCCCGGCCCTCACGTCGGGCCGCATCGCCGATATCGCGGTGAACCCGACCGACAAGACCATATGGTATGTCGGCTCCGCCGCCGGCGGCGTGTGGAAGACGACAAACGCCGGGACGTCGTTCACGCCGATCTTCGACGGGCAGGGCTCGTTCACGATCGGCGTCGTCGCAATCGATCCGCGAAATCCAAACGTCGTGTGGGTCGGAACTGGCGAGAACAATGCGCAGCGCGTCGTCGCGTATGGCGACGGCGTCTACAAGTCGATCGACGGCGGCAAGAGCTGGACGAACGTCGGACTCAAAGAGTCGGAGCACATCGGCCGCATCATCATCGATCCGCGCAACTCGGACGTCGTCTACGTCGCGTCGCAGGGACCGCTGTTTCGAAAAGGCGGCGATCGCGGCGTGTTCAAGACGACCGACGGCGGCAAGACGTGGACGAAGGTGCTCTCGGTCGACGACTGGACCGGCGCGAACGACATCCAGCTCGATCCGCGAAACCCCGATGTCCTTGTCGCCACCATGTGGCAGCGCGAACGACGCGTCTTCGGGTTCGTCGCGGGCGGTCCAAGCTCCGGCGTCTATCGCTCGACCGACGCCGGCAAGACCTGGAGCAAGTCGCAATCAGGATTTCCGAATGACGAGCTCGGACGCATCGGCCTCTCGGTTTCGCCGGCGAATCCGGACGTCGTCTATGCGATCGCCGAAGCGGCGAACGGAAAGGGCGGCTTCTTCCGATCGCGCGACGGTGGCGCGAGCTGGGAGCGGATGGGTGGCTTTCAGTCGGGCGGCAACTACTACAACAAAGTCTTCGCCGATCCAAAGATCGTCGACCGCGTCTACGCCGTCGACGTCAACCTTCAGGTCAGCGAAGACGGCGGCCGCTCGTTTCATCGAGTCGGCGAGCAGCTGAAGCACGTCGACAATCACTCGGTGTGGATCGACCCCGACGCGACGGATCATCTCGTCGTCGGATGCGACGGCGGCGTCTACGAGACCTTCGATCGCGGCCGCACCTGGCGCTTCATGGCGAATCTTCCGATCACGCAGTACTACCGCGTCGTGACGGACGAATCGAAGCCGTTCTACCGCGTGTATGGCGGCGCACAGGACAACTTCTCGGTCGGTGGCCCGAGTCGCACCCGCACGAAAAACGGCATTCGCAACGCCGACTGGTTCATCACGTCGGGCGGCGACGGCTTTGGAAGCGTCGTCGATCCGGCCGACCCCAACACCGTGTACGCCGAGTCGCAGTTCGGTGTTCTGTCGCGATTCAATTTGAAGACCGGGGAGAACGTCGGCATTCAGCCGTTCGACGACGCGACCGGCGAGCCGTTGCGCTGGAACTGGGACTCGCCGCTGTTCGTCAGCCCGCACTCGCACACGCGGATCTACTTCGCGGCCAATCGTCTCTATCGGAGCGACGATCGCGGCGATTCATGGAAGCCGGTCAGCCCCGACCTCACTCGGCAGATCGATCGCACGAAGCTCAAGCTGATGGATCGTGTGTGGGGCGTCGACGCGGTCGCGCACAACGCGTCGACGACGCTCTTCGGCACGATCGTCAACATCGGCGAGTCGCCGGTCAAGGAAGGGGTGCTCGTCGTTGGGACGGACGACGGCCGCATCTCGATCAGCGAAGACGGCGGCGCGACCTGGCGTCATACTGATCATTTCCCCGGCGTGCCGGACACGTCGTACGTCTCGCACGTCGTGCCGTCGCAGACCGACGTCAATACGATCTACGCGACGTTCCAGAATTACCAATCCGGAGACTTCAAACCGTACGTCGTCAAGACGACGGACCTCGGCCGGACCTGGACGAACATCACGGGCGACCTGCCGGCGCGCGGCTCGACGTGGTCGATCGCCGAAGATGGCGTCGATCGCAATCTGCTCTTCGTCGGAACGGAGTTCGGTCTCTACTTCACGAACGACGGTGGCAAGAAGTGGATCGCGCTCAAAGGCGGCCTCCCGACGATCCAGGTGCGCGACCTGGCCATTCAGCGCCGTGAAAATGACCTCGTGCTCGGTACGTTCGGTCGCGGCTTCTACGTGCTCGACGACTACACCCCATTACGAACGTTGAATGAGCAAACGCTCGCGCAGGGCGCGGTCCTTTTTCCAGTCAGGCCAGCGCCGCTCTACGTCGAGTCGATGCCGCTCGGGCTTCCGGGGCTCGCGTTCCAGGGCGCGAACACATACATGGCGCAGAATCCCCCCTTCGGCGCGGTGTTCACGTACTATTTGAAGGATGCGATTGAGTCGCGGCGCGCGATCCGCCAACGAGCGGAAGCCGCGGCGGACAAGAAAGGCGCCGACGTCTTCTTTCCGCCCTGGGACACACTGAAGGCCGAAGATCGAGAGGAAGATCCGGCGGTGATCGTGACGGTGAGCGACGCAAGCGGCCAGGTCGTCCGACGCTTCACCGCGCCGACGACGGCCGGCATCAACCGCGTCGCGTGGGATCTCCGACTGCAGCCGCCGAACCCGGTCAATGGCCCACCGTTCCGTCCAGACCCCGACTATCCGTTTGGTTCACCGCCGGTCGCGCCGTTCGCGCCGCCGGGCACGTATCAAGTCGCCCTGTCGAAGCGCGTCGACGGGACGTTCACGCCACTTGGCGCAGCACAGCGGTTTCGGGTCGTCGACGTCGACACCGTCCCGGGCCGCACGATGGCGTCGATCGCCGACGCGAAGAAGGTCGCCGACCTCTCACGATCGGTGCTCGGCACAGCGGCGCTGATCAACGAGACATTCACGCGTTTGAATTTTCTAAAGCGTGCGATCGACGAAACGCCGGGCGCGGACACGTCGCTCGCCCACCGGGTGCGGTCGATCGAGGGGCGTCTCAGAGACGCCCAGGAAGCGCTGGAGGGCGATCCGACACGCGCGATCCGTCAGGAGCCGGCGCCGCAATCGCTGCAGGCGCGGCTTCAGGGCGCGATCGGAAGCGCGTGGAGCAACTCGCTGTCCGCGCTCAACCCGTCGCAGCAGGCGCAGGTCGATCTCGTACGCAGAGACTTCGGCGCAGTGTTCGCGAGGGTGCAGCAGATCGTGGACGTCGACCTGAGGGCGCTCGAGCGCGACGCGGAAGCGGCCGGAGTGCCGTGGACGCCCGGTCGGATTCCGCGACCACCTCTCTGACCTGCGGCAAGACAAGCATGAAGAGGCGACACAATCGTTGATCACGGCCGGACCAAGAGACCTGGTCCGGTCGACGAAACGGAGTCACCGCTTCGGCTCATACGCCAGCAACCCTTCGATCGCGCGCTTCGCCGCGGGGTTGGACCAGATCGGCGATCCCGACCAAAGCAACGGAACGAGCACTGACGTCACCTTCGGCGATTGTCCTGGCTCGCCGTCGGATCCCTGTGCGCCAGGTCGTCCAGGGCGACCCGGTTTGGGCCGGCATGTTGCGCCGCCAGGGCCTGATCCCGTGCGGGACGCCGCAAGACCTCCGGAGCCGCCCTCGCCACCCTTTCCACCGCGGCCACCCGGATTCGACACGGCAACAAGGTCCGCCAGCCACTCCGATCCCTGCTGCGTGATGATGTCGACCTGACCACCCGGTTGCCCCGCTTCCCCGGGATCGCCGTCTTCACCTTGCTCGCCGTTCGAGCAATCGCTTCCAGCAAGTCCGATTCGCCCTGCCCGGCCGGCGGCGCCGTTCTTCCCCGGTGCGGAAACTCTGATCGCGCCGGACCGCATCTGGCCGGGCGGCAATATCCTGGCTCCGACGGCGCGGCCATCCAGCTCAACCACCGCGACGACGACGGAATCGTAGAACGGCGTGCGAAACGTGCCGAGCCGCAGATAGGCGTGCGTGAAGTGAAAGCGGTCGGAGCTCGGGAGGTTGATGACCTCATGAGGACAGTCGTTCGACGGCGGGACGACCGTGTCACCGCGAACCGACGAGTCCCGCGCCAATGCGGCGAAGAGTCGGAATCCCGTCAACACGGATCGCATCGGATCGGCGCTCGTCTGCCAATAGCCGTCGCGTGCGGTCGTGACTGAATCACCATCCGGAGACGCGAGCTGTCTCACATCGCGCGGCGGTAGGGTGATCTGCGAGCCGTCCGGGAAATGCTCGACGTAGCTCGCCTCGATCTGTTGGCCCGGACACGCTCGCGACATTTTCGGAAGGATGCTGATCGACGCCTCGCGCGCCTGCGAGATCGCGGGGTGTGCCGAGAGCAACGCCATCAGCGCGCACGCAAGAGAACCGCTCCACGATGGTTCGCTCAGAATCTTGGTCATGGCCATTCTCCGCGGCGCTGGATTCCGTCGACCGGCTGATTCTAACTCGCGAATACACAATTCGTCGATATGGTTCGCCGCGCGCTAGGTTGCGGCAGTGCCTCGAATCATCTCACTCCTCCCAGCCGGAACCGAAATCGTCGCCGCACTCGGCGCCGCGGATGATCTCGTCGGGCGATCGCACGAGTGCGACTTTCCCGCCCGCGTCACCGAACTGCCGGTCGTCAGCAAACCGTCGCTCACGCTCGAGGGGCTGTCTCAGTCGGAGATCGACGCCGCCGTCAGCGCACAGATGCGAAGCGGCGAGAGCTTGTACGTCGTCGATGAGAGATTGCTCAACGACCTCGCGCCGGACATCGTCATCACGCAGGACCTCTGCCAGGTCTGCGCGCCGTCCGGCAATGAGCTGACCCGCGCGATGCTCTCGGTCCGCTCTCGGCCGGAGATCATCTATCTGACGCCGCGGACGCTCGCCGAAATCGACGAGAACATCATCGCGGTCGGTGACGCGGTCGGGCGGTCCAGTGAGGCTCGGTCGCTCGTCGCGCGCAATCGCGAGCGTCTCGCCAAACTCCGCGCGATCAACGCGAGCCGCGAACGTCGCACGCGAGTGAGCTTCCTCGAGTGGACCGACCCGCCGTTTTGCGCCGGACACTGGGTCCCCGAGATGATCGAGATCGCCGGCGGCATCGACCGTTTGGCGCGTGACGGAAGCGACTCGGTCCGCATCTCGTGGGACGACATTCGCGCCTGGGCGCCGGAAGTCGTCGTCGTCGCGCCGTGTGGGTTCGGTCTGGCGGATGCGGAACGCCTCGCGAGAGATCTACCGCCGCTCGGCGGCGCGCGCGTCGTGCCCGTCGATGCGAATGCGTTCTTCGCGCGCCCCGGTCCGCGCTACGTCGACGGCATCGAGACGCTGGCGCGAGCGTTTTCAGTCGATGGCCACTCCGACCCGCCGAACAACAAAGATGATGTGCAACCAGCCGATAATCTTGATGTGCGTCGACCTGGTGCGTCCGTGTGAGGTCAATCACTGCGGACTCGCTCGGGCTCAGCATGCGCGGCGCGCGAACGAATCGCGAGACGAATCCTCGTGCCCCGCCGCGTCGTTCGCGCGTCATTGAATCGAGTTCGTCGCACACCACACCGATGAGAGGAGAGATGCAGATGTTCAATCGTCGTCCGTCGCGTCCGGCGTCCACCGGCTATTCCGTGATCGACAACCAGCTCTCCATCTCCGGCGACCTCGATACCGAAGGAACCGTCCGCGTCGACGGGCGAGTCGAGGGAACGCTGCACCGTGCCGATACTCTCATAATCGCCGCCGGTGGCGTCGTGATCGGAGATGTCGAAGCGCGAGAGGTGGTGATTGGCGGCAATCTATGTGGCACGCTGACGGTCAGCGGACGCGTCGAAGTGCAATCGACGGCGTCGGTGGAAGGAGATATTCGCGCGGCCGCCGTGCTGCTGCAGGAAGGCGGAACGATCCGTGGCCACGTCGCGATTCATCCGATCGGATCGAAGGCGGCCGAGGGTCAGGAGCGTCGTTTGACGCTGACGCCCAGCAAGCCCGTCGCTGCGGTGGCGCAAGGATAGCCGCGACGGTCGTCGGGGTCGGTTGACAAATGCCTAATGTAGGAACGCCGGCCTGGACGCTCCTCGTCGTCCCGCCGAACGCAACGTCGACGACGAAGCGCATCGGATTCAAGATGCGCTGGTTCCGGATGGCGGGAATGCTGCTGCTTGCCGCCGCGACCATGTCCTGGGTGTGGGTCGAGGCCGAGGATCGCCTGCGCGACTCGATCGCGGCGCGGCTCGTTGCGGAGCAACAGACGACGCTGGCGCTGCGCGACACGATCATGTCGATGCGCAGCGCATCGCTCGCCGAGCGCATTCGAAATTCGCCGCCCGCGGACATGCTGATGCCGGTCCACGCGGAAGTGACGAGCGCCTTCTCGCGATCGCGCTTCCATCCAATCCTTCAGATCTTCCGCGCGCACAAGGGCGTCGACCTCGGCGCACCGATGGGAACGCGGATCCAGGCACCCGCCGCGGGCACGGTTGTCTCCGCGGGATGGCGAATCGGATATGGACTCGTGATCGAGCTCGCGCACACCGGCGGCGTCGTCACGCGCTACGCACACTGCCGGACGGCCTTCGTGAAGGCGGGCGACAAGGTCGAGAAGGGTCAGGCGATCGGCCTCGTCGGCGCGAGCGGCCTCGCGACCGCCCCGCACCTTCACTTCGAGGTCCTCGTCAAAGGCAATCAGGTCGACCCGATCAAGTTCATCGCGGCGTCGCGGTCTGCGTCGGCCGCGCGTTGAGTGAACGCCGACGTCTCGCGTCTTGATGCTGATGTCTGACGGCTGAACGCTCGCTGCGCTCGCTGGCAGGTCGCTTGCGCTGCGCGCGTCGCTTGCTCGGACGGCGGCTGCGCCGCCTGGCGGAGCGCATCGGCCTACGCCCTCGCTTTGGGAGAGGAAGCGGAATGCTCGCTCCGCTCGCTGGTTTAGATCTCAGCTCTCAGTCCTGAGATCTGAGTCCAATCAACGCGAGCGCAGCGAGCGAGTTCCGAATCCTCTCCGCCAAGTGAGCGAAGCGAACGACCCGCCAGCGACCGCAGGGAGCGTCCGTACCAGCGATGCGGCAGAGCCGCGAGCGCCCCGCCAGCGAACGCAGCGAGCGTTCAGACGTCAGACGCCGTTGAACCAACGCTCGAAGCGAGCCAACGTTCGTCCATGCAATCCATCGGACGAACCCAAATGCACATTAGAACGCTCTCGATCGCTGTTGCCGCGCTTCTCGGGAGCTCATTCGCTGGCGCACAACGCGTCGATCGCGCAGAGCATCACGAGTTCACGATCGAGAACTTCAAGACGGAAAGCGGCGCCGTGCTGCCGAAGGCCATCGTCGTCTATGGGACGTACGGGCACCTGAACGCCGCGCACGACAACGCCGTTCTTCTTCCGTCACACTACATGGCCAACCACCACGGCTACGAGTGGTTGATCGGCCCCGGCCTCGCGCTCGATACCGCGAAGCTCTATCTCGTCGCGACAGAGCTCTTCGGGAACGGCCATTCGTCGTCTCCGAGCAATACGCCCGAGCCGTTTCATGGACCGCGGTTTCCGGTGACGACGATCCGCGACAACGTCGAGGCGGTTCACGCGCTGCTCACCGAGCAGCTGCGGATCACTCACCTTCGCGCGATCATCGGCTTCTCGATGGGCGCGGAACAGGCGTTCCAGTGGGCGGTGAGCTATCCGACGTTCGCGGATCGCATCGTCGCGACCTCTGGCACGGCAAAGACATACGGGCACGGCGTCGTGAGACTGGAAGGACAGATCGCCGCGTTGACGGCGGATCAAACATTCAATAGCGGCGACTACGCCGCCCCGCCGAAAAAGGGTCTCGAGGCATTCGGCATGGTGTGGGCAGGATGGCTCTACTCGCAGGAGTGGTGGCACAAAGAGCTCTGGAAGACGACGGCGCCCGCTGGAACGACACTCGAGCAGTACATGCAGAGATTTCGCAACTTCATCCCCGGCGCCGACGCGAACGACATGATCCTGCAAGCGCGCACCTGGGAGAAGCATGACGTCGGCGCGACGCCCGGCTTCAATGGCGATGTCGAGAAGGCGCTGCGGTCGATCAAGGTTCCGTTCCTCTACATGCCATCAGAGACCGACCTCTACTTCCCCTTGACCGACGCCAAGTACGAATCCCAGTTCATGTCGACGGTGACGTTCATGCCGATCCCATCGCTATGGGGACATCCGGCTGGGGCGGGTGCCAGCCCGGCCGATAAAGCATTCTTGAATGAGCATATTGGCAACTTCCTGTCGGGGGGAAAATAGTCGCGCTCGGCAGTCTCCGGCCTTCCACAGCCCGGTTACAGCCTGGGAACCACGACGAAAGAGCGGACACGACGAATGTCCGCTCTTTCGTTTTCGCGAACGGGTAAACGTCAAGCACGCCTCTTGCCGCCCTTCCGGCCAGCGCGTTGAGCGCGCTGGCTGTTTCCCGCGGAGATGTCATGCACAACGCGTCGCTGGACTGTGCGACGTCGCCTGTCGGCATCGGCGACGTCGCTCCTGATTTCGACCTGCTCGCCTTGACCGGCGAGCCCCGATGGCTCTCGGACTATCGAGGCTCGCCGGTCGTCGTCGCCTTTCATCCGCCACACTGGGATCCCACGCTCGCCGACCAGGTCGAGCAATACAAGACGTCGATGGCATCGCGCCTCGGCGAACCGGTCGCGGAGGCATTTCTCCTTCGAAATGATGAGATCGCGGCGATGCGCTTCGGCGTCGAAGGCTCGAGCGCCGTGTTCGTCGTCGACGCGAATGGAACGATTGCCTGGCGTCACGTCGACGGTGTCGATCCGCTTCCGCGCCTCGACGATCCACACGTTCAATCATCGGCGGCGCCGGGTCTCGATGCACGCTGCTCGCGACGACAGTTCGTCGCGATCGGGATCGGCGCGGCTCTCGCTCTCTCGCTCTCGCCGACATTCAAGCGCGCGAGCGCATTGGCACCCGTCGCGCCGCCTGCTGTTGGCGATCCAAAACCTGTCACCCTGCTCGTCAACGGTAAATCCATCCCGCTGACGATCGAGCCGCGCGTGACGCTGCTCGACGCGCTGCGCGAATACGCCGGACTCACCGGAACGAAAAAAGGCTGCGACCACGGGCAGTGCGGCGCGTGCACCGTCCACATCGACGGCCGGCGCGTCCTCTCGTGTCTCACGCTCGCGATGATGGCGCAAGGAAAGGAAGTCACAACGATCGAAGGCCTCGCACACGGCGACGAGCTGCATCCCGTCCAGCAGGCCTTCATCGACCACGACGGCTTTCAATGCGGGTACTGCACGCCCGGTCAGATCATGTCTGCATCGGCGATGCTTCGCGAGCCCTGGGGAACGTCGGACGACGACGTGCGCGAGGCGATGAGCGGCAACATCTGTCGCTGCGGCGCCTACATCGGAATCGTCGCCGCGATCCAAGACGCTCGGCGCAATGGCGGAGGACAGCCCAAATGATCTCCTTCGACTTCATCACGGCCGCAGACATCGACGCCGCGCTCCGTGCGTCCACACCAACATCGCGATTCGTCGCCGGCGGCACCAACCTCGTCGATCTCATGAAGCTCGGCGTCGAGCGTCCGACAACGGTCATCGATGTCAATTCTCTGACGCGCGCCGACTCGACGCTTGCCGCCGTGAGCGATCTGCCGAACGGGGGCGTCCGACTCGGCGCGCTCGCGCGCATGAGTGACGTCGCGTGGAGCTCCACGATCCGTACTCGATACCCGCTCGTCAGCCAGGCGCTGCTTCTCGGTGCCTCCGGCCAGATTCGCAACATGGCGTCGCTCGGCGGGAATATTCTTCAGCGAACGCGGTGTCCCTATTTCCGCGACACGGCGACGGCTTGCAACAAGCGCGATCCGGGCAGCGGTTGTTCCGCAATCCATGGGTTCAATCGGTCGCACGCCATTCTCGGCACGAGTGAGAAATGCATCGCGACGCATCCGTCGGACTTTGCCGTCGCGCTGGCCGCGCTCGATGCCACCATCAACGTGCGGGGCGCGACCTCGCGGTCGATTCCCTTCGCCGAATTCCATCTCGTACCGGGCGAGCATCCTGATCGCGAGACGACGTTGAAGCGGGGCGAGTTCATCACCTCGATCGATCTGCCTCCTCTGCCCTACGCGAAGCGATCCCTCTACCTCAAGGTTCGTGATCGCGCGAGCTATGCGTTCGCGCTCGCATCGGTCGGCGTCGCGCTCGACCTCGACAACGGAACCATCCGCAACGCCCGCGTCGCGTTCGGCGGAATCGGAACCAAACCGTGGCGCTCGACGGAAGCCGAACACGCGCTGACCGGAAGGCCGGCAAACGACGCGACGTTTCGCGCGGCCGCGAACGCCGCGCTCGCCGGCGCGCATCCCTACAAGAACAACGGGTTCAAAGTCGAGCTGGCGAAGCGGACGCTCGTTCGCGCGCTGGCAGAGGTGTCCGCATGAGTAAACGCTCAACTGCGCCGAGCATCGGCGAGCCAATCAATCGCGTCGACGGCCGGCTCAAGGTCACGGGTGCTGCTCGGTATGCGACCGAGTACGCCATTCCGAACGTCGCGCATGCGGTCATCGTCACCAGCACCATCGCAAACGGCCGTGTGCTTTCGGTAGACAGCAGTGCCGCGGAACGAGTCCCTGGCGTGTTAGCGGTCTTGACGCCCCAGAACGCGATGCGGCTGCCTGGCGCAGCCGGAAACAACGCGGGCGCGAATGGCCCTGCTGCCCGCGGCGTTCTGTCGATGCGCGTTCCGACGTTGTTGCAGGACGACATTGTGCACTACAACGGCCAGCCGATCGGCGTCGTCGTCGCGGACACGTTCGAGCACGCGACGGCCGGCGCCGAAGCCATCACGGTGAAATACGCCGAGGAGAAGCCGGTGCTCGACATCATGACGGCACCGAAGAATCCACCGGAGACGGTAAAGCCGCTCGGCGGAGAGCGAGAGTACAAGCGAGGCGACGTCGACCAGGGTCTGGCAACCGCCGAGGTGAAGCTCGACCACGTGTACCAGACGCCGCTGGAGAATCACAATCCGATGGAGGTCCACTGCTGCACCGCGAGCTGGGACGGCGACAGTCTCACCCTTCACGAATCGACGCAGGGCATCTCGAGCGTCAAGAACACGTTGGTTCGCACCTTTGGATTGACGCCCGACAAAGTTCGTGTCGTCGCGTACTTCACAGGCGGAGGGTTCGGCAGCAAAGGCGGTCCGTGGTCGCACGAAGTTCTCGCGGCGATGGCGGCGAAGAAAGTGGGTCGCCCTGTGAAGCTCGCGTTGACGCGGCGTCAGATGTTCGGCCCTGTCGGCGGTCGTCCGCACACGATCCAGCACATTCAGCTCGGGGCGAAGCGCGACGGAACACTGATCGCCGTGCGACACGCGAGCACGTCGAACACGTCGACGCTCGAGAATTGGGTCGAGCCCGCGACGAGCCAGACGCGCATGCTCTACGACTCGCCGAATCTCGAGACCGTGTACGATCTCGTTCGGCTCAACGTCGGGTCGCCGACCTTCATGCGCGCGCCCGGAGAATCGAGCGGAACGTTCGCGCTCGAGAGCGCGATGGACGAGCTCGCGTACGCGCTTGCCATGGATCCGATCGATCTCCGTCTCAAGAACTACGCGGAGAAGGATCCCGAGAGCGGCCATCCATGGACGAGCAAGTCGTTGAGAGAATGCTATAGACTCGGCGCCGAGAAATTTGGTTGGAGCAAGCGGACGCCGAAGCCGCGTTCGATGCGCGATGGAAACGTGCTCGTTGGTTACGGAATGGCTACGGCGACGTATCCCGCGCGGCGCGCCGCCGCGGGAACGACTGCGCGCCTGCTGCCCGACGGAACGTTCGACGTTCGCGCCGGCACGCAGGAGATCGGGTGTGGGACGTACACGGTCATGAGCCAGATCGCCGCGGACGCGCTCGGCGTTCCGGTCGAGAAAGTGAAGTTCGAGCTCGGAGATACGACGATGCCGGAGAATCCGGCGTCGACTGGTTCTGTGACCGCTGCGTCGACGGGAAGCGCCGTCAACGAGGCCGCGCTTGCGCTCAAGGCGAAGATCGAGCTGCTCGCGCCGGGAGGGCTCGCAAGCAACTCGGTCGCCGAGATCATCGCGAAAAACGGCGGCCAGCCCGTCGAGGTGACGATCACCTCGAAGCCCGGCCAAGAGCAGCAGCAGTACTCGATGCACTCGTTCGGCGCGGTGTTCACAGAAGTGCGCGTCGATCCGGACCTCGCGACCGTGCGCGTCCCGCGGGTTGTGACGGCACATGGCGTCGGTCGCATTCTGAACGAAAAGACGGCGCGGAGTCAGATTCAGGGCGGTGTCATTTGGGGAATTGGAATGGCGCTGCTCGAGGAGACGGAGGTCGATATGCGCTCCGGGCGTTACATCAACGCCGATCTCGCGGAATATCAGGTGCCGGTGAATGCGGACGTCGGAACCATCGACGTGAGCTTCGTCGACGAAAAGGACGAGCACGTGAATCCGATCGGCGTGAAGGGCGCGGGCGAGATCGGTATCACGGGCGTCGCGGCCTCGATCGCGAACGCCGTGTATCACGCGACGGGCAAACGGGTCCGAGAGCTGCCGATCCGCATCGAGAAGCTTCTCTAACGTTCGTTGCTCCGCTTTACGCAGGGCTGGTTGGTCGACTGCTGGGTCCGGCTCTTGCTCCTCGCCGGTCTATGCGACGACTCGGCACGACTCTTCTCGGGCTCTGCTGCGCGGCGGCGACTGCTCGTGCGCAAAAGCAACCGCTCGGGTCCGAGCGCGACGACGTCCGGCATTTCGTCGGTGACATCTGGGCTGTTTGGACGGGGCCGGCGCACACGAACGCGCGCGACATTCTTCCGACGGTCGGCGCCGCGGGGATCGTCGCGCTCGCGGGCACGCAGGATTCTGTCGTCTACCAGTGGCTATCGACGCATCCCAATGCGTTTCCGATGAAGGTGCTTCGGCCGCTCCGAGAGGGGTGGCACGTTCCGCTGTATGAGCTCGGGAGCGGGCAGTACATCCTTCCGATGTCGGCTATTCTCTACACGACCGGACGTCTGACGAAGAATGCCGACCTGCGCGACGCCGGTCTCGGCTGCGCGGCGGGACATCTCTCCAGCGCCGCGCTTCGCGACGTCATCTACGCGCTCGTCCAGCGCGCGCGCCCGCGCATCACGCCCGAACCCTATCACATCGCGTTTCCGGGAACGAAGAACTGGGACCTGCATTCCTTCTTGAGCGGACACATCGCGAACTCGATGTCGTGCGCATCGTTTCTGGGGCATCGCTTCTCGCTCGGGCTCGCCGAGCCGCTGCCGTACATCTATTCGTCGGCGATTGGGTTGGGGAGAATGGCCGATGGCCGCCACTGGTTTTCCGATACGATGGCGGGCGCGCTGATGGGATTTGCGATCGGCCGCACGGTGGCGAACCGCCAGTTCGCGCGTGCGTCGCGCGCGTCGTCGGCGACGGCGCCGAACGGGGAAAAAATCCCCGTTCCCGTCATGCGCTGGTCGTTCTCGTTTTAGAGTTCTCTCATCGTCCGGCGACCGCATCCAGCGCGCGTCACGACGCTCGCGTGACGACAATCACGAGACCGCGCGCCAATTATTAGCGTTTCGTGATCATTGCTGAAAATCGCTCGCGGCGCGGCGTGTATGGTGCGCGCTTTGCGATGACCGCTGCGTCACCCGCCCGCCGATTCCACGCGACTGCACTCACCGTCGTGCTGGACTCCCCGGCATAGTCTCATTGTCGTTCGACGTAACAGGAGGTTCAATGCACAACGTCCGCAGCTCGCGCCTCGGCGCCGCTGGACTCGCCGCCCTTGCAACCGTGTTCGGGGCATCGATCGCCGCCGCGCAAGTGACCACGACGTCCGGTGGTGATGTCGTCACCTTCTCGCAAAAGAACCTTGTCAATCACATGATCGTCGGTGATTCGATCGAAGTCGCGATGGCGCAGTTGGCCGCCAGCCGAACGCAGAATGGCGCCGTCAAGGATTTCGCGAATCAGCTCATCACGGACCACACCGCACATCTCGAGAAGCTGAACAAGCTCGCAGGCAAGTCGGACATCGGCCGCGAGGCGAATCCGTCCGACGCGAGCGGCGCGCGGCTCGCCGGACAGCTCGCAAGCTTGCAGTCGATGCCCGCCGACGCAGGATTCGACCGCGCGTTCGTGCAAGACCAGATCGAGCATCATGAGGCGTCGATCAAGGATCTCAAGGCCATGCGCGCCGCCGCGAAAGACGACGACGTACAGCACGATATCGACGCGACGCTTCCGGTGCTCGAGAAGCATCTGTCGACGGCCCAGCAGCTCGCGGCACAACTGACCAAACCCGCCGATTCTCCGGCAGCGAAGCCCGCGGAAGCCGCGGCGAAGAAGCCTGATTCGACGGCCACCGCAAAACCGCCAGTCGCGAAACCACCTGTCTGACCGGACAACCGGTTTCGCAAACAACGCCCTCGGTCGCGCACCTTGCCGGCCGAGGGCGATTGTTATCGGGTCATCCTGCAAGCAAGCCCTCTCTCACGGAGTCAGTCCGCGTAGAGATCCGCGCGCGTTCGCGGCACCGACGCTCGGCCACCCGCGTCGCGCTTGGCGAGCAGCGACTGGATGATCCCGATCCGACCAACCCGGAAGCCGTGCGCGGATGCGGCCATATAGAGCCGCCACACGCGATATGTCACGTCGCCGACGAGCTCGCGCGCTTGTGCTTCATTCTCCCCGAGCCGATTCACCCAACGCCGAAGCGTCGCGACATAGTGCTCGCGAAGACTCTCGACGTCCCGGAGCTCGAAGCCCGCGCCTTCCGCCGCGCTGATGACCGCGGACGACGGAACGAGGTCGCCGTCCGGGAAGACGTAGCGCCGAATGAACTGATCGCGCTTCCAGAGCTTCCGCCAGACCGGATCGAGAACGCCACGGTGTCGAGCATCCTCTAAACTCACGATTCCGTGATTCAGGAACAATCCGCCCGGCTTGAGCACGCGATACGCGACCGAGAAGTACTCCGGCAACTTCGCCAAGCCGACGTGTTCGACCATGCCGACGCTCGCGATCTTATCGAACGTGGCGTCGACCAGTGTCCGATAGTCGCGCACCTCGATCTCGACGCGGTCCGAGAGACCGTTGTCCACGACTCGCCGGCGTGCGAGCGACGCCTGCTCCCCGCTCAATGTGATCCCCGTCGCGTGAACGCCGTAGTGACGCGCGGCGTGCATGACGAGCGCCCCCCAGCCGCAGCCGATGTCGAGCAGCCGCTCCCCTTCTTTGAGGCGCAGCTTGCGACAGACGAGATCGAGCTTCGCCGTCTGCGCTTCATCGAGCGTCTCGACGTCGCGCTCGAAGTACGCACATGAATAGACCATCTGTCGGTCGAGCCACAGCGCATAGAATTCGTTGCCGACGTCGTAGTGAAAGCGCACCGCTTCTTCGTCCCGATGCGCCGAGTGCTCACGTCCGAACCGGAACATTCGTCGAGCGATATGTGCCTGTTTGGCGGCCTCCGGAGGTTCGTCCTTCGGGAGGGCGAGCACGTCACGCAGGAGCCGCGATGCCGCGCCGGCGGATGAGACGTGTTTTGCCGCGACGTCCGGCAGATCCGCGGCACTCTCGAGATCGCCCTCGAGGTCGATGTCGCCGAAGAGATACCCCTCGACGATCGAGAGCTCCGACGGCGGAAGCAGCATCCGGCGAAACGCGCCGGGTCGCGTGACCACGAGCGTGAAGGCCGGGGAGCGCGTCACTGTATCGGTCGACCCGTCCCAGTAGCGCACCGCAAACCGGCGAGTCTCGACGGGACCAAACAGGTCCTCGACGACTCGCCGCGCCGCGGCGACAACGGTATCATTGTTCTCTAATTCATGTCCTCTGATGGATGTGTGGGGGTGTTCGCCTAGTTCAGGCCGTTGTTGCGTTACCACTGTCTACTCCTTCGTCGATTGGACGAGTTCGCCGCGTCGCGATGGAAAGGCCAACTACTTGCTTCATCAACTATCATGAAGCTCCTCGTTTGGCCGTTTTCCGTAAGCGCGCTTCTCGCCGCCGCGATCCTGGCCGGCCCGTCTCCGCAGGGCGCCGATCCGAGTTCATCCGTCGACGACCGCAGCGTGACTCGCGCGCCCGACACGACACTTTGGATCGCGATGCGCGATGTGAATCTGCATATCGATGACCAGCATGTCATGCACGTGCGCGAGCTGCACGGCCAGGTGTCCGCGACGAAAGCCGGAACCATTCCGCTGCTCGACGATCCGAGCTCGTTTCGAATCCGTGTCACCAATGGAACGGTCGACCTCGACGGACCGGGTCTCGCCGCGCTGCTCAACGAATATGTGTTTGCTTATCACGGTGCCCCGATTCGCGATCTTCGTGCTCGCATCGACGGCTCGACCGTGGTCTTCAATGGCATCATGCACAAAGGGGTCGATCTGCCGTTCGAGATGACGAGTGTACTGTCGCTCGAGCCCGACGGCCGGATCCGGTCGCACCCGCTGAAGATCAAGCTCCTCGGCGTCAACGGAGAGAAGCTGCTCCACGCGCTCGGCCTTCATCTCGACAAAATCCTCGACCTCAGCGGATCCCGCGGCGCGAGCGTGAACCGCGACGACCTGCTGCTCGATCCCGTCAAGATGATTCCGCCACCGTCGATCGAAGGCCGGTTGGCATCGGTGCGCGTCGACAGCGGTCACGTCACGCAGACCTTCGTTCGCTCGGCAGACGACTCGATCTTCGGAACGCACATCCGAGTCGACTCGACCGCGCACCATTATGTGTACTTCCGCGGCGGCCAGCTCCGCTTCGGCAAGCTCCTCATGGCCGATGCCGACTTGCTCATCGCCGACGCGGACGAGTCCGACCCGCTCGATCTCTACATGGCGAAGTACAACACGCAGCTCGTCGCCGGCATCACGCACACTCTGCCGAACCTTGGCCTCCGCGTCAGCATGCCCGACTACAACGACGTCGTGTCACGGAAGACCGTCGCGCTTTCAAAGCGTTGACCCATCATGCTGTTGTGGAAACAGCGAGTCGAGGACGATCGACGGTTTGACATGCGCGCTTTCTAAAGCCGTCTGCGGTTCTGGTTTTGTTCGTTCCGGTTCGTCGAGTTCGTCTCGTTCGTGTCCATTCCGTTGAGGCCAGCCGATCGAGTGGCTTGTGTAGCGCCGACCTATTTCGCCGCCTCACCGCTGCCCCCGCTCGCATCAGAATGATCGCAATGCGTCGACCGGATCGACCCGTGCCGCACGCCGCGCCGGAGCCATGCTCGCCACGACCGCGACGACGAGAAGAAATCCCGCCGACGCGATGAACGTCACCGGATCCGTCGACTGCACGCCGTACAGCAACGACACCAACAGCCGTGTCGTCGCCAACGCTGCCACCGTGCCGATCAACGCTCCGAGTAGAGCAAGGCGAACCGAATGTCCGACGACGAGCCCCGTCACCTGCGACGCTCGCGCGCCGAGGGCCATCCTCAGACCGATCTCCGATCGGCGCTGCGTCACGAGATACGCGATCACGCCATACGTCCCCACCGCGCTCAATACGAGCGCCATCGCCGCCGCGATCGAGAGGAGCACGAGAATGAACGAGACGCGCGCCGTCGAATGTTCGACGGCCGACGTCATCGTCTGTACGTGGTCGACCGACAGCGCTGGATCGATCGCGGCGATCGCTTGTCGAACCGCCGGCGCAACCGACAGCGGGTCCACACCCGACGTTCGCACCACTAGATCCATGTCGAGCGCCGGACTCCACAAACCGGCTTTGTCGCTGAACGGCTTGATCGGGAAGAAGACTGCTTCATCCGCTGGCTTCTCGAGCCCCATTGCGCGAATGTCGTCGGCCACGCCGACGATCCTGTAAAACGGCGGGTTCGAGCCGTTCCCCTTCACGCCACGTCCGATTGCCTTCTCGCCGGGCCAAAACCGATTAGCAAATGCTCGTGTCACGACGACCGCTCCGGTCGATGCGTCCAGATCGTGCCAGTCGGGAACACGACCCCGCACAGTCAGCCCGAGCGCCGCGAAGTAGCCTGGCGCGACCTGCGCGACTCTCACGCACGGAGGGACTTGCCCCGGCGCGAGCGGATGATCTTCGACGAAGACGATGGCGCAGAAGCTGAAGCTGACGAGGGGAACCATGTTGCCAGCGCCAACCGCGCGAACTCCGGGAACGGCGCTGACGCGCTCTTGGATCGACCGTTGCAGCGCGGACGCAGGCTCCCATCCCGGATAGCGTGACCACGGCGCATGCACGTGCATCGTCACCGCGTTCTGTGGATCGAACCCAGGCTTCACGTGGCGAAGCTGTTCCATCGTTCGAAGCATGAGGCCTGCGGCGGCAAGCAAGACCAGCGCGAGCGTCATCTGGCCGACGATCAGCGCATCGCGCACCAGTCGTGTCGCTCGCGACGACATCAAGCCGCGACCACCTTCTCGCAGCGTAGCGGTATCGACGTCACGACGTGCTGCGAGCGGCACGAGACCGAAAACGACACCCAACACGACAGAGAGTAGCGCAGTAAATGCCACCGTCGTCCAGCCGAGGCCGACCGAGGCAAGACGCGGAACGCTCGACGGAGCGGTCGCGATGAACGCGTGCAGTGCACCCCACGCGAGCAAGATCGCCAGCGCCCCCGCCGTCACCGTCAGGACCAGGCTCTCAGCGAGATAGTGCACAGCGAAATGGCCGCGGCCAGCGCCGAGCGCCGCGCGCACCGCTGCTTCGCGTCGATGCGCCTCCAGTCGAACGAGGAATAGGTTCGCGACGTTCGCCGCCGCCATCACTAGCACGAGCGCTACGGCGCCGAACACGACCCACAGCACGCGCGCGGTCGCGCCGACGACTTCCGTCTGCAGCGATGTCACCGCCATGCCGAAGTGATATTGTCGCATGAACGACGGCGAGTACGCCGACGGCGCAATCTCCGGCAGCCGCGCGGTCAGCGCTGCGAGCTCGGTCTGCGCATCGGAGACCGTCGCACTCGGTGCGAGCCTCGCGAGCATCGAATACGGATGTGTATTGATTGCTTGCGCGTTCGGATCGAGCTGCAGCGGCATCCAAACGTCGACTCCGAAACCCGAGATATCGGCCTGCGAATCGAACGCGCTCGGCATCGGGAGAGCGACATCCTTTGCCGCGACGCCGACGACCTGGACTGGTTGGCCCTCGATGTTGATCGTCTTGCCGACGATCGATTTGTCGCCGCCAAAGCCGCGTTGCCAGAATCCATATCCGAGGACCGCGACCGCCGCCGTGTTCGGGACGTCGTCGTCGCCAATCAACAGCCGTCCGATTACTGGACGTGATCCAAGAACACCAAATATCGAACTGGTGATCCGCGCACCGGTCACCCGTGCCGCCCCATCCGTCGCCTGCACCGAGAAGATTCCCGTCGTGTAGATCCCACTCGCCGCCAGCGTGTGCGCTTCCCTGCGGAAAAAGAAATAACCCGCCGACGAAACCCCCCATTTTCCCGCTGTCACCGCCGTCCCCGAAACCGGATGCGCGATCGACACGAGTCGATCGGGCGCTGGATATGGAAGTGGCCGAAGCACGACACCGTCGAGCACCGTGAAGATCGCCGCGGTCGCCGCGATCCCAAGGGCGAGCGTCGCGACGGCAACGAACGAGAACGCACGGGCGCGCAGCAGTGTGCGAACACTCTGTCGAACTTCGCGGCGGATCGCGTCAGCCATGTCCATACGGCGCCTCTGCTGGTGTGTGATGAGATCGATGTCCCGCGCCTCTCGCCGATACGCCGCGTAGTCGCCGAACAAACGCCGAGCTTCCGCCTCGGCGTCGTGCCTCGACCATCCGGCGGCGACGAGCTGCTCGACACGCCCGTCGATGTGAAAGTGGAGCTCTTCGTCGACCTCGCGGCCGATGCGCTCGGGCGACGCCGGCAGGCGAAAGACCCGCCGAAGAGCAGCCCAGGGCAGTCCTCGCCGGCTCACGGCTTCTGCTCCGGCGCGAGCACGAGCGACACCGCTTTCGTGTACCGCTCCCAGCGCGACAGCTCGGCGGTGAGGCGGCGACGCCCGGCGGTCGTCAGCCGATAGAACCGCGCGTATCTTCCCGCGTCGGTGTATCCCCAGTCGCTGTCGAGCCATCCTTTCTGCTCGAGACGGTGGAGCGCCGGATACAGCGCGCCGTCCTCGATCTGGAGCTCGCCGTGAGTTCGATCCTCGATCCGGCGGAGGACCGCGAGACCGTGCATCGGTCCCCACGACAATGTGCGAAGAATCAGGAGGTCCAGTGTGCCGCGGACGACGTCGAGGTTTTCGTCAGCGCCCATGAAAGGGCCTCTAATCTGAGGTTCTTAGTATACTAAGGTTCTTAGTATAGACACGCCGTCGCGCGAAATGGTTGGAGGTCCCGTCGATCCCCCGGATCGTGGACTCGCCACGCGCCGAGACAACATTCATCTTTGGAAGAACCCCACCGGACTCGCGTATGACTTCCCGGCGCAAATTCATCGAGCTCTCTGCCGCCACGGGCGGCGCACTCGCGCTCTCGCCATTCATCGAGCTTCCACTCGGTGCCGAGCGGGCGCCGAGCCCGCGAGAGCCGCGTCGCGGCGAGAAGGCTCCTGCCCCGCTCGACATCCTCATACTCGGCGGGACGGGGTTCACGGGACCGGAGCAGGTCGACTACGCGATCGCGCGCGGACATCGCGTGACGCTCTTCAATCGCGGAAAGACTCGGCCCGGGATGTTCAAGGGAAAAGTCGCCGAACAGCTCACCGGAGATCTCAACGGCGACACGAGCGCGCTCAAAGGGAAGAAGTTCGACGTCGTGATCGACAATCCTACGACGCTTCCGTTTTGGGTGAAGAATGCGGCGCAGTATCTGAAGGGAAACACGAAGCACTACATCTTCATCTCGACGACGTCGGTCTATCGCGACGAGAGCGAGATCGGCATCAACGAAAACAGTCCGACGGTGCCGATGCCGGCGGGCCTCGATCCCTATCAGCCCGACGTGCGCAACGCGGCGCAGCTCGCGGCCTCGGCGAATCCGGCGAACTATGGCGCATTCAAAGCCCGCGCCGAGGTCGAGGTGCAGAATCAGTATCCCGGCATCAACACGATCATTCGGCCGTGCCTCATCGTCGGACCGCTCGATCGGACAGATCGCTTTACCTATTGGCCCGCGCGCATCGACAAGGGCGGCGAAGTGCTCGCGCCGGACAAGCCCGATGATCCGTGTCAGTTCATCGACTCGCGCGATCTCGCGGAGTTCACGGTGCGGATGGCCGAGGCGCGCGAGTTCGGGACGTACAATGCGATCGGGCCGGAAAAGCCGATGACGATCGCGGAGATGTTGTACGGCGTGAAGGCGATCACGACCGCCGGTGCACAGTTCACGTGGGTGCCGTGGGAGTTTCTGAAAGAGAACGGCATTCGTCCGTGGCGACACATGACGGTGTGGCAGCCGCCGGTGGGAGCGACCGCGGGCTATCAGCGCCGGAACGCGTCCAAGGCGATCGCGAAGGGCCTGACGTTCCGTCCGCTCGCCGTCACGGCGAAGGACACGCTCGACTGGCACAAGACGCGTTCGCCGGAGGAGCAAGCACGGACGCTGAACGGCGAGATCAACGGTCTCGCGATGTCAAAAGAGGCGGAAGTGCTCGCGAAGTGGCACGCGAGTCAGAAGGGCTGAAAAAAAACGCGAGGCGTGTCCGGTTTCGACACGCCTCGCGCCCGCACGATCAGAAGACGAGAATTACGGTTTCTTAACGGCGGCTTTTGCGTCCTTGCCCGCCTTCGTCAAGCTGTCGTGCGTTACGCTCGCCGCGTGTTTCACGCCGTGCTTCGCCTTCGCGCCGAGCCTTTTGCTCGTGCCGCTCACTGACTTCGCGGCCTTTCCGACGTCGCCGCCGACCTTGTGGATGCCGGTCACTTCGCCCGCCTCTTCCTTGGTCTTGTTGCCGGCCTTCTTCAACGCGTGGTGCGTCGCACTACCGGCGTCCTTCGCGGTCTGTTTGGCCTCGTTGCCGGTCTTTTTCAGGACGTGATGCGTCGCATCAGCGGCCTTCTTTACATCCGACTGCGCGTGAGCCGGCGCCGCCAAAAGCGCGCTCAGGCCCACCACGGCGAGTGCAAGTTGAATCTTCATCAGGTTTGCCTCTGATCCGCCCCTCCCGTCGGTCGTCGCGCGCGCGGGGCTCCGGGTTCGCGACGGGCTCGGTCGAGCCTCCGTTGCAGCCCATAAATGCAACAGGTGTGCGAGATCATGCGGGCTCTAGCGAATACCCGACATTAATTCGACTAAGGTGCCGCGACGCTCGCTTTGCGCGTCCGAAGGCCGTCACTGCAGAGAACGCTCAACAGCCGACCATGCTCGACGAACGCAGCCATCGAACCGGACGATGCCGCTCCGCGCACCTCGCCGGTCGCCGCGTCGAGAATGAGAATTCCGCGCGACGAGGTGTCGCCGCACGAGATCGTCGCGGCGTCGCTGCCGATTCGGCGAATTGCCGTCGGTCGAAGCTCTGCGCTCGGAGAAAGCACGGCTCGTGAAAGCCTCGCGGAGCCTGCGGGGCCCGTGATGCGGACTTCGGCGAGTTGGTCTTCGATCGCCGCCGACACCGGAACGGCGACGGCAAAGTGCGTGAGCGTCGGCGCGTGGTCGATCACCGCTGGCACGAAGGTCGACGTGAACAGAACGCGGCCGTTCGTATCGGCGCCCTCGACGCGATAGCTGTCGCTTGGTTCGGGAGCCGTTGGCATCGCATCGAGAGTGAATATCGGCTCGAGATTTATAGTTTTCTGATTGTCGATCGATCCGCGGACCACGAGAACGCGCATTCGCCGCGGCTGGTCCTCGGCGCGCGACGCGAGCAGGACTGGAGCTCGGAAGGCGAGAACAGCTTTGTAGGTGTACGTGCTCGCCCAGACCGGGAAGCAGTAGCCCATGACGTCGCCGGTCGTTGCGGGCACAACCACCGCGGACGATGCAAGGCCATTCGCCCATGCGTAGACGTCATGGCCGACGACGTCGAGCACACCGCCGGCGACCGGATAGTTTGGGTCGAGCGGCGCGCCCGCCGCGCCGCACGGCGCATGCGCGCGACCGAAGGTGTGCCCGAGCTCGTGCGCGACGAGGTCGCGCGCCTGGGTCGGGTTGCTGAACCATCCAGTGCGCACCGCAACTGACGTTCGCGTTTTGACGGCCGACGTCGTTCCATTCGTCGGGATGTATGAGATTCCGCCAAAGTTCGTGTACGTGAAGCCCGGCGGCGGCGCGATAACGCCGAACCAGTTGCTCGTGGCGTCCGACGGATCGGCGACGCGCGCGAGATCGAGGTCGGACAACACCTGCGACCAGAAGGGCATGTTGCCACCGGTCGGCGGTGTGCCGAAGCTCGCGGCGGTCGTAAAGCTCGGGCCGATGTGAGTATTGATCACGCCCATCGGATGAATGCTTCGGAGCGTGCGAAGATAGTCGGGAATGAGCGCGTCGCTGAGCGACGGTGTCGAGTTGTTGTTCGAGGCCAGCACGATCGGCACGAAGCGGATGTTGAGCGCGGGAACGCTCGCCGTTGCGAGCGACTGCGTGCCCGTTGCCGGAAAGACGTCGTTCCCCGCGGTGTCATCCGCGACCAGACCGTTCGGGTCGCGAAGGATTTGCCACTGCAACCCTGCCGCGAGCTTCGCCGTCGGGACGAGGAATTGCGCGCTCGGCGAGATATAGGACGGCGCCGCACCGAGCGATCCGCGGGTCAACGCGGTGTCCGTATACACGACTGAGCCGGATGCGTCGATGAGCCGAAGAACGATTTGCATCTGCGTCGCGCTGGGCGGCGTCGATTGAACGAGCACGTTCACGACCGCGGGCGATCCGGAGAGGATCATCGGGATCGAGCCGGCGGCATCTTGGACGCCCTGTGTGAATTGCGCGCCGACAATCGCGAAGTCGCGCGCGAATGAGTTCAAGACGCTGACGATAGTCGATCCGCTTTTTCCTTCACTCGTCGCGGTGATCGTGGCGTTTCCGACGGCGACCGCGGTTACACGGCCGGTTGCCGACACGCTGACCGTCGAGTTGTCACTACTCGACCATGCGACGGCTTTTCCAGAGAGCGTCGTTCCGTTCGCATCGCGGATTGCGACGCCAAGTTGCGCGCTGCCGCTGGGCCTCAGCACAACGACGGCAGGGCTCAGCGTCACAGTCGCGACGGCGGGCGTCGTCGGCTGCGCCGGTCCGTCCGTCGATGCGCTACTTCCGCAGGAAGAAACGACGGCGGCGGTCAGAAGAGCGGTGGCCACGACAACGAGGCGGGAGGACATAGCGTGCGAAAGGAGGGTCAAAGGTTCGAACAAAATTATCCGAGCGCATTCGCATTGGGAGTAAATGATTTGTCATCCTGATGCGAGCGAAGCAGCGGAGAACCTGCGTCCACGTCGTAAAAGCGCAACGCCAACTGAAAAGACCACGGCAGTAGCACGGCATGACACGGCAGAACACTGAAGGCCACCAGAAGCCACTTTAAAGCCCTGCCGTGTAAATCCGTGTCCCTGGCGTGCAACCGCCGTGGTCAAGGTCGTTCCGCTTTTGTGTTGTACTCGGGACTCTCCATCAGGTATTCCGTTCGCTTCGCTCGCATCAGGATGACGGAGCGACCATTATCCGGTTGTGAAATCCCTCGAAGCTCCCGGTGGTCCAATCGCGCAGTGGTGGAAGCGGCTCGGCGGAACGGCCTACGGTAGAGTGCTGTTCAGCATTCTGATCGGTCGCACGGCGCCATACACATCGACGATCGGGGCTCGCGTCCAAGAGCTGCAGCCTGGCTACGCGAGATGGACGCTCCGAGACCGGAAGCGCATCAGAAACCATCTGCACTCGATCCACGCCGTCGCTCTCGTGAACTTTGCCGAGGTGACCAGTGGTACCGCGATGTTGTTCTCGTTGCCGCCGACGGTTCGGGGGATCGTTACCAATCTCTCAATCACATATCTCAAAAAGGCGCGCGGAACAATGACGGCCGAGTGTCGGTGCGACGTACCCGCGGTGACGCAAGAGACGTCGTTCGACGTTCACAGCGAAATCCGCGACGCGGCCGGCGACGTCGTCGCGCGCGCGACGGTCACCTGGCGTCTCGCCCCGAAGAGCGCCGACTAAAGCGCTCCGACAGCGTCCCAGACCCCCCGCAGCCCGACCGTCGCGATCAAATCGCGCGCGCGGTCCGAGGGACTCGGCTTGCAGAGTCCCCACTGAAAGTGCGGGAGATCCTTCATCTTCCACTCGCCACCCCACCGACAGCCGTTCGCACGAAAGACGTCCGCGACGGACGCGAACCATGCTTCTGGTTGATCCCATTCCTTCGAGCGCGAGATGACGTCGACGGCAAGACCGTATCCGTGCCAGCTGAACAGATTGCTCTGCGCATTCGTCACGGTGTCTCGCGGAGGGACCACAGTTCTGCCACGCGAGTAGTAGAGCGATTGAAGCTCCTGCGACCGATATGCCTCGTACACGATCGCGTCGATTCCTTTCGCGTTGCACTCGGCGATCGACTTCTCGACCGCGTCTCGAAACTTCGGCGCCAGCGTGTTCACGTCGCTGGTCGTCCGGGCGACGCTATCGCCTGAGCTCATAAGACCCCCGCCTGTCCAAAGCCTGAGGACCACTCGTGCGGCGTATAATCCTTGCCGGCCTGCATCGTCGTTCCGCCCGGACCGTGCGCGGTCGACATTCCGGCTACCGGCGATCCCGCAATGACGGCCGGCGGCGAATTGACGACCGTCACCGATTTACTGTCGGCCTGCCGGTCGTCCGACGATTCCTCCGGGCTCTTCTCGTGGGGTTTCACGGTCGAGCGAACGACCATCATCTTGTTCAGCAGGTCGAACCAGAAGGGCGCGCCGAGCGAGATCGCGAATCCCGTGATCAGCCATCCGAGAAGTCTCATGTACCAGTCGCGCGCGAACTCGCCGTCGGGCCAGCCGATCGGCAGCGCGAGGGAATCGAGCCGCTGAATGGCGACGCTCGCGAGCGAATCGGCACGCACGCCGGCGCGAGGAGCTCCGGGCGGCGGCGTGCTCTGAAACGATTGGTCGTTGGCGATCGATCCCGCCAACGCAACCGCGACCTGTCGCTTTCCCGGATCGACGTAGAGCTTGTGCGCGATGCGAATCGTGTCGACGTTCGCGGTGATCGCGACGATGATTCCGGTGAAAATGAGGATTTGCTGGGTGCGGTGCTTGTACCAGCCGGACACGCGATCCATCGCGCTGTCGAACCATGCCTCGATCGCTTTGACGGCTTGCTCGAAGTCTCCGCCGGAGAGATCGATCGCAGAAAGCAGAACGCGCTGCACGCCGGGATTGCCGATCCGGCTCACGTTCTGGCGAATCGCCGAGATGGAGAGCGGAGCCGAGCCGGCGCTGGCTTCGATCGCCGAGTTCGAGTCCCTGCCGCGCACCGCGATGTCCATCAGCGCCAGCGCGAAATTGCGGGACGGGATATACGACGGAAGCTGCTTCGCGGCCTTGGCTTGTTCGTACGTTCCGCGATAGAGCGCGGTGATCTGCGGATGATTGAACAGATCGGTCGTCAGACCTTCATCGCGAAGCAGCTCGGCGACGCCTCGCCGCAGAAATGTCGATCGGTCTTTCAGCCAACTCTCGATTCCCTCGCGCACGGCCGTCGCGACGAAGCTGAGCAAGAGGTAGACGAGCGCCATGCCGATCGCTACGTCGAGCATCAGTGAGCCGAACATGAGAATGCTCCGTTGCTAGAACAAATAGGGAAGGATCTGCTTGCCGACGCCGATGACGGCACGCCAGTCGTGACCGAACGTGAAGCCCGCGCGTGCCGGGCCCCAGTCGAGAAAACCGCCCGACCGATGACCCGTTTCGAACGGCGAGATGAGCGGACGGTCCTGCGCCCCCATGAAAAACGCGCCCAGCCCGAGGTATTTCGGCGCGAGGAATTTCTGAAGCGCGTTTCCGCCGGTTCGCCTCTCACCAAATCGATAGAAGCGAAGACCGCCATTCGCGCCGGTAACGAGATGGGCACGAAGGTTGGTGCTGTCCGCGGTTCGACTCGCGGTGAGCCCTGACGTCGAATACGACGCGATGAGCTCGAGCGGACTAGGTCCGTTCTCATCTGGGCCGAGCGGACTCCACGACGGGCGCTCGACGAGATAATTGATGACCACCTCCGCGATGTTGAGCCGAGCCGATTCCGGCCCGAACTTCACTTCGTATCGGCGTATCTTCTCGGCATTGATGGCTTGAGCGTTTCGTAAAATCTTTGTCTCGAGTTCGTCCATCGGTGCGATGAAGTGATCGGCGGCCGCGGCTCCGAGCTTCGCGACGAGCTGCGGTCCGATTCCCGACCCCGCGGCGTTCGCGATGCGCCGCAGTCGAACGAGCGCGTCGTAGAACCACGTCTCTGCCCACGCCGGCTGCGGCTGCGGGTTCCAGCGCGCGACGTCGGCAAACGATGGATGCGTCTTGGTGATGAACGCCGCGAGCGCGTCGATCGAGAGCGGCGCGACGCCCGCCGCGCGGAACATCGCCGACACGGAATCGAGCGCGCGGTCCTGCGCCGGATTGACATGCGCGAGGTCGAGCGTGTCGGCTCCTTTACGGAGGGACACCAGCACGTCCTCGAGCGTGTATGACGGACCCGGACGCGATGTCGCACCAGTCTGAGCGGCAACCGTTGCGGCGCTGATCGCGAAGACAACCGCGACACGCAGCGATTTGAGCGACGCGCTCATACGCCGAGCCAGTGTTGGAGGTCGTTCGCATGGCGCGCGACGTACGCGCTCCAGTCGTGCGGATTCTCCGGCGTGATCGACGGCGGCGCGTGGTCTTGCAGCGATTGCTGGAGAATACCCGCAAGGTCCGCCTCGTTCATGTCGACCCACTCCTCGCTGTCGATGAACGACTTCTGCCCCGGCAAATTCATGTATCCCCAGTCGAGCTGCTTCCTGAAGAAGTAGCCGCCGACAGGATCGAGATTCCCGGTCACGGAAATCGTCTGCTTCGCCGACGGAACGCTCGTTCCCGTTCCGTCGTCTTCACCGGGCATCTGAAGCTGAGGCGCCGAGACGCACACGAGGTCCGACGCGCGCGGAACGAGGGGGCGAATCATCCCCGCGACGGTTCGAATGACCTGCACCGGCGACGCCATGAAGATGACGTTGTCGAACTGCACGCCGTCGGTCGCGGGCGCCAATCCTTGCGACGTGCTGTTCGCCGCCGCGTGAAGCGCCTCGAACGTGTGGAAGCATCCGAGGCTGTGCGCGATGATCGACAGATGCTGCGCCGGCTGCCGAATCCCGGCCTGTTTTCCGTCGAGGACGATCTGCTGCAGCTGGCGGAGGAACGCCGTGCGAACCGCGTCGCGCGCATCGAGCAACAGGATCGGCCAGATGACGTCGCCCGCGAAATCCGCGACGACGTTCCCGAGCGACGTCGCGTCGAGCTTGGACCTGATGGCGCTGACGAGCGATGCGACGGCGAGCGGCGCGTTGCCTTTGTCCTCGAACCAGTTGTTGACCTGGTCGTAGTAAAAAACGTAGATCGCGTACTGCTTCGGTTGCTTCGCGAGGATGTTGGTGATCTGCGCGACAAGCGGGTTGTAATCGCCCGGGCGTGCGTTTCCAACACCGTGCACCAACAACAGTGCGCGATCGGCGGGCCATTTCTGCGACTGCGGGGGAAGCGTCGCCATGCTCCCGAGACGGACGATGGTATTCGAGCTTGCTCATCGAACAGGACGTCGTCGTCTCGTTCTCGTTCTGCGCAGGCAACCATACCGCGCCACGGACTCGGTCGCCATCGGTTGCGCCGCGACGGATTGTAGGAGTCGGAGGCACGACCCTCAAGTGACGCCACCTTCAAGGAAGGACGGTCAGTGAATGGATTGCGTCCCACTGACCGGATGAACAGAATAGTTGCTTCCGATTGCCCGCCCGATGAGCACGCCGCCAGCGATGCGCGCCGTCCATCCAACCTCGCGATAGCCTCCCTCGTGAACCTCCTCATCAACGGTCTTTCGAAGACGTACGCCAACGGTGTGCGTGCGCTCAACAACGTCTCGCTCGAAGTCCCCGCCGGCATGTTCGGGCTGCTCGGGCCCAACGGCGCCGGCAAGTCGACGCTGATGCGGACGATCGCGACGCTCCAACAACCCGATTCAGGGTCGATTCGGCTCGGCGACATCGACGTCCTCGCGCAGCCGGACGACGTTCGCAAAGTCCTCGGCTATCTGCCGCAGGAATTCGGGTTCTACCCGAACCTGAGCGCCGAGCGAGTGCTCGACCACTTTGCGGCGCTCAAAGGCGTTTCGGACGGCGGCGAGCGGCGCGAGTTGACACAAGCGTTGCTGCAGCAAACGAATCTGTGGGATGCGCGAAAAAAGGCCGTCGGCGGGTTTTCCGGCGGCATGAAGCAGAGGCTCGGCATCGCGATCGCGCTCGCGGGGCGTCCGAAGCTGCTCATCGTCGACGAGCCGACCGCGGGCCTCGATCCGAACGAGCGCCACCGCTTCCTGAATCTGCTCAGCGAGATCGGCGACGACGTCATCGTCATCCTGTCGACGCACATCGTCGAAGACGTTCGAGAGCTCTGCCGGCGGATGGCGATCATCAGCCACGGCGAAGTCATCCTCCAAGGCGATCCGACGCAAGTCCTCGACGACGTTCGCGGGCACATCTGGCGTAAGAGAATTCGAAAGGACGAGCTCGCGGGCATTCAGTCGAGTATGAACGTCATCTCGGTGCGGCTGGTCGCGGGCGATCCGGTCGTTCACGTCTACAGCGACTCATTGCCGGACGATGGATTCGCGACGGTCGAGCCGTCCCTCGAGGACGTGTACATGCACCGCGTCGGCACATCGGCTCTCGCGGAGACTTGAGCGATGTTCGCCACGGTCTTCTCGTTCGAGCTCGCGTACTGGTTCAGGCGTCCGCTGACCCTCCTGTTCTTCGCGTTGTTCTTCTTGATGGCATTCTTCTCGACGGCGTCGGATGCATTTCTCGGCGTCGCGAGCGGACAGATCCACCGGAACGCGCCGTTCGTCCTCGCGGCGGCGATGGGAATTCTGACGGCGATCGGCCAGGTGATCACGACGGCCATCGCGGGCACCGCCGTGCTTCGCGACGCGCAGCTCCGCACCGAAGAGATGCTTTTCACGACACAGCTCTCGAAGACCGGCTATCTCCTCGGCCGATTCTCGGCGTCGTTCGTCGTGATGGTCGTCATCTACGTTGCGCTTCCGATCGGGCTCTTCGTGGGCACGCTGATGCCGTGGGTTCCGGCCGATAAGCTCGGACCGATCAGCGCGTGGGCGGCGTTCCAACCATTCTTTACGATCGCGATTCCAAACCTCCTCTTCGCGAGCGCGCTGTTGTTCGCCGTCGGCGCGTTCACGCGCAAGTTGTTTGCGGTCTACGTGACGGGCATCGTTCTGGTCCTCGCCTGGCAGATAACGCAGCAGATCACCACGCACCTCGACAAGTTGACGCTCGCGTCGCTCATCGATCCGTTCGCTCTGACGACGATGAACACGATGATTCGGTATTGGAGCGTCGCCGAGAAGAACGCTCTGCTCGTTCCATTCTCGGGCGTTTTGATTCGGAACCGACTGCTCTGGATTGCGGCGGCGCTCGTGCTGTTCGCGATCGTCTCAGCGCTGTTCCGGCTCCGGCTCCAACACTCCGGGAAGCCGCGCCGCAAATCAGTCGAGAGGGCCGGCGCAAAGACAGCGGTCACGCCAGTTCCAACCGTCGCGCTGGCGTACGACAACGCCTCTTGGCTTCGGACGGCGGGTCGCGAAGCGATCTTCTACTTTCGCTCGATCGTCCGCGAAGCGCCGTTCCTCGCGATCGCCGTCATTTGTGGGGTCAACACGCTCGTGGGCGCGTGGTACGCGGCGCATCCAGGCGACTCGGCTATTTGGCCGGTGACGTCGATCATTGGCACGCTGGTCATCAACAGCGTTTCGATTTTCGTGATTCTGCTGGCAACGCTGTACGGCGGGGAGCTCGTCTGGCGTGAGCGCCAGCTGAAGCTCGATCAGGTTCAAGACTCGATGCCTGTTCCGGCATGGGTTCCGTTCAGCGGAAAATTGTTCGGCGTCTTCCTCGCGATTCTCGCGATGCTCGTCGTGTCGACCCTCGCCGGTATGGCGATTCAGATCGAGCAGGGCTACACGCGGCTGCAGCCGCTCGTGTATCTCGAGATCGTCGGGTTGATCGCCGTTCCGAACGCGCTCGCCGTCGTCGCCCTCGCGATGGGCGTCCATGCGCTCGTGAACCAGAAGTTCGTGGGCCATCTGATCGTGATCGCGTACTGGGTGCTGACGTCGGTGCTCAGCACTCTGGGCTTCGACCATCGGTTGTATCAGGTCGGGCGGCCGCCCGACTTCATTTACTCCGACATGGCGCGGTGGGGACCTTATATGACGCGGATCCTCACCTTCCAGGGATACACGGTCGCCGCGTGCCTCGCCCTCGCAACGCTCGGCTATCTCGTGTTGGTTCGCGGAACCGACGCGGCGTGGCCGGCGCGCCGCGCAACCGCGTCACGGCGCTGGCGACTCGGCGGCGCGCCGACGGTCGGCGCCGCCGCGATCGTCATGATCGCGCTCGGAGGATTCTTCTTCTACAATGCTGATATTCTAAACGCGTACACCGAGGTCCATGTCGCCGAGAAGCGCGTGAAGGGCTGGGAGCTCGAGTACAAGACGTTTGCGTCGCTTCCGCAGCCAAGGTTGATTTCGGTGAGCCTGCGCCACGACTTCTTTCCGGAGCAGCGCGCGGCGAGGTGGAACGGAACGCTTCGCGCCGTGAATCGAAACGCGCGCGCGATCGACACGCTGTTCATGACCCTTCCAGCGACGGGCGCGACGCCGGCGAGCCGGTTCGAAGCGACCGCCGGGACCGGGCTGCACGTCGACTCGCTGGTGTTCGACCGGCCGGCGACGCTCGTTCGCGACGATCTGACGAACGGGGTTCGGCTTTATCGGCTGACGACGCCGCTCGCGACCGGAGAGACGCTCACCGTTCACTTTGCGGGAGACTTCGCGCCGCGCGGCTTTCCGAACGACGCGTTCAACAACGACGTCTCGCCGAATGGATCCTTCATGAACTCGCAGTACGTACCGAGCTTCGGATATCAGGAAGGCAATGAGCTCGGCGACGACGACATTCGCGAACGCAATGGTCTCAAGCCAAAGCCGCGAATGAAGTCGCTGGACGATCCGGCGGTGCGGCTGAACAACTACATCAGCTCGGACGCGGACTGGATCACCTTCGACGAGACGACCTGCACGTCGCCCGATCAGATCTCGATCGCGCCCGGATACCTCGATCGCGAGTGGAGTGAGAACGGTCGCCGCTGCTTCCACTACGCGATGGACAAGCCGATTCTCGACTTCTACGCGACGCTGTCGGCGCGCTATGCCGTCGAGCGGACGGACCACAACGGTGTGAAGCTCGAGATCTACTATCACCCCGATCACAAGTTCGCGCTGCCGTCGATGCTTCAGGCGTCGGAGGACGGTCTCGATTATTTCAGCAAGAACTTCTCGCCGTATCAGTATCGGCAGTATCGCATCATCGAGTTCCCGCGCTACCAGGGATTCGCGCAGGCCTTCCCGAACACGATTCCCTATTCGGAAGGCATCGGGTTCGTGTATCGCAAAGAAGAAGGCGACGACAAGGTCGATCTCGCGTACTTCGTCACCGCGCACGAGTTGGCGCACCAGTGGTGGGCGCACCAGGTCGTCGGTGGGAACGGACAGGGCGCGACGATGTTCTCCGAAGGTCTCGCGGAGTATTCAGCGCTGACGGTGCTCGAGAAGCGGTACGGTCGGGAGGCCACGCAGAAGTTCTTGCGTCGTGAGCTCGACGGCTATCTCCGCGGACGCGGAACGGAGCGCAAGAAGGAAGTGCCGCTGCTCTATGTCGAGAATCAGCCGTACATCCACTATCAGAAAGGCTCGCTGTGCTTCTACGCGCTGCGGGACTACATCGGTGAGCAGGCGATGAACTCCGCGCTGCACGCCTTTCTCGACAAGTGGGCGTTCAAAGCGCCGCCGTATCCGACGTCGAGAGATCTCTTGGCGGAGTTCGACAAGGTCACGCCCGACTCGTTGAAATACGTTCTCAAGGATCTCTTCGAGGACATGACGTTCTACGACAACAAGACGGACAGCGCAACGACCACGAAGCGGCCGGATGGCGCGTGGAACGTGCATCTGGTGCTTCGCGCGAAAAAGATGAAGGGTGATTCCGTCGGCAACACGCGAGACGTGCCGGTGGCCGACTATATGGATGTCGGGATCTTCGGCGACCACGTCGCGGGCCAGAAGCTCGGAGAGCCACTGCTTGTGAAGAAGGTCCACATCACGCAAAACGTGACCGCGCTGGATTTCGTCGTCGCGAAGGAACCGAAGCGGGCGGGGATCGATCCGTACAACAAGCTGATCGACCGTACGCCCGAGGACAACGCGATCGCGGTGACGCGTCGCTGACGCCGTGCGCGCGCGGAAGGCGAAGCGCTACTGCTTCGCCTTCAGCTCCGCGTCGTGGGTCACGAGGAACTGTCGGATGTCGTCCGACATGTCGAGCAGCTTGGTCCACTGCTCTTTGTAGAGCGTGATCGGGAAGCGCCCGAGTCCGTAGATCGAAAGACCGCCTTTCTCGCTGACCTTCATCGAGATTCCCTTCGCGGCGCCTTTCTTCAGCGACTCGTTTTCTTTGCGAAGCCGTTCCAGCTCGGCTCTGAGATCGTCGTCTGCCATTTCGCGCTCCGGTTGATTGCAGGGCCAATTGTATCGCAGCTGGCCGGTAGGCTCCAGACCTCGGTCTGACGTCTCGCGTCTGACGGCTGAACGCTCGCTGCGCTCGCTGGCCGGGCGCTCGCGCTGACGCGCGTCGCTTGCTCGGACGGCGGCTGCGCCGCCTGGCGGAGCGCATCGGGCTGCGCCCTCGCTTTGGGAGAGGAATCGGAATGCTCGCTGCGCTCGCTGGTTTAGATCTCAGCCCTGAGCCCTGAGCCCTGAGATCTGAGTCCCATCAACGCGAGCGCAGCGAGCGAGTTCCGCTTCCCCTCTGCCAAGTGAGCGCCAGCGAACGACCGGCCAGCGACCGCAGGGAGCGTCCGTACCAGCGATGCGGCGAAGCCGCAAGCGCCCCGCCAGCGAGCGCAGCGAGCGTTCAGTCGTCAGGCCAGATCAGTTCCTCGAAATTAGAAATTCCTGAATCTTCCCATCCGGCGTCCGATACATGAGTCCGATGGCGTTCGTCGAACCGGCCTTGAATGACACCGTCGCAACCTCCATCCCGCCGCGCTCTCGGCGATTCTCGAGCTTCACATTCGTGATCGCGCCGAGCGAGTTCAGCGCCTTCCTGCCCGCCGCGACCTTGTCGGCGGAGAGGAACCGATTGAAGTCATCGCCGAGTGACGCGCGGTCGATCGTTCCCTTCTCGAGCGCGCTCAGGAACTTCTGCGCCGCCTCGAGCGCCGGCGCGCCCTTCACCTGCGGAACATCGGGGTTCGGCGGCATGAGCCGCGACACCAGCGCCGCGTTGAGCTCACCGATCGGCGAGAAGTCCGTGTTCGACAGCAACACGACCGCGGAGTGCGTCGCGGGAATCACCGTGTTCTGCGCGACGAACCCGCTCACCGCGCCGCCGTGCGAGAGGATCAACGCCGCCGCGCGGTCGTTGACTCCCTCGCCGCAACCATAGCCGCTCGAGCGACCATCGCTCAGCTTTTGCGCTGTCGTCATTATCGCGTACGACGCCGGCGAGATGAGCTTCTTCTCGACCAACGCGAGATCCCACGCCAGCAGATCGGTCGGCGTCGACCAGATCGCTCCGGCCGGCCCGGCCCATCCCTTTCCTTCGGGTTGCACGTGGATCGGCTCGGATAGCCCGAACGACGAGTATCCGGTCGCCATGTCGGCGGCCGTCGTCTGATTCGACGGCTCGTATGCCGTTCGCTCGAGGTGCAACGGCGCGAAGATCCGTTTCGACAGAAAGCTCCCGAATGATTCGCCGCTCACCTTCTCCACCACTCGGCCGAGGATGATGAAACCGGTATTGCTGTACGAGTAGTGCGAGCGCGGCTCGAAGTCGAGCGGCTTCGTCGCGTATTCATTGATGATCTGATCCGGTGACGACGGCTGCTCCATCTCTCGATCGACGAAGTCGAGCGGATAGTAGTCGTGATAGCCCGATAGATGTCCGCCAAGGTCGATGAGCGTGATATCCTTGGCTCGCGTGAGATTCGGGAAGTACTTCGCGACCGGATCGCTGAGCGACAGCTTGTGCTCCTCCGCGAGCATCATCACGGCGCTGCAGGTGAACTGCTTCGTCACCGAGCCGATCGCGAACATCGTCTTCGGCGTGACCGGGCTCTTCGACGCGATGTCGCGCAAGCCATAGGTCTTGGTCAACACGGTCTTTCCGTTCTGCATCACACCGACGGACAGTCCGACGATGTGCTTCTCGGCCACGGCCTTCGTGATGATGCTGTCGAGTTGCCCGGCGCTCGGTGCCTGCGCGGACGCGGCGGCCGCGATCGACGCGAGCGCGGCGACCGTCGATACGAATCGCTTCATGTGTCCTCTCGTTAGTTGACTAGCGGCGCGGAATAGCTGCGCGGCAGCGCGAGCGTCACGGTCGTGCCTTTGTCGAGCTCACTCTCGAGTGTGAGCCGGGCGCCGAGAAGATCACTCAGATGCTTGCTGAGCGCGAGACCGAGGCCTGTGCCCTGCACTGTCCGCGTTCGCGACTGTTCGACTTGCCAGAACGCCTCGAAGACGCGCTGCTGATGCTCGGGCGCGATGCCGATGCCGGTATCGCGCACGCTGAAGAGAATCATGTCGCCGTCCTCTTCGATCTCGAGCGTGATCGAACCGCGCGGCGTGAACTTCACGCTGTTGCCGACGAGGTTCAGCAGAATTTGCCGCAAGCGTTTTGCATCGGTGAGGATCGCGAGATCGCGCCCGCTCGTCCGGAGAACGACACTCAGATTCTTGGCCGTCGCGAGCGGCTCGACGATCGCGAGGACATCTCTCGCGACCGCCACAGCGGCGACGTCTTCGACGACGATCGCCTCGGCGCCGAACTCGAGACGCGACAGGCTGAGAACGTCCTCGATGAGACTCAGTAGATGCTGCGCGCTCACCATGATGCGCTGCAGCTTCTCCTGTTGACCGCGCGTCGATGGCTCGGGAATGCCGTCCATGAGCAAATTCGAATAGCCGATGATCGCGTTGAGCGGCGTTCGCAGCTCATGGGACATCGTCGCGAGAAAATCCGTCTTGACCCGACTCGCCTGCTCGGCCAGCTGGCGTGCGTCGACCTCGCGCCGAAAATGGGCGTTGCGCGCGCGGTCCACCCGCCGCAGCAGCAGCGCGCTGCGAATGACGAGACCGAGGATCGTGCCGACCGTCAGCAGCACGAACAGCGCGACGCCGCCTTCGCGACTCACGAGCTCCTCGTCGCGCATTCGAATCCAAAGCCAGCCGAGGAACACCGTGATGATGACGGCGGCCGGAAGCACTTGGCGGAAGAGCAGGCCGCCTGCGTCGTCGCTCACGACGAGCGAGATCGCCCCGCGGCGTGGGCGCGCAAACACGATCCCGATCGAGAGCGTCGTCATACCGATGGCGGTGAGCAGCGCCATGCCCGCGGCCTTGTCGATGGCATACAGCGGCCGCGTTCCGTACAAATAGCCGATCAAGGCGAGCAGTCCGACGGCGAGGCCGGCCATCCCCGCCGCGCGCGACGCCATTCGGACTTGGCGGCTTCGGCGATCCATCGTGAGCAACGCAAATCCCGCGAGCGCGAAACACGCCGCGGAATTCGTCGCGATTCGTCCGGGCGGCAGGTACGGATAGGTCCGCACCTGGTCGCCGAACAGGACGAGGTCGATCCCGAAATTTGCGCCGGTGGTTCGCTCGACGAACATCGCGAGACCGAACACCAACACGACTGCGCTGAGGACGTCGGCGGCGATCGAGGCTTTGTGATGGTCGTCGCGGCGCATCCACAGCGCCAATCCGGCGAACATGAATCCCACCGCCGTGTTCGGGATGGTGACGATCATCCCTGGGACCAATCCCTTCAGTACATCGACGTCGAACGTCCAACCCGTGAGGACGATCGCGCCGATCAAAAAGACGATCGATGCCGCGGCCGCCGCAACGCGGGACGCGATCGCCCGCGGCATGAAGAGGCGCGCGGGCGCGGCGATGGATGCCTCAGTCACCTGCGAACGATCAGACCGTACCCCGATTCGAACGAACCTGGCGCACGATCCAGATCAATAAAACCGCGCCGAACGTCGAGACGAGAATCGATCCGATGAATCCCCACGCGCCAATGCCGACGAGACCGAGAAGGAACCGTCCCACCACTCCACCGAGAATCCCGAGAACGAGGTCGACGACGATGCCGTAGCCGGACCCCTTCATGATCTGTCCGGCGAGAAAGCCAGCGAGGATCCCGACGATGGCGCTGACGACGAGCCCGAACATGTCTCCTCCGAAGGGTAGAGATCGCTGGAGACGACACAATACGATCCCAGTCGCGAAGATGCCAGCAGCTTTTTTTTAATGCGGGGCTTCGTTACTTGGCGGATGATTCGCGAGAAACTTTTCGACGGCGGGCCAAACGAGCTCCGGCCGTTCCGCATAGGTGAAGTGCGCGGCGTGCGGCACCTTCAGCAAACTCGCATTCGGCATCGACGTCACCCACTCCTCCACGAGATCCATGGGGATGCTCTCGTCTTCGCCATGCACGATCAGCGTCGGAACCTTCAGCGTCGCGAGCCCCGGACGGAGATCCCAATCGCCGTACGAATTCATGATGACGTGATTGCCGGTGCGGTTGCCATAGCGAATGCCCGCGACGTCGCTCGCGCAAAGATCCGACTTCACCATCGGGATCGACTTCGCGCCGCCGGACAACCGAGGAATCAAGCCGAGCGCCCAGTAGTCACGACACGCCTGTCGTGCATCGGCGTCGGAGAGCGACGCGTCGTTCATACGACGGCCGGCGGCCGACATCGCGCGTCGCTGCGCCGAGTCCAGCCGCGAGTTGATGCTTCGGCCATACCGCTGCCAGAAATCACCCCGCCGTGGAGGAACCGGGCCGAAGAGCACCATTCGGGACACGTGCTCGGGATGCGCGATCGCGTATGACGCCGCGAGCAGCGGTCCATACGAATGCGCGACGAGCGTGACCCGATCGACACCAAAGTGCCGGCGAAGCTCGTCGAGATCCTGCACTTGGCGAGCCGCAACGAGCGTCGACGTATCCGCTGGAAGCGTCGACTTACCACCGCCCCGCTGGTCGTAGAAGATCACGGTGTGTTTGGCCGCCAGCGGCGTGAAATCCCCGGCGATGCTCTCCTGGTCCATCCCCGGCCCGCCGTGGAGCGCGATGATGGTGTCGCGTCCATGACCCATGATTCGGTAGTACAGCTTCGCCGAATCCGACATGGTGACGTAGCCGGTTTGCGCCATCACGATTCTCGAAAGAGTGGACAACACGGCGGCCACAGTCCAGCGCACGGCGCGGTTCGTCATCGGCTCCTCAGGTTTTCCCGCGTAGTTTGTCCAGCGCTCCGGTGACGCCCTCCGGAACGAGCAGATTGTCCGAAATCTCGGCGATCTCCTCGGCCTCTCGCCACGCGCGCTCGAGCTGCTCCAACTCACCCTGGAGCGCAATGCGCTCCGCGTCTTCGTGCAGCGCCATCTCGAGCGCGAGCCGCTGGACCGAGCTCAGTCCAAAGAGACCAGTCGACCAGTTTCGGTCCCAGTTTCGTCGACTCACACCGAAGGCTCCCCAGCGGCGCATGGCGAACACGTCGCTCTGCCAGTTGGCGCGTATCACCTCGCGCTCGAATCCCTGAGTCACGACTGCCGAGACCTGCGAGATCCGATCGAGAAATCCTTCGGCGCCCCCGGATTGCTCGATCTCGCTGACAGCCTTCGCGACCGTTTCCTTGTTGCCGCCGAACCGGTTCGCCGCCGGCACGACGATCGATGCGATGCGCATCGCATCGATGCCCTCGAACCGGCTCTCGCCGTTCACGTAGCGAAGGTGCACGGCGAACGGAGCGTCCGTTCCGGGGCCGATCGACGTCTCGAGCAAGTGCCGGCGCCGCACGCGCAGTGTTCGTCCATCCGCGGTCCTGACCCGCGCGACGACAGACTCCGGACTTCCGCGCACGATGGTATTTCCCGCTCGCGCGAGCAGCCATCCAAATCCGCCGATGCCGACGCCGACGGTAACGCCGCCAATGACGAGGGCGCCGAGCGCGCCCACCCCGGCACCGGCAATGAGCATTTGCCGGCGCCGGCGCCGACCGAACTGGTCGCCATACCTCCACGCGGCGAATTCGGGACGCTGCGCCTCGCCGATGCGAACCAGCGTCGTTCCGTCGCGAAGCTTCGCGAGCCCGATGTTGTCGGTCGAGGCGCGTTGCCGAGCGTCGCGAAACAACTTTTCGGCGCCTTCGATCGCTTCCCAGCGGTCTTCGAGCGGCGTGAGATTCCAGCGTTCGCAGCTCGGGCACACCACCCAGAGCCGCCCTTTCGCTGCATCGAATGCGAGCCGCTTCCCAACCGGAAAGGTTTCGAAGGTGTCGTTCTTTCCGAGCGGCTTGTTACAGAAGAGACAAGTCGAGTACATCGGAGTCCTGCACGAGATACTCGAAGATTAATGGGCTGACCGGGAGGCCGGCTGACGGGCTACGGCGTCAGCGGCTTCGGAGGACGCGCCGGCTTCGAACCGTTCATCCTCGGCCGCGGTCCGTTGCCGACGTCGACAACGAGATCTTTGATGTAGTTGGCGATCGCCGCGTAGTGCGGGTAGTCGATCCACTCCGGCTCGTCCGACGGCTGGTGATAGTCGCCGTGCAGGCCCGTCCAGAAGAACGCGATCGGCACGCCCTGCTTCGCATAGTTGAAGTGATCGCTGCGACCGTAAATGTTGTTGTAGCCCGACCAGGTCAGCGTCGAGTCGTAGCGATAGTCGAGATTGAACGGCTTCGGCTCCTTCTTGTTGACCGCCTGCACCGCTTCGCCGAGGTCCTTTGAATCGAAGAACGAGCCGACGACGCCGAGGTAGTCGGGACCACCGCCGGGAATGTCGCCGGCGCGGCCGCGGCCGATCATGTCGATGTTGATCTGCGCGACAACCGAGTCCATCGGGACGGTCGGGTTCTCGGTGAAGAACCGCGAGCCAACGAGACCACCTTCTTCGCCCGTGTGCCAGACGAACAGGGTGGTCCGCTTCGGCTTCGTCTTCATCGCCTGCATGGCTTCGGCGATCTCCAGGACGCCCATCGAGCCTGATCCGTCGTCGTCGGCGCCGTTGTTCACCGAATCCATGCGCGCCTTCGGATAGATCTTCCGAATGCTGTCCATGTTGACCTTGATCTCGTCGAGCTGACTCGGCGTCAGCGAGATCATGTTGTTCGCGAGCAACATCCGATTCCTGATGATGTTGAACGCCTTGAGAGAATCCTTATCGACCGGCGGGTTTCGCATGCCGATGTGATCGTTGTGCGCGCCGATCGCGACATATTCGTTCTTGAGCACCGGATCACTCCCCGGAATCATCGCGACGACGTTCCGCGCCCACTCGCTCGGCAATTCAATGAAGTCGAGCGACGCCGTCACGAGCCCGCCGGTACCGCCCGGAACGAGTCCGTCGATCGATGCCCGGTGGAACAGCTTCGCCGCGCCCTCGCGCGTCAATCGAAGCGTTGCCTGCGGAGCGAGCGCCGCGATCTGCTGCTTGAGGATGGTCAGGGAGTCGGTCGGTTCCGCGCCGCGACCTCGCCCACCGCCGCCGACGCGAGCCACACTCTGCGATGCGACCGTTGGCGTGTTGATCGCCGCGCGCTGCGCCGGCGAGAGCTCGTCGAGGTCGATCGTCGCGACCGCGATCGCATTCGCGAATCGCGACGGCGGCGCTCCGAATCCGAAGCCGCGTCCACCGCGAGCAGCGCCGCGTCCAGTGTTCAATCCCGCGGGACGTGGAAGGAGAACGACGAACTTCCCTGCCGCTTGCGCCGCCGTGATCTGCCGGGTCGTATCGCCGTCGACGCCGCCGAAGATGACCCGAACCGTGTCGATCGATCGCGGCGCGCGAGTCCCCGGAACAGCGACGAACTCTTTCTCCCACGCGATCGGATTGCCGTCGACCGTGAGCCGCGAATGATTCGTGAACTGCTTCGTGTGGAAGGGCAGCACTTGGAAGTAGGTGCCGTTGTCGCCCGCGGGCACGAGACCGAGCCGCTTGACTTCGTTCGCGATGTAGGTCGTGCCCTTGTAGTTGCCGACCCGTCCGACCTGCCGGCCCATCATCGAGTCGTCAGCAAATTGGTATAAGCGGATCTGCAGGTCGCGCGGCGTGATCGCGGCCGTCGTCGGCGCGGGCGCGAGCTTCTGCGGGTTGCCGTACATATTGAGCTTGGACGCTTGGGCGTGCGATACCGCGGGAAGGATCGCGGTAAGCGCCGCCGCGGCGAGCCAGTGAAGTCGACGCGGGGACATTCGTGCTCCGTCTTGTGAAGGAAAGCTGCCGCGCGTACGTAACGCGCCATGCGACACTCGGGCAAGGCCGCACTGCATCGCGTCCGGGCCAGTGCAATTCTCCCTCGCGCGGGTGTCGACACTTGGCCCGCACGCTTGCGGTAGGTGGGGTCCCGGTCTATGATCGATCTTCCCTGCCCAGACATCCCGACCATGATCAAACGCTCGCTCGTCATCCTCGCCGCCACCGCGGCCCCGCTGTTCGCGCAGGCAAACCCGAACATGAGCAACGCCGCTTCGCTGTTCGCGTCAGTTCGCGGCTACATCACACAGTCCGCCGCGGACATGTCGGAAGCGCAGTACAACTTCCGCCCAACTCCCGACGTCCGCACGTTCGGCGAATTGATCGGCCACGTCGCCGGATCGCAGAAAATGTTCTGCGCCATCGCGCTCGGCGAAAAGCCGCCGGCTGAAGACGCGGTCGAGAAGGCTGCCAAGACGAAGGCCGCGCTCGTCGCCGCGCTGAAGGAGTCGAACGACTACTGCGCGAAGGCGTATCAGCAGACCGACGACGCCACGGCGGCGATGGTCGACGTCTTCGGCGAGAAGCGGAGCCGTATGTACGTTCTCCTCGAGAACGTGACGCACGACAACGAGCACTACGGCAACATCGTGACCTACATGCGGATGAACAAGCTCGTTCCGCCGTCGAGCCGCCCGGGTCCTTCGGGCGGCTGACGTGCGAGGCATGCAGCGCCGGCTCGGAGCGCGGGGACTGATGACCTGCGCGCTCTGCGCCACGCTGCCGCTCGGCGCCTTCGGTGCCCCGCGATTAGGAAATGCTCATAGCCCCCTTCCGAGCATGGCGCCGCCTCGAACGCGGGTCGTCGTGCTTGGATCCGGCACGCCGAACGCCGACCCCGATCATTCCGGGCCCGCCGTCGCAATCGTTGTCGGAGCGGCCGTCTATATCGTCGACGCCGGGCCTGGCATCGTACGGCGCGCTGCGCTCGCGGCGAAAACCGACTCGATTCCCGCAGTCGCCCCGCCGAATCTGAATCGCGTTTTCATCACACATCTCCACTCCGACCACACGGTTGGATTGCCCGACCTCATCTTCTCACCGTGGGTCTTGGGTCGCAAAGCACCTCTCGATGTGTACGGGCCGCCGGGCACGAAACGCATGGTCGACCTTCTCGAGCAGGCGTACTCCGAGGACGTTCAGATCCGTCTTCATGGCGGTGAGCCGTCGAATACAACCGGCTACGCCGCGACGCCGCACGACGTGAACCCCGGCGTCGTGTATCGCGACAGCAACGTCACGGTCTCCGCGTTTGCTGTCGAACACGGACACTGGGAGCATGCATACGGCTACACGTTCAAAACCGCCGATCGGACGATCGTGCTCTCAGGCGACACACGTCCGACCGAGGCCGTCGTGAAAGCGTGCGACGGCTGCGACGTCCTCGTGCATGAAGTCTTTTCCGCCGAGCGCCTGCGCACGCGCGGCGCCGACTGGGAGAAGTACCACAACGCGTATCACACGTCGACCTACGCGTTGGGCAATCTCGCGAGGCGCGCGCATCCGAAGCTTCTCGTGCTGTATCACCAGCTCGGATGGGGCGATGATGACGCCGAGTTGGTGCGCCAGGTGAAGACGCGCTACAAGGGTGATGTCGTTTCAGCGCGCGACCTTGGCGTTTATTGAAGAAACGAAAGGCTAGGCATTCCGAGATTGGGCGTCCCGTTTCAGCTCGCTCGCAGATACTTGCACCCGACGTCCTGCGCGTGCAGCGCCGCGAACACGCCGGACGGCTGCAGGATGACGCCCTTCACGAGCCCGGCGACGGCCGTTTTCCGCGCGGCTTCCGGCGTTCCGCCGTCCTTTTTCGTCACGAGCGCGATCATGTCGTCGAACGCGAGATTGCACGCGAGCGCGACACCGCCCCGTCCAATGTACCTGTCGAGCGCGACGTCGTCGAACATCGCAGGCACTTCGCTCCGCGACGACGAGAGTAGCACCGGATTCCGATCGGTCGGCTGCTCGGTAACCGGATGAATGACGGTATTCGCCTTCGCGACGCCGTACGTATCCCAGAACGCCTGCGTCATGGCCAATGCGATTCCCTTGTGGCGCATCACGACCACCGGCGACAGATCCGACGGCGCGGCCTTTAGAACTTCCATATACTCCTGCGCCCAGAGTGACGCGCGCCATACGCCGTATCCGCTATCGATCTCGGGAACGTCGAAGACCGCCTTGTACTTCCCGGTGATCTTCGAGGTCCACGACAGATCCCAATCCTCGGCCGGCCGCGCCGCATGCGTCTCGAGCGCCCGAAACGCATTGCCGGAGAACGGCACCGTGGCCAACATCGCGCCCGTCGTGAGGCGCTCGATGAACTCGCGTCGATTCTGACTCATTGGGATATCCTGGGCGAAGGGTGGCATGCTGGCGTGATAGTACCTCTTTACGCTCGGTTCGTCACGTCCGCTTGGCCGAGGAGCCCGGAGCAATCGGCCAATGCAGCTGGCCGAATAGCCGGATCCTTACTTGCGCCCACCCAGACGAATACAAGATTCCGCCGCATGCTGACTTTCCTCCTTGCCGCCGCCACCGCCGCTACCGCGGCAGACAGCGTCGTTTATCCCGTGCTCAATCACGACCGCCCGTGCGGCACGATGGTCGTGTATCGGAACGGAGACTCCGTTCGGGTCCGCTACGTCTTCACCGACCGCAATCGCGGAACGCGCATCGAGATGCGGGAAGTGCTGCGCGACGACATGGTCGCATCACTGGAGAGTCGGCCGGTGCTCGCCGATGATCGCGCCGGCGAGCCGACCTTCCGCATCGAGATCGCCGGCGACTCGATCCGCCAGGTGTCGGCCCAACGCTCGTCGATCGAGAAGGTCGTTCCGGGCATTTACTACACGGCGACCTTCACGCCATTCGACCAGGTCCGCTTCGCTCGATATCTCCTCCGACAGCCGAATCACACGGCCAGAGTCTCCGAGAACACATCCGTCAAGCTCGAGATTCTTCGCGAGGCGACTGTCCCGACGAAGCATGGCAACGAGCGCGTCCGCCTCGTCTCGATGTCGACCGGCAACAGTCCGGCGCCGCAGCTCGTCTGGCTCGACAGCCGCGACGATCTCTTCGCGACGGCGATCAGCTGGTTCATGACGGTCAAAGCGGGCGCCGAACCCGCGCTGCCGCAACTGCGGAAGATAGAGATGGCGATCGACGATGCGCAGGCTGAAGCGCTCAATAAGCGTTTGCTAAAGCCGACGAGCGGGACGATCGCCATCACCGGCGGCGACGTCTTCGACAGCGAGACCGGCCGGATGCGCCCGCATATGAACGTCATCATCCGTGGCGATCGCATCGCCGCCGTCGGTCCGGCCGAATCGACGCCCGCGCCGAGCGGCGCCACCATCGTCGATGCGACCGGACGAACGGTCGTTCCGGGCCTCTGGGACATGCACGGCCACATGCAGGAGACCAGTCAACTGCTCCTCGGCGTCATGCAGCTGTCGCACGGTATCACCACGATTCGCGACCTTGGCTCTGATCCGGACGTCGCGATGTCGAATCGCGATCGATCGCAAGCCGGGAAGCTCGCCGTGCCGCGCGAGATCCTTTCGGGGTTCATCGACGGCCCTGGCGCGTGGGCCGGCCCGACGCCAAACATCGTTCGCACCGAAGCCGAGGCCCGCGCGTTCGTCGCGCACTTCGATTCACTCGGCTACAAGCAGATCAAGCTGTACAACCTCGTGCACCCGGATCTCGTGCCGACCTTCGCGGCTGAAGCGCACAAGCGCGGGATGCGACTGAGCGGCCACATCCCGCGCGGCTTGAGCGTTCCGGCGGCTGTGGGACTCGGCTTCGACGAGGTGAATCACGCCGCCTTCTTGTTCTCGACGTTCTATCAGGATTCTCTATACATCCCGACGATGCGCGCGTATTCGCTCGTCGCGACGACGGTCGCTCCGAACGTCGACGTCGACGGCGCGCCGATGACCGCGCTCATTCAAACGCTCAAGGCGCACAACACGGTCATCGACGGAACGTTCAGCGTTTGGATCACGAGCGCCGGGACGGGCATCGCCCAGGGCGTCGGCGCCGGGGTGCCGACCGACGCGCAGAAGAGCGACGCCGCGTATTTGCGTTTGCTGCGCCGCCTCTATGACGCGGGCGTCACGATGGTTCCCGGCACCGACAACCCGACTGGGAGCAGCTACAACGCGGAGCTCGAGGTGTACGAGAAGGCCGGCGTTCCCGCCGCGACCGTCCTGCAAATGGCGACCATCATTTCGGCGCGGGTCATGAAGGACGACAAGAACTTTGGCAGCCTTGCGCCGGGCAAAGTCGCAGACGTCGTCATCGTGAACGGAAAGCCCGCCGAGCACATTGCCGACCTTCGCAAGGTCGAGCAGGTGATTCGCGGCGGGCGTTTGTACGACGTTCAGGATCTCAGAGACGCGACGGGCCTCGCCCGCCGATAGGCTTCATCACTTGGTCGAGAACAACAACCGATCCGTGAGCTTGTCGGCAATCCCTTTCGCATCGGCCGAGTCGTCGTTCGTGAGGACGATGATCGTGGCCTTCTTGTCCGGGATGCGCACGAACGCGGACCGCTTGCCGCCGGGGGCGCCATAGGCGCTGTACCGTGTCACGCCTTTGTACGTGTCCGACTGCCACCCCTTGCTCGGATCGAACGATGATCCGTTGGCGCCGTCCGTGCTCCGCGCGTACGCCCCTGCCTCGAGACCGAGCGACAGGCGATACAGCTCGTCGACGTCGGACTGCACCTGGCCGTCCGCCGTCGCGTTGGTCTTGTGCATGCCGATCGGCGTCGAGATCCGCCGCGTGATACAGCTCTGGAACGGCGTCGCCTGCGGCTGATTCCCGCGTCCGCGACCACGTCCGGCCGCGGCAGCACTTTCGGGCGTGGCACCGCGCGCGTTTCCGCGCGCCGGCGGCTCCGGGATTTGCGTGCACATCGCGTCGAAGACCTCGGTGATTCCACCCATCGCGAACTGCGGAACGGTTGTCGTCGGCATGTACCGGGCCTGATCCGGAATCCCGTAGGACTTGTCGACGAGCACGGATCCATTTTGTGCCACCAGAACCGTCGCGCCGCCGAGTGACTGGTTTGAGTATTTGCTAAAGAGTGCGTCGACGAATTTGGCCGACACCGGCGACGAGTCGGCGACGCGCTTGATGACGTGCCGCGTTGCCAGATTGTAGGTGTCGCCCGGATACAGCGTGAGGAACGGCTTCCGCGGGTCGGTCGCATCCTTTCCGTTGTAGACGAATGCCTTGTTGCGGCCGACGATCGTCGCCGTATCGCCCTTCACGACCCACGCGGTGCCTTCGTCCTCGGAAATCGCCAGGAGATCCGGATACTTCGACATGATCGAGTCGGCGAGGTCCGGCAGACGCTCGCGGGCGACGACGTGTTGATCGATGCCCACGCCCTTCAGGAAAGAAAATCCCTTCTCGTACTGCGGGTGGTCCATGATGAAGTTGTCGTTCGACGGCGCGCCCCGAACGAGGAAGTCGCCGAGGATCGATGCGCCCGCCGACGAGCCGCCGACGACGCCTCCGCGAGCGAGGACATCATGGAAGCCTTGCTCCGTCTTCGTGCCGGCGTACGAGTTCACGAGATGGAACTGGCGTCCGCCCTCGAACCAGACGCCGCCCGCCTTCTTGAGGATCGCGGCAAATGAATCAGAGTCGGCGAGCTTTTTGTCCGTCGTGTGAAGCACGTAGATGTTCTTCGCGCCGGCCTGCTTCCAGCCGCGCGTTCCCGGCGCGTTCTGGGTGTAGACCGAATCGCCGCCCGCCGTCGGCACGTCGATGATCAGCGCATCCGGACCGCCGGCCGCCGCGATGAATCGCTGGTAGATCTCAGGACCCATGGCTCCGCCGCCGACGACGATGACCGTCCCATGGGCGGGACCGACCTTCGGCGCGCTCTGCGCCACGAGTGAATTCGCCGCAAGCATGGTTGCGGTCAGGGCTGCACGACGGGCGAACATGATGTCCTCTTCGAAGCGTTTTCTGGGGTGACAGAAGGTAGATCGCGGGGCAGTCAAGGGCGAGAATCGTCGACCGAAGGTTTGCGAGCGTCGCCGGCCCCTCTTTGATTTACGGAATGCCTCGCCATCTCGTTTACGCCGAAGGTCAATTCGGCTCGCCAGCCTCGAAGACCGGGAACTCGGTCATCCGATATTCCGCAGACAACGTCGTCGCCGTGCTCGACAGCACGCAGGCCGGCAAGACCGTCAACGACGTTTTGGGCTTTGGCGGCAACATCCCCGTCGTCGCATCGATCGATGACGCCATCTCGCTCGGCGCCGATTCGCTGCTGATCGGCATCGCCACGCACGGCGGCGGGCTTCCCCCCGACGTCCGGAAAGCCGTCAACCACGCGATCGATCGCGGTTTAGAGATCTGGAATGGGCTGCACACGTTCATCGGCCTCGACCCGGACCTGGCGACGCTCGCTCGCATTCGCGGCGTGAAGGTGCACGACGTTCGCCAGCCGCCCGATGACCTCCCCGTCGGAACGGGCCGAGTCCGTGAGGTCGATGCAACCGTGCTGCTCGCCGTTGGGACCGACGCCAACATCGGCAAGATGACGGTCATGCTGCAGCTGCGCACGGCGCTCGCGGCGAAAGGCGTGACGGCCGCCTTCGCGCCGACCGGGCAAACCGGGATCTTCATCGAAGGGTGGGGCCTCTGCGTCGACGCGGTCGTGGCCGACTTCATTGCCGGCGCCGCGGAAGCGGTGACGATGGAAGCCGCGACCGATTCGGACATCGTGCTCGTCGAGGGGCAGGGTTCGATCCTCCATCCGGGATATTCCGGCGTCTCGCTCGGATTGCTGCACGGAAGCCTCCCGCATGGACTCATCGTATGTCATCAGCCGACTCGCCGGACGTTCCGGCACAACGCGTGGCTCGAGATTCCGCCGCTGGCGGAAGTGATCGATCTCCACGAGCGAATGGCAGCGCCGCTGCGTCCCGCGAAGACGATCGGCGTGTCGCTCAACACGGTCGACATGTCGGAGGCCGACGCGCTCGCGGTCATCGAGAAGACGCGCAGGGAGACGGGTCTTCCGACGACCGATCCGGTGCGCTTCGACACGAAGCCGCTGGCCGACGCCGTGATCGCCTTCGATGCATCGCGCCGGGGAACCCCCGCGGCGGGGGCTCGCAAATGACGTGGCGCCGAGCCGCCCTGTTCGCGGCACTCGTGGTCGCAGCGTGTGGAGATCCGAAGGCGAAAGCGCTCAAGGGGCTGCACGGCGTGGCGCTCTCGCCCACGAGGCCGAAGCCGGACTTCACGTTGACCGATACCGATGGCCGCCCGTTTCATTTCGCGGCCGACACGCACGGGTTTGTTACGCTTCTCTATTTCGGATATACAAATTGCCCTGATGTCTGTCCGCAGCATCTCGTGAACATCGCGGGGGCGCTGAAGCGGATGTCGCCGTCGGACCAGCAGAAGGTGCGTGTCGTCTTCGTGACGACAGACCCCGCGCGCGATACGCCCGAGCGTCTGCGCGGATGGCTCAACAACTTCGACAAGCGGTTCATCGGGCTGAGCGGCGCCATCGACAGCGTCAATGCGATCGAGGCGCGCCTTGGGCTTCCGGAGTCGCAGGTCGAGCCGATGCCGACGATGCCGGCGGGACCGCATCCGGCGACATACGGCGTCGGCCACGCGGCGCAGGTGTTGGCCTATTCGCCGGACGACAGTCTTCGCACGGAGTATCCGAGCGGCTTCACGATGGACGACTGGGCGAACGACCTGCCGCGGCTGTTGAAAGTGACTCGTCGCTAAGCCACGGCAGCGAGCACAATCACAAGAGCGACGAAAGACCACGGCATTTGGCCACGGCATTTGGCCACGGCATTGCCACGGCATTTCCACGGCGTGACACCTTGAGCCTTTAACACGGCAGGTCTGCCGTGCTATGCCGTGCTATGCCGTGCTATGCCGTGCTATGCCGTGCTATGCCGTGCTAATGCCGTGGTCCTTTGCTGTTGCCGTTCAAGGGGTGCGGCCCTTCAACTGGTGTGGCCCTTCAGGCGGTGTGATCGACCGGCGCCTCGGCGAGGATGGCCAGTAGCGCGTACGTGGCCAGCCAATGCTCGCCTGCATAGTCTCCAGCAACATGTGGCAAGCTCGCCGCGACATGATCTCGAGCCGTGGCCAACGCGGTCTCTCGGCGCGGATCGCCCGCATCCCACATCGATGCCGCGAGACGCCAACACCACGCTCGGCTCAAATTCAACCCGTCGAGGTGAGCGATCTTTCCGTCGCTCCGGTCGCTGATCTTTGCCGGCGTGAACAACGTCCTGGGTTGTAGCTGCGCAACTCGCGGCAGGAATCTGTCGAACCACGCCCGCCACTCGTCGCGCGGGAGCACGCGCCGCATGCACTCCGCCTCGATCAGTGCCGACGACAGAAAATCGTCGCCACCAGGCTCCCAGGCCTGACAGTCGGCGTCGTTGCCATACCAACCCTTCGCGCTGTCTCTGAGCAGTCGTCCGAGCTCAGCATCGTTTGCGATTTCCGCATACTCCATCGACAACGCAATCGCAAACGCCGTGTTGAAGTGCGTTCCGACGCGAATCGGATACGTCGCCTTCGGTAAGAATTCCTTGAACCGATTGGCGAACTCCGTCGCCAACGGTCGAATGTTGGTAGCCCAGCCGCGCGCTTCCTCGCTCTCGTGACGCTCGAGCTCCGCCGATAGCATGAGCAGCCACGCCCAACCGTACGGCCGCTCGAAATGGCCGCGCGATGGCGGGCGGAGATACGCGATCTCGCCGGCGACCTTCTCGGTCGTCACCTGCTCGTCGAACAGCGCCCGAATCTTCGCGCGCTCGGGTAGCGACGGCACGAGGCGGTACAGCGTCGCCAACAGCCAATATCCATGCACGTTCGAGTGCCAGTCGAAGCTTCCATAGAAGATTGGATGCAGCCCGCTCGGCGACTCGAGATCTCCCGGCCCGTTCAAGACGTGATCGAGCTTGTTCGGATATTCCCGGCGCACATGGGCAAGAGCGAGCGACGCGAACTTGGACGCGATGGACTGTTCGATCATTTTCGGAAGACGCCGAGGTACATGATCGCGGTGTTCGCGATCAACAGGAGAATTGCGGTCGGGATCTGCACTTTGATGACCGCATTGTTGTCGGGCAGCTCGAGCAACGCGGCGGGCACGATGTTGAAGTTCGCAGCCATCGGTGTCGTCAGCGTCCCGCAAAAGCCGGACAGCATTCCCACGGCGGCCATGACGATGACGTTGCCCCCGAACTTGCCGACGATGAGCGGCAGGCCGATCGCCGCGGTCATGACCGGAAACGCCGCGAACGCGTTTCCCATGATCGCGGTGAACAGCGCCATTCCAACCGTGTAGGTCACGACGACGACGAGCGGCGTGTCGAGCGGAATCCACTTCTGCAGGATCTGCGCGATGAGTGGACCGACGCCCGCCAGCACGAACATCGCGCCGAGGGCGGCGAGTGTCTGCGGAAGCACGGCGGCCCAGCTGACGGCGTCCATCAGTCGTCTGGACTCGACGACCGGCGCGCTGAGCCGAGGCCGCAGCACGACCAGTCCGACGAGCAATGCCACGAATGTTCCGACGCCGAGCGAGATGAGCGTCACCTGTTTGGGATCGACGAGTGGCACGCCACCGACTTTCCACTTCTTGAATACAAAATTTCCCAACAACGTCACGGCGGGAATCGCGAGCGCCGGAATGAACAGAAGATTTTTCCATCGCGCCGCGCTCGCCTCACGCTCGGCACGGGTCGCCTGCTCCGGCGGCGCGGCTCCGAGTTTTCCGATCGTCATGACGAGCACCATGCCGATGACGATCACACCGTTCACGAAGTCCGGGAGATGCGTTCCCACGAGGTAGGAGATCGCGTACAGCCCCCAAAACGCCGCGTTGTTGTAGTACTTTCGGCTCGACCGGTCGCGCAGGTTCACGATGGCGACGCCCGCCAGCATCAAGCCCATCAACACATAGACGAATTCGAGCGTGATCATTCGTCGCTCGCCAGTGTTTTCGCGTTCGTCGCCGCGAGCGACCGATCGAGCAGCAAGAGACGAACCGACTGGATCACGAACGCGCAGATCGCGGTCGGTACCGCCCAGATCGCGAGTTGCGTCGGCTCGACATGAATGTTGTTTTGGTCGAGAAATCCGCGAATCAAGAGAATCGAGCCGATCGCGATGAAGATGTCTTCGCCAAAGAAAACGCCGATGTTGTCGACGGCAGCGGCGTTCGCACGAATCCGATAGCGCGTCTCCTTGCTCAACTCGCCGAGCTTCGCTTCGGCGGCGCCTTCGGCCATCGGCGCGATGAGCGGGCGAACCATTTGCGGGTGTCCGCCCAGCGATGTGAGGCCGAGCGCCGCGGTGATTTGTCGGATCGCGAGATACGCCAGTAGGACTCGGCCGGCGGTCGCGACGCGAATGCTCGAGATCACCGTCGCGGCGCGCTCCTTCAGCCCCGCGCGCTCGAGCATTCCAATCACGGGAATCGCGAGCCAAACGATGCCGACCGTTCGACTGTCGGTGAACGCTTTTCCGAATGACGCGATGACGTCGACGACGCCGTGTCCGGCCGCGAGGCCTGTCGCGATCGCTGCGGTGACGACGACCAGCAGCGGGTTGAGTCGCAGGGCGAAGCCCGCGACGACGATGGCAATTCCGATGAGTGGGAGCACGAGTCCGGAGCGCGAGGTCGTCAATTATGAGCGACGCCGCGCACCGTGACTAGCTCACGCTACATCTGCTGGACCGTGTAGCCTCGCGCGCGCAGCATCTCGACGACCCCCTGCTTACCGACGAGGTGCGCGGCTCCGACGACGACGAGTGCGTCGTCTTGTCCTTGCAAAAGCCTCTCGATCTTCGGCATCCACGATGTGTTGCGATTTGTCACGAGCGCGGCGAAGAGCGACGGTGAATCCTTCAAACCTTTGTTGAGCAGACGATCGAGCGCGGCGGCGTCACCGGTCTGCCAGGCGTCCTTGATCTCCATCAACATGCGCGCGGATGAATCCGGGCCAACGCTCTCGAGGACCATGCGCTCCTGATCGGCGGCGGAGATGTTGTCGAAGAGTCCGAGCTGCGCATCGACGGGCTCGAGGCCGACGGTCGTCTTCCCCATTTCGCGAGCGCGCACATTGAGCTGAGCGTCGACGCCGAATTGCGCAGAGAAGTTTGCGCGCTTCATCACGAGCTGCGTGAAGAGCAACGAGACGAACCACGGCTTGTATCCGTCGACCTGTTCCGCCGGAATTCCGTACGCATCGAGCAGCGTGTCGAGACGCGCGACGCCACCCGGTGAGAACTGCGAGTGGAGGGTCTTCCCTTTCGGATAGCTTGCTTTCGCGAACAGCTCGAAGGCCCGCATCTGGAGCGAGTCGATGCTGGTCTCGAACGCCACCGTCTTCGAGCGTTCGAAGACCGAGTCGACCACGCGCGGCAGCTTGCCGGCGTCAGGCGACAGCAGGTGAACCGAGCCGAGCAGAAAAACGGTTCCCCCGTTCGGTCCGGTCGCCCGGAAAAGCATCTGCCGGTCGTACTTCGGCGCAGTTGCATGCGCCGACGACGACTGAAGAGCGTGAGTTTGAGCCGGCGCACCGACAGCGGTGAACGAGAGGAGCGATCCGGCGAGCCAATACAGTTTCATGGTAGGATCAGTATGACGAGTTGCGCGGGCCTCTGGTAAAAGCAGTCCCATGGGTTCATCCCGCCCGCTGCTCCGGCACGGCCCCGACCAGCCGCACCGGGAATTGGAAAGACGTCACGGCGGCTCCGTTGGCTGCCGTCGCGCTCATGATTTCCCCCTCGAGGCACCGTGCGCAGAGGATCAGCACGAGATCAGGCCGCGGGACGTCGAATGCGTCGCTGTGGCTGTCGACGGTCGTTCGGATCTCGAAGCGGGACCCGTTCAATCGGCCGATCAAGCGAAGCGCCGGCAATCGACTCTGATTGAAGTTGTTCGGCGCGCGCTTGTGCGACTCACACGCGAGCATCAGCATGCGCATCGCGGCCAGTCGCGCGACCCACCAGCGGCCCCAAAAGGCCGCCATGCGAACCGGCGTGTCGACGATGATGTTGACGCGATGCGCCCAATGACTTCGAGTGAGCGCGACACTCGCTCGCAGCTCGGCCTCGACGTTGATAGGGCCCGCCTCATCGACGAGACCAGGAACAAGGCTCAACGCACCGCCGAGTATCTCGAGCGCGGAGTCCTGGTCGTGCACGACATCGTGGCCGGTGCTACGACCGTTCTGCATCTCGGCGAGAAACAGCGCGATGCGATCCGCCGGTCCAGCCCGATGCTCCTCATTGTCACACAGGGTGTTCAGATCCACACGTCTCCTCGACCGTCCGCGGCGCGACGAAAACTTTACATGGTGAACGGCGCGCACGGGTCCGTCCGTGATTCCGATCACGAGTGAGTATCGGCGAAGCACGGCGGGCGCTGCAGCCGGAGACCGGCGTCGGATCGTTCGACGAGCGGCGTTTCGGCACAGGTGCATCGAAACGATCCAGAAATGATCGAATGCACATGGCGCGTCGAATTGTTCCGACTCTTTGTGCGAGGAGTCACAGCCATGTCTTCACGTCGCACTCGCAACAGCTGGCTCATATTCATCGCCGCGGCAACCACGTTTCTCGGCGCCGCGGTCGTGACGGCCGGAGCGTTTAACGGCTAGCTTCGTTGGATGACGACTGTTCGAGTCGCAGTCATCCAAGATGAGCCGGCCCCGACGCTCTCCGAAGGACTCGCGCGCACGCGCGAGCTCACGACGTCCGCGGCGAACGCGGGGGCGTCGCTCGTGGCGTTTCCTGAGACGTGGATTCCCGGGTATCCCGCGTGGCTCGACGTCTGCCGCGACGTTGCGCTGTGGGACCACATGCCGGTGAAGCGCGTCTTCGCGCGCATGGCCGAGAACAGCGTCATCGTCACGGGCGATTCTGGCCGCGCGCTCGGCGACATCGCGAAGGACAACAACGTCAGCCTCGTCATCGGCGTGACAGAGCGGACCGAAAGCGATCGGGGTCGCGGAACACTTTACAATTCTCTGCTGACCTTTGGTCCAGACGGATCGTTGCTCAACCACCATCGCAAGCTCGTGCCGACGTACACGGAGCGAATAGTTTGGGGGAATGGCGACGCGCAGGGAATCACGGCGGTCGACACACCGGCCGGACGGGTCGGAGGACTGGTCTGTTGGGAACACTGGATGCCGCTCGCTCGACAAGCGCTGCACGAGAGCGGCGAGGACATCCACGTCGCGGTTTGGCCAAACGTTCCTGAGATGCTGCAGGTCGCCAGTCGGCACTACGCGTTCGAGGGACGGTGTTATGTGCTCGCGGCCGGATCACTGCTTCGCGCCGAGCATCTGCCAATGGAATTGGAGCCGCATCCCGACCGCGTGACGTCGCCGTCACAGTTCGTGTTGCGCGGTGGCAGCGCTATCATCGCGCCGAACGGCAGCTACGTCGCTGGCCCGGTGTTCGACGAACCGTGTATCCTGACCGCCGACATCGACCTCTCGAAGACATTCGAGGAGCTCATGTCGCTCGATGTCGCGGGCCACTACAGCCGTCCGGATGCGCTCGAGCTGCGGGTGACGCGCGTTCGCCACTGATCGGAAACGACGTTACCGAAGTGCGTCAGGTTCGCGTCATGCTCGTGAAGCACCTCACGCTATCGAACCTCGACTTCGCCCCGCTTCCCAACGAGCGTTGCAACCAACGCCGGCCTCGGCGCTCGAACGACCGGAAGCGTCGCGCTCACCGCCGCGATGTGAGTCGCCACTCTCTCGGCATCCGGATGCTCGCCGCGCAGCGCGCGCAAGCTCACGCCTCGCGGAGCAGTCGTCGCTGGATGCCGGCTCCGCCCCCAATCGATCAGAAATGGAACGAGGCCGTCGTCGATCATCACGTCCGGATTCGTGAGACGCCAGCGCAGCGTCTCACCCTCCGATGTCTCGCGCGAGCCGTGCGAGATCGAGCCGAGCACGACACCCGCGCGCGCGGCGTCTCCCATCACGCGCTCGACGTCGCCGAGCTGAATCGCCCACGTCACCAATCGCGGCGACGTCAGCGCATCGATCCCGAACCACAGCGGACGCGGCACGTTCGCTTGCGTGGGGTCTGGGGCGATGATCTCGAAGTATGAGAACTCTGATAGCCGAACGATCGCATTGCGCGTCCCTCGCCCGACATGCCGGCCGCCCGGCGCTGCGCGCACGCCGAGCGTCGCCTCGAGATCCGCGACCGTCGCCTCGAGATCCGGCGTCGCGTAGACGAGATGATCGAGCTCGCCGTCAGCCATCGATCTCAGACCGGAGGTGGGTTTCGTTCACCATAGATCGCTCGCTGGTGCCAATACGGGTACGCCGGTTGCCGATCACTCACTTTGTCGAGCCGCTCGATCTGTGCGGGCGACAGCGCGAAGTCTGACGCAACGAGACTCTCGCGCAGCTGGTCTACAGTCCGGGCCCCGATGATCATCGTCGATACTGTCGGCCGACGGAGCACCCAGTTGAGCGCGACCTGCGGAACGGTATGAGCAGTCTCGTCCGCAATCGCCTTCAACTCGTCGACGACATCGTAAAATTGCTCGCGCGGCATTCCAGGCCTCGTCCCGAGCGTTCCCACTCGGCTCTCCGACGGTGCGGCGTGGTCGCGCGTCATCTTTCCGCTCAGCTGCCCGCCTGCGAGCGGACTCCACACGACCGTTCCAATTCTCTGATCGGCTGCGAGCGGCATCAGCTCCCACTCGTAGTCGCGTGCCACCAGCGAATAATACGCCTGATGCGCGACGTACTTCGGCCAGCCCTTCTCACCGGCGAGCGCGAGCGACTTCATGAGATGCCACCCCGAGAAGTTCGAGCAGCCGACATAACGCACCTTCCCGGCCCGAACGACGTCGTCGAGGACCTTTAGCGTTTCCTCGACCGGCGTCAGCGAGTCGAAGCCGTGCATCGACCAGAGGTCGACGTAGTCGGTTCCGAGCCGGCGCAAGCTCGCATCGAGCGCCGGCACCAGATGGCGGCGCGACGATCCAACGTCGTCCGCCCCTGGTCCGGTCCGAAACGACGCCTTGGTCGAGATCAGCAGCTTGTCGCGACGCCCCTCGATCGCCTTGCCGAGTATTTCCTCGGCGAGCCCCGCGGAATACGAATCCGCTGTGTCGAAGAGCGTGACGCCCGAGTCGAGCGCGACGTCGATGAGCCGCGTGGCTTCGTCGACGTCCGTCTGTCCCCAGGCTCGATAGAACTCGGTACTGCCGCCGAACGTCGCCGTCCCGAAGCTGATCGCCGAGACCGTAAGGTCAGAGTCGCCGACGCGGCGGTATTCCATTCGGCTCGAGCTACTTCCCTTTCACCTTCGCCCACGAATCGCGCAGTGTGACCGTGCGATTGAAAACGAGATGCTCGGGCGTTGAATCGACAATGTCGCTCACGAAATACGCCGTCCGCTCGAACTGGTAGCGCGTTCCCGGCGGATCTGTCGCGACGCTCGGCTCGATCTTGGCGTTCGTTACGACGACGAGAGATTCCGGGTTGACGACGCTGAGAAAATCCTGCCCCTCGGGAACGTCGTCAGGATTCGGAACCGTGAAGAGCTTGTCGTACAATCGAAGCTCGCAATCGAGGCCGCGGGACGCCGACACCCAGTGAATCGTTCCCTGCACTTTGCGGCCGTCGGGCGAATCGCCGCCGCGCGTCGCGGGATCATAGGTGCATCGCAGCTCGACGACCTCGCCGGTGTCGTTCTTCACGACGTCGGTGCACGTGATGAAGTAGCCGTACCGCAAGCGGACCTCACGCCCCGGCGCGAGGCGGAAGAACTTCTTCGGCGGATCCTCCATGAAGTCGTCCCGCTCGATGTACAGCTCGCGAGAGAACGGAACCTTGCGCGAGCCCGTGAGTGGAACGTCGTGAGGATAGTATGAAGCGTCGAGCTCCTCGACCTGTCCTTCTGGGTAGTTGGTGAGAACGACCTTGAGTGGATTGGTGACGCACATGACACGCGGGACGCGCATGTTGAGATCGTCGCGAATCGCCGCTTCGTACGCGGCGAGCTCCGTCTGCTGCGGTTTCCGAGACACGCCTGCACGCTCGGCGAACGCGCGCAGGCCTTCCGGCGTCGCGCCGCGGCGCCGCATGCCGGAGACCGTGGGCATCCGAGGATCGTCCCACCCTGTCACGTACCCTTCGTTCACGAGACGCAGGAGCTTGCGCTTGCTCGTCACCGTATAGTCGAGCGCGAGACGCGAGAACTCCGTCTGCTCGGGCGGGTGCTCGAACCCGCACTCGTGCACGAGCCACTTGTAGATGTCGTTGTTGTCCTTGAACTCCAACGTGCACAGCGAGTGCGTGATCCCCTCGATCGCGTCCGACAGAGGATGAGCAAAGTCATATAGCGGGTACAGGCACCAGGCGTCGCCCTGCCGATAGTGATGCGCGTGGCGAATACGCAGCAGGATCGGGTCGCGCATGAGCATGTTTGGATGCTCCATGTCGATCTTCGCCCGCAGCACATGGGCGCCGTCGGGGAACTCGCCCGCCTTCATGCGGCGCAAGAGATCGAGATTCTCCTCGACCGACCGCTCGCGATACGGACTCCGGGTCCCCGGCGTCGTCACGGTACCGCGATTTTCGCGGATCTCCTCGGCGTTCTGCGAGTCGACGTAGGCCTTGCCCTTCTTCACCAGGAGTTCGCCGAACTCGTACAGCTGGCCGAAATAGTCGCTCGCGTAGAGCTCCGCGTTCCAGTCGAAGCCGAGCCATTTGATGTCGTTTTTGATCGCCTCGACGTACTTGATGTCTTCCGTCTCGGGATTCGTGTCGTCGAAGCGGAGGTTGCAACGTCCGGCAAACTCCTGCGCAATCCCGAAGTTCAGACAGATCGACTTGACGTGCCCGATGTGCGGAAAGCCGTTCGGCTCGGGCGGGAATCGGGTGGCGATCTGGCGGCCGAAACGGTTGGTCGCGACGTCGTCGGCGACCATGTCGCGAATAAAGTCACGGCGCACCGGCGCCGGCGCGGATGCGTCTGATGGCGAATGGGACACGAAACAGACCTGAACGGGAATTTGAAAGATACAGGCCGCCTCCCGGATTTTGCGAAATTCTGTAACCTTTCCGAAGGCAAGGCGTAATCCTCTGACCTCGTACGTCGGACACTCCCTCCCAGCCGTACCATGACGCTCATAAGCGCACGTGAGCTGACGAAGCGCTACTCGGGCGTCGTCGCTCTCGATTCGCTCACGGTCGACCTCGAGCCAGGCATCATCGGGTTCGTCGGCGCGAACGGCGCCGGGAAGAGCACGTTCATTCGAATTCTCTTGGGACTGCTGCCTGCGACGAGCGGCAGCGTCTCGGTGCTCGACATGGACATCGCGACCAACCGGATCAAGGTACGCTCGCTCGTCGGCTACATGCCGGAGCACGACTGCCTTCCGCTCGACGTGAGCGGCACCGACTTCGTGACGCACATGGGTCGCATCTCGGGACTGCCCTTCACCGCCGCGCGCGAACGCGCCGCCGAGATGCTGCGCCACGTCGGGTTGTACGAGGAGCGATATCGATTGATCGGTAGCTATTCGACGGGGATGAAGCAGCGCGTCAAGCTTGCCCAGGCCCTCGTGCACGACCCGCGGCTCTTGCTGCTCGATGAGCCGACGAACGGCCTCGATCCCGCCGGACGCGACGAGATGCTCGCGCTCGTGGAGCGCACGGGCCGCGAGTTCGGCATCGCGGTGCTCGTATCCTCGCATCTCCTCGGCGAGATCGAACGGGTGTGCGACTATCTGATGGCGATCGACGCCGGCCGACTGCGCTACGCCGGCCCCGTCTCGCGATTCACTGAAAAGACCGAGCGACTTCTTCTCGAGCTCGACGACGACGTGCCGGAATTCGCCGCCGGCCTCCGGGCCCGCGGCCTCGAGGTCGAGACCAATGGCCATGAGCTTCGAGTGGGCGTGCGCGACGAAGGCACGTACGACGTCGTCCGCGATCTTGCCGCTGATCTCGAGGCGCCGATCGCGCGAATGGAGATCACGCGCCATCGCCTCGAAGAGCTCTTTCGCGACGAAACATTGATCGGAGCGACGCATGGCTGAGGCACGCGCCGCCGGCGCCATCTACGATCTCGGATATCAGCAATACCGCGGAACGCGACTCGGCCGGGCGAACGCGTTCAAGAGTCTGTTCACGTTCTCACTTCGGACGGCGTTCGGCCTCGGGCGCGGCGCGCGCTCCAAGATCATCCCATTCGTCGTTCTGGCGATCGTGTTCTTTCCCGCGATCGCAACCGTGTTCGCCGCCGCGACCACAGGGTTTGTCGCAGCCATCAACTACGCCTTCCAGTTGCAGTTCACCGCATACCTGCTCGCACTATTCGCCGCCGCGCAGGCTCCGGAGCTCATTGTCACCGACCGACAGCACGGCGTGCTCTCGTTGTATCTCTCGCGACCACTCAGCGGGACCGACTACGCGATGGCGAAGCTGACCGCTCTGATCGGCGCGATGCTCGTGCTCACGCTCGGACCGATGCTCTTTCTGTTCGTCGGGAAGATTGGAATCGCCGCGGCACCGTGGGCGGCGTTCAAGGACGAATATCGAAAGCTCATGCCGATCGTCGGCGGCATGTTTGTCATCTCCTGCTTCATGGCGGCGATCGGGCTGTCACTCGCGTCGCTGGCATCTCGGCGAGCGTACGCGAGCGCGGCAGTCATTGGATTCTTCCTGCTTATGCCGGCGGTATCGTCGCTGACGCGCAGCGCATCGACCGGCGACATGAAGCGGTATTCGATTTTGCTCAATCCGCTGCTGGTCATCACCGGATTTTCGAATTGGCTGTTCGACATCGAAGCCAAGCGACGGACGGCAGTCGGACGCGCCGACCTCCCGGGCTCCGCCTATCTCTATGTCATCCTCGGCGTCTGCGTCGCCGGCGTGACGATTCTCTGGTGGCGCTATCGGCGGAGCGAAGCATGACATCGACGCTGACGAGAGAAGACACATCGGCCGCACCGGCGCCCGCGACGGCAATCGGTGCGCGCATCGTGCTTCGAAACGCGTCTCGCTGGTACGGCAACGTCGTCGCGGTCAACGACGTGTCCTGCGCACTCGGCCCGGGAATCACCGGTGTGCTCGGACCGAACGGCGCCGGCAAGAGCACGGTGCTGAACATGATGGCCGGCCTGCTCGCGCCTTCTGCCGGCGAGGTGCTCGTCGACGGCGCGCCCGCGGCGGGCCGTCCCGACGTCTACAAAACGCTGGCCCTCGTCCCCGAGCGTGAAGCGGTCCACTCGTTCCTCACCGGATACGAGTTCGTGCGAATGAGCGCGCGGCTGCAAAACCTGACCGACGTCGACGCGGCGACCCAGCGTGCGGTCGCGCTCGTGGAGATGGAAAGCGCCCAAAATCGTCGGGTCGGCACCTACTCGAAAGGAATGCGTCAGCGAATCAAGATCGCCGGCGCGATGGTCCACCAGCCCGACCTTCTCCTCCTCGACGAACCGTTCAACGGGATGGATCCGCGACAGCGGCTCCAGATGATGGACGTCATGCGCCGGCTCGCCGACGAGGGAAGAACGATCATCATCAGCTCGCACATTCTCGAGGAGCTGAACGATCTCGCGACCAACGTGCTGGTGATGGTCTCCGGCCGCCTTGCCGCGTCGGGCCATTTCCGCGAGATCCGGCGCCTCATGACGGATCGGCCGCACACCTTCACGATCCGGTCGTCCGATGACCGATCATTGGCCGCCGCGATTCTCGCCGAGCCGTCCGTGTTCGGCGTCGAGCTGACGCCGGCGGGCATCGTGCTTCGCACCGCCGATCGCGGGGCGCTCACGCGACGTCTGCCGCGCATAGCTCGCAACGCCAACATTCGCTTACTCGAGATTCGTCCAACCGACGAATCCCTCGAGAGCGTTTTCTCATACCTCGTCGACCGATGAGTGGACTGATCGATTCGACCGTCCTCTGGCTCACGTGGCGCCAGCTGTTCGCGCGACGACGGCTGTACCTCGCGGCGGCGTTTTCGCTGGCGCCGCTGCTCATCAGTGTCTTCTTTCGCTTTACATCGAACGATGTCGCGAGCGCCAGCGTTCCTTTCTTGACGTCGCTTCTCCGCGAGATCGTCATCGGCACGCTGCTGCCAATTGCGGCGCTCGTGTTCGGGACGACTGCGTTCGGCGGCGAGATCGACGACGGCACGCTGGTGTACCTGCTCGTCAAACCGCTGGCGCGTTGGCGCATCGTGCTCACGAAGTATTTGGTCGCGACCGCGTGCACGATGGCCGTCATGATTCCGGCGATCGTGCTGCCATGGCTGGTCGTCATGAACAAGGATCTTCCTTGGCAGTTTGCACTGGCGTTCCTCGCCGGATCAGCTGTCGGCGCGATCGTCTACTCCGCCATCTTCGTGACGCTCGGGCTCACCACTCGGCGCGCGCTCGTCATCGGGCTGATTTACGTCATCGGGCTCGAGATCGTGTGGTCGCGTCTGATCAACGGCATCAAATCGCTCAGCGTTCGCGAGTTTGCTGTCGCCGTGACGAAGCAGGTCGGCGAAGGCGCCGTTCAGATCACCGACACCGTCGTCAAAATGTCGACGGTGTGGACGATGGGAACGTTGCTGCTCGTCGCCGCGATCGTGATCGCGATTCGCTCGCTTGCCCGCTACGAGATCGCCGAGCGTCTGTAAGCACGTTGCCGAGGCAGTTTCGGTGTTGCTCAGCGCTTCGGGCCCGCCGGTGCGGCACTGATCGAATATCGAACGAGCGTTCGAAGCTGTTCGCCTTCCGCCTCGAAGCCCCAGAGATGCGTCCGATCAGCGGCGCGTGCGACGAACGTTCGAGGGACCGAAGCCACACCGATCGGACCTCCGGCAGGGTCGATCGCGAGCCACTGTCGATCCGCGCCGGCCGAGTGGAGCTCGAGCCAGATCGTCTTGTCGGCGCCGATGATGAGGTTGTCGACCGGCGGAAACATCGGCGGAATTTCCTTTCCAACGACGCCTCGAAGCTGCTCGACCGCGAAATCTCGCGAGCCGCGGACACGAGCCAGCGCGCTGTCGACGCTCTTCTTCGAGACGGCGATCAGCGTCGCAGGAAATTTCTTCGAGAAGACCGTGTCGCCTTTCTCACCGATGACCGTCACTCGATAGGTCGCGCTGTCGGCACCGCGAACCGCCTGTGAGACGATCGCGATTCGCGAGCCGTCGGAGGACACGTCCCAGAGCGTTCGTGGCGCGAACGGAACGCGATACACGAATCGAGACTGGCCCGACCTGCGGTCGATGACGCCGTCAGTCTTCGGAACGCGCGCGAGAGAGCGCTGAATCGACCCGTTCTCGTCCGTCCGCATGAAATACGTGTACGACGAGTCGTAGTCGGGCGTCGCCATGAACGTCTTTGCTTCGGCGGCGCGCACGAGCCAATCACCGTTCGGATACACAGCGAAGGTCTCGAAGCGCGAGAAGATCGGGTATTTGTGCCGGTCCGACCAGCTCGGTCGCACCATCGACGGCATCTCGAGACTTTTCGTGACCTTCCCCGTGCGATCCAGCAGTGCGACTTGCTGAAACGCCGGATCAACGACGATGGGCGTCGATCCCGACCACGCGAGACGCGTCACCGTCCGAATGTCGGGATCTTTGGCGAAGCCGACGACGGCCTTGAACGGCAGTGAGTGCCCGTTCGCGTCGAACCAACGGATCGCTCCCTGCGACTCCGGCGAGACGATGATCGCGCCCGATGGCGCGGGAAGAACGAAGGCGTTGCGCGCCGGGTTCGCGAGCGCGGTGTCGATTCGAAGATCCGCCGTCGCCTTCAATTGCGGCAGCTTCGCCTGTCCGTCGACGCGCGTCGCGGTTGAGCCGGCGAGCAGAATTCCTGTCGCGAGAGACAGGCCCTTCGAGGTGAGAGCGCGCATGCGCGTAGTACGCACGTGGCGTCCGCTGGTGTCAAGGCGACTGGGGATTGGGGACTGGGGACTGACGACTGGGGACTGACGACTGGGGACTGACGACTGGGGACTGACGACTGGGGACTGACGACTGGGGACGGGCGACTGGGGACCGGCGACCGGCGACCGGCGACCGGCGACCGGCGACCGGCGACAAAAGCCTACGCACAGAAACAGCGTTCACGCCCGTCATCCCAAACGAAGCGTGAGATCGCTCTCCTCATTGCAATCTCACGCCGAACGCAAGCGGAACCACAAAGTGCAGGATCTCACGCGGAGCCGCGGAGGCCGCGGAGAAGAACAGTGTCCTTGGGTCGTACTCGACAGCATGCAGTTCTCCGCGGCCTCCGCGGCTCCGCGTGACAACCCGGTTTTGCAGCTCTGGGGAACTGCCTCGCCGAGAGAGCGAGCCTTTCGGCGGCGTTGCTGACGCTCCGATCGCCGCAGGATGACCGCTGTCGCCCGTCCCCAGTCCCCAGTCGTCAGTCGTCAGTCGTCAGTCGTCAGTCCCCAGTCCCCAGTCGTCAGCCCACCTTGGCCCCGTGCCCGACGACTCGGCGATACAGCGCGAGATACTTCGACGCCGACTGCTCCCAGCCGAAATCGCGCGACATCGCCTCCTGAATCATTCCGAGCCAGCCGTCGGGCTCCTCGAACTGGCTCATCGCGCGCATGACCGCCCGCGTGAAATCCTCGGGCGTGTAGTCGTCGAACAGGAAACCGGTAACGCCGTCCTCGATCGTGTCCGCCAGTCCACCGACGCGGCGCGCGATCGGAATCGTCCCATAGCGCTGCGCGCGCATCTGGGTGAGCCCGCACGGCTCGTACTGCGATGGCATGAGACACATGTCCGCGCCGGCCAGCAATCGATGCTCGATGTCGTCGCTGAACTTCACATTCACCACGATTCTCGTCGGCGCGCGGTCGGCGATCGCCTGCAACGCCTCTTCATACCGCGGCTCGCCGGCCCCGAGGAAGATGAATTGCGCGTCGAACGCGAAATAGTTCGCGTTGCCAAGGATGAGATCGAGTCCTTTCTGTGCGACGAGGCGAGCGCTCATCGCGACGATCGGCATCTCGTCTGTGGGACGCAACCCGACCTCGCGCTGCAGCGCCTCGCGACACTCGATCTTCCCGGCGAGGTTGGCCACCGAGTATTTCGCGGGAAGGATCGGATCGGTCGCCGGATCCCAGGCAATCTGATCGATCCCGTTCGCGATGCCGATGAATCGATTGCCAAGCGAGATGAATACGCCGTCGAGACCAAAACCGCCGGCTTGTGTGCGAAGCTCGTGCGCGTGGGTCGGGCTCACCGTCGTCACGGCATCAGCAAACACTAAACCGCCCTTCAACATGTTGTACTGGCCATACCACTCGAGCTGCCGCCAGTTGAAAAGCGACATCGGAAGCCCGAGATCCTCGAGGGTCGACGGCGGAAAGTGTCCCTGAAACCCGGCGTTGTGTACGGACAGAACCGTCTTCACTCGCTGATATCGCTCGTCATAGGCGAAGCGGGTGCGCAGGTAGACAGGCGCGAGCGCCGTATGCCAGTCGTGCGTGTGCAGCAAGACCGGTGAATTGCCGGCAATGGTCGGCAGCGCGTGAAGCGCGGCCATCGAAAAGCACGCGTAGCGCCGCGCATTGTCGGAATAGTCCGAGCCCGGCGGCCCGTAGATCGCCGGACGGTCGAAGTACTCCTGGCTCTCGATGAAAAAGACGTGCGCGTTCGCGAGAGGATCGCCGGGCTTCTGCACGAGCCGCCACAAACGAACCGTCTCCGTCCTCGGCCCGACGTTGATGTCGAACGGCGGCCCGACGGGCTGAAGGTTCGGCGCGTTGTTGCGCGCGATGTCGTAGAGCGGCATCACGATCGCCGTCCACAGACCCGACGCCGATTGGAATCGCGCGAGGCTGTTCACCGCCTCGCCGAGCCCGCCGCTCCGCGCAAACGGCGCAAGCTCGGCGACCAGGTGCACGAGCTTCACCGGTTGATCGTCGGGCGTGCGCAGCGGTCCGTTGATGACGACGGACGTCGCGATCGGCGTCGGCTTTCGCGCTGCTACCGCGCTCGGAACCATTCGCAGTCGGATTAGGCGAAGCCCGTACGTATCGCGGTCAGCACACGATCGGCAAAGAGATCGACTTCATCGACAGTCGTGTAGACGTTCGGCGTGATTCGCATGCCTTGGAATTCATCGTTCACCATCGGTGTGGTGACGATATTGTGCTTCGACGACAGCCATCCTCCGAGCTTGGCCATGTCGAGCCCCTCGACGCTGAAAACGCCGATGGCGCCGCTCGACTTCGGTCCGATGGCCGTGATCATCTTCACGCGATCACTACTCGCAAGAAGCGTGTTCGCCCAGCGGTCCCTGAGGTAGCGAAGTCGGGCAATCTTCCGTTCGGGACCAATCCCTCGATTGAACGCGATCGCAACGGCGATGGCGTTGTGGTTCGCGGCGGGATGCGTGCCGATCTCTTCGTATTTCCTGATGTTCGATTCCTGTTCGACGCCGCCGGCCATTAGCGGCCAGATCGATTTGATCTTGTCGCGTCGAACGTAGAGGAAGCCGGTGCCGATCGGCGCATGCATCCATTTGTGGAGGCTTGTCCCATAGTAATCGGCGCCGAGCTCATCGCGCGTGAACGGGAAGTGCGCGAAGGCGTGTGCTCCGTCGACGAACACCTGGATGCCCTTCGGCTTCGCGAGCGCGATGATCTCCTGTACGGGAGCGATGTATCCGGTCATGAAGCTGATGTGCATGATCTCTATCACGCGCGTCCTCGGCGTGATGGCAGCGGCGATGGCGCTGACGTACGACTCGACACTCTTGACCGGCGTCTCGATCTTCACGGGCTTGAGGACGATGCCGTCACGCCGCTGGCGCTGCGTCCACGCGTTCCGCATGCGCGGATAGTTCTGCGTGGTGAAGATGACTTCGTCGCCGGCCTTGAGATCGATTCCGAAGATCATCGTCTCGTTGGCTTCGGACGCATTGCGCGTGATCGCCATCTCTTCCGGATCGCAGCCGAAATCCTTCGCGAGATCCCGTCGCACCGACTCGATACGCGGCTCGAGCACGCGCCACATGTGTTCGACGGGCAGCTCGTTCGAGAACTTGAGATCCCGAATCATCTGCTCGAGCACATGAGACGGCGCGGGACTGCAGCCGCCGTTGTTGAGATTGATCATCGTTCGATCGAGATCGAAGGCGCGCTGGATCTCGCGCCAATACGTCTCGTCTTCCGCAACCGACACCGCGCTTCGCGCACCCGCGATCGGCTCGGCGTTGATCAACTGCGAGAATGCGTTCGAGCGCATCACCGGGAGCGACACTCCGGCGCCGAGCACGGAGGACACGAAGCCGCGTCGAGTAGTCATTTCGCTAAGGTATGGTAGCCTTGGAACAGTGGCCAGACTGGGGACTGGGGACTGACGACTGACGACTGGGGACTGACGACTGGGGACTGACGACTGACGACTGACGACTGGGGACTGACGACTGGGGCGGGCGACGGGCGACAACGGCTTCCGTGTGGGACAGCCTTCCCGCACGTCATCTCCATCGCGGCGAGAGATTGCTGCCGTTAGCGCGATCTCTCGCCGAACGGCAAAGCGGAACCGCAAAGTGCAGATCTCACGCGGAGCCGCGGAGAAGGACAGTATTCTTGGGTCGTACTCGACAGCATGCAGTTCTCCGCGTCCTCCGCGGCTCCGCGTGACCAACCCGGGTTTGCAGTTCTGGTGAACTGGCTTGGCGAGAGAGCGATCCTTTCGGCCCGTCGTCAGTCCCCAGTCGTCAGTCCCCAGTCGTCAGTCCCCAGTCGTCAGTCCCCAGTCGTCAGTCCCCAGTCGTCAGTCCCCAGTCGTCAGTCCCCAGTCGTCAGTCCCCAGTCGTCAGTCCCCAGTCGTCAGTCCCCAGTCCCCAGTCCCCAAAGAAAATTCTCGTCGGCCCGCCCAGGCAGCCCTCCGGAAAACACAAGTCTGCAAGTAAAATTTGCATCGTGTAAGTTGAAGGATGCCAAAGACATGGGATACTCTACTCTGTAGAGTCCGCCACGCCTTTGTAGAACTTGGCGGACGCTACGGAATACGACTCGGCATCGTCGCGGCGGGCTCGGTGGCCGCCGTCGGCAGCCTGCATCACACCTCGCCGGTCGCACATCGACCAACCCTCGTTGAGGCCGTAGCAGAAGCGGCCTCGACAGCTCGGACCACTGATGCGGCCGTCGTTCTCAGACGGACGCCCAAGTCACGCATTGCTCCAGGCGGCTTGGATGCCGGACTCGAAGACGAACGGATCAGCTATTGGGTCGACAAGTTCTCGACGACGCTGAGCAGCGGCTTCGAGCGCTCGCTCACGCGGATGTCGAAATACACCGGCATGATCACGGCGAAGCTCGAGGCGAAGAAAGCCCCGCGCGACCTCATCTACCTCGCGATGATCGAGTCGCAGTTCAACCCGAAGGCGCAGTCGCCGGTGCACGCCGTCGGCATGTGGCAGTTCATGAGTGAGACCGCGAAACGGTTCGGGCTCACGGTCAGCCAGAAAGTCGATGAACGAAAAAATCCCGCCCGAGCGACGGATGCGGCGATCGCATATCTGTCGCAGCTCCACGACCGATTCGGATCATGGTACCTGGCCGCTGCTGCATATAACTCCGGCGAGGGAACTGTCCAGAAGGCGCTCGAGCGCGTGCTCGGACGAAAGACCGGAACCGACGCCGATTTCTTCAGGATCCTTCCAGTGCTTCCCCGTGAGACCCAGGACTATGTCCCGAAGCTCATTGCGTCCGCGCGCGTCGGCAATTCGCCGAAGACCTACGGGCTGACTGTCGGCAAACACTAGCGGTCGTCATCTTTCGCTCCACGAATCGTGTCGGCCGAAGCGCCGACACGAGACTGATCGCATCTCACCCCTCGCGCCCCGTCGAATCGTGAAGTCATCGAACGCGCGGACGATTGGCGCAATCGCGCTCGTCACGCTGACCCTCGCCTCGCACGTGAAAGCACAATCCGCCCCGAGCACAAAGGCCGCAACCGATCCGAACATGGCGCGCGCGCTTCGGTTGCTTCGAACGTCGCCCGTGATGGACGGCCACAACGATCTGCCGTGGCGAATCCGCGAAGACTCCGTGCATCCGCATGACGTCGACGCATATGATCTTCGCAAGCGCACACCGGGCATGACCGACCTCGCGCGACTCGAGCAAGGACATGTCGGTGCGCAGTTCTGGTCGATCTACATCCCGGGCGAGAAAGACGACCCTGCGTATCGGCCGAACGGCGCCGTCTCGAGCATCCCAGGCTACGCCCGCGTTCAGCTCGAGCAGATCGACATCGCGCGACGCATGATCGCGAAGTATCCCCAGCTCGCGTGGACGCCAAACGCGGACGCCGCCCGCGCCGCGATGAAGAAAGGCCAGATCGCATCGCTGCTCGGCCTCGAAGGCGGTCATGCGATCGAGAATTCGCTCGCGCTGCTGCGCGAGTACTACGAGCGCGGCGCGCGCTACATGACGCTCACGCACAACGTGACGCTCGACTGGGCGGACGCCGCGCTCGATACCGCGAAGCACGGCGGCCTCACGCCGTTTGGAAAAGAAGTCGTTCGCGAGATGAACCGGCTCGGCATGCTCGTGGATCTCTCGCACGTCTCGCCGGGAACGATGAGCGCCGCGCTCGACGTCACCGAAGCTCCGGTGATCTTCTCGCACTCCGGCGCACGCGCGCTGGTCGACCACAGACGCAACGTTCCGGATTCGATTCTCGCGCGTGTACCGAAGAACGGCGGTGTCGTCATGGTTCCCTTCGTGACCGCATTCGTGTCGGCCGCCGTGAAAGCCGACGACGACGCGCTCGAGGCCGCGACGGCCGAGGCAACCAAGCGTCATCCGAACGACGCGGCGGCGGTGAAGACGGAGGTGGATGCGTGGCGTGCGTCGCACAGACGTCCTCAAGCGACGATCAAGGACGTCGCCGATATGGTCGAACACGTGCGAAAGGTCGCGGGAATCGATCATGTCGGAATCGGCAGCGACTTCGACGGAATCACCGAGAACGTGGTGGGGCTCGAGGACGTTTCGAAATTTCCGAACCTGTTCGCCGAGCTCGCGCGACGCGGGTGGAGCGACGAGGATCTCGCGAAGCTCGCGAGTGGAAACGTGCTCCGCGTTCTGAAACAGGCGGAGGAGGTTTCGAAGCGGCTGCAGAAGACTCGGAAGCCGTCGAACGCGACGATCGAGCAGCTCGACAGAGGCGTTCGGCCGAAAGCCTGACGGCAAACCGTCGCTGGCAGGTCGGGCGTTCGCGAGCCCGTTGCTCTTCTATTTCACGGAGGGCACACCGCTCTGCTGAATGAGCTTCGCCACGAGCGCCGTCCACCCCGTCTGGTGCGAGGCGCCGAGGCCGGCGCCGTTGTCCCCGTGAAAGTATTCGTGGAACGGAATCAGATCACACCAGTGCGGGTCGTTCTGGAACCGATCCACGCCGCCGAAGACCGGCCGCCTGCCGTCGTGCTGTACGAAGATTCCAATGAGTCTTCTCGAAAGCTCGACGGACACTTCCCACAGCGTCAGCATTCGGCCCGATCCGACGGGATATTCGACCGTAAAGGTCGGGCCGTAGTACCAGTCGAACTTCTGCAGCGCCTCGATGATCAGGTAGTTGAGCGGGAACCACACCGGGCCGCGCCAGTTCGAGTTTCCGCCGAATAACCCGCTGCGCGACTCGGCCGGTTCGTAGTCCACCTGCCCCAAATTCACGCCATCGACGTTCAACGAGAACGGATGCTCGGCGTGATAGCGCGAAACCGAGCGCAGGCCGTGCGGCGACAGGAACTCGTGCTCGTCGAGCATGCGGGCGAGGATCGCGCGCAGCCGTGGCGCACTGACGATCGCAAACAGCCTTCGGTCTTTCTCGCCCATGCGAGTGACCGAGGCCGCGTCGCCCACGAGGTCCGCGCGGTTCCGCAGGAACCACGTGAGCCGTTCCCGAAAGCCCGGGAGCATCTCGAGCAAGTCCGGATCGATCGTCTCGACCGCGAGAAGTGGAATGAGCCCGACCATCGAGCGAACGCGGATGTAGGTCTTGCTGCCGTCGGGCAACCGCAGGAGGTCGTAGTAGAAGTCGTCGTCGTTGTCCCAGAGGTCCGAGTCATCTTCGCCGACGGCGGCGGCGCGATCGTTGATCGCGTGCGCGATGTGAAAGAAGTGCTCGAGGAACTTCGTCGCGACGTCTTCGTACGCCGAGTCGTGCCGGGCAAGCTCGAGCGCGATGGCGAGCATGTTGAGGCAGAACATCGCCATCCAGCTCGTGCCGTCGCTCTGATCGAGGCGCGCGCCGCCGGGCAGCTGCTCGCTGCGATTGAAGACGCCGATGTTGTCCAGCCCCAGGAAGCCGCCCTGAAAGACATTCTTCCCCTCGGCGTCTTTGCGGTTGACCCACCAGGTGAAGTTGATGAGCAACTTGTGAAAGACACGCGAGAGAAACTCTGTGTCGCCAACGCCGGTCGCCTTCCGCTCGATTTGATAGACGCGCATCGCCGCCCAGGCGTGCACGGGCGGATTGACGTCACCGAACGCCCACTCGTACGCCGGGAGCTGTCCGTTCGGGTGCATGAACCACTCGCGCAACAGCAAAACGAGCTGCGCTTTGGCGAACTCGGGATCGATCATCGCGAGCGGGATCGTATGGAACGCGAGATCCCACGCCGCGTACCATGGATACTCCCACGTGTCGGGCATCGAGATCACGTCGTGGTTGTTGAGATGCGTCCACGAGTGATTGCGCCCGTTCCATCGAACCTCCGGCGGCGGCGGACTTGCGGGGTCGCCGCACAGCCAGGCTCGGACGTCGTAGTGGTAGAACTGCTTGCTCCACAACAACCCCGCGAAGGCCTGGCGCTGCACCAGACGCTCGTCGTCCGAGACCTCTTCGGCCGCGAACGGCCGGTAGAATTCGTCGGCCTCCGCGCGGCGCCGCGCGATGATGTCGTCGAAGTCCGGCCCGATCGCGTCCTTCCCGTTGACGTCGGCGGAGAGCCGCAGTCGAAGTGATTTGCTTTCACCAGGAGCGAGGGTGAGTCGGTAGCGAGCGGCCGCTTTGGTTCCCTCACGCGCGGGATTCACCGCTTCGCGGTGGCCGTTCACGACATACTCATGGAACGCGTCCTTCACGTACGGCGAGTGATTCGGCGATTCGAAGAGCAGACGCGCGTTCGTCTCGTTGTCCGTGAACAGCAGCTCCGGAGCTCCCTCGCAGGTCAGATGGTAGCGTCCGAGCGTTTCGTGCTCCGCGAGGATCTGCACAGACTGATCAGCCTCGGGGAGCACTGTGAGCGATGGCTTGTACCCGCGCACCCCCCACGACCAGCTGTTGCGAAACCAGAGCGTCGGCAGCAGGTCGAGCGTCGCGGGCTCGGGGCCGCGATTCGCGACGCCAATGTGAATGAGAATGTCGGTCGGCGAGCCCTTCGCATATTCGACGGTGACGTCGAAATACCGATCGTCGGCAAATGCATCGGCGTCGAGCAGCTCGAACTCGGGATCGTCCTTGCCGCGCCGGCGATTCTCGTCGAGGAGCCGCTGATAAGGAAACGCTCGTTGGGGATATTTATATAGCGCACGCATGTACGCGTGCGACGGGAGATTGTCGAGATAGAACCAGTAGTCTTTCGCGTCCTCGCCGTGATTTCCCTCGGGACCAGAAAGACCAAACGGTCGCTCTTTGAGGAACGCATCTTCGCCGTTCCACAACGCGATCGCAAAGCAGAGCCGCTGCGCGTCGTCGCAGATGCCGAGGAGCCCGTCTTCGTTCCAGCGATACGCGCGACTTCGGGCATGATCGTGCGGAAAGTAGTTCCATGCATCGCCGTTCGCGCTGTAGTCCTCGCGCACCGAGCCCCACGCGCGCTCGGAGAGATAGCTGCCCCAGAGGCGCCACGGCGTTGGATCAGAGAGTCGAGTGGATTCGGACATGTCGGGGTCGGTGGACGGCAATCCGGCGAACCGGCGAACCGGCGAACCGGCGAACCGGCTGACCGGCAACAGCCTTAAGGTCAGTGCCGGATTGCCGGATTGCCGGATTGCCGGTTTGCCGGATTGCCGGATTAGTACATCGTCACCTGCTGAGTAAGGCCGCCGTCGACGTAGTACGTACTACCGGTGACGTACGCGGCCTCGTCGCTCGCCAGAAAGACCGCGACCCCGGCAACGTCGGCAGGCGAGCCGAAACGGCCGAGCGGGATTTCGCTCACCGCATTCTTGTATGCGACCGGATCGTCGAGCACCGATTTATTGATCGGCGTCGCGATCGCGCCCGGCGCAATGTTGTTCGCCGTGATCGCGTACGGCGCGAGCTCGATGCACAGATTCCGCATCAGCATGCGAATCGCGCCCTTGCTCGCGCAGTACGACGTGTATCCCGGGAACGTGATGTCCTCGTGAACGGAGGACATGAAGATCAGACGCCCGCCACCCCCCTGCTTGACCATCTGGCGAGCACACGTCTGCGCCACGACGAACGACCCGTAGAGATTGACGCCGAGCACACGGTTCCATTCGTCGTCCGTGGTGTTTAGAAACTCGCGTTTGATCTCGATTCCCGCGTTGTTGATGCAGATGTCGACGCGACCGAGCTCGTTCACGATCCGCGCGACCATCGCTTCCACCTGGTCGCGCTTCGAGACGTCCGCTTCGACGGCGATCGACTTCGTGCCGAACTTGGCGGCGGCCGACTCCGCCGCCTCGCGATCGGCCGGGCTGTTCGGCCGATAGTTCACCGCGACACGGGCTCCTTCTTCGGCGAACCGCGCCGCGACACCGGCGCCGATGCCGGTGCTCGCACCGGTGATGAGGGCAACCTTGTCTTGCAGTCGCGGCATGAGAGTCCTCGGAGCAATCGTTGGCGAACGCGTCACTTCGCGCTCGCGATTTACGTCTCTCAGGCCTCGCGCGCAATCGGACGCGATGTGTCTTTATGCTCGGACGGCGGCCGATTCCTCGAGGGACCGTCGGGCGTCGGCGACAATCTCATAGCTCCGAAGGCGCGCTTCGTGGTCATACATCTGCGACGCGACGATGAGCTCGTCGGCTCCGGTCCGCGCAATGAAGTCGCCGAGTGCGTGTCGAACACTCGTCGGCGAACCGACGACCGCGTGACTGAGCACCGAGTCGAGTTGAAGCCTGTCGAACGGCGTGAGGTCCGCCTCGAAGTCGCGCGATGGAGGAGGAACTTGCGTCGGTCTGCCGCGACGAAGGTTCACGAAGGTCTGTTGAAGCGAGGTGAAAAGCCAATGCGCCTCGTCATCCGTATCGGCGGCAACGACCGTGAGCGCGAGCATCAGATGTGGGCGATCGAGAAACTCTGACGGAGTGAATCGCGCCCGGTAGATCGCGCTCGCTTGTGACAGAAGGGCCGGCGCAAAGTGCGACGCGAACGCGAACGGCAGTCCCATCGCGGCCGCGAGCTGCGCCCCGAACAGGCTCGATCCGAGAATCCAAATCGGAACGGTCAGCCCCTCCCCCGGAACGGCATGCACGAGCTGTCCCGAGCTCGGCTCGCCGAAAAATCCGATGAGCTCCGCGACGTCTTGGGGAAACGTGTCCGCGGCGGAGGGAGCTCGTCGGAGTGCGCGAGCCGTCGTTTGATCAGATCCCGGAGCGCGGCCGACTGCGAGATCGATACGGCCAGGAAACAATGATTCGAGTGTTCCGAACTGCTCGGCGATCACCAGCGGCGAGTGGTTCGGCAGCATGATGCCGCCGGCGCCCACGCGGATCGTCGATGTTCCGCCGGCGACGTGCGCAATAACGACGGAGGTCGCGGCACTGGCGACGCCCGGGATGCTGTGGTGTTCGGCGAGCCAGAAGCGCTTGTACCCCCAGCCTTCGGCGTGCTGAGCAAGGTCCAGCGAGTTCTTGAATGATTGGGCGGCTGTGCCGCCTTGGACGACCGGAGAAAGATCGAGAACTGAAAACGGAATCATCCCGAAGGATACTGACGCATGACATCCCAACCCCTCGGGGATGACAGGAGAGCTGGTCAGCCCACTGGCCGGCCCGCTGAGCGCGCGGGACTTGCCGCGCCGCCGTCCGCGGTCGATGATAGGGCCGCCCAGAGAGGAGGAAGGTCAGTGTCAGGAACCCGGCCGCCTACCGACGTCTCGAATCCGCAGTACTACCATAAAGTGGTGGACTGCCAGTGGGCCTGCCCCGCCCACACCAACGTTCCGGAATACATCCGGCTCATCGCGCAGGGACGCTTCACCGAGTCGTATCTGCTCAACCGCGAGTCGAACGTGTTTCCGGGCATTCTCGGGCGGACGTGCGATCGTCCCTGCGAGCCTGCGTGCCGCAGAGGCCGGGTCGACGGAAAACCGGTTGCAATCTGCCGACTGAAGCGCGTCGCGGCGGATCATCGCGATGACATCAGCGAGTATCTGCCGAAGATCCCTGATCAGAAAAATGGAAAGCGCGTCGCGCTGATCGGCGCCGGGCCATCCTCGCTCACGGTCGCGAATGATCTCATGCCACTCGGCTACGAGGTCGTAATTTTCGAAAAGCTCGCCGAGCCGGGCGGCTTGATGCGGATCAACATTCCGTCATTTCGATTGCCGGCGTCGGTGCTCGACGAGGAAGTCGGCAACATTCTCGGAATGGGCGTCGACATCCGGTACAACGCGCCGGTGACGAGCATGCGCGATCTGCTCGCGCAGGACTGGGATGCGGTGTTCGTCGGCAGCGGCGCTCCAACGGGGAAAAATCTCGACATACCGGGGCGCGCCGACGCATCGGCCAACATTCACATCGGCATCGAGTGGCTGGCATCGGCGCACTTCGGGCACATCGAGCGCATCGGCGAACGCGTCGTCATCATCGGCGTCGGGAACACCGCGATGGACTGCTGTCGAACGTCGCGGCGTCTCGGCGGACACGATGTGAAAGTCATCGCGCGACGGTCGCGAAAGTACTTCAAGGCGTCCCCCTGGGAGTTAGAGGATACTGAAGAAGAAGGCGTCCACATCGTCGAGAATCACGCGCCGAAGCGTTTCGTGCTCGAGAACGGAAAGCTCGTCGGCCTCGAGCTCGACGTGCTGCGATGGTCGGAGGAAGGCGGGAAGCAGAAGAGCGAAGTCGTCGACAGCGTCGTTTTGCCGTGCGATGACGTCATTCTCGCGATCGGCCAAGAGAATGCCTTTCCGTGGATCGAACGAGACATCGGCATCGAGTTCGGGAAAGACGGAATGCCGGTCGTCGACAAAGCGACGATGCAGTCGTCGCGAGCCGGCGTGTTCTTCGGCGGCGACGCCGCGTGGGGTCCGGAGAACATCATCTGGGCCGTGGAGCACGGACACCAAGCCGCGATCTCGATCCACAACCACTGTCAAGAAACGTCGCTCGCCGATCGGCCGTCGTTCGGGATGAACCTCATCAGCTCGAAAGTGGGAATGCACGCGTGGAGCTATAGCAACGACTACAGCTCGTCGCCGCGCACGAAGATGCAGCACGAGGAGCTGACGCGGCGCTTCTCCGCGTTGAACGTCGAAGTGGAGCTCGGATTCAGCGCATCGGACACCGCGAAAGAGGTCGAGCGATGTCTCAACTGCGACATCGAGACGCATTTCACGACGAGTCTTTGCATCGAGTGTGATGCATGCGTCGACGTGTGTCCGGTGAATTGCCTGACGATCGCAAACGACACCGCGGACGACTTCGACCTTCGCGCGCATCTCTCGGCACCGGCGACGAATCCGACGCAAGCGCTCTACTCGTCGTCGCCCCTCCCCCAGACAAAGCGAATCATGGTGAAGGACGAAGACGTGTGTCTTCACTGTGGGCTGTGCGCCGAACGCTGTCCGACGGCCGCGTGGGACATGAGCAGATTCATCCTGGAGATTCCGTACGCCGGGCGACCTGCCGGCAACGGCAAGCACGCGGCCGGATATCGAAGCGCGTTGGCGCCGCGCGAGACGGTGCGCAATGCCTGACTCCAGAGCGACAATCCCTGGCGTCGGGCTGCCGGCCGGCGTGAACGACTTCGCGTTCAAGATGGGGACCGTGAATGGCACCGGTTCCGCGAGCGCGAACACACTGCTCATGCAGGCGATCTTCCGTATGGGCATTCCGGTGTCGGGAAAGAACGTCTTTCCGTCGAACATCCAGGGACTCGCGACGTGGTACGAGATCCGCGTCAGCAAGAACGGCTACACCGCCCGTCCTGCGAATGTCGATCTCGTCGTCGCACTGAACACGGCGACGTATGCGAAGGACGTCGCGGCGGTTCGTGCCGGCGGCTTTCTGCTCTACGACTCGTCGTGGCCGCTCGACGTCGCACTCGTTCGCGAGGGCATCACCATTCTGGGAATTCCGTTCGGGCAGCTATGCGTCGACAATTTCGAGGGGGACAGAAACCGCACGTTGCTTCGGAACATCGTGTACGTGGGATCGCTCGCAGCGCTCCTCGAGATCGACATGGAGATCATCGGCGAGCTGCTGCGCGAGAAGTTCGCGAAAAAGAAATCGGTGCTCGACGCCAACTTCCGAGCGATTCAGCTGGGGTATGACTACGTCAAAGAACACTACGACTGCCCGCTGCCGTTCCATCTCGAGAAGATGGACGAGACCAAGAACAGCATCCTTCTCGACGGCAACTCGGCGTGCGCGCTCGGCGCCGTCTACGCCGGGGCGACCGTGGGTGCGTGGTATCCGATAACGCCGTCGACGTCGCTCATGGAAGCGTACAAGGAGTATTGTGAGCGTTTTCGAATCGATTCCGAGACGAAGAAGCGCAAGTATTGTCTGATTCAGGCGGAGGACGAGCTCGCGGCGGCCGGAATGGTGATTGGCGCCGGTTGGGCAGGCGCGCGCTCCTTCACGGCAACGGCCGGTCCGGGCATCTCGCTGATGAGCGAGTTCATCGGACTCGCGTATTACACGGAGATTCCGGGTGTCTTCTTCGACATTCAGCGCACCGGACCATCTACCGGAATGCCGACGCGTACGCAGCAGGGCGACTTGCTCTCCATCGCGTATCTGTCGCACGGCGACACGAAACACATCGTGCTCTTCCCGGCGAATCCCGAAGAGTGCTTCTATCTCGCGGCTGAAGCGTTCAATCTCACGGAGCGCTTTCAGACGCCCGTGTTCGTCGTGTCCGATCTGGACATCGGCATGAACGATTGGATGTGCGCGCGTCTCGAGTGGGACGACAGCTATCGCCCCGACCGCGGCAAAGTATTGAGCGCCGAAGAGCTCGAGAAGATTCAGAAGTTCTCTCGGTATGCCGATTCGAATGGCGACGGCATCGCCGCGCGAAGCTTGCCGGGCGTGCATCCAAAGGGCGGCTACTTCACGCGCGGCTCTGGGCACGACAAGCACGCGACCTACACGGAGGACGCGGCGGACTACCAGGAAGTCGTCGACCGGCTTGCGCGAAAGCTCCTCACCGCGGCGAGTGCGGCGCCTGCGCCCGAGATGCACCTCGAGAGCGCACAGCGCACCGCGGAGATCGGGATTGTCTCGATCGGCGGGTGTCACGCGGCGGTATTGGAGGCGGTCGACCGCCTGCGTCATAACGGACTGTCCGTCGACTACATGAGAATTCGCGCATTTCCATTTGCGCCGAGTGTGCGGGTGTTCGTCGAATCGCACGAGCGGTGTTTCGTCGTCGAGCAGAACCGGGATGGGCAGCTGCGGTCCCTGATCGCGATCGAGACCGGGCTCGCGAGAGATAGCATGATCTCGATTCTCGACTATGGTGGACTACCACTGACCGCGGATCGCGTGGTCGCGGGAGTGATGCAGCAACCCGTCACGACATTTGGATCTCCATCGGGAGCGACTACGGAACGGCAACATCAATCCACGGCATAACACGGCATTCCACGAGATGTACACGGCATGACACCGCGCTCGCGTCGCTCGCATCAGGATGACGTTCAATGACATCGATCACGAAACCGCCCGTACGACACCCGTCTCTCCCGAAGAACTCGCTCGGTCTCACGAAGCGCGACTACGAGGGCGCGATGTCGACGCTCTGCGCGGGATGCGGACACGACTCCGTCACCGCGGCGTTGGTGCAAGCGTGCTGGGAGCTCGAGCTGCCGCCGCATCGCGCCGCGAAAATGAGCGGCATCGGATGCTCGTCGAAAGCGACCGCGTACTTCATGCGCCAGTCGCACGGATTCAACGGAGTTCACGGACGAATGCCGTCACTCGCGACAGGTGCGAATGCGGCGAACAAAGATCTCGTCTACATCGGCATCTCCGGTGACGGCGACTCGCTCTCGATCGGGCTCGGCCAGCTGTGCCACGCGATCCGTCGCAACGTGAACGTGGCATACCTCCTCGAGAACAATGGCGTCTACGGGCTGACCAAGGGTCAGTTTTCGGCGTCGGCCGACATCGGGTCCAAGTCGAAGCGCGGTGAGGCGAACGTTCAGCCGCCGATCGATCCGATCCTCCTCGCACTGAGCCTTGGCGCGTCGTTCGTTGCACGAAGCTTCTCCGGAGATAAGGCGCAGCTCGTTCCCATTCTAAAGGCAGCTGTGCGACACAACGGCTTTGCGCTGATCGACATCATCTCACCGTGCGTGAGCTTCAACGATCACGACACGTCGACGAAGAGCTATCGGTACACTCGGCAGAAAGCGCACGAGCTCGCGCCGGTCGACTTTGTGCCGCTTCGCCGTGAGATCACTGCCGATACCGGTGGGAGCAATGCAGTGAGCGTGACCATGCACGACGGAAGCGTCGTCCGCTTTCGGCGCGTCGCATCCGAGTATGATCCGACGGATCGTGACGCCGCGTACGCCCATGTGCGCGAGCATCAGATGCGCGGCGAGATCGTCACGGGCCTTCTCTACATCGACGAGTCTGCCGCGGACATGCACGGCGTCAGCGGCACGGTCGATCGGCCGCTCGTCGATGTCCCGTTCGAGGAACTGTGCCCTGGGTCGAGCGCGCTTGCAGAGTTAATGGACGAGTATCATTGACGACGAGCCTGCCATTGCTGAAGAAAACTCTTGTCTCGTCGCTCACCGCGCTCTGCGTCGTGAGCGAGCACTCGTGGCACAGTTCCCATCGCCGGCCGAATCGGCGTCGCGACCAGCGCGCTGCGGCGCAGGCATCCCCGATAGCGAAACGCGCGGCTATGTCCCCCTTCCGCGCGGTGACGTGTTCTGCCCGCTCATCGCCGACCCGAAGTCGATGACGTCGTTCGTCTCATACCTGCGTGGAGATTCCGCGAACTTCGCGTCGGAGGTCGCGTCGGTTGGCGTCGCCGACCTCTTTGGCCTGTTTCGCTTCAGCGGCTCGCGTCCAGGCGACGGTGTGCAGCTGAGCCTCGCCGGCGGCGTGTTCGCGCAGTTCGACCTCGGCAGTGCGTCGTACGATTTGATCAATGCGGACTATCTGATCGGGCTGCCGCTCACGATTCGGTCAGGTGCATTCTCGGCGCGCCTCCGCGTCTATCATCAGAGCTCGCACCTCGGCGACGAATTTCTGCTGCGCAGCAATCACCCGACACGCGAGAACCTGTCCTTCGAGGCGGCCGAAGGAATCTTGTCGGAGGATCTCGGTCCGCTGCGAGTGTATGGCGGCGGCGAATACTACATCGCGCGCGAGCCAAACGATCTGCCGAATCAACTCGCGCATGCCGGCGCGGAGCTCCGGCCGTCGAGTGGCCTACGGTTCGGCTCAATCGGCACGGCGCGATTGATCGCCGGGGGAGACGTCAAGGTCGTGAAACCCGACGCGAAGTGGCAGTATGGGATCAGCGCGCGCGCCGGGCTCGAGATTGGCCGTGGCCGAGAAGGCCCCGAGCCGAGCAGGCGGTGGAGTATCATGTATGAGTTTTATAATGGCCCTTCGCCGTATGGACAATTCTTTCAGAGCGACGTCCGCCTGATGGGCGTCGGAGTCTACTTCTCGCCCTGACACTCGGCCCGGCAATGCCCGCGACGTTTCTGACCGCCGAGTGGCGATATCTCGCGATGCTGAACTATCGGGTGAGTCCGAGTCTGCTGTATCCGCTCGTCCCGCCCGGAACGGAGCTCGATCTCTGGGACGGCGTCGCCTACGTCAGCGTCGTTGGATTCAAGTTTCAGCATACCCGACTGTTCGGCATCCCGGTTCCGTTTCACACGAACTTCGAGGAGATCAATCTCAGGTTCTATGTGCGGCGCGAGGTCAATGGCGTCGTCCGGCGCGGTGTGACGTTCATCCGTGAGCTGGTCCCGCGCGCTGCGATCGCCGCGGTCGCGAAGCTCGCGTACAACGAGCCATACATTGCGCTGCCGATGCGACATCACATTCGCGAATCAGGAACGAGCGACGCGCCGGTGCACGCCGAGTACGAATGGAAGCGAGTCGCGGGATGGGCTGGTCTCAGAGTCGCGACGCAAGGGCGGAAGCAGCCGCTACGCCCGAACTCGGAGGAGGAGTTCATCACACAGCACTACTGGGGCTACACGAAGCAGAAGGACGGCTCGGCCATCGAGTACGAGATTCGTCATTCAAACTGGAATGTTTGGAAGGCGCAGCAGGCCTCGATCGATGCGAACGGGATCGACGCGTTTCCGCCGCAGTTCAGCGAGGCTCTGTCGCGCGCGCCGGACTCGGCCCTGCTCGCCGATGGTTCGCAGGTGACGGTCTATCGTCCGACGCCGATCTGAGCGCAGGTGCGTGCTGCTGCCGCTCGTGCGAGCGGCAGCAGAACATGTACTTACTTCGCCGAGACCTGCACGACCGCGCGCATCCATGGATGAATGCAGCATTGATACATCTCGGTTCCGGCGTCGTCGGCGACATGAGAGGTCGATGCGCCGGGTCGAAGGAACTTCGCTTCACGACACTCGGGCGCGACGGTCGTCAGGCCGGCCCCGGCGTTCAACGCCGGAACGATTCCGCCGCCGAAGGCTTTCACCTGGGTGAACGTGTGCGTCTCGCCGCCGGTGTTCACCGCCGCGAGCATGTCGCCGACGCGGATGTTCACGGTTCCGGGTGCCATCTTCCATTCAGGTACTTCGTGCAGCTGCGCGAGTTGGGCCAGGAACTGGTCGAACGTCACGCCGGCCGTCCGCGAACATGAGAGGCCGTTGGCGGCGAACGAGGAGCCGTCGCATTCGTCCATGAGGTTCACGGTTTTCGTTCGGTCGCCGCCATTTTGGTCGGCGCTGATCGACGCTGCCGCCGAGCGCGATGGATTTGTGGCCATGTTCGAGTCGCTGCATCCTGCGGTGATCGCGGCCGCGGCCGCGGCGAGCGTGAAAAGTGCCAGGCGCATCTGACCTCCTCGTGAGAGTGCGGATTGAAATCCAGCTCGGACTTCAATCCGCGCCTACTTGGTTGGAGTTCCCGTGCACGAGCTCGACTCGTCGCTTCGTCGAGGGCGTTGAATGCGGGGGCGACGATCGTCGGAGGTCGGAGATGTCCTCGTCCGCCTGATATGCGGCGTACTACTTTCTGACCCAGAATCAAGCGGCGCGGGGGATGCCACCGACGCTTTATTGGTGGCGGCGGCCGGGTCGGCGCTAAGATTTAGACGTTGGCTCGCGCTCGTGACCTGCGCGAGCGGTGCTCGGTTGGGCGTGTTGTGTTGTGCATTGCCAACTTTGGAGAATCGATGCGACCTCTTGCCGTGTTGTTCATCCTTGGAGCGGCTGCGTGTTCGAGTGGGCTGCTCGAGACGTCTACGGCGCCGCCGTCGGGCCTTCCGGTCGCTGTGACGACGACGTTCGTGCCGGGAATCGTCGCGGCGAGCGGGACGATCACTGGGAAAGGAGATAGCGTCGTCGCGCTCGTGAGCTGGCCGGCCGTGTGCAATCGAGATCTCAGCTCGGATGCGGGGATCACGAGCGGCGGGCTGGCTATAACGATTCTTTTAACGGCGCAAGGAATTCAGACCTGCACGCCGCTCAACGGGATGACGATGTATCGTGCGGTGGTGCACGGCGTGCCGGCGGGGACGATCAACGCGAGTGCGCACATTCGGCTCGTCACGAATGGAGCGAATTCGGATTCGAGCGTTGTGACGACGACGGTGATCTTGCCGTAGCCTCTGTTCCGAGCTCGCGAGCGCGGCACGTTACTGATCCTCGTTCATAATAAAAAAGGCAAGGCCCCAGCGAATGCTGGGGCCTTGCCTTTCTCGGGCCGATCTGTTTCCGAGCCTTACTTCGACTTGATGGAGATACTTCCTCCGCCAAGCTGTGTGCTTGCTCCGGACAGCGGAGATGTGTCCGACAGATTGCCCAACTGATTGTCGTACACAGTGACGCCGTTCGACATGATCTTGATCCGGAACTGATCCGGCGACGATCCGCCAAGGAGGCTGCCATCCACTGCGGTGAGGATGAAGTCGTAGCTGCCCGTGCCGTTGATCGTGCCGGTTCCTTTGTATTGCGCTCTGGCGCCTGAAACGGTCAGCCACTGGTAGCTGGTGCTCTTGAAGTTCAAGTTGCCCGCCTGGAACTGGAACTCGGTGCTGCCCGTCGGGATGGTTGCGCCCTTCTCGTACTTCGACACGAATCCGAAGTTCGCCTTTCCAACTGCGTCGTTGCAGATGGTGGTCTGCTGGCAGGCGCCGAGAGGCGAATTGATCCAACCACCGCCGGTTACGAAGCCGCCGCTCGCATCGTAGATGACGAACAGCTCGTTGTCGTCCGGTCCGATGTAGTTCGGATCAGTGATCTTCGCGTTGACGTTGTAGACGCCCACTGCCGACGGCGTGGCCGTGGAACCGTTCTGCAAGAAGCTGAGCGTCACCTGAACGCCAGACGGCGTCGTCGTGTAGCTCGGCGTCAGGACCGATCCACTTCTGTACGCTTGTACCAAGTTGCTCAAGACAACTGTCGCCGGCGCCTGATTAATTGTGAACGTCGCGCTGTTCATGCTTCCGGTGTGGTTCACATCACCTGGCCAGCTCGCGTTCGCGGTTGCCGTACCGGCGTTGAGGTTGTTCGAGTAGGTAGGCATCACCGGAATAGGTGTTGGAATCGCTGCGCCCGTCGCAGACGCTGTGCATGGCGTGAACGGCGATCCGTTGTAGACAAATGGCCCTGCGGAGCAGCTGACAGTCACCGACGAAGTGGCCTTGTCAATCGTGAAGTTCGTCGAGCCAAAGCTCCCACTGTGGTTGGCGTCGCCCGAATAGGTCGCACTCGCGGTCGCCGGACCGGCGTTGATGTTGTTCGAGTAGTTCACCTGCGTAACCGCGACGGGAGTGCTAATTCCGGCTCCTGTCGCCGACGCTGTGCACGGTGTGAATGGTGAGCCATTGTAGACGAACGGTCCCGCGGAGCAGCTCACCGTTACCGTGGAGCTAGCCTTGCTGATGTCGAAATTCGCCGTGCCCGAGTTCCCAGTGTGGTTGGCGTCGCCCAACCAACTGGCGCTCGCGGTTGCCGTCCCGACGTTGATGTTGTTTGAGTAAGTCGGCGCCAGGCCCACCGCGGGCGTCAGGGCCACTCCCGTCGCCGAGGCGCTACACGGCGTGATCGGCGAGCCGGTGTATGTCGTCGCCGTCGTCGGACAACTCACCGTCACCGAGGACGTGGCCTTGTCGATCGTGAAGTTCGCCGTGCCCGAATTCCCAGTATGGTTTGCGTCGCCCGCATAGGTCGCATTCGCGGTGGCCATGCCCGCGTTGGTGTTGTTCGAGTAACTCGGCGCCACAAAAATGGGGGTCGTGATCCCCGCGCCCGTCGCCGACGCTGTGCACGGTGTGAATGGCGAGCCATTGTAGACGAAAGGTCCGGCCGAGCAACTCACCGTCACCGAGGAACTGGCCTTGCTAATGTCGAAGTTCGCCGTGCCCGAGTTCCCAGTGTGGTTGGCGTCGCCCGCGTAAGACGCATTCGCAGTCGCACTACCAACATTGATGTTGTTCGAGTAGTTGACTGGAGTGACCGAGATCGGCGCGGTAATGCCCGCGCCTGTTGCCGAAGCACTGCATGGCGTGATCGCAGAGCCGGTGAATGTCGTCGCCGTGGTCGGGCAGCTCACCGTCACCGTGGAAGCAGCCTTGTCGATCGTGAAGTTCGCCGTGCCGGAGTTCCCGGTATGATTCGCGTCTCCGTCGTAGGTTGCGTTCGCGGTGGCCGTCCCTGCGTTAACGTTGTTCGAATAAGTCGGCGTCACCGGGATGGATGTCGTGATCCCCGCGCCCGTTGCCGAGGCGGAGCACGGCGTGATCGCCACACCCGTGTACGTGGTCCCGGTGGTCGGGCAGCTGACCGTTACCGTGGAGCTAGCCTTGCTGATGTCGAAGTTCGCTGCGCCCGAGTTCCCGGTGTGGTTGGCATCGCCGGGCCAGGTGGCACTCGCGCTCGCACTGCCGACGTTGGTGTTGTTCGAGTATGTCGGCGTCAGGCTGACCGCAGACGTCAGCCCTACTCCTGCGGCCGACGCGCTACACGGCGTGATTGCCGCGCCGGTAAACGTCGTTGCCGTCGTCGGGCAGCTGACCGTCACCGTGGAACCGGCTTTACCGATCATTAAGCTCCCGGACGTCGCTCCATCGTAGTTATTGTCGCTGATGGTTGCGACGACCGCGTAGGTCCCGACGTCGGTCGGTGCCTGGGCATTTCCGTTGTAGGTGATCGTGATGGAAAGCCCAGTCGGCGTAGTGGTGGCCGTGGCGGCAAGCGGAGAGCCAGTATAGGTCGGGGTTAGGCCGCCCAGATTAATCGTTGCGTGCGCTTTCGCGATGTTGAAAGTCTGGGTGCTCGGGCCGGCGCCGAGGTAGTTCGCTCCCGGCGCCAGCGTCGCGGTGATTACGCACTTGTTCGTACCGACTGCTGCGCCGGTAATGGTGACCTGGCCGGCCGTCGTGACGGTGCAACCAACACTACCGGTACCGAGCGCGAAGCTCAGCGCGCCGTCACCGTTCGTCGTCACCGCGCTCGCAACGCTGAAGGGGACGTCGCCGAAGGTCTTATCACCCAATGCACCGAAGCTGAAGCTTGGCGTCGCCTTCGCGATTTTAAAGGTGTTTGCTACCGACGTAGCAGCATTGAAGTCCCCGTTGCCAGCCTGCGAGGCTGTAACCGTGCAGCTTCCGGCACCGGTAAGGTGAACTGTGCCCGACGAGATCGTGCAGTTGTCTTCCAGGCCGACATCAAGTGAGACAGGCAAGCCCGAACTCGAGGTGGCACTCACCGCGAAATCCACGTCTCCATAAGTCTTGTCCGCAAGCGCCGCGAACGTGATTGTCTGATCGGCTTTGGTGATTGTTTCGTCTTGGGTAGCGGAAGTGAGTCCGGACGAAGCCGCAGTCAGCTGGTGCGTTCCGGAACCTCGCGCGGTTGCCTTGTAATAGAAGGAGCCTGAGCTCGAACCGGACGCGATGTTGACGCTCGTAGTCGCGGATGCGGCCGAGCAGCTGCTCAGACCGTAGAACGCACCCGTCCCGGTGGCGCCGTTGTCTGTGGTAAGGTTTACCGTCGTGCTGCTCGCGACATTTGTCGCCGCGCCGCCACTGTTCTGCGTTTGAACTGCAACCGGTCCGAGGCAAGACCCGACTGCCCCGCTAAGAGCGGTGCTCGTAAATGCGAGCTTGGTTGGGCCGGCGAGCGTGAGAGCGATGTTCTGGTTTGATCGAGTGTCACTGTTGTTTATGCTGCTGATCGTCAGCGATCCTGTGGTGTAACCAACCTTTGAAAAGCTCAATACAAGCGTCGCCGGACCATTGCCCCCGAAACTGAGCTTGATGGTGGTGGCATCAAAGGTGTAGTTCGGCGTGGCAGAACTTGACGTGGTCGAGATGCTGGCGTTGCAGCCGGACGTGCACGAAACAGTGACCCCGCTAAGCGGCAAGCTGGTAGCTGCATCGGTAACCGTTCCACTGACGCTTGCCGCGTTTCCATCTGTGAACGTGATCTGCGCGACTTTGCCAGAGGGATTGCCCACCGCGGTCGCGGTGAAGAACATGCCGAAATCGGTCGTTGCCACGATCATCTGTGTGTTGACCAACGACCCGTTCGCATCCGCCACGGACTGGTACTGTCGGTCCGGATAGGTCTGCGTGCTGTCGACATGCACCGTGATCGTGACGGTGTCACCTGCAGCGAAGCCAGCGCCAGTGAAAGTCACCGTATCGCCCGGCTGATAGTCGGGACGGTTCGTCGTGAGCGTCGGCGCACCGACCGCCGTGGAACTACTCGCGGACGCGTCGAGAGAGGCTGACCCCGCACTGCGACTGAAAGACGCCCCGCCCGTTGCGGCAGCCGGCGCATCATCCGGTCCATCAGCGTTCGCATATGTGATGAGAACGTTCTGGTGAGACGCCTTACCCCCCATTGCGCCGACTTCTGTTCTCGCCGCACTCCTGCCACCGATGTGCAAACCGCTCGTTGCCATATTCGAGAACGCGAGCGACTTGGCGCCGACCTTCAACAGGTTCGCGCTTCGCGCTCCGACGGGCGTGGCATCGCTGCTACTCTGCAGCTCAGCGTCGGCCGAAACCTCGACCAACGAAAGCGAGCGCACCCACGAGTACCGCGCGTTCTCGTCCTGTGACATGTCGAGCAACGCAACCAAGCCGACGAGCCCCACCTTACGCGTGTGACCGGCCGCCGCCCACTTCGCGAGATTCAGAATCAGTGCATCTTTATCTGCGCGATTGCTGGTTCCCTGATCGGGCGCGCCTGAGTAGACGGTCACCCGACCGTTGATCGCGAAATGGAGCCTCTCCGCGGCCGCGCGAAGGACAGCGTATGGCTTCCTCGCGGAATCGTCGGCCAGCGACGGCACAACGAAGACGCTGTAGTGATGAAGGTCGACCGTCTTCAAATCGAGCGTTCCCGCGCTGCCGTCGTACCCTCGGTCAACGCCATCCGCAAACTTTGGCTGCAGCGCCGTGACGATGCGATTACAACCCGTCGCATCGATGCCGACCGGACAATACACAAGCGCTTTTTGCGCTTGTGCCCGCTGACCGAGCGCGCCGAGGGCGAGAACCGCCGTTATCACGGCGGTCGTGAAGGTCTTCAACATGTTGTGTGGGGGCTAAAAAGTCGGCTTCGTCACTTCGACTACAGAGAACGCAGGATTCCGCGAGCGATTACTGGCACACGTCTTCAATCGCCGAGTCGAGCGCCTCATGATCAGCAGCGGCATTCTTTAACAAAATCTCATCGCGCTTGCGAACGTTAGCGATGCAAATCGTCGACGCGTCCGCGGGAAGGTTCTTCATCGTCAAGCGCGGAGTACTCGGTGAGGTTGTGAGGTCGTTCGACTTCAGGTTGCGTTTTTCATCAGAGCAACCGGCAGCGAGGATGAGCAACGCGCCGAGGACGGCGAAGCGGGGGGCCATGGAAAGACTCCTGGTGACTAGGCGGGGGAGAACGCCGAGACCTGCTGCGGTGAGATCTGTTCTACAGAGCATGCCTCGCGGGCAACGGAATGCACGACGCATACCGAGCTAGACTGCCAGTTTGTTGGTCAAGACGATGCGCTCGCGGTGTCATTCCGTTGCGAAGCGAACGAGCTTCGATCGATGACAGTTGCGAGGGAGCGCCAATGGTGTTGAAGGGGTGCCACACGACGAACTTCCAGGCGCGGCGCAAGCCGTGCAAAAGAATTTGGCCGTTCGGCAAGTCCAACAGTATAAGATGCGCAAACTCTAATGCAATGGTTCGCGCGTATTTAGACTTCTACAATCTCAGAATAGACTGAAGGAGTGAAGTTTTGTTGGCGGACTGGTCCGTCTCAAGATCGTTTCGGGTTTGGGCAACCAGGTCTGTAGGACCGAAATCCCGAAGCAGCCGCACGCCTTACGCTTACGAATGGATCATCATCTCGACGATCTCCTTCGACGTGATCGGCTCGTTCACGAAGGTGAACGTCCCCTTCTCTCGCATCTCCCGCCCCGCTCGAATGACCGCCGCGAGCGCGATGCGCGACAGCGCGCCGCCAACGCTGATACGCTTCGTGCCAGCGGCGGCAAGTTCTGGCAACGTGAACGTCGTCCCCTGCATCCCAGCCAACACGTTCACCGGCCGGTCGACTGCCCTGATGAGAGTTCTCACATCGTCGATCGACGTCAGCCCCGGCGCGTACAGGACATCCGCTCCCGCCTCCTGAAAGGCCTGCAGTCTCGCGATGGTGTCCTTCAAATCGCGCCGACCGTGCAAGTAATTCTCGGCGCGCGCGGTAAGCGTGAAGGGGCGTCCCACCGATCGCGCCGCGTCGACCGCCGCGCGAACTCGGTCGACGGCATGGGCGAACGAATAGATCGGGTCGGATTCGCGCTGCGTGCTGTCTTCTATCGAACAGCCGGCGAGACCGACCTCCGCCGCCTTACGAATCGTGTCCGCGACCGCGTTCGCGTCGTCGCCAAATCCCTTCTCGAGATCCGCGCTCACCGGAATGTCCGTCGCGTCCACCAACGCCTTCACGTGCGCCATCGCTTCGTCGCGGCTGACTCCATAGTCGCGACGCCCCAGCGTGAAGGCGAACCCGGAGCTGGTCGTCGCCAACGCTTCGAATCCCAAATGTTGCAGGATTCTCGCGGAGCCGACGTCGAAGGGATTCGGAATGATGAACGTCCCAGGTCGCGCATGGAGCTCACGAAATCGCTCCGCCCTCTCGGCAATCGTCGGCATCGGTGTCACTCGACTGGTCGAAGAAGCAGGTCTTGGTATTCCGGATGCCGCCCGATGAAGGTCTTCACGAACTTGCAGGTCACCAACACCTTCCGGTTCGTCGCGCGGGCGTAATCCAACCCGCCGCGCGCGAGCAACGCGCCCAAGCCCTTCCCGGCGAGCTCCGGCGCGACCTCGGTGTGAAGAAGCGTGATCCGGTCAGGCGTCTCGCGGTACGTCAACGTCGCCCTTTCATCGGTGCCTTCGACCTCGAACTGGCTCTTTTCAGTATTCTGAACCACCCGTCCAACGGCATCCATAGCTTTTGGTCTCGGAAAAGGTCGTGGCAGCGCGGACACCGCTCTTCGCGCGGTGTAGGAGAACCCGTAGTTTACTAGCGTCCGCGTGACGAAGCCCGAACTGCGGACGTCCTTGAATCCGACCGGTACGTCATAGCGAGGCGCGTGACGGAACGAGAAGTACGCGCGGATCTCGCTACATGACCATTCTCAAACGAATTAACGTGCGCGCGCGGCGACTGACGCTGCTCCTTGCCATCGTGACGGGGGCGGCGTCGTGTAAATCCCACGACAGGTCGAAGTACGTCCCGCAGGACGTCCAGGACGTCCTCGGCGTCCAGGCGTCGGACATTCAAGCGGCCATTCGCCTGCGCGTCGACAGCGGAAAGGCGCCGAGTTGGGTGTCGGCATCGCGGTGGAAGCGCGTGCAGCAGTTGTACGCGAGCTACCAGGGCGCGCCACTCTGGATCGAGCCCGAAGGCGTCCGCGATCGCGCGACCGCGCTCCTCGCCGCGCTCGACTCGGCGCCGTCGCACGCGCTTCGCACCGACGCCTATCCGCTCGACTCGATTCGTCGCGTCGTCAGCGCGAAGAAGATCGACAGCGGCACGACGGCGAAGGACATCGCGAACGCGGACGTTCTCCTCACCGCGGCGTACGTCGGCTATGCGTCGGACATGCTCACCGGGCAGATCAACCCGCAGTCCGTCTCGCAGTCGTGGTACATCCCCGCGAGACGCTCGGCGGTCGATTCGGCGCTGACGCATACGCTGCAGGATTCTTCGATCGCGGATGGACTCGCGAACATGGCGCCGAAGGATTCAGAGTATGCCGTCTTGCGTCGCGAATACGCGAAGTATCGAACGATCGTCGCGAGCGGCGGCTGGGATTCCGTCGAAGCCGGTCTGTCGCGCGAAGAGCTCGCGGCGCGGCTCACGGCGGAGGGCTATGACGTCCCGTCGAAGGACTCGGTGACTGCGGTTCTCAAGCGCTGGCAAGAGAACCACGATCTCGACGCCGACGGGAAGCTTGGCAAGATGACGTTCGCGGCGCTCAACGTCCCCGCGGCCGAGCGGACCGCGCAGATCGCGACGAACATGGAGCGTCACCGGTGGCTGCCGCGCGCGCTCGGCCAGAAGTACGTGTACGTCAACGTGCCGTCGTTCCGGCTCGACGCGTTCGATTCAGGGCAGCGCGTGTTGTCGATGAAGGTTGTCGTCGGCGCCGACTACGACGGCAAGTCGACGCCGGTCTTCGCCGATTCGATGCGATGGGTCGTATTCCGTCCGTACTGGCGGCCGACGGAGCACATCATGAAGACTGAGATCTTTCCGAAGATCAAAGCCGATCCAACGTACCTCGATCGCAACGACATGGAGCTCGTTCGCGATGGGAAGACGCGAACAGTCCGCCAGCGACCGGGCGAGCACAACTCGCTCGGGCTCGTGAAATTTCTCTTCCCGAACGACTACGATATCTATCTACACGACACGAACGAGAAGTCGCTCTTCTCGAAGAGCGCGCGTGCGGCGAGCCACGGCTGCATTCGTCTCGAGCATCCCGACAAGCTCGCCGAGTACGTGCTCGGCTGGCCGGCGGACAGCGTGAAGTTCGCGATGCAGTCGGGGAAGAACGACGTGACCGTGACTCTCGCGCAGAAACTGCCCGTGTACATCGTGTACTTCACCGCGTACGAGCGCGATGGGCAGCTGCACTTCGCCGACGACGTCTATCGCCGCGACGACGATCTCAAGACGCGATTGACGATAACGGCGCCGAACTAGGCTGTCGGTCGCACGCCGACGACGAAGTACTCGGTGTCGCCGAAGCAGGAGCTCGGAAGGCCCTTGTGCTGGTCGTATTCGAGCACGACCTGCTGGCCGCTGTATTTCGTGAGCAGTGCGGCGATCGAGTCGGAGCGCGTCGAGAAGACGAATTTCTCCGGCGTCGTGCCGGGAACGGCGGCCAGCTGCAGCTCGCCTTCCCACGTCTTACACAGCCATCCGCGCTTCGAGAATTTCTGAAGGAGACCGGCGCGGTCGCCCTTCGAGTATGTGAAGTGAAGCGCTGCCCCGGCCCAGACGGTGTAGGCAAACGCCGGTAAGATGATGACGACGCAGAGCGCGATCACCATCCAATGACGTCGAATTGTCTGCAGCACTTGGGGCATGGCTGACCGGGGTTGAGGCGCGCGTTACAGCCCGACGACGACGAACGTGAGCGAGCCGAGTCCGGCGGCGGTCGCCGTGACAGTATAGCTCTTCGGCGTTGGGTCGGTCGAGAAGACAACTTGCCCATTCCCGCTCGAGCCGGTCGTAGTGGTCGTTGTGGTCAGCGCGCCGCCGGAAGTCGTCCACTTCACGACCGCGCCCAAAACTGGATTTCCGGATTTGTCTTTGACGCGCACGGTGAGCAGTGTGTTCGCGCCGGCAACCACCGCGACCGAGTCAGCGGTGATCTTTGAGAAGGCGGCCGGAGCGCCGCCGGTGGTGGTCACCTGCATCGTCACCGATGTCGCGTTGATGACCGCCGCGGTCAGCGTACTCACGCGCGCCGTGTCGTTGAGAGTCCACTGCGTGGTGGCAAGGCCCGATGCGTCGCTGACGCTCGTGGTCGGGTTTACCGTTCCACCGCTTGCTGAGACGTTCCAGCTGATCGTGATGCCGGCGGTCGGCACGCCGTTGACCGCGACGTGCACCGCCGCCGGGATCGTCGTGCTGACGATCGCCGTTCGATCAGCAAATCCTGAATCGACGCTGAGGCTTGGCGTGCTCGCCGTGGGAATGGGCGTGGTGATTCCGCCGGAACTGGACGAGTGGTCGGAACCGCAAGCGGCGACGGCGACAACCGCGATCAAGGCGAGGAAAATATTGGGAGAACGCATGCGGCTCAGACACGTACGGGACCGTCAGCCCCGAGCGGAAGTAGGAAACAGCTCGACGGCGCATGGGGAATCGGCGAATGGTCGAGTCCCTTGGTGTACATCCTAAGGACTGGCCACTACCCGGTCCAGTCGAAAAGCGGTTTAGAGTGCCTTTTGTCCCACGCGGCGAAAAGTGGACTGTGCCGCTTACAGCGCTCGAAGTGCGCTGTTTGGTCGCTCGAGCGGAATGTTACGCCCTGGCCAGGGGCTCCGCCCTGAGCTCGGCCAGGTACTGATGCACGAACGCGATGGCCATACTTCCTTCGCCGACGCCCGAGGCGACTCGCTTGATCGAGCCATGGCGAACGTCGCCGACGGCGAAAATTCCCGGAACGCTCGACTCGAGGAGATACGGGTCGCGCTCGAGGGGCCACGATTTGTCCGTCTGCGCTTGGATGAGATCCATCACGTCGCGGCCGGTGCACACGTAGCTCCACTGGTCGCGAATGCAGTCGGCGGGAAGCCATTCGGTCTCAGCGTGCGCGCCGATGAACACGAACAGCGCGTCACTCGGCCGGCGCTCGCTGCGGTGTGTCGGACCGACAGAGAGCTCGAGCTCTTGCAACCGATGATCGCCGTGAACGCCAACGACTTCGGTCTCGGTCTCGATCGTCACGTTTTCCTTCGACGCGAGCTGATCGACGAGGTACTGAGACATGCTCGCCGCGAGCGACGGGCCTCGGACGAGCATCGTCACCGAGTCCGCGTAGCTCGAAAAGAGCATCGCAGCTTGACCGGCAGAGTTGCCGCCGCCGATGATGTGCACGTTGCGACCGCGAAGTCCCTGCGCTTCAGTTGCCGCGGCTCCGTAGTAAACGCCCTGTCCGCCGAACCGTTCCGCACCGGGCAAGTCCAGACGTCGCCACTGCACGCCTGTCGCGAGGATGACAGCCGTCGCATACACCTGTGCACCGTCTTCCAAATGAACGATGTGAACGCGCGATCCGTCCGGTCCGTCGCAGCGCGGTTCGATCGAGACAACCGATCGCGCGACGAGCAGCTCGGCGCCGAAGTGAATCGCCTGCTGCCGGGCGCGCGCGCTCAGCTCGTCACCGGACAGGCCGCCGGGAAAACCGAGGTAGTTCTCGATGCGCGACGACGTTCCCGCTTGTCCGCCGCACGCGATGCGATCCAGCGCGAGTGTTCGAAGCCCTTCGGAGGCGCCGTACACCGCGGCCGCCAATCCCGCCGGCCCGCTGCCAACGATGACGACGTCGTACGAGTGGTTCGCGGGAATCGTCCGAAGACCGACCGCGTCGGCAAGCTCACGAAACGTCGGCGAGACGAGACGGCGATCGTCTTCGAGAATCACGAACGGCAGCGCCGGAACGCCGAGTGCTTCGGGCGAGATGTTGTCGCGATCCTCGGCGGCGAGGACGCCGTCGGCGATGAGATCGTCGACGCAGTCCGGCTCGTCGAGGTCCAACCAGCTGAAGCCGACGCGGTTTCGCGACAGGAAATCGCGCAGGTCGTGACAGGCGATGTCCATTCGATGTCCGACGACTTTCACCGTCGATGTCGGGGTGTCGACGACGATTTGCTGGAGGCGCGACACGCGCGTGGCCATCGTCTTCATGATCTCGCCGCTCAATACGCGGCAGTGCGATATGAGATCTAGAAAGTCCGCGCCCGTGAACCGAACGACCCGCGACGGCTCGGTCGCCCGCAGACTGGCGATCGCCGGAGAGCCGAGGAGCAACGGCACCTCGCCGGAATAGTCGCCCGGATTGTAGCTGTTGATTTGCTGATCGTGTCCGGCGATCGATTTGATCACCGCGATGTGTCCTTCGATCAACGCGAAGAAGGACGCCGTCTGCCCTTCGACGACGAGCCATTCGTTCGCCTGCAGTCGGACGTCAGCGGCGCGCGCGGCGAGCGACGCCCGCTCGTGGTCAGGCACCCTCGCGAACAGTGGAATTTGCTTGAGCAGCTCGCCGGTGATCATCGAAGGTCTCCTGGTCGTCCAACGCCTCGTGAAAGAAAGCGAGGGCTTCAAGAGCGCGGAGCGCATTCCGGACAGCTCGCGCGTCCAAGCGCGTCACTGGTCGGGTTCGATGAAAAATGCGGCCGAAAGCGGCTTGACTCGGCCGCTGGTTACTGGATACAGGCGCTGAACTCGGACGTTCGAGCCACCGGTATCCAGTAAGTCGGATCTGATTACGGCTTCAGAAACTTCGCGACGCCGCCATGACGGCTGCACGCGCCTTTGTGCCCAGCCGCGTGCGAGTAGGTGCCATCCTTACAGGCTGCGGTTGCGCCGACTGAATCCTTCTCGCTGGCGCTGGCCGTCTTCGTCGCCGGCTTCGTGGCGGCCGGGGCCGTCGTCGGAGCCGTCTTCGCGGCGGCAGCCGACTTAGTTGCTGCAGCTGCCGGCGGGGTGGTCGCGGCCTTTTTCGCCGCGCTTGCCGCCTTCTTCGCGGCCGCGGTCGCCTTGGTGTCTACTCCACCATGTCCGGAGCACGCTCCCTTGCCAGTCGCGGCCGATGTTGTGCCGTCTTTGCAGACGCTGGTTGCGCCTTGCGCGCTGAGGCGACCGCCGGTGACTCCGAGCGCGAGTACGGCAATAGCTGTCGAAAGAAGGAAACGAGTCCGCATGAGTGCTCCAGAAGAGGGTTCGGGAGGAAAGACCCGGCCTTCCGCGAAACGGACACTTTTTTTCTTCACTTAGTACCAAATTTCCGCGCGAAGGCCGACTCGCCACTCTCCGCCCATGTTGTCATCGGTGATCGGCGGCACATCTCGGAGCCTCGGGAGCATCGACGCCCGCGATTCGAGAGCGGGCAAGCCAAACCAGCCGTTCGCGTCGGTCGGCGTCGCGAGGAAGGCAGCGACTCGAGCTCTCCCCCGCTTCGTGGTCGTATCGAATAGCGCGACGCCGTTCAGCCGGTAGCCGGCAAGTGCTCGGTGCCAGCGCGCCGCATCGAATCGGACGGGCGCGGCCGACACCGCCGCGAAGTTCAAAAACCGAAGGCCGTTCGGGTATACCTCGAAGGCTGCGCGATATGCACTCGGAGCGTCGGCGGTGTTGAAGTAGAAGAGCCCGTTCGATTCCAGATGGCTTTTCACCAGCCGCATGAACTCCACCGACAGCAGATGCGACGAGTACGCGCGCCAATTGAGGTCCGCGTGCGAGATCACGACGTCGAACATCTCGGCGGGATGCTCGGACAGCCATCGACGAGGGTCGTCGACGACGATGCGAACATGCGGGTTCCGCAGCAGCGGAGCCGCGTCGTCCGAGCGGGATAGGATGCCTGCGTAGTCGGGATTCGCGTCGACGACCGTGATGTCGTGGACCGAGGGCAGACCTGCGACGATCTGCGGCCATGCCCCAGTCCCGAGCCCGATCACGAGCACCCGCCGCGGCGCCGCTGACATCGCCGGGATCGCGAAAGCGCGAATGAGACGACTGTCCGCATCATCGACGTCGATCGCGGCGAGCCCGTCGTCGATTCCGTTTTCGACGATGTGCCGGTTCGGCGCCACTCCGACAACGCCGCGACGACTCTCGACCAGTCCATCGAGCCGCTCGCCGCGATAGCGGTCCTTGTACAGCATTCGCTCATAGATCGACGCGTGCAGAACTCCGGACAACGCAATGACCACGACGCCGACGGACGAGAGCGCTCCCGACCAGACCAGCCGATCCCAGCCGCGCGTCGCCCGACTCGCGACCGCCAGTGCGCCGACAATGCCAAGCGCGGCGAGACATTGCGCGATCGCGGCGGTCTGCATCTCCTGAGTCAGGACGATACCGGTCAGCAGACTGGCCGAGGTCGCACCGATGAGTGCTGCCGCGCAGAGCCGAGAGAGCAGCGCGCCGGCGAATTGGTCGGGATCGATCGAGAGATGGGCCATCAGCACCACCGCGGCTCCGAATCCTGCGCACGCCAGCGCGACGAACGGCAGCGCCCACGCCCACTCGGTGAAGCCGACAATCCGCGCGAGAAGCGGGATCACCAGAACGCCAACGACGCTCCCGACCGCGACGCACGCAGCGGATGTCTGGACCGTGCGATTGGTCCGGAAAAAGCGCCTGCAAACCGAACGCGCGAACCAGGCGCCTTCGGCAAAGCCGACCAGCGACGCCGCGGCCAGCAGCGGTCCCGTCGCCGCCGCGACGCCCGACGCAAACGCGAAGGCGCGATACCAGAGGATCTCGAGCGAGACCGCGAGAAATCCGGTGACGCCGACGAGACCGAGCGCGAGCGCGAACGGCATTAGCGTTTCGCTATGACGAAACGGTGATCGCGAGCGTAGATCAGGACGCCGATCCCGACGTTCAATACGCCCGCGAACTGCACCGTGGCCGTCAGCCCGAGGGGACCGAGCAGCACGAGCGCGGCAAGCGCGGCCGCCGCCGCGGCGCCCAACGCGCCGGTGAACGCGAGACGACCGACCGCGTCTCCGACGCTTTGCTGGACTCGCAGATGATTCGTCACCAGCAACGGCATGAGCGCGCCAGCGACAATCGTCGGCGGCAGGAGCGCGATGAACGCGAGAAGTGCGGGCGCCGCGAATCCCCAGTCCGCTGTCAGCCGAGCGATCGCGTGGAAGATCGGCATGGAGCCGAAGCCGAAGGCGCCGACCGCGACCTGAGCCATCGACAGCGCCGACGGGAGCGAAAGCGTCGGTCGCTCCGAGACGCGCGCGCCGACGAAAAACCCGATGCCGAGTCCGAGCATCACCGCCGTTGAAACGACGGCCGCCGTCGAAGCTCCGGCTCCAATGATGTCGAACAGCGCGCGCTGCCATGCGATCTGCGACAAGACGCCGGCGAACGCGCAGAGGAGAAACATCGCCGAGTACCACTCGGTGGCGCGAAGATCTGGATCGACTGGAACGGCGATCTCGCCGGGCCGCAGCCTCTTCTCCGGCCGCCGACGCGGATTCAAAACGAGCTTCAGCCGGAGTCGTTCACTGACCGTGGACACGGCATACGCAAATGGAATCGCGGCGAGAACGCTGATGATCCAGCCGCGGCCGAGATACACGACGACCAACATCGAGATCGCCGCCATCATGCCCATGAACCACGACGCGACTCGAAGATTCTGTTTCCGAAACACGAATGCCGCCACGAGCGGGAGCGCGACGTGCACGCTCGGGAATCCCCCGCCGGCCGCCCAATGGTACCGCGCATTGATTTGCGTCAGCACCGGAATCGAAGCGTTCGAGAACAAGTATTGAATCGATGTCGTCGTGCCGACCGCGCCATAGAGCGCGTTCGTCGTCCACGGGTCGAACATCGGGAACAGAATGAAGACCGGGATCACGCTGACCGCCGTCACGAGGTAGGCGACAGTCAACGCGCTGAATGTCTTTGGCCGGTCGGCCGCGGCGAGAACAAATCCCGCGAATGCGAGCGGCGCCAGCCACAGCGCCGAGTAGAAGTTCGATGCGAAAACGCTCATCGTCGGCGACGCGACGGCGTGTTGAATCCACTCGATCACCGGCGCTTCGACTCTCGCGACGAAGCGCGTCGGATCCCACGACACGAGTCCGCCCAGCGCGTAGACTTGGTCGGCGAGGAAACGCGCAAGTCCGCCGACGACGAGCGTCCACAACGGGATCGCGATCGCGTAGCGATACAGCCGGCGCGCGATCGCGTGTACAGGCGCGAACATTCGCTCGTGCGGCAGCAGCGCCGACGCGACGAGCATTCCCGCAGCCGTGAGCTCGAGGGTCATCACGACTTCGAGCAAATCGGCCATTCGCTCGGACGCCGCGCGACTTCCGCTCCACATCAGATACACGACTCCCGAGAAGACGGTGTCGTGCGGGAGCGAAATGTTCTGAAGGCGATCCAGCGTCAACGGCGTCGCCCAATAGAATGCCGCAGCGACGATCAAACGCCACGGTGTTGGATCGACGCGAAGCAGATCGCGAAATCGCGTTTTCCTTTTTCGACGCCGGCGCTGTGAACCGCCGCTCGGCATGGAACGAGGTCCCGGCGGCGGCGCGAGCACCGCTGACGGCGAGCTGAGCGCGGAATTGATCGCGTGCGGCATACCTCAGTAGGACGCATCGCCACCATCGTCGTTACGGGGGCACGTCTACTTCGTTTGAAGCACCTCGGTCGCCGACAGAATTCCACGCTCCGCGTAGATCGGACGCACCTGCTCGCGAAGGCTCGGAAGCCGCCACGCGAGCCAACCGCCGCCCATGATACAGGCGACGCCGCCGAGAATGATCGTGTTCGACGCGCCAATTCGGCTCGCGGCGAGGCCCGCGATGAGACTTCCGATCGGAGCTGTACCAAGAAATGCCATCGTGTAAAAGGCCATTACACGACCGCGGAGATGCTCCTCGGTGATGGTTTGGAGAATCGTGTTGGTCGACGCCATCTCGACCATCATGCCGCCACCGATGACCGGCAGCACGAGCATCGCCACCCAGAACACACGCGTCAGCCCGAATGCGACGAGGCCGACGCCGAACGACAATGTCGCAAACATCATGATGCGTCCGAGCCCGATCACCGATTGTCGCGACGCGAGATAGAGCGCGCCGCACACGGCACCGGCGCCGGACGCCGTCATCAGGAATCCGAGCGTGTGCGCTCCGCCGTGCAGCACGTTCGTCGCGATGATCGGCATGAGCACGGTGTACGGCATTCCCATCGTCGCAACGATCGCGAGCAGCGTCAGCGCCGTGCGCACGGGCGCGAAGCCGGAGACATACGTGTAGCCCGCGCGCAGCTCGTCGAGCATCGCGCCGCGCGCGCGAACTGGTTTCTTCTCGACCCGCATGGCGAACAACGACGCGATCACGGCGATATACGAGATCGCGTCGATCATGAAGCACCAGCCTTCACCAACCGCGGCGATGATCAATCCGCCGATCGATGGGCCGATGATTCGGCTCGCGTTGACCATCGTCGAGTTCAGCGCAATCGCGTTCGGCAGATCGGCCGGATCGTCGACCATCTGTACGACGAACGATTGTCGCGACGGCGTGTCGAACGCGTTGATGATGCCCTGCGCGACTTGAAGAACGATGATCCAGAAAACGGTGATCGTGTTCGACAGCGCGAGGATGGCCAGCGCAAGCGACTGCAGCGCCGACAGCACCTGCGTCCAAATCAAAATCTTGTGTCGATCCCAGCGGTCGACGAACACGCCGGCGAACGGCGAGAGCACGAGCGACGGGATCTGTCCCCAAAATCCGACGACGCCGAGGAGGAGCGCCGAATGTGTGAGGCGATAGACGAGCCAGCTCGTGGCGACGCGGGTGATCCACGTCCCGACGAGCGAAACGCTCTGTCCGCTGAAAAAGAGTCTGTAGTTCCGGTGCGCGAGGGCGCGAGTCAGTCCCGGGCGTGCTGTGGCGGGCATCAACGGACTATAAGCACACTCCCTACCAGGCCGACAACCGGCGCAAGAACCGGAGTGTCTCGGCCAGGAGGTTTACTACCTTATATAGGAAGTGGAGTCATCCTGGATCGAGCGAGGACCATTCACATGACGTCGATCAGAACTCGCGCAAACGCATTTGCGTTGTTCGAGACCGCGGTGGGGACCTGCGGGATAGCGTGGGGCGATCGCGGAATCGCCGGAACACAGCTTCCCGAAGAAGACGCAGCCGCGACGCGTGGTCGGCTTCGACAGCGGTTTCCGAATGCGAACGAAGCCGAGCCGACACCGGAGATCGCAGCGACAATCGAGCGAATCGTGTCGCTCCTTCGCGGCGAGCGCGTCGATCTCAGCGACGTTTCGGTCGACATGGGCGCCGTTCCGGAATTCGAGCGACACGTATACGGCGCCGCGCGCGAGATCCCTGCCGGTTCGACGAAAACGTACGGGGAGATCGCGAAGCGAATTGGGCGACCGACGCAAGCGCGCGAGGTTGGAGTCGCGCTCGCGCGAAATCCGTTCGCGATCGTTGTCCCCTGTCACCGCGTTGTTGCCGCCAACGGAAAGACAGGCGGATTCTCGGCGGGCGGCGGCGTGAAGACGAAGCTCAAGCTGCTCGCGATCGAAGGCGGAGCGGGGCCGTTGTTCGAGCTGCTCTGACCTTCGCGCGTAACGTTGCGTCCGTCGTTTCACGGCGACCATGTTATGCGCCATGAGGAATCTTTTTGTTCGATCGTCGCTGATCGTCTCCACCGTGCTCCTCGCCGCGGGCTCCGCGAACGCGCAGAAGACCCAACCCGACTGGGCCAATCTCCATCGCTATCAGGCTGACAACGCGGCGCTCGGTCCTCCTGGTCCGAGCGAGAATCGCGTCGTGTTCATGGGAAACTCGATCACCGAGATATGGCAGAAGTCGTTCGCGACACAGTTTTCGGGCAAGCCGTACATCGGCCGCGGCATCAGCGGTCAGACGACGCCCCAGATGCTCGTTCGCTTCCACCAGGACGTCGTGGCACTGAAGCCGAAGGTCGTCGTCATCCTCGGCGGCACGAATGACATCGCCGGCAACACTGGTCCCTCGACGCTCGAGATGATCGAAGACAACCTCGCGTCGATGACCGAGATCGCGAAGGCGAACGACATTCGCGTCGTGTTGGCGTCGGTGCTTCCGGTCTACGACTACCCGTGGCACAAAGGGCTCGAGCCGGCGCCGAAGATCGTCGCGCTGAATTCCTGGATCAAAGCGTACGCGGCCCGCGTCGGTGCAGTGTACGTCGATTTCCACAGCGCGATGAAGGACGACCGCGACGGCATGCGAAGCGAGCTCGCGAACGATGGCGTCCATCCGACGCCCGCCGGCTATGCGATCATGGGGCCGCTCGTCGAGAAAGCCATCGCCGACGCGCTCGCGAAGTAGGCGACACCAATCACAATACTTTTACAATGAAACTCTCCGTTTTGGGACTACTCCTGTCGCCGTTCGCCTCGCTCACCGCTCAGGATGCGACGATCGTCTACCGGCTCGGCAAAGACACCGTGGCGGTCGAGACGTTCAATCGCAGCGCGACGAAGATGCTCGGTGAAACGGTCATACGATCGGGCGGCGCGATCGCTCGCACGTCGTATGACATCTCGATTGCCGACAATCGTCCGACGGCCGTGGTCTTTCGCCGGCTGCAGCGCGATGGAACTCCCTTCCCCGGGAATCCGATCGAATGGCGATTCACGATCGGACCCGATTCGGTGAGGCGCGAGATCGTGTGGAAGGACAGCACACAGCGCATATCGTTCGCGGCGGCGAATGCACTGCCGGCATTTCCGGTTTATACCTACGCGCCGTTCGAGCTCGTCTACTCGCGAGGCAGCGGGGCTCGGGATTCAGTTCCGGCAGTTCCGCTCGTCGGAAATACGCTCGGGGTCATCGGCCTTGAGCCTGCGGGCGGCGACACGCTCAAGATCCGCGGCGGAACATACGCGATGCTCGTCCGCTTCGACCGACAAGGTCGCATTCAGTCGACGGACGGCAACTTCACGACGAACAAAGCGATCGGCACGCGCACGTCGGGGAAGGCGAACATTGCCTCGCTCGCCAGCGCGATGAAGCCGACCGGAGTGCTCTCTCCCCGAGGGACGGCGTACGCGGGGTTCAATCGCGGACCGATCTTCATCAACTACGGCCGACCTTCGGTGCGTGAGCGGACGGTGTGGGGCGGCGCGCTCATTCCGTACGATTCGATCTGGCGTACCGGCGCAAACGAGGCAACGCATCTCGCGACGTCGAAGCCGCTGACGGTCGGCGATATGAATTTAGCGGCGGGCCTCTATACCCTGTGGATTCAGCACACGCGAAACGGGACGTTCCTCATCGTGAACAAGCAGGTCGGCCAATGGGGAACCGATTATTCGGCCGCGCAAGACATCGGCCGAGTGAAGATGGACATGGCGAAGACGCCCGAGCACGTCGAGGACTTCACGATCACGATTCGCGCGACCGGCCCGAACCGTGGTGCGATCGATTTCGCGTGGGGGGACTCGGTGGCGACGGCACTCTTCACGACGCGGTAGTACGAGTTCTCTAATGGGGCGGCCGGGTATCTCGACTTCGCGAACCTGTTGAACCGCCGCAGGGGCGGCAGGATCAGCTGCCGGCCGGCATCTCGAATCAGAATGACGCCATGCAGTGGATTTCCGCGCTCAACGCGGTGGAACTCACGTTGGGCGCGGAATGTCCCGCGTATTCAACTCGCCGACGCGAGCCCTCCGTCACATCATTAGCGTTCTCTTAATGCAATCTTCTCGTCACTGATCGCGAAAGTAAACTTCTCGCGTCGTGACGCGGCCATGTCGTGGCTCGCGACCGCCACTGGCACATCGTCTGCGATCGGCGGCGTTCCTCGACGCAAGCCGTTTTGCGTCGACAGGGCAGGCGCTGATCACTGCTCCGAGTGGTAGCCGCCGTAACGATTTGCTGGAGATGTTCGCATGGGTTCGTTGCTGATCACACCGCGCGACGCACTCGCTGGCGTCGCACTCTTCGTCGTGCCCGCTGTGCTTGCGGCGCAGGGCGCGACGATCACAGGGCACGTCACGTCGTCCACCGGAAGTCCACTTCCCTCCGTTACCGTCTCGATCACCGGGATGGGACTCGGCACCATCACCCAAGATGACGGGCTCTACTCTTTTACCGTCCCGACGTCGCGCGTGTCCGGTCAAACCGTGACGCTCGCCGCGCGCCGCGTCGGATTCGCGCCGCAGAACGCGCAGATCACGCTCACCGCCGGAACGATCACCCACGACTTCGTCATGACCGCCGCGGCGCAACAGCTCGAGGAAGTCATTGTCACCGGGTCCGGCACATCGCAGGTGCGCGAGCGCATCGGAAGCACGATCAACACCGTCGACAGCTCGACGATTCTCCGCGAGACGCAGCCGCAGAACATCATCTCATCGCTGTCGGCAGCCGCGCCGAACGTGCGCGTCAACACGCAGTCCGGCGAGCCGGGCGCGTCCGCGTTCGTGCTGATTCGCGGCGCGACGTCGGTGACCGGGACGAATCAACCGCTCGTCGTCGTGGACAATCAACCGATCGACAACTCGACAGAGTCGACGAACGGCGGCGACGGAAGCACGGTCACGCAGAATCGCGCGGCCGACATCAATCCCAACGACATCGAGTCGATCCAAATCCTGAAGGGCGCGGCCGCCTCGGCCATCTACGGCGCGCGCGCCGCGAACGGCGTCATTCTCATCACGACCAAAAAGGGCGCCGCGGGCCCGACGCGCTACACGGTGACGTCGACGCAAACGTTCGACAACGTCATCAAGACTTTCCCGCTTCAACAGAGCTACGGGCAAGGGTCGAACGGGAAAGCCGGCACGTGCAGCGCTCCTGATTGTTCCGCGACCAGCCTCTCGTGGGGACCGCTCCTCACTTCCGGGACGCCCGTCTTCAATCACGGAAGCGAGATCTACGACACCGGCATCACGAGCGACAATGCGGTGAGCATCTCCGGAGGAAGCGAGCGCACGAGCTTCTTCCTCTCCGGCGGACTCACCGATCAACTCGGCGTCATGCAAGGGCCGAACGATCGGTACGATCGAACGACCGTTCGGTTGACCGCGAGCCACCAGCTCCTCAACTCACTGACCTTCGGCGGCAACTTCTCGTACATCAACACCGGCGGGTCGTACGTCCAGAAGGGCTCGAACACTTCCGGCCTTCTGCTCGGTGCATTGCGCACACCTCCCGATTTCAACAATCAACCGTATCTCGATCCGGTCTCGGGACTCCAGCGCTCATACCGATTTCCTGATCCGACGTCCGCGAGCTTGACGGATTCGCGCGGCTATGACAATCCGTTCTTCACGCTCAACAATCCGGGCAACAGGAGCGAGCTCGGTCGCTTCGTCGGAAATCTGACCGGAAACTGGGTTCCGACGACGTGGCTCACGCTCAACGAGACCTTCGGCGCCGACAACTACTCGGATTCTCGTCTCGAGGCACTGCCGTTCACGTCGTCGGGCGACCCCGTCGGCAACGTGACGCGACTTCAGATCAACAACCTCGAGATCGATCACAATCTCACGGCGACGCTGTCCCACACGTTCAGCTCGAACTTCGACTCGCGCCTCGTGCTCGGACAGAATCTCAACTCGCGCCGCAATCGACAGATCTTCGTCTTCGGCGACCAGCTGATCGCGCCGGCGCCGCTGGCGATTCAAAACACCGTCAGCTACAACCCCACCGAGACGCGCTCGCTCGTTCACATCGAGGGATACTTCGGACAAGCGGAGCTCGACTTCTACAATCAGTTGCACGTCACGGCCGGCCTCCGCGACGACGCGTTCTCGAGCTTCGGCACCGGCAACCGAAGCGCGCTCTATCCGAAAGTCGACGCAGCCTGGACGTTCTCGAATCTTTTCAAGAACGGCGCGGCGTCAGGCACCGGACGGTTCAGCAACGGACGCTTGCGCGCGGCCTACGGCGAGACTGGGCGCGAGCCGCCTGTCTACTCGACGATCATCGCGCTTTCGACGACATCGACGTTCGGCAGCGGCTTCGGCGACGCGATCGGCTCGAAGCAGAGCGGCCAAGGCGGCGTCGTCACGAGCTTCAACCTCGGCAATCCGGCGCTCAAACCGGAGCGCAATCGCGAAGCGGAGGTCGGCGCCGACCTCGGCTTCTTCAATCAAGGGACGGAGCTCAACCTCACCTTCTATAACAAGCGTTCGACCGACGTGATTCTTCCGGTTCCGGTGAACGCCGCGGCGACGGGCGCCGGTACAGAGCTCGTCAACGGCGCCACCGTCACGAACAAGGGCGCGGAGCTCGCGCTCAACATCCGCCCGTACTCGACAAAGAATGTCGAGCTGAACGTCGGCGGGAACTGGGCGCGCAACATCGGTCGCGTCGAGTCGCTCATCCAAGGCGTGCAATTCATTCCGTACAACAACGAAGGTTTCACCGGTGCGATCGGTTCGTCGACCGTTGGCTACGCGCCGGGGGTGCTTCGCGGACAAGACTTTGTTCGCTGCGGTCTGGGGGAACACGTCGCGCTTCCGGGCATCGCCGGACTCGCCGACGTCGACTCCGCGTGCGGCAGCGGCGCGAAAAAGAACGCACTCTACATCTCGGGCTCGAACAATCGGCCGGTCATCGATCCCGACGACCGCGTCATCGCCGACCCGAATCCGCGGTGGCTCGCCGGACTAAACGGACAGCTTCGCGTCGGACCGTTCCAGTTCTCGACGCTCTTCGACATTCGTCGCGGCGGCCAGGTGTGGGACGGCACACGCTCGGCGCTCGACCGCTTCGGCACCGCGGAGGAAACCAACGTCCGAGGCGACACCGCGGGCATCTTCGGACAAAACGTGCTCGGCAATCAGGCCGTCGCAGGTCCGGGCGCCGGCAAGGTCGCGTTCAGAACGCTCGCCAACTGGCAGAACTGGTACACGACCACCGGCGGTAGCGCGAGCGCGGTTCAATCACAGTTCGTTGAAGACGGCAGCTTCGTGAAATGGCGCGAATTGTCGGTCGTGTACACGGCCGACCAGCCGTGGATTCACTCGCGGCTCGGTCTGGGCAGCGCACGGATCCGTATTGCCGGGCGCAACCTGAAAACCTGGACGAAGTACAAGGGCCTCGACCCGGAGACGAACCTCGGCGGCGCTGAGTTCCTGACGCAGGGTATCGACTTCTTCCAAAATCCGCAGACGCGCTCGTTCGTCGTCGCGATCACACTCAACCGCTGACGAGGACTCGACTCATGCAGAGAAATCGAATCGTCGCGGCGCTCGGTCTCGCGATCACGATCACTGCCTGCCATGACTACCTGACAGGCGGTGAGCTGAGCACCGACCCGAATCGTCCGACGCAAGCGACGAGCGGTCAGCTGTTCGTCGGCATTCAGGCGAACACGTGGGCTCTCCTCGGCAGCGACATGGCGCGCATCACTGGCATGTGGGCGCAGCAGTTCATAGGAACCAACCAGCAATACACCGACATCTACAACTACGGAGTCAGCGAGCAGACCACGAACGGATTCCAACAGTCGTTGTACACCGGCGGCGGTCTCGTCGACATCCGCCGTCTCGAGCAACAGACAGCCGCGTCTCACGACACTCTGTTTCATGGAATCGCGGAAGTGATGGAAGCGCTGGTCATGGGAACCGGAGCCGACTTGTTCGGGAATCTCACGTACACCCAAGCGCTCACTGACACACCGAATCCCTCGCTCGATCCGCAGCTCGCGATTTACGACTCGGTTCAGGCCGTTCTCTCGCGGGCGATCGTCGACATGGGAAAGACCGGCCCGACGAACATCGGTCCCGCTGCGTCCGACCTCGCGTACGGCGGCGATCCGAAGTCGTGGATTCGGCTCGCGCACACGCTCAAAGCGCGCTTCCTGATGCACACCGCCGAAGTGCGGCCTTCCGTCTACCCGCAGGTGATCACGGAAGCGAGTCAGGGAATCACAGACCCGTCGGAGAATTTCGACGCCGTGTTCTCCGGCAACGCGAACGAGCAGAACTTCTGGTATCAGTTCGACATCGTGCAGCGGCCGGGATATCTGACACCGAACCCGCAGTTGGTGGCGCTCTTGAAGGCTCGCAACGACCCGCGGCTCGCGACGGACTTCAACAGCGACCAGTCCGATCTCAATAACGCACTTATCCAGCCGAACACGACGCAGCCGCTCGTGACGGCGAACGAGGACTTGCTGTTGTGGGCCGAGGCCGCGCAGCGAACCGGCGACAACGCAACGGCGATCGCGAAGCTCAATCAAGAGCGCGCACTGGTCGGACTTCCCGCCGATCCAAGCTCCCTGAGTGGCCGACCCCTGCTCGCCGAGATTCTCACGGAGGAATACATCGCGGACTTCCAAAGCATCGAAGCGTGGAACCTGTACAAGCGTACCTGTTCGCCGAACCTCACGCCGGTTGTCGCGGGAGCGATCATTCCGGCGCGGCTCCCGTACGACGCTGCGGAGCGCAACACGAATACGAACATTCCGCCGCTGAGTCAGCAGCCTGCGCGAAACGCGAATGATCCGAAGAACACGATCTCCGACGCGACCGGCGACGCGTGCAAAGGACAATGAGTCGCACGACGTTGCGGACGCTGGCGCTGCCCTTTTTGGCGGCGCCGGCGTTCGGCTGCTACGAGTACCACGCGACGACCGTGGGCGCGATTCGGCCCGCGCAAACGGTGCACGTCGAGTTGAGTCCCGCGGGATCGGTGTCGCTGGCGTCGATGATCGGACCAAACGCGACGATGCTGGACGGCCAAGTGCTGTCGGTCGATTCGGATCGTCTCCGACTCGCGGTAACGCAGATCGCCCGGAGCGCCGGCCCTGAGGAATTTCTAAAGAACGAGCCGATCGACGTTCCGCGCTCGAGCGCGGCGATGGTGACAGTTCGCTCCGTCGACCGCCCACGCACGCTTCTCGCCATCGGCGGCCTCGCACTCGGCGTTCTCGTCGCGCACATCGTCTCGAACGAGCCGGGGGTCGTCACTTCCAAGAGCGGTTCATCGACGGGCACGAAGTAGAGCACGGTCATCGTCACGCGGCAAAACGGATTCGTCGGAGACGTGGGACAAGTCCGCCATCGACGCTGCTCTATCGGTCGGCCATCAACGATTTGGACACGAACACGAACGAACTGGTCGAACAGCGACGAACAAAACCGCAACAGCGGTTCTCTTGAAAAGCCCTAGCGCCGGGAATCGACACGTTGCTCGAGGAGATCGCATCCGGCTGACAAAAAGAGGGCCGGAGCTCGCATGAGCCCCGGCCCTCTTTTCAGCGAACGAAGAGCTTACTTCTCGCCGACGCGGACTCGCTCGATCCGCTTCGCCTTCGCCGGAACGTTGTAGACGCTGAGCGACACGACGTCGCCGGACTTCACGTTCGCAAGCGCCGCACGAAGCTGCTCGGGCGTCTGCACCGCTGTTCCCTCCACCGACATGATGATGTCAGGACCACCGGCGTTCGGCGCGAAGAGGTGCGCATCGGCCGACGAGCCGTCTTTCGTGTCGGTCACGAGCACGCCCTTGATGTTCGACGGCAGCTGGAGGCGCTGAGCAGTCGCGGCATCGATCGCCGTGACACTGACGCCGAGTGCGTGCATCGAGGCGCCTTTGTCGTCCGACGGAGCTGCATCGTCGGGCTCCGGAGTTGTCGTCGCGGCACTGACCGCACGCTGCAGCGGAACCTTCACTGTCGCATGCTCGCCGCCCTTGCGTGCGACTTCGACGCTCACGACGTCGCCAGGCTTACGGAATGCGATCGCTTCCTGAAGCTGCGCGACGTAGTCGACCCGCTTGCCGTCGACCGAGATGATGACGTCACCAGCCTTGATGCCCGCCTTCGCCGCCGGCGAAGACGCATCGGAGTAATCCTGCACGACGATACCGCGGATGTCCTTCAGACCGACGTACGCCGCGTCATCCGCGCTCGCATCGCGAACGGAGATGCCAAGCGCCGCGCGCTCGACGTGACCGGACTTGATGATCTGGCTCATCACGGCGCGAGCCAGATCGATCGGGACCGCGAAGCCGTAGCCGGCGTTGTAGCCCGTCGGACTCTCGATTGCGCTGTTGATACCGATGACTTCACCGCGCGTGTTCACGAGCGGACCACCCGAGTTGCCCGGGTTGATCGCCGCGTCGGTTTGAATGAAGTCCTGGATCGTCTGCTGCGACTGACCCGGCAGACCGAGTGCGCGGCCCTTCGCGCTGATGATGCCCTGCGTCACGGTGAACGTGAGGTTCTCGCCGAGCGGGTTGCCGACCGCAAGGACCCATTCGCCGACGCGCGACGCTTCGCTGTTGCCGAGCGGCGCGGGCGTCAGGCCGGCCGCGTTGATCTTGATGACCGCGACGTCGGTGTTCGGATCGCGGCCAACGACCTTCGCCTTGAACTCGCGTCGATCGAGCAGGCGCACGGTCACTTCACTGGCGCCGTCGACAACGTGGTTGTTCGTGAGAATGTAGCCGTCGTTCGAGACGATGAACCCGGATCCAGAGGCGATTCCGCCGCCGCGCGGCGCCGGGTTGTCGGGCGAGTCGCCCATTCCGGGCATGTCGCGGAAGAACTGTCGAAGCTCAGGCGGAAGCTGGCTCATGTCGGGCGATTGTCCGCGCTGCGACTGGCCACGCATGCGGTGCGAGACGGGCTGGGCAGCTTGCTTTGCGGTGATGTAGACGACGCTCGGCTTGATGCGCGCCGCGATGGTCGCGAAGGCGTCGCTCAGTTCGTCGAGTCGGGCGACGTTGCCGGTCGGGGCTGTCGCGGCGCGGCGAACGGCCGAGCTGTCAGTGACGAGCGGAGCCGAGTGTATGAGGCTCGGACGCTCGGCGACGGCAGCGACTGCGATCGCGCCAGCGCTGACCATCGCAACGACGGGCAGGACCGCCCATCCTTTGCGCGAGTTTTGTGTCATTGGTGCTACTCCTTCGTTCGATTATTGGCTGCTGTGAAGTGGAAGCATTTGTTACTACACACAGTGGTGGCCAATGGTGCCCGTTAAGAGATCCAAACGGGGGCTGGGCATTCTGGGGCGAGGAAGGCGCAGCTTGGCAGTGTGATGGGGTGGCCGGTTCATGATCGGGGCCTGGCAGATTCGTCAGTCTGAGCGTCGGAGCTGCGAAGCGGTCGCCTGACCCGGCAGTCGACTGGGGAGTGCTCGGTGGCGATGTTGAGCCGAGGGAGGTCAGCGCGCGGCGCGTTCGCTTCGATCGATACCGCGCAGGCGGACGATGCTGACCAAGATTTCAAACTCGTGATCGTGTCTCGAGGGATGCAATGCGGATCGTACTGAACCTTGCCGGCGGACTGTGTTTGCTGATCGGCTGCGTGTGGGTCCTGCAGGGCGTCAACGTCCTGCCGGGGAGCTTCATGACCGGACAAACCAAGTGGGCGGTGTATGGCGCCATTCTATTGCTCATCGGCATCGGCTTGTTGATCCGAGCGAACCGACGCCGGGCGTGAGATCGGGATTGAAAACCCGCCCCTACGTCGGATCGTTCATCTGAAACGCAGGGCGCTCGCGCGCTGGGCAATCCAGCCGGCGGTACATTGCCAAGACGAGAAGCATTTCGATGATGCTGGTCGCGCGCGAGGAGGTAGTATGTCCGACGACATGGGGACGTTCCGCATCGACATTGAAATCGAGAACCCAGCGCGCCCGGGCGAGCGACGCATAGTGCGCTCGGCTCTCGTCGATACTGGCGCGGAGCTGACGTGGGTTCCAGCGAATGTTCTGGAGATCCTCGGCGTTCAAAGACTGAAAGTGTGGCGTTTCCGTCAAGCGGACGGCACTATTTTGGAGCGCTATGTCGGCTCCGCGCGGGTGTATGCAGAAGGAACGGTTGCGACCGATGACGTCGTGTTCGGCGAACCCGGGGACATGGTGTTGCTTGGCGCTCGAACACTCGAAGGGCTCAACCTTCGCGTCGATTCGCGCGCCAAGCAGTTGGTCGACGCCGGGCCGGCGCCCGCCGCAACCGCGGCCTGACGTCACAATCGCGCGCGCAGAGGGATCGACGCTATTAGCGTATCCTAACATTAGCCCAATCCGTAGACGACGGACGCGACCTCCGATGACCATGAGCACACTTCGCCGCGTTTCATACCTCGTGGCACTCGTGCCAACGCTTCTCACGGCTCAGCGTCAGCCGGGCCACCCGATCGGCAAAGTCACGACGATCGGCAATCTCATCCATCTCGAGCTCGACACGGGCGTCTCGCACGAACGGCTCTTCGACCTCGATCATCGGACGCTGCGCTTCACACCGGACGGCGCGGGATATCGCGTCGAGAACGTTGCACTCGTTTGGGACGCCGACTTCGGCCAAGCGCTCTCCACTCCGACCGTCGCGCTGAAGAACTTTTCATTCCCCTTTTCGGGGAAACGCTGGGACACGCTGAATGTCGCGACCGGCGCGATCACGTTCGGCGCGAAGCGTGGCGGTCGGAGTGGCGGCGGCGGCGTTCCGGTTGGCAATCGCACCGGCGCGGGCGGCTCCGGGCGCGCTGGCTTCCAACTCGAGCGGTATCCGACGCTCGAGACGGTTGGACGAACCTTCATCAACATGATCCCAGGAATCGCCGCGTTAGTGAAGACGAATCTGAACGGCCAGCGGTTCGTCAACGAGCTCGCCGACAAAGTCGTCGTCACATGGACCGTGAGCGAGCCGTCCGTCGGGATCCAAGCGTTCAGTTGGACGCCGACAGTCAACCGCATTCAAGCGGCGCTTTATAAGAATGGCAATATAGAGCTCTCATACAACGACATCACCGCGAGAGACGGCATCGTTGGCGTTTTCCCGATGGTCACCGCGGGGAGGGAGAAGCAACTGGGCGCCGTTGAGCTCACGGGGAGCTCGAGCGGACCGGCGAATCTCAACGTCAAGCGAGTCACGCTCAGTCAGATCGATGGACTCTTCTTGAAGGCCACGATCGAAACGCAGGGGCCGGTGTTGCCCGACGGCGATCCGGGCATCAACGGTGTCGTGTATCGCATTGGCCTGCAGAAGGGCGACATGCCGGCCCAGAGCCTCGATAAGTCGACAGTCGTCTGGGCGATTCGAGGAATTGCCGGCGGCCGCGGTGGTAACGGCGAGCGTGCCATCATGGGGCCGCGGTACATCGCGTCGGGCTCTGGTGCCGAGCCGGAAGTCACGGTCAGCGGCAATACGATTTCTATAAAGGGGATTTTGCCGTCCGAGCTGTCGGGGGCAAGCCAGATCGTCGTCATCGCCGATGTCGCGTCGAGCGCCTCTCAAACACCCACGACCTGGGTCGCGCGTCGTCGCGTCTCGCTCGACGGCATTCGGTCGCCGGAAGTCGATCTTTCGAGCGCCAAGAAAAGCGACGGGCCGTTCCCCGTCGCATACGAAGGCTTTCATTGGCCCGAGATTCCGCGTGCCACCGACCTCGCGTGCTCCGTCATCACGGCACTCGGCGACAAATTCGATTTCATCGCGTCCTATTCCGACTTCCGCGTCGACAATCCCGAGGGCGGTACGCCGAGCACGGGGCCGCGTGGCGGGAACGTGTCGGGCATCGGGACGAGCGCGAACGGTTTAGAGAACTATTGTAGCCAGGGGCAGCTGCAGTGGATGTTCGTCGAACCGGTATCGACGTCGGCGGTGCAGATCCAGGAGCATTCGCCCGACAACCGCATGAAGGACTATGACTATGCGATGTCGCAGATCGGCCACGAGCTCGGCCATCGCTGGGCCGCCGATGCGAGCGCGTTGGTGAATGGCGAACGAATCACGCTCGGCCCGGTCCACTGGGCGACAGGCGTCAACCTTCCCGCGGCCTTTCCGTATGCGAATCCGCCGCGCGATGAAGCCGACGCGATGGGCGGCAGCACGTGGAAGGACAATGGCGATGGCACCTACACACAGCTCGATCGAGACTATTACTCTCCGGCAAAGGGTTGGTCCTGGCTGGGGCTTTATCTGATGGGGCTCGCAAAGCCGGAGGAGGTCCAGCCGTTCTTCATTCTGCGCAATCTGCAGCGCACCGGACAAGCAGATGCGGCGGGACATCCGATTTACAAGGGTGATAAAACTGTCATAACGATTCAGGATGTGATCGCCGCGATGGGGCCGCGCGTTCCGGACTTCGATCATGCGCAGAAGAAGTTCAATACGGCGATCGTCGTCGTGACGATGCCGGGCAAGGCGCCGACGAAAGAGTTGCTCGCCGCGGCCAACAACATTTCCGAACATTGGATCGCGTATTGGGCGAAGACGACCGGCGGTCGGTCGTCGATGACGGTGAGTCCGAGATAGAAGGAACAGAGAGACGCATGATCAGATTTTCGGCGAGTCTAGCGGCCGCTGTTTCGAGCGCCATTGTCGGTTGCATATCGCCGATGCGGGCGATGGCGCAGCAGGGCTCGCGCAGGCTCAGGCCAGAGGATGCCGTGGTCGCGTATTGCGGGGCATGGAACGCCGTCGACCGAGCCGAACGAGATCGTCTGCTCGCCGAGGTGTGGGCACCGGACGGAGTGTACACGGATTCGAACCCGACACTCGCAGTTGGCCGCGTTGTGCTCGGCGATACGATCGCCGCGTTGCAGAAGAGATATCCAGGCGCGCGTTTCCGCTGCAGCGCTCCGCAGACGCATCACGGGTTTATGCGAACGACCTGGATCTTCCTTCGACCAGACAAAACGGAGGTCGCGCGGGGCGAAGATTTCTTCGAGCTCGGCGCCGATGGTCGCATCCGGCGAGTCACCGGGTTCTTTGGCGAGGCGGCGGCGATCAAGCCGTAGTCGATTGCGGAGCCTGGAGCCTCCCGGCGTGTCGTCGCTCGCCGATCAGCAAACTCTTATCTGAATCCTCGATTCATCGCGGCGAATCAGCGCGGCAATCGCGCTTTCGCGAGCTTCACGAGCACAGTGTACTCCGGATCGACCAGCTGGATGATCGGCGCACGCGCGGTCTGCGAGACGAACTGATATGCGTCCATCTCGGTCATCTTCGTTTGATCGCGAACCCAGCCGATCATCGCCTTGAATGCGACGCGCGCCGCATCCTCCAGCGGACGTCCGCTGCCGACGAACATCACTTCGTCGGCGTTCTCGATGCGCGGTACCGGCGTCGCGGTTTTCGTCAGCAATTCCACATACACCTCGACGTTCATCGCGCCTTCGATCGCGGCGCCCATGATCTCGCCGTCGCCCATCGCGTAGTGACCGTCGCCAAGCGAGAGAAGCGCACCGGGCGCGTTCACACCGAGAAACACCGTGTTGCCCGCACGAACCTCGGGACAATCCATGTTGCCGCCGAACGTCCCGGGCACGATCGTCGAGCGCGCCTCGCCCAGCGCCGGCGCCACCCCGATGCAACCGAGGAACGGCGCCATCGGAACTTCCCAGGTGTGCTTGCCGTCGCGGCTGCGCGCGCGCGCGACATTGCGCGCGGTGTCGAGATCATACCGCCACGTCGTCTCCGGAAAATCAGGACCAAGCATCGCCGTCTGGTCCGTTCCCACGAGCGCGCCAAAGCCGGGCCCGAACGACGACACGCCGTAATTGCGCGCCGGCTCCAACTTGCGAATGTGCACGGCGATCGTGTCGCCAGGCGCCGCGCCTTCTATATAGAAGGGGCCCGTTTGAGGATTGTCATGTCCGGCGGGCATGACCTTCGACGGAAGATCCGCCGCCGTCTTCACCGCTCCGTCGAAACAATCTTCCGTCCACGTGACGATGCGGGTCCTCGGCTTGATCCGCTGGCGCGGAGTCGCTCCGCCGAAGGTGTACGCGAGATCCGTGTGCTTCGGCGTCCATTGGAGGAGCGTCGCATCGGCGGGAAGATTTGTCAGGAGTGGCCGCGGCATGGACGTCACGGGCTGCTGAGCGCTGACACTCCCCTGACCTCGAAGCACGGCAGCCGTGGTCGCGGCGCCGAGTGGTGCGCTGATCAGGAATTGGCGGCGAGTGGGCATTACTTGGCTACGCCTCCTGAGCGCAGAAAATCCAGCGCGATGTTGCTCATCGCTCGGACACCGACCGGCAGCGCGTGATCGTCCCCCTGAAACAGCGGCGAGTGATTGCTCGCCACTGTTTTCGGATCGAGACCCGGCGGCGTCACCGATAGATTGAAGAAGAACCCAGGCGCAACCGCCGCGAAGCGCGAGAAGTCTTCACCCGCCATCGTGACGCCCGCCTCGTGCGCGCCTGCTTCACCGGCAACGCGCTTCAGTGTCGGCGCGAACTTCGCCACCATTGCCGGATCGTTGACCGTGGTTGGATAGCCGTTGTCGATCGTCACGTCCGCAGTCGCGCCGTGCGCGATCGCGATGTTCGTCGCGATCCGCTTCATCCTCTCGTGAATCGTCGTGCGCGCCTTGGCGTCGAACGCGCGAATCGTCCCGATCATCCACACGGAATCTGGAATGATGTTCTCGCGCAAACCGCCGTGGATGGCGCCGACCGTCACGACCGCAGGCGCGACCGACAGGTCGAGATCGCGCGACACGATCGTCTGCAACGCAGTCACTATCTCCGCGCTCGTCACGATAGGATCGACCGCGGTCGCCGGCATCGCGCCGTGGCCTTGCTTTCCGTGTACGACGATTCGCCATCCATCCGCACTCGCCGTCAGCGGACCCGCGTGATAGCCGATCGCGCCGAGCGGCCCCGGACCGACGTGCAATCCGAAGACGCCGTCGACGCCCTTCATCACGCCGGCATCGATCATCGGCTCCGCGCCGCCGCGCGGCGGAACTTCTTCCGCGGGCTGAAACAGGAACTTCACAGTTCCTGGAATGCGATCGCGAAGACCGGCCAACACCTCCGCCGTGCCCATGAGAATCGCGACATGCATGTCGTGACCGCAGGCGTGCATGACTCCCGTTTCTTGCCCGTTGTACGTCGTGCGCACCGTCGACTTGAACGGCACGTCGACCATTTCCGTCACCGGCAGCGCGTCCATCTCGGCGCGCAGCGCCACCGTTGGTCCGGGCTTTCCTCCCCTGAGCACGCCGACGACAGCGGGAATCCCGCCGACGTTCTCCTGAACTTCGATGCCGAGTGATCGAAGATGCGCAGCGACGAGAGCCGCCGTGCGCTTCTCCGCGTACCCGAGCTCGGGATGTTGATGAATGTCGTGACGCCATCCGGTCACCTTCTCAGCGATTGCCGCTGTGCGACGATCGATCTCCGCCGCAAGGGCCGGATCGGCGACGACTTGCTGAGCCGTCGCTCGTCGGCCGAACAACAACAACGCCGACAAAACAATCGCGAAGCGCTTGCGGGGGATTATCGACCGCACGTCGTGCCGGGGAGCTCGAGGGTGTTTCTCCTCACTTGAGCCTGTGATGCCTTGTCCTTGAGTGCCGCCGAACATTGACTGCCTCCGAATCTGGAAAAGGCCCTGCGCGTACGCGACCGCGGTCGACGGTGGTCGCGAAGACTATGTCGGATATGTTACTGTCGCATACCGAGGAGCGCGAGCGCGGGTTGCCACGGACTTCGGCGCGGCTTTTTCCCACGGAACTCCGGGCCGGCCTGCGGCGATCGTCCGCGTTCTCGCCGACAACTCGGCATGCGTCTTCTATGAGAGGCTCGGTGCCGTGCCTCTGCGCGATGATGAACTATTGATCGCCGGGAAGGCCTATCCCGAGCGCTGGTACGGGTGGCACAACCTTGGCGACCTCGCGGTTTAGTGATGAACGCTGATACCCGGGTGTCGCTCCGAGCTCACTTCTCGATAGACATGAGCATTTCATCAATACCGACTGGATTGATTTTCAGCATTGAGATCGTTGGTGCCCGCGAGGTGAGGAAGCTGTCGTGAGGCAACCTCCGATCGAGACCGACCTCGCGATGGCAATAGGCGCCGTGTATCGGGCGCCACTCGAGGATTTCATTCGCCGGCGCGATGAGCTGGCGAAGCAGCTGCGTGCCGAAAAACGACGGGACGATGCAACACTCGTAAAGGCGTTGCGCAAACCGAGCCGGATCGCGTGGACGCTCGACGGCGTCGTTCACGAAGATCCGGTGTCGATCGATCGTCTCGCAGCCGCAATCGGTGAGGCGCAGACGGGCGCAGATCTTCGAACCGCGCTCGAAGCGGTGAAAGAAGCAGTACGTGGCGTTGCGGCAACGGGCGCGCGCGTCGCGGTGCGCGCGGAATACCCGATCGAGCCGAACACACTCGTCGCAGCCGTTCAGGCGATCATTGGCGACGAGAACGCCTTTGCGGAGCTCCGTGCCGGACTACTCGTCGATGTGCCCGAAGGCGGCGGCCTGAATCTGCTCTTCGCGCTCACGGCGAATGCTGCGCCACCAAATGCAGCCGTGTCACCGAGTCCGTCGCCGCCGACGCCGATCGAGCCCGTCAAACCCGATCCGCGCATCGAGCTCGCCGCCGCGGCACGCGCAGACCTGCATCGTGCCGAGAAGTCTCTCGCCGAGATGCGAGAGCAGTCGAATCACGCGACAATTTCGTTGCGCGACGCGAGAGCGAAGTTCGTTGCTGCGGAACACGCACTATCGCTCGCTCGAACGGAGCTCGACGCGCGGCGTGACGATGTCGAACGCACGCAACGACACGCTCATTCGACGACAGCGAATCTCGAAGCGGCCCAACGAGCAGTCGATGACGCTCGCCGTCGCCTCGCGGAGCTCACCTGAGCAGCGCTGGTGATGAGCGCGGGCTACGCACCAATCGGCGAGATCTCCGAGGAGACCATACCCGACAATCTCGCCGTCGGCCGCCGCGCCTCCGACTTATCGCTTCTTCGTCGTGAACCGAAACGGCACGCTCACCCACACGGCAACCGGCTTCGAGTCCGATCCAAGCGTGTGAGCCGGCTCGAAGCGGAAGAGCGGTAAGACGTCGCGCACAGCTGCCGTGAACAGTTCGTCGTCCGATTGCTCCACGACCATCGTCGAGACCTCGACCCTTCCGAGCTCGTTCACCATGAAGCGCACGACGACCTGTCCATCGCGTCGTCCCGCGCGGAGCAGCTCTTCGGGGAAGCCGGGATCCGGCGCGCGTCCGATGATTTTGGGGGATGTGTGTGCGTTGTCGACGGCTGCCGTCGTGAGAGGGGACGCTACAGGCCTCGTTTCAGCTCGATCGGTGTCGGACGCGCGCCGCTCGACCGCCGATCGGAACGTCACATCGACGTTTGGCGACGCGGGCACGCTCGGCATGTGCATGGAATCCACGTGAACCTCGACGTGAGGCAGGCGAACCTGCGGCGGAGCGCTCGTCGGCGCACCCTGCTCTTTCTGGATCACCGCGGCGATTGGCGCGGGCGTCTTGGTCGCGGCGTGGAGAGAGTCAGCGTGCGTCGCGGCCACCATCGCCGCCGCGCCGGCTGCGGTCGATACGATCCTTGTCGCCGGCACTTTACCGACAGGAGCACCTGCGGCTGCCGTGCGCTGCGCAGCGCTCGTCGCTTTGGCGACCGGATCCCTGCCGCTCGCGGCACGCGGGCGCAACATCAGTAGCCCGGCCATCGCGATCGCGATCGCGGCGGCTCCGGCGGATGCATATAACCCTGTTCGTTTCTTGCGCGGCTCGGGAGCAACCGATCGCCAGTCGCCAATCGCAGCGTCGCTAGTCGCGACATCGGCGTGCGAGACAACCGCGCTGCCGACATCGGCGAGAACAAGGTCGCGATACGCGCCCGATTCCCGACCGGTGGCGGTTCCGGACGGGCCGGCGCTCTCGGGTGCGGGGATGACGATCTGGCCAGCGGAAGGCGTCGGCATCGAAGATACGATCAACGACGCGGCCACCGCAGCGGTGACCATCGGCGTCTTCGCACGTTCGCGTGGAAGCGGGGCGGGACGAACTGCCCGGGCCGTGTCCGCCGCCTTGGCCATCTGCAATTCGAGTTCGGCAACGCGTGACCGCGCGGCGCGCACGCGCTCATGGTCAGCGCCCAACATGGCTTCGCGCACCGGCAGCGCGCGGCGAAGGAACGCCAGCGCTCCGGCGAAGTTGCCGCGTGCCGCACACGTATCCGAGAGCCGCTCCAGCGTGCCGATCGTGACCGTGTGATTCGGCTCGAGCACTCTCTCTCGAATGCGCAACGCGTCCCTGTACAGCGCTTCCGCCGAGGCGTCATCGCCGAGTTTGCGTTTCACGAAGGCGAGATCCGCGAGCGCCGCGGCGACATCGGGATGCTCCTGGCCCTTGACCCGCGCAATCGCGAGTAAACGTTCGAGGGCGTCTTCGGCGCGCGCGTGCTGCGACTGCTGGACGTAGAGGCGACTCAACTCGTGGAGCAGCGGTGCCAGATTGGCGTCTTCGCTGCCGAAGAGCTCTTCACTGACGGCCAGGGCTTCGGTGAGGACGGTCCCCGCCTCGGCCTCCCCTGGCGGGCCGAGTTTCCGCGAGAGCTTCCCGAGATTGAAGAGGGCGGAAGCCAGCTCTCGTCGGAGACTGGGATCGCTGCGCGCCGCGATTACCGCCGCGCGAAGGGATTCGGCGGCCGCGGGCTCGTCGCCGTCGGTCCATGCGGCGCGCGCTGCGTCGAACCGTTGGGTAAACAACGTTTTCGTGTCGGCCATGTGCCTACCGTGCCGTAGGGCGCTGTCCTCGGGGGAACAGGCTTCCTCAGTGGTCGCGTCTAGGACGACCGAGAGTCGACGCGCGAAACAGGGCGAGTCGCTCGGTCGGTGACTACGGCACCAGCCTTCCGATCTCGCCGAAGAAAAACCTCCCCTGCGCCCTGTCGCTTATCACCATCTCGCGGATGCCGAACGTCAACCGCCTCACCTGGCCGGGCGTCAGCAATTTGCGAATGAACGGAGCCTCCCCATACACGATCTTCCACGCGGCGGTATTGGCGTCGTTGACGTGCTTCAAGGCTTCGGTAACGCTGTAGTCTGTCGGAAGCGCGACCAGATAGTGCGCGAGCTCGATGTACACGCTGTCCGCGCGCTTCGTGAAGACCTTGTCCTGCTCGCGAATCGAGTCCACCTGAGCGCGCGATAGGGCCAGCGAATCCGCGAAGTTGAGCATCACGCGATACGGATCGGTCACGCCGGTGATGTATCGTGTATGAATCGTGTCGAACGCTGCGCGTGTGCCGACCAGCGGCGGCTTGATCCGCAAGTTCAACTCGAGACGTTGCTCCTCGGGTGAGCGACCATAGTCGAGACGCACGTCGAGCGTGAGGCGAAACGGAGTCCGCAGCGTCGACAGCGACGGCGAGCTGCCGCCAAATCGCGGGTTTACGCGATACAGAAATTGCTTCGACGTCTGGTCGAAGCCGCGGACCTGGTACAGCGTGCCATCGATGAACGGCACGGTGCCCCAGCCGTGAAGTGCGGTCGCGCCATGCAACAACTGGTCGATACCGCCGAGCGGGTTCGTGAGATACGCGGTGATCTGCCACCCGCGTCCGGAACCCGACGTCCCGCGCATGCCGATGGCGCCGTTCATCGTCGTCGTCCACGGGCCGGCGCAGCTCGACCTGCCCGCGATCGTGTTTGCCTGTCGCGCGAGGCAGTTACGCGCCGACGACGATCCGTTCGATAACAGATCTTGTATGCCACTTTTGACGTCGGCACTCGGAGCGCTCGCCGGCGAAAAGATATAGGCGCGATCGCCGCTCCATCCGTCGCCGTTGATATCGCCCTGCACCGTCGGTGTGTAGCGAAGGCCCGACATCACCCGCGTGGTCGCCGAGATGATGAGCGACTTCGGAAGCGCCCAAGAATTTTGTACGATGACCTGGTGTCGCGGAGTGAATGCCTGCGGTCCCCACTCGATGGCGCGTGGATCGCTCGCGCTGCCGGCGTCGAATCCGCGCGACTGCGCCCGCGCGTCGGAGTACGTGTAGCCGAGCGTCATCAGGCCGAGCCGGAAGGGAATGTTCGGGATGAGATACGCCGTGATCTGGCGGACGTCGCTTCTGAGATCGGACATGCGATCGCCGACGCGTCCAAAGCTCGCGGTCTTACGCGATTCGACCGGCGATAGGCTGCCGGTCGTCGACACGATGCTCGACGGTGAAACGAACACCGGCCGGTTCGACTCCGACGACATCGTGAACTTCGGCGTTCCCGCAAAGTTGAGATCAACGACACTCGGCTGATCCAGGTTCAGCGAGTACACGCCGTCGATCGTCAGGTAGTTGTTCCAGAGGCTGCCGATCGTACCGCCGTTCGACCAACCGAGCGTCGCGCGCCACGAGCGACTCGGTCGGAACGCCGGATCGATCATGGACACCCCTCGCGCCGCATCCGCAAACACCGACGAGCCACCCGCGCATGTCGACGGAATCGAGCTTTCGGTCGTGAGGTACGATTGCCAGTCAGGAACCGGCGCAGCCGGCCCGATGCACGCGAGCTGCTGCGAGCTGCCGGGAAGACCGGTCGCGCCGATCGCACCAGCGAGAAGTGTCGACGGAAGGAAGTTCCTGAACTCGCCGATGCCGCCGCGGATCTGATACCCGGCGCGCACCGTGTTCCCTCCCGCCGTGTTGTACAGGTAGAGACCGCGCTCGCCAGTCGGGTACCAGTTGAAGCCGAGTCGCGGGCTCACAGCGATGGAGTTCGGCGAGCCGTCGTTTCGAATGTGGAACAGCGTATCGACGGCTGCGTCGTACGCGGGCAGTCCAGTGAATGCGTTCATGTCGACGCGGGCGCCGCCGACGAGAACGAGGTGCGTCGTCGTGTAGTTCGTTCCCACTGCCATGGCGCCGAGCCATTCACCACCCGCAGGGCTCGGCGCATTGAGCGTGCGTGTGAACGTGCTCGCGGCATTGTTCGCGAGGTCGCCGAGCGACGCGAAGCTGAACGTGCCGAGACGGTTGGCGGGTTGGTCCTGCGAAAAATGCTCGTACCGCGACTGAAAGTAGACCTTGGCCGGGAGCGTCGGGTGACCGTTGATCAAGAAGTTGGTTTGGTTGCTGAGCTCCCACGCCCACGTGCGGCTGTCGCGCGAGAGCGTACTCGTGCCACCGAATGGCAGTGATCCGATCGTGGGCGTTGCGCCATCCAACGTCGACGCGATCAGCACGTTTCCGCTGGGAAGCGCGAGATACGGCTCGCCGCTGTTGTCGCGATACGAGAAGCCGGTCGCGGTTTCGTTGACGTAGTCGCCGAACTTGCCGAAGTAGCGCGAGTACATGCCTTGCACGAATCCGCCGCCGTTCGTCGAGCGACCGCCCGACGCTGGGAACAGGGTTGGCGAGAGATTCGTCGCTTCGGCGCGTGCGTAGTCGGCGCCGACGAGGAGATTCAACGCCGGTGCCGGCGTGACATTCTGAGGTGTTGGAATCGCGCGGTCGAATCGCTCGAGGAACTGGACTGACGTCGTCGTCCGCTGTGAGCTGTTCGACGCGTTGACGGGAACACCGCGTGACGTGAGGAGTTGTGCCAGCCGGGCCACGGAGTCGGGAGCGATGCCGGCGTGTGTCAGTGCGTCCTCGTCGAGCGCGAGCAACGATGTGACCGGGGCGATTCGCCGCGATGCCTGGATCGCGTAGTTATAGAAATACTTATCGAGCGACAGCGCGCCGGAGGCGGTGCTCCCGACGTCGATGGTCGTGTACTTCTGTCCGAACGCGCGCGCCGTGTGATCACCGGTCTGGAGCGCGGGAGCGTCGAGTGTCACGCGTGCGCGCGACACGTTGACGTTTCCGCCGCGAATGACTTGCGTCGATGCGAGCGCGCCGCTGAAGCCGCCGCGCGTCGGATCCCACGGCGAGGTGAGGAACGACGTGCGCGTCGCGAGATCGCGCGGCACCGACGTGCCGCCGAACGACATCCCGTTGAGCGCAGTCATGTTCGCGTCCGGCCCGAGGCCGAAGGCGGAGACGCCGTTGCTCGTCACGGAGAGTCCGGGGATGAGACTCGCCATCGCGTCGAAGTTGCCCTGCTGATCCGCCGTGAGGTTGTTCGCGACGCCGTCGACGCTCTTGTTCAACCCATCTGCCTGCGCGGCCGGTCCGATGTCGTTGCCGAGTGTCACCTGTGGCCGCGCACGCTGCGCATTGACCCGAACCGCGGCTACCGTGGTGACGGCCGTCGCGAGCTTCGCGTTCACAACGGCGGAATCCGACGGCGGCGCGATCGTGACGCGTTGTCTGAAAGGCCGGCGGCCGAGGGCCCCGATGTAGAGCAGGTATTCCCCGGTCGCGCTTCCGGGCGGGATGACCATTCTATAGATGCCCGCCGCATCCGTCTTTCCCGTGATCGTCTCAGCGCTGGGCGCGACGGTAACGATGACATCGGCAGCGGAGATCGCGGTGCCGCTGTCGGAGGTGACGATGCCGCGGATGACGTGTTGGCGTTGCGCTCGTGCGCTAGGCGCGAGAAGGACAGCGAGAACACACACGGCGCGAACGACGCGGAGCATCGACGGACTCGAAGCGAGAGGGAGGAATCACTGGCGATTGGCCAGTATACGTTCGCCCGAGTCCGCCCGTCAACTATAACGTTAGTAGGTGTCGAAGCTAAGCCCTGGGACTGGCACTGACAAAGGCGCAGTCAGTGCCAGTACCAGCACGAACATCGAGTCATGCGTTCCGATCGATGCACGTATTCGTCACGCCCGTCAAATTCGGATTGTTCGTCTCCGCCTGCGGCACCGGGAAGTTGACGTCGGTCCCGTAGTTGCCGCCCTTGTGCCACGGCCCCGTCGGAAACACCGTCGCCGCCGCGCGGCCATACTGCCGAATCAGACGACGCATGTCGCCGACGCGGTAGCCGCGGCCGAACAGCCAGAACGCGCGTTCTCTAAAGAGCAAATCCTCACGAGCCGTATTCGTGCCCGGATCGGTCAGGGGCGCGGCGAGGCCCGCGACGCCGCCTTCCGTGCGCGCCTGGTTCAGCTTCTGAATGAAGAGCGCGTAGTTCCCCGCCTTGTACGCGGCCTCCGCTTCGTACATGCGGGCTTCGATGCCGCTCGCGATCGACACCGACGCGTCGCGCGTCGGCCAGATGAGCTGAACCGTCACCGGCACGGTCCCGTCGTCTCGGCTCTTCAGCGTGACGCCGTTCGCCGTGCACTTCGCGTCGCCGCCAAGGCAGCTCGGAACACGCGGGTCGTTCGCGGTCGCGAAGTTGAGACCGTTCCCGCCCTCGTTGTTCGAGATCGTATAGCGGCGCGCGACGTTGTTGTACGACCAGATCGCGTTGTCGAGCGTCGTCTGCCCGTGGAGGTTGAAGTAGTTGAACGACGTCGGGACGCCCGCGACCGCCGCGGCAGCATCCGCCTGACGGTTGAGATTCGTGAGGATCCGACCTTTCACGACGCTCAGCGCGTTCTTGATCTTCACGTCCTGCGTACCCGTGCCGGTGATCATCGCCAGGCCCGAGTCGGCGTGCGCGAGGGCGCGCGCGAACGCCGCGGCGTCCGTGATCGGCGAGCCGTACTGCTCGACGCCGCTCACGACGTCGCTGAAGATCAGACCATTGCAGTAGTGCTCACCGATCGTGTTCTCGACGTACGCCTCGATGAAGTACATCTCGGCGACGTTGGCTGCGGCGCCGGTCGGGTTGAACTGGCGCTCCAGTTGCGCGGCCTGCTCCGCCGAAAGTCTGGCGCGCTGCAACATGCGGTCGACATCCGTGAGGAACGTGTTCGCGGTCGTGATGACGCGCTGGTCGACCTCCTGGCGCGCGATGAACGAGTCGCCATTGATCCACTCGTCGGCGAGGAGTCCGCTGAGCAGGAACAGCCCTTCCGAGCCCGAGCTCCCGCCGCTCGTCGCCGCGGTGAGGCGGCCGATCGCACCGACGCGAACCGCGTCCGCGCCGGCGGCCGACTGAACGTCGGACGGATTGATGATGTCGGGGTCGGTGACATCGAGCGCCTCGTGCGGCGAACATGCCAACGCTCCCGCGGCGAGCGACACGATCGCCGCCCATCGCCACGTCGTGGCGGTGCGAATTCTCTTATATGAAGTCATTGATCCTAGAATCCGAGGGTGAAGCGAAGCATGTAGTAGGTGGGCGGAGCGAATGCCTGGAATTCCGACGGCGCGTCGCCCGTCGTGCCGAACGCTTCGGGGTCGACGCCGTCATACTTCGTCCACAGAATGCCGAGATTGCGCGCAGCAAGCGTGGCCGTGAGGTTGCGGCCGCGAAGCGCGGTCGCCCAACGCTGCGGAGCGTTGAACGTCAGGTTGAGCTCACGGAAGCGAATGAAATCGCCGGCGCCGATGAAGCCGGCCACCGTCTTCGCCGGATTGTCACGCACCGCGACCGTTCGCGCCTGCTGCCACATCGTCGACTGCGGATTGATCAACCCCGAGCAGTTGTTGCGGCTCGCGCAGCGAATGCGCTCGGTGTTGTTGTACATGTCGAAGTCGCCCTTGTAGTCGATCATCGCGCTCACGCGGACCATGCGATGGAACAGGTCGAACCCGTTGGTCGTCGACACCTCGTAAATCGGCAGCGGATTGCCGAGGTACACCGCGGTATCGCTGACGAAGACTTCGTTCAGGTTCGGATCGGCATTGTACGTGAGGATGCCATCCTTGTTCTTGTCCGTATAGCTCGTGATGCCGCGCGACCACCAGCCGTTGAGTGGATAGCCCTCACGCTGCTGGGCCGTGCTGCTTGAAACGATCGTCGGAACGCCGCCGAGGGTCACGAGCTTGTTGTTGTTCGACGAGCCCGAGATGGTCACGTCCCAGCCGAACGCGCTCTTCTCGAGAATCTGCGCGTTGATGAGAGCTTCCCAACCGGCATTCTTCACTTCGCCGAGGTTCTCCAGGCGCGCGGTGAGGCCCGTGCCTAAAGACGGCGGAAGAATCCGGCTGATCAGCGCGTCCTTGGAGATCTTGCTGTAGTACGTGAACTCGGTGTTGACGCGATTGCCGAACATGGTCGCGTCGAAGCCGACTTCGGTTTCGGTCGATCGCTCCGGCTTGAGCGACTTGTTGCCCAATGCGCTGAAGACGACGGCCGGCGTATCGCCGGATTCGAGCTTTGTCGTCGACGCGGAATAGAACGCGACGGCGTCCGTCGTTCCCGGCTCGACGCCCGACGCGCCGTACGCGCTGCGCAGTCGGAACTGGTTCAGCCAATTCATCTTCGGGAAGAAGGATTCGTCGGACACGATCCACGACGCCGACAATTTCGGATAGAGCACCGTCTTGAAGTCCGCGCCGAACGCGCTGTTGCGATCCGAGCGAACCGCACCGGTGAGATAGAACCGCTCGCTGAACGCGAGGTTCTCCTCGATGAATCCGCCGAGCGTACGCGTGTCGCTCGTCGCCTCATCGGCGGCCTTCACGGCGCCGGAGGTCACGGTGACAGCGCCCGGCGGAAGCCGCGTCCCCGACGCGCCGTTGCGATCGAAGAAGCTTCGGTTGAACTGAACACCGGCCGTCGTCTTCGAGTTGATCGTCGCGCGCAGCTGATGCGTCGCGGTCATCGCCGCATCGGCCGTGTAGGTGAAGAAGTTCGAGCGGTTGTCGATCTTGAATCCAGCGCGCGAATCGCCGCCGAGGTCCGGGCATTCGCCGAAGCGGCAGAGCTGCGTGTCGAGCCGGTTCGCGTAGTCGAGACCGACGTTGCTGCGCCCCGACAGCCACTCGAGCGGACGCCAGTTCGTCTGCAGCGACGTGATGAAACGCTGAATGCCCTGATCGGTGACGGTCTGATAGATGTCGCGCGGCGTGAACTGCCGCCATCCGTAGAGCGTGTCGCCGGTCGACGAGATGTTGTACTTGTAGCCGAGGCCACCGTACGTGTTGCCGGCCACGCCGTTCGTTCCGGAGTCGTCGCTCATCGGAAGCCGCAGATCCTGCGACGTATAGCCCGCGTTCACGGCGAAGTCGAGCTTCGACGACGGCGTGATGTTGAAGTTCGAGCGGAACGTCTCTCGGCTCATATGGTTCGGGTGCGACTGGTCGTCGCGCAGCGTGCGATCGTGCGCGGCCATGTAGGCCTGATCGAACTCCGGCACCTTCAACACGCCGTTTTCGTCTTCCCACTGTCCGTGGAGGAAGAAGCGCAGCGCGTCCGAGCCGCCGCCGACCTGAAGGCTGTGTGCCTGGCGGTAGCCGATCCCGTTCGGGGTCGATACCGGATCGGCATAGAGGTTGTAGCTCGTGACGCTGTCTTGCTTGCACTGCGCCGTCGAGACCTGAACGAGGAAACATTGCGCCGTGTTCGATGGCAGCGAGTTCGTCGCCGACGTCGCGCCGGAGCGCCAGCCCCGGTACGCGGTCGGGTACGTATTCTGATCGACGTGCGCCCCCTGCTCCGTCGAATACTGAATCGACATGCGGCCGGCGACGCCGTGCTTCGTCGTGATGACGATGACGCCGTTTGCCGCGTCGGTGCCGTACAACGTCGCCGCTGACGGGCCGCGCACGACTTCGATGTTCTCGATCTCGTTCGGATCGAGGTCGTTGACGCGAGCCGGCGTCGTTCCGCCGACGCTCACGGTCGACGAGCCCGTGGTGCCTTCGACGCGAACGCCATCGACGATGTAGATCGGATTGTTGCTGAGCGAGAGCGAGCTCGTTCCGCGAATTCGAACGCGAGTCCCGGCGCCCGTCTGCGTGCCTGGCTCAACGAAGACGCCCGGCGCCCGTGCCGTGAGGAGATCGCCCATGTTCGCGACCGCGCTCGTGGCGACGATGTTCGCCGCATCCACCTGCGCGATCGCGTTGCCAACTTCCACTCGGCGCTGATCGCCGGTCGCCGTCGTGACGACGGGGTTCAGCGTGATGCCAACCGGTTTCATTTGAATGTCGAGCGTCGCCGTCTGACCGGCGGACACGCTGACCGTCGCTCGTTGCTCGGAGTACCCGACGCGCAAGGCTCGGATCTCGACAGATCCGGGGCGAATGGCGCGAATCGTGTACTGCCCTTGTTCGTTGGTCTGGGTGACGATCGTCGTTCCGACGATCGTCACTCCAGCGGCGGGAATCGGTGCGCTGGTGCTCGCGTCGGTCACTCGGCCGGTAATGGTTCCTTGGCTCTGCGCGCCCAATGAGCCGACACGGCTCAACGCGACGACACCGGCGAGCAGCAAGAAGCGCTCTGCCATTCGTGCAGTCATGGAGTCCTCTGGGTGGGAAATCGAATGGGACAATCCTACTGCTCCGAATGCAGCTACGGTACTAGCGATGCGCATTTCGCCGAGCGTAGGAAGAACAACGGAACCCCGCGATTTGACGCAGAGGCGCAGAGGTCGCAGAGGACTGCATGAACTGCGCGAACAGCGTTCTCTCCATACGCGATCGCTGTTTGAGGATCTCTTTCAACGGCTTCTTTTAAAAATGATTTTGTGAAGGACTTTTCTTCAAAGCTTTATTGAAGATTCTTTCTTGAATCGTTTGTTGAATTTTTGAAGGCATGCATCGAGGCGCTATTAACATCGGCTCGCATGCTTTTCCGCAGTCCTCTGCGCTCTCTGCGGCTCTGCGTCAAATCCCGGGTTTCTGTACTCTGGAGTTCTGTACTGCGGTGTTCAGCATACCGACCCCGGGCGCCGCGACGGCCACGAGATTGCAACAACCGCCGGCATGACGTGTATTTGCCGCCACTCCAGTTGTCGTCGCTTCCCTGCGTTCCGCCTTTCGGGCGGATGAGAGCGATCGAGAATGTCGGCTCATGCAACGAGGTTTTTCGGCCAGCCGACGCCCGAACATCGCGGGCCGAGCTTTGCCGTCTCGATCGCCATCACGGCCGCCCTGTTTGCATTCGCGCTCGCCGCGATGCGCACACTACCCGACCTCGCGATCGGCTCGCATAGCCGGCGCGAGCGGCCGATCGAGATTCGGCTCCCTCCGATCGTTCTTCCAACACCGAGCGTCGAACCGGCTCCCAAGAACGAACCGACGACGTCGAGAGCGCGTCCCTCGGCCCCGACATCTGTCCCCGCGACCATCGTGGCGCCGGTCGCTCCCGTTGCTCCTCCGATCTCCGCGCCCATCACGATCCCGACAACAATTCCGCCCGCCTCTCGCGACAGCAACACAGCCGGCGTTCGGAACGCAACAAGCGCGGCCGACGCAGCGCTTCGCTCGACGTTACGCCCCGGCGCAAGCGGAATCGGAGCGCCGGCCGTTCCCGCGTGGACGAAGTCCAAAGAGGTCGTCGGGAATACGCCGGTCGAACGCGATTCGATTCTTCGCGCGAAGATGGTGCAGATCCCGGGGTTGTGGAAAACGCACCTTCCGACCGGTGCCGAGAAAGCGGAGCTCGAAGCGAGTCAGCTCGCGGCGCAGATGCTGCGCGCGCGGAGCACGACCGGCGGCAACTCACGCGATCTGATTCATCTCCAAGGCAAGGGCAAAGACGGCGTCGGCGCCGTCTCGGCGCCCGGACTGGTGAGCATTCCGTTCCCGCTGTTCAGTCCTGGTCCGTCGCCGGAGCAACGAAAGAAGAACGAAGCGCTCGACGCGGACTACCAAGCGCGACTTCAGCGTCTCGGGGATTCGGTGCTCATCAAACGCGATCGTCGAATCGCCGACTCGCTGCGCCTCGATTCACTTCGTCGCGACTCGCTCGCGCGTCGGCCCAAGGTCCCGTCGCCAGACAGCGTCGCGCGCTACTAGCCGTTTCGAATCATGTCGAGCGCGCTGACACGCAACGCGCGCAACGCCAGAACCAAAGCTGCGGCGTCGTCGCTCCGAGGAGCGACTTACGCGTTGGAGCTGCGATGAGCGTCTTCCGCGCGTCGAATCACCATCGACGCGCGGAAGATGGACGTCCAAGCGGCCGGCGCGGCAAGCGCCATCTGCGTCACCCGTGCTTTTCCTGGAACCCTCGCGCCTTCGCGATCGCGCGCGCGCGAGCGAGACCATCGCGCATCGCCGGCATGATCGTCATGACGTACTCGTGCACCGCGGGATTCTTCGCGCGGTTTTGCAGGATCTCGAGCTCCGCGAGCACATGTTGCTGCAGCTCGACCTGCGAGCGCACGTAGTGACGATCGATCGTCAGGTCTGACGCGATACCGACCGAATCGAGCGACGCCGCGACATGGGCGGCCCGGATTCCACCGAACATCCTGATCGGAGTGATGTCCTGCTGCTTCGCGAGATCCTTGTCCTGCTGAAGGTTCGCCTGGTGAATCGCTCGCATGCGCTTCGCGAGGTCGAGAACGTCATCACTTCGCGATAGGCGCAGCGCGGAGTCCGCCGCGACGACTTCCATCGAGTCGACCGTGATGAGATGTCCGAGGATATCCGCGTCGGACATGCTCTCGAGCAGCTGAGCTTCTCGGGCATCGAGCCTCGATCCAGCCGACGACGCGACATCCACGACGCCGCCCGCGGAGCTCGAATTGTATCGGCCGCTCGAAGCACACGCCGCCGTCGCGACCGCGACCGCCGAGACGAACAAACGAGCATAGGTATACCGCATCTCTGCCTCCATTCAACGAATCGTCAACAGCACTGCACAACGGATGGGCAAGACGCAGACCGATTCAGCAGAGATTCCTTGCTTCTCCGCGCGGGTAGAAGACTCGACGCATTTAGGAGTCTTTATATAGCCGACAGCGTGTTCATCATTCCCGCGCAGCGACAGATTCGACTTCTCTCGACGTCGCCATGACGATCACGAGGGTTGCAAAGTCTGACGGGCGCGGCGGCAATATCGAACAGATCGCGACGTCGCAGATCGCGATGCTCGTCGCGACAAAAAGCCTCGTGCATGCGACATCGCTGTACAGCTCGAGCGCGTGCCGAACAGCATAACTGTGGCGCTTATAGTGGCGGTCTGAAAAGCGGAATTGCGGAAGAGCGGCTTTTTTGACGCAGAGGCGCAGAGGGCGCAGAGGACTGCGTGAGCACCACACGTAATCGTCACTACGAGGACCTCATTGAACAGCTTCCCTAGAAAGAGGCTTCGTGAAGGACTCTTGTCGAAGACTTTTTGTCGAAGACTTTTTGTTGAGGCTTTTTGTTGAGGCTTTTTGTTGGCGCTTTTGAAGGCAGGTTTGACGCTTTTCCGCCATCAGCCCCGCATGCTTTCCCGCAGTCCTCTGCGACCTCTGCGCCTCTGCGTCAAAAGCGGGGTTCCGCTGTGTGGCTTTCCGCTGTGTGGCTTTCCGCTGTGTGGCTTTCCGCTGTGTGGGTTTCCGCTGTCTCCGCGCAGCCGCCCCAAGCAGAACCCTATTTGTTCAGACGGACAAGAAATTCCGGCATGCCCTGGAACTGATCGATGTGATCGGGCGCGGTGTTTCCAGCAAATCCCATGAGCTCGAAATGACCTGCTCGAACCTCACTGAGCTGCTGCATGCCGTTCGGTCCCCACCTCAGCACCGGAGCTCGTTTGAGACCGAGCGACCCGAGAAGATAGTCGGCCGTTTCCGTCGTGCTGGCAAAGGTGCCGGGAAAGATCTCGGAATGCGTGATGAGAAAACGCTTATGTCCGTTGACCGCGCCTTCCGCGAAATGCACGAACGCGTCGAGGTTCCTCGGGTCGAGAGTGCCACCCTTTTCCATTACGACGCCTTCCGGGACATATGACGTGTGCATTCCGTCCATGAGAAGGACTTCGTCGACGCGCGCAAAGTGCGCCGGATCGCGGAGAATCGCGCGCACCGCTCCATGCCCGGCGCTGAACCCTGACAGAGTGATTCGGGCTATGCGCACGTCTTTGCCCGCCGCGGCGCTCAGCTCGCGACTGATGTTCGCCAGCAATGTGTCGAACGCCACCGGGTCCGCGAATGCGCGGTCGTAGACTCCGGATCCTGCGCCGAGGTTGAGCACCGCAACGACGTTGTTCTTTCCAAGCCGCGACACGGCGAGCTCCGGAATCCACGCCGCGCCGAGAAAATGGATGACGAGATTCACCGCTTTCGCCCCGCGCGCCGATTCCGGGATGAAGACCTCCACGGGCTTGCCGTCGGGCCCGGAAAACGTCCGCGCGACACCCGGGATCTCGCGCGGCGTGAGCCGTCGATGCGCGCGACTGTTCTCGACCATCGGCGACGGATTCTGCGCGGCCGGAGGCGGCGTCTGCGCACCGGCGCCCGCCGAAAGAGTCGCGACGAGTGCACCGACGATGGCACTTCGTGCTGCGGCTCTCTCCGCGAGCGTCATGAGCATCCTCTGATCAACCTCCGGATTGAATCTCCACCTTGCGTCCGCGCTGACGCTGCTCCGGCACGGGAACGGTCACCTCGAGAACGCCATTGTCGAACTTGGCTCGAATTTGGTCTTCGTCGACGCCTTCCGGCAACGCGATGCTGCGGGAGAACGAGCCATAACTGCGCTCGCTTCGATAGAAGCCCTTCTGCTTCTCTTCGGATGACTGATGCCGCTCGCCCGAGAGCGTCATGACTCCATTCTCGACCTGAATGTCGATGTCTTTCGCCGACATGCCAGGGAGATCTGCGCAAACGGTGAGTTGATTGTCCTTGTGCCGGACTTCGATCTGCGGCGACCACTCGCTCATCGAGCGGCCGCGGCCCGTGTCGAGGGCCCCACTGTTCGACGATCGCTCGTTTGTCTGCCCCGAGTAGGGACGGACGTCCGCCGGATCGCCCGAGAAAATCCGATCCATCTCCTGCGTCATCGCGCGCGCGAAGCCGAACGGGTTCGACAAGAACGCGTTCGTCATCAGCCATGGATTGGCCATCAACGCCGGCATGATCGACGACTCGTTGTTTTGCCGATTCGCGACCGAGCTGCTTTCCGCGGTTCGCGGCTCCCGACTCACGTTGAGCTGGCGCTCCTGATCTGACCGCTTGTTGGACGTCCCTTGCGCCTGCTGCGAGCTCGAAGCCTGCGACGCATTTCTGTCGGTCGTCGATCCGCTCGCCTGTGCGGTGTTTCCTCTCGAAGACGATCCGGTCCCGGCAGACGCGTTTCCTCCTGAGGCTGTGCCAGAGGAGGTTGTTCCAGAGGATGCCCCCCGCGACGATCCGGTTCTAGATGATCCGGTCGCCCCCGACGCGCTTCCCCTCGCCGATGAACCGCTCGTCCGATTCGTGCTTTGCTTGCTCGCCATCGCTGATTCCTCCGCTCTGAGTTCTCTCGTGGGTTCATGCCCAACCCGCATAGTGCCCGCAAGCGAGGTGCCGAGATGGCTCGGCGGCACTCATCTCAGCGCCGTCGTGCGCGCGGAGGAGCAGACGGATTGAAATCGTAGCGGAAAACGACGAGGTCGCGCGTCGGGATTCCGTTCTCGACAGGCGTCTCGTCGTAATACCAGAAGTAGTCGGCTCGAACGTGGTCCATTCGGAAGCCGCACTTCTGATAAAAAGCGAGATTGCCGATGCTCGAGTTACGAGTGCCGACGATCATCGCCTTCTTTCGGCGACGGCGTCCTTCGTCGAGAAGCCACTCGACGAACGCGCGGCCGCGCCCCTTCCCCTGCTCGCTCGGCGCGATTCCGAGCTCGACGATCTCGCACGGCTCGTCGTCCCATCGAAGCGTCGCCGCACCGACGAGGCGGCCGTCGACGTCGAGCCGATAGGCCGTGTCGCTCAAGTGCTCGAGACTCCAATTCAGCGCTCGGCGCGACGGCTCGGCGAGGAGCAGCAGCGGGACGACCGCCTCGATCTCCGATCCTTCGGCTTCGCGAATCGACAGACCGTCAGGAAGCACGTCGACGTGTTCGCTTCTTGGTCCCGCGCGGGAACGAGTCGTCGAGCGCGCGCGCGAGCTGTTTCGGGGCAACGGCCTTGTAACTCTCTCGCGCCCAGTCGAAGAACTGCTCCTTCAGCGCTTTGTTGATCCGCCCCGACAATTTGAACGTGATCCAGCCGTGCCGTCCAAGCCCGTAGTGCGTGGGGTCGGCAAACGGCAGCGTCAGCGCCTGATAGCCGGTCTCGGGAAGCTTCATCGAGAACCGCTGCTCCTCCGCCGTCATGAAGATGAACACCTTGCCGTTCACTTTGAACGCGCGCTCGCCCCACGGAAACTCTTCGCGCGTTTCCGGAAGCGACAGCGCATACTCGCGAAGCTCAGCGGCAAAGCCCGAGATCTTTGGTGAGGTCATTCGTTCGCAGGCAAGGACATGAATTCCCGCCGTGTGACTCCCGACCCTACTTCGGGACCAGATAGTCCTGAGCAGCCACGATCTCCCAACCGCCTTTTCGCTTCACCCACGTATCGGTGAAGCGATAGCGGTGCGAGAAGGCGCCGTCCTTTCCGTGGCCGTCGACGATGAGCCATCCGGTCACAGCAGCGGTAACAGCGCCGAACTCGTGGACCTCCATCCCCTCGTTGTGCGCCGCCGTCACCGTGTCGCTGCCGGCCGTCATCTCGTGCAGGACCTCCGCGCGGCGCATCAGCTTGTCGTTCTCCGTGTAGACGAACTTCGGCGACAGCAGCCTGTCGAACAACGCGGAGTCACGCTTCACCAGACCAGTCGCCCACTGATTCTCCAGACGAATGAGCTCGACCTGACCAGGCTTGGCCTCTTTCACTTTCTTCTGCGCAAACAGCGCGGGCGCGGAGAGCGCGAGCGCGACGACGGCGTTCGCTACTGAACGGAGCATGTGGCCTCGAAGGAGAACGTGTTCGCGGTAGTAAATGATGTTCACCGATCGCGCACTTCGCTATCAGCCGGCCTCTGGCGCGCCGCCGACATACCGCGCGCGCGGACGGATGATCTGATCGACCGCGTATTGCTCGATCGCATGCCCGATCCATCCGATCGTCCGTCCGATGGCGAACAATGTCACACCCGACGCCGGCGGCAGGCCGAGCACGCGCGAGACCGAGCCCAACGCGAAGTCGAGATTCGGACGCTCGCCCGTGAGCGACTCGCTGACCCGCGCGACGTCGCGAACGAATCGCAGTTCCGCGGACTTTGGAAACCGCTCGCCGAGCATGCCGAGCAAAGCGACGGCGCGCGGATCGCCTCGCCGGTACAACGGATGGCCGAGGCCATCGATTCTCTGGCCCTCGCGCAACCGATTCACCAATGTCGAGCGAAGCGATCGCTCCCGGCGCAGCGACGAGAGCATCGATTCGACGCGCGCCGTGCTGCCACCATGCTTGATCCCGTCGAGCGCCGCGAGGCCGGCGACGACGACCGCGTATGGGTGCGAGCCCGCCGAAGCAACGCACCGTGCGGTAAAAGCAGAGACGTTGAGCTCGTGATCGGCGCAGAGAATCAGCGCGGCGCGAATGACATCCTGGCCGGAGGAGCGGACGCCCCACGCGCGGGCGAGCGTCGCATCGATCGTCTCGCTTCGCGCGGCCTGCGCCGCGACGTCCACGACGAGATCCAGAATTCGCCATCCGGTCTCCACAACCGCTTCCGGACGGAGATCGAATGCTCGCGGATCGTCCGCCGACGCCAATGCGAGCGCCGCCTGTGCACGTGGAATGAATGGCCCACGCCTCGCGCCCGCGCGGGACCGCGACTTCGTGGCGGACGTCGACGATGGCCTCGAGCCTCCGAGGTCGCCGGTCCAGATCAACGACGCGACCGCGTCGATCGGTCGTTCGCTCGAGAGTCGAACGGCATCATGGCCGCGATAGTACAATCGCTCGTCGGCGATCAGCGTGATCGCCGACTCGAGGACTGGCATTCCCCACTGCAAGGCATGCGACGCGACCTTGTCCGGATCGCGCCGTTCCTCGGCGCGACGCTTCAGTCGGTCGATGTCGTCACGCGCGTACCGACGCTCGCGCGTCGCCGACGTCCCCGGCTCCGAGCGAATCAGTTCTCGGCTCACATATGCGTACAGCGTCGGGCGCGTCACGCCGAGGGTGCGGGATGCTTCGGCGGCGCCGATCCACGCGGACGGAGGAGAGGAAGGCTTCGTCATATTGATTGAGCAATCAACATTGACTGCCTCGTGAAGACAACCCTACGTTGCGCCATGACAAACGACACCGCCATCTCCAATGGGCTCGAGGGCGTCGTTGCCGCGTCGACGCGCCTCAGCCACGTCGACGGCGAAGCCGGTGAGCTCATCATCGCCGGATATCGCGTCGACGACCTCGCGGCGCACGCGACCTTCGAGGAGACGACCTGGCTCCTCTGGCACGGGACCCTCCCAACCGCTCGCGAGCTCGCAGCATTTCACGCGGACCTCGTCTCGCGCCGCGCGCTTCCTCCGGCGACACTTTCCATCCTGCGCGAGTGCGCGAATGCCGGCGTCGACGCAATGGACGCACTCCGCATCGCGCTTGGCACCGTCTCGCTCGTGTCGAGCGAAGCGACGGCGATCGTCGCCATCGCACCGACGATCGTCGCGGCGTTCTCGCGCCTCGTTGCCGGCCGGGAGCCGATCGCGCCGCGCGCCGACCTCGGTCACGCCGCGAACTATCTGTATATGCTCGAGGGCAACGTCCCCGATGCCGAGCGTGTGCGCGCACTCGAAACGTATCTCAACACCGTGGTCGACCACGGGCTGAATGCATCGACGTTCACCTGCCGAGTGATCACGTCGACAGGCTCCGATCTCGTTTCCGCGGTTGTGGGTGCGGTTGGCGCGCTGAAAGGTCCGCTGCACGGCGGCGCGCCCGGCCCCGCGCTCGAAACGGTGTTCGAGATCGGCGAGGCATCACGCGCCGAGTCGATCCTTCGCGCGAAGATCGAGTCCGGCGAACGCCTCATGGGCTTTGGACATCGCGTCTACAAAGTCCGCGATCCGCGTGCGGACGTCCTCGCCGCCGCGGCCGAGCGTCTGTTCACGCGAGCCGGCGACATGCGTCTCTACGCGTTGGCTCGCAGCGTCGAAGCAACGGCGATCCGTCTTCTCGAGGAGTACAAACCGGGCCGCCGCCTCCAGACCAACGTCGAGTTCTACACCGCGCTGCTGCTCCACGGACTCGGCCTCGACGTTCCGCTGTTTACTCCGACCTTTGCAATCGCTCGCGTCAGCGGTTGGATCGCTCACGCAATCGAGCAGCGCGAGGCGAATCGACTGATCCGACCGAAGTCAGTCTACGTCGGTCCGCGCGACCGGCTCTGGCACTCGCCGGACATCGCCGCGGACTGAGCACCGAACGCCGGGCATCACCACGTCCAATCGATGCCCGGCAACCGCGCGAAGTTGACGCCGAGCGCGGCGAGACGCGCGCCCTGCCCTCCGATTCGCCGGCGAAAATCGTCCCAGCTCCGTCGCGTCTGGGCGGACCATCCGATCTCGGCGAGCGCAATGAGTCGCGGAAATTCCATGTACTCGTAGTCCGTGCGCGTGACGAGCGTCTCCGCCCACAGCGGCCCCTCGACACCGAGGACCGACTTCTCGCCAACTCCCGCGATGAGCGTCGCGGGATCCCAGTCATACGCCTGCTTCAAATCGATCAAGCCGGCCCACATCAATCCGAGCGTCGTGCTCGAGTCGTACTTCATGTCGAGATATGCGTGAGGTCCCGGCGACATGATCACCTGCCCGCCGCGTTGCGCCTGCAGCTGCACGGAATCCCGTGTCCAGTGCTGCACGATCGTCGTCGGAGAGAGACTGACCGGCGCGATCTCGCCCCACCCGATCATGCGTGGCCCGGCGGCTGTTACAATTTGCTGAACGCGGGTGATGAAGTTCCGATAGTCGTCCTTCGACATCCGCTGAACTTCGTCGCCGCCGACGTGGAAATACGGCGTCGGTGCCGCGGCCGAGATCTCACGGACGACGTCCGCGACGAATCCGAACACGCTGTCGCGCGTGACGCACAACGAGTTCGGGGGACCGCCGACGCGTGTGAACGGCGGCGGCGCCGTCCGATCGCACTTGAGATCCGGATACGCGAGAAGCGCGGCGTTGCTGTGCCCCGGCATGTCGATCTCGGGAACGACCGTGATGAAGCGCGACTTCGCGTACGCGACGAGGTCCGCATACTCGGCCTGACTGTAGAATCCACCTCGCGCTCCGCCGATTGCCGTCTCGCCACCAATCTCGGTGAGCTTTGGCCAACTCTTGATCTCGATGCGCCAGCCTTGATCATCGCTCAGGTGTAGGTGAAGCCGATTCAGCTTGTACAGCGCGTAGAGATCGATGAATCGCTTCACGTCCGCCGGCGGCAGAAAGTGTCTCGAGACGTCGAGCATCCCGCCGCGCCAGCCGAATCTCGGCACGTCGAGAACGTGGGCGACCGGAAGCTTGGCCTTGCGGTTGTACCATCCCTGGTGCTCGATGCCGGCGGGAAGCAGCTGACGCAGCGTCTGAACACCGTAGAAGAGCCCGGCCGGTTGCGCCGCGACGACTCGTACCGACGTTCGCGTCGACGTCAGCTCGTAGCCCTCCGCGGAGAGGTCGGCGCGCGACGGGTCGATCGTCAGGACGATGTTCGAGTCCGGCACCGAAGCGCCAGACGCGATTCGCTGCGCCTGGGTTCCGATCACGGTCGAGATCATGTTCGCCGCGTAGTCGGCGACCGCCTGCACCTCGACAGGGGCCGACGCGTCGACGTACACCGCGGTCCGCGGCGTCACCTGAAAACTGGCCGTCTCCGACACGGTCGCGACGACCGGCATCGGAACGATCGGCATATGGACCGTTACCTCCGGCTTCGGCGAGACTGCCGGCGCGGGCCCTCGGCAAGCACCGATCACGATGATCGCGGCAATGGATGCACCGCGACGACAGGCGGTATTAGAGATTCCTAGTCGGCTCATTGGATTTCGAGAGGCCTGAGCGTTGGCGGACTGAGTGTGAAGAATGTAGCCAACGTCGAGCTAAACCGTTCTGTCCGATTTTCCGGCGCTGAGGGCCGTCGGGTCCGGCTTTCGAAGCGACTCCCCGATAATCCGTGCTGCCGGGTCATAGATTTCGGGATTGAGGATCCCGTCCAACAGTCGGAGGAGAAGCAATGGACGACTACAAGAAGCCGGTGGATTCGGAGCTCAAGCAGAAGCTCACGCCGATGCAGTATCAAGTCACGCAGCACGAGGGCACCGAGCCGCCGTTCCGCAACGAGTTCTGGAACAACCACGAAGCCGGGATCTACGTCGACGTGGTGAGCGGCGAGCCGCTCTTCAGCTCTCTCGACAAGTTCGACTCGGGCACGGGTTGGCCGAGCTTTACGAAGCCGCTCGAGACGTCGAATGTGACGACGAAGACCGATCGCCAATTCGGCATGGAGCGCACCGAGGTTCGCTCGGCGCATGGCAACTCTCACCTCGGCCATCTCTTCGACGACGGTCCGAAGCCGACCGGCCATCGCTATTGCATGAATTCAGCTTCGCTCCGCTTCATTCCGGTGGAGAAGCTCGAGGCGGAAGGGTATGGGGAGTATGTGAAGCTGTTTGCGGGGGACTGACGACTGGGGACTGGGGACTGACGACTGGGGACTGACGATTGGGGACTGGCGACTGGGGACTGGCGACTGGCGACAACAGCTTCGGTGTGGCATAGCCTTTCCGCCCGTCATCCCAAGCGAAGCGTGAGATCGCTGTCGTTCTCGCGATCCGCCGCGGAACCGCAAGCGGAACCGCAAAGTGCAGATCTCACGCGGAGCCGCGTGATTAACCGCTGTTGCCGTTCTGGGGAACCGCCTCGCCGAGAGAGCGATCCTTCCAGCGACGTCGCAGGATGACTGCCTGAACCGTCGCCCGTCGTCAGTCCCCAGTCGCCAGTCCCCAGTCCCCAGTCCCCAGTCGCCAGTCGTCAGCCGTCCTTACCGACCTTGTACCTCACATGCACGACCCCCGGCGCGTCGATCACACGGGTTTGCTCGAGCGCCAGCCCGGCATCGCGAAGACCATCCAGCGGCCGTTCGCCGGCGCCCAGCAGCACTGGCGAAATCGAGAGATTGAGCTCGTCGATGAACCCGGCCGCGAGACACTGACGAATCGTGCTCGCGCCACCGGAGATCAGGATATCCTTCCCCGCGGCCGCGCCGCGCGCCTTGCGCAACGCCGCTTCGATGCCCTCGGTCACGAAGTGAAACGTCGTTCCACCGAGCATCGGCTCTGGTGATCTCGGGTGATGCGTCAGCACGAACACCGGCATGTGGTACGGCGGATCGTTACCCCACCAGCCCTTCCACGAGTCGTCCGGCCATTCGCCGCGGATCGGGCCGAACATGTTTCGGCCCATGATCACCGCGCCGACGTTCTCGAACATCTCGTCCATGATCCGCGAGCTCGCGTTCGTTTCGCCACCCGACTTTCCATGCATCTTCTGGAATGCCTCGAGGCCGAAGACCCAGTTGTGCAGCTGCATTCCGCCGACACCGAGCGGATTCTCCAGACTTTGATCGGGGCCGGCCATGTAGCCGTCGATCGACATACTGACGCTGATTCGGACTTTGGTCATTGTTGGTTGGTTGGTCGATTCGAAGAACGCTAGATTCTCACTCCGTGCCGCGCTACGCCGCATTCCTTCGAGGCGTCATGCCGATGAACGCGAAGATGGCCGACCTCAAACGGGCCTTCGAACGCGCCGGCTTCACCGACGTCAAAACCGTACTCGGCAGCGGCAACGTCGTGTTCACGGCACTGAAAGCAACGCCATCGTCGCTCGAGAAGAGAGCCGAGTCCGCGATGCAAACGGAGCTCGGCCGAACGTTCATGACGATCGTGCGCCCCGTCGACGCGCTTCACAAACTTGTCGAGTCCGACCCCTATCGCGCCTTCAAGGTCGCGCCCGACGCGAAGCGCGTCGTCACCTTCCTGCGCGACGGCTGCCTCGCGACGACGGCGCTCCCGCTCGAAGCAGACGGCGCGAGAGTGCTCGTCACCGTCGGCAGCGAGGCGTTCAGCGCGTATTCGCGCACCGCGAAGGGCCCGGTCTTCATGAAGCTCATCGAGAACTGCTTCGGCAAAGACCAAACGACGCGCACGTGGGACACGGTGATCAAGGTCGCGGGCTGACCGATCCGCCGAGCGCCGCCGGATCCGACGGCGCGACCTCGCTCGCTGCTCCCTTCGCGATGCCCACGGCAGCACGACACGCGGTGAGGTTTAGGGCGGAACGAACCACCGGCCGAACTACTCGCAGACCGTCGCGCGTCTGACGTACGATGCGAATCCGGCTTCCGTCGCCGAACGAATTGCCGAAGCCGCGCTCGGACGCTTCGCCAGAATACGGTCGGAGATCGGACCGAGGAACCGACCATACCGCTCGAGCGTCGCGGCGTCGTGGCTCATGATCGCGCTCTCGACGGTCTGTTGGACCGACGGCGTCACGACCTCCATTCGGCCGACGAACACGCGAGCAACGGACGCCGGCGCGGGCGTGATCGACAGCGGCAGAAAAGCGTCGACGGCCTTCGGAGGCACGATGTAGAAGACGCGCACCCCGTCCTCGAACCAGGAATCCCGCCACGTCTCGAGCATCGCGGACGCCTCCTCGGGAAAGAGGCCGGCCGCAATGAGCATTTTGTAAAGATCGGAGCGGAGCGATTCGACCGAGCCGTCGAGTGTGGGCGGCGCCAGCGTGCCGCCTGATGCGAGCGCGCCGCCAATTCGATAGCCGATCTGCGATCCGCGCCGTTCGAAGAGGACGACATTCGGGATCGCGTCGGGGCCAAGATTTCGCAGCTCGACAGAGTCGCCCGGCGTGACGCGCGCCGAAAGCGGAACGTCGAAGTTCGCGACGCCGCGGTAGAACAGAAACTTCTCGCTCTGCGTGCCGACGCTGACCGGCGACGCCTCGGTCTCGCGTGCCGCGTAGTAGTGGCTCTTCCCGGACTCCGTGGGGAGTGCCGCGCTGCGGGCCGGCGCGATCACGACGCGTCCCCAGTCGAGCACACTCGAGAACTGCGGGTTGCGCAGTGACGTCGCCGTGACGCCCATGAGGCTCGCCTTCGCATGCGGGTACCACTCGGTGATCAGCCCGCGCGGAAAGCGAACCTGAACGCTGACCGCCGTCTCACGAGGCCCGTAGAAGTAGAGGACCGGCGTCTCCATCCGGACTTTGCCCCAGAGATGCGAACGTGCGGTCTCGTAATCGATCAACCGCGCGTCCTCGGTCGGCAGAATCTTGACGACATTCGAGTTCTGGAAATGCTCGACGAAGCACGGCAGGTCGGTCGGCCCGCTCAGCGGAAGCCATTCTATCGCCCGACCGTCTTCGCCCGCGACCGACGTGAACGTGCCCCACTCGTGTGCCGTTACGCGGTCGGGCCATCGCGACTCGACGACCGAAATCGATTTCGCCGCACTGACTGTCACCACAAACCCGACGAGAGCTACTCCCACAACAGTACTCCTGACCATGGTCCACCCCCGAAGCGTGATCGTCGACCGAACGTTTCGACTTCACTGATTGGATGCCGCGAACGGGCAGTCTGCGTAACCGCGCTCGAGATCGGATTGCCAGAGATGCATCGGAGCAAAATTGACCAGCTGTCCGGGCGCGATGGCCGAGACCAAGGCGTGAGGGGTTTGCGAGCGAACCCGGGCGTTCCTGTTAGGCACCCGAGCGTTCCGACCCTCACGAGCAAAGGAGAATGCCATGTTCCAGCGACTGCTGTCCGCGATCGTTCTCGTCGCACTGACTGCGTGCGCCGAGTCTCCCTCAGGCCCCCATCACGTACGGTCGGCGAATGGATTGGTTCAGCGCGATCTGAACTGCCCGCCCACGATCGACTGCATCACAGAGTCCGGGACGATCGACGTCGCTTCGGTCGATGTCAGCACCGGCGCGCTCGTCACGCCGGACGGCCGCACATACTTCGCCACGGCGTCCACGATCTTCCACGTTGCGACGATTCCGCCAAGCCCCGTCTGCCCGAGCCTGAACGCTTGGAATTCGCTGGTTCAAAGCAGCGCAACCTATCGGGCATTCGTCGCGCTGATCGGCGCCATTCCACCCAGTCCCATTATCCCGACCGAGCCTTGTCGCTTTTCGGTGTCCGCGCAGGTCACGGGCTCTGGTAGTTTCCTGACGGACGTAACGCCGGTTGTGACTTTCTAAACACGATCAGGCGGCACGTGCGAACAAAGAGAGAGAGCCCGCGGTTGGTGCGTGGCTCTCTCTTTGTCACATCTGTGCGTCGCGAGTGCTTCTCGGTAGCTACCGCGTCAGCCCCCCGAAATACACCTCGAGATTCGTCGGCAGCGCACCGTACTGCTTGTGACGGCAAATCCGACGAGAACGTATGCTATTGCCGTCTGGTTCTCGTTCGGCGTTCGCCGAGGCGTCTGGCGTCCGGAGCGCTCACGAGTGGTATGCTGGCGCCTTGGCGGGTCCGGAAATAAGTATTGCCTGGTGACTGACTCGACGGGCACTCAGGGACGCGACATGCTGCAGGACGTACTCGCCGGCCGCTACACGATCCATGAGATGGTCGGATCGGGCGGGATGGCCAACGTCTATCGTGCGACCGATCTCCATTACAGCCGCATGGTAGCGGTCAAGGTGATGCGTCCAGAGGTCGTAGCCGCAGGCCCGTCACAGCGCTTCCTCCGCGAGATCTCGATCGCCGCGCGCCTGTCACATCCCAACATCGTTCCGCTGTTCGACTCGGGAGAGGCTGGCGGTCTGTTGTATTACGTGATGCCGCTCATCGATGGGACATCCGTCGCAACGCGCATCCGCGACGAGGTACAGCTTTCTGTCGACGAAGCGCTACGCATCGCAACGCAAGTCGGCGCCGCGCTGACGTACGCCCACGGCAATGGGGTCGTGCATCGCGACATCAAACCCGACAACATCCTGCTGCAGTCGGGAACCGCTCTCGTCACGGATTTTGGTATTGCGCGCGCGATCGTCGCCAGCGGCGATTTCCGCACGAGCACCGGCGTCTCGCTGGGAACACCGCTGTACATGAGTCCGGAGCAGACGGACGGCGATCGACAGATCGATGCCAAGACGGATCAATACTCGCTTGCCATGGTCTTGTACGAGATGCTCACCGGCGAGGCCCCTTTCAAGGCGCGCACGATGGCCGGCATCGTCGCGCAAAAAAATGCCGGCCAGCATCCGTCGATCCGCACGCTTCGGCCCGCAGTTCCACCGCAGATTTCCGCGGCGATCGACCGCGCGCTTCAACCTGTACCCGCCGACCGCTTCGAATCTGTCGCCGACTTCATCGCTGCGCTGGGCCGGCAGACACACGTTCGTGCGTTTCCACGGAGGCTTCGCTGGCCCTGGGGTGCACTGGCCGCGATGGCCGTCGCAGCGGTCATCACCGGTGTTGTGGTCAGACAACGCCGCATGGCGTCGACCGTGGCCGTGGGACGGATCGTTGTAGCGCCGCTCGAAAATCGAACCGATGATGCGTCGCTCGACGCCCTCGGGCTCATGGCAGCCGACTGGCTGACGGAAGGGCTTCAGCGGACCAGAGCGGTGGAAGTCGTCCCGACTCCCAGCGTGTTCCAAGCCTCGCGCCAAATGGCCGAACGCACAGGGCGAATCTCGATGCCCGCTCGCGCGATTGCGCAGGAGACGGGCGCGGCGTCCGTGGTGAGTGGATCCTACTACCGCCAGGGCGACAGCCTCACCTTCGAGATCACCGTGTCCGACCGCGGCGGAAGTCGTGTCGCGGCGGCGCTTCCCCCGGTACGCAGCGCGGTGAGCACGCCGATGGCGGGCGTGCAGGCCTTGCGCGACCGACTGATGGGTTGGGTCGCGCTGCAGTACGATGATCACGGGCCAACGACGGCAAGTACGATTGCGCCTCCGAGTTACGAGGCATATCGCTCGTTCAGCGACGGAATGGACCGGTACATCGTTCAGGAGAATGCGCAGGCGGTGCCGCTCTTCCTGCGGGCCTACCAGCTCGATTCGTCATTCGCTCCGGCGCTGTTGTACGCGTCGCTTGCGTTGACGAACACGGGAGCTTGGGTCCGTGCCGACTCACTGCTGTCGATCGTCGATCGCCGCCGGAATCAACTTTCGGCGTACGATCGCGCATGGCTCGACTATCGCCTGGGTTTCGTTCGCGGACGGCCCGACCAGACGCTTGGCGCGATTCGCGAAGCGGCGCGGATCGCGCCTGGCTCGAAGGCAGTCTACAATCTCGCGGTGACGGCGTTCCAAACGGGACACGTGCGCGAGGCACTCGCGGCGATCCGCTCGCTGCCGAGCGACCGAGGGGCAATGCGCGGGTTCGTGCCGTATTGGTCGCTCGAAGGCGCCGTTCTTCACGCGCTTGGCGACTACAAGGCAGAGCGCGCGGCCGGCGAGTCCGCGCGTGCGGCGTATCCCGATCGCCTCGCCGCGTTCGTTACGTCAGCGCGCGTGCTCGCGACGAGCGGCGACACGGTGGCGCTGAACAAACTGCTCGATGAGGCGCGGAACAAACCCGCCGACCCATATCTGGGCGACTACAGTCGCCTGTTGAATGAAGCGGTTCAGGAGCTGCGTGCGCACGCCCATGTAGAGCAGGCCACAAAGTACGGCGAGGCGCTCGTCAAATGGATCGAGGGCAACGGGCGCGGTGCAGATGATGAGTTCACCCTCGTGCAGACACTTTATGCATTAGGAAAGTATGATGAGGCGCGATCCCAACTCGCGAAACTGCGCGCCGCGGATCCGAGAAACGTCGACTACCTCGGCACCGCGGGCTTGCTCGCCGCGCGTCTGGGCGACGCTGACGAGTCGCGGGCGATCGACGATAGTCTGGCGAATCGCCGCGAGGCATATCTGTTCGGAGCGCCAGCCGCGTATCGCGCGCGTCTAGCGGCGATACGCGGCGATACTGCCGCTGCAGTTGTCGATCTCGATCAGGCGTTCGCGGAAGGGCTCGCGTATCAGCTCTGGTTGCACCGCGACGCCAGTCTCATGCTGTTGCGCGGCGACGCAGCGTTTGACAGGATCGTTCACGGCAAGAGCTGAGCGCTGTCCAGCTATTTGCCGACCGCAGCGTTGAGGACCTTTAGGCCAGGCTTGGTCTTATCACCGTCGTTGAGCTTCGTCGCGTCTTTGATCGCTTTGTAAATATCGTCCGCCGAGCTGTGTGTGTTGGCCAGCACTGCCTTTAGGTTGCTGAAGTCGGCGTCCATGGGCGCAACGATATCCATATGAATCCGGACCATGGGCGGGTTTGCCTTGCGTGTCGTCGAACTGAAGTCGTCGATGAGTTGGATATCGACGTCCGGATACTGGCCGCGATTGTCCGGGGGCAACTTTCCTACCTGCGCGCTCTGCGATTCAGGAGTCTTCGAGACCCCGCGTTGCGACGCCCACGAACGCACTGGCCGCGCCGCCGCAAGAAGCCCGCATGCTGCAAGACCGACCGCGAAAACCATCGGGCGAGTAGACGTGAGCGACATTCATCCTCCCGTGTTGGTGTGATGAAATCGTGAATCGTGGGACATCAAGCTCCGCGTCCCGGACATACTCGTCGCGGCAAACATGTCACACTCGCGAGGATCTCGAAAGAAGGACTACAAAGAACGCTAATCAGCAGCTCAGTCGAGACTCGTTTCGCATCTTGACCCGTTGATCGCGCACGTCACACCGGATCCCCAATCCGGACAAAAAACCGCCTCCGGAAGAGGAGGCGGTCAGAAGCCCGACCAGGGGCGTTGTAAGGGTGCTATTTCAAGAACCGAGAGCTCGCCGCTACGGCGTCAGCCCCCCGAAATACACCTCGAGATTCGTCGGCAGCGCACCGTAGGTTTTGCCCGGCCCCGTCCACGCCATCCCGACGGCATTCGGAAGAGATACGATGCCATCATAGTCGCCGATGAACGGCCGAATCCCCGTCACGTCCGGCACGCCGAACTGCGACGGATCCCAGCTCGACTTCGTGACTCGGCGCGTACCCCACGTCGCGCCGCCGTCGCGGCTCTCGAAGTACGTGATGTCGAACAGCGTATTGCCGCTCCAGCTGCGATCGTTCGCCATCATGTCGATGCGCCCCGAGCCCGGCTCGATGCTCATCTCGACGTTGATGCGATCTCCAGCGCCCGGCGCGACGGTCTGCGGCGCGCTCCACGCCGAGAGATTGCTCGTGCTCGCCCACGTGAGGAGCACCTGCGCGCGACCGTTGATGATATCGGTGTATGCGACGTACAGACGGTTGCGCGTCGGATCGAACGCGGGGACCGGATACGAGCCTGGGCCGCGGAACTGGCTGCCGCTGATGTTGAAGCAACTCGGCGGGAAGAGGCAGACCGGGTTCTGAAACGTGCCGAGCTGGATTGGCGCGCTCCATGTCGCACCGCGGTCGGTCGACGTCGACACGTACATCGCTGTGCCTTTGCCGCCCTGAATCGAGTTGTCGAACGTGAGGTAGGCTGTGCCCGTGCTCGGATCCGTGACGATGCGCTGATCCTGATCGTTGCGCACCGATCCGCTCGTGACCGTGACCGGTGACCGGAACGAACGGCCGCCGTTCGTCGACGTCGCGACGTATACCGGCGAATGCGTGCCCTGCCCGTTGAACTGCGCCCACGTGAGGTAGATCGTGCCGTCGTTGGCCACATGAATCGCGTCGTGGTCGGGGAACTGGCCGCTCGACCCGCGCGCCTTGCCGTTGCCGTTGAAGCTCGACACGAGCGTCAGCGGCTGCGCGGCGCCGCCGGACAACCATGTCTTGCCGCCATCGGTCGAGCGGTTGAGCAGCAACACGACGCCGAACGGCGACGACGCTTGATAGCCGAAGCACGCAAAGTACGCCGTGCCATCAGGCCCGAAACCGACCGCCGGATCGCCGCCGAAGTCGTACTGACCCGTTCCCGGCACCGAGGGATCATTCGTGAACTTCGTTATGCCCGGGATGAACCCGTTCGGCAGCGTTTTCGTCCAGGTCTTTCCGCCGTCGAAGCTGGCGTTCACGGCGCAACCGTCGTTGTAGTTCCAGTCGTTGGCCCCCGTGATCAGGTTCTGCGGATTCCTCGGATTGACGGCGATCGGCGTTTCGTTCTGCGCCGTGGTGTCGTTAGTGACGTTCACGACACTCGCCGGCCCAGGGGAAACGGAGAACGATGCGCCATCTGGCGCGCGGGTCGCCGTCGGACCGGCGTCATCGGGCTTCGTACATGCAGCCAGCGAAAGAGCGACGGCAGTGACGACAAACGGTCGATACAGCGACATGGGACCTCGGAGAAACGGGTTGCGCGAAAAGTGCGAACGACAGTCTGTATGTAACACGGTAACGAAACATTTCGTTGCAGCGCATCAGAGAGTCTTTGTGCTATCCCCTGATGGTCTCGAGCCTTTCCTGATCGCGGTCGAGTGCCCTGACAAGCAGAGAGGCCGGCGCGCCCACCGTGCGCGCGCCGGCCTCTCTGAAAAACGGCCTGCTTTACCTACTGCACCGCGTTCACCATGTCGAAGATCGGCAGGTACATCGCCACGACCATGCCGCCGACGACGATACCGAGGAACACGATCATCACTGGTTCCATGAGCGCGAGAAGCCCGGACACCGCAGCGTCGACTTCTTCATCGTAGAAGTCCGCGATCTTCGAGAGCATCTCGTCGAGGCCACCGGTCTGCTCGCCGACCGCGATCATCGAGATGACCATCGGCGGGAAGACCTGAGATTTCTTCAGTGGCGCGGCGATCGTTTCACCGCCGGCGATCGACGCGCGCGACTCCATGATCGCGTCCTGCACGACCCGGTTGCCCGCGGTCTTCGCCGTGATCTCGAGACCATCGAGAATCGACACACCGGACGAGATCAGCGTGCCGAGCGTACGCGTGAAGCGCGACACCGACGACTTGCGGAGCACGTCGCCGAGCACCGGGAACTTCAACATCGCGCGGTCGACATTCAGCTTGCCGTCCGCCGTCGCATAGTACTGCTTGAACCCGTAGAAGATCGCGCCGGCGCCGCCGATGATCATCCACCAGAAATGCTTGAGGAACCCGGACAGCGCGATGACGATTCGCGTCGGCAGCGGAAGCGCGATGTTGGCGCTCGCGAACATGTCCGCAAAGGTCGGAATCACGAACACGAGCAACACCGTGATCGCGATGACCGCGACGCTCATGATGACGCCCGGGTAGATCATCGCGCCCTTCACTTTGCGGACGAGCGCGTCGTTCTTTTCCATGAACACCGCGAGTCGCATGAGGATGGTGTCGAGAATACCACCCGCCTCACCGGCGGCGACCATGTTCACGTAGAGGTCCGAGAACGCGCGCGGTTGCTTGCGGAGCGCGTCGGCGACCGTATTTCCGGACTCGACGTCGAACACGACTTGGCGCGTGATGTCCTTGAGCGCCGGGTTTTCGCTCTGCTGCGCGAGAATGTCGAGCGCCTGCACGAGCGGAAGACCCGCGTTGATCATCGTCGAGAATTGGCGCGTGAAGATGACGATGTCCCGCATCTTGATGCGGCCCGCGCGCTTTTTCTTGATAGCGGTGCCTTCGTCGATTTTCACGACGTTCAAGCGCTGCTGTCGCAGCTGCTTCATCACTTCGTCGCGACTCGGCGCCTCGAGCGTTGCGGTCTTGAGGTCGCCGTTGACGGCGCGAGCCGTGTATGTGAATTGAGGCATTAGAACCGGTGACTAGTGGCTGGTTGCTCGGCCCTGCTATTTGCGTCCCGCCATCGCCGGCGTTCCCGCACCATTCTTCGCGCCGTTGCCGTTCTCGTTCTCCTGCGAGATGCCGACCATGCGCATGAGCTCCGACTGATCGTGACTTGCGCGAAGCACCTCTTCGAGCGCGACGGTCTTGCTCATGTAGAGGTTGTACAGCGCGTCGTTCATCGTCTGCATGCCGTACTTCTTACCGGACTGCATCATCGAGTAGATCTGATGGATCTTGTCGTCGCGGATCAGCGCGCGGATTGCCGGCGTGACGACGAGGATCTCCGCGGCCATCGCGCGTCCTTTGCCGCCGATCTTCGGCAGTAGCGTCTGCGTGACGATTCCCTCGAGGCTGAACGCCAGCTGTGCGCGGACCTGCGACTGCTGATGGCTCGGAAACACGTCGATGATGCGGTTGATCGCCTCGGCCGCGCTGTTCGTGTGCAGCGTCGCGAACGCGAGGTGGCCGGTCTCCGCGATCGTGAGCCCCGCCTGAATCGTTTCCAGATCTCGCATTTCGCCGATGAGCACGACGTCCGGATCCTGACGCAGTGCGTACTTCAGCGCGGCTTGAAAGCTCTTCGTGTCGGATCCGACTTCGCGCTGGTTGACGATGCAGTTCTGGTGCTTGTGAATGAACTCGATCGGATCTTCGATCGTGATCATGTGGCCCTTCAACTCCTTGTTGATCTTGTCGAGCATCGCCGCGAGCGTCGTCGACTTGCCGGAGCCGGTCGGGCCGGTCACGAGGATCAGACCGCGCGGCCTGTCCGCGAGATCCGCGATGATCTTCGGGAGCTTGAGCTCGTCGAAGGTCTTGATGTTGAAGGGAATTTGACGAATGACCATCGACACGCAGCCGCGCTGCTTGAAGCAGTTGCCGCGGAAGCGTGCGAGATTTTGAATACCAAAAGAGAAATCGAGCTCGTCTTCGGTCTCGAAGCGCTTCTTCTGATTTTCCGTGAGCACGGAATACGCGAGCTGCAGCGTGTCCTTCGGCTGCAGCACGATTTCGATGTTCGACCGCGTCATGTCGCCGTCGACGCGGAGCATCGGGCGCTCGCCGGCGGTGATGTGCAGATCGGAGGCGCCGCGCTCGATGACTTCCTCGAGCAAAACGCGGAGGTTGAGACTTGGAGCGCCGGCGGGAGTTTGAGCGGTCATTGCTTCGAGGAAGGGACGGCCCGGTTGGGCCGCATTACTGAATCAGAGACGGTCCGTGCTCCGTCGTCGTCACGCACGGCAAACGTCAGAGCACTCGACACACTGTAAGTGCCCACGCATCTGTCTTCAGTATCGGATTCTTCCCGACGGCGCTAAACAAATTCGCCGCGTGGACAACTAGGCGGCGGCCGTCTCCACGAACTCGTCGAACAAGCGGCGCGACGCTTCCTGACGCTCCGTGAGCGCCTCCGGATGCCACTGCACGCCGACGACGTACCGTCCGTTTGCGCCCTCGAGGCCCTCGACGAGGCCGTCGGGCGCCGTTGCGGAGACGACGAGCCCTTTTCCGACGTCTCGAACGCCCTGGTGATGCATGCTGTTCACCGGAAGCGCGCCGGCGCCAAAAATCTTTGCAAGGCGCGTCCCGGCATTCACCGTAACGTCGTGCGCCAAATAGTCGCGGGTGAACTGCTGGCCGCTGAACGGGAAGTAGTCGTGCTTGATCGACCCCTTCATTTGTTCAGTGATGTCCTGATAGAGCGTTCCCCCGGCGGCGAGATTGATCAGCTGCATCCCGCGACAGACGCCGAGCACCGGCTTTCCGTCCGCCATCGCCCATCGCGCGAGGGCCAGCTCGACGCGATCGCGGTCACGATCGGTCTTGTCGCACAGCGGATGCGGCGCCGTTCCATACGACACCGGATCGATGTCCGCGCCGCCGGGAAGAAAAACGGCGTCGAGCGTCTCATACGCGGCTCGGAGCGTGTCGTCGTCGACCAGCGGGATGAGCAGCGGGACCGCGCCGGCGTCCGACAATGTCAACACGTATCGCTGGCTCATCACCCACGACGGCGGGATCTCCGCCGACACTCCGCCAAGACTCTGCAGTGTCTGCGTTGGAACACCAACGATGGGCCGACGATTGCGCGAACGTGCTGACATCAAGAGCTGCTCCTCGAAACGGGCTCGAACACAGGCGTCGCTCCACCGTTCCACGCGACCTCGAATGGATACTCGATTTCGCACTGGCTTCCTAGCTTCATGCAACAGCGCTCCCTAGCAATTCCGCGATCAACCTGACGCCTCGCGAAGATCGACGCCATCCAACCCCTCACTGAAGGACGCGACAAGCGGCTGCAATGCGGCAAACGCCTCCGCAGCGCGGCCTCGCGCGTGCTGCGGAGGAGGTGGATCATAGCGTCGTCGACAGAGGGAATCGGCGACCACGAATAGAGCCCGACCGCCCATGGTGCGCAAAATGGCGCTGTTCGTCACGGTTTTCGCATGACCCACGTGCCCATCGAACGGCGGCCGTGCACGACGGCGCTCTTGAGGGGATCGAGCAGGACTCCTCCGAGCGTGCCCGAGAGATCCATGAGCATTTCGTGATCGACGAGATACCGCGCGTCTCCATCCGGCATGACGTAGCGCCGACCGGCGATCGGGCGCAGATCCGGCTGCCCGACCGTCGTCGCAAGTCGGGCGAAGAGCAGGCCACCAGGCGCGAGGACGCGCCACATCTCGCGCACCATCGCGAGCCAATGCGCGTCGTCGCGAGCAAAGTGCAACACCGCGCTCGAGATGACGACATCCATCGAACCATCCGCGTACGGCATCGATTCGACCCGGCCGACTCGAAATCGATCTGTCGGAAGCATCGGCGCGAGTCGAGCAGCGAGCTCCCGCACGCGCACGATCGCCGCCTCGCTCTCGTCGATGCCCCAAATGTCGAATCCGCTCCGCAAGAGGTAGACGATATTGCGACCGCCGCCGCATCCGGCGTCGAGGACGCGCATGCCGTCGACGATTCGTCCGCGCAGCAGCTGATCGAACAGGTAGACGTCGATCTCGCCGAATTGCTCGCGCAAGCGATCGCCGGGCTGGCTCATCTCAGCCCTGCAGCAACGGACGCAGCTCGCGAAGGCGCTTCACCGCCTCCATCGACACCACCTTGTCGATGAGACGCGTGGTTGATGTCGCGCCCAGCACTGGCGTCATCAGATCGCGTGCCTTCGCCACGATCTCCTCATGGGTCATCGGATTCTGTGCCGTCCCTCGCACCGCATCGACGCGCTCGGTGAGCGTCGTCCCGTCATTCAACGTCACCTCGACGATCGCCACACGACTCGGCAAGAGTTTCTCGAGCGCCTCGTCGCGGACCATCGTGACCTTCGCGCGCTGCCGCAGGATCTCGGCGTTCTGCATTCGCGGCTTGTCGTGCGCCGATTTGAAGGACGCGGTCTTGTCCAGCAACATGACGGCGATCATGTGCTGCATCGAGATGTCGGGCATCTCACGGTTGTCGACGAGATTTCCCTCGCTCGTCGCGACGCGCACGACGACGCGCTGGACCTGATTCGCGTCGAACGGATGCTTCGCTCGCATGATCGTGAGCGCGTCCAGCGGCGCCTGAATGGGCGAGCCGACGCTCCACTTCTTGATGTTCGTCCGGATGACTTCGTATCGCTCGCCGAGCTTGTCTATCAGCTGCGATGGATCGGCGTTCGGCGCGTACGCATTGAAGAAGTTGTATTGGCCCGAGAACACGTCGTCGACGCCCGTCCATCCGGAGTGCACCATCATCGCAGCGGAAACGCCGTTTCGCGCGCCGACGCCAGCGAAGGCAAAGGCTTTCTGAATGTGGTCGGTGTCGCGCTGCCAGACCGTGAGTCCGCTCGACTGATCCGCGGCGTACGCGAGCAGCCAGGGAAGTTGCTGCACCGAAAGGGACGCCGCGCACCCGGCCGCGGCCGTTGAACCCCAAATGCCGGCGAACGCGTGACTGCTCTGATGATTTCCGACCTCGAAGCCATGGGCGCCGAGGGTCATGTTCATCCGCGTTCCAATGTCGTAGCCGAGGGCAACGGAGCGAAGAAAGCGCGCGCCGTCGTTGTCGAAATGCTCGCCGGCCGCCAGCGCCGCGGGAACGATCGAGCATCCGGGATGCGACTGCGACGGCGCGTGCGAGTCGTCGGTCTCGTCGGCGTGCGCCATCATCGCGTTCGCCAGCGCAGCTTCGATCGGACCGGCAAGCGTCTTCGAGCATGCGACGGTCGCGGTCGCGCGACTGCCGGACGACTGGACGTAGGCGAGCGCGGCACGGCCCGGCGCGAGCTCCGATCCCGACACCATCGCCGCGAGCGTGTCGAGCACGTGGAGCTTCGTATGCTCCGCGGCGTCGGCGGGAAGTGCGCGGGTTTGCGCTTCCTTCATGTACATGGCGAGTGTCGCCATGACGGTCCCCGGCGGAGTGGTAGGCGACGGCTCCCGCCGCTTGTCCTCGCTCGCGGACGCGGCGCCGATGGCCGGCAGCGCCAGACTCGTGGCAGCCACTATCAAGCCGCCCTTGAGGAGCGTGCGTCGGGTAATGGGTCGCACGTCGTCAGAGGCCATTCCAGTTTCCATATGGTTGGGCGCGCAATTGACCGCTGTACGTCCTTGATTCGAACGAACGATCTGCTGCATCGCACTCAGAACTTGCTCATCCTCTCGCCAGAAAGCGCTTCGTGATCTCCGGACGAACACCTTCCGCTGTCTCCGCGACGACTCGGTCGACGACTCGCTTGAGATCGCGCGTCTGGTCGTATACCGCGAGCTGCCGGTCCGCACTCGTGCCGTTTCGCATGATATCGAACGCGTACTCGACCTCGCGACGGCTTCCCAACTCATCGACGACGTCGTCCACGAACCATTGCAACATTTCCGCGATGAGCTCGCGCGCGGGCTGCTCCTGCTCCTTGCCGAAGTCGATGAGCTTTCCGTCGAGGCCGAATCGTACCGCGCGCCACTTGTTCTCCTCGACCATCGCCGACGGATAGACGCGGAACGTCAGGTTGTCGCGGCGCAACTTCCAGATCTTCGCGACGATCGCCTGAAGGATCGCCGCGATGCACACCGCTTCCTCGACGCGCGTGCAGACATCGCAGACGCGGAACTCGAGCGTCGGATACGCGTGGTGCGGGCGGACATCCCACCAGATCTTCGAGCCGTCCGGCACGCAGCCCGTCTCGACGAGCGACCCGAGGAGCTCGTCGAACTCCGTATACGAACGCATGATCGGCGGCACACCCGTGCGCGGGAAGTTCCTGAAGACGATGCTCCGGTACGACTTGAGCCCCGTGCGGCGTCCCTGCCAGAACGGAGAGCTCGTCGACAAGCACAGCACGTGCGGCAGGAGATATCGGGCGACGTTCATCGCGTCGATGAGAAAATCCTTATCCTCGATGCCGACGTGAATGTGCGTGCCGAAGATCAGCAGCTGCTGCGCGAGGTCCTGAAGATCCTCGCGAACGCCCATGTATCGCTCGAGCGGCGTGATCTCTTGCGTCATCCAGGACGAGAACGGATGCGTGCCCGCGGCGGCGATGACGAGATTGCTCCGCGCCGCGAGATCCATCACCATGCCGCGCAGTCGAACCAGCTCGCTCCGCAAGTCCGACGGCGCACGACACACTTTGCTGCCGATCTCCACCATCGACTGATGAAGCTCCGGCTTCACTTCGTCGAGGATGACTTTATCGCCCTGCAGGATCTCGGTGATATAGGATCGGAGCTCCCGCGTCTCGGGATCGATGATCTGATATTCCTCTTCGATGCCCAGCGTCAGCGATGGCGCTTTCATGAGATCGGCCGCCGTTCGGCAATGAATGTTGGTGTTTGACTCCCACCACCCGCGGTGACATTCAGCAGCGCGGCCGTCCCGAGGCGCGTAAGACAGCCGTCGACGTGATCGCCGTACGCGACGTATGGCGCGGTGTCGACCATGCGATCGATGAACGCGACCTTCCCGTCGCTCACGCTCGGATAGGGCTCGGTCGGTAGCGCGATCCGCTGCTGCACGATGTACGGCTCGTCGAGCGCAAGCTTCACGGTCGACTTCCAGGTCTCGTCGTCGGCTTCCCAACCGAGCACGATTCCCTTCCCCCCGTACTCGTCGTTCGGCTTGAGCACCAGCTGTTCGCGATGCTCGGCGATGAACGGCAGCAGGTCGATCTCTGCGCCGTCGTGCGTCGTTCTTCGTTCTTCGACGACGCGAGTCCACGGGATCGACGCGTGAATCGCCTGCGTCTCGTCGGCGTCGAAGAGTGACGCGTTTCGCTCGTCGTGCAGGACCGCGAGGCTCGCCTTCTTGTGCAGAATCTTGCAGCTTGGCGGGTTCACCATGCAGACGTGATGCGCTTTCACGGCACGCAGCAGATCGTTGTCGAGACCGCAGCGTTCGACGAGCTCCGTCAGCAGCACCCGCTTGTAGACGAGATCGATGTCGCCGTACTTCGAGCAAAGCGCTCGTCCATCGTACTCGAGCTCACGCGGGTCGATGATGAGGCACTCGAGCCCCTGTCGTGTGAAATAGTCCTGAAAGAGCACGAATTCGCTGCGCGTCGGCACGTCCGACCAATCGACGATCGCGATGCGCGGGCGCTTTCGCGTGCCGGACCACTGAGCGAACGCGTCGAGCAGCGCGTGCAAAACGTTGTGTCGCGCGGGCAGCGGCCTCGTGTCCCACGTTCGCATGAACTCGCGCATGATCGGCAGTCCGAAGAACACCTCGGTCAGCACGTCGTTGTACGCACCGCCCGCCGGCGTCTCCGCGTTGTACTCGGTGAACCGAAGACCGCCTGCTTCGGCGACGAAGAACGCGTCGAGGCGCGAGACCGGGCTTGCGTCACGAAATCCCGGGTCGATATGCGCGAGGCTTCGCTCCCAATCCTCGAGGCGGAATTGCGCGAGCAGCGAATCGTCCGCGAGTGCCGCGCGATGCGCCTTGCGAAACGCCCGCAGCACGACACCCGCGCGCTGCTGGAGGAAACGATACTGCGCCGGCGACAACAGACGCGGACGCAGCACGGAACAGAGCGCACGGTCCCCGAAAAACAGTCCCCGATCCCGTAGCTGTTCGTCGAGCTGCGCCTGGGATTCGCCCGCGAGCTCGTCGGTCAGTAGCGCGTGATACTCGTCGATGCCATCGCGCAGCATGAGCTACGCGCGCTCGCGACGGCCGAGGAGGAATCGGCCGTTCGCGAACTCCGGCTTTTTCCGTTTTTGTTTCGCGAACCGGATCGTCATGTCGGCCATGTTCTTCACCGCCCACTCGAAGTAGTGCGGCGTGAGCGAATTGATGTCCATGTCCGGCGCGGGATTCATGAAGTCGATCGCGTATGGAACGCCGTCGCGCACCGCGAACTCGAGCGAGCACATGTCGTACCCGAGCGCGCGCATGAGCTTCCGTGAATCACCCACGATCCGCGAGCCGAGGTCGGGAGACAGATGATCGTGCTCGACGAGATAGCGCCGCTCTCTCGGATCGTACTTCATCGGAAGGATCTCCCGCTGGCCGAGCGCGAGGCATCGAACGAACTGATCCCACTCGATGAACTCCTGAAGGATCATCGTGAGCAGGCCGGACGTGTCGTAGTGATGAAGGACCTCGTCGAGCGAACGGCACACGTAGACGTCCTTCCAGCCGCCTCCATGCACGTCCTTGAGAATGCACGGCAACCCGGCGTACTCGATGATGGCTTGCCAGTCGAGCGGATACTGCAGGTTTCGCAAGCTCTCATCGTGCTTGATGCCGGGGATGTATTCCCGATTCGGGAGCGCGACGGTTCGCGGGCTTGCGACGCCGAGCTGCGTCGCGAGCGACGCGCCGAACAGCTTGTCGTCGGCCGACCACATGAACGGGTTGTTGACGACGGTCGTCCCTTGAAGCACCGCGTGCTTCAAGAACGTTCTATAGTAGGGCACCTCGTGTGAGATGCGATCGATGATGACCGAATACTCGACCGGCTCATCGTTCGACGTGCCGCCGAGCGTCACCAATTCGGCAATGACGCCTTCGTCGCGCCGCGCGACTTCCTCGATGAACGCCGGTGGGAACGACCACTCCCGACCCACGATCAAACCAATCTTCAACATTGCCGATCCTCGAAAGGGTTCATCGATCGATGCCGGTTCGGTGGGGTTGAGGGTCGAGGGTTGGGAGTCGGGGTTGGGTGTTCCAGTCTGGGGTCTACGGCTGGGGGTTTGGAGTTTGGGGTGCTAGCGAGTAACTGAGGCACGCACTTACCTCACCCACCGAGTCACTAACTCACTGAGTCACCGAGTCACGCGCAGGAACCCCAAACCCCCAACCCCAAACCGTCCACTCCAAACCGGAACACCCAACCCACCCAAACCCCTGACTCCGAACCCCTCACCCCAACCCGAACGCGTAGTGCTGGATCATCTGTCTCCAGTACGGCCAATCGTGCGACCATCCGTCCCAGATTCGCAATGCGTGCCAAACCCCCTTCGACCACAGCTTCCCCGAGAAATCGTCATTCTCGGCGCGCATTGGATCGTCTCGCCCGATCGCCAGCACGAGCTCGACGCGTTTGATCTGCTCGAGACGATCGCCATGCTCGCCAAGGATGAAATCCGCGGGATTGTAGTGGTAGACCGTCACGTCGGAATAGCCGTCGGTGTTCTCGCGAACGTCGTACATCCCGCTGAGCCCGATCGCTCGGCCAACGAGCTGCGGATAGCGCAGCGCGAACGTCACCGCATGGTACGCGCCGAAGCTCGCGCCCATCGTCGCCAGCATCGGATGATCGTTCTTCACGCGCGTTAGCGGGACAACCTCGTCGCGAACGTACGCGTCGTACTGCGCGTGCCGAAACGCGCGATCGCCCGGCCACTTCCACTTCGCGTACCAACTGTCTTCGTCGACGCTGTCGACGCAGTACAGCTGCAACCAGCCCCGCTCGAGCGGCTCGGCGAGCGCGCCGATCATTCCACGATCTTCCCACTCGAAAAACTTCCCCATCGACGTCGGGAACACGATCGCGCGCGCCCCGCCGTGGCCGAAGACGAGCAACTCCATGTCCTTGCCGAGCGATGGGCTGTACCAGCGATGAAATTCGCGATTCATGATTTCGGAAAAAGGAATTCGAGCACCGGCGCGACGCGCGCCGCCCAACTTCGCTCGTTGTGCTCGCCGTCTTCCGCTTCGAGGTACGACAGATCCTCGCCCAACGTCCAGCCCTTACTCACGAGCGCATCGCGCAGGAGGCGAGCGTTCGCAATCGTGTTTTCGCCCTCGCGCGCTCCGGCGTCGAGCCAGATCTTCTGCGGGAGCTTTCCCCCGAGCGCGTCGACCTCCTTCAGGATGACACGGTCATCCCACCAAATCGATGGCGACAGGGCGGCGAGCTTTCCGAACGCGGTCGGATACTTGAGCCCGAGATGGATCGTGAGCAGTCCGCCCAGCGATGATCCGCCGATCGCGGTGTTTGCGGCGCCGGGGAAGGTCTTGTACGTCTGGTCGATGAACGGCTTGAGCTCCTCGACGAGCATGCGACCGTAGTCGTCGGCGTGGCCGCCCGTTCCGTCCTTGCCGCCGGGCGTCGGCGTGTATTCATCGACGCGGCCGTCGCCGGTATTGTAGATGCCGACGACGATGATCGGCTCGATCTTGCCCGCGAGAATCAACCCCTGCGCAGTTTCGTCGACATGCCACTCTTCGCCGAACGAGGTCGCTTGGTCGAAGACGTTCTGCCCGTCGTGCAAGTACAGCACGGGATACCGATCGGCGGTCGCGTGATCGTAGTTCGGAGGCAGATACACCACGACGGTTCGGTCGCGCTCGAGATAGCGCGAGTGAAATCCTTCGTGGGTACGAATGTCTCCGGTCAGCGTATGGGGACGCTCGACCTCGGGCTCTTCCGATTCAGTCATCAGCCGCCAAGTAGACGCGAATGCGAAACGCGAATCTTGGGCCGCTAGCGTCGTCGGAGCAATCGCCGGGACGACGTTCTTTTCGCGCTCTCGGAATCAGCATGCCGAGAGCGACCAGCGAGCATGCGCCCTACGCCGACGTCTCGCGGATCATCTGCTCGGTCGTCGTGATTCCCTTGAGCACCTTGAGCCAAGCGTCCATGCGCAAGGTGAGCATCCCTTCCTCGATCGCGAGGTCGCGGATCTCGGCGGCCCCGGTGTTCTGCATGACGAGCTTACGAATCGCCGGGGACATCACGAGCACCTCGTAGACGCCCTGACGGCCCTTGAGTCCCGTGCCGTTGCAGGTCTCGCAGCCTTTGCCCTTGAAGAACCCGATCTCGCTGATCTTCGTGTCGAGACTGAGCTTCTCCAGGAACGGAATCGCCTCGGGTGTCGCCTTCGCTTTCGCGTTGCGCAGCGCTTCTTCCGTGAACTTGAGATCCCGCATCGTCGTGTTGCGTGTGACCTTCGCCGCGGCAAGCTCCTCCGGAGGCGGATCGTACTCGGTCCTGCAGTTGGAGCAGATTCGACGAACGAGTCGCTGAGCGAGAATGAGGTTGATCGCGGACGCCACGTTGAAAGGCTCGAGACCCATGTCGAGCAGTCGCGTCACCGTCTCCGGCGCCGAGTTCGTGTGCAGCGTCGACAGCACCATATGGCCCGTGAGCGCCGCCTTGATCGCGATACCGCCGGTTTCGAGATCTCGAATCTCGCCGACCATGATGATGTTCGGATCCTGACGCAGGAACGCCTTCAGCGCGGCCGCGAACGTCATGCCGATTTCCGTCCGCACCTGCACCTGATTGATCCCGAACAGGTTGTACTCGACGGGATCCTCGGCCGTCATGATGTTGACGTCCATGTTGTTCACTTTCGACAGCGCTGAATACAGCGTCGTCGTCTTACCGGAACCCGTCGGGCCGGTGACGAGCACCATTCCGTACGGATTCGATACCGCTTCCATGAGATCCTTCTCTGCGCGCGGCTCGATGCCGAACGCCGACAGGTCGAACGTCAGGTTGCCCTTGTCGAGAATTCGAAGAACGATCTTCTCGCCGAAGAGCGTCGGGAGCGTCGAAACGCGGTAGTCGATGACCTTGTTCCCCATCTTGAGCTTGATGCGCCCGTCCTGCGGCACGCGTCGCTCCGCGATGTTGAGCTGGGCCATGATCTTGAAGCGCGAGATGAGCGCCGATTTCAGCTTCATCGGCGGCTTCATGACCTCCTGCAGCGCGCCGTCGATGCGGTATCGAACCCGGATCTCGTGCTCGAACGTCTCGAAGTGAATGTCCGATGCGCCCCGCTTCACCGCGTCCGTCAAAATCGCGTTGATGAGTTTGACGACCGGCGCATCTTCCATCTGCGCCGCGAGCGCCGCCGCGGACACCTCTTCATCGGTTTCTTCGACGACTTCGACGTCGCCGTCCACCGAGAGCTCGTTGATGGTGTCCATCAACGACGCCATCTGCTGGTCGTCCGATGAGCCGTAGACCTTCTCGACGAGCGTCTTCAGCGTCATCTCGCCGGCGAGAACCGGGAAGATGTCGTACCGCGTGATGAACTTCAGGTCTTCGAGCATCGCGAGATTCGTCGGATCCGCGATTGCGACAGTCAGCGTCCGCCCGTCGCGCTTCAATGCGATGACCTGATGCTTCGTCGCGAGGTCGGTCGGAATCATCTTCGCGATCTTTGGATCGACCTCGAAGCGCGAGAGATCCACGGCCGGCATCTTGAACTGCTTCGCGAGCGCCTTCGTGAGGTCGATCTCGGCGATGTGTCCGAGCTTCACGAGGTTGTATCCGACGCGCGTTCCGCTCTGTCGGTGCTCGTGCAACGCCGCCGCGAGCTGCTGCTTGTTGATCAACCCCTCGCGAATGAGGAGCTCACCAATGTGGTCGGCGGTATTGATGTTCGGAGCAGCCATGACGAGGAGCGGAGGCGGAGGATCGACGAATGACAGAGGCAGGAGGATGCGGAGGACATGACTAGTCCCCGCACGTCCTCGAGTTTCGGCTGCAAGTGTGACGACCCTGAGCGTCGCCGCGTTACCGGGACGCCGCTTCCCAGAGTCCCTGCAGGTAGGTGATGCCGAGCGCCCGATCGTAAAGTCCGTAGCCCGGTCGGCCGCGCTCCCCCCAAATCATGCGCCCATGATCGGGGCGCAACGGACCGGTGAAGCCGATATCTCGAAGCGCCTGAACGACTTGGAGCATGTCGACGCTCCCGAACGCCGACGGATGCGGCGTCTCGTAAAATTCGTGCGCGCCCGTTCTGACGACGTTTCGGCAGTGCATGAAGTGGATGCGCCCGTTTCCGCCGAGACGCCTGATCATCGCCGGAAGATCGTTCTCCGCGGACGCGCCGAGCGATCCGGTACAGAACGTGACGCCGTTCACCGGCCGGTCGACGAGCTTCGTGAGACGATCCAGCGCCGCGGCGTTCGTGATGATTCGCGGCAATCCGAAGATCGGCCACGGCGGATCATCGGGATGAATCGCGAGCTTGACGTTCGCACTCTCTGCTGCCGGCACGACGCGCTCCAGAAAGTACGCGAGATTCTCCCACAGCTGCTCGGCCGTCATGCCGCGATACGCGTCCAGGAGCGCGCCGAGCGTCTTCGCGTCGTACGCGGTTGCCCAGCCCGGAAGCTCGCCGGTTCCCGCCGACAGATCGATGCGCGACAGCGCCGAGTCGTCGTACGCGAGCGACGTCGAGCCGTCTTCGTTGAGCATCGCGAGGTCGGTGCGCGTCCAATCGAAGATCGGCATGAAGTTGTAGCAGAGCACCGGAATGCCGGCGCCGCCAAGCGCAGCGATGCTCGAGCAATAGTTGTCGATGAGACGGTCGCGCGACGGACGTCCGAGCTTGATGTCTTCGTGAACCGCGATGCTCTCGATCACGGAGATGAAAAGCCCGGCGCTCTCGACTCGGTCGGAGACCGCGTCGAGCGCGTCCTGCGGCCACGCCTCGCCGACGGCGATGTCGGGGAGCGACGTGACGATTCCGCGAACTCCCGGGATCTGACGAATGAATTGGAGCGGGATCGGATCGGCCGCACCGAACCATCGGAATGAAGGAAGCATTCAGCGAGCGCTCACTGCGCTCCACGTCGGGCACTGCGGCGGCGGTGCCGGTTGACCACGCGGTGTAGGCTCCGCGCGCGGCAACGTATCCGCGACGGCCATGAGCTCGACGTCGAAGATGAGCTCCGCCTTCGGCGGAATCACTGGCGGCCTCCCGGCCTCGCCGTACCCGAGCTGATATGGAATGAACAAGCGGCGTCGTCCGCCGACGCGCATCCCGTCGAATCCGAGATCCCATCCCGCGATGACTCGTCGCGAGCCCTGTGGAAAGCTGATCGGATTTTTCGGTTTGCCATCCTTCGTCGTGTCGCGCGACGAATCGAACTTCTTTCCGTCGGTCAGCCAGCCCGTGTAGTGCGCGTACAGACACTTCCTCGGCGACACGGCTGTGCCGGTCCCCGCCGCAATGTCGGTGTAGCGAAGCGCGAACGCGACGCGAGGCTCTCCGTCGATTTTCGGGATCGGCGCCGGAAGTTCCGGTGTCCGATGAAAACATGCCGTTGCCGTGACGAGGCCGAGCGATGCAATAAGAGTTTTCATATCGGTGGAGAACGAAATCGAGCGTTATCCGGGGAGCACGATTCGGAGAAGCTCGTCGAAGCCCCCGACGACGGCGTCTGCCTTGCGGACGATCGCGTCGCGATGTTTGAAGCCGGTGAAGCACGCGAACCAGTCGACCGCCGGTCGCATCGCGAGATCGGTGCTCGCGTCGCCGACTGCAATCGCCGGCCGACGGATTCCCATCGACTCGACGACCGCCTGCTTTCCGTTCGCGGTCGTCAACGGCGACGTCGCATCGAATGACGCGTAGCAGCCGCTGGCGTCCAGCGTGACGTCGACGGCGCTCAGGTGTTCGACGGGTAGGCCGAGGTGCTTCGCGAGTGGAACGATCGCCGGCCGCAAACCACCGCTCACGAGCCTCAGGTCGACTCCGGCAGCCGACATCCGCGCGATCGCCTCGGCGCAGTCGGGAGCGATGTGCGCGATGTACTCGCGCGACAGCGCCTCGATCCCTTCCCGATCCGGACGGACGAGCGCGAGCCGCGCGCCGTACACGTCCTCGAGCGCGATCTCGCCGCGCATGGCCCGCTCGGTCAGCGCAGCAACGTCTTTCGAGACTGCGCCGCCGCGTCGCGCCGCCAGCCAGTCGATTCCTTCGATTCCGGAAACCGTCGAGTCCACGTCGAGGATGACCGTCGCGTACGCCGCTTTTGTCATGATCGAACGCTGATGTCGTCACCGCCACTGAATCGAACAGCGTCCTCGAAGTTGATCACCGACGCGGAGTAGATGTCGGGAAGCGCGAGCAAGCGCCGGCGCTGGGCTTCGTTCAGCGGCGCGTCGAGCGAGACCGCGGCGAGCGCATCCCCACCCTGCACCACGCGTGACTGGTGATACTCGGCGATGTTGACGGACTCGTCGCCGAGCAGTGTTCCTACGCGGCCGATGACGCCGGGAACATCTCGGTTGCGAAGGATCAGCAGCGTGCGCCGCGGTGTGACGTCGATCGTGAACTCTCCGATGGCCGTCACCCGGCCGACTGGACCGAGGGCCGAGCCGCTCACGCACATCGACGCGGCGCCGGCGTTCACGGTGACGCTGACGTAGCTCGCGAGATCTTCAGTCGGCGCGACCGTCGTGCCCATCACCACTCCGCGCGATTCGGCGTGCGACCGCGCGTTCACGAGGTTCAATCGCTCGCCGTTGGCGATGTCCTCGAGCACGCCGACCGCCGCGGCCGAGAGCAACACGTCTGCAGCGTCGGCGAGGTCACTGCTGACACGCAACGAGATCTGATCGATCGCACGGCCGCCGCGCTCAGCGAGCAGGACGCGGGCGATTCGCGCGGCCCGCTGCGTGAGGATCAACGCCGGCTGCAGCGACATCCATCGATCGTGCGAGACACCACCGGCGTTGATCGCCCGCGAAAGCTCGCCCGTGAGCAACGCGTCTCGAACCGATTCGCAGACGTCGAGCGCGACGTTGCGCTGTCCTTCCGCCGTCGATGCGCCGAGGTGCGGCGTCAGGACGACGTTGTCGAGCTTTCGAAGCACGTGGTCCGCGGCGAGCGGTTCCTTTTGATAGACGTCGAGCAGCGCGCCGCGAAGACGCCCGGCGACGAGTGCGGCCGTGAGCGCGTTCTCGTCCACGATTCCGCCGCGGGCCATGTTCGCGACGACCGCGTCCGGCTTCGTCCGCGCAAGCTCACGCTCGCCGATCATTCCGCGAGTCTCGTCGGTGAGCGGCGTGTGTACCGTGACAATGTCGGCCACCGCGAGGAGATCGTCGAGCGTCGCCGCGCGGATGACACGCAGGCTTTCGAATCGCTGGTCGGTAACGTACGGATCGTACGAGACGACGGTCATCTCGAACGCGCGCGCTCGGCGTGCAATCTCTCCGCCGATCCGCCCGAGTCCGACGATGCCGAGCGTCCGCCCTCGGAGCTCGGCGCCGAGCAACGCGCTTCGGTCCCAACGACCGTCGCGCATCGACGAGGTGGCGCTCGGCAAATGCCGGAGCAGCGAGATCAACGACCCGAAGAAGAGCTCCGCGACGGAGACCGTATTTCCCGCCGGCGCGTTGATGACGGCGATGCCAAGTGACGTCGCCGCCGGGATGTCGATGTTGTCGATCCCGACGCCCGCGCGTCCGATGACACGAAGCCGAGTCGCGTGGCGCAGCACGTCCGCCGGAAGCTGCGTCGCGCTGCGTCCGATGAACGCGTCGTAGTCGCCGATGATCTCCCGCAGCTTGTCGCGCGGCATCGTCGGCCGTTCATCGACGATCAGCCTCGGCGACGCGTGGAGGACCTCGAGGCCGTCGTGATCGATCTCGTCGGTGACAAGGACCTTGAAATCGGTCATGACCGCTGAGATGTCGGGCGAAGCGACACTCGATCCAGGCGCGGAGCCAGCGTGTGGACGACGACGAGCGCGGTCACGTACGCGAGCCCGCAGACGATGAAGATCGGCGTGTAGTTGCTTCCATTGTGTTGGAGCAGCCAGCCGGTGCCGCGTTGAAAGAGAACGCCGCCCGCCGCGCCGAAGAATCCGCCGATCCCGACGACCGACCCGACGGCGTAGCGAGGAAACATGTCGCTCGGCAACGTGAAAATGTTCGCCGACCACCACTGGTGCGCCGCAGCCGCGGTTCCGACGATCAGCACCGCGACCCACATGTTCGTCGCCGACGGTGCAAACATCGTCGGAACGATGATCAGCGCCGCGATGAGCATTGTGGTCTTTCGTCCGCGGTTCGCCGACCACCCGCGCTTCATGAATGCGCCGGACAGCCAGCCGCCAAACACCGAGCCGACGTCGGCGAGGAGGTAGATGACGACGAGCGGCGCCGCGAGCTGACCGAGCTTGATGCCGTACCGTGCGTCCAGAAACTTCGGAAGCCAGAACAGATAGAACCACCACACCGGATCGGTGAGGCCTTTTCCAAGCGCGAACGCCCACGTCTGCCGATAGCGCAGCAGCTCCATCCACCGAACCGAGCGCGCGCTCTCGATCGGATCGCTGCGAATGTACCCGAGCTCCGCCGGCGAGCATTTCGGATGCTCTTCAGGCGCGCGATAGACGAGCAACCACGCGATGAGCCAGAGGAATCCGAGCGCGCCGGTCGCGATGAATGCCGCGCGCCAACTGTAGGTCAGCGCGATCCACGGCACGATGAGCGGCGCGACGATCGCGCCGATGTTCGATCCCGCATTGAAGATTCCCGTCGCGAACGCGCGCTCGCGCCCCGGGAACCACTCGGCGACTGTCTTGATGGACGCCGGAAAATTTCCGGACTCGCCGAAGCCGAGCGCGAATCGCGCCGCGCTGAATCCGACGGCCCCGCGCGCGAGCGCGTGTGCCATCGCGGAGATGCTCCACACGACGACCGCGCCGGCGAATCCGCGCCGCGTTCCGACGCGATCCATGATTCGGCCGACGACGAGAAAGCCCAGCGCATACGCGATCGTGAACCACGAAACGACGTCGGCGAACTGCTGCTCGTTCCAACCGAGATCGTGCTGCAGCGTCGGGCCGAGGATCCCGAGCACTTGGCGGTCGATGTAGTTGACGGTCGTCGCGAAGAACAAGAGCGCGCAAATCGTCCATCGATAACGACCGATCGGCCGGCGAGGATCGGCGGACGACGTGCCGACCATCGTCGTATCTCCCGACCGCTCTCGTGTCGTCGTCGTCATCGCTGCACCCGTCCGCTCGCGTCGCCGGCCATCAGTGCTTCGACCTCTGCGGTCGTCAAGCGATTGATGTCGCCGAGAATGGAGTGCTTCAGGCACGACGCCGCCGTTGCGAACTCGAGCGCCTTCTGATCGTCGCGATAGGCTCTCAATCCGTAGATCAATCCGGCCGCGAACGAATCGCCTCCGCCGACGCGGTCGACGATATCAGTAATCTCATAATGCCGGCTGGCCAGAAATCCGTTGCGATTGTGAAGCACGGCACTCCAGCCGTTGTGATCCGCACTGTGGCTTTCGCGAAGCGTGATCACTTGTCGCTCGAGATTCGGAAACGTCTCGAGCACTCGCTCCGCGAGCGCACGGTATTTGTCGTTGCCGAGATCACCGCTCGCGACGTCGATATCGGACTCGATGCCGAGCGCGTTCTGACAGTCCTCTTCGTTCGCGATGCCGACGTGCGCGAGCCCGACGAGCTCGCGCATCACCTCCGGCGCCGTTTTGCCGTAGCGCCAGAGGTTCTTTCTATAGTTGTAGTCGCAAGAGACCGTCAGCCCCCTCTCTCGAGCCGCGCGCGCGCCCGCAACGGACACCTCGGCCGCCGAGGCGCTGATCGCCGGCGTGACACCGCTGACGTGAAACCAATCCGCGCCCTCGAAGATGACGTTCCAATCGAAATCGCTCGGCTTTGCCGTGGAGATCGAAGAGCCCGCGCGGTCGTACGTGACGCGCGACGGGCGTTGATTCGCGCCGTTCTCGAGGAAGTAGACGCCGAGGCGTTCGCCCTGACGCTTGATCATCGACGTGTCGACGCCGAACGCGCGAAGCGAGGCGATGCACGCGTCGCCGACGTTGTTGGCTGGAATCGCGGACACGAATCGCGCGTCGACGCCAAACTGCGCCAACGAAGCCGCGACGTTCGCCTCGGCCCCGCCGAACGTCGCCTCGAGTACCGCCGACTGGAACAGCCGCTCGAAGGCCGGCGACTTGAGGCGAAGCATCACTTCACCGAGCGTGACGACGCGCGTCATACGTTCACGGCCGACGCTCGGCCGGCGGCAGCATCCACGGCGTGTCGCGCCTCGTCTCGGATGCGATCGAACTGCCGCCCGGCGATCCAATCCGCGGGCGCCATCCACGACGCGCCGCATGCGACAACGCGGTTGAATGCCAGATAGCTCGCGACGTTCGACGCATTGATGCCGCCAGTCGGCATGAAGTCGACGCCGACATACGGCGCGGCGATCGCTTTCAAGAATGCTAATCCGCCCATCGGCTCCGCTGGAAAGAATTTCACCGTCGACAATCCCTTCTCGAGCGCCATCTCGACTTCGGTCGGCGTCGCGACGCCGGGATATATCGGAATGTCGTGGTCGAGACAGTAGTCGACGACGCGCGCGTTGAACCCCGGCGCGACGATGAACTGCGCCCCCGCGTCGCGCGCCGACCGCGCCTGCTCAGCCGTCAACACCGTACCGGCGCCCACGAACATGTCGCTCGACTCGCTTGCGATCCGTTGCAGCGCGTCGAGCGCCTTCGGCGTTCTGAACGTGATCTCCGCGCAGGACAGTCCGCCGCTCGACAGCGCATTCGCGAGCGGAATCGCGTTCCCCGGATCCTCGATGGTGATGACCGGGACAATCCGAACCGTTCGCAACCGCTCGAGAACCTCGCGTGCTGATGGAAAGCGACCGCTCATTCAGTCACCGTCGTTGCGGAATCGAGCTTATAGGTCTCGCGTACGAGATCATACGCCAACGCGCGAGCCATTTCACGGGCGTCGGCGAGGTCGATGATGTGTCGTGCCACGAGGCCGGCGAGGAAATTGGCATCGACCCGCCGAGAAACGTCGTGGCGGGCCGGAATCGAGCAGAAGGCGCGCGTGTCGTCGTTGAAGCCGGCCGTGTTGTAAATGCCCGCCGTCTCCGTCACCTGCTGCCGATAGCGCGTCATCCCCTCGACGGAATCGTGGAACCACCACGGCGGCCCGAGGCGAATCGCCGGATAGTGTCCCGCAAGCGGAGCGAGCTCGCGCGAGTACGTCGACTCGTCGAGCGTGAAGAGGACCAGCGTGAAGCGAGGGTCGTTCCCGTACGCATTCAAAAGCTCCGAAAGATTCCGCGTGAACTCGGTCGCGATTGGGATGTCTGCGCCCTTGTCCGCCCCGAAGCGATCGGAGATTGCCCCGTTGTGGTCGCGGAACGAGCCGGCGTGCAATTGCATCACGAGGCCGTCGGCCACGGACATCCGCGCCATTTCCATGAGCATGTGGGCTTCGAATAGCGCTTGGTCCGACGCCGTCGCTTGACCGCTCATCGCCCGACGAAACACGTCCGCGACGTCGTTTGCCGAGAGTCGCGCTGTGTGCGGATCCTGAACGCCATGATCGGTTGCCGTCGCCCCGGCCGCGGCGAAGTCCCGCCGTCGCGCTTCGAGAGCCGCAATGAACGTCGAGAAATCCCTGACGGCGTGGCCGGCCAGTGTGCCGAGTGCCTCGACCGAGCTGCGCCACTGCGGCTGGGCGATTCGGAAGAGCGCATCCGGTCGAAAGGTCGGAATGACCCGGCCAGGCCAACCCGATTCGCGAATGCGTCGGTGCGCATCGAGGCTATCGGTGGCCGAGTCGGTCGTCGCGAGCACCTCGATATTGAAGCGCTCGAAGAGCGCGCGAGGACGAAACTCCGGTGACGCGAGACGCTCGGCGACCTGCTCGTAGATGGAGGCCGCCGTCTCGCCGTTCAGCTTCACGCGAACGCCAAAGAGATCGTGGAGCTCCTGATCGAGCCACAGCCCCGTCGGCGTCCCGCGAAACAGATAATAGTTCTCCGCGAACCGCTGCCAGATCTTTCTCGGGTCGCGCTCGAACGAAGTCCCATCCCGCGTCTGGACGCCGAGTAATTCCATCGGCACTCCGCGGGAGTAGAGCATGCGGAGGACGTAGTGATCCGGCGTGATGAGGAGCGCCGTCGGCTCCGGAAACGGCGCGTCGTCGGCGAGAAGCGCAGCGTCGACGTGGCCGTGCGGGCAGACGAGTGGAAGGTGTCGCGTCTCGTCGAACAAGGCTCGCGCCACAGTCCGGACACTCGGATCTGAATCGAAGAGGCGATTGTCGTTGAGCTCGAGCGACTCCCGAGAGCCGCGCCTCATCGGAGACGCTCGGCGGTCGCCTTTGCGGGAAGTCGCATTTCATCAAACTACGACTTCACGGCGCCGCCGCGAATCTCACCGCTTTCGTTTGCGCGGCTTGATCGCCGTATCGCCCGGCGACGGGAACGCATACGTGCCCGAAAACGTGACGAGCGTGTCGATCTTCTGCATGAATCCGTGCCCGACGCCACTGACGCGCTGGAGTCCACTCATGCTGAGAAACGGTCCGCGCCGGATCCGATCGGCGACGATCCGCCGCGCCATCAGTGGAGTCACGCCAGGGAGCGAGTCGATCTGCGCCGCCGTCGCGACGTCGAGGTCGAGACGCTTGCCGATGTAGCCGCGCCGGTCGAGGAGCCCACCGGGAGGCATTGGCGCCGGCCTGACCCGGTTTCCGCCGGGGAGGGCCCCGCTCGAGTCGGCGCGCGGTTTTCGGCGGCGCCCGCGCGACGGCCCTTGCGACGGCCCTTGCGACTTCCCCTTCGATTGTCGCTGGGCGGACGCCGCCGAATCAGCGACGTGCATCTGTCGGTCGAGCGCGGGCTGCGACGACGGCGCCTGTTGTCCGGCCGCCGTTCGCACGACGCGCACCCCTGCTCCGAGCACTCCGACGGCTCCGAGGAACAGGAGCGCTTTTTGATCTGATCGTATCGACATGCGCCGATTCTAGGCGCATCCGCCGTCGGGCCGTCACCATTTCAATTCGAGCGACAGCCTTCGAACGCGGTTGTCGGCTCGGTCGGCGCAGCGCTCGCCTTCCTCCCGCCCCGAGCTTTATCGCAACAAGGAGAAGCCATGCGAATCGGTATCCTCGGAACAGGCATCGTCGGCCAGACCATCGGCACGCGGCTCATCCAATTCGGTCACGACGTCATGCTCGGCTCCCGGTCGGCGACGAACGAGAAAGCGGCGAAGTGGGTGGCCGGCAACGGCACGCGCGCCAGGCAAGGCACCTTCGCCGACGCCGCGGTGTTCGGCGAGATCGTCTTCAACTGCACGGCCGGCCAGGTATCGCTCGACGCGCTGAAATCCGCGGGCGAAGCGAATCTCGATGGAAAGACCGTCGTCGACGTCTCCAATCCATTGGACTTCTCGAAGGGCTTTCCGCCGACGCTCACCGTCTGCAACACCGACTCGGTCGCCGAGCAGCTGCAATCAGCGTTTCCTAATGCGAAGATCGTGAAGTCGCTGAATACCATGACGTCGTCCGTGATGCTCGATCCGTCGCTCGTCCCCGGCGAACATGACGTCTTCGTCAGCGGCAACGACGCCGGCGCCAAGCAGCAGGTCAGCGACCTTCTGCGATCCTTCGGCTGGAAGAACATCATCGATCTCGGCGACATCACGAGCGCGCGTGGCGCGGAGATGATCCTTCCCCTTTGGCTTCGCCTCATGGGGGCGTTCAAGTCGCCCGTCATGAATTTTCACATCGCGCGGTGAGCCAGCGTCATGAAGGGCGACGACAAGTCGGCGTAAAGGAATGGCAAAGCTGGTGATCGGCCGCAGGCTCGTTTGCGGACGGACGATTATCCTTGTGTGATGCCCTTACCGGTGAGTTGCAAATGAAGTCGTCGCTGCTCGTCCTCCTCACATTTGCCTTCGTCGCGTGCTCATCGCCCGCGACCGTCGCCACGACGGCACCAAGCCCCGCGACCTCGCCGTCCGTCAGTGCGCCCGCGGCGAATCTGCCGTCAACGAGGGTGCCGCCGGTCGTCATGGACGAGGCGCCGAAGAACTGGCAGCTCCTCGATCAGTCAGCCGACAACATTGCCGGGATCAGCTCCGAGCGGGCGATGCGCGAGCTGCTCGCCGGCAAAGCGCCGAGACGTACCGTGCTCGTGGCGATCATCGACAACGGGATCGACACCGCGCACGTGGACCTCAAAGCCAATCTCTGGACGAACCCGAAGGAGGTCGGCGGCAACAAAAAGGACGACGACAACAACGGCTTCGTCGACGACATGCACGGCTGGAACTTCATCGGCGGCGCCGACGGTCAGGACGTGCACTTCGATACCTTCGAAGTCACGCGACAGTACGCGGCGTGTCACGGCGGCGCCGCGTCGAGCGGCCAGCCGGCGATCACCGACGCCGCCCGCTGCAAGCAGATCGACGACGACTACCAGAAGCAGCGCAACGAGATCCAGGGGAACGTCGACAACTATCGCCAGGCATCGACGATCTACAAGCAGATCGTACCGATCCTCAAAGCGGCGAGCGGGGCTCCGAACGTACCGCTCACGACCGATGCTGTTCGCGCGATTCGCGCCACCGCGCCCGAGGTCGCGCGCGCACGGCAGATCTATCTGGACCTCGCATCACAGGGCGCCACCCCGGCCGCGATCGACGAGGGACTGACGTCGCTCGAGGGGCAGCTCAAGTACGCGCTCAATCCCGACTACAACCCGCGGACGATCGTCGGCGACAAGTACACCGACACGAACGAGCACCACTACGGCAACAGCGACGTCATGGGCCCGGAGGCGCTGCACGGGACACACGTCGCGGGAATCATCGGCGCGGTGCGCGGCAATGGCATCGGCGTCGACGGGATCGCGCCCGCCGTGAAGTTCATGATGATTCGCGCGGTGCCGGACGGAGACGAACGCGACAAGGACATTGCGAACGCGATTCGCTACGCGGCCGACAATGGCGCGCAGATCATCAGCATGAGCTTTGGGAAAGCGTATTCGCCGTACAAGGCAGCCGTCGACGACGCGGTGAAGTACGCGGACTCGAAAGGCGTCCTCATGGTGCACGCGGCGGGCAATGACGGGGCCGACCTCGCCAAGACGAAGAGCTTCCCCACCCCGGTGTATCTCGACGGCGGACATCCGAACAACTGGATCGAAGTCGGCGCCTCGTCATGGAAAGGAGGCGACAGCCTCGCCGCCTCGTTCTCGAATTACGGCGCGCGGCAAGTGGACGTCTTTGCCCCAGGCGTTGACATCCTCTCGACTGTGCCGGGGAACGACTACGCGCGCGAGAGTGGCACGAGCATGGCCGCGCCGGTCGTCAGCGGCCTGGCCGCGCTGCTGATGGACTACTACCCGAATCTCTCCGCCGGCGATGTTAAGAGAATCATCATGAGCTCGGTGAGCAAGCACTCTGACCAGCAAGTCGTTCGTCCGGGCTCGGAGGCGGGTCAGGCCAAAGTGTCCTTCGGCTCGCTGTCGATCTCCGGCGGAATCGTGAACGCGTACAACGCGCTCAAGATGGCCGAGGAGATCAGTAGCGGAAAAGCGAGACCCTGAGCGCGCCGTGGGTTAGCTTTGGAGCACGAGGCGTCTGGACGAACCGCGTCCCCGCGAAGATGTTTTGCCCATGACCGAAGCGGGGCTGATCCCAACGCCCGCCAACGGCTTGCGTATCTTGCTCGACCCGTTGTCGGACGCTATGATGGCCAAAGGCCAGCAGTGAAAATGCAATGACCCAAGTGCAGGTGCGCCCGCTACAACCAGGCATGGTGTTGAGCGAGCGCTATCGACTCGAGCGCGAGATCGGTCGCGGCGGTATGGCGATCGTCTGGTTGGCGCAGGATCTCAAGCTCAACCGCGACGTCGCCGTGAAGGTCCTCCTGGGCGAGCTCGCGTTTGCAATGGGACCCGAGCGCTTCCGTCGAGAGATCGACGTCGTTTCGCGTCTGAGTCACCCGCACATTCTGCCGATCGACGACTCCGGCGAGTTCGACGGCCAGCTGTTCTACGTCATGCCGTTCATCGCCGGTGAGACGGTCCACAAGAAGCTCGAGCGCGAACGGCAGCTGAACGTCACCGAAGCCGTCCGCATTGCCGCGGAAGTTGCCAGCGCGCTCGATTACGCGCACCGCGCCGGGATCGTCCACCGCGACATCAAGCCGGAGAACATTCTCCTCCAAAACAACGAAGCCCTCGTCGCGGACTTCGGCATCGCGCGCGCGATCACCGATGCCGGCGGCGCGAAGCTCACGAGCACCGGCGTCACCCTCGGCACTCCGACGTACATGAGTCCCGAGCAAGCGATGGCCGATCCGGGCATCGACGGACGCAGCGACATCTACAGCCTCGGCTGCGTGTTGTACGAGATGCTCGCGGGACAGCCGCCGTTCTCTGGACCGACGGCCCAGGCGATCATCGCGCGCCATGCGCTCGACGAGGCGCCGTCGCTGACGATCGTGCGAGGAACGATCCCGGAAGCGGTCGAGGACGTCGTGATGCAGTCCCTCGCCAAGCTCCCTGCCGATCGCTACGCGACCGCCGGCGAGATGGCCGACGATCTGAAGCGCATCCTCAGCGAAGGCACGGGCACGGCGGCTCGGTCGGCGGAGCGTCGTCGCACGACGCGCAACACGACGAAGCGCGGCATCGCCAGGGCGAAGGCGCAGCGTCGTCCGAAGATCATTGGCGGTGTGGTCGGAGCAGTTGTGGTGGCAGCGGGTGCGTGGGCCGGTGTCCACTTCCTCGGCGGAAAAAAAGCGGCTCAGAGTCGCATCAATACAGACTCTGACCCGAATCACATCGCGGTCATGTACTTCGACGACCGTTCCGGTGGCGACTTACGGCCTCTCGCTGACGGACTAACCGAAGCGCTGATCGATGAGCTGAGCACCGTCAAGCAATTCAAAGTCGTATCTCGAAACGGTGTCGCCCCATTCAAGGGGAAGGGTGTTGCACCCGACAGCATTCAGCGCGCGCTCAAGGTCGGCACTCTCGTGACCGGAGTCGTGAGCCAGTCGGGGGACTCGCTCCGCGTTCGCGTCGATCTTGCCGACGCGCTCACCGGCAAGGAGATCGCGAGCAAACAGATTACGCAGCGCCGGGCAGACGTTTTCAAGCTGCAAGACGATCTTGCCAAGCAGGTCGCTTTGGCGCTTCGGAAACAGCTTGGCGGCGAGATCGACAACCTCGCGGGTCATCCCGGGACGTCCAACGCACAGGCGTGGGAAAGCTTCCAGCGAAGTAAGCAAGACCTCGCGGGCGTGGACACGATTTTGGCTTCCGGCGACGTGAAGGGAGCGGTCGATCGCTTGACCGCCGTTGATTCCGAGTTTGCCAACGTTGCCGCGATGGATAAGAAGTGGGCCGAGCCCATCGTACAGCGCGGCTTCATCGCGCATCGCAAGATGCTTCTTCTCGGGAACAGCGATCCGTCGCAAATACCGAAATTCCTGAACGCCGCCGGCAAGTTCGCAGACGATGCGCTCGCTCTCTCCCCGACGAACGCAAACGCCTTGGAGCTTCGGGGGACAGTTCGCTATTTCAAGTGGGCGTATAACGTCGATCCCGACCCGACAGCGCCTGAAAAACGCGTCAACGAGGCGGAAACTGATTTCCGCGAAGCGGTTAAATCCAACCCGCTCCAGGCGACTGCTTGGAACGGACTGAGCTACATCCTCAACGCCAAGAACCACTACTCGGAGGCCAAGCTCGCCGCGCAGTCGGCATACAATTCGGATCCATACCTGAAGGACGCCAATAAGACAATTTGGCGGCTCTTTCAAAATTCTTTGGAGCTGAACGCCAAAACGGAAGCACAGAACTGGTGCAACGTCGGCGGCCAACGTTTCCCGAACGACTTCCGATTTACGGAATGTCGACTGTGGATGTTTGCCCTCCCCGGTGAAAAGCCCAAGGTCGATTCGATCTGGGCCGTCTATCGGGAATTCGTCGACCGAGTGCCAGCAAGTGTAAAAGACTTCAACAAGCTCAGAGGCCAGATGCTTGTCACGTTCGGCCTCGTTCGCGCTGGGCTACCCGACAGCGCTCGCGCCGTCGCGGCACGATCGCGCGGGAATCCGCAAATCGATCCGGCCGCCGAGTTGGTGCTCTATGAAGCCCAACTCCACGCGATTCTGGGCGACAAGGACGACGCTATTCGGCTGTTTTCGCGCTTTCTCGCGACCAATCCGGCAGTCCGCCCGTTCGCCAAGGACGACGACTCGTGGTGGTGGGACCTGGTTCGCGACGATCCGCGCTACAAGGCCCTTGTGGGACAAGCCGGCTAGCGTATAATAGGCCCCGCTGCATTGCTGTAGGCGAATGACGCCCGACGACGGGTTCCGTTCAGTGCTGAGGCATCGGTACGAGCTTGTGAACTCATGTTGTCGATAAGGCGCCACCCTCGCGCGCAATGGCGAATACGGGTGGCGTCTGTGTTTTTCGTTTGCTGCACACGTGGCAAGTCCGAAGGGCGTCGCATTCTCGGCACCCTCCGTTTGGTCAGCGGGATTCGAACGGTCTGCTGAAAAACCGCTTCTTCTTTCCGTCAATGGAATGTGAAGCGAAAGCTGGCTTCTCAATCCCTCATGCACTTCTCTTCCAAGGAGGTTGCTATGCGACGAACTAGCGTCGCGCTTTCGCTCGTTGGCGTTTCCATCGCTCTCGCTGCCTGTACCAGCGATCGCGATAGTACAAGTCCTCGGTCGATCGCGCCGGGATCGCTATCCGCCACCATTCTTCCGGCGAGCTGCGTCCCGAACAACATCAGCAATACGGCGAAGAACTACTTCCCGCGAAATGACGCGGTCTTCGATTCGATCGCAACGATGAAGGGCGTTCTGAGCTCGACGAGCAGCACCGTCCAGGCGACACCGTCCGGATTTGCTGTTCTCGCCCGCACTGCAACCGTTCGCCGGAAGGGGGTCCAGACCGGGACGAATGTTCAGGGTGCCGCGTTTGTCAACGCGGTCCTGGGGTGCATGAGCGTCGGAACGGCCCCGGCGGCCTTCGACCCGACGAAGGCGCTCGGCAACGGAATTTTCGAGGTCCGAACGGGCGGCGTTAACGAAGGCTTCGCCGTGGCTTTCACGGCTCTGACAGCAAAGACCACGACGGTTCCGAGCCCAGAATACGGCGCCGAAGCAGCGACGCCATCGAGCGCACCCGTCTGGCCATCGACGAGTGGCATGCCCGGCACTAATCGCTTCTTGGTTTATGGCTACCCCCTCGGCACGAACAACGACGTCCTGACCGACGGGTTTGAGCTCGGGAGCCTTCCAGTAGCGAACGCCACATCCGGACCGACGGTCAACATCGCGGCGAATCCGCTGGCCGTCGGTATTTGCGCATCGAGCTCGGTCGCGGGATCCAACGGGAGCGTCACAGCTCGGCTGTTGCTGCACAACAACAGCGAATACTTGAACCTTCAGAAGCTGGGCTTCTGCAGCCAGACGATCACCGTCGGCAGTTCAACCAGCTGGCTGCGCGCTCTGCCGAGTCGCATGCTGGCCCTTATCAATCCGACGACGCTGTTCGCCCAGGACGCGACCGACAACTTCATCGGTGGGCTGCCGAGTGGCTGGAGTCCCAACGTGATCAAGGGCTTCGTCAACACCGACATCACTCTCAGCTTCTACCAGCAGCCGGTAAATGCTCAGCTTCAGCAAACGACTGAGCAGATCATCGTTCAGGCAGTAACGACCGCAGACGTGATGCCGCCGGCAAATATCCGGCTCACGATCGCCAACAATCAGGGCTCGCCGGCATTCCTGACCACATCGCTCGGCGGCACGCCGCAGTCCTTTGTCGACGTACCGTTGACACTGCAGACGATAAATGGAGTCACCGGCTACTTCGCCCAGTACACGATCGGGTTCACGAAAGCAGGCGGCTATACCCTGACCGCGACTGGCTTCATCGGCGGCGGCGGCGTCGCTACGCCGTCGGTGATCTCGAACCTCTTCAACGTGAAGAACCAGTAACCCATCGCGTACTAGCCCCAATGTGAGAAAGCCCGGCGCGCTCGAGCGCCGGGCTTTTTTCTGTTCCGCGCCAACGGTCAGGCTCACTTCACCAACGTCACCGCCACATCCCCGACGATCTGCAAGCTCTTCGCAGAGACCTTGTCCATCGTGTCCTGCATCGTGTGATGGTAGTTGATCGTCGGCTGCGTCGATGAGTTATAGCCCGACGGAAGCGGACCATACTGAATGTCCAGCACGTCGATGACGTGCAGCCCTTTGTTCAACAGCGGCATGTGATCGTCCGTGATCGCCTGCCCGCCCTCGGCGATGAAGTACTTCGAGTACCCGAGGTCGGCCGCGGTCTGCCAGACCCGAGTCACGACCTCGGGCGCGCGCTGCACTGAATTCTGCTCTTGATAGATCTGTAGATCCGCGTCGCCGATCATGTCCCACAGCACGCCGAAAAGCGGCTTGTAATCCGGCGACGGCAAATGGTTCGCGAAATATTGTGAGCCGAACAGCGCGTCCGGATAATTGCCCGCGCTGTCGGGATCGAAGCCACCCCAGTCCTCCCCGTCGACGAACAAGAGATCGACGCCGACCGACGGCGGCGTCTTCTTGAAGACGTCGCCGAGCGCGACAAAGAGCCCAACGCCGGATGCGCCATCGTTCGCACCGATGATGGGTCGCGCCTTGTTCCCGTAATTCAGATCGTCATCTGCCTTTGGCCGCGTGTCCCAGTGCGTCACGTACAACACACGCTGCGTCGCCGTCGGGTTGAACCGCGCGAGGATGTTGCGCAGTGGAAGCTTCTGTCCATTCGCAGTCGTTTGCGTCCATCGCTGATCGCTCACGCTGTCGGTCCGCTTCTTCATCTCGGCGAAGATCCAGTCGCCGGCCTTGTCGTGCGCGGGCGAACCGGGCGGCCGGGGGCCGAAGTCGACCTGCGCTTTGGTGTACGCGAGCGCGGCTTGGCCGTCGAAGGCCGTCTTCGGCCCCGAAAACTTGCTGCTCACTTTCTCGCACGCCGTCAGCGACAACAAGCCGGTGCACAGCAGCGGAAGAATTGGCATTCGCACGAATTGTCTCGTCGTTCTAAGGTATGAACAGCCGCGCTCGACCGTCAGCTTCCGCCGCTTCGTGGCTTCGGATGACTTCATCTCTCACTTCGCATTCCCGAACACCTGCAACTGCAACACGACAGAGAAGACGGTCTGCGCAAATCGATGATTCAAATTGTTGTCGAACGTCACGACATACGAGCCTTGCAGCGTCAAATTCGCCGTCGCGTTGACGTTCGAATCGGCCGTCAGATTGACCGCCTGTCGGCCATTGTCTTGCAACCGACTCTGGACCGACCCGGTCGGATCGAGTACAAAGGTCGTGTTATGAGATTGCTGAACACCGATCCGAGCCCGAACGTCGTTCTTGAGTCCCAATCCCCATGAGTCGGGAATGTGGAACGCGCGACCGGCGTCGACGCTCATCTCGTTGCCCCGCGTCCTCGCGACACTCCCAGGAAGACTATCGACTCGGCGCGTCAGACTGACCCGGGCGGATGTGCTGAGCCTTCCTCGGTCACCCCAGGCCAGCGATCCACTCAGCGGATAGGTCTCCTGATGCGTGCGCCGCACCTCCGGCGGGTCTCCATCCAGAAGACTCGGCAACGAGACCGTCACGTCACTTCGGACATATCCGACGCTCGCATCGACGTTCGTGATGAGCGCGGTTGCGTCCGACGGCCGATAGCCCCAGCGAAGCGCGACATCCGGAAATTGCGTCTGCTCACCGTTCACCTCCGACTGCGGACCTTCCGGCCGGCTGATCCAGTTGTCCGTCGTCGTACGACGATACCGGTTCACGAACGACGTGCCGTACGGCAGCAACAAGGCTCCCGAGGCGCTGAACGTGCCCGTCTGCCCCGCCGTCGTCGCGTCGAGACCGTTCACTCGGCGAAATGCGGAGGCTCCGCCAAGCCCGAACTGAAGCAGCAACGGCGCACCAACCGGCGCGGCGTCGAGCGCCGACAGCAAGCTTCGCGAATACGAGAGATCGATCGGCGCGAACACTTTGCCAAATCGACGCGCTTCGCTCGAGTCTCGTGTGTACGACGCGAAGGCGCGCCCGACGTCGATCGAGACGCCGGAGTTGATCGTTTGCGCGGCGATCATTCGCCGAGGGAGCGTGAGCGACGGCGCAGTCGCCATCGAGTCGTGCGTCGCGAGAACGCTGTCGACGCCGATCACACCGGGAAGCCCGACGAGCGATCGCACGTTCGGATCCCGAAGCATGTCGTACTGCGTCCCAAGCTCGCCTCGCGGACGGAACCAGCTCGAAAACTGCGGCGCGAAGCTGATGCTCGTTCCCATCGTGCGCTCGCGCTCGAATCCGGTGTTCGCGCCGAAGAGCGATTGTCGCTGCTGCGTCGTCACGAGCGCGGCGACTGTCGTGTCGCCGTAATTGCGCAGGTCGCGCGACGACTCGAGCTCCCACCGCGCCGTGAGACCACTCGTCGGTCGAAGCTCGAACACGCCGCCGTTCTTCCAAAGACGATTGATCGCCGTGCTGACCGACGGTTGGTCGTCGGACGTCCCCGCCGGCTTGATGTACGACAACCGCCGGTCGTCCGCGCTCACGATGCCAGACGTGAATCGGATTTGCGTCGGATTCCACCGGAATGCGCTTCCACGCAACGCGCTCACCGGTCCCGCCTGCAGGGCGTCGGGCAGCGCACCGAGGGTTCCGTCGAGCCAACCGGGAACGTGGAGGGTTCGCGCGCTGTCGTTCGTGACGAGATAGTCGATGCCAAAACTCAAATTACGCGCGCGGCCGTCCTGATATTCCGTGCGATCGACACCGGTCACGTACGTCCCGGTCGCGGACAGATTGTTCAGCAGTGGCCCGAGCATGCCGCCCGCGATCGGCGTCGTCCGCCGAACGGTCAGACTGTACGTCGTTCGATCGTTCTGTGGTTTCCGCAATCCGGGAATTGCCCCGCCGGAGATGTCGCTCTGCGACAGATACCGCGGATCATTGCCGATCGAGGCCTTCGTGACCGTCAGCGGCAGCGCCAGACCGAGCCCTTGCGGCAGCAGCTTGTCGAGACGAATCGTCGACGAGATGTCGATGTCTCGCTCCGACAAAAAAGTCGGCGCGTCGCCGAGCGCACGGAAATTTGGATCGCGGTTGCTGACATTGACGCGGAGATCGGCGAAATCGGCTGCATTCATCGTGAACCCGCCTTGCATCGCATAGCCGGTGCTGTTCGCCTGATGATCCAGGCGAATGTCATCGACCCAGAGCTCGAGCGTGTCACTCGGCAGAATCGCCGACGAGCCACCGGGTGCCGCGAGACGCAGTATGCCGACCGCCATCTCCTGCACGGCAACGAGATTCGGCGCCGTGACCGCGGGATCGTCGGTATAGATCATGTACCCGTCGTCGCATGCGGCGAAGCGATGCGACACGACGCCTGCCGGGAGCGGCGACGACACCACGATCAACGAATCAGCGCCCGTGCATGCGATTGCCGTTGTCTTTCCGGCGAGATACTCCGCCTGAACCTTGTTCCGAAGGTTCACGAATCGACTCATGTCGATGTCGAGATCACTCCATGCCGCCGGCGTATTTCCCGATCCGACCGGCGCTCGATACATGTAGAAGTTGTTCTCGTCGCGGCCGAGCTTGAGGTACATCTGCAGCTCGCCGTTCTGGCCCCAGCCGTTTCCTCGGCCGCGTCCCCAGATGCGAACGTGCTGATACGCGAAGAAATCCTGCGGCCCTGACGGGAACCGGAAGAACGTCTCGGCGCGGCTGTAGAGCGGTACATTGACCGCCTGAATCCGCATCGAGTGCTCATTAATCTGCGTGACGCCGGCGAATTGCGCGCCGCGTGTATCGACCGAGTTCGTGATGCCAGGCGGCGGCTGATACACGAGCGTCTTGCTCGAATCGTTCGTCCCGATCGTCGACGCGATGACGGACCCGCCGTTCGGACGAATGCCCGCGACCCCCGTGAGCGCCGAGCTGCTGCGAACCAGCCACGGCGCGCCCGTGACCTGCAGCTCCGCCAGCGGAAGCTGCGTCGCTTCTTCGTCATCCTGGGTGACGCCCGAGACGAGCGTGACCCGCAGCGCGCGAATGCGACGTCGATCGACGTCGTTGAGCGAATCAGCCGGCGTCTTGAACGGGAGGCTGACGAGCACCCAGCGGCGCGTCCGCTCCTGCGGGACGCCGCGCACGACGAGCGTGTCCGTATACGATCCGCCGACGCGCTTGTACGTATTCGGATCCGAGAGATCGACGATGTAGCGAAGGATTCGCTCGTTCTCTCGCAAGGCGTTCGGGAAATTCAGCTCGTTGTCGAGATCGATGTCCTCTTCGTCGAGCCGCGCGTTGCCGCGCGTGCAGTTCGTTCGAGGGTCGCCGAGGAAATCGAGCGCGCCCACGGATCCGCGACAGATCGGGACGTTCGTGAGACGCTTGACGTTCGCTCCGTCGATGACCACGAGCGTGTCGATGACGTCGCCGGGCAAACCCGTGTCGTTTACGTCGGCGTTGAACGTGTGCGAGAACTTGTCGCGCTCCGTATCGAGGCTGTCGAAACCTTGAAGCTTCTTTCCCGAGAACAGACTGTCGACCGTTCCGTTCGAGTTGCGAACGATCGTCAACGTTTCCGGCGCAAACCGAATCGCGTTTTCAGAGATGTCTCCGAAGTCGAAGATCATCGTCGGATTCTTCTTTCGCGTGAACGCGTTCGTGTCGACGAGCGTCCAGAACTCGAGCTGTTCGCTCCCGGACAAGTCGATTCCCGACGGCCGGAGCACGGCACGAATCGACCGCCAGCGACGACCGGGCAGCGTTGGAGTTTTCCAATCGAACTGACTCGTCGTTCGACCGCCCTGATCGAGCGGCAGCAGCGTCAACCACAACAGCGTCTCGTTCGGCTCCGCGCCCGTACCCGCGAACTCGGCGAGCGGATCGATGCTGCTGCGGGTGAACTGAATCCGTCGACCGCCGGCCGTCTGCACGTACGTCTGCCACGCGAGTGTCGACGCGCGACTCGGCTCGAACAGCGACGGTCCGAACTGAACGCCGCGCAGCGTATGACCGTAGGCGGGCATGCTGCTGTATGCCCAACCAATATCGCCGAGAGAGATTCCCGTCCCGGTCGTGCCGTCGAAGACCTCTACGTATGCCGACCCCTGATTTCGCGCGGCGAACTGCGGGTGACTGCTCGCGATCTCGCCCTGCACCGAGAAGTGCGACGCCGTTTTCGTCTTTGCAAACGGCAAGCGATTCACGAGCTCTGTGAGCTTCGGTGCATCCCAGGAGAAATTGGCCGTGACTCCCGTCATGAGCGTCGAATAGGCCTGGAATCCGAGCTGTGGACGCGTGAACGGTGTGCTCTGCGATTGGTTGATCGCGCTGAAGCTCACCGTCCCATTCGAGAACGGAAGCTCAGTCACGATTCCCGCGAGTGTCGTCGGCGTCGCGGCGAACCCCGGATTGTCCTCGTAGCTGACGTCGACGTTGCGCGGATTCGCGAACAGCGTGTCCGGCCGCAAGAACTCGATGCGCCCGACGTCGTAGTCGATTCGATAGTCGAGATCGCGAACGAGCGGGCGGCCCTCGAGCATCACGCGCTCTGAACCGGGACGCATCTGCGTCGCGCCAACGTTGATCACGCCGCCGTTTTCGGTCCCCGCTGTTTGGTAGCGGAGGCGCAACCGATAGATCGACGTGGGATGCCGCGTGGAATAGAGATATTCCCCGGGCGTCGTGTAGATCGGATCGTTCGTTGGATTTCCCGGTACGACGAGGCCCGAGTCGCGCGACGAAAACGGCTTGAGCGATGGAAAGACGATGAAGTGGTCGCGAAAAAGCTGCGCGGCATCCGTCGACTGTCCGGCACCGACATCGGGCGCGCCGGCGCCGAGGTTGAAGACGGCATCCGTCGCGCGCGGCCAGATGCGATTGTCGTAGTCGAATTCCGCGGGATCCGTCGCCTTCGACAATCCGAACATCTGAAGAAAGGTCGCGTTTGGACCGGCGATCGGATGCTCGAGCAGCCCGGATCCCGTCACGACTCGTACCTGCGTCGACGATCGAACGAGATCTTCGCCCGCGAGTCGATAGACCGATCGAATCTCTCGCCGAAATGCCGGCGACGTCGGATTCATGTTCGGCTCCCAGACGAGATTCGCGACCTGATCGTGGTTGCGGATCACTTGGAGATCAGGCGTGCCGCCTGTCGTGATCCACGTCGTATCGCGACCGTTGAGGCGGACATTGTACGCGACGACGATTCGCTCGTTCGTTTCATTCAGCTCGCGCGTCAGCGCGAACCAGAGCATCGACTGGTCCATGAAATAGTCGACGCCCTCGCGAAGCAGATCGTAGGTTTGGTGGCCGCGCCCCGGGTCACCCTGGAGACGGAACTGCGGTCCGTTCGGATTCTGCGGCTGCGTTCCGAACTGAACGCGATACACGAGAACGCGCGACGGACGCAGTGTGTCGGGCAGCGCGTTTCGCAGCGCGTTCAGTTGCGCGCGATTCAGAATGTCGATGTTCGGATACGCGTTTCCGAAAAGGATTGGATCGACCGTGAAGAAGAACCGACGCGGCTCGATCGCGCGGTCTTCGACGTCGCGCTCATTGGTCTGATTCGCTCGCGACGCGCTGACGAGGAATCGCCGGCTCGGCACGGCGTTGCTCGTCTGCTGGGCGAAGATCGACTTGAACTGCACGCGGCCGAACTGCGCGATCGCCTGGAATCCGTAGTTGCCGCTGGGCAGCGACGACGTCAAAAACCGCGACGACGGCGCGGCGAAGCTGATGTTGCCGACGTCGATTCGCTTGATCTTCGAGCCTTCGGTTCCCTCGTAGTACAGGGAGAACGTGTTCGACGCGTCGAACTGCCGGCTGCCGTCGTAGTCGACGTTCACATGGAACCGATCGCGGATCGTTCCGGCACTTCGGATGACCGGAAGGAATGACAGCTCGGGCGCGAGAAAACCGGCCGCGCACCCCGAGAGCGAACTGATCTGAGCTGCCTCCAGCGAGTTGCAACGAAGATTCCGGTCGCGCTCCGACTTTGTCTGGATTCGGAGGTCGACATGAATTGGTAGCCCCGTGTCCGCGACAATCGTCGTGTCTCTCGGCGGCGTCTGTGCAACGACGATCGAGGGGCCGGCGAGACCGAGACTGAAGAGGAGTTGCGTCGTGAAACGGGAGGGTCGCACCAAACCCTAGAGGTGGGGTAGGAACCCGCCGACCGCATGGGGCGAGGCGGCGATCGCAATCGTTCGGCGTGAGGCGTTGGTCGTCACCCTCATACGCGAGCCCTGGATCGTCATCCTGCGGCGCGGCGCCGAAAGGACCGCTCTCCAGGCGAGGCAGTTCAAACCGCAGTTACGAAATCGATCTCGGTAGTGAAAGAGGGCCTTTCACTCGCTACGCTCGCTCGGGATGACAGCAGGACGTCTTGAATTCGACCGGGTGGAGGGTGGAATATACAGGCTGGGCGCGAGGCTACAACCCTGTGGAATGATTGAAGTTCCGCGTCCGAACGATCGTCCGAATCCGCCGTGAAAATAATCAATCGGTACGTTCTCAAAGAACACGTTGGACCGTTCGTGTTCGCGTTGTCCGCGCTCACGTCGCTCCTCTTGCTGCAATACATCGCGAGAAAATTCGGCGATCTTGTCGGCCGCGGCCTCTCGTGGCAGGTGATCGGCGAATTCTTTTTACTGTCCATCCCCTTCACCGTTGCGATGACGCTCCCGATGGCCGTCCTCGTCGCGGTGCTCTACGCCTTCAGCCGATTGGCGGCCGAGAACGAAGTCACTGCACTGAAAGCCGGCGGCATCTCGGCGCGTTCCCTCATGAAACCCGCGCTGTTTGCGGCGACGCTCCTCGCGCTGTTCATGCTCTGGTTCAACGACCAGCTGTTGCCGAGGGCCAACCACGAGCTCGCCGCGCTGCAGATGGCGATCTTCCGCACCAAGCCAACCTTCGCGCTCAAGCCGCAGGTGCTCAACATCGTGAAGGAAGGTCAGCTCTATCTTCGCGCGGGTGACATCGCCGCTGACCGCACCGGGCACATGACCGACGTCTCCATCTACGACGTCAGCGACGCGACAAAGCGTCGAACGATCTACGCCGACAGTGGGACACTCGCATTCGCGGAAAACAGACGCGATCTGATGATGCATCTGTACCACGGATGGATGATGTCGACTCCAAGCGACAAGCCGCAGCAGTTGGATCGTATCTACTACAAGCAGGACGTTCTCCGCATTCGCGACGTCGCGAATTCTTTCCAAGCGGTCGACGCCGACACGGCGATGAAGGGCGATCGCGAGATGTCCGTGTGCGAGATGCAGAAAGAGTATGAGCGATCGGCCGTCCGGGTCACGATGGCCCGGTTCGACAGCACCATGACCGCGTGGCGACTGCTCGACGACGCGGGGCACCACTCGCCGGAACCGAAGCGACCGCTGACGCCGAAGGCCGGTGGAATCGGAGAGCTGTACTGCACGATCGTTCACAAGTATCTAAAGATCCCGTCGGCACTCAAGCCGTCGGTCGCGCATGCGGCCGAACTGCCAAAGATCCGTCAGGGCCAGGCACAGGACTCGACGAAGAAACCCGCGCAGGACACGACGAAGAAGGCCGGTCAGGACACTGCGAAGAAAAGTGCCGCTCGGGACACAACCAAAACGGTTCGGACTCAGGACTCGGCGAAGCTCGCGCCGAAGCCGTCAGCCGTGCCGGTAGTCCCGCCACAGCGACCCAACTCCGTGTTCGTGCTCGTGGGCGGGCAGTACGTGAAGGTGCCGATCGACAAGATTCCAGCCGGAGCGAGCTTTCCGCAGGCAAGCCCCACCGCTGCGCCGCCGCGCCCCTTGGCTACACCGACACCGCCACCAAGCAACTCGGCGACGCCGGGCCCGGCGCCGGTCAACAAATCCTCTGCGACGGTCGGCGATTCCGCGAGGACAGCGGCGACGGTTACAGCTGGCCACCAGATCGAGTTGAACGATGCACGAATGCGCATCGACCAAGCGCGCCACGAACAGAACCGCTACGCCGTCGAGATCCAGAAGAAGTTCTCGCTGGCCGCGGCGTGCATCGTCCTCGTCCTCGTCGGAGCGCCGATCGCTCTTCGATTCCCGAGCGGCGGCGTCGGTCTCGTCTTCGGCGTTAGCTTTTTCATATTCGCAGTCTATTATGTCGGTCTGATCGGCGGTGAAGCGCTGTCCGACCGAAGCATCATTCCGCCGTTCTGGGCGATGTGGGCGGACAACATCGTGTTCTCCATCATCGGACTGTTGCTGATGATTCGCATGGGGAACGAGGGTATTACCTCTCGCGGCGGCGGGTTCGGCGAGGCATTCGAGAAAGTGAAGAGTTGGTTTCGGCGCCCTGAGATGGGGCAGGTGCTCTGATGTTCGGTCGCCTCGTCCGGCCGCTCGACCGCTACGTCTTCGGCGAGTTCTGGAAGATTTTCGTCGCGACGGCCCTCGGCTTTCCGATTCTCGTGATCGTCATCGATCTCACGGATCACTTGCAGGGGTATCTCGACAAGAAGATCCCGCTCCGCGATCTGGTGCTGAGCTACGTCTACTGGATTCCGGACTCGATGTTCATGGTGCTGCCGGCCGCCGTGCTGTTCGCGACCGTGTTCGCCATCGGCGCGTTCACGCGACACGCCGAAATCACCGCTGCCAAGGCGTCGGGAATCTCCTTCTATAGAATGGTGTTTCCGATCTTCTTGGCGTCGATTCTTGCCTGCGGTTTGGACATCGGGCTCGGCGAGATTGCGCCGCGCACCAACAAACGACGCAGCGACCTGTTGAATGAAGACAAGACCGGCACCGGCGGTTTCCGATTCAACTTCGCCTATTCGGGGGAATTCGGACGCGTGTACAAAGTCATGGAGCTTCGCGCCGACTCGGGCCGAATTCACGGTTTGCAAATCGAGCGCAAAGGACGCGGCCCGGCATATCCGACATACATCATCAGCGCCGACTCGGCCGTGTACCGCCCGACCAACCAGCGGCATCCGTGGGTGCTGGCGAAAGGCGCCATGAATGTCGTGAGCGATACCGGATCGACGACGACCGTTTCATTCGCCGCGGCCTACGACCGGCGCTTCACGGAACGCCCGCTCGAGATGATGACGAAGTCCCCCGACCCGAAGAACATGCGCTATCGCGAGATATCGCGGTTCATCACGGCGATCGAGCGATCGGGCGGTGACGCGAACCTCTCGCGCGTCGAACGCGCGCTGAAGATTGCCGTGCCCGTCACCTGCATCATCATCGCGTTGTTCGGCGCCCCGCTGGCGACGAGCACCCAACGCGGCGGATCGGCGTACGGCGTTGGGGTGAGCCTTGCGACCACGATGATCTTTCTGCTGATGATTCAGCTGACGAGAGCGATCGGTGGCAAGGGCGTGATCCCGCCTGACTTAGCGGCGTGGATCCCAGGCGCCATCTTTGCCGTAATCGGCCTGGTGTTACTCGCACGAGTTCGCACTTGACCCAACCGACCCCGGTGTCTCGGGGGACCGAGACTTTTCCGGTCGTTCAGCGCGCATCGATTCGGTTCTTTCGACGAGTTGCGCGTTTTTGGGTCAACCTGTTCCGGGACATCGGACTCCGGACCTACTTCTTCCGCGACATCGCGCGCGGGTTCGGCGATCCGGCGACCTACATCCCCGAAACGATTCGGCAGATGAAGACGATGGGCGTGGACTCGGTCCCGCTCACGGTCATCGTCGCCGCATTCATCGGCGGCGTCATCGCGCTGCAGACGCGCTACCAGCTCCTGCCCGGCGTTCAGCTGTCGATCATCGGTCTCGCGAGCCGGCTGATGATCGTCCTCGAGCTCGGACCGCTGCTCACGGGCCTCGTGCTCACGGGCCGCGTCGGCGGTCGCATGACCGCCGAGATCGGAACGATGCGCGTCACCGAGCAAATCGACGCGCTCGAGACGCTGGCCTACGATCCGGTCGCGTTTCTCGTCGTGCCGCGGTTTCTCGCCGGTACGATCATGCTGCCGACGCTCGTCGTTCTCGCCGACGCCGTCGGCTTGTTGAGCGCCTACTTCGTCTCCGTTCGAATCACGCACGTCACGCCGCAGGATTTCATCGCCGGACTTCGCCTGGGGTTCGCGGGTTTCCAGGTCTTCTACAGCCTGCTCAAAGCGACGATGTTCGGTATGGCGATCGCGTTAGTGTGCTCCTATGAAGGTTACATTACCGAGGCCGGAGCCGAGGGCGTCGGCCGATCGACCGCGCGCGCCGTCGTCATCGGCTCAGTGACGATTCTGGTCCTCGACGCGCTCACCGCCACCGTGCTCGGACCTCTACTCCAATCATGAGACGTCGCAACGAAGTCACGGTCGGCATCCTCATGACCGTCGCCGTCATCGTTTTGATTCTCGGGACGCTCTGGTTGGCACGCGGCGGTCTGAAATCGGGCTATCCGCTCCACACGCGCTTTGCGTGGGGACAGAACCTGAAGCAAGGACAACCCGTCCTGCTCGCGGGCGTCAGCGTCGGGTATGTCGGCGACGTCCAGCTGCGTCGGGACGGTCACCTCGACGTGCTGCTTCGCATCGACGACGAATATCAAATCCCGAAAGGTTCGACGGCCGTCGTGAAGGCGGTCGGCATTTTCGGAGACGTCGCGGTCGCGTTGAATCCGCCGCTCCCCGCGCCTGCGACATCGTACGCCCCCGACGATACTGTACCTCCCGGCGTACCGAGCGCGGACATCGATCAGATCTTGAGCCGCGTCGATTCGATCGGACGCAACGTCGGGGTTCTGACGCAGGCGCTGCAGACGGAGCTCGTCGAGGCAGGAACGTTCAAGGATTTGCACAACGTCGTCGCGTCCACCTCCAAGCTCACGATCCAGCTCCAAAGCGTTCTCGCCGAGCAGAATCGGAACGCGACGGAGACAATGGCGGCTTTCCGAAACTCCGCGACGAAGCTCGGCACCCTCGCGGATTCGGCGCAGATCGAAGCGTCGCTCACGAACGTTCGCCAGATCACCGCGAATACCGCGCGGCTGTCGGCGAATCTCGACTCGACGAATGCGCAGATCCAGCGACTGCTCGGCCTCGCCGAGAAGGGCAATGGAACTGTCGGCAAGCTTCTGACCGACACGCTGGTTTACAATGACCTCCACCGCCTCATTCGCCAGGCCGATTCGCTGCTCGCCGACATCAAAGCGAATCCCAAGAAATACATCAACGTGAGGATTTTCTAAACGCGCGTCACCGTCGCGTATCGGTCACCGATCGCGTGGGACGCACTCCTCTCGTTTGTTGCCGCCCGGGCCGCGCGTGGCGTCGAGTCGGTCTCGAACAACGAATACCGGCGAACGGTTCGGATCGGTCGGTGCGGAGGCGTCGTACGCGTTGCACGCGGATCGGATGAGCAACTTCTGATCGACGCGAGCGAGTCGCTCGACCCCGTCGTCGCAAAGGTTGTCGAGCGCGTCGAACGATTGTTCGACGTCGCCGCGAATCCGGCCGCGATCGACGCGCACCTCGCGGACAACGGGCTTCGCGCCAGCGTCGAGCGTGCGCAGGGAGTCCGCGTCCCCGGCGCCTTCGACGGATTCGAGCTCGCGGTCCGCGCGATCCTCGGCCAGCAAGTGACGGTGAAGGGCGCGTCGACTTTGATGTCGCGGCTGACCAGCGCGTTCGGCGACACGATCGAGTGCGACGCGCAGGCGCTTACGCACCTCGCACCGACGGCAGTGCGAATCGCCTCGGCATCCCCAGAGGCGATTCGCGAGATCGGTATTCCGAACGCAAGAGCCGCCACGATTCACGCCGTTGCAAGCCGCGTCGCGAGCGGCGCGCTCGATCTCGACGCGCCGGCGCATGGCCCAACACTCGTCGAGCAGCTCGTCGAGCTTCCGGGTATCGGACCATGGACGGCCGACTACATCGCGATGCGCGTCGCGAAGTGGTCGGATTCGTTTCCAGCGAGCGACATCGCGCTCCGCCACGCTTTGAGCGACGCGTCGCCGAAAGCGATGATTAGTATGGCGGAGCGGTGGCGTCCGTATCGCGCGTACGCGGCGATGCGGCTGTGGCTTCACGGCGGCGTCGCCATGAACCCGCCTGACGCTAGTGCCCGAACAAGCCCGTGATGCTTCCTTTCGCCAGGACGTGACCGCGCATCTTGAAGATCATCGTTGCGCCAGTGGTCGAGCTGTCGCCGCCGAGTGAATCGACGTCGAGCGCGTAGACGGTGAAGATGTAGCGGTGTGGTGCGTCGCCCTTTGGGGGGCACGGACCGCCGTACGACGTCATTCCAAAGTCGCTCGTTCCACCCTTCCCACCCGCCGGTGGCGTATTCGAGCCGGCGCCCGCGTTGATGCTCGCGACGGAAGCCGGGATGTCGAACGCGAGCCAGTGCCAATAGCCAGAGCCGGTCGGAGCGTCAGGATCGAAGCACGTGATCGCGAAGCTCTTCGTGCCGCTTGGCGCCCCTGACCACGCGAGCTGCGGAGACTGGTTCTTTCCGCCGCAGCCGGTGAAGACGAAATCTTTGCCAATGGGTTGGCCTTCGCTGAACGATGAGCTCGTGACCGCCAGCGGTTTGTTGGACTTGGGGTTCTCTGGCGCTCTCACGGACACGGTATCGAAGCTCGAGGCGGACGCCGGCATTCAGACCTCTCGTTGAGTGTTGGTGTATAACGAAGCGAAAGCGCTTGGGACCGTTAATCTCTGGCGAGCTAGTACGTCTACTGTGTGGTGGGCATTGGGGGATGACAAAATGAAAACGCGAAGAGTCGTCGCGTCGTTCGCGGCTGCAAGTGCAGTGCTTCTGGCCGCATGTGGTCGGTCGAACACGGCGTCGATGAATGATGGTTTGAAGAGCGATCTGGCCGCAGCCGGCGGGTCGAGCGTGGAGCTCGCGTCGCACTCCGTGAGCCCGCAATTGGTGATCTCGCCGGCCGAAGACGGTCCGGTTTCCGCACCAGCGCATGCGTCGAGCCGGAAGCCGACGGCGCCCGAACCAGTCGTGAAGCCGCCGCAGCGTCCGACACAGTCGGTTGCGGAAGCGCCCGTTCCGACGCCCGTGCCCGCGCCGGTGGTTACGGCTCCGGCGCCAGTCCAGGCGACGCCCGCAGAGCCGGCCCCGCTTCCGCCCGCCCCGAAGGCTCCGGTTGCCCGCCAGCAGTCAAGGCAGACTGGTCCGTATAAGACGGAGGCTGAGATTTTCCGGCAAATGCCGTGGATACGGCCGTAATAATCGTGTCTTGACACTCAGTGTTCAAACACCTATAATTATTCCCATGACGCTGCGCGACGAACTCCATCAGACGAAGCCGTTCACGAGCCTTCAGCACGAAGCGATGCTGAACATCGTCCGAACGTCGGCGACCATGATGGACGAGATGGACGAGCTGCTCAAAGCGCGAGGCGTCACGAATACGCAGTACAATGTGCTGCGAATTCTGCGTGGCGCCGGACCGGAAGGCTTGTGCCGGAATGAGTTGCGCGATCGGATGCTGACGCGCATGCCGGACGTCACCCGCCTGCTCGACCGAATGGAGGAAGCTGGCCTCGTTGCTCGCTCGCGGGACAACGAGGATCGGCGATTGGTCTCGACGCGGATCACCGACGCTGGACGGAAGGTGGTCGACGAGCTCGACGCCCCGGTCCACGAGTATCACGCGCGAAGAATGGGACATGTGTCGGAAGAGCAACTGCAAACCCTCATCGATTTGCTGACGCTCGCGCGGGATAGAGGTTGATTTTTTGCGCTATATAAGTGTTATAACACTGGACTTCGTAACACCGAATTCATCCTATACCATCTAGAGGCACCATGTCGCTCTTCAAATCGCCTTCTCCGCGCCAAGTCTCGATCGGCCTCACCGTCCTCCGTGTGATCCTCGGTGCCACGTTCATCGCCCACGGCGCACAGAAGCTCTTCGTATTCGGCTTTGCCGGCGTGACCGGTGGCTTCGCGCAGATGGGCATCCCGATGCCAGGGCTCTTCGGCCCGTTCGTCGCGTTAGTCGAGTTCTTCGGCGGTATCGCGATCGTGCTCGGCCTGTTGACGCGGCTCGCCGGGCTCGGCCTCGCGATCGACATGCTCGTCGCGATGCTCGCGGTTCACCTCAAGCAGGGCTTCTTCAATCCCGGCGGTGCTGAATTCCCGCTCTCGCTTTTCGGTATGGCGATCGCGTTGATGACGACGGGCGCCGGCGCCTACTCGATCGACGCGCTCTTGAGTAAACGCTCGGCGGCCGAGGCTTCTGGCGCGGTCGTCCGACAGTCGGCTCCGAATCGCAAGGCTGCGTAAGTCAGGTTTCGCGCGTTCCGCGACGGTGATGTCGTCGCGGGACGCGCCTTCTCCAGCCGAGGTTGGAAGATGCAGAGACTTCAGATCATCGTCGCGAGCACGCGAGACGGCCGCAGCGGTCCGCGCGTCGGCGAGTGGTTTCTCGAGCAGGCGCGTGCGCACGGCAAGTTCGAGGTCGAGATCGTCGACCTCGCCGACGTGAATCTCCCGCTCTTCGACGAGCCGCGCCATCCGCGATTCGCGCAGTATGAGCATTCTCATACGAAGGCGTGGAGCGAGATCGTCAGCCGCGCCGACGCCTATGTGTTCGTGACACCGGAGTACGATCACGCACCTCCGGCGTCGCTGGTGAACGCGCTTCAGTTCTTGTCACGCGAGTGGGCGTACAAGGCGGCCGGTTTCGTCAGCTATGGCGGCGTGTCAGCCGGAACGCGCGGCGTTCAAACTGCGAAGGAAATCCTGATGGCGCTGAAGGTTGTGCCGATCTTCGAGACGGTCGCCATCCCGTTTTTCGCGCAGCACATCGACAAGGCGACCGGCGTCTTCGATCCGGGTCCGACGCAGGCGCAGGCCGCGACGGTCATGCTGGACGAGCTCCTGAAATGGACGACGGCGTTGGAGACACTCCGCGCGCCGCGCCCTGCGCGGTTGGAGTCCGCGGCGTAGCTGGGCGTCTGACGACCGAACGCTCGCTGCGCTCGCTGGCGGGGTGCTCGCGCTGACGCGCGTCGCTGGTACGGACGCTCCCTGCGGTCGCTGGCCGGTCGTTCGCTGGCGCTCACTTGGCAGAGAGGAAACGGACGGCTCGCTCCGCTCGCTGGTTGGATCTCAGCCCTCAGCTCTGAGATCTGAGTTCAATCAACGCGAGCGCAGCGAGCGAATTCCGAATCCCCTCGCCAAGCGAGGGCGCAGCCCGATGCGCTCCGCCAGGCGGCGCAGCCGCCGTCCGAGCAAGCGAAGCGCGTCAGCGCGAGCGGCCCGCCAGCGAGCGCAGCGAGCGTTCAGTCTTCAGTCAGCCGCGGACGCAGCCCCTGCCCGGTCTCCGAGTGGTGCCGACGGGCGACCGACCGTGAGGTAGTAAACCGGAATGCCCGCCAGGATGACGCCGAAGATCGCGATCGTCGGCCAGCGGCTGCTCGGATCGATCAGCGCGTTGCCGAGCAGGTAGATCGTCGCGAGCACGAATAAAATGGGCGCGAACGGATAGAGCGGCGCACGAAACGGTGGCGAATATTCGGCTTTGCTGCGTTTACGAAACACGAAAATCGACGCGACGCCCAACGCGTAGAACGGCAGGATCGCCGTGACGAACGTGTCCGCGAGCTGCTCGAAGGTGCGCAGGAGAACAAAGATGATTCCGAGGACCGCGGTGAGAGCGATCGCGACGTACGGGGTCTGATAGCGCGGATGGACGTCCGCGATCTTGCGGAAGAGCAAGCCGTCGGCGGCCATGGCGAAAAAGACCCGCGGGTTTGTGAGAATCGAACCGTTCAATGTGCCGAGCGTCGAGAGCATCACCGTGAGCGCGACGAACGCGACGCCGCCCGGGCCGATGAGACGCTGTGCGACGTCGGCCGCGACGAGCTTCGAGTGGCGCACTTCATCGACGGACATGACGCCGAGGTAGGCGACGTTCGCCAGGAGATAGATGGCGATGACGGCGATCGTGCCGAGGATCAATGCACGCGGCAGGTTCCGCTCCGGATCCTTCACTTCGCCCGAGATGAACGCCAGATCCGCCCAACCATCGTACGCCCAGAGCACCGACACGAGCGCGAGACCGAAGGGCGCGATCGCGAAGCTCCCCTCGGGCGCCATCGGCGTGAAGTGACCGCCGGTCTTCGGGATTCCGATCGCGATCGCCGCGATGATGATGAAGAGCAGCCCGACGTACTTCGCGACGGCGGTGACGTTCTGGACGAACGATCCCCATCGCACGCCAACATAGTTCAGCGCCGCGATGACCGCGATCGCGAGTGCGGCGACGTAGTGAACCCAGTTGTCGTACGGCGCGACACTCGGATCGAATCCGAGGACGCGCAGGAAGTACTCCGCGAACGTCGTGGCGATGGCACCGACCGCGGCCGCACGAATGATGGCGAGCTCCGCCCAACCGAAGAGAAAGGCGGGCAGACGACCCCAGGATTTTCTAATGAAAACGAAGATGCCGCCCGTTTCCGGAAATGCTCCGGCGACCTCGGCCAGCGTAAGCGCGCCGAACAGCGCGACGACGCCGCCGGCGATCCAGACGCCGAATACCGCGGCGGGCCCGGGGAGTCGATTCGTAACGCTCGCCGGCGTGCGGAAAATGCCAGAGCCGATCGTGATGCCGACGACGACCGCGATGCAGCTCCACAGACCGAGCTTTCTCGGGAGCTGGCCGGGCGCGGGGCCGTTGTTAGGGGGCGGATTCATGCAGAAATGGTAGCCCGGTGCGCGTCCACCGGCGAGAGCAGTGATGAACCGGCGCATTGATTCTCTCGTCGCGACCGGGCACCTTTCGTCGTTGCTCTTTTTCCCACTACATCATGTCATTGTCACTCGCTGACGCGATCTTTTGGGTCGCTGTCGCGTGCTGTGTCATCGCGCAACTGGCGATCGTTCGATCAGTGCTCGTTTCGCCGGCGCGAGTTCCAGATAGCGAGCCCACGTCAAAGAGTCGCCGGATCGTCGAGATTGCCTGGGCGGTCCTGCCGGGCGTCGCGTTGGCGCTCGTGCTGCTTCTCACCTGGCGGGCGATGCACGGAGTGGTCGGCCTGTCAGTCGGCCAGACCGCACTCCGATGAAGGTCGTTCGCAGACTTTCAGTTGCGGCGCTGGTCGTCGCCTGCATGCACCTCGTCTTCGGTGCGATCGTCCGGATCACGGGATCGGGCATGGGCTGCGGCAACAACTGGCCGAAGTGCTACGGCTATTGGTTCCCGCCGTTCAGCCGGCCGGATCTCGTCGTCGAAGTGAGCCACCGATATCTCGCGTCGATCCTCGTGATCACGGTGTGCTCGATGGCGCTGGCCGCGTTTCTCAATCGAGAAGAAGCCGGCATCGGCGGACCGGGCGGAGCGCTTCGCTCTGCGCTCGGCGCCGTCGCGGCAGTCTTTGCGGCGGCCATTCTCGGCGGCGTCACCGTGAAGTTTGCGAACGCGCCATGGGCGACGGTCGCACACTGGCTCGTCGCGATGACGCTTCTGGCGATGGTTGCGACGACCGTGGTGCGAGCAGGGCTGCTCGGCGGAAAGAGCGCGATGGTTCAGCGTGGAACGGCGCGCGCGTGGCGGTCAGCGCGCGGTGCGGCGGTGCTCGCGATCTTCGCCGTCGCGATGGGCGGGCTCACCGCAAAGTATCCGGGCGCGTCCGTTGCATGTACGACCGTTCCGGCGTGTGGAGCAAACCCGACCGTCGAGCCCTCGGCTGCTTGGATTCAAATGACCCATCGGACGATCGCGGTTTTGCTGCTGCTGCATCTCATCGGAATGGTGATGATGCTTCGCAAGCGGCGCGACGAGGAAGCACAAATCGTTCGACGTGCGGCGGCGATTGCGCTGGGGATGGTCCTCCTGCAGCTCTGCGTCGCCTCCGCGATGATCCTCTTCCATTTGCCGAAGGTGCTTCGCTCGCTGCACGAAGCGACGGGCGTCGGCATCTGGTTGAGCTGTTTCGTGCTCGCGTATCTCGCGAGACGGACGTCGCCGGCGGGAAAGCAGATCCTCCAGACGCTTCGCGGCCATCAGGACGACGGCGTGACACTTCGCGGAGAGAGCGTGTTGGACCAGCTCCCGGCGCGGTCATGAGCGGAGCCGCTGTCGTCGAGACTCGAGCGAAGTCGCTCCTGCGCGATCTCGTCTCGCTGACGAAGCCGAGGATTATCTCGCTGCTGTTGGTGACGACCATTGCGCCGATGTTCGTCGCTGGACATCCGAGCTGGCAGCTCGTGCTCGCGGTGTTCGTCGGCGGCTACCTGATGGCGGGCGGAGCCAACGCGGTCAACATGTACATCGACCGGGACATCGACGATCGGATGGCGCGAACTCGTTTGCGTCCGATTCCGAGTGGACGAATGCAACCCCGCGAGGTGCTCGCGTTCGGAATTCTGCTGTCGACGGCGGCGACGTGGCTGCTCGCGCAGACGGCGAATGTGCTGACCGCGGCGCTGGCCCTCGCGGGCTTCTACTTCTACGTCTTCATCTATACGCGTTGGCTCAAACGCTCGTCGCCGCAGAACATCGTCATCGGCGGCGCGGCGGGTGCATTCCCGCCGTTGGTTGGCTGGGCGGCGGTCACGAATCGTATCGACCTGCTCGCCGTTTATCTCTTTCTGATCATCTTCTACTGGACGCCGCCGCACTTTTGGGCGCTCGCGTTACTCAAGCAGAAAGACTACGGCCGAGCGGGTGTGCCAATGGCGCCGCTCGTGTGGGGCGAGAGTGAGACGAAGCGTCAGATGTTGTGGTACACGCTCATCTTGATTCCGCTGACGCTTCTTCCCTACTCGTTCGGCGTGCTCGGCGTCGTATATCTCGCGTCGGCCGCTCTGCTCGGAGCGGTGTTGCTCGTCGAGGTCGTGCAGGTAATGCGCACGACAGCGTTCAACAAGCCGGCGTGGCGCCTGTACAAGTTCTCGCTGCTCTACCTCGCGCTGCTCTTCGCCGCGATGGTTGTCGATCGCGGGCTGCTCGCTTGACGCCGCCGTCCGTCGCAGCGAAGTCGCGACGCCCTCGCTCTCCGAAACCGCTCGCCAAGCTTCTTCCGCGAATCAGACCCTATCGGGGTCCGCTGGCGATCGCGGGCGTCTGCCTCGTTGTCGCAGCCGGAGTTGGGCTCGCGTTCCCGCAAGTCGTGCGTCATCTCCTCGACGCGGCGTTCGAGAATCATGATCGCGGGCTGCTCGACCGCATCGCGGCCTCGCTTCTTGCCCTCTTTGCGCTGCAGGGCGCGATGAATTTCGTGCAGGTGTATCTCCTGACGTCGACAACGGAGCGCGTGATCGCCGCGCTTCGCGAGGATGTCTTCGCGCATCTCATTCGGCTTTCGCCGGGATTCTACACCGAGCGGCGAACGGGTGAGCTCACGAGCCGTCTCTCGGCGGATCTCGCCGTGCTGCAGTCGTTGCTCAGCACCTGGATTTCGGAGATGTCCCGACAGGTGTTGTTTCTCGTCGGCGGGTTGGTGTTGTTGACGCTGACACATCCGCGGCTGACGACGACTACGCTCGCCGTCGTGCCGATCGTCATCGGCGCGGCGTTTTTGTTCGGAAGCCGGCTGCGAAAGGCGAGCACCGGCGTGCAGGATCGCGTCGCGGAGGCAATGGCGACGGCCGACGAAGCGTTTTCGCAGATCCGAACGGTGCAGAGCTTCCATCGCGAAACGCACGAGACGATGCGCTTCTCGGCGCAGCTCTCGGACGTTGTCACCGCCGCGGTGATGCGCGCGAAGCTCCGCGCGATGTTCTTCGGAATCGTCGGGTTCATCGCGTTCGGCGGGGTCGTGGCGGTGTTGTGGGAGGGCGGACAACTGGTGCTCGACGGCGCGCTCACGCCCGGTGCGCTCGTGTCGTTTCTGCTGTATGCGATCACGGTTGCGGCGGCGGTCGGCTCGCTGGCGTCGCTCTTCGGCAGCTACCAGGAAGCGATTGGCGCCGCGACGCGGATCTTCGAGCTCCTCCAAACCGAGCCGACGATCAAGGAACCAAGTCGGCCGGCGACGTTGGCGCGTCCAGTGCGTGGTGAGATCGCACTCGAGGACGTCTCGTTCCGATATGACAACGCGCTGCCGGAGGTGCTGCACGGCATCGACCTGACCATCGGCTCCGGAGAGGTCGTCGCGCTCGTCGGGCCGTCAGGCGCGGGCAAGACGACCGTCGCATCGCTGCTGCCGCGGTTCTGGGATGTCACGAGCGGGCGAATCACCCTCGACGAGATCGACATTAGAGAGCTCTCATTCAGCGATCTGCGCGGCGCCATCGGAATGGTCCCGCAGGAGCCCGCACTGTTCAGCGGTACGATCCGCGAGAACATCGCGTACGCTCGCGCCGATGAAGGCGGTCCGAAGCCGACGAACGACGAGATCGTGGCGGCGGCTCGAGCGGCGCACGCGCTCGAGTTCATCGAGCGACTTCCGGACGGTTTCGAGACGCCCGTCGGCGAACGCGGCGTCAAGCTCTCGGGCGGACAGCGCCAGCGGCTCGCGATCGCGCGAGTCTTTCTCAAGAATCCCGCGGTCGTAGTGCTCGACGAAGCGACGTCGAGCCTCGATACGGAAAGCGAGCGCGCGATCGAGGCAGCGATGGAGGATCTCCTCCGCGGACGCTCGACGCTCATCATCGCGCACCGGCTGAGCACCGTCCGGCGCGCAGATCGCGTGGTCGTGCTCGAGGGCGGGCGGATCGTCGAGACGGGAACGCACGAGCAACTGCTCGACCGAGACGGGCTATACGCTCGGCTCTATCGCGCCGGATCGCTCGCGGAAATGCGCGACGAGGTCGCCCGCTAGCGCGCGAGCGTCGCAGTACCGCCGGCGGCGACCTGCACTTGCTGCTCCGTCGGTTTCGCCAGGCCTTCGTGCCAAACCATCACCTTGTACGACCCAGGCGGAAGCGAATCGATCCTGAAGCTTCCGTTGTCCTCCGTGACCGCGAAGTACGGCTGATCGAAGACGGCAATGAATCCGCGCTCCCAGGGGTGTTGAACGCAGGTCACTTCCACGATGCCCGGGGTCTTTGCGAGCCGCTCCGTCGCGACGATCTGGCCCGAGTTGAAGAAGGGCGTGGCCGTGAGCGTATCGTGGGTTCCAAATTTCGTGAATACGAGTTTGTGTAATACCTTGTCGTCGTTGATCACGCTGACGGTCGTGCCGACGACGACGGCTTGAACGCGCGGATCGAGCAGGCAGTTGTCGCTCGAGAGCTCCGCGCGCTTGTCGATGGGCATCGCCTTGCCACTCTTCGCGTTCGCGATCCAGACGACCGTGTTTCCGAACTGCTTGGCCGGCGGAAGCGGTGTTGGTCTTCGACCCTTTGGCGAACACTCGACGACATGCGCAGCAGCGCTGTCGTCGAACGACGCGCTATCGATGATTCGAAGCGAGCCGGCGACCGAACCGACGGACGACAAGGCCGTCGCCGAATACGCTGTGCCGAGGCTCAAGTCGATCGAGCTGTTGGCCGGCGCGTCGACCTTGGCATTCGTGGTACTGTTCGACTTCGCGCCGGTACTACGCTTCGGTACTCCCGGGACCCGGTCGCAGCCCGCGATGAAAGCAAGCGCAAGCGACGTTGCGGCGAATCGGCGAAAGCGGTCGGTCAATGTGCTTCGAGTTGATGGTTCCGTTTGTCCAACGATCTGGGCAATCCATGCGCCACGCATCGGACTTTCGGCGGGCCAACGAGCGGGCGAGGGTTAAGAGTATCATGCTCCGACCGTTCAACGTGAATCGAACAGCTCGCACGTTCCTCGCACCGGCGCTCGTCGCGCTGGCATCCTGCCGAAGCACTGGTCCGCTCGTCGCGCCAGCGCCCGTGCCGAATTCCGTCGCGCGAAATCTGCCGCCGCTGGCGTTAGTCTGGGGATTCACCGCGCCGTGGGATTCGCGAAGCGACTCGAGCGTCCGCGCGTCTGCCGCGAAGCTCGACGCAGTGGTCACCGGCTGGATTCAGCTCGACAGCGTCACGGCACTCCCGACACTTCTCTATCCGGACTCGACGCGCGAGTTGCAGCACGCCGAGCGGTACGCCCTGGTCACGAGCTGGCACGGCGACCGATTTCATCCGGAGACGATTCGCAAGCTCGCGGGCGATCGCAGCGCACTGGCATTTGCATCATCGCGGGTCGCAGCATTGGTCGCCGAGCATGGATATCGAGGAATCGTCCTGGATTTCGAGTCGCAATCGCCGGCGGACATCGCGTCCGCCGTTGGCGTCGCTCGCGCGATTGCCGACAGCGCGAAGCGACACGGCGCGATGACGACATCGATCGCGCTTCCGGCAACCGACACCGCGGCATATCCGACGCGCGCGTTTCTCTCGGCGGTCGACTTCGCGGTCATCATGTTGTACGACGAACACTGGTCGACGTCCGCGCCGGGACCCGTCGCCACGACGGATTGGGCTCGGCGCGCGCTCGCGCAACGGGTGGCGGACGTCGGCGCGTCGCGATTGATCGCCGCGCTACCGGTGTACGGATACCAGTGGAAGCCGCATCAACCCGCGCAACCGGTTGGGTTCCGAGAGGCTACGCGTCTCGCGCTCGAAGCGAACGTCGAGCTCGTGCGAGACCCGGCGTCGCTGTCACTGCATGCGATCCAGCCCGGGAGCTGGGAATTGTGGATGTCAGACGCGGAGCTCCTGCGCGCTCTTCGCGCCGAGGTCGAGGCGCTCGGCGTCATGCGAATCGCGCTGTGGCGGCTCGGGCTCGAGGATCCGGCTGTATGGTCGGCGATCGGACGGTAAGAGGCGCGGCCCGAGTCGCCTAACGTCGCTGGAAATCAGCCGAGCCGACGACCACCCCGACGAGCGAACCGATGTACGCGTTTTTCTGTTGCTCGGTTGCGGTGGCCGGCGGCTGACGAACGGCGAGCAGCGCCTCCCGCGTCGCTTCCGACGCGTCGCCGCCGAGCAATGCATCGATCACGGAGTCGACGACATGATCGCCGCTGCGGTCGAACGAATGCTGGCCGGCGATCCATTTCGCGATGGTTACGTTCGGGAATTGATTGCCGCCGACGCGTGAGCCGAGGTTGACGCGGTTCATCAGCGCGCCGGCGTTCATCCAGGCGGCAGCTTGGTCGGGCCAGCCATCGGGCGTTTGACGACCGAAGATCGGCTGTCCAAGAGTGGCGATGATCTGTGTCGTGCGCTGCGTCGTATCGGGCGTTGCGAGCATAGCACGGTCGATGCTCGCGATCAGCTCGAACGGCGTCTTGATCTTCGCGCGGTACGCCGCCCGGCTATTGAATTCGGGCGAGGTCACGATCGTGCGGATGACTTCGCGGATGTCGCCGTCGGTTTTGAGGAAGGTCTGCGCGGCGCGCTCGACGAGTGCCGGCGGCGCGCTGTCGCTGACGAAGCGAACGACGAGCTTCTTCGCGATGAAGTGCGCGGTCGATGGATGACGGGCGAGAATGTCCAGGACCTCTTCCCCGTCTTCGATTCCGCGTCCTCCGGGAATCTTCACGCCGAGGACGGTCTTCTCGCCCGCGTCGTGCAGCTGTGATTGGAAAAGGAAGCTGCCATCGATCTGCGGATTCTCGATCGTCCAGCCGGTGAGACATCGCGCGACTTCCTGAACGTCTTTCTGCGTGTACCCGCCGTCGACGCCGAGCGTGTGAAGCTCCATGAGCTCGCGCGCGTAGTTCTCGTTCAGGCCAGTGCGACGACGCTTGATCGTGTGCGCGAGCGCGGTGTCGCCCAGCGGCGGGTGTGCGTATCGCCGCTGCTCGACGAAGTATTCGATGCGAGTCGGATGGAGGCTGTCGACGTAGCTCTGGACGTTGTCGAGATAGAACAGCATCGCCGGGCTCGTCGCCACAGCCTGTAAGAGATCTCTAAACTTGCCGAGCGCATGCGCACGGATCGTCCGGTCGTATTCGACGAGTGTGAAGGGACCCGGCATCTTCTCCGCGGCGACCGAGAAGTGGTTTTCCCAGAACGCGGTCATGACCTCGAGCAGCTGCCGGTCGCTCGCGGTCGCATGCATGAGAATCGCCGGCGCCAGCTCGCGGCTGACCGCGGTCCGGGCCTGGGCAAACCTGAGGATTTGACTCGCGCGACTGACGTCTTGCGCGACCATCGCCGCCGAGTCGCCGGGAGACATCATGCGCTCGTGGGCTTTGCGGCGAAACGCCGCGGTGTCGATCCCTTTCGCGATCGTCAGCCCGTATTCGTTCGGCAGCGGATGATCGGCGTACAGCTCGAGCGCGGTCTTGTTGCTGACCTCGAGCTTCGAGAGGGCATCTTCCGCGGTCTTGTCGGCGATTCGTTCGGGGTGCAGCTGGAGGTCGATCCACTTGTCGAGCCCCATCTGCTGAACGGCGGCGACGTCACCAGGCCGAGCGCCGAACGTCATTCGCGCGAGCGCCTGGCGGACGCGGTCGGCGTCGTCCAATGGCGCGCGAACGCGGGAGGCGGTTTGCGGCGCACTTTCGACGACAGCCGCGTTATGAGCGCACGCAGTCAGCGCGAGCGTGGAGACGCAAACGAGCGAAACGGATGTGCGCATCATGGCGTGGACCTCGAGCAAGGGCTCCCTTCCTGTTGACCACGTCAATCGCGATTTCGCCACCGGCCCGAGCCGGCGAATAATTCTCGATGTCTACGTTCGTTCGGACGAGATCACGAGACGGAATCCATCCGGGTCCACGAGTCTGAAGACCCGCGCTCCGAACACATCCGCCGGCTCGGACGCCAGTGTCCCGCCTCGTGCTTTGATCCGAGCCGCGAGCTCGTCGATGTTTTGCGCGGTCGTTAGCTGGAGCGAAAATCCTTCGCCCTTCACGCGATCCAGCCCCTTCGCGCCGTTGTCTTTGTTAATCAACAAACGAACGACCCCGGCCTTCAGTGAAACCGCCATCAAGTTTCCTTCACGCTCGTGCTTTCGATCGATCGTGAAGCCGAGGACGTCGGTGTAGAACGCCAGACTTTTTTCGAGATCTCTGACGGTGAGCGACGCGGCCAGCTCACGCGCGCGAAAGGATTCGGGCTGCGCTCGGTCGGTTTGTTGCTTCGGATCGGTCATGAGCGGTCGGCGTGAGTCATGGGGCTGCGTGCCTGGGAGTGACGATGAGGTCGCACCACCCTCTAAACGATCATCAGATCACGTTGATAGTCATGCGGCGTGACGATCGCCTTCTTCGGAGTGATGTAGACATTCACCTCGGTTCGCATGCCGATCTTGCCCGGAATGTAGATCCCCGGCTCGATCGAGAAACCGACGCCCGGCACGATGAACCGCTCTTCGCGCGACTCGAGATTGTCGATGTGCGGACCGGAGCCATGAATCTCGCGGGCGTCGATCGAGTGTCCCGTTCGATGTGTGAAGTATTCGCCGTATCCGCGCGACTCGATCACGTTGCGCGCTGCATCGTCGACGTCGGCGCCGCGCAATGGCTCCCCCGCTGCGGCGCGAGACTCGACGAGCGAGATCGCCGCGTCACGCGCGTCGCGAATCGCATTCCAGATGTCGCGCGCTTCTTTCGACGGCTGGCCGAGTGATGCCATCCACGTCTGGTCGGCGTAGGGACATCCCTCTTCGCGGGCCCACAGGTCGATGAGCAAGATCGAATTGCTCGCGATCGTCGCGCTCGACTCGGCACTCGGCTCGTAGTGCGGATTCGCGGCGTTCGCGCCGACGGACACGTTCGGGCCGTGGTCGGTGAACAGCTTCGCCTCTTTGAAGCGAGCCAGAATCCACTGCATGAGCTCATACTCGGTCGTCGGCTTGCCGCTCTTCGCGAGCTCGCCGGCTCGACGCAACGCGTCCTGAGCGACCTGCGCGACGATCTTCGCCGCGTGTTCGTGGGACGCGATGTGCTCGTCGTTCCACGTCGCGTAAAAGCGCGTCACCAGCTCGCCCGACGACGTCACCGTCGCGCCGCTCGCGCGGACCATCTCGACGACGCCCGCCGGAACGCGATCGAGATACGGAACGGCGTCGCCCGCCGAGTACTCCATCGCGACCCGTTTGCCGGCGACGAGTTTGCTGACGTACGACTCGAGGCTTCGCCACGAGGAGTAAACCTCGCGCCCCCACGTCTTCGGCCAATGCTTCCACTGGCTCTGCTCGATCGCGTGCGTGATCGCGACCGGCGTTCCGAGCGTTGGAACGAACGCGAAGACGCGCCGCGTCGTCATTCCCTCGAGGCCCATCAAGTCGGCGCCGATGGGATTGAGGCCGCGAAAGTCGTAGAGAAGCCAACCGTCGACGCCGGCGTCGGCCAGCGCGCGTTGGACATCGGGGAGGATTTCTGGTGTCAGCATCGCGTTGGCGTATTCGAGTTGTATGAAGCCCTGACCTACATCGTTCCGGCGTTCCGGTCGAACGATCGCCAATCGGCCCGCCATTCGCACGTCCCTTCGCCGCGACCGATGCACCGGACGTGCTCGACGGCACCGATGCTTCCGATCATCAGAAACAGCAGCTCGCGGAACGCCGATTCATAATACGCGCAGCCGATCGTCCCGGGTGCAGTCCCGACCATGATCGACCGCGGCACCTCGAGCAGCAGGAAGCTTCCGACCCGTCGTACGTTGCCGTTGAGGTACCTCGAAGCGATTTTCTTCGCGCGACGGAAGGCAATGGGACGCGCGACCGCGGTCGGAAGCAGTCGCAGCAGCTTACGGGTCACGATGCCGAGGGTCATATAGGACTCGCGTCCCATAAAACGTCCCGCGGCGCGAAAAACGGCCTCGGCATCCGGCCGACGGCCGATCAGCTTTGCGAGGGCGATCGCTTCGTCTTTGTCGATTCGCTGTCGTCGTCGGACGGCCTCGGTGTGACGCTTGATCTGGGTGTAGACCGTTTCACTCAATCCAAACCGCTTGTTCCGAAGCTCATCGACAAACTCCGTGTCGAGCTGGTCGCTCGGCGTATCGACATCACGGACTGCTTCGAGAAGACTGAGCGGCAGGAGGGCGTCGACGTTGGTCAGCATTTGCAAAGTCAGGGAGGCAATTTGCGAAGCTAGTCCGCCGACGAAGCCCCTTCAAGCCAGCGCAATATGATGACGCACGCGCTTGTGGGATTGCTGGTCGCCGCGGGGATTTCCGTCGCCGCGCGCGCGGCGAGGTCGCTCACAACGAGCGGGGCGCTCGCGGCGACCCTGGTCGGCACGCTGGCGGTCGCCGCCGGTTGGGATTGGGGGGTCTTGCTGATACTCTATTTCGCGTCCTCTACCGTCCTTTCGAGGCTAGGACGCGCGCGGAAAGAGGATCTGACGTCCGCCGTTGTCGCCAAAGGCGGCCAGCGTGACGCGATTCAGGTGCTCGCCAACGGCGGGGTCTTCTCGGCCGCGGCGATCGCGATGCTCATCCAGCCGGACGTTCGGTGGATCGCGCTCGGCGCGGGCTCATTGGCGGCTGCAACCGCCGACACCTGGGCGACGGAAGTCGGGACGCTGTACGGCGGAACGCCGAGATCGATTCTCACCTGGCGGCGCGTGCCGACGGGAACTTCCGGCGGCGTTTCGCTGATTGGAACCGTCGGGACGCTTGCCGGGGCAACGTTCATCGCGCTCGTCGCGTGGATGCTCGGCTGGACGCCGCGGGTCGCGGCGCTTGTCGGAATTGGCGGTGTCGCCGGCGCGTTGGCCGACTCGGTCATTGGAGCCACCGTTCAGGCTCGGCGCTGGTGCGATGCGTGCCAACTCGAAACCGAGCGTCACACGCACAGCTGCGGCGCGGAGACGCGGCCGTTGCGCGGCATCGCGTGGCTGGACAACGACGCCGTGAACTTTCTCAGCAATGCGGCCGGTGGAATTCTGTCGGCGTTGATCGTGAGATAGGCTTCGAAATGGGAAATGCGGATGTTCTCGTGGTTGGAGGAGGACCGGCCGGCGCGTCGTTGGCGTTCGCGCTGGCGCGTGCCGGCGTTCGCGTTCGCATCGTCGACCGCGCTCGTTTCCCACGGCCCAAGCCCTGTGCCGAGTATCTGAGTCCCGAGGCGTCGCGCATTCTGGCGGAGATGGGTGCGCTCGAGCTCATCGAGCGAACTGGGGCGGCGGCGCTCGCGGGAATTCACGTTCGGGCGCCGAACGGGAAGGTCATCCGCGGCGACTTCGTCGCCGGCCATGGTTTTCGCGGCTTCCGGGATCGCGGCCTTTCAGTTCGCCGCGAAACGCTCGATGCGATCCTCCTCGACCGTGCGCGTGCAGCGGGCGCGGAGGTGAGCGAAGGCGTGCGCGTGACCGACGTCGTTCGAGGGAATAGCGATCGCGTGGTCGGAGCTCACACGTTAGTAGACGGGGAACGCGGTGAGGTTCGCGCGCCGATCGTGATCGGCGCTGACGGACTTCGGTCGGTGGTCGCACGGCGACTCGGTCTCGCGCAGACGCAGCGGTGGCCGCGGCGCCTCGCGCTCGTGACGCATTACGCGAACGTCGGCGATGTCGGTGAGCACGGCGAGATGCACGTCGAGCGAGACGGATACGTCGGGATCGCGGACGTCGGAAACGGCCTGACGACGGTGGCGTTGGTCGTCCCCGCCTCGCGATCGGACGAAATCTCGGGCGACCGCGCGGCGTTTCTGCATCGATGGTTGTTGTCGAAGCCACACCTGGCGCGGCGATTCGAGCACGCCGAACGCGAGACGCCGGTCGTCGCGACCGGGCCGTTCGCCTCGCATGCTCGACGCGCGTGGTCGCGTGGCGCCGCGCTCGTGGGCGACGCGGCGGACTTCTTCGATCCGTTCACCGGCGAGGGGATCTACTCCGCGCTGCGCGGCGGCGAGATGCTCGCGTCTGCGGTGCTCGATGCGCTCGGGGCGTCGACGGAGCGAGGCGCGGACGACGCGTTGGCGGCCTACGATCGGGCGCGCAGAAAGGAATTCGCAGGAAAGTGGATCGTCGAGAAGGCGATCGGCGCGGTCGTCGGAACGGTGCCGCTCATCAACCGCGCCGCGAAGTCTCTCTCGGCGCGAAAGGACCTCGCTGATTTGCTGATTGGCGTCACGGGCGACTTCGTTCCGGCGCGAGAGGTTATACGACTGCGGTACCTTTGGAGCGTATTCGGATTCAGCAAATAGGGTTGGGGGTTGGGGGTTCCGGTCCGGGGTGGACGGTTGGGAGTCGGGGGTTCGGGGTGCACGCGAGTTACTCCGTTACTCAGTCACGCGCAGGCACCCCGAACCCCCGACTCCGGACCGTAAACCCCAGACCGGAACACCAAACCCTCAATCAAGAAAGATGAGCGTCCGCGATGATCGATTCTGATACCTTTCGCAGCGTGCTCGGACGATTCGCGTCCGGCGTCTCCATCGTCACGGCGCGTGACGACGCCGGCGTCGATCATGGAATGACCGTCAGCGCGTTCGCGTCGGTGAGTCTCGAGCCGCCGCTCGTTCTCGTGTGCATCGACCATACGGCGTCGATGCACGACCTTCTGGTCGAGCATCCGAGATTTGGCATCAGCGTTCTCTCATCGGAGCAGGAAGCCTACTCGCGGCGGTTCGCCGCCGATCCAGACACCGGCCGGTTCGACGGCATCGCTTATAGCCGAGGGGACAGCGGCGTCGTGTTGATCGACAACGCGCTCGCCCATTTGGAGTGTCGAGTGATCCAGCATAGCGACGCGGGCGATCATACGATTTTCATCGCCGAAGTGGAGCGCGCGGAGCCGCGGCACGGCCGGCCGCTGCTCTACTATCGCGGTGGATACGCGCAGCTCGAGCGCTGAGAGCCTTTGTGCTGACGCCGCGGCGACGACGAGGGGTCGAGATTCTCGACGATGCGACGGTCGATGCGGCGGTCCGAGAGCGTTCCCTCACCGACGTCACTCGATCCAACCGCTGGCTCGGCGGACTCCGAGCGGCGATGGCGGAGATCCGCGCGGTCGTTCGCCAAAAAGGCTGCGCGACGCTGCTCGACGTCGGGACGGGACTGGGCGACATCCCAGCCGAGGTAATGCGGGAAATGCCGAGCGGGGTGATGACGGTCGGTGTCGACGAGGCGCGATCATTGCTGCTCGCGGCGCGGCGCAGGATGACGCACGGCGTTTGCGCCGATGCGCTCGCGCTGCCGTTTCGCGACGCCAGCGTGGATGTCGTCATGTGCTCGCAAGTCCTGCATCACTTCGAGTTCGAGGATGCCGAACGTCTGATTCGAGAAATGAATCGCGTCGCGCGAGTGGCGGTGATCGTCAGCGATCTGCGGCGAAGCTGGGTCGCAGCCGCGGGGTTCTGGCTCGTGTCGTTCCCGATGGGGTTTCATCCGGTCACGCGCCACGACGGCGTCGTGTCGGTCCTGAGAGGATTCACGTCGATGGAGCTGCGCGCGGTCGTGCGGTCGGCGACGGGAAGTGCGCCGGTCGTGCGACGGAGGCTGGGATGGCGATTGACCGCGCGATGGTCGCCGAGATGAGCGCGCCGTTGGTGCTGGGACCGATGCCGACTGGCCGTCGCATGACGACCGTCGACGAGTATCGCACGAGTGCACCGCTCGAGATCATCTTCGATCTCGCCGCGGACGTCGAGCGGTGGACGGCACACCTCTCGCACTACCGTTACGTCCGTTTTCACGACCGTCGTTCGGACGGCGGCGGGCTGGTCGAGATGTCGGCGAACAGAGATTTCGGCGCCGTCGCGTGGCCGACGTGGTGGACGTCGGAGATGAGTGTGACGCGGCCGGGCTCGCCCCAGCCGCCGTCGATTCGATTTCGCCACGTGCGCGGCGTAACCAAGGGAATGGACGTCGAGTGGACGTTCAGTCCGTCGAGCAGTGGAACGCTCGTTCGAATCGTTCACGTGTGGAACGGACCGCGGTGGCCGCTGATTGGTGACGTGGCGGCCCGAGGAGTGATCGGGCCCGTGTTCGTTCATGGAATCGCGTCGCGGACCCTTGCTGGGCTCGCGTACGCCGCCGAAGGTAAGGCGAGAGACGCATCACGCATCGAGGTTTCGAGTGGCTGACCGTCGACGAGTCGCGATCACGGGGATCGGTGCCGTGACGCCGATTGGAATTACACGCGAGGCACTCTGGAACGGGCTGCGCGCGCGGACATCGGCAGTGCGAGAGATCTCGCGCTTCGATGCGTCGTTGTTTCGGAGTCGCATCGCGGCTGAAATCGACTTCGAGGCGACGGACTTCATCGAGGCGCGTCGAGCGAAGAAGCTGGATCGGTTCGGCCACTTCACCCTCGCGACGGCGCGACTCGCGATCGAGGACGCGGAGCTCAAGCTCGAGGCGGAAAACCGCGAGCGCATCGGCTCGATGATGGGCACCGCGCTCGGCGGCGTCGGGTACGCCGAAGAGCAGTTCATGGTCTTCAAGAACGAAGGCATCAAGTCCGTCTCGGCGACGCTGGCGACGAACGTCTTCGGGGGCGCGGCGAGCTGCAACGTCGCGATCGAATTCGGTGTGCAGGGGCCGAACAGCACGAACGCGATGAGCTGTGCGTCGGGTACGATGGGAATCGGCGAAGGCTTCCGGCAGATTCGCGATGACTATGCGGACGTCATGATCTGCGGCGGCGTCGAGTCCCCACTCAATCAACTGTGCTTCGGGGCGTTCGCGATCATCCGGGCGATGTCGACGCGCAACGACGATCCGAAGCATGCGTCGCGTCCGTTCGACCGCAATCGCGACGGGTTCGTGATGGGGGAAGGCAGCGCGGTGCTGATTCTCGAGGAGTACGAGCGCGCGAAGGCGCGCGGTGCGCACATCTACGCGGAGATCGTCGGGTACGCCTTCGGGAACGACGCCCATCACATGACGGCGCCGCTGCCCGATGGAACGCAGGCCGCGCGCATCATGCGGGCGGCGCTGCGCGACGCGCATCTCGAGCCGCACGAGATCGGATATGTAAATGCTCATGGCAGCAGCACGCCGCTCAACGATCCAACGGAGACGCGCGCGATCCGCTCGGTGTTCGGCGACTACGCGGGGAAGCTTCCGGTCTCGAGCACGAAGGCGTACTACGGCCACGCGCTCGGCGCATCGGGCGCGATGGAGGCGGCGATCTGCGCGTTGTCGCTCGAGCGAAACTGGCTCCCGCCGACGCTCAACTTCGCTCAGCCGGGCGACGGTTGCGATCTCGATTACATCCCGGGCGATGGTCGCGAGAAGAGCGTCGACTACATCCTCAGCAATTCGTTTGGGTTCGGGGGAATCAACGCAGCCCTCGTCCTCAAGCGCGCAGACTAGACCCGACTGGGTTGGGAGTTCGGCGTTGGGAGTTCGGCGTTGGGAGTTCGGAGTTTGAGTGGGTTGGGTGTTCCGGTGCGGGGTGGACGGTTGGGGGTTCGGAGTCTGGGGTGCGTGCGAGTGACTGAGTCACGCGCAGGCACCTCGAACCCCCGACTCCAAACCGTAAACCCCAGACCAGAACATCCAACCCCCGACCCCACCCGTTCTCTAACCCCATATCCACGACTCTCGGAGACGTGCATCTTTGGTCGTCTCTAACCCTCCCTCTTCATGAAAGACGCCTGGCGTCATTTCGCGGCCGAGTTCATCGGCACCTTCGCCCTCGTGTTCATCGGCGGCGGCGCGATCATCACGAGCCCGATGTTGCAGGTGCAGGCGGCCGTCGTGAACATCGCGTTCGCGCACGGACTCATCCTCGCGCTGATGGTGACGGCCACGATGCGCATCTCCGGGCACCTGAATCCCGCGGTCACCGTCGGCTTTCTCGTGACGCGACGTATCGAGCCGATGATGGCGGTCGTGTATTGGATCGCGCAGTTCACCGGCGCGATCATCGCGGCGTACGCGCTCAAAGCGCTCTACCCCGAAAACATCGTCACGATGACGCGACTCGGCGGACAGTCGATTTCGTCGAGCATCTCGCTCGGGCAGGCCATCGGCCTCGAGGCAATCGCGACGTTCTTCCTGGTTTTCGTGGTCTTCGGAACGGCAGTCGATCCGAAAGGGCCGAAGGTCGGTGGCTTCGCGATCGGTCTCACGGTGACCGCCGGCATTCTCGGCATCGGACCTTTGACGGGCGGCTCGATGAATCCGGCGCGGTCGTTTGGTCCCGCGGTCGTCACCCACCTCTTCGAGGGCCAGGCTGCATACTGGGTGGGGCCGATCCTCGGCGGCATCGTCGCGGCGCTGCTCTACGACAAGCTCTTTCTACGACGAGGCGAAGAGCCGGCCGATCACGGCGCGGTGGCGCCGTAAGAGCTCGAGTCATCTCGAGCTTGTGAATTCCGTCACGTCGAGCGCAGCGAGGAATGGCACGGCGTCGGGATGACAGCTTGGACAGGGCAAGAGATATCTTAAGACCATGTCCGAGCCGACTCCGCAAATCTCCTCGCTGTCTCGCGCGCGTGAAGCGAAGATCAACGAGTTGTCGACGCATTTCGCGAACGACGATCTGACGCTCGAAGACCTCGAGCGCCGGATCGAGCGAGTGTACAAAGCCGCGAGCGTCGCGGAGCTCGAGGACATCACCGCGGATCTTCGGCGGGCGATGACGATGCCTGTCGACATGTCCGCCGCACGCCAATCGTCGGATCCGACCGCTGTCTCGTCGAGCTATCAGACTGTCGCGGGACGCGTGCTCGCGTTCATGGGCTCGACGCGCCGTGTCGGCCGTTGGCTCGTGCCGCAGAGGCTGGACGTCGTCGCGATCATGTCGGACACGAAGCTCGACTTCACGCATGCGGCGATGCCGGGCTCGGTGATCGACGTGCATCTCCGCGCAGTCATGGCATCGTGCAAGCTCGTCGTTCCGCCGAACGTTCGCGTCATCAACGAGACGCACGCCGTGATGGCGAGTGTTCGCAGCCGAGCGGACGAAGTGCTCCCCGGCGATGCGCCCGCGACGCCACAGGCGCCGGTAATCCGCCTGACGGGATACGCGGTGATGGCGGAAGTGAATGTCGTCGTGCGTCGGCTCGAGGAGCCGATGTTCGACGATGACGACTAGCCAACGAAAAGAGCCAGCGCCGGAGTACCCAGCGCTGGCTCCCATAACTCCCGTTACGGAAGTCCGAGCAAGAATTATTGCTGGACCGGAATCCCGAGGTCGTACTTGGCGTTGATCGCGTTTGCCGCCGCCGCCGCGATGATGGCGGAACCAGCCGCGCTGGGATGCACGCCGTCGTTCGACATCAACGGACCGAACGGCGAAGTGCCAAGGAACGTCGCGGCGAGGCTGAACGGTGGCTTCACGCTCGGCAGATCGTACAGCGCGCCGAGTGAGAAATAGGCGAATCCGCGATTGACGGCCTGAGACTGGATGTGCGCGTTCATCGCGGCGATCTGCCCGTTGACGATCCCGACTTCGGTCGGCGTCAGGACGAGATCTTGATCGGTCGGTGCGCCAGCGGCGCAGCTGAAGGGAATCGGGCCGAGATGCAGCGCGGCAGCCTGCGCAGCGGCAACGAGCGCGAGACCGACTTTGATCGGAACGAAGATCTCGTTCGAATTGCTCTGGCAATTCGGCAACAAGGCAATGTTCGCATGGAGGAACTCCGCAGCATCGGCCCACAGCTCGCTGCCGGTCCGGAGGCTCGGGAAGTTGCGGACATCGTTCGGTAGTCCGACGAGCACCGCCATCTTGGTGGTGCTCTGAACGGCGTCGAGCACCTGATCGTACGCTTGCGCCCAGGTCGCGACCGGAACGAGCGTGACACCCGGGATCGCAATGCCACTTCGCGCGCCGAGAACCTCGTTCACCCCGAGCTCGACGGAGACGATCTTCGGATCGTTCTCGAGCATCGTCGACACCTGCGTGTGATGGGGCTGCAGCACGCGACTGTACACTGGGTCCGACGTCGCCTCGGGGGTCGTGAGCAGCGCGTCGGTCGTCAGCGCGCCATTGATCGCGACGTTGTCGACCGGGAGCTGAACACCGGGAAGAAGCGACGAACAGTTCAATGGCGATGTACCGCCGATGGCGGGTTCGCCGCTGCTTCGCCGGTTGAGAATGAGCGGGGCGACGATCGGAGCTGGGCATCCGGGGAGCGCGATCAGGGGCTGTGTGATCGTACGATGGCCCATCGCCGCGAGCTGCGCCGGCCACGACGTCGCTTGCGTCTCGGCGTTCACGCCGTCCGATTGCACGCCCATGCTGATGCTCGTGCCGATCGCCGTGTATCGCTGGAAGACGCCGCGTCCTTCCGATTCGTTCAGCGAGGCGGCGCCGGGAGTCTTGAGGCTGGTGATCGACGAATCCGTCGAGCAGGCGCTAGCGAAAGCGACTAGCGCCGCGACGGCCAGTGGAGCGCGCGATCGTGGGATGAGCATCTTATAACCCTCATTATTGAAAGAGAGAACACTCGAGGCTCGGGCGGACTACGGGCCCTCGCGCAGGTACATCGCATTGTAGCGCGCGATCGAATCCATGATCACGCCCATGCCGAACTCACTCTTCTCCCAGCCTCTGATCTGGACGCGCTTTCCTTCCAGATCCTTGTACGTCGAAAAAAAGTACTCGACCTCTTTCAGGACATGCCGCGGAATGTCGGCGATGTCGAAAAACTCCTCGTAATACGGATCGTGCAAGGGCACCGCGAGAATTTTGTCGTCGGGCTCCCCGCGATCGAGCATACGCAACACGCCGATCGGACGGACGTCAATCATGCAGCCTGGAAAGGTTTGTTCCTTCACCATCACGAGCACGTCGAGCGGATCGCCGTCTTCGTGCAGCGTCCGCGGGATGAAGCCGTAGTCGCCCGGGTAGTGAACAGCCGAGTAGAGGACCCGGTCGAGCTTCATGAGGCCTGTCGTTTTGTCGAGCTCGTATTTGTTTCGGCTTCCGAACGGGATTTCGATCACCGCGGTGACTTCTTCGGGCGGCGTGCGACCGGGTGAGAGGTCGCGCCACAGGTTGATCACGCGTTCGGCCCCGAGTGCGAGACGGCCGGCTCGCGGGTCATCGTTCCTTTGTACGACATCGGATCTTCGACGACACCGAAATTCGTTGCGTTCAGATCAGCCACTCGGCGCATTTGCGCGTCGCTGAGATCCGGCTTGTCGCTCGCGTCAGCGAACTCCGCGAGCTGATCATTGTCGTAGATGTTCGGCAACGTCGTGACGATGCGCGGCTCGGCGAGCAGCCACTTGAGCGCCGCCTGGCCGAGGGTCATGTCACGGCTCAGGAAATCCAGCGTTCGAACCTTCTGAACACCGTTGACCAGCCACGACCGCGGGCGATGCCGACGATGATCGTTCGGCGGAAAGACCGTATCCTCCGTGTACTTCCCCTCCAGCATTCCAGACGCGTGCGTCACGCGAATGTTGAAGCAGCAGTTCGGCGCGTGCGCCTTCGCGGCATCGAGCATCGCTGTGCCGGGATGCTGCTCGATGACATTCCAGATCATCTGGATGGTGTTGATGTCCGGCTCGCGCTCGACGAGCTCCACGGCTTCATAGAGCCAACCGATGGCCGGCCCGAACGCGGCGCCCCATGCGCGAATCTTTCCTTCTTTTTGAAGGGCACGCATCGTGTCCCACAGCTGGGCGTCGCGGACGTGCTCCATCTTCGCGTTGTGGAGTTGCAGGACGTCGATGTAGTCGGTCTCGAGACGCTCGAGACACTTGTCGACCGCGAAGCGAATGAACTCCGGGTCCGTGCGCATCGGCAGCTCGTTCTGACCGCGCCGCACCTTCTGCGCTTCTTCGTTATAGATGTCGTAGCCGACCTTGGTCGCGAGAACGACTTCGCTTCGACGTCCGCGGAACGCTTCAGCGAGTTGTTTCTCGGCGCGTCCGTTGCCGTATGCGTCAGCGGCGTCGAAGAAGGTGACGCCATGATCGTCGAGCGCGGAGCGCAGCATGGCGATCGCTTCGTCGTCGGACTTTTCGCCCCACCAGCCGGTGGAGATCGTCCAGGTGCCGAAGCCGACCTCGCTGACGGAGATCGATGTGCCGGGAAATGAGCGATATCGCATGCAGACAAGATAGCGATGCCACCGTTCGCCGCGGCGCCGTCACGACCTGGGCCTCAGGTCGCCTCGCGGAGGTGAATCCCAGGACCGCTGAGAAGACGCGCCGCCTCGTGTGCGAAATACGTGATGATGATGTCGGCGCCCGCACGCCGAATGCCGAGGAGCGAGTCCATCATGACGCGGTCGCGATCGATCCATCCGCGGTCGGCGGCGGCGTGAATCATAGCGTACTCGCCGCTCACCTGGTACGCGGCGACGGGGTAGCCCGTCTCGACTTTGACCCGGCGAATGATGTCGAGGAACGGACCGGCCGGCTTCACCATGACCATGTCCGCACCTTCGTCGATGTCGAGCATGACTTCGCGAAGGGCTTCGTCGGAGTTCCCGGAGTCCATCTGATAGCTCCGGCGATCGCCGAACTGCGGCGTCGACTCGGCCGCGTCGCGGAACGGTCCGTAAAACGGGCCGGCGAACTTCGCCGCGTAGCTCAGAATCGGCGTATCGGTGAATCGGTCTTCGTCGAGGGCGGCGCGGATCGCTGCGACGCGGCCGTCCATCATGTCACTCGGCGCGACGATGTCGGCGCCGGCGCGTGCGTGCGAGACCGCCTCGCGGGCGAGGAGCTCGAGGGTCGCGTCGTTGACGACGACACCTTCCGTGTCGCCGGGACGAATCACTCCGCAGTGTCCGTGGTCGGTGTACTCGCAGAGACAGACGTCCGTGATGACGACGAGCGCCGGGATTTCCTTCTTGAGCGCACGAATGGCTTGTTGAACCGGCCCGTGGTCGTTCCAGGCCTCGGAGCCGGTGGCGTCTTTGTGGTCGGGGATTCCGAAGAGCAGTACGCCACCGACGCCAAGGTTGGCGGCTGCTCGCGCGTCTTCGAGGAGCTCGTCGACCGAGGTCTGGTCGACACCAGGCATCGCTTCGATCGGCTTACGGACCTTCTCGCCGGACCGAACGAACAGCGGTAGAACGAGCTGAGAGGGATTCAGCCACGTTTCGCGGACGAGATTGCGAAGCGCGGCGGTCCGGCGAAGACGTCGAGGGCGGTATTCGGGGAAAGACGGCATTCGTCAAACTTACGCGGCCGGAAACAGCGGGACAGGAGAACGTCAGTGACACACTGAGGTTCCGTGTCGCGCCGGTCCCGTTCCGCTATGCAGTCCGCTTGCTGTACTGGCGTATCGAAAGCATAAGCACCAGTGCTCCGTACACCGCGAGAATCCCGAGCGGACGCGCGATCTCGACGAGTCCCGCGCCCTTCATGAGAATGTCGCGCGTGATCGTCACGAAGTGACGAACGGGATTCAGCTCCGACAACAGCTGAACCCACCGCGGCATACTGTCGACGGGCGTGAACAGACCGCTCATCAGCAGATAGATCATCAAGATGAAGAACGAGACGAACATTGCCTGCTGCTGGGTCTCGACGAGCGTCGAGATCCACAGCCCGATCGATAGCGCGACGACGAGATACACCGCCGCCGATCCAAAGAGGAGAATGAGACTTCCCCGGACAGGCACGTTGAACACGAAGTGCGCGACGATGAGGCCGAGCCCGAGGTCGAGCAGCGCGAGCACCCAGAACGGCAAGAGCTTCGCCGTGATGAACTGCGCTTTCGTGATCGGCGTGACGTTGAGCTGCTCGAGCGTTCCCATCTCTTTCTCGCGCGCGATGTTCTGCGCGGTGAGCAGCGTCCCGATCATCGTGACCAGCGCGACGAGAATGCCCGGCACCATGTACTGTTTGTAGTCGAGCGTCGGATTGAAGCGGCCGCGCATCACCGTTTCGATCTGGCCGATCCGCTTCCCCGCCATCGGTCCGCGCTCTTCGGCGATCTCATTCGAGTAGGACTCGAGGATCTGCGCGACATAGGCCTGAACGATCCCCGCCGCCGATCCCTTTTCGGCGTTCACATCGACGTGAAGCGGCGCGGTCTTGTCGCGCATCAACGACGCCTCGAAATCGTGCGGAATCGTGAGCACGAGCGTTACGTCGCCGCGAAGCATCGCGTCGTTGGCAAGCGCCGGCGACTCGGATTGCCCAACGATGTCGAACAGCCCCGAGGACGTCAGACGACTCACCAACCCTCGCGACGTGCTCGTTCGATCGAAGTCGACGATGTACACGGGCGACTGCTTGATCGCGAAGGTCGCGACGTTCGACAACAGCAGCAGCTGGACGAGCGGCATCACGATGATCTGCACGAGCGTCGCCTTGTCGCGAACGACGTGCAGCACCTCCGCGCGCGCCAACACGAGCGTTCGGCGAATGAATGCGCGCACTCCGGTCTGTCGCTTCATTGCAGCCTCACGTTGAACGACCGCGAGCTCGCCACCAGGAGCACGAGTGTCATCGCGCCGAGGATGAGTGTCTCGCGCCACAGATACGTGATGCCGACGCCCTTGAGCATGATGCCGCGGGCGATCAACACGAACCACTTCGCGGGGACGATGTTCGCGAGCCACTGCAGCGCTCGCGGCATGCTCTCGAGCGGAAAGATGAAGCCCGACAACATCTGCGTCGGAAGCATCGTTCCGATCAGCGCGCCCATCATCGCGACGCGCTGTGACGAGGTCTTCGCCGACACGAGGATGCCGAGCGCGAGGGCGACGAGAATGAACAGCGTGCCCTCGAACAGCAGCAGCGTCAGACTTCCTTTCATCGGCACATGAAAGATCAGCGTCGCCTCGAGCAGGACGGCGAGAACGCTGACGAACCCGATCACGAGGTAGGGCGCCACTTTGCCGATGATGATCTGCCACGGCTTGAGCGGCGAGACGAGGAGCGCCTCCATGGTGCCCGTCTCCTTCTCGCGCGTCAGCGAAAGCGCGGTCATCAGCGCCGAGATGATCGTCAGCACGGTCGCCATGAGCCCGGGAACGAAGAGGTTCGCGCTCTCACGCGTCGGGTTGAAGCGCGCCCGCACCTGCGGCTCGATCTGGACGCGTCCGTTCGCGAGGCCTTGATCGCGCTCATACGCCTGGATGACCGCGCTCACATAGCTCTGCCGCGCGGAACCGGTGTTTGGCTCGGTCGCGTCGGTGATGATGAGAATCTGCGCGTCGTCGCCGGCCGCGAGTCGCTGGGCGAATCCCGGCTCGAAGACAACGGCAACCTGCGCCGTGTCCGTCTGGAAAAGCGGATCGAGGTCGCGGTCCGAGGACAAGACGGCGACCGTCCGAAACATGTCGGTCGCGTTGAGACGAGCGCGGATCGCGAGCGTCGTTGCGTCCGGCGCCGGATCGACGATCGCGAGTCGCACGTCTTGCACGTCGGTCCGAATCGAGAAGCCGAACAGCACGACCTGCACGATCGGCATGAAGATCAACACGGCGAGCGTGCGACGATCACGGAGAATGTGATACGTCTCCTTCCGCAGAAGCCCCCAGAGCGCACTCATGCGGCCGCGCTCTCGCCGGCGGGACGCGCGAGCCGCACGAAGACTTCGTCGATCGAGTCGACGCCAAACTGCCGCTTCAGCTCCGCCGGCGTCCCCATCGCTTCGATTTTCCCCGACACCATGATCGAGATCCGATCGCAGTACTCTGCCTCGTCCATGTAGTGCGTCGTCACGAGAACAGTCGTGCCGCCGTGCGCCGCTTCGTAGATCAGCTCCCAGAATTGCCGGCGTGTGATCGGATCGACGCCGCTCGTCGGCTCGTCGAGAAACACGATCTGCGGCTCGTGCAGCAATGCGACGGAGAACGCAAGCTTCTGCTTCCATCCCACCGGGATGTCGCGCACGAGATCGTGTTCCGCGTGCTCGAGGCCGAGTCGGGCAAGCATCGCCTTTGTTCGATCACGGATCTCTGAATCCGTGAGACCGTAGATGCCGCCGTACAGCCAGATGTTCTCGCGCACGGTCAGATCGTCGTACAGTGAGAAGCGCTGGCTCATGTAGCCGATGTTCAGCTTGACGTCCTCGGCGTCGCGCGCGATGTCGAACCCGGCGACCTTCGCCTCTCCGCCGCTCGGTGCGAGGAGTCCGGTGAGCATCCGGATCGCCGTCGTCTTCCCCGCTCCGTTCGCGCCGAGGAAGCCAAACACTTCGCCGACGTTGACGTCGAAGGTGATGTGATCGACCGCGGTGAACGACCCGAACGTCCGCGTGAGATCGCGCGCATCGATCGCGACGTCCGTCATGCGGCGCCTCGCTTTTCTTCGCCCTCGGGCGCGCCCATTCGCGCTATAAATGTGTCTTCGATCGTTGGATCGATCGGGTCGGCGGTTGCGCCCTCGACGCCATTCGCCCTCAAGTACGCTGCGACGTCACGGGCGATCTGCTCCGCGCCGGCATCGACGCGCTTGTCCGTGAAGTGCATGACTTCGCCGAACGGGTAGATCGCCTCGGTATTCTCGAACTTTCGCAGAAGCTGGAGCGTCCGAAAGCGCTCGGGAGTTTTGATCGCCAGGAGCGGGCGATCGAACGACTTCGTGATCGCCGCAGGTGTATCGACGGCGAGAATCTTCCCGCGCTGCATGAGCGCGACGCGGTCGCACCGATTCGCCTCGTCCATGTACGGCGTCGAGACGACGATGGTGAGGTTCGTCTTGATCCGCGCGAGCAAGTCCCAGAACTCGCGACGCGACACCGCGTCGACGCCGGTGGTCGGCTCGTCGAGAAAGAGAATCTCCGGACGGTGCACGAGTGCGCAGCAGAGCGCGAGCTTCTGCTTCATCCCGCCCGAAAGTGCGGCAGAGCGACGGCCCTTGAACGGCTCGAGCTGTTTATAGATCGGCGCGATTTGGTCGTACTCGCGCTCGAGCGTCGTCCCGAAGACCGACGCGAAGAAGCGAACATTTTCTTCGACGCTGAGATCCGGGTACAGCGAGAACTTGCCCGGCATGTAGCCGATGCGCCGTCGAAGATCCCACAGATCTCGAACGACGTCGCGGCCGAGGACCTTCGCGCTGCCCGAATCGGGCACGAGCAGGGTTACGAGAATTCGAAAGAGCGTTGTCTTGCCGGCGCCGTCCGGACCGATGAAGCCGAACAGCTCGCCGCTCTCGATGTCGACCGATACATCGTCCAGCGCTTTCGTCCCCTCGTACGACTTCACGAGATGCTCGGCGACGATCGCGCGATCCCCCGAGCTCGTCATCGCGATGCCGTCACCGTAGTGAGCTGAACGTCCGCGGGCATTCCGATCTTGAGCACGCCATTGGTGTTCGAAACGCGCACCTTGATCGCGTAAACCAGATTCGTTCGCTCGTCGCGCGTTTCGATCGGCGTCGGCGTGAACTCGGCTTGCGAAGAGATCCACGAGACGGTTCCCGGAAGCGTCCGGCGTGCCTTGCTTCCGGTGTCGATCGAAACGTCCACTCGCTGCCCGATCTTTACCTGGGCGAGCTGCGGCTCCGAGACATATGCGCGGAGCTCGAGCGTATCGAGATCCGCGATCTTGTAAAGCGGCTGACCCGTCTGGACGAATTCGCCGGCCTTCACGAAGGTTGTGAGCACTGTCCCCGAGACTGGATTCGAGACTTTGCTCTTTCGGATCTGGTCGCGGATCTGCGCGACTCGCGCCTCGCTCGACGAAACGTCGACCTTCGCCGTTTGTCGCTGTGCTTTCGTTTGCTCGATCTGTGCGTTCAACGTGCGAAGGTCGCGATCTGCCTGGTCCAGCTGTTGCGCCGTCGCCGCTTGCTGGTCGAACAATCGCTTCGTGCGCTCGTACGTTCGCTCCGCCACCGCACGCTGTGCTTCGAGAACACCCGCCTGCTTGGCGACCTCGTTCACCCGCGAGCCGCTGACGTCGCGCTGCGCCTGGATCTGCTCGAGCTGCAACACGAGCGCTGAGGTATCGACGACGGCGACCGTCTCGCCCGACTCGAGCTTGTTTCCTTCCGCCGGCGTAAACGTTTCGAGCTGGCCGCTCGCCTGCGCGCCGACGACGACCTCGGTCGCTTCGACATTGCCGTACGCGTCGGGCGGCGTCGCCTTCTTGCAGGCCGCGATAAGCAAGAGCCCGAGCGCCGCGGCCTGACCGCCTGTCAGTTTCATCATGGGACCTCCACGCCGAGCGTGGTGAGCAGATTGGCTTGAGCCTGCGTGCGCTGAACTCGATGCTGAATTCGCATGAGACGGGCATTGAGAACGTCGGTGCTCCGATCCGTGTATTCCGCCGCGGTGACCACGCCTTCATTGAGCTTGGCCCGCGTCTCACCTTCGATACGCTCTCGAAGCGCGACGATCTGGTCGTCGAGCACGAGCGAGCTGTCGAGTCCAGCAATTGTCGCGATCGACTGCTGGATGCCCCGGCGAAGCGACTCGGTGAACGACGTTTCGTTGGTCGAAACGATCTCGCGTTGGATCTCGAGCGACTGCCTGTCGCGGTCCGTCGTGTTCCAGTTCCACGGCGACCATTGGACCTGCACTCCAGCGAGCCAGTAGGTCTGGAAGCTCGAGCTCAGCATGTTGAGCCCGGGGCGGCCGTACCCCACGCGCCCGAACGCCGAGACCTTCGGCTTGTCTTGCGCGGCATCGAGCGCCTCTTGCTTCGTGAGTCGATCGCGAGTCGCGCTGAACTGCTCGTACTCCGGGCGGCTCTTGAGCTGATCGAGACCGCCGAGCGCGTGCGCGACCGCCGCGTCGAGATTCGGAATGACGGTGAATGTCGACGCCGAAATGGGACGCCCGATGAGATCGGACATTCGCGCGAGCGCGGCGGCGCGATCCGATCGCGCCTGGTAGAGATCTTGGCGGCGCTGCAACAGCGTCGCGGCGACTACCGCTGTGTCGCCCGGCAGCGCGGCGCCGCCGCGAAAGCGGGTCACGGCTTCTTTCAGCCGGCTTTCGAGACCAGTGATCGCGACGCCGATCTCCGCGATGCGCTGCTCGAGCGTCGCGGCGGCAAAGAACACGTCGTTCACCTCTTGCCGGCGACTGAACACGCTCGTTCTAACGCCAGCCTGTGTCTCCGCGAGCTGCGCGCGCTCGAGTGATTGCTTCGACGACAGGGTGGGATCGAAGATCGACTCCTCGGCGTTGACGTGCGCATCGTAGGTATCCCGGGTCGGCGATGGAATCGCGATCCCAGGAATCGGCACGGAGATCTTCGTCACGGCCGACTGGTACTGCGCCTGACCGTTGCCTGTGAACTGCGGAAGCCGCGATGCGAGGATGTTCTGAATGCGGAGATCGCTCGCCGATGCGTTCAGCCCGATCTGCCGCTGGCGTGGATCCGCGTTGACCGCTGCCGAGGTCACGTCGCGGAGGCTGAGCGAGTCGCCGGCCGTCTGCGCGGCGGCGGCTCCGGTGGTCAGCGTGAGCAGTAAGAGAACTCTCATGGCCTCAACCCGCCAAGGAAGAAGTCCGCGAGTCCCTCCTTTCGCTCGGCGACGAACTCTTTGAACGCCTTGTCGTCGAGTCCGAGAATGGCGGCGAGCATCGGGCGCGCGGCGAAGGGAAAGACGCAGAGGGATACGAGGTTCGCGATGAACTGCTGCGGCGGCATGGGGCGCATGACTCCCGCTCGGACTCGCGCCTGGATCTGTGTCGCCACCTTCGCCAGAAAGGGCGGAACGGCCTTCGGGTCTCCGCTCGGCCGCGCGGCGTCGAAGAATTGCTGCGCGCGCTCGGGGTGCTGATTCAGCTCGCTGATGACGTAGGCCGGGACGTACGGAGTCTTGGAGAGCTGGTCGAGGTAGATGGCGATGATCTGCCGGACTTTGTCCTCGAGCTCGAGGTCCGAGCCGGCGGTTTCGCTGAGCCGCGCGAAGATCCCTCTCGCGACGCGCTGGAAGACCGCGTCGGACAGTCGGTTCTTGCTGCGGAAGTAGTAGTGAAGGAGCGCTTTGTTGACACGGGCTTCGTCGGCGATCTCCTGCATCCGGGCGCCGGCGGTTCCGTGGCGAATGAATACGCGATGCGCCGCGTCGAGGATGCGCTGCTCGGTGTCGGCGTCCTGCGCTTGAACGGGCGCCCGTTTCTTTCGGCCAGTTGGTTTAACCATAGTGTTTGACCGTTTGGTTAACACCAACATAGAGCGACCCTGTCGATGCGCGCAAGGGTGAGATTGTGGTCGTCTTCGCGGACGTCGCGAGACGCCGGAGAACGCGCTATTCGGGCTGCGGCGCGGGTACGTGGTCCGCCCGGCGGAGTCCCTCGAGGATCTCGCTCGCTCCGCGCGAACGAAGCTCGTTCGCCAGGCGAACCCCGCTCAACTGCGGCTTCGCGACGTCCAGCTCGATCTCGCCACGGACCAACCGCGTACCCGCCACGTCGCCGATGAAGCCGTACAACACGCGACGATTCCCCTTCGTCGCCGCGAGCGCGCCGATCGGCACCTGACACCCGCCCTCGAGCGCCGCCAGGAATGCTCGCTCCGCATCGACGTCGACCATTGTCTGCGCGTGACCCAACGGCGCGAAGAGCGCGCGGGATGCATCGTCGTCGGCGCGAATCTGAATCGCGATCGCGCCCTGGCCGGCGGCGGGGAGCCACTCCGGCGCGTCGAGATACGACGTGATCTGCTGTGAGACGCCGAGCCGATGAAGGCCGGCCGCGGCGAGGATCGCCGCGTGAACGAGCCCCTGACCGACCTTCTTGAGGCGCGTCGGGACATTGCCGCGCAGATCGACGACTTCGAGGTCCGGCCGAATCGCCAGCAGCTGCGACCGGCGCCTCAAACTCGACGTGCCGATGCGCGAGCCGGCGGGAATCTCAGCCAATGCGCTCGCGCCGACGACGTCGTTCACAATGAGGACGTCGCGCGGATCTTCACGCTCCAAAAGCGCCACGATCGCGAGTGCCGGTGGCATCTCCGTCGGCAGGTCTTTTAGAGAATGCACACAACAGTCGACCCGACCGTGCACGAGATCGGTCTCAAGCTCCTTCGTAAAGAGTCCTTTCGCGCCGATCGCCGCGAGCGGCTCGTCGAGGCGCTTGTCGCCCGTCGTCTTGTAGGTCTTGAGCTCCGACTCCACGCCTCGTTCCGCTAGCGCGGCCTGCACCTGGCGCGCCTGCCGAAGCGCGAGCTCCGACGACCGCGTCGCGATGAGAACCTGGTCACGCGTTCGTTTTGCCACGTCAGCTCGCGACGACAGCGTAGTGGTCGCAAATCGCGTCGACGAGACCACGCATGGTCGCCACATCGGCTTCGACCGCGACCTGGATCCCCGCGGCGCGAATCGCCTCCGACGTCACCGGCCCGATGGACGCAGCTTCCGCGCGCTTCGCCGCGTCTTCACCGACGGTCGAGACGAACGCCCGCACCGCCGACGCCGATGCAAAGGTCACCAGATCGACGTTGCCCTCATTGAGCGTCGCGCGAACGTCGTCCGCGCCGGCGCCATCCGGCGTGGAGCGATAGAGGTTCACGCGATCCACCGTCGCGCCGAGCTCTACGAGCCCCTGCGGAAGGACGTCGCGCGCGCCTTCGGCCGCCGCGTACAACACGCGAGATCCCCGAACGTCCCCGCGCTCTCGCAATTCATCGAGAAGCGCCTCGGCGACGAATCGTTCGGGAGCGAGATCGACGGCGATGCCGTGATCGAGGAGCGCGTCAGCCGTTGCCGGCCCGACCGCCGCGATCTTCGCCGTGGCCAGTGCCCGCGCGTCCAACCCGCGCCGGCGGAGTGCGTTCCAGAAAATGCTCACGCCGTTCTGGCTCGTGAACATCAACCAGCCATAGTCGGCCAACCGCGAGATCGCCGAATCGGCCTCGGGCCCGTCGAGCGGTTCGATCTTCGTCGCCGGCATCTCGATGACGTCCGCTCCCTCGGACGCGAGCAGTTCGCTGAGCGTCGCCGCCTGCGCCTGAGCGCGCGTCACGAGAATTCGCTTGCCGAACAACGGTCGCTTGTCGAACCACGCAATTGATTCTCGAAGTGCCACGACTGGACCGATGACCGTGATCACAGGTGCTTCGAGCCCTGCGCGTTGGATCTCGCTCGAGAGCGTAGCGAGAGTCGCCGTGACGGTCCGCTGCTTGGCGTATGTCCCCCACCGAACCGCGGCGGCCGGAGTCTCGCCGGGCATACCAGCGTCGATCAGCGTCGACGCGATCCTTGGCAGCGATTTCACGCCCATGTAGAGCACGATCGTTCCCCCAGCGCGTGCGAGCGCCGACCAGTCGACCGTGTTCTTCTCTTTGAGAGGATCCTCATGGCCGGTGACGAACGTGACGGATGTCGACAGGCCCCGATGCGTGACCGGAATTCCCGCGTATGCGGGCGCCGCGATTCCCGCCGTCACGCCCGGAACGACCTCGAACGGAATGCCCGCTTCGGCGAGCGCCTCCGCCTCTTCGCTCCCGCGGCCGAAGACGAACGGATCGCCGCCCTTGAGTCGCACGACGCGCTTTCCCTCCTTCGCGAGGCGAACGAGCAGCGCGTTGATGTCGTCCTGCCGCGCGGACTCGGTCGCGCCGCCGCGTTTTCCGACATCGTGCAATTCGACGGGATGCTCCCGTCCACCGACAGATGCCATCGCGAGGAGCGCCGGGTTCGCCAGCGCGTCGTAGACGACCGCGTCCGCCAGCACCAGCAGCTCACCGCCGCGCAACGTGAGCAGTCCGGGATCGCCCGGCCCGGCTCCGACGAGGTAAACGACTCCTCTGCGCGACTCGGTCATCGCGCCGGCCGGGTCGCCGGGTCGCCGCTCTGTCGCTCTGTCTCGGCGAGCTTCTCCCGCAGTCGCTTCGCCCGCATCCAGATCGTCAGCGCGTATCCACCGTAGACAATCACCGCGATGATGTACGCCGCGTGAAACACTCCCCGCGTGTCGTCCATGCTAGTACCCTCGCTCGGCTTCTTCGGCCGCGAGCTCGTCCTTCATCTCGCTCAACCGGTAGCGCGCCCGAATCATTGCGAGACACAGGAGCAAGAAGGCGCCGATTCCCGAGAGGAACGTGATCAGCATCTCCGACGGCAGCTTCGGCCTCGAGGGCTGCAGCACGATCGGATCTGGATGCATGTGTGCCGCCGAGAAATAGACGCTCAGATGGATGAACGGGATCAACAGCGCACCGAGAACGGCGAGCACGGCCGAGTAACGCCCGCGTGTCGCAGGGTCCTCCAGCGCCCCCCGCAGCACGAGATAGCCGACGATCACGAACCATAAGAAAAGACTCAATGTCAGCCGCAGATCCCACCACACCCACCAGGCACCCCAGATCTTGTGCGCCCAGAGCGGCCCCGTGATGAGTACCATCGACATGAAAACCAGACCCACTTCAGCGCTCGCCTCGGCCAGTCGGTCCGCGCGTTCATCCTTGAGCCACAGATAGATCAGCGACGCGAGCGCCGTGATGCTCACCGCGGTATAGGCGCCGATCGCGCTCGGAACGTGGATGTAATAGATCTTCTGCGCCGCGCCCTGCCTCGCCTCGAGCGGCGTGAAGAAAATCGCTCGCACGTAGAGAGCGACCACCGCAAGCACCGCGATCATGAAGAACCCGCCGAGAATCGGACGGTCGCGCGCGGTCTTTCGTACGTCGTGATGAGCAGCAGAAGTCATTCTTCGAGCGTGAAAGAGAACGCCAACGTGCAGGCGAATACGAACACGATGTCGAACGCGATCAACAGCTTCAACAAGGCGCCGACTTCGGACACCGGACGCCCCGCGAACACGTGCGCCGCCGCTTGAGCGGCGCTCATGAGAATCGGGACGAAAAACGGAAGGCTCAGCATCGGGAGCAGCAGCTCCGCGAGCCGCGTGTTGACCGCCATCGCGCTGAACAGCGTTCCCACAGCGACGATGCCGATCATCGCGAGAAACACGATTCCACTCACGACGAGCAGCGGCCGGCCGACCGGCAAGTTGTAAAACAACGCAAGCGCGGGGATTGCGACCACCTGTACCGCGCTCAAAAAGATCAAATTTCCGATCGCCTTTCCCAGATAGATCGACTCACGGCTGATCGGCGAGACGAGCAACGCATCAATCCCGCGATCGTGCTCTTCGATCCCGAACGATCGCTGCAGTCCGAGGAGCGCCGAGAACGTCAGCACCACCCACAACACGCCGGGCGCGCGGTCGTTCGGCGCGACGACGGATTCATCCCACGCGAAATAGAAGATCGTCAGCGCCAAGACCGCGAACACGAGCGACGAGAAGAACGCCGTCCGCGTACGAAACTCGATGGCGAGATCCTTTCGAGCCACGAGCAGCGCGGCGCTCAGGGTTCCCGGCGGACGCGTCGCGATCACGCCGAGACGCTCACGCGTTCGTTCCTGCGATCCGTCGCGCCGAGCACCAAGGCGCGATAGTCCGTCTGATAGGTGCGATGATCGAGGCCGCGCGCGTCGTCACGCCGAACGATCCGTCCGCCGAGCATGACGGCCGCCTGCGTCGCAACGGCCAATCCTTCCTCGACGTTGTGCGTCACCAGAACGAGCGACGCACCGCCCGCGCGCAGCGACAAGAGCATGTCGGTCAGCGCCGCGCCGCCCGCCGCATCGAGCCCGGTGTACGGCTCGTCGAGCAGCACGACCGTCGGCTCGTGGACGATCGCGCGCGCGATCGATACCCGCTGCTGCAGCCCACGACTGAGCGAGCGGACGGGCGCGTCGGCCCGATCGGCGATTCGCATTCGTTCGAGCGCTCGCATCGCCCCCGATCGCGCGTCCGCGACGCCATACAAGCGCGCCGCGAACTCGACGTTTTCACGCGACGTCAGGGCCGCGTACAGCATGCTCTGATGCGAGATCAGGCCGAGCTGCCCGCGCGCCGACGCATCGTCTCGAAGCGACCGGCCGCCGACTCGAATCGCGCCTTTCGTCGGTTTGAGGAGCCCGGAAATGAGGCGAAGCAGTGTTGTTTTTCCTGCGCCGTTCGGACCGAACAACGCGACGCAATCGCCCGCCGTCAGGGTCAGATCGATCCCGTCGACCGCGCGGCGCCGACCGAACATTCGCGTGACACCCGAGATCTCGACCGCAGCCTCGCCCGGCATTGCTCTAGGCCGTCAGCCCGACTTGCGAACACGAGCAGGTCCGCTGCTCGCCGCGGGTGATGTCGGGATGTCGATGGAGGCAGGGCGGCATGGGTCAAACATAAGACAAGCCGTCCCACTCTGTTGGCACCTCGCCCCGACTCCTATCTTCCCCGCGCGCCTCGAGTTCGATCAGAAGGGGTCGCGCTCAACTCACACCGGCGCAAAGGCCCGATCACAGTGCGCTGCCGTTCAATCCTCGATGCGGGACGCGCGTCCCTCCTTGGCCTCGCGCTGGCGGTCGGATGCAGTCATGCGCCCGCCGGACCGCCGAACGTCCAGCCGCTCCCGACGGTCGTCGTGTTTTCGTTCGACGCGCTCGGCGACCGATTCCTCGATCGCGACACGCTTCCGAATTTTCGCGCGATGATGGCCGACGGCGTCCGTGCGCCGTTCCAACCAGAGTTTCCGTCGAAGACATTTCCGAATCACTACTCGATGGCGACCGGCATTCGGCCTTCCGAGCACGGAATTCCGATCAACCAGTTCTTCGATCCCGCTCGCGGCGTGTGGTTTCGAAAGACCGCGGCCGGCGACGGATCCTTTTTTCACGGTGAGCCGATCTGGGCCTCGGCGGAGCGGGCCGGCATCAGGACCGCGGCGTACTTCTGGCCCGGAAGCGAAGCGGAGATCGGCGGAGTACGCCCGACGTACTGGTATCCGTTCAACGCAAGTCTTCCCGACGAAGCCAAGATCGCGCAGACCGTGAAATGGCTTCGGCTGCCGGCCGACAAGCGACCGCATCTCATCATGATGTATTCCGGCGTTGTCGACGTTCCCGGACATCGCTATGGCCCTGACGCTCCGGAGACTCGCGCTGGCATCCGCAGAGCCGACAAGGTCCTCGGCGCCCTTCGCGATTCTCTGAAGCAATTCGCTCCGCTACGCGTCGATGTCATCGTCGTTTCGGATCACGGTCTGATCTACGTTCCCCGCGATCATGACATCGACATGGACAAGCTCGTGCCGGCCCGAGGCGCGCTCGTCGACGACGAGCATGCGACGTTTTCCGTTTGGGGCGATCCGGCTGCTCCCGGCCTCGATCTCGACTCGCTCGCCGCCGTCTATCGGCGCGAGATCCCACACGCTCGAGTCGTTCGCGCCGGGGCCTTTCCAGCCGAATGGCATACGGGACAGAGCCGGCTGTTCGGCGACATCTTCATGCTCGCGGATCCGGGGTACGAGTTCGTGGGCACGAACCCACCTGCGGTGTACACGCTCGGCGAGCATGGCTACGATCCAAAGACGCCGGAGATGATGGGCATCTTTCTCGCGGCGGGGCCTGATTTCAAATCAGGCGTTCGCTTACCGGCTCGCGAAAATCGAACACTTCATGATTTGCTCGCGCGGCTGTTGCATCTGAACATTCAGCGTACAACGGGCGAGACGAATTTTGGGCTCGAGTAGACGCCACCTGAACACTCATCATCCGAACCGATGACCGAGATCGACGACCTCCTTCGTGAGAATCGCAAGTTCGCGCCGTCCGACGAATTCCGTCGGAGCGCACTCGTTTCCGATCCGGCGATCTACAGATCCGCCGCGGAAAATCCCGAGGAGTTCTGGGAGGGGAAAGCGAACGATCTCGAGTGGTTCAAGAAATGGGACAAGGTGCTCGAGTGGAAAGCGCCCCACGCGCGCTGGTTCACCGGCGGACAGCTGAATGTCTCCGTCAACTGCGTCGATCGTCACGCGAAGACTGCCCTGCGGAACAAAGCCGCGTTGATCTGGGAGGGTGAGCCCGGCGACCGCCGCACGCTGACGTACTGGGACCTCTACGTCGAGGTCCAGAAATTTGCCAATTGTCTAAAGCAGCTCGGCGTGACGCGCGGCGATCGGGTCGCGATCTACATGCCGCTGATTCCCGAAGTCGCGATCGCGATGCTCGCGTGTACTCGCATCGGCGCCGTCCACTCCGTCGTGTTCGGAGGATTTTCGCCGGAGTCGCTTCGCGATCGTATCAACGACGCAAAGGCAAAAGTTCTCGTGACCGCCGACGGCGGCTATCGCCGGGGCGGCACTGTGCCGCTGAAACGAAACGCGGACAAGGCGCTCGAGGGCTGTCCGTCGATCGAACACGTCGTCGTCGTGCGACGACTCGGCGACGCCGGTGGCGAAGCGTTCGCCGAAATGAAGGAGGGCCGCGATCACTGGTGGCACCGCTTGATGCCCTCGGCGTCGAGCGCGTGTGAGCCTGAAAAGATGGATGCGGAGGACGTTCTCTACATCCTCTATACATCGGGCACCACAGGAAAACCAAAGGGCATCGTCCACACGACCGGCGGCTACCTCACCGCGGTTACCGCGACGACGAAGCTCGTCTTCGACTTGAAGCCAGAGGATGTCTTCTGGTGCACCGCCGACGTGGGTTGGGTGACCGGACATTCGTATCTCGTCTACGGCCCGCTCTCCAACGGCGCGACGTGCCTCATGTACGAGGGCGCGCCCGATTGGCCGGAGAAGGATCGCTTCTGGGCACTCTGCGAGCGCTACGGCGTCACGATTCTCTACACCGCGCCAACAGCGATCCGCGCGTTCATGAAGTGGGGGGACCACTGGCCCGCGAACCACGATCTCTCTCAGCTTCGCCTCCTCGGCTCTGTCGGTGAGCCGATCAATCCCGAAGCATGGATGTGGTATCGCGAAAAGATCGGCGGCAATCGCTGCCCCGTCGTCGACACGTGGTGGCAGACGGAGACCGGCGCGATCGCGATCACGCCGCTTCCAGGCATCACGGAGACGAAGCCCGGCAGCGCGACGCGTCCCTTCCCCGGATTCGCCGCGACACTGCTCGACGCGCAAGCGAACGAGATCGCGATCGGCGGCGGCCTGCTCGCCGTCACGCGCCCATATCCTTCGATGCTTCGCACGATCTGGGGCGACGACGAGCGGTACGTGAAGACCTACTTCTCGAAGTGGCCCGATCGGCCGGATCTCTACTTCCCGGGCGACGGCGCCAAGCGCGACGAAGACGGCTACTTCTGGATTCTTGGCCGCGTCGACGACGTATTGAACGTCGCCGGGCATCGCATCGGAACGATGGAAGTCGAATCGGCGCTCGTCGAACATCCGGCCGTCGCCGAAGCGGCCGTCGTCGGAAAGTCACACGAGCTCAAGGGGCAGGCGCTTGCTGCGTTCGTCACGCTTCGCGAAGGCATCCGGCCAACGCCGGAGCTCTCGCAAGAGCTTCGCGAGTTCGTCGGCGAGAAGATCGGCGCCATCGCGAAGCCAGACGATGTCCTCTTCTCTGCCGACCTTCCGAAAACGCGGTCGGGGAAAATTATGCGGCGATTGTTACGCGATATCGCCGAAGGCAGAGCACTGGGCGACACCACGACGCTTGCCGATCCAAACGTGGTTCAGTCCCTCAAAGATCAGTACGAAGAGCAAGAGGGCTGAGAACTTTGCGGCTGAAGCCGCCGCGAGCGTGACTCGTAGGGCTCGCCGGCCGTCTCAAAGCGGTACGCGATGTGCCCCTGTTCCACGTGTCATTGTCCCGTACATTGGTAGCCGATGCTCGCACTGTTTCGTCGCCTTTTTCCCGAGCGCATCTTCCGGCGCAAGCTCGAGCCGGCAGCTGAGCGGCGCTTGCGCCTCGCCCAAGCACGCGCGGAAGAGGCGATCATTCGCTCTCACGTCGACAATGCACTGATGTTCGTCGACACGCTCGCTGAGGATCTCAGCTTCGATCGCGCGATCGAGACCTACATCCGAGAGATGGCCATCCCCGAGCCGCTCGCGAGCACCGTCGCGACGCGAACGCTCGTCGTGCTTGGTCAGGACCTCGTTCCGTATCGCCGCCGCGCCGTCGAAGGCGGCACGGAAGAGCCGCAGCAGGATCAGCCGAAGCTTCGACTCAACGACGCCTCGCAGGGTCGCCAGCAGCGCACCATCAAGCGGGCGTAGGCTCGCTCGCGCTCGTCTCGCGCCAGTCCATCAGCGCGAGAATGAAGAGGAGGAGCACCATCGCGGCCGAGCCGAGGCACCACTCGCACCAGGCGTTGATGACGAACGCCTCGAGGTAGTTGAGCCACGCCGTGAACAGCACGCCCCACGCTGCGACCACCAAGGTGGCGAGCGACAAGCCTCGCGACTCGGCGAATCGATCCTGCAGGCTCGCGACTGAGAGCGCGAACATCAGCAGGTAGAAGCCGATGCCCCACGTGGCAACGGGCAGTCCGAGGAAGACCGAGTACCTGCTCGACTGCACCTTCTCGCACGATCCGACGTTGCAGACGAGCGTCCCGATGACGCCGAACTTGTAGAGAGTGAGGTAGACCCCGACGAAGATTCCGGCGAGGCTGATCAGCGCCATCAGCTGGCGTCTAATCATTCCCGCTCTTCTTGGTTGGCGTCAGCGGCGCGCTCTTCTTCGCGGTATCTCCGCCGACCGGCGTTTCGGCGGCGGCCGGCTTCGCAAGCGCCTCGTCGACGAACTTCTTGAAGTCGTCGTACGTGAGGAATCCCGGATACTGCTTGTCTCCGCCGAAGATGAAGGTCGGCGTCGCGTTGATCTGCCGGGCCTCGGCAAGCTTGAGATGCGCCTGGATCTTCGCCTGCATCTTCTTCGTGTCGATGCACTGATCGAACTGATCGGTCTTGATGCCCGGGATCTGTGCGCCGACTTGCTTCAGCACCTTGTCCGGGTTGTTCGTCGCAGTGCCATCCCAGCGGTCCTGGTTCGCGAAGATCGCATCGTGCATCTCCCAGAACTTGCCCTGCTCATCGGCGCAGGCCGCGGCGCGCGACGCGTTCCACGTGTTCGGGTGCATCGGGAGCGGATAGTCGATGTAGCGGTAACGGATCGTACCAGGCGCCACGAGCCGTGTGCGAACGTCCGGCTCCGTCAACGTTGCGAAGCGTCCGCACTGCGGACACTCGAAATCGCCGAATTCGGTGACCTCGAGCTTCGCCGTCGGGCTGCCCATGACGTACCCCTGGCTCTCGACCTTCGGCAGCGTCGTGTCGACCGGGCTGGCCGCGGAAAGTCCTTTCGGACGCGTCGTTGAATAAGTCAACACGCCGATCCCGACGACCGCGAGGCCGCCGGCAAGCAGATAGAATGCGCGGTTGGAGGTGGACGTCTTCTTCGAGGTCTTTACGACTCCGGATTTTCGTCCGGGGGCGTCCACTCGCTTGTTTGCCATGAGGACTCACCAAGTTGTTGTGCTTCGCGCACGATTCGCCGGCTTTCGGCGATTTCGGGCGTGTCGTAAGTGATTCGAACTTCGTAGTGAAAAAGCTCGCTGCGCACATCACCGATGAGTCGCATGAGCTCGCCCGCCTGATCCAGCAGCAGGCCGCTGCGATCCAGCTCCTGAATTCGACTGGCTAACGCTCGCAGAAGAGCTTCTAGATTCCGCGCTCGGCCGTCGTCGTACGTTTGCTCGTCCGACATGAAACCTTCCTCCAGCGACCGACGCAAACCGGCCGTCTCGACAGTCGACAAAGATGCTATGATGGTACCGGGGTTGCGCAAGGAAGATGCGCATGACCGGTAGCCAAAACGCTCACTCCGGAGAGTCTCATCGACGCTGATCTGTTGCGCATCCCGGTCGGTCCTGGGTCCATGCACGTCGAACGGTATGGCCATGGCGGCGCGCCAATCCTGCTCGTCCACGGATTCGGCACGTGCAGCTTTCTCTGGCGCGATGTCGGTCCGCTGCTCGCGATGTCGAGCCGCACCGCGTTCGCCGTCGACCTGTTCGGCTACGGTGAATCCGATCGCCCGTTCGACGCGCAGTACGGCATCTCCGCGCAATCCGATTATCTCGATCGTGCGCTCACGGCCCTTCGGCTGAGCAAGGCGACGATCGTCGGCGTGGATTTGGGCGCGGCCATCGCGATGCACCTGGCGTTCAGCCGGCCGGATCGCGTCGAGCGCTTGGTGCTGATCAACGCCATCGCGTTCGATGACGTGCCCGCCGAAGACATCAAAGCGATGCAGCGGAGTACGGCGCGCCTCGCGCTCCGGATTTCGCGAGGCATCCTCGGCGCGGCGCCGCTCATCAAAGAGCTGTTGGAAAAGAGCGTCTCGGATCCGTCGCACATGCCCGACGGACTGATAGCTCGCTACCTCGCGCCCTACGTCGGGCAAGACGGCGTGAACCATCTGCTCGCGCTTGCCCGCGCCGTCGATGACGAAGACATGGCGGAAATCGACCTCGGCCTCATCGATCGCCCGTCACTCATCGTCTGGGGCGACCAAGACTCGTTCGTCAGCCCCAAGCTCGGCGACCGTCTCGCCGATACGATCCCTGGAAGCCGGCTGGTGCGCCTCCCCGGCTGTGGACGCCTTGTGCCGGAGGAAGCGCCCGATTCGCTCGCCGGAATGATTTTGGAATTCGTCGGCGCGGCAGGCGTGGCTCGAACAGAGTGACGGGAACGACAAATGCCGGATTTAGAGAGTGCGGCGGGCAACGTTTCTCGGTGGCTCATCGTCTAACGAGCGAAAAAGATCACTGGGGAAAATGCCGGTGATCCGTTAGATTTCCGTGTCTTTCCTACCCTACAACACATAAATGGCCAAACAGAAGAACCGGACGATGAAAGCCCCCGCGACACCCTCGCCGTTCGAGGAAGCTCGCGATGAGTTGTTCCAGCACGTCATGCGGTGCGGTGTCGTCGGGTCCGACCCGGAACACCAAGAGGAGTGGTTCAACGAAACGATGGCGTACATGACTGATCGCTATCCCGAGTTGAGCCCAGAGCAGATGGGCGAGCTCCGCAAGTTGGGAACTCGTTTCGCTCAACCTCCGAAGAAGCGAGACGATACCGCAGCAGCCTGACCGATAGCAGCACGTAACGCCTCCGCCACCCGGAGGCGTTTTGGCATCGGTGCGGAGTCGCGACTTCCGGCGCTATCGCCAGCGCGGCTGCGACGCGCGGAGAACGAAGCCGACGCGGGCCCCGCCGCCAAGGCCGACCTGGAGCGCCGGCGTGAGCTTCCCACGCTTTCTGCCCTCGATGTCGATGACCGCCGTGAGATAGGGGCGCACGTGGCTCTGTCCGTCGACGTAGGGCACGCTGAGCCCTCCGCCGAGCGACAGTGCGAGCGGCGTCTCGCGAAACGGATCGAGAAGAAACCGGCCGATCGCGTCGACGCGCCCACTCGCGCGAGACGTACCGCCGGCGAACGTCGCGCCGGCCGCCGCATCGACGCTGAAACGAACATAGATGCCGAGTGGAACGACAACCCCTGCCCCCGCCTGCGCGGCGGTCTGGCGAGCGACGATCGCATCGGCACGAACTTCCGGATAGAGCGGGGGCACGAGACTCTGCGTCTGCGCGCCGACGTGCGCCGCGGCCAGCGCCATCGCAACCGCGACGAGCGCTTGCCGCAGCACTACTGCGCTCGCGCGAGCCACAGCGCGTACGTGTAGTCGACGATCGAGACCAGCGACGCGATGCCGACGAGCCACAAACACGGCGTGACACCTCTCGGCAACCGGAGCAGCATTGCGAACGTGATCAATTGAAGCGTCGTCACGATCTTCCCCGACATTCGCGCCTTGAACTCGACCGCGCGAAGCCACGGAATGATTCGCGCGACGAAGAAACCGATCGCCGTCATGATGTCCCGCGAGAGCATCACGAGAAGACCGATCCACGAGAGCGCGCCCGTGAAGACGAAAGTCAGCACGGCGACGAGCACGAAAATCCGGTCGGCGATCGGATCGATGAGCGCACCGATGCGGCTCGTCCATCGCCCTCGGCGCGCGACCCAACCATCGAGGAAGTCGGTCAGGCCGGCGATGCCGACGAGACCCAATCGCGCATTGGCGTCCCCCGCGGCTACGAATGCCGCAGCGAGCAACACACGCGAGGATGAGATGATGTTGGGGAGAGAGCGCAGCCCCGCGCGTGCAGCCATTCGACAAACCTATCCGGGCCCGTGAGCGCTTGCCAGCAAATCATAGCGTCTCTAGCTTCGCCCAACCCGCCCGAACACACCGGTCAGTCGAGCGCGTTCGCCATTCGGAACACCAGGCTTTCAATGATGCTGAATCTCCGTGTCGCCGCCTGCGTTGGCGGCGTACTGCTCTCGGCCTGCGGCGCCTCCGCCGGCGTCGCACGGCAAGGGACCAATAGCCTGGGCCCCACGGGATCGGCCTCGACCGGCCGCGTTCTCGACGAGTCCGCCGGTCTTGCACGCGACCCGAGCATCGTGGCGGCGCTCGCGGACGTCGACCCGGCGCACATTCGCCACACCGATTCGATGCTCGTGGCGTTCGGCACGCGCAACACGTTTTCCGATACGACCTCGCAGACGCGCGGCATCGGCGCCGCGCGACGCTGGATTCACTCAGAGTTCGAGCGCTACAGCCGCGACTGCGGTGGGTGCCTTCGCGTCGAATACAAGGCGAAGGTCCAAGAGATCCGACGCGCGCAGGGTCGAGACACGATCGTTCGCACGGCGAACATCGTCGACGTGCTCGCCTGGCTGCCAGGCCGCGACACATCGCACGTCATCGTGATGAGCGGCCACTACGACTCCTGCGTCTGCAGCGCGACCGGCTCTTTCGATTCGACCGCGACCGCGCCTGGGGCCGACGACGACGGATCCGGAAGCTCGGCCGTCGTCGAGCTCGCGCGGGTCTTCTCGAAGCGTTTTCCGAAAGGACTGAGCTCGTCGATCATCTTCGTCACCGTCGCGTCCGAGGAGCAAGGACTCAACGGCGCCCGGCAGCTCGCCGAGTGGCTGCATGAGAAGGGCTACAAGGTCGTCGCGGGAATGACCGACGACATCGTTGGCAACGTGACTGCCGAAGACGGCTACACCGATTCGACGTCGATGCGCATCTTCGCGGCCGACCCTGACAACTCGCCGAGCCGCGAGCTTGGTCGATACGCGTGGGCGCTCGACAAGGTCTATCTCCCGACCTTCGAGGTCTTGCCCGTCTGGCGTCTCGACCGAATCGGACGCGGTGGCGACCACGAGCCATATGTCACGCTCGGCGACCCTGGCCTGCGCTTCACCGAGCGCGTCGAGAACTACAATCGCCAGCACCTTCCGACCGACGATTTCTCGCACGTGAACTTTGGGTATGTCGCCAATGTCGCGCGGGTGAATGCGATCACGGTCGCGTCGCTCGCGGCTGCGCCGCCGTCACCGCCAAACGCGCGGGCGACCCGACAGGGGCGCGCGAACATCGAGCCCACCGGTGCATCGGCCACGGCCACCAACTCGGGCGGACAAGCGTGGACCATGAGTTGGGACGTATCGCCGGGCGCGACGAGCTACGAGCTTCTCATTCGCCGCACGACGTCGCCAACCTGGGAGCGCGTGATCTCCGTGGGCAACGTGACGAGCTGCACGCTCAAGCGGCAGCTCGACGACGAGTGGGCGGGCATTCGAGCCGTCGGACCGAACGGAGCCCGCTCGATGGCCGCCTCGATGCCCGCGCCGAACGCGCCACGACCTGCGCCAAACGCCGGCGGTCGCGGGGCGGGCGGTGGTCGCGGAGCGCCCGCGCCGGGCGGCGCGGGTCGTGGCGCTCGACCCGCGGGTCCTCCACCGCCGCTCTGTGGGGCATGACGATGCCTCGCGTCGGTGGATAGCTCGCACTCGCATCTCGCCGCTGAATTTCACGGCGTCTCCGGCGATCATTTGCGAGATGCCGCGCTCCTCGGCGGACTATTGATTGCGGCCGCGAGTGCGGCTGGATTCAGCACCATCGGCGTACCGACCGTGAAGAAGCAACCGGGCGACGGAGTTTCGGCGATGTTGCTGATGCCGAGTGCGCACATCGCACTGCACTCGATTCCCGATCGCGAGACGTTGCTCTTCGACATCGTCGGGCCGGCTTCGCACGACTTTCGCAGAGCATTGGATGTTTTCGCCCGTCGGCTGTCGGCGCGCGACATCAAGAGCGACCTCCGCGGACGAGGATGAGAGCTTTCTTCGCGCCGGCGCTACTCGCGCTGACGATCATCATCGTGGCATGGGACGTCGTCCTCGCGGGGCGCATCGCGCAGAACCGCCAGGCACCGCGCGTCTTTCAGGCGGTGTGCGGTCTCGCCGCGCTCTTGCTCGTGCCTGGACTTCTCTTCCTTCTCGCGACGTCGACCATCATCACCGGACGCGCCGTCGTGACGATGGATTGGGTGTGGCCGGCCGTCCTCGTGTTGTTCGCGTTTCAGGCCGTGTACGCGTTCGTGCGGCGCATCGTGAACCCGCTGTGGGGAATCCCGATCGCGATTTACAATGTTCTCATCGCGATCATCGGCATCGTGCACTACATGGTGGCGCACGGGTACGCCGTGGCCGATCCGTTGGTCGCGCTCCTCGCGGCGCAAAGTCTCGCGATGGTCCTCGCCGGCGGAACGTCGAACGTCCTCGCGTCGCCGTTCTACATCAACGTGCCAATGGTGTCGCCGGCATTTCCGGCGCTCCGGAGTCTGACGGCGGTCTTTCGGTTTTTCATGGCGCTTCTCGCGCTCGCGTGGGTGGTCTCGATCATCATCCTCGGTACGCCGCGCGCTGTCGTCCAACTTCGGAATTACCACGCGCATCGGCGAGACCAGCTTCGCGAGCGTCCCGACGCGGATTTTGCGGTTGGGCTCAAGATCCTGCCAGACATTGCCAATCCGCCCGCGCCCCCGGCCGTGCGGAGCGACTCCGCGTTGCTCGACTTGATCGACGTCGACGCGATCGAGGTCGTGGTCGTCCCCGGCGCGAGCCGACAGGCGATCGATTCGCTCGCGCACGTGCTCGATCCCGCGAGGCGTGACAGCACGATTCTCATCGTCGCGATCGGCTATCGAGGAAACGTGCTGCCGGAGATTCGGAAATCCCCGTTCGATCAAGCCCAGCGACTCGCGACGCTCCGACAGGTCGTCGCGCGCCTCCAACCGGACATCGTACTGCCTGCCGAGGATCCGTATGGCAGCGGCGAGCGAGCGCTTGGTGCCCTGCCGGTCGAGGAGTGGAAGTCCTATCTCGCCGAAGCGGCGTCGGTCGTGAAGAGCGTCAACCGCAACGTGCGCGTCGGCGTCGCGGCATCATCGTACCGCCCGGCAGACAGTGCTCTCTACGCCTGGGCTGCCGGTCCGCGCTCGCCGATCGACATCGTTGGCTTCTCGCTCTTCCCTTCGCCATACATTGGCGGCGGCATCCAGTCCGACACGCGCACCGCCGACCGATGGATGCGCGCGACGCCGTCGCGAAAAGAGCTGTGGGTGTTCGCGACCGGCGGTTACCCGCTCGCCTACGGCGAGGCGAGCCAGGAAGAGGCGATTTGGCAGGTGCTGTCCTGGGCGACCGACCATCCCGCCATCAAAGGCGCCGTCATCTATGAGGCCGGCGATTACGGACAAGCACGAGGGCTGCGCGCACCGAATGGGCGGCTACGACCGGCCACTCGAATGGTCACACGCGCGATCTCGCAGCTGCGCGAATCCGCACGTTGATGTCCCCAGCGTTTCAACGTCCCCGGACGATCCCTTCGACGCGTCTGCTCTGATCGAAGTAGTGCTCGGCGACCTGTCGCATCGACTCGGGCGTCACGGCGAGGACCTGCTCGTCGTGGTCGACGAGCTCCGCGAGTGTTCCGAACAGATACGAATCGATCACGTCTGACAGCACGGCACCACCGCTCTGCTGCCGAATCGCATGAACGCCGATCGCGTACCGCTTCGCGCGCTCGAGCTCATCGTTCGTCACCGGTTCTTCACGCAGTCGTCGAAACTCCGCGAGCAGGCCGTCGCGCGCGGCGGCTTCCTGGCTCGGCGACGTCGCGATGTATGCGCCGAACACGCCGGCGGTGCGTCGTTCGGACGCGAACGCGCTCACGGTGTAGCACAACGAGCGCTTGTCGCGCAACTCGTCGAAGAACCGACCGCCGAGACCACTGGCGACGCTCGCGATCATCGCCGCGGAATAGCGGTCGGGCGTCGTCCGAGCAGGGCCCGGGAACATGAGGGCGAGGGCCGTCTGAGCGCGGTCGCGCGTTTCAGCATTCGACGTCGTCGCTTTCGGCCACGACGGCGTGGGTGGAACGCTAGCGTCCTTGAATTTGAGTTCCGTAAATGCGCGTGCGATCGTGTTCGCGAGCTCGTCGGGATCGCCGTCGCCGACGACACCGATCGCGACCGCCGACGCCAGCGCCTCGCCGGCGTGCCAGTTTCGAATCGTGTCCCGATCGATCCGCGGGATGCTTTCTTCCGTTCCGCCGATTGGCGTGCCGTACGGATGCCCGTTGAACGCCGCGCGAAGCGCGAGTTGCGTCGGATAGCGGTACATGTCGTCGCGGATCGCAGCGAGATCCGCGAGCGCGACGGCACGCTCCGTCTCCAGCGCGTCGTCGTCGAACGTCCCGTGCTGAACGACGTCGGCAAGCAACTCGATCGCGCCGGCCGCATATCGCGCTGGAACTGATATCGACCAGCCAAAGCTCTCGGCGCCGGCCGCCGAGCTCACACTTCCACCGAGCATCTCGCCCTCCTCGGCGATCTGCAGCGCGGTTCGCGTCGATGTTCCCTTGAGCGCGGTGCGAACCATCAATCGCGTGAGCCCGGCGAGCGACGGATCTTCATCGCACGCGCCACCGACGACGTACGCGCCGGTGTGAATCAGCGGCGCGCCATCTTTGATACGAACGAGAATCGGAACGTTCGTCGCTGTTCGATAGACGCGAACACCGGCTTCCTCGCGCTCGAACGTCGCCTTCGGACCGGTCGGAATCGCGTGCGGAGTCCGCGGCGCCGCGGGCTTCAGCCCATCGGGCCGCGGCTCGCGATCCAGAAGTGATCGCATGTCGTCGGCGCTCGCCGCCACCGGATCGCTCGCGTTCGGCCGATAGACCAAAACCGCCGCGCAGTCCGGATCGAGATAGCGATTCGCGGCATCGATGAGTTGATCTCGCGTCGTCGAGAGCAGCCTCTCGAGGTAGCGCTCGCCCATTCTCCAGTCGCCGAGCGCTTCCCACTCCGCCAGGAAGTTCGCCTGCCCCTCCATGTCCTCGAGGCGACGCACGAACTGCGACTCGAGAATTCGCTTCGCGCGCTCGATCTCGAGCTCGCCGACATCGCCATCGCGGACGGTGCGAAGCTGATCCCACGCTGCTCGGGCTGCCGCAGCCGTTGTTTCTGGCTGTGTCTCCGCATGCACGACGAACACGCCGATCTCCGTCGGCGTGTAGTTGTACGCCGAGATCGACGACGCGAGACGCCGCTCGCGAACTGCGCGATACAACCGCGAGGCTCGCCCGCCGCCAAGAACCGTCGACAACAGGTCGAGCGACGCCGTATCGGGATGTGTCGTTCCTGGCGTCCGCCATCCGAATGCGAGCTGCGTTTGACCGATGTCCCCGGTGAGCTCCCGGTAGCGGAACCCGCCGACACCTTCTTCGGTCGGTCCATGCTGGCGTGACGGTTCGCCCGGCGGCAAGGATCCGTACGCACGACGAACTTCGGCGAGCGCCGTCTCCGGATCGACGTCGCCGACGATCGACAGGACGGTGTTGCCAGGATGGTAGAAGTTGCGGTAGAAGCCCGCGACGGCGTCACGGGTCAGCGTTCGGAGCCCGGCCTCGCGCCCGATGCGCCAGCGTCGCATCCGATGCCGGTCGTGGAGGAGCTCGTAGAGCGTCTCCGTCGCGACCGCGCCCGGGTTGTCCGCTTTGCGCTTCGCTTCCTGGATGATGACCTCGAGCTCGCGCGCGAGCTCGCCGGCGTCGATTAGAGATCTCGCATAGGCGTCCGACTGCACGTCGAGCCCTTGCGCAAAGCTCGATGCCGGAAGGACCGTGTAGTAGCTCGTGTGGTCGTAGATCGTGCCGGCGTTGAGATATCCGCCGACGGCCTTCGTCTGCTTCGCGATCTCGCCGACGCCGCGCGTCGGCGTCCCCTTGAAATACATATGCTCGAGCACATGCGCGATTCCGACGACGTCATCGGTTTCGTCGAAGTACCCGGCGGACACGAACGTCACGATGGCGACGACGGGCGCCGACCGGTCGCGGCGAATGAGAACCGTGAGGCCGTTGGACAGACGCGTGCGAATGACCGAGCTTGGATCGATGACGAATGGAAGAGACACGATGGGCTGGTTGCTGGTCGATGTCATCCTGAGACGCACCGCGCCGAACCGATCGCTTTTCTGGCGAGGCGGCTAACCGCGGTTGGATCGAGATAAGGATAGCGATCCCTTCGCGAGCGTCGCGCGCGCAGGATGATGTGCGCTACGGACGCGCGATGTTACCGCTCGCGGTCGGTTGTGCCGGTGTGCAGCTGCTCCAAGGACCCGGGCCGGCGCGATTCAAGAAATTCGTCGCGTCGTTCGCACGGTTGAGTCGCATGAGCGTGCACCCGAGGTACCCCTCGGCGTTCTTGTCCGTAGGATCGGCCTGAACGGCGCGAACGTAGAAGCGGCGCGCGAGCTCGTAGTTCCCTTGCGTCAGCAGGTTCGCGCCCATCTCGCGAAGCGCGACCGCGTTCGACGGCTCGGCTTCGAGTGCCAGCTGAAGCTCCTGCGACGCCAGCGTGAAGTTTCCGACCTCGCGCGCCATTCGAGCGAGGTAGATGTGCGGCACCGCCGATTTCGGATTGTCACGGACTGCCTTGTTGAAGGCGTTCACCGCGACCTCGCGCTGGCCTCGACGATACGCGTCGATCCCCTGCTCGATCGATGCGCTGCTTCCACCACGCCTCGCGAACAGCAGCACCACGACGACGATGACGATGATCGCCCCGGCGGCGCCAAACGCCCAGATCGGAACGCGGCGCGGAGGCGGACCAGCGGGAGGCATCGGCGTTGCGGGCGCGTTCGCGGTGCTCGCGGGAGGAGCCGACTGAGCTGCGGCTGCGGCAATCGACCTCGGGGTATTCGGACGCGGCGGTGCGAATTCCAGGGTCGCGTCGCGCTTCAGCGCCTCGTCGAGCTTCTCGAACGCGGTCTTCGCGGCACTGATGTCGGCGTCGGTCGGACGATAGCTCGTGTTCTGAACGCGATCGTAGACGGCTTGAAATTCCGCGAGCGAATTTGCCGTGTCGAATGTGATCAGCTGTCGCTGTCTCGCTTCGCGAATGAGCGGCTGCCCCGCGAGCACCGTGCTGCCGACGAGCGACCGCACCCCGCCCTCGACAGCGCCCCAGATGTCGATGAGATCAGCAGCGAGGTCTTCCGGGCCCCGAGTGTCATCGAGGCGCAGGATCGCCGGGCGCGCGGCGTCGAGCGCAGCGCGCGCTTCGCGTTGTGCGGGCGTGCTCACCAAACGATCCGGAGCAGCCCCGCTACGGCGCTACCGCGGAGGAAGCTCTCCGCGTCGTGAGTCGGAATGCGAACTCCCGTCTGCCGAAATCCACGCTGCGACATGCCCGTCATGAATTCCTGCATCGAGTCAGCCGGGTTTCCGGTCTGATCCCGCATGTGACGCACGATCTCCTCCCAAGACCCATCGAAATGAGTCCCGTCGGACGCGACGATCTGGTGCTCCGGCTGCTTCTGGTCCGCGAGTGAGCTCAACAGCGAACCGAACAGCTCGAGCTGGCCGCGAGCCGTCTCGGCGTCAGGCGCACTGTTCGCGCCGACTTGCGGCTCGAGCTCCATCAGCATCGCATCGACGTCGTCCAAATCGGATGCGAGCTCCGACAATCGCTCGTCCCACGGCTTGAGCTCGGGATCGTTCTCGTCGAGACGATACAGGGATCGTTTGAGCTCCACCAAACGCCAGATCCCGAGCTCGTCCCAATGATCCTCCGGATCCGTGCGCTCGAAATGATAGAGCGCCGCCTCATACTCGCTTTGATCGTAGAGAATGTTCGCGAGATAGATGCGCGCCTCGGCGTGATCGTTGTCGAGCTGGAGAGAGCGACGGAGAGACGCGATCGCTGCGTCGTCGTCGCCGAGCCGATGCTGCGCATAGCCGACGCACGCGACGGCTTCCGCCGAATCCGGTGCCTGCTGAACGGCCGTCTCGAAAAACTCCTTTGCCGCGTCGAAGAACTCCGTCCGCTCGCGAATGGACCCCTCGCGAAACAGCGATCGGCCGACCTGGAGCATCAGCTCGATGTCATCGGCATATCCGAGCTCGAGAATTCGGCGGAAGCATCGGAGCGCGGCGTCGTCTTGGCCGAGCTTGAGCAGCGTTTCGCCGAGGCCCGCGAGGCCATCCTCATGCTCCGGCTCGAGCACCAACGCCTGCTCGAACGACTGGCGCGCCCACGCAAACTCTTCACGCGCCAACTGGGCGTAACCAACCCCCACATGTAGCTCTACCGAATTCGGATAGAGAACGAGTCCCTCGCGAAGTACGCTGAGCGCTTCGTCGTACTGACCTTCGTTGTACAACTGATGCGCGCGCTCGTCGTACTCTTCAGAACTCAAGAACGGGGTGGCCATCTTCAGCAAGCCTCCAGCTCATGAGGGTTACGGCCTATAGTACCATCGGAACACGGCGAAGTTCAATGGGAAATCATCGGTGATCGTCCCGTGTTCGTCGCCTTAAATATCGCGACGAATGCAACCGCTAAGTGCGCGCTGCACCGACCGACGCGATGTCCGCCGCGAGCGCTGCATTCTGCTCGAGAAGCGCGATGTTTGCCGCCAACGAACCTCCTTCCGTCAAACGAGTTACTGTCGCAAGAAGAAACGGAGTGACGGCAGCGCCGCGAATCCCGGCCGCGCGAGCGTCCCGCTGGGCCTGTTCTACGGCCGCCTCGACGCGCTCTCTTGGCAGCGCGTGTGCCGCGGGCGGCGACTGAACCACAAGAATCGATTGCGGCCGACCCAGCTTTCGGTGAGCTGCGTACACTTCCGCGATCTCATCCGGGTGGTCGACCGAGACATCGAGCAGGATGCCGGTGTCGGCGGTAAAGAATCCGGGCAACTGCGCCGTTCGGTATCCGATCACCGGAATTCCGAGGCTTTCGAGCCGCTCCCAGGTCGCAGGAAGATCGAGGATCGACTTCGCGCCGGCGCACACGACGATCATCGGCGTCCTTGCCAGCTCCGCGAGATCCGCCGACTCATCGTACGGCGCGTCCCGGTGGACGCCGCCGATCCCTCCCGTGGCGAACACCTGAATGCCCGCCGACGCCGCGAGGACCAGTGACGCCGCGACTGTCGTAGCGCCATCACGCTTCTGCACCACGGCCGACGGGATGTCCCGCGCCGAGACCTTTCGTACGCCGTCTCGGGCGAGAAATCGCTCGAGATCCGCGTCCTCGACGCCAACACTCGGCACGCCGCGCACGACCGCCGTGATCGCGGGAACCGCACCGCGCCGTCGAACCGCGGACACCATCCGATCACACGCGTCTCGATTGTGAGGGATCGGAAGCCCCTGCGCGAGAACGGAGCTCTCGAGCGCGACGACGGGCGCTCGGTTGTCGAGCGCCCGTTGAACTTCCAGGGTGACGTGAACTATCGACTCAGTTTGTCGAGGCAAGTCGCGTGGTGAGACGTCCGACGGGCTTTGCGGTGACGATCAGGCGAGAGGGCGCCGGTCCAAGAAAACGAATCGGCCAGCAGGTCGTAAGTGTGAGGGTCGTATCACGCGTCGCGAAAAGCGCCGGACTGTCCTTGTCGACGACGCGCTGCGAAACGATCACCCATTTCATCCGACCGGCTCGCGAATCGGTAAGCACGGTGTCGCCGACATTCAAGAGATCGAAATGGCTGAAATGCCGGTCTCGATGTGCCGACACGACCGCGTTGCCCCGGAGCCCCGGAAGCACCGTTCCCGGAAGATGTCCCGGTCCGGCGTTCAGCGCGTCGCCGTCGACACCCTCGATCACGATCTCGTCGAGATCGATCTTCGGGATCACGAGTCGGGCGACCGGCGCACCCGCAGCCGGTGGCGAGAAGGACGATGTGTGCGACACGAGCTCCCGCGCGCGGGCCACGGCGCGGTTTGCCTCTCCCGCATCCCACTGTTGTCGCGCTTGGTCGGCCTGCGCGATCCCAACCGCGTACCGCCCGCCGACGAACGACAGCAGCAAACCACCCGATACGAAGAAAGCGAGGCCGATGAGTCTACGCACGATCACGTCCGAGTTTAGTGCCGGCCAGCATCACCGTTCCAATTCCCAACCCCATCGCGCCGAGCAAGGCGAGCAGTGGAAGATCGCTGGCCGTTTCCGGCGCGCGCGCGCCCTTCTTCAACGTCGGCGGTGAATCGATCGCGACCTTCGACTTGGCCAGCGAATCGGAAGGCGCTGACATCAGCGAATCCGCGCGCGTGGCGACCGGAGGCGCGACGACGCCGGCGGCGGAGTCGACCCAGGTCTTCATGTTCGTGAGCTGAACGCGTTGAATGCTGTCAGCCTGCGCGCGCTGCTGAATGGCGACAGCGGTCTTGGCCGAATCCGCCGCCTTCGTCTGCGGAGGGATAAAGGTCGTGAATTGGGCGGATGCTTCCGAAGAGATCCCAGCGGCTAACGCCGCGACAAGCAAATATCGAAAAGACATGTGACGGCTCCTCCTTCTCGCAGCCCAAAGGGCATACGCCAGGCCAGTCCGATACAGCCTGCGTCGGAATGTGCCGTCACCGCCTCACGACTACGATTTCTCCTTTGCCTGTCGTGGCCAGGCGGCCACGATGGCGGCCCCAAGCTTTCCAAGGGACACTTGGGCCTCGTTGTCCACGACCCAGCGGGTATCGCGGTTCTGTTTGGTGAACCCGCACGCGACAACGCGCGACTGCAACGGAAAGAATGCGCACTCGGTCCGCACCGAGTCTGTCGCGCCGGTCTTGTGGGGCACGCGCAACGAGTCGATGCTCCTCTGCATCAGTTCGCCATCGGCGTTATTGGCCAAAATGTCCAACATCGCCGAGTCGGCCGCAGGGCTCACCGCTTTGCCCTCGACGAGCAGCTCGAACAAATGCGCCATTTCGTTCGGCGTGCTGACACCGAGGCCGTACTTGATCGAGCTGTCCATCGCGACGCTCGAGATCCGCAGGAAGGTCTTCGAGTGAACCTTCGTATGCGGAAGTCCGAGCTTCTCCATCTTTTCCCACACGCGGCGGATGATGATTCGATCGAGCAGCAGATTCGTCGCCGTGTTGTCGCTCAAGACGATCATCAGCACGGCGGCGTCGTGCACGCTGAGCGACATCCCGGAGTGCATGAATTGAAGGACACCACTGCCCGGGACCTGGTCGATTTTGAGAACCGTGAGCGGATCGTCGAGTGACAGCTCCCCCTTCGACGCGAGGTCGTAGAGCGTCACGAGGATCGGGACCTTGATGAGGCTCGCCGTCGAGAAAGTCTCGTCGCCGCGCGACGACAACCGCTCGCCGGTATCGAGGTTGATCACCGAGTAGCCGAGCACTCCGTGATGCGCGGTCGCGATCGCGTCGAGCTGCTTCCGAAGCGCCGCGGTATCGGCGCGCGCGAACGTCTTGGGCCGCTGCGCCGACACCGCACTTGCGAAAGCAACGACGGCCGCGAGGCCCGTTGAGAAAACTCTCATGTCACGACTCCACGTTTCGACTCGAACGGCTTCCACGCCTCGGTCCGCAAAATGTCGTCGATCATCGCCACGGCGCGCTCGAGCTCATCGTCACCCGTATAGAAATGCGGCGCAACTCGAATTCCCGCATTTGGCCTGTAGTCGACGATCACATTCTCGGCGAGCAGTGCCTGCGACACCCCGTACGAATGTGGGACGTCGAACGCGACAGTTCCGCCGCGTCGCTCGATCTCGCGCGGCGCGTTGACCCTGTAGCCGCGCGCATCGGCAAGCTCGATGAGTCGCGAGGTCTGCCGAATGCTTTTCGCGCGAACACGATCGATTCCCGCGCGCCGCACGATCCTCGGCCCCTCGATCGCCGCGAACAAAGACGGAACCGACGGCGTTCCGTTGAGCCAGTGCCACGCAGCACCGGCGTAGTGCATGTCGGCCTCGAAGGCGAAAGGTCGCTCGTGTGCCTGCCATCCCGTGAAGGACGGCGTGAGCCGGCGCGTCACGTCGGGCGAGACGTAAAGAAATGCGCCGCCGGGACCGCCGCACAACCACTTCAACACGCCGCCGCTGAGGAAATCGACGCCGAGCGCTTTGACGTCGACCGGGATGACACCCGCCGAGTGAAATGCGTCGAGCGAAACCAGCGCCCCGACTTCCTTCGCTCGTCGGCATACCTCCGCCACATCGATGATGTACGCCGAACGAAACAATACGTGGGAGATCGCGACGAGCCGCGTGCGTTCATCGATGGCCGCGCACAGCCGCTCGACGTCGACGCTGATCCCGTCATCGCTCGGCACGACGACGATCCGTGCGCCGAGTCTGGTCGCCAGCTCATCGTACACGTAGCGCACCGACGGAAAGTCGAGATCCGTCATGACGATCGTGTCGCGCTCCGTCGGGTAGTCGAGAGCCGATAGTACCGACGTCTGGGCGATCGTCACGTTCGGCAGCATCGCGATCTCGTTCGCCGCGGCGCCGATCAGTGGCGCGATCTCGTTGCCGACCGAGACCGGCATCTCCCACCAGCCCCGCGCCCACGCCTTCACGCCGTACTCCGCCCACTGGTCGACATACTCGGCCAACCGATCGGCGACGCCACGAGGCATTGCCCCGAGCGAGTTCGAGACGAGGTAGGTAGTTCGTTCGAGAATTGGAAACTCGGCACGAAACGACAGCAGCGAATCGGTCACAGTTGGCCTTCAGCGGCGGCGGTGCGCCGCGTTGGGAGACTCGAGGCGAAAACGACAATGGCGCCGCCGGCGACGGCGAGCAGCGCCTTCCATTCGTCGGCGCCGAGACTGGTGAGCAGCCATGCGATGATTGCAACCGCAAGAATCGGGATGACGCTCGCGAACGGTGCGCGGAATGGCGCGCCGCCCTCCTGAACGTTTCGTCTCCGGAGTTGAATGACCGCGAGACAGCACGCGGCGTAGACGAGGAGGATCGAGCCATTCGCGATGACCGCGAGCTTTTCAAATGTGCCGGTGACGGCGAAAAGCGCGATGAGCATGGTGTGGCACACGATCGCGATGTACGGCGTCTTGAAGCGCGGGTGAATCGCCGCGAGGTGACGAGGGAGGAATCGATCGCGCCCAAACGCGTACAGCATTCGCGGGCCGGCGAGGATCATCCCGCTGACGTACCCGAACATCGAGATCGCCGAGCCGACGAGAATCAGCGGGCGTCCGCCGCGCCCGATGGCGCGCGCCGCCGCTTCAGCCAATGGCGTCTTCTGCGCGGCTAAGTCCGGACCGAGAATCCCTTGCGTCACGATCTGAACTGCGAGGTAGAGCAGCGTTACGCCAACCATCGCGATCGCGATTGCCCGCGGAACCGTGCGAGCCGGATCGACGACTTCGCCGCTCGGGATGAGGGCCGTCTCGACGCCGAGGAACGCGAAGATCGTGATGATGGATGCGCGAGCGACGTCGGTCGGCGCAGGCGTCGATGTCCATCGAAGATTCGCCGCGTGCATTGCGCCGAGTCCGACGACGACGAGCGCGAGCAGCGGAAGAAGCTTCGAGATCGTCATGAGCGCGTTGAACCGGCTCGCCCCGCGAACTCCCGCGATGTTGATCGCCGCGAGAATCGCGAGCACGGCGATGATCGTGATCGTGCGAGCGGTGCCGGCCGCGATGGCCGGGACGAGCGCTCCGAGCGCGTCCGCGAAGAACGACGACACGGCAGCTGTCGCAGCGCTGATGCCCGCCCAGAGCATGACGCCGCTGAGGAATCCGACGAACGGCCCGAAGGCAACGTCGACGTAGGCGTATAAGCCGCCCGTGAGAGCGACGCGGCTTCCGGCCTCCGCGAAGCACACGACGATGAGCCCCATCGCGATCGCGCAAACGACGTACGCCAACGGCGCCGCGGGGCCGAGCGCACCCGCTGCCGCGGCCGGGAGCCGAAAGATTCCGCCGCCGACCGTGATGTTGATGATGCTCGCCGCCAGGCCCCATACGCCGAGCGCCTTGACGAGGGATCGTTCGCCGAGGACTCGAGTCATTGCCTGGCGTTCAGAACGTTCCACATGCGTTGCGCGTGGGTTGAAAGCGGAGTCGTTATAAGCGGGTACAAGACTAGGTGGCGCCGAATGCGTCCGCCACCATTGACGGCGGCTTGGGTGAGTCGCGCATCTTTTCAACTCACAATCACCTTTGACGACAACGCGTAGATGAGTAGGAATCTTCACGCCGCGGAGCGCAAAATCGCGCTCGTGCTGGGCGGCGGTGGAATGAAAGGCTTCGCGCACATCGGCGTCATGAAGGCGCTCGAGGAGCGCGGCATCGTGCCGACGCTGTACGCCGGAACGAGCATCGGCGCGATGCTCGGCGCCGCGCGGCTCGGCGGCATCACCGCCGACGAGCTGGCGATGCGAGCGCAGACGCTTCGCCGCCGCGACTTGTTCCGAATCAATCATTTCGGAATGCTGATGGAGCGCATGCGGTCGCCTTCGATCTATCTCGAGGAGCCGCTGCGAGACCTGTGTAGAGCGGTAGTCCCGCGCGGGAAGTTCACTGATCTGCCCTTGCCGTTGCTCGTCAATACGGTCGACCTGGAGCGCGGATCGCCGGTAATCTGGGGCACACCGGGCTTGCAGGACGTCTACGTGCAGGACGCCGTGTACGCCTCGTGCGCGCTGCCCGGGTACTTCCCTCCGGGACGGGTCGACGAACGCCTGTGCGTCGACGGCGGTGTGATCGACAACCTTCCGGTTGGAATCGCGTCGCTCTCGGCCGATCTCATCATCGCTGTCGACGTCGGAAGCACAGACCTACGCCCGATCACCGATGCGATGGCACTCGGCTTCGCGAACATCTACATGCGTGCGGCGACGACGATGATGCACGCGCTGCAACAGTTCCCGCTCACCCATTGGGAAGGCCCCCCGATGGTTCTCATTCGTCCGCGATGTGGTGAGGACTGGCTGAGCTTCGCGAACATCAGCGAAACGATTCGCGAGGGACATCGCGCCGCGCACAAGGCGCTCGAGGACATCGATGCGTTTTACGATCAGCCGGGCGGCGTGTATCCTCGCCGCCGGTTCGAGATCGAGGTCGATCGCGACAAATGCATCGGCTGTGGATTATGCGTGTCGCTCGCGCCCAACCTCATGGGAATGGGGAATGACGGAAAGGCGTATACGCGCACTCGAACGGCGGATTGGTCGCCGGCGGACGGTGACTTTGTCCACTACTGTCCGACGAATGCGATTCTCGCGCGAAAGATCGAGCGGATCGTTCCCTTGAAAGCCGGGGAGAGAGGGGCGGCGTAGACCGGCGGTCCGGCGACACCGGTTCTACGCCAACCGCTTCACCTCGAGCACGTCGCTGATCCGGTTGCCATCCCAGACGTACCGCAAATGCTTCCAATCGCGGCAATGCGAGAGCATTCGCGGGCGGAATACGCCGACGCACTTTCCTCCGTCGTGGCGAACGGAGTCGTAGACGACGCCGCTCGAGCCGCCCGCACGTAACGCTCCGCCCAACAGCTGCGACGCCGCGTAGTCATCGGAACGATAAATGTCCGGCATGATCTCGCGCATGCCACGCAAGTCGTGAAGCGAGGCAGTGACGGTGACACCGAGCACGCGCATGTCGAGCTCGCACCGCGCCTCTTTCGTCGCGCGCATGAAACGCTCGCGGTGATATCGCGTCTCGGCGATCGCCGTGCTCTCGCGTTGAGCGGCGTAGAACACGCCGTACGTACCGTTGCTGAAGCGACTGCCGTCGGGCGAGAGGTGCGTGAACGCGGCCATGATGTAGCCCGCGCCCGGTCCGACGACCCGATCCTCGCGAGCGACCAGCGCGAGGTCGCCGACCGCATCTCGCAGGCGCGGATTGAACATCGACTCGATCTCTTGAACCGCCTCGAGGTCGTCAGGATTCGCGACGCGCTCGAACAGATTGACCGGTGGAAGAACGCTCGGGATGATGCGAACTGCGTCGTGCCACTTTACTCGACGAACTGGGATTGGAGCATTTGCCGACGGCGTCAACGAAGGGATCTGCTCACTGCTGTCACGCGAAATCACCACCACGTTCTCCATCGAGATAGGCCCGCACGAGGTACAACCCGGCGACGCCGCTGAGCATGACCTCGAGCGCCGGCCGGCCTTCAAAGAGCGGCGCTTGATTGGGACGATGAATCCAGCCGGTCGCCGCTGCGCCGGGGAGGAGGGTCTCGAGACTTTTGTAGATGCCGAAGACGTGCGACAGCCGCTCGAGCGTGTCTGGCGGCAGCGCGCTCGGCGGCGCCTTCTTCCAGCGGAAGAAGGTCGTGCGCGAGGTCAGGCCGAGGAGCGCCATCTGCTGGGCGGCGTCGAGCTGCCACTCGTCAGCGATGCGGAAGAACGTCGCGAGGCCGGCCCGAGCAAGGCGCTGCGGGTCGGGAGCGGTTTGGGCTGGTCGAGGGATGCGAAACGCCATGGTCTCCGCCGTCGTCGGTTCGTCAGTATAGTACCATTTGGTACTAAGACGCAATAGCGATACTAAACGATACTATCCTCCGCCTCCGGACGCTCGCGCGGAGACGACGGCGGGACTGATCAGAGATTGCTCAATCGGTCATGCAGGCCGCGGCCAGGCGCTCATACACGTCCACGGCGGCGCGCAGCTCGTCGATGGCGACGTGCTCGTCGTCGCGGTGGGCGACGTGAATCGACCCCGGCCCGAACAAGTAGGGAGTTCCCCAGTTCGTGAGCGCTGGAATGTCCGTCGCGAACGCTGCAACCGACGTCTTGAATCCTTCGACGATGCCGAGTTTCACAGGTGGGACCATCGCTCCCCATTCGAGCGTCGCGCGGCCGTACGCCCATCGCTCGATGATCTGCTCGACCACGGCAGGCGGCGTCACCAACCGGATCATTATGCGCGCCTCGGCGCGCGGCGCTACGACGTTGTCCGCCACGCCACCGGCCAGCGAACCGATGTTCACGGTTGTTTCACCGAGGAGCTCATCCGACGGAAACTCTACGCGGTCCAGCTCCGCGAGCAGCTGAACGAGGTCGCGCGTCGCCGAGTGGCCGAGGTGAGGATAGGCGGAGTGCGCGGCCTGGCCGGCGGTTTTCACGGTGACGCGGATCGCGCCCTTCGTGCCGACCGCCAACGTGCTCTCCGTCGGCTCGCCGTTGATGAGCACTCGGCTTCCCGACGGAATTCGGCGCTTGATGAGCGCCTCGTTCGCCGCGTGCGCGCCGTCGTGGCTCACCTCTTCGCCGATCACGAAGAGGAGCGCGATCGGAAGACCTCGATCGCGAAGCCGCTCCGCGGCGCAGATCATCGACGCGGCGATCCCTTTCGCGTCGCATGCCCCTCGACCGTGAATGGCGTCGGCCGTAACACGTGGAGCGAGGTAGGGCGGGACGGTATCGAGGTGGGTCGACAGCGTCACGATCGGAGTGTCGGAGACGGTCGCGAATAGATCGTCCCGCCCCTGCGACACCGGAATTCGCCACGTTTTCCAGCCGCGGTCGCCGAGGTAATGGTCGAGCCACGCGATGACGTCCGTCTCTCGGCCGCTGGTCGAGTCGATGGACATCAGGCGAACGGTCAACTCCTGCGGGTCGGTGGGCGTATTCATGGTCGGCAAGATCGACGGGCCTCGACAGCGGCGCAACGCCTGTTCTGTCCCATCCGATTCGCTTGTCGTAGCTTCGCTGCCGCCGCCCCACCCGTAGTCGACGGCGACCGACCGTCTGCTTTGCTCCTTCGGAGGATACTCCATGTTCCGCGCTCGCCCCCGCCCGCTCTTACTGACAACGACGTTTCTCATCGGCGCGGCCGCCGTGTTGCCGGCCCAAGCCAACCGAAACACCTCGACTCACACCGCACCCGCTGCCGCGGCGGCGACAAACGGCGACAACACCAAGCGCGCCATGACGGTCGCCGACTACGCGAAGTGGCGGTCGATCCGCGACGTCGCGATCACCGACGACGGACAGTGGGTGAGCTACGGCTATCAGCAGCGACTCGTCGACGACACCCTGTATGTGAAAAGTCTCGTCGTCGGCACGGAGCAGAAGATTCCGCGCGCGTCGCGATCACAGTTCTCTGATGACGGAAAGTGGATCGCGTATTTCGTCGCGAACCCGTCACGCGGCAGTAGCGGACGACCTGACGCAGGCGCCGAAGGCGGCCCACCATCGGCCGCCCCGGCAAAGCTCGAGCTTCGGAATCTCGCGTCCAACGCGGTGGTATCGTGGGACAATGTGGCGTCGTTCGCATTCTCGAAAGGTTCGAGCGCGATGATCGTTCGAAAGGCGCGCGCCGGCGCCGCCCCGACAGCCCCGCCGACTGGCGGACGAGGCGGCGGAGGCAGAGGCGGCGCCGCAACAGCGCCAGTCGCGACCGTCGGATCGGACATGATCATCCACCACCTCGGCGACGGCGTCGACGAGCTCGTGGGAAGCGTGTCGGCCGCGGAGTTCAATCATGCGGGGACGTTGCTCGCGTTCACGGTTGCCGGGAACGAGCGCGACGGAAATGGCGTGCAGGTCGAGGCGATTCCGAGCTGGGCACGACGCATTCTCGACAACCAACGCGCGGACTACACGCGCCTGACCTGGGACGACTCCGGATCGGCGATCGCGGTGCTCCGCGGCACCGATCGCCGCGGCTTCACCGAGAAAGAGAATTCTCTCATCGGCATCACGAACGTCCAGGGCGCGACGCCGACGACGACCGTCCTCGGGCGACAGCAGCTCAGCGGACTGCCGGACAGCCTCGTGATCAGCGAGAAGGGCACGCTCACGTGGAGCCCCGACCACTCGAAGATCTTCCTCGGCCTGAAGGGCCAGGAGGCGCGGCCGACGCCCGTGCGCGATTCGAATGCCGTCGTCGAGCCGGTCGGCAACGTCGACGTATGGCATTGGAAGGACGCGTACATCCAACCGATGCAGATGGTCCGCGCCCAGCAGGATCGCAACCGCACGTATGCCGCGGCCGTCGTCCTCGCGGAGAAGAAGCTCGTTCCGCTCGCCGATTCGCGAATGGATCGCGTACAGATCGGAAAGGACGGCAAGTGGGGGGTCGGCCAGGACGACAAGGATTACGTCGACGACTGGAAGCCGCAGCTCAACGACCTCTATCGCGTGAACACGAGCACCGGCGAGCGCACCCTCATCGTCAAAGCCCAAGAGCGATCGCTCGGTCTGTCGCCGGACGGCAAATACTTCCTGTATTGGAAGGGCGGTCATGTCTGGTCGTACGATCTCGCGAACAACACGCATACCAACATCACGAAGTCGGCGCCGGTCAGCTTCGTGAACGCCGAGGAAGACCATGTCGGCGAGAAACCGGCGTACGGCATCACTGGCTACACGAAAGACGGCAAGTCGGTCATCCTCGACCACAAGTATGATCTGTGGCTCGTCTCGCTCGATGGCAGCGGAGCGCCGCGCAATCTGACAAACGGGTTCGGAGCGAAGAACGACACCCGTCTGCGCTATGTGCGCCTCGATCAGGACGACGACGCTCCGGCGTTCGGCGGCGGTGGCTTCGGCGGTCGCGGCGGTAGCGTCAACCAAGTCATCGATCTCTCGAAGCCGCTCACGCTGACAGCGTTCGGCGACGCGGACAAGAAAGCCGGCTTCTATCAGCTGGACGGCGACAAGCTCACGAAGCTCGTGTTCGAGGATCGCTCGTTCGGCCGTCCGATCAAAGCCAAGAATGCGGACAAGGTGCTCGTCACTCGAGAGACATTCGTCGACTTCCCGGACTACTGGGTGACGGATTCACACTTCTCGAATCCGCAGCGGCTCACGACGGCCAATCCGCAGCAGAGCGAGTTCAAATGGGGACACCGAATCCTGATCGATTACAAGGACAAGGATGGCCACAAGCTCCAGGGCACGCTCGCGGTTCCGGACGACTATCAGCCGGGGCAGAAGCTGCCGATGCTCGTGTACTTCTACGAGAAGCTCTCCGATCAGCAGAACAAGTACGAGGTTCCGCGCTACGCATCGGGGACCGCGTATGCGGACTACGTGAGCAACGGCTATCTCGTTCTACTCCCGGACGTGTATTTCCACACGGGTCGCTCGCACACCGACATGCTCAATTCGGTGGAAGCAGCGGTGAAGCGCGTCGAGGACCTCGGCTACGCGGACCCGAAGCGCGTCGGCCTCACCGGCGGTAGCTACAGCGGTCAGGGCGGCGCCTACATCTCGACACAGTCGAAGATGTTCGCGGCGATCGCAATTCGTGCAGCGGCTGTGGACCTCGTCGCCGACTTCAACCAGCTCTGGAAAACGAACGGCACGAACCAGCATCGCTACGACACCTACGGGCAGGGGCGGTTCGGCACGAATCCATACGACAATCTGCCGCTGTTTATGGATCAGTCGGCGGTCTTCCATGCGCAGACGATGAACACGCCGCTGCTCATCTTTCAGGGCACGAACGACGGATCGACCGAATGGCTCCAGGGCGTCGAGTTCTACAACGCGCTCCGCTTCCTCAAGAAGCCGGTGATCTTCTTGTCGTACGAAGGCGAAGGCCACGGCTTCACTCGCTACGACAACCAGTATGACGTGCAGGTGCGGTTGAAGCAGTTCTTCGATCACCATCTGAAGGGCGCCCCGGCCGCTGATTGGATCGCGAATGGCGTTCCGTTCCTGAAAAAGAAGACCCCGACGGGTGCTGCCGCTCAGCCAGTGCCGCTGATGGGCGGAGGTGCTGGTATCGGAACGCCGATGACCGGTGGTGCTGGAGCGGGAACGGGCAATCCACCGGCAGGTCCGCCGCCGCAGCATTAGTCAGCCGAAGCGACGAAGCGAAGCGCGGGTTGCTCGCGCGGAGGACGCGGAAAAAGACTGAACGACGAAAGGGAAACGTCAAAAAGCCTGTGGGATTGGAAAGTCATTTGATGTTTTTTTCTCTCGGCGTTCTGCAGCAGTTCTCCGCGTCCTCCGCGCCGCTGCGTGAAAAACCGATCTCCGGTCTCTCGTTGTCCGTCTCGACTCAACTCAGCCGTGGCGCGCCGATGGCTCGCGCCACGCGGCTTGGCGATTAGATTTTCCGCTAGCCTGGTGAGCGGCCTGCGAGCCCCGCCAGTGGCTCCGTCTGTCACCCTCGCATCGGCCCAGCTGAGCGCCGAACCGAGAGACAAACTCCATGACAAGCAAGAATTCCTTTGGCAGCCGCGCGACGTTGAACGTCGGCGGAAAGGCGTACACCGTCTATCGCCTCGCTGCACTCGATGGGGTGTCCGGAAGTCGAGCCTCGTCCCTGCCCTTCAGTCTCAAGATCCTCCTCGAAAATCTGCTCCGAAACGAAGACGATGCGTTCGTCAAACGCGCCGACATCGAAGCGATGGCGACGTGGGATCTGAGCGCGAAGAAAGAAAAAGAGATCGCGTTTCGAACGAGTCGAGTGTTGTTGCAAGACTTCACCGGCGTACCGGCAGTCGTCGACCTGGCCGCGATGCGTGACGCACTCGCCGCGCTTGGCGGCAATCCGCAGCGCATCAACCCGCTCCAGCCGGTCGATCTCGTCATCGACCACTCGGTGCAAGTCGATGAGTACGGAACGCAGGCCGCGTTTCTCATCAACACCGATCTCGAGTTCGAGCGCAACAAAGAGCGCTACGTTTTCCTTCGCTGGGGACAGGATGCGTTCAAGAACTTCCGCGTCGTTCCGCCCGGCACCGGCATCTGCCACCAGGTGAATCTCGAGTACCTCGGCAAGACTGTGTTCGTCTCCGACGAGAATGGAGAGTCCGTCGCCTATCCGGATTCGCTCGTTGGAACGGACTCGCACACGACGATGATCAACGGACTCGGCGTCCTCGGATGGGGCGTCGGTGGAATCGAAGCCGAAGCGGCGATGCTCGGCCAGCCGGTGTCGATGCTCATTCCGGAGGTCGTCGGGTTCAAGCTGCACGGCAAGCTTCCGCCGGGCGCGACGGCGACGGATCTCGTGCTCACCGTGACCGAGATGCTTCGCAAGAAAAAGGTTGTCGGAAAGTTCGTCGAGTTCTATGGAACCGGACTTTCGTCGCTGCCGCTCGCCGATCGCGCGACGATCGCGAACATGGCGCCCGAATACGGAGCGACGATGGGCTTCTTCCCGGCCGATGAGGAAACGCTAAAGTACTTGCGCCTCAGTGGACGTCCGGACGACCACATCGCGCTCGTCGAAGCCTACACGAAGGAGCAGGGGCTCTTCCGCACCGACTCAACGCCTGATCCGGTCTTCACCGACACGATCGAGCTCGATCTCGGCACGGTCGAGCCGAGCTTGGCGGGCCCAAAGCGTCCGCAGGATCGCGTTCCGCTGTCGAAGTCGAAGGCCATGTACCACGAGGCACTCGATGCCGATCTCGCGAAGCTTGGCACACCCGCGGCAAAGGCCGAGGTGCGCGAGGCGAACAAGGTTTCGGGCGAACCGCAGCTCGCGGCGAGCACCGTACTCGTCGCGGAGGGCGAGCAGCCGCAGGATGGCGTGAAGGTCGAGTACAACGGACAGACGTTCACGCTGCGGCACGGCGCCGTCGTCATCGCGGCGATCACGAGCTGCACGAACACGTCGAATCCGTCGGTGATGCTCGCGTCCGGACTGCTCGCGCGCAACGCGGTGAAGAAAGGCCTCAAGACAAAGCCGTGGGTGAAGACCTCACTCGCGCCGGGCTCTAAAGTGGTCACGGACTATCTGCGTCAGGCGGGCGTTCAGGAGTATCTCGACCAGCTGGGGTTCCAGCTCGTCGGCTACGGCTGCACGACCTGCATCGGAAACTCAGGTCCCCTTCCGGAGCCGATCTCACAGGCGATCGACAGCGGGAAGCTCGTCACCGCGGCCGTTTTGTCGGGCAATCGAAACTTCGAAGGACGTGTCAATCCGCAGACGCGCTTCAACTACCTCGCGTCGCCGCCACTGGTCGTGGCATACGCGCTCGCGGGACGAATGGATCTCGACCTCACGCGCGAGCCAATCGGTGTGGGCAAGGACGGCCCGGTCTTCCTTCGCGACATCTGGCCGACGCCGCAAGAGGTGCAGGACGAAGTCCTGCGCAGCGTGAAGAGTGAGTTCTTCAAGCACCAGTACGCGGATGTCTTCAAGGGCGACGATCAGTGGCGTTCGCTCGACGTTCCGAGCGGAGAGACCTACGCATGGGACGCGGACTCCACGTACGTGAAGAATCCGCCGTACTTCGAAGGGATGACCACGGAGCCGCCCGGCATTCGTCCGATCAACGGTGCACATGCGCTCGCGGTCCTCGGCGACTCGATCACCACGGACCACATCTCGCCGGCGGGCAACATTCCCGCATCGAGCCCCGCGGGGAAATGGCTCGTCGCGCACGGGGTCGCGAAGAAAGACTTCAATTCGTACGGAGCGCGGCGCGGCAATCACGAGGTCATGATGCGCGGGACGTTTGCGAATATTCGCCTGCGCAATGAAATGGTGCCTGGAACCGAGGGTGGATGGTCTACATTGGAAGCGGGGGGGGCCCCCCAGTCCATCTACGACGTCGCAATGGCGCATCAGGCGAACGGAACGCCGCTCGTCATTGTCGCCGGCAAAGAGTACGGCACCGGCTCATCGCGCGACTGGGCCGCCAAAGGCACCATTCTCCTCGGCGTCCGGGCCGTGATCGCCGAGTCGTTCGAGAGAATTCATCGCTCCAATCTCGTCGGCATGGGTGTGCTGCCATTGGAGTTTACGAACAGCGAAACGCGTCAGTCCCTCGGCATCACCGGTTTCGAGACATTCGACATCGTCGGTCTCGATGGGTCGCTCAAACCAAAATCGACATTGGCGGTTCGCATGACGTCGAAAGGCGCGACGAAGGAGTTCAAGGTTCTCGCGCGAATCGACACGCCGGAGGAAATGAACTACTACAAGAACGGTGGAATCCTGCCGTACGTGCTGCGCCAGCTCGTTGGCGGCAGATAGTAACGGCACGCAGCAAAGAAAAGAGCGCGGCGGGATCGTTTCCGCCGCGCTCTTTCTTCCCACCCCCGATCCTAGGCCGTTCCTACCAGCCAACCTTCTTCTGGATGTCGACGTTGTTGCCGATGACGCCGCCGAGGATTCCACCCACCGCTGCGCCAATCAGGCCACCCTTCACTTTGTCTCGGCTCGTCGTCGCGCCGAGGACTGCCCCCGCAGCCGCTCCGATCGCAGCGTCACGGCCAGTGTGCTTGACCGTGGTCGCCGGCGGCTCCGGTGCGGGGTAGTACCCACCCGATCCAGTCGATCTGCTCGCACCGCTCGAGCGACGCACGCTGGACGTTCTGCGAACCGGCGTTGATTGACGGGCAGAGGTCTGGATCGCGCGCGGCGCTGCGAACTGCTGTTGTGGCGCATACCCGCCTTCCGTCGGCGAGACGAACTGTTGAGCGGGCTGCGCCTGCGATGCGAGTGCCAGGTCGTTCTTCAGGGCGTCATCGACTGCCGGCGAATTGCTCCCACCGCACGCGGCGGCGAGGGCAGCCATCGAGGCGACGAACATCCAGTTGAGTTTTCGCATCGCTGTCTCCGAAAAGGACGTCGTAAAAACCACAGCGGTAATCGGCACGGGCCGTTCCGCGAGTTAACCGCCCCTTTCAGCAGTTCGACCGAAAAGATGTCTTGATGGGTGACACCTGGTGTCCTCTTCAGAGGATACTTCAGGTGATGTCGGCAACGTCATTGCGTCCCTCGCCCGGGGGCAGCATTTTGCGCCACTTCTCCAGAGGCATATATGAAATCTCATCTTGTGATCGCGACGCTTGCGGCCGGAATGCTGGTCGGCGCTCGGCCCACGCGAGCCCAGGCACCAGTTCCCGGCTCGGCCGCGACGGCTCCGGATACCGGAAAAATGGCCCCGGACTTCACGCTTCCCGCGTCGACGCGATTCGGGTTGTTGAAGGAGCCGATCAAGCTCAGCAACTTCCGGGGTCAGACGGTTGTTCTCGCCTTTTTCCCGAAGGCGAGGACCAAAGGCTGAACGGTCCAAATGGAGGCGTACCGTGATCAGTACGCCACGCTCTTCAACAACGGAAAGAAGGTCGTCGTGATCGGCATCAGCGCGGACGCCGATACGACCCAGGCCGACTGGGCTCGCGACTCCAGCTTCCCGATTCTGTTCGCCAGCGATCCTGACCAAGCGGTCGCGAAGCTGTATGGCTCGGCGGACGGAAAGTTCGACACCCGAAACGTGTTCGTCATCGCACCCGACGGTCATATCTCGGCTCGCATCATGAAGTTCAACGTGCTCTCCGAAGCGGCGTATTCCGATCTCGGCAAGGCCGTGGCGAAGTCAGCACAAGCCGGCGGACCATCGCATTAGCTCCGCTGACTCCGACTCGTCAGCCCGAGAGCTGGTGTTGGAGGTGTACGACGCCGCGATAGCCGCTGCGGCGCCCGGTGATTTGACGGCGCGCGCGATCGATTCCCTTTCGATCGCGCGCGAACATCGCGTCTGGGTCTTCGCGTTTGGAAAGGCCGCGTTGCCGATGGCGTCGGCCGCCGTCGCTTCCCTGCTCCGATCCCTGCATACCATCGCCGGCGGAGTTCTCGTCAGCCCGGACGGCGAACCGGCGCCGTACCCCACGCTCGTTTCGGTCAAGGGCGATCATCCGATTCCCGGGCGAAACTCCTTCGCCGCCGCGGCGAAGATCGGCGACGCAACGCTTGGCCGGCGCGGCAATGACGTCGCGATCGTGCTGATGTCCGGTGGCGCGACCAGTTTGATCGGGGCGCCGCTGAAAGGAATGAACGAGTCGGATCTGACGCTGCTCTACGAGCAGTTGCTCGAGTCCGGACTCGACATCGCCGCGATGAACGCCGTCCGAAAGCGCTTTTCGCGGTGGGGCGCCGGCCGGCTCGCGCTCGCGCTCGCTCCCGCGAAGACGCACTGCCTCGCGATCTCGGACGTCGCCGGCGACGATCTCGGCATCATCGGATCGGGACCGTGCTCGCCGGACGAAACGACGGTGAAGGACGTCATTAGCATTCTCAAAAGCGCGAACTTGTTCGGCCGCTTGCCGCAGACGCATCGCGACTATCTCACTGGCGTAGAAAGGAGAACCATCCCCGAGACGCCGAAGCGTACGCATCCGGCATTCGCGCACGTGACGGCGAAAGTCATCGGAAACACGAGTCTTGCCGTCCAGGGCGCCGCGACGTTTGCGAAGCAGCACGACCTTGTCGTCGACATCGCACCCGAGCGCCTATCCGGAGAAGCGGCGAGAGCCGGTGAGTCGATCGCGCACTCGCTGCTCAAGGTGCAGGCGAAGGACGGCCGCGGAGCCTGCCTATTGTGGGGCGGCGAGACGACCGTGACGGTCACCTCATCGGCCGGTGCGAGCCCGTCGGGAGGCGGACGATGCCAGGAGCTCGCGCTCGCCGCGGCGCGAATTCTCCACGATGCCGGCGACGCTGGTCGAGACATCGTTCTGCTCGCCGCCGGCACCGACGGCCGAGACGGAGCGACGGACGCCGCAGGAGCGGTTGTCGATGGGACGACCTGGGCGTCGATCGCCGCCGCGGGAAGAGATCCAGCGCATTCGCTCGCCGCGCACGAGTCGAACGGAGCGCTGCGTATGGCGGGCGCGCTCATTCCGCAACGACATACCGGCACCAACGTCAACGATGTCGTCATTGGATTGGTGAACTGACCGGATCAGGCTCGTTAGCTTTCCGGCCATGCACACCTCTGCCCCATTCACCGTCGGCATCATTCAGGACTCGGCGAGCGACGATGCCGCGGCGACCGTAGCGGCCAGCGTCGAGCGAATTCGCGAGGCGGCGACGCGTGGCGCACAGATCATTTGCCTGAAAGAGCTCTTCAACGCGCCGTACTTCTGCAAATCACAGAAGTGTGAACGCTTCGATCTTGCCGAACCCATCCCCGGGCCGACCACCGACAGAATGCAGTCGGTGGCGAAGGAGCTCGGCGTCGTGCTCGTCGTTCCCATTTTCGAGAAGCAGGCGCGCGGCGTCTACCGGAACTCGGCCGCGATCATCGATGCGGACGGCTCGCTCCTTGGCGTGTATCGGAAGATGCACATCCCCGATGACCCGCTCTTCAACGAGAAGTACTACTTCGTTCCCGGCGACGCGGCGACCGACGATCGAATCGACGCGATTGGGAACGTCGCGAAGCAAGCGAGCGGATTCCGCGTGTGGAAAACGAAGTTCGCGAACATCGGCGTGTTGATCTGCTGGGACCAGTGGTATCCGGAAGCCGCGCGAATCACCGCGCTGCTCGGCGCAGATATTCTCTTCTACCCGACGGCGATCGGCTGGCATCCGGCCGAGAAAGCGGAGTTCGGACAAGCGCAGGTCGAAGCGTGGCGGACCATGCAGCGGGCGCACGCGATCGCAAACGGTGTGTTTGTGGCGTCGCCGAATCGAGTCGGTCATGAGGACGAGCCGGGAACCAACGGCATCGAGTTCTTCGGTCACTCGTTCATCGCGGATCCATTCGGCCGGATACTTGCCGACGCGCCGAACACCAACACCGAGATCCTCATCGCGAAGTGTGATCCACAGTTGATCGAGGACACGCGACGCAACTGGCCGTTCCTCCGCGATCGACGCATCGACGCCTACGCTCCGATTCTCAGCCGATACCTCGGCGCGTGAAAGACGCCGGGCGATCATCGTTGCCAAAATACTCATGACCTATCGCTTCCCGGCCGAGTTCGAGCCGCACGCGGCGACGTGGATCGCGTGGCCACATCACGAGCCCGACTGGCCGGGCAAGCTCGAGCCCATTCCGTGGGTGTACGGGGAGATCGTTCGCGTTCTCGCGCCACACGAACGCGTCGAGATTCTGTGTCACGACGAAGCGGTACGGGCGGATGCGCAGAAGGTCCTCGCGGCCCACGACGCCGCGCCGAACTACCGATTACACATCGTCCCGAACGATCGCGTCTGGCTCCGCGATTCAGCCCCGACCGGAGTCGTCGGCGATAACGGCAAGGTTTCGCTCGCGAACTGGAAGTTCAATGCGTGGGCGAAATACGACAATTTCGCGCTGGACGAGAATGTTGGAGCGGCCGTCGAACGGATCACGGGCCTCTCGCGGTTCGAACCGAAGCGGCCCGACAACGGCGCTCGTGTCGTACTCGAAGGCGGAGCGATCGATACGGATGGCCAGGGAACGCTGCTCGTGACCGAGGAGTGTTTGCTCTCGCCGATTCAAGAGCGCAATCCCGGCCTCACGCGCGAGGGATACGAGCGAGTCTTCCGCGATGCGCTCGGAATTCGACAAACGATTTGGCTCGGAGAAGGCTGCGTCGGCGACGACACGCACGGTCACGTGGACGACATCGCCCGCTTCACGGCACCCGACGTCGTCGTGCTTGCGTACGAGGACGACCCGGCCGACGAGAATCATCTCCGATCCGTCGAGAACTATGAGCGGCTGGAGCTTGTCTCGGGCGAGCGCGGCGCCCTTCGGATCGTCACGCTTCCGTATCCACGACCGGTGGTCATGGACGGCCAGCGACTGCCGGCGAGCTATGCGAATTTCTATATAGCGAATGGCGTCGTGATCGTTCCGACCTTCAACGATCGCAACGATCGAGTGGCCCTAAACACACTTGCCGACCTGTTTCCAGGACGGCAAGTGGTCGGCATTCACGCCGTGGATCTCGTGTGGGGCCTCGGCACGCTACACTGCCTTACGCAGCAGCAGCCGTTGGGCTGAGCATCGAGCTGCGACGCGTCAGCGCACCTAGCGCGGCTCTTTCGATAGCCCGTACGCTTTGAGCTTTCGCGCGAGCGTCGGGCGCGAGATGCAAAGGATTCTCGCAGCGGCGCTCTGATTGTAGTCGGTCAATTGCAGCGTGAGCTCGAGCGCTTCACACTCGATGTCACGCAGGCGCTTGCCGTCCGACGGGATTCGGATCTCGCCAAATGTCGTCGCGCCGCGAACCGCGCCGCTGCCCGCACGACGTTGGTTGATCATGAGATGTTCGGCGCCGATCATCTGTCCTTCCGCAACGACCAACGCGCGTTCGATGACGTGCTTCAACTCGCGGACATTGCCGGGCCAGCGATGTGCGCGGATCACGCTCACCGCGTCGAGGCCAAGTTGGCGTCGCGGCGCCCCCTGCAGCCGAGCGGCTTCGCCGAGGATGTAGTCCGCGATCAGCCGCGCGTCGTCGTCGCGCTCGCGGAGCGGCGGCAACTCGATGCGCAGTACGGCGAGTCGCGCGAGCAGATCTTCGCGGAAGAGTCCGGCCGCGACGCGATCCTCGAGACGTGTCTTGCTCGTCGCGATGACGCGGCAGTGAACCGTCGCTTCGTCGCCGCCGGTGAAGCGCGGGACGCTGTATTCCTCGAGCGCACGCAGCAGGCGATCCTGGAGCGACATTGGCAGCTCGCCGACTTCGTCGAGGAACACCGTGCCGCGACCCGCGAGCTCGAGCGCGCCGAGCTTACGCGGTCCATCGTGGCGCCCCGCCGGAGTGCCGAACAATTCGACGCTCAGAAGCGGCGCTGGAATCGATCCGCAGTTCACCGACACGAACGGCGCGTTCGAAAACATGCCGGCATTGTGAATGCAGCGAGCGACAAGTTCCTTTCCGGTTCCGGCCTCGCCGGTGAGCAACAACGCGCGCAATGGCGTCGTCGCGACACGACGGGCCATGTGCAGTGCGTGACGCATGGACGCGCTTTCGCCGATGACGGCCGAGAACTCATCATTCTCGCGCGCGGGATTGACTTGGCGTTGAACAGACGGTGAGCTCATAACGGGTTCCGTATCCGGAACAGAAGTGATTGCATCGATCGAACCTCGGGGAGTGGCACGCCTACGCATTAGAGTATCGGCATGAGTCAGGGGGATCTGCAGCCGTCATGCCGCCTGGGTCGCACCGGCCAATGCGACGCGCAGAACAGACAAACGTTCCGCGACGACCGCGAAGCCCAGCGCATCGACATCGGGACTGATCTGATCGATCAGCGTGATGAGCGCGTCCGTCGACCGACGTAGCGACGGGGCGCACTCTGCTACGAGAAATGCAGCGACGTATGGGTCGTAGCGTCCCGCGATAGCGACTGCGTCGTACAAGAGACGAAGAGCATGCGCGTCTTCACCGCGTTCGGCTGCTAAGCGGATTCGCAGTGCGTCGACGAGGTCGCGTCCTTGGAACCACCATTCCGGGCGCGGTTCGACGTTCGTGCGAATCCAGCGCATGGCGTCTTCCGCCGCGGCGCGCGCGCCGACGGCCAGCGCCGCGAGCGCTTGCCCCGCGCGCGCGCCGAGCTCCACATCGGGCTGGCCGATGCGCGCCGCGATTGCTACAACTTGCTCATAGAGCGCCGAGGCGTTCGACCAGTCGTCGGCCTCGCGGGCGAGATGCGCCATGTTGTACAGCGTCGCGAGACGCTGGCGATCGTTCGACGATTCGGTGAATCGACCGAGTGCCTTCCGATACCACTGCCCGGCCGAATCCAATTGCCCGCGGCGAAGCGAGAGCGTCCCGAGGTGCAGCGACGCAAGCCCCGCGAGGTCGAGCGCGTTCGCACGCTCACTCGCCTCGAGCGCTCGGTCGTACGCGACTTCCGCGGCGATGACGTCGCCGGCGTTTTGGCGAATCATCCCGATGTTGATGTAGCACCGCGCCTCGCCGCAGCGATCGCCGGCGGCGTGGAAGAGCGCGAGCGCGCGATTGCAGTACTCGCCGGTCTCGGGCGAATGCCGCTGCATCATCGCGCCGCCAAGTTGTGCGAGCGCCTCGGCGAGGACGCCGTTGTGTCCTGAGGCTTCGGCCGCCTCGACCGCCGCTCGCGCGACCTCCTCGGCTTCCACCCATTCGCCGAGAGTGCCTTGGTATTGCGAGATCATGTTGAGCAGCGACGCTTCCTCGAACCGGTCGCCGATCTGACGCGCGGTTTGCAGCAGCTCGCGACAGACCGCGATGGTCTCGTGCGACGACTGAGATTGCAATGCGCGCGTCCGCTCTCGCATTCGCCGAAGCGCCAGCACGGAGCCCGGCTCTTCACCGCCGGCGAGACCGGCCAGCGCCCGATCGCAGAACTCCTCGGTCAGCGCGTAGCGGCCTTCCGTCTCTGCAACCTCTGCGAGGCGGGCGAGTGCGTGCGCGCGATCAACCGGATTGTTCGCGGCGCGTTCGGCAATCTCGAAAAAGCGACGAGCCTCGGCCTGGTGATAGATCGCGAGCGCGGCCTCCCCGGATACCATCGCGTGCTTGAATGCTTTCGCCGGCGAGCCGCTGCGATCGTAGTGGATTGCGATCTCGGCCGAGTTTTCCGGCGAGTGGACTTCCATCGCCTCGGCGACGCGTTCGTGAATGCGCGCCAATCGCAGCGGGTTGATCGTGCGATGCACTGCTTCGACAAGCAGTTGATGCGTGAAGCTGAAGTTCGTGCCCGTCGTGTCGCGCGCCGGCTGCAAGACAGCCTCGGCGATGCACTCGTCGAGCGCGTCGAGAATCTCGTCATCCGTGCCGGCGCCCGCCGCCATCGCGACGTCGACGTCGAACACGCGACCGATCACGGCAGCGGTGTTCAACACCTTGCGCGCCGCGGGCGAAAGTCGGTCGAGACGTCGCTCCATCAGCCCCGTGAGCACGGCCGGAAGCGGATGCTCGCGCTCCAATCGCAACCCCCATCGTCCATGCTCGAAGCGCACGATGTGCTCATCGAGCAGCGATCGCAGGAGCTGCGTCGCGAGGAGCGGGTTGCCCTCCGAGTACTTCATTAGGTAGGCCACGAGCTCTCGGCTCGTCTGTCCGCCAAACACGCCCGCGGCCCAGTGTGAGAGGTCCGAGTCGTCCAGTCGCGCGAGCTTGATCTCGTGGAAGCGTTCGTCGCGCAGCAACCGATTGCGGCGCTCGAGCGCTTCCCCTCGCGTGTCCTCCGAGCGAAGCGTGACGCAGATCAGAATTCGATCGAGATCGAGCTGCGCCATGAGGTGCTCGAGCACGTCCCACGTCGCAGGGTGCGCCCACTGCAGGTCCTCGAGCACGAGAACGATCGGACGATCCGCCGCCGCGCGCCTGAAGCACGCGACGATCTGTCCGAGCAGCGTGTATTTCTCCGATCCTGTGTCGGTGCGGGATTCGGACAGCGCTCGGACCAACTGAGCGATCGCGATCTTGTCTTGCTCACGCGTAACGTTGAGCTGCTGGATCGCTTCGGCCCACGGAGCGTAGCGCGGTTTGGCATCCGCCTCGGAGCACCGGCCCGTGACGAGCTTGCCCGCGCAAAGACGCACTTCGCCCGAGAGGCGGCGAACCAACGTCGATTTGCCGACGCCTGCCTCACCGATGACGAACGCGAGTTGCGGCCCTTTCTTGACCGCGGCTTCGAGGAGTCGAACGAGTTGATCCCACTCGTCTTCGCGCCCGACGAACTGGTGGAGATTGATCGTCGGCTCGACTGACTGTTCTTCACTCTCCGTCGCCGTGACGACGATGTCACGGCCGCGACGCTTCGCCTCGTAGAGCGCGCGGTCGGCGGCCTCGAACAATCCGTCGAAGTCGCGATGGTCCGGACGCGCGGCCGCCACACCGATGGATAGAGAAACGGAGATCGAGCCCGATCGCTCGCGCAGTGGAATCGCAGCGCGTCGAACCGTGGTGCGAATACGTTCGGCGAGCTCCGCGGCTTCGTCGATCGACGTGTGCGGCAGGAGAATCACGAACTCGTCGCCGGCATAGCGCCCGACGACGCCGTTCACCGCGGCAAGCTCTCGGAGCGTACCGGCGACGACGCGCAGCACGGCGTCACCCTGCAAGTGGCCGTGGCCGTCGTTGACCTGCTTGAACTCGTCGACGTCGATGACGATCAGCGAGACGGTTGCAAACGGTCCGCGGTCGGCGAGAAACTTGTTGGCATACTCGACGAATGGCCGGCGCGTGAGAACGGCCGTGAGATCGTCATTCGGACCCGCGATCGCGAAGTCGCGGTGCTGAGCGCGTTCACCACCGCTCGGCTCGAGCGCGATCTGTTGGCGCACTGACGGCGCGCGCGTCTGCATCAGATCGTCGAACAGCGCGAACAATGCCGGGTCGAACTGTCGCCCGATGTCCGCGCGCATGATCTCCATCGCGGCATCGTGCGTGAGCGACGCCTTGTAGCTGCGCCGCGTAGTCAGCGCGTCGTACACGTCGGCGATGCAGAGAATGCGTGCACCGCGAGGAATCGCCTCGCCGACGAGCGCGTCGGGATACCCCTGTCCGTCCCACCGCTCGTGGTGCGAGCGAACCATCGGGATGACGTCGCCCGGGAAGTCCATGTCGGACAGCATCTCGACGCCCGCCGTCGTGTGACGCTTGATCAGCTCCCACTCGTCAGGCGCTAAGCGTCCGGGCTTGTTCAGGAGCTCCGACGGAACGATCAGCTTGCCGACATCGTGGACGATCGCGCCGACACGAATCCAAAAGAGGTCGCCCGTGGTCGCGCCATCTCTGAGCGCGAGCGCGCACGCAAGATCGGCGACACGCTCGCAGTGTCCCTTCGTGTACCGGTCCTTCGATTCGATCGAGCCGCTCCAATGGCGGACGGTCTCGAGGAATGCGCGCTCCAGTCGCGAGTGGCGTCGTTCGACGTCCGCAACCGGAGGATGACCGCCTCGCAGCTGTGCGAACGCGCGCTCGCCGCGATTGAGGTGCATCAACGCATCGCGATGCCTGCCCTGCTTGCGGCACAACTCTGCGTGCTCGCGGGCCGTTTCCGCGATGAGCAGAAGGTCGCCGCGCGCCGACGCAACTTTCTGTGCGCGATCGAGATGCTCTTCGGCCGCGGCAAACTGGCCAGCCTCGCGCGCGATGGCCCCGAAAAGCTTCTCGATCTCACCGGTGCCGTGTCGGTCCGATGTTTTCGCCGATAGAACTTGCGCCGCGTCCGCGGCAGCGCGCGCTGCTTTGAAATCGCCGCGAAGAATCTCGAGCTCCGCGCTATTCACCTCGAGCATGATGCGAACCGACGTCTCGCCGATCGCCTCGGCGATTTGCACGGCCTCTTCGAACGCGCGACCCGCGTCCTCCCATCGCTCGCCATCGACGCACAGCTTGCCGATGTTGTTGAGCGTCATCAATACGTCTTTGGGCGCGCCCAGCGTGCGAAACTCCCCGAGGCTCGTCCGCAAGTAGCGGAGGGTTTTCTCAGGGTCGCCGCGCATCTGCGCGATCAGCGCAAGGCTTTGCGCCGTCGCCGCCGCGAGTCGTGTGTCGCCGGCCGCGACCGCATGCGAACGCGCATCGAGAAACAGCATCTCCGACTTCTCGAGATCACCGCGCTCGTTGTGAAGCTCGGCGAGCGAGTTGATCGTGTGGCCCAGTTCCGCGCTGTCGCCGACAAGTGATGCTACCGCGATCGACGCCTCGAGACAGTCGAACGCGGCATCGAGATTTGTCTCTCCTCCGAACGTCTCTCCGATCCACCGCAACAGCGCCGCGGCAAGCGATCCGTCTTGCGCGCGTCGCAAGCGATACAACGCGCTCTCGAAGAGAGCCCGTGCATTGTCGAAGCGCCCCTCCGACTGAGCGGCGTGCGCTTGCTGGATGAGAACGTCAACCGACGGCTTGTTCGTCACGCTGCGTCGATGCTGGGAAACGCCATTGGCAACAGGTGGGAAACACGTTTGCGCGGCTGAAACGAAGTGATCGCGCACACAGGAGTATCGGCCGATGCGGCGGCAAACCGTTTGCCTCTCCGCATCGTTTCGAGGCACACTGCGCGTCTCGAATTATCGGCCGAGCAACGACGCATTTAATCGGATGCGTTCGTTTGCGCCGGATCGTTTCTGACTGGCACGAAGTGCCGCAGGGCGTGGATCATGCAGATACAGCCGCGATGATTTCAGAGCCGACGTGAAGCTCACTCTTTTGACAGAGGACTCCATTCGTCTCGAGCCCATTCCTGGGCCGATGACCATCGAAGCCCCGACCGCGGATCGGAGCTACTCGCCGTTTCACATGGTTGGCGGCGGCCTCGCCTACTGCACGTTCTCTGTGATGTACGCCTGGGCCGAGAACGCGCATCTCAACGCGGAAGATCTCGTCGTCGACGTCTCGTGGACGTTTGCCGAAGACCCATATCGGGTCGGCACGTATAGCATTCATTTCACATGGCCGTCGCTTCCCCCCAAGCGACTCGCCGCTGCCAAACGCGTCGCCGAGATGTGCACGCTCCACGCGACCCTTCAGCATCCGCCGACGATCTCGATCGACGCCGCGTGAAGACCGTCCCCGTCGTCCAGTTCACCATTGCCGGCGAGCAAGCCTCTGAAGGACTCGGCCGTCCGTACACCTGCGTGTACGACGGCATGTGCAAGGTGTGCACGCGGCTCGCGAATACGCTGCGGAAGTGGGATCGCAATCAGCAGCTCGAGGTCGTGTCGTCGCAGACGCCGGGGGTGACGGCCCGGTTTCCATGGATTCCCGCGCGTGCCTACGCCGAAGCGCTTCAGCTCATCGGGCCAGCCGGGCACACCTGGCAGGGCGCCGCGGCGATTGAGCAATTGCTAAATATCTTACCGAAGGGCAAACTGATCGCGTGGATGTTCCGCATTCCGTTCGTTCGCACGATCGCCGACCGTTTCTATAAATGGTTTGCTCGCAATCGATACCGGCTCGGCTGCGGCGAACATTGTCAATCTCGGCCGCTCGACGTTGCGTTCCGCGATAGCTGAGCGCTGAGCTCCGACGCCCACTCGTCGACGACGCGGAGTTGATCGTCGTCGAGCTCGCGGTGTGCCGTCTGAACTTCCGCCGACGAATCGCCGGTCGCGCGCGCCACGTTCTGCGCAAGGCTCACCCACGCGGCTTTTTGCAGCCACTGGCCGAGCGTTCGTAGCATGATCTGGTCGAAGACTGACGCGGCACGGTCGTAGACCTGCACCTCGAATCGGACCGCGTCGCCGATCGGCTCGACAACGAATCGTACCGCGCCGGCGATTGGATGACCGGCGACCGTGAGCAGCGTGATCCGGTGGTCTGCGACTTCGGCAACGCGGACCTGAATGTGCCCACGGAGCGGGATCTCGAGCGTCAGCGTTTCTCCTTGCTCGATTCGAGTCGAAGCGTTCGGCTCTGCCTTCACGTCGATAATCGGTGAAGACATCAGAGCGGGAAGATGCTCGCGCACGTAGTCGAACAGCGAATCCACGTCGAACCGCGTTCCCCGCAGATCGACCCAAAAACGCTTCTGCGTCAGCACGCCGATCCCTTCCGATGGAAGCTGCTCTGGCTGCGCGTTCAGCAGCCGGCGAAGTCCATCATCGAGACCCGTGGGCGCGATTCGAAAGACGTCCGTCAGCGCGTTCGCCTTCCCGGGCTTGATGTAATTGCCCTCGATCAGCATCCGGAGCTGCGCATCGTTGAACGGCACGCTGACCCCGATGGCATCGAGGGCTTTCAGTCCCCACGACGCGAGCATCTCCGGCATCGGCGCTTGCGGCGCGGCGCGATCCGTCAGGGTTCGCATGCGGTCGACGAGATCGTTCTGTGACGTCAGATCCGGTCCAGCGATATCGATGGTGACGCATTTGACGTCCTCGCGCTCGACGGCAAACGCGAGAGCTTCGCCGAGATCCTCGTGCCACACCGGCTGAAAGCGCTGATTGCCGTCGCCGATCGTCGGTATCACGGGGAGCGAGCGAACCATTCGCAGCAGAACGGAGACGTGCTCGTCACCCGGGCCATACACGGCGCCCGGCCGCAGCACGAGCCATTCGCGGCTGAATGCACGCACGACATCCTCCGCGACATACTTCGATCGGTGGTAGTCCGAATGCCCCCGCTCCGCACCGAGTGAAGAGACGAATACGAGTTTTCTGACGCCGGAACGCTCGGCTTCGAGGACGACGTACCGAGTGCCGTCGATGTTCACCGACTGAAACGTGGTGTCCGGGGGTTTCTCCTCGACGATGCCGGCGATGTGAAGCACTGCGTCGCAACTGCTGGCGGCGCCTCGAATCGACTTCTCGTCGGAGACGTCGCCGGCCCACCCCTCGACGCCGCGCGGCCACCACTTCTCCGAGTCCGCATGACGACTGAGGACGCGAACGGCATGACCACGCTTGTGCAGCGCCCGAACCGCCGCTTCGCCAACGACTCCCGTCCCGCCCGTGACCAGAACCTTCATTCAATCCTCCAAAACGTTGCGTAGTCAGGGGCAGGTTGGGTGCCACGCGCACAAAGTGTTAGACAGCCGCGACGTCCGGGACCACGGCCGCCTGTTGGCACTACAGCCCGACGACCTGCGTTCCGAAACTCGAATACATGAAGTTCTGCATTCGAGCTCTCCCGCTTCTCGCTGGCCTCGCTGCCTGCGGCCACGGCGCCAAAGGAACCGTCACCTTCGGCGCCGCGGGTCCGTGGACCCAAGCCTACGGCCAGGCAAACAAGAACGGCATTCAGCTCGCCGTCGAAGAGATCAACGCCAGTCCGGAGTGGCAGAACGGCCGCCACCTCGAGATCGTCTTCGCGGACGATTCCGGCAACGGCGTTCGCGCAAGCGAAGTCGCGCAGCATTTCGTCGACTCGACCTCGATCGTGGCGGTCGTCGGGCACGTCAATTCCGGCGCGATGGTTTCCGCCGCACACGTGTACGACAAACACCTCGCTGCCGTCGCGACCACCGCGACGTCGCCGAGCCTCACAGGCATCTCACCGTGGGCGTTCCGCGTTATTCCGAGCGACTCTGCGAACGGCATGCGCATCGCGCAGTTCGCGAACAAGCTTGGCCGGAAACGCGCCGCGGTGCTCTACGAGAACAATCCCTACGGCCGCGGACTCGCCGACAATTTCCGGAAGAGCTTCGCCGGACAGATCATCAGCCTCGACGCCATCGGCGAAGGTGCGGACCAGTCGTTCGAACCCTTCGTCAGCTGGTTCAAGCGCGAACAGCCGGACGTCGTGTTCGTCGCGGGCACGGACGCATCCGGCGGTGCATTCCTGAAAGAAGTGCGACGGCAAGGGCTCAACTCCGATCTCGTCGGCGGAGACGGCTGGCAGACGCTCGCCTCGTCCGAGCTCGCTGACGGGATCTATGTCGGCGCGCCGTTCAGCGCACAAGATCCGCGTCCCGAAGTTCGCGAGTTCGTCGCCGCGTATGAGAAGAAGTACAACGCCAGCCCCGACGGAAACGCCGCGCTCGCGTACGACGCGACCAAACTGCTGGCCTCCGCCGTCGAGAAGGTCGGCGCTGATCGCAAAAAGATCCGCGACTATCTCGCCGGACTGACCGAGACGACTGCCTATCGCGGAGTCACCGGCACGATCCACTTTCGCGCCGACGGCGATCCATTCGGAAAAGGAATCGTGATGACGCGCGTTCGACACGGCGCGATGCAAGTGGAGGCCGGCCAATGACCGTCGCTGGACTCAACCTCAAGTCGATCCGCGGACGACTCTGGTTCGGCTTCGGGATCCTCGTCGCCATGCTCATCGTCGCGGGGATTGTCGCGCGACGATCGTTCGCCGGCATCTCGGAAACGATCACCCAATCGCTCGCGGAAGTTCAAGAGGAATCACAGCTCGCAAGCGCCCTGTCGGCGGACGTCGCGAAGACGATCGAAGCTGGATCGCGGTATCTCGACTCGCGCGACTCGTCCGCACAGGATGCATTTAGGAAGTACGGATGGGCGTCCCACGACGTCCAACGAAAAATGAACGACCGGCCGGGCCAATCGGCGACCGAAGTCGCGACGGTCGCAACAATCGACAACAAGCTGTCGTCCATCGAAGTCGACTACGCGCTCGCCCATCGCCTCATCGATCTCGGTCGCACCGATGACGCTCGCAAAGCCGCCTCGCGCGCCCGCCGCAGCGTCGACGACCTTCTCAACAGCATCGATCGCCTCGGCAAGCTGAGGGCGGACCAGGTTGCCGTCGCACGTACCGATCTGGCGCACGAGGCTGACCAGCGCTCCGCCTGGCTGATCGTGCTCATTGGTCTCGCGGTCGTCATCGGCGTGATCGTCGTCATGTTCACCGTCCGGCGAATCGGCGAGCCTCTGGACGCGCTCGTGCAGCACGCGAAGCGTCTCAGCGAAGGCGATCTCACGAGTCGCGCGCAAAGCGATATGCCCGGCGAGTTTAGCATTCTCGCATCAGCGATGAACCAGACGGGCGAGTCGCTCTCGCGCGTCGTCGCCGTCGCCGCTCGCACCGCGGAGGACGTCTCGAGCTCGGCGCATGATCTCGCTTCGGTCTCCGAACAGATCTCGTTGTCCGCCGGCCAGATGGCGAACGCGATGACCGAGGTATCTCACGGCGCCGATCAGCAGGTCCGCCAGCTCCGTGAGGTCGACGAAAATCTCCGCGCCATCCGCGAGGTTGCCGACGGCGTCAAGGAACGCTCGGGCGAAGTCACCGACCTCGCCCGAAGCATCGAAGGCGCAGCCCAGTCGAAGCGCATCGAGATCGATCGCGCGCTCGGCATCCTCGTCGATGTGAAACACAGCGTCGAGCGCGCAGCCGAAGAGATTCGTGCGCTCAACGCAACCGTGAGCGACATCAACCGATTCGTCGCTTCGGTTGGACAGATCGCGGATCAAACAAACCTGCTCGCGCTCAACGCGGCAATCGAAGCCGCTCGCGCCGGCGACGCCGGCCGGGGCTTCGCCGTCGTCGCCGACGAAGTGCGGAAGCTCGCCGAGCAGTCGCAGACGGCCGCCGACGACATCGTGAAGATGACGACCGCGGTCACGTCGCGCGCGACGTCGAGCGCGCGAGCCATGGAGGCCAGCGCGGGACGCGTCGGCGAGATCGAACGCGTGTCGCGCGACATCGACGACGCGCTGAAAACGATCGGCGATGCGGCGGAACGCACGCGCGTCGCGGCGGTCGGCGTGACGAGCGCCGCGGAGTCGAACGCCGTCGCGGTGGTCAGCGCGGCGAACAGTCTGGAGCTCATCGCAAGGACAGCCGAGGGCCACGCGACCGCGGCCGAAGAAGTCAACGCGTCGACGCAGCAGCAGAGCGCGGCGTGCGAGCAGATGACGTCGGCGTCCAACGTTCTGCTCTCCGGATCGACGCAGCTGCGCGAGCTGGTCGGCGGCCTTCGGACGATGCCGCTCGCAACAAGCGAGTTTCGAGCGGCAGAACATACGCTGCTGGCCAAAGCGGGTTAGTTCGCCGTCTGTTTTATCCGGAGACGATCTTCCGCCGCGTATCATTCCGATCGCTACGAGCTACGGAACCGCGTTGCCCCTCGGCGCACCATTGTTCGTGCAGCGCGCGTGCGGATCCGCCGGCTTCGGACCGTCGACGGCGATCCGATGATCGAGATCCGCGACGTGAATCGCAGCCTTGTACATGAAATTCCCGATGTTCGCCATGTGCGGATAGTCGATGTACTCCGGCTCGTCCGTCACCTGGTGATAGTCGCCGTGCAGTCCTGTCGTCACGAACGTGATCGGGATGCCGTAGCGCGCGTAGTTGTAGTGGTCGCTGCGGCAATAGATGTTCTCCGGATGACCCGGCGCATCGAACTGATAGTCGAACTTGAACGGCGTCTTCTCTTCCTTGTTCAGTGACTCGATCAGGTTGCCGAGCTCCGTCGACAACCGATGTGATCCGACGAGCTGCAGATAGGTCGGTCCGCCCTCGAAGAGATCCGTCGCCGCGCCACGGCCAACCATATCCATGTTCAGCTGCGCGACGATCGAGTCGGTCGGCACCGGCGAGTGATCGGTCACCCACTCCGATCCCCACAAGCCCTTCTCTTCGCCGACGTGCCAGACGAACAGGATCGAGCGCTTCGTCTTCGGCTTCTCCTTCGCAAATCGTTCAGCAATCTCTAACAACGTCACGCTGCCCGAGCCGTCGTCGTCGGCACCGTTGTTGATCGAATCGGCCCGAATACCGCCGTTCGCCTTTCGAACGCTGTCGAGATCGACGTGGATCGCGGCGATTTGCTTGTTGAGATCCTCGAGATGCGCGGACTGCTCCGGTGTCGGCTCCTTGCATCCGGTCTGCAACCGCCCGCCGCAGATGTGATTCTCGAGGTTGTACAGCGCGATCCTCTCGCGTATCGGGTACGCAGCCTGGTTGTAGAGGTGGAGCGAGTCGTGATCGACCGGGCCCTGGGCGCGAATGCCGACATGGTCGTTGTGCGCTCCCATCGCGACCCATTCGTTCTTGAGCTTTGGATCACTCCCGATGTACGCCGCGACGAGATTCCGCGCCGGAGCGTTCGCGTCGATGAATTTGATGTTCGCCTGAATCGTCTTCCCCGTCTGCCCCTTCTGCATCCCGTCCAACGATCCGCCGAGGATCTCCTCGGCAGCGTGACGTGTGAGCGTGATCGTCGGCATGATCGCGGAGTCAGACGCGGTCGGCCTCAGCTGAACCGCGCCTTCGCGCGGATGCAGCGCGCCGTCGATCTGCGCCTTCGTCAGCTCGTCGACAATGTTGAAGGTCGCTACAGCGCTCGAGCCGCCGTTCCCGCCGCGGCCGAATCCGCGGCCACCGGCACCGCCTCGCCCGCCGCGTCCTCCGCGACCAGCGTTCGGGCGCTCGCGAACGAGGAGGATCTTGCCTCGCATCTGCTCGGCCGAGAGGGCCCCCGCGGAGTCGCCCTGCATGCCGCCGTAAACGGCCGGCGCCGAGGGAATCGCGGCAACGTTCCCGCCTCGGCCGCTCGATGCGACGAAATCGACACCGGCCTTCAGCGTGACGTCGCCGGCCATGATCGTCGACGACGGATCGAGCGAGCGACGAATGACCGGCACATTCTGGAAGAACGTGCCGTTGTCGCCCATGGGCTTGAGACCGAGCTTCTGCAGCTCGGAGTTGATGTAGTTCGTCGCGCGAATGTGTCCTCGCGTGCCCGTCTCGCGGCCCTCCATCGAATCATCCGCGAAGATGTAGAGCCGCGTCTTGAGATCCGCCGCGGTGATCGCTGCGCTCGTCGGCTCGGGGGTATGCGTGCGAGGTTGCGTCTTCGGATTTTGCGCTCCCAGAGCGGACGCCGACGCCGCGGCGGCCACGAGCGCGAATTTGACAGAACGTCTCACGGGTTGGCCTGACTGTGAAAGATTGGAGCCATGTCGACCTTGCTGCTGCCAGTTGTACGCAGGCAGAGTGAGCGTCGCTGGTCAACCCCATTGCGTCACCTCGGCGGACCCCTGACCTTCGAGCACGTCGTGCGCGCGCGCTCACGGCCACTGATCCGCAATCACTCGCGCTAAGAACCGCACATGCGCTTCGAGACCATCGCCATCCATGCCGGGCACGACGTCGACGCCGGAACAGGCGCCGTCACACCGGCGATCCATCTTTCGACCACGTTTCTCCGCGAGGCCGACGGCTCGTATCGCGCCGGATATCTCTACTCGCGATACGCGAATCCGAATCGCACAGGGCTCGAGCAGTGTCTCGCTGCCCTCGAAGGCGGCGCGGGCACCGCAGCCTTCTCATCCGGCTCGGCCGCGACGATGTCGTTGATCCAAGCGATCGGGCCCGGCGCGCATGTGGTTGCCCCCGACGACGCGTACTTCGGAACGATCAAGCTCGTTCGAGACGTGTTCGGACCGTGGGGCGTCGAGCTGTCTCTCGTCGACATGACGAGTCTCGACGAGGTCGCCGGCGCGATGAAACCCAACACGAAGCTCATCTGGGTCGAGACGCCGTCGAATCCGCTCATTCGCGTCTCCGACATCGCCGCCATCGCGGCGATTGCCCATGAGCACGGCGCGATCTGCGCTGTCGACAACACGTGGGGCACCCCTGTCCTTCAACGACCGCTCGACCTCGGCGCTGACGTCTCGATGCATGCGACGACCAAGTATCTCGGCGGACACAGCGACGTGCTCGGGGGCGCGCTGATCTTCAAGCAGAACGGCGATCTCTTTCAAAAAGTCTCATCCATCCAGATGAGCGGTGGCGCGGTGCCGTCGCCCTTCGAGTGTTGGCTCACGATGCGCGGGATTCGCACACTTGCGCTTCGCGTGAACCAACAGAGCGCGAACGCGCTCGCGCTCGCCGAATTCCTCTCGACCCATCCCAAGGTGGAAGCAGTTCACTACCCCGGCCTGAAGTCGCATTCCGCGCACGCGGTGGCGCGCAAGCAGATGCGCGGGTTCGGCGGCATGCTGTCTGTGCAGGCCGGACGCGATCGAGCGGAGTCGATCGCGATCGCGAGCCGGCTCGACTTCTTCACCCAAGCCACCAGCCTCGGGGGAACGGAGAGCTTGATCGAGCACCGAGCCTCGGTAGAGGGACCGGGCACGCGCGCCCCGGAGAACCTTCTTCGCGTCTCCGTGGGTCTCGAGCATATAGAAGACTTGAAAGAGGATTTCGACAAAGCGCTCAATCAGTGATGCGAAAGGCCGTTTTGCTCTTGAGCGGCGGTCTGGATTCGACGACGCTGCTGGCGCACGCGCTGCACGAAGGGTTCGACGTTCATGCGATCACCTTTCGCTATGGTCAGCGGCACGCGGTGGAGATTCGCGCCGCCCGGCGCGTCGCCGAGCAGTTTGGCGTCCGCGATCACGTGATCGTCGACATCGACCTGAGGACCTTCGGCGGCTCCGCGCTGACGAGCGATGTCGCGGTCCCAAAGGATCGGGATCTCTCCGCTCCGGCGAACGAGGGCATTCCAATCACGTACGTTCCGGCGCGAAACACGATCTTTCTCTCGTTCGCGCTTGCGTGGGCGGAGGTCCTCGAGGCGCGGAACATTTTTATCGGCGTAAACGCGCTCGACTATTCCGGTTATCCCGACTGTCGGCCGGAGTACATCGCGGCATACGAGCGAATGGCGAACCTGGCGACGCGCGGCGGCGTCGAGGGCTCGAACCCGATCCGAATTCAAACGCCGCTCATCGCGCTCACCAAAGCACAGATTATCCGCCTCGGCCTTTCACTCGGCGTCGATTACTCGTTGACGCAAAGCTGCTACGATCCCGACGCCGAGGGTCGTGCATGCGGCCACTGCGATGCGTGCCAGTTGCGTCTCAAGGGGTTCGCGGAGGCGGGATCCTCCGATCCTGCGGCATATGCCTGACGGCCTCCTGATGCCACAGGTCAGAATCTCCGTCTCTGGCTCTATGATAGAAGTGCGGCATTCCGAATTTTCTAGCACCCGGTACCTGGCACTTGGCACCTGATGTACACGGTCAAAGAGATCTTCTATACACTCCAAGGAGAGGGTGCTAACGCCGGTAGACCGGCGGTGTTTTGTCGTTTCAGCGGGTGCAATCTGTGGACGGGCCGCGAAGCCGACCGACCGGCCGCGGTCTGCCAGTTCTGCGACACCGACTTTGTCGGCGTCGGTCCAGATGGAGGCAAGTTCGCCACTGCCGACGACCTCTCTGACGCGATCGCGGCGCGCTGGCCGGCTGGCGAAAGTGACGAGCGATTCGTCGTGTGTACCGGCGGGGAGCCGCTCCTCCAGCTCGACGAGGCCGCGATCGACGCTTTCCATCGTCGCGGCTTCAAAGTGGCCGTGGAGACCAATGGAACCCAGCCCGCTCCATCGAGCTTGGACTGGCTCTGCGTGAGCCCGAAGGCCAAGGCAGACCTAGTTCAGAAGAGTGGTAGCGAGCTCAAGCTCGTTTTTCCGCAAGCGGATTTCGATCCGGCCTTGCTCGAAACGCTCGACTTCGAGTATTTCTTCCTCCAGCCGATGGACGGGCCGCGTCTCGCCGACAATACCCGCGACGCAATTGCCTACTGCCTGGCTCATCCGCGCTGGCGTCTCAGCATTCAGACGCACAAGTTGTTGGGGCTTCGATAGCTGCATTCTGTTCTTCGTGCGGTCGCAGCAGAGGGGCTCGCATTTCTTTCCGATGGCGTCGTGAGTAATTGGAAAGAAATGTCACACAGCTGTAGTGATGTTACGCACCGTAGGGGCCGATAATCATCTGCATGTTGGCCCCGTCAGTTCGACGGACTCCGATTCACAGTCGCTTTTTTCTTCACCGATGAGCCTTCTTTCGGCAACCGGCCGCAGTCGTTCTGTGCTCGTGCTCTGCGCGATCGCGGTCGTTTCTCTACCCGCGGGAGCCAACGCTCAGGAGACGAAGCCCTTCGCCGCCCTCAGCAACTCGGCGACGTCGCTTCGAGACTCGGTGGTCCAGATGGCCCGTGCTCAGATTGGCCGGCGCTATAAGACCGGTGGCGTCTCGCCGGAGAAAGGCTTCGATTGCAGCGGTCTCATTCAGTACGTCATGACCGCGCTCAATGTGAAGCTTCCGCGCACCGCAAAGCAGCAAGCGCTGGAGGGAAAGGCGGTCGCCAAGGACACCAGTTGGCTCATGCCCGGCGATCTGCTGACGTTCGGCAAAGGAAAGAAGGGTGCTGTTAGCCACATCGGCATCTACGTCGGCGACGGACACTACGTCCACGCGAGCAGCGTCGCCGGAAAAGTGATCGAAAGCGCGATCGATCGGCCGTTCTCTCCGCTGATCAAAATCTGGCGCGGCGCGCGACGGGTCCTGGCTCCCGACGACAGCAACAAAGCGGTGCTGGCTACGATCGAGACGCCCCCGATAGTCCCGAAGCAGAAGTGACTACGAGCGACCTACGGGTCGCTTTCTTTTTGTCACCGCACCGCTCGAATCCACTCTCGCGCCGGTTCGCGGGAAATCGAGCGCACTGAGTGAATCGATCAGTCTCAGCGCCCGTTTCGTAGAGTCAGCCCGCACGACTCCCGGCCAGGCCTGCATCGTTGGACGGAGCTCCGCATTCGAGACGTGCTGCGCGGAGTCGATCGTCGCGCATGCGACGACGCCACGGTTTGTTGGTTCGCGGAGCTTGAACGGACCGTAGGTGAGAAGATTGCCGAGGGAGTAGAAGGCCAGCTGGTCTCCTCGCCATTCGGCGGCGCGCAAGACATGCGGTCCGTGTCCGATGACGAGCGTCGCCCCACCGCTGAACGCCGCATCCGCGAACGCCACAGGATTGCCTCGATTGATCTTGTTGAGGAAACGCTCTGTGGCGTTTTTCGTTCGCTGCGCGGTCGGTCCCTCCGCGCCAAGATGCATCGTGACGATCACCGTTCCGTACTGGTCGACAGCGCGAGCGACGTGTCGTCGAACCGCACGCAAATCGCGAGCGTCGGGCGTGGTCGAATCGGTGTAGAAGCCGAGCACTCCGATCGTATCGCCTGACGGCAGCACCACTGGAGTCGCGAGCGTGTCCACTCCGGTGACGAAAATGTGGGCCTCGGTGAGACGCGCAATCGTCGTGTCGCGCCCTTCCGGCCCCGCGTCGTGCGCGTGGTTGTTCGCGAGGTTGCCGACGATTGCGACGTTGCTGTCTGCAAGGCTCCGAAGGGCGGACGCCGCATTTGGCGGCTGTCGGAACGCGAAGCAGTTCGTTGATCGCGGACCGCACTTTCGGGGCGCGGGTCCGTCGCCAATCGCCCCTTCGACATTGAGGAGAATCACATCAGCGCCGGAGAGGAAGGGCTTGAGCGCCGGAGCAATGCTGTCCGGGTCCGCGCGCAACCCGAACTGCTGCCAGAGCGTGTCAGCGGCGTAACGCGCCCAGTCGGGATCGAGGTTCGTTCCGAGCGTCACATCTCCGCCTGCACACACTCGAACTGGCGCGCTGAGTCGTCGCGGAGTTCGCGCGACGCTGTCGCGGACGACGGTGCCGGTTTGTCCCGCAGCGACGGACGCCGCGGCGAACAATAGGAGAACGCTATTCGATGATCGCGTGCGCCTCACGGCTGTGTGACGAGAATCCGGCCATCGTGCGCTCTCGCCCAGCATGATTGCCCGACGCCGCTCGCCGGCGAAAGCCGGCCGCCCTGCTCCGCCATCTGCTGCGAAGCTGTCTGTTGCGCCGGTACCGGCGGCGTGTATGGCAATCGTTGAACGCCCGGGGCGCTCGGCTGCGTCACCGTCGGTTGCACGACGACTGGCTGCTGGAGGGCCGAGGGGGAGACGATTTGCCGGCTCTCATGCGCGTCGGACATCGAGCAAGAGCGCGAGACCGATTCCCATCCGCGGCCGAAATCCGCGAACACACGTCCGTCGCTCATGAAAAGAATCGGGACGTCGCTGCGGAATTCGCCGTGGCCATAGTGAGTTCTCAGGTATTGAGCGGGAACCGCCGCGGCGGGAGCGGGTGTAATTGTCGCGAGCCGTGGAGCAGTCGCAGGCTGAGTGTGCCGTGTTCGTTGGGCGGACGCAATCGAGGCGGCGAATCCGATCACTAGCAATGCCCATCTCGTGGCTCTCATGTTCGCCTCCTCGTTCAGAAAGAACGGTCGATCCAATCGATGGCCCTGGCAGCCGCACGCCGGCACCTTCGTCTAGTCAACCTATTTTCGGTTCTCGTTGTCTCATAGGGTCTGAAACCTTATGTACACGCGCTTCGTCAGGGGTGTTCGCTTGTGGGACGCGAATTCCCACTTGCGAGCACGACACGAGAGCAGAACGTTCGACCCCAGCCATATAAATCGTTGATGAATTGTGCGTTAGCAGATGATCGAGGTCGGCACAGTCTTTCCTTAGTGATCCGCTAGTCGTTCCGGTCCCCGCCCTCCGACCTCTGCACGAGACGTCTCCGTGGATATCAAGCGCGAACCACCCAAGAAAACCAAACGATACATCGGCATCGGCCTCGGACTCGTGGCTATCGTCACGGTATCCATTGCGGTCACTCGGCTGAAGCCGGCCGCGCCGCCGGTTGAAAAAGGAACACTCTGGTTCGACACGGTGAAGCGCGGTCCCATGACGCGCGACGTCAACGCCCCGGGTACGCTCGAGGCGATGTACGTCCGCAACGTGACGGCGCTGACGACAGGTCGAATCGAAGAGCTTCCGGTGCGGCCTGGCGTGCCCGTCACGTCGAGCACGCTTCTCGTCGTCATGAGCAGCCCTGATGAAGAGATCAAAGAGCTCACCGACCAGCAGCAGCTGAACTTTGCCGTCGGCCAGCTCGCGACCCTCAAGACGAACCTCCGTCAGCAGATTCTCAACCAGCAAGGCGTCGTCGCGAACATGCAGACGCAGTACAACACGGCAGTTCGCAACTCGGACGTGCAGGACTCGCTCGCGAAGAAAAACCTGTCCTCGAAAAACGATGTTGCGAACGCACGCGACGCTGTCATCGAGATGAAACAGCGTCTCGACTACTCGAAGAAGCAGCTCGACGACATGGTCACGTCCGAGGGCCAGCAGATCAAGCTGCAGGAAGAGCAGATCCAGAGCCTCCAGCGCATCCTCGATGAGCAACGTCACCGCGTCGAATCAATGCGCGTGACTTCGCCCGAGTCTGGACTCCTCCAGACCCTCGGCAACCCGCCGCTCGAGCTCGGACAGTACGTCAACGCCGGAACGGTCCTCGCTCGCGTCGTTCAGCCGGGAAAGTTGAAAGCGGTGCTCCGCGTCCCCGAGAATCAGGCGAAGGACATCATCCCCGGGCTTCCCGCGACGGTCGACCTTCACAACAACATCATCGTGAAGGGTCACGTGATGCGTACCGACCCGTCGTCGGTGCAAGGCACGGTGACGGTGGAAGTGGCGATCGACGACTCGCTGCCGAAAGACACGCGCTCTGATCTCGCGGTCGACGGCACGATCACACTCCAGCGCCTGAACGACGTGCTCTACATCGGTCGTCCAGGCTTCGGGCAGGCCGAGAGCTCCGTCGGAATCTTCAAAGTCATCAAAGGCACTGGTGAGGCGACCCGCGTGAATGTCCAGCTCGGAGTCGCCTCCGTGAACACCATTGAAGTGAAGAAGGGTCTCAGTGTCGGTGACAGTGTCATCATCTCCGACATGTCGCAGTTCGACAACACCAATCGCGTCAAGATCAAATAGCCAGTCGACTCTCCTCGCCCGTCTCACCCTCACTCCGAGCCCAATCAATGGCCACCGAGTCCGCATCCTCGTCGTCACCGGCCGCTTTCTCCGCCAGTTCGGGGACCAACCAGCCCCTGATCCGTCTGTCAGGGATCAAGAAGGTCTTCTATACCGACGAGGTAGAGACCCACGCCCTTCAGGATATTCACGTCGAGGTTCAGCCGGGCGAGTATGTCGCGATGGAAGGGCCGTCGGGCTGCGGCAAAACGACACTGCTCTCGATCCTCGGGTTGCTCGACACGCCGACGGACGGTGAGTACACGCTCGCGGGTGAGCCGGTCGCGCAGTTGACGCCGTCGCAGCGCGCACGCATTCGCAATCGTCAGATCGGTTTCATCTTCCAGGCATTCAACCTGATCGGCGACCTCACGGTCTACGAGAACGTGGAGCTGCCGCTCACGTACCGCGGCATGTCCGCGGCCGAGCGTAAGCAGCGGGTGACCGATGCGCTCGAGCGCGTCGGCATGAGCCATCGGATGAAGCACTATCCGGCGCAGCTCTCCGGCGGTCAACAGCAGCGCGTCGCGGTCGCTCGCGCGGTCGCCGGTGATCCACTGATCCTCCTCGCGGACGAACCGACCGGTAACCTCGACTCGACGAACGGCGAAGCCGTCATGGAGCTGCTTCGCGAGCTGCACCGCGGCGGCGCGACGATCTGCATGGTGACGCACGATCCTCGCTACGCAGCGCACGCCGACCGCTCGATTCACCTCTTCGACGGACGTGTCGTCGAAGAGCTGCGCCGCACCGAAAAAGTCGGCGCCTAGTTTCTGCGCGGTACCCGGTCCAATGGTGGCGCAGCCGGACGCGCCACCGTTGGACCGCCGGCAGCGAACCGCGCTTCCCGCCAGACGTCGATTTTCTCCGAGGACCGGCAACGGCCCTTAGCCCGGGGCTTGTGTTGCAGTTCGACCGCCGCGATCGGCGATGGGGGCGTGCGATGGACGCTCTCATGATGCGGCAGCTCACATGGCGCCCGTTCGTGCGCGTCGAATATCTTCCGTCTGTGCGGGACGCTGAATCATCCCAGGAGTAACCCATGGCCTTTTTCTCGACCTCCAAAGTCGTCCCGTTGCGCGACGCCGTGTCCCCGCCGATTCTCGGGCCGCTCATCTCGCTCAGAAACCTCGAGAAAGTGTTCGAGACGCCGGCCGGCCGATCGTACGTCCTTCGCCGAATCTCGGGCGAGGTGCAGTCCGGTGAATTCGTGTCGATCATGGGCCCATCAGGCGCGGGCAAGTCGACACTGCTCGCGATCCTCGGCATGCTCGACAGCGTGTGGACGGGCGAGTTCTTCTTCCTCGGCCATCCCGTCCACGCGATGAGCCACAAGCAGCGAGTCGCGCTGAACAAGGAGCACATCGGGTTCGTCTTTCAGCAGTATCACCTCATCGACGATCTCACCGTCGCCGAGAATCTCGACATTCCGCTCTCGTATCGAAATGTGAAGAAGTCGGAGCGCGAAGCGATCGTGGCGGACACGCTCGACCGTTTTGGAATGGTTGGAAAGAAGGACCTGTATCCTCGCCAGCTCTCCGGCGGCCAGCAGCAGCTCGTCGGTGTCGCGCGCGCCGTCATCGCGAAACCGAAGGTCATCCTCGCCGACGAGCCCACCGGAAACCTGCACTCGAGCCAGGGCCGCGAGATCATGGAGCTATTCAAGAAGTTGAATAACCAGGGCACCACGATCATTCAGGTGACGCACTCGGAGGAGAACGCGACGTACGGCAATCGCATCATCGAGCTGCGCGACGGCTGGATCACCGGGACCGAGGGGCCGGTCGCGTCATAACACGCGTCCATCGGTTTCGTGGGCCGGACCAAGCGGTCCGGCCTTTTTGTTTCCGGCCACATCCGAATTCTGCGCTTTCGAATGTCAAATTCGAACAGATCGTCCCAGTACCGCGCAGTACGGCGCCACGGGCTCTCCGGCAAGTGATTCGACCTTCGAGACTTAACGGCTGAGGCTACGGGCACGGCGTTTCCTTGGCTGTGCCGCGTACAAGCGTCGATCCGCCGCGGCGATCCTCGCGCGGACACGAACCGCCCGTAGCTTTCTGACTCGATGACTACAGAGAACGGCCATCCGCACATCCTCGTCGCCGACGACCAGCCGGACATCCTCGAAGCGCTTCGGCTCCTGTTGAAGGGCGGCGGATACGACGTCGATACCGTGAATTCGCCGGGTGCGGCGTTGGCCGCGCTGGAGCGCCGCGACTACGACGCGCTGCTGCTCGACATGAACTACACGCGCGACACGACGTCGGGGAAAGAAGGCCTCGACTTCCTGTTCACGCTCCAGAGCCTGGAGCCCACCATGCCGGTCGTCGTGATGACGGCGTGGGGCAGCATCGACAACGCCGTGGAGGCCATGCGACGCGGGGCTCGGGACTACGTCGAGAAGCCTTGGGACAACGCGCGCCTGATGACCATTCTCTCGACGCAAGTCGAGTTGGGACGCGCGCTCAGGCGCGCGCAGCGTCTCGAGACGGAGAACAAGCTGCTCCGCCGCGACACGCTGCCGAAAATGGTCGCCGAGTCGCCGAAGATGCAGCCGATTCTACAGCTGATGGAGCGCGTCGGTCCATCCGACGCGAATGTTCTGATCACAGGCGAGCACGGAACAGGGAAAGAGCTCGTTGCCCAATGGCTGCACGCCTCGTCGCGACGATCGGCGCGGTCGTTCATCGCGGTCAACATGGGCGGTCTCTCCGAAGGGTTATTCGAGAGCGAGCTGTTTGGCCACGTGAAGGGCTCGTTCACCGACGCGAAAACGGATCGCGTCGGACGATTCGAGCTCGCGGACGCAGGAACGCTGTTTCTCGACGAAATCGGCACGGTTCCGCTTGCGCTTCAGTCGAAATTGCTTCGCGTTCTACAGACGGGTGACGTCGAGCGGGTCGGATCATCGAAGGCACGTCACGTCGACGTTCGCGTAATCTCGGCGACGAATGCCAAGCTACAGCTCGAGGTTTCCGAAGGGCGTTTTCGCGAGGATCTGCTGTTCCGCCTCAACACGATCGAGATCCAATTGCCGCCGCTGCGCGATCGACGCGAAGACATCGCCCCGCTCGCGATGCATTTTCTGCGACGGCACGCGACGCGATACCGTAAAGCCATCACTGGCTTCGACACCGGCGCGATGCAGGTGCTCCTCTCGCATCCGTGGCCGGGCAACATCCGGGAGCTCGACCACGCGCTCGAACGCGCGGTGCTGCTGGCCCAGGGTGATCAGATTCGCGCGGGCGATCTCGGCCTCCGCGCCGCGACGACGAGCGCGATGCGCCTCGAGGACTTGCCGCTCGAGGATGTTGAGAAAATGCTCATACAGAAATCCTTGGCACGATACGAGGGCAACGTGAGCCGGGCGGCGCAGGCACTCGGGTTGTCCCGCAGCGCGCTGTATCGTCGAATCGCGAGCTATGGACTCTGACGACGACTCGCGGGACGGAGCGCTGAGTGAGCGCGCCGACCCGCGGGTCGACCGGCGCGGCGCGCACCACGAGCAGCTGATCTTCCGTCTCGCGATGCTCGCCGGGCTCCCCGGCGTCGTCGCGTCGATGATCTTGGTCTGGAAGGGCGGCTACAGCGCCAAGCTCCAGTGGACGCTCGGCCTCGTGGTCGTCGGAAGCTGGGTCATCACAGCGCTCGTGCTTCGCGAGCGCGTCGTGCGGCCGCTGCAGACGCTGTCGAACATGCTCGCAGCGCTCCGCGAAGGCGATTACTCGATTCGCGCCCGCGGGGCTGACCGCGACGATGCGCTTGGTCTCGCGTTTCTCGAGTCGAATCTCCTCGGAGAAACGCTTCGCACGCAGCGGCTCGGGGCGATGGAGGCAACGGCGCTCTTGCGCACGGTGATGTCGGAGATCGACGTCGCGGTTTTCGCGTTCGACGATGCCGAGCGTCTCCGTCTCGTCAATCGAGCCGGGGAGCGACTTCTCGATCAGCCGAGTGAGCGTTTGCTCGGCCGGACCGCGGAGCAGGTCGGCCTCGAGGAGCCGCTCGAGGGAGAATCGCCGAGAACCATGGACGTGACGTTCCCGGGCGGCTCCGGACGTTGGGAAGTCCGACGCGGCGCCTTTCGTCAGGACGGGCGGCCGCACACCCTCCTCGTGTTGGCCGACGTCAGCAAAACCCTTCGCGAGGAGGAATTGCAGGCGTGGCAGCGTCTCGTGCGCGTGCTCAGTCACGAGATCAACAATTCGCTGGCGCCGATCAAGTCGATCACCGGGAGTCTGACGATGCTCCTCGAGCGTCGTCCGCGGCCGGCGGATGCGGATGAGGATCTCCGGCGCGGACTGTCGGTGATCGGCGGTCGCTCGGAAGCGCTCGTGCGGTTCATGTCGGCGTACGCGCGGCTCGCGCGACTCCCCGCCCCGAACAAGCGGCCGCTCGATGTCGGTACCTGGGCACGGCGCGTGGCGGCCCTCGAAACGCGGATGCGCGTGAACGTCATCGCGGGGCCGGAGACGAGCCTTCGCGCTGACGGAGACCAGCTCGACCAGCTGCTCATCAACCTCGTGCGCAATGCCGTCGATGCGTCGCTCGAAACCGATGGCTCGGTACAGATCCGGTGGCAACGCCAGAACGGAGCCGTTGCCCTGATCGTGGAGGACGAAGGGCCTGGGTTAGCGAGCAGCTCGAATTTGTTTGTGCCTTTTTTTACGACGAAGCCGCGCGGATCGGGAATTGGGCTCGTACTTTGCCGCCAAATTGCAGAGGCGCATGGCGGCAGCCTTTCGCTCGAAAACCGTGTGGATCGAAGGGGGTGTATTGCAATCGTTCGGTTGGAGACGGGCCCACCGGCCGGAGGTTAAGAAACCTGGGCTTCCATACCGTGGTAGTTTCGGACACAAAGTCCCGCTGACTTTTATTGGTGTGCGGCACAAGGTGTGCTTCAGACCGTCAGCGGTGCCGCGACGAGGTACGTCGTTCGGAGGCGCTGAGAAGCGGTCTCTCTCGGTCCTTCGCCCGGTTGTCGTCCGCGGGGGCAAGTCGAGGACGGCGTTAAGGGAGAACCTATGAGACTGCGTTACACACCGAAGTACCTGTTCGGCGCCGCTACCCTCCTCGTTTTCGGCGCCTCTCTCGCGCTGGCGCAAGATACCTCCAAGGCGCGTCCGCGCTCGCAGCAGCGCATTCCGATCTCGAAGGACAATCCATCCAGGACGACTCGGACTCGCGGTCGTGTCGATACGGTGACGGTCACGCAGTACAAGACCGACACACTGCGCGTCACGACGCAGCTTCCCGGTCGCGTCGACACGGTTCGTACGCCGGCTCCGCCGCCGGTGCACGACACGGTACAGATCGCACCGCCGCCGCGCGTCATGCACTTCCCGACGGGCATGTATTTCGGTCTGGCCGGCGGTGTCACAGCGCCGAACGGTGCGTTGTTCAACCCGAACAACTCTGGTCCGACGGGTCAGGCTCAGATTGGCTGGCAGAGCTTGGACATGCCGATCGGGATTCGCTTCGACGGCAACTTCACGATGCCGGGTGAAGACGCGGCGTACGCCGCTTTTCAGAATAAGGCGGGCATTATCAATGTCAGCGGCGACCTCAAGCTGAACTTGCCCTGGTTCCACCATCTGTTCGGTCTCAACCCGATGTTCACGCTGTATGGCATCGGCGGTGGTACGTACGTCAGCTACAAGAACCTGCCCTATCGTATGGATCCTGGTGTGCCGTGCCCGAGCGGCTCGACGTGCATCACATCGCCGATCAATGTCCGCGTCGGCGAGTCCAGCTGGAACAGCAAGTTTGGTTGGAACGCCGGCGGCGGTGCGTCGATCGGTTGGAGCCGCACCGAGATCTTCTTCGAGACCCGCGTGATCGGCTTTACGCCCGACAACTCGCCGATGGCCCGGCAGAATCCGTTCGTGCTCGGCGTCAACTGGTTTACGGGTTCGCGCTAAGCTCGCATGACGTAAGCGGCTAGCTGGAGCTACCGCCTGACGAAAGGGCGGCCTTCGAATGGAGGCCGCCCTTTTCGTTTTAGGAAACGTCAAGGCCTCTCGGAGGCAAGCGGCTCAGGATGACTCCGCTGACATTTTTAAAAGCTCTAACAGAAAGGCGGCGGCCGTTACTCCGCGATGGCACGTATCCGTCACGTGGAGAAATTGTGAGTTCTTTCGTGTCATTTGCTCTCGTCCTTCGCGAGCAGCCACGGCATAGAGCCTGCCTTGTACGTCGCCGGTGCCGCGACGAAGTACGTCGACCGAGAACCCTCAGTGTTGAGTCAGCGCATTGAGAAAAGTTCTCGCCCGCCTGTCGTCCACGGGGGCTAGTCGAATGGATGACGCAGAGGGAGGAGACCCATGTTGAACCGTTATGCAGTATTGCTCGTTGCCGGCGCGGCGATCTTCGCTCTCGACGCCTCGGCCGCTTCGGCACAAGACACAACGCGAACGCGGACGCGTCCGCGCTCGACGAAGCGAATCCCGATCACGAAAGAAGCTCCGGGGGAAGTGTCGACGACGCCTGCTCCGCGCGTCGATACCGTAACTGTCTATAAGACCGATACGCTTCGTCTCACGCGTACGGACACCGTGAACGTGACGAAGACCGAGACGATCACAAAGGTCGACACCGTTCAGCAGCAGATTTTCCCCGAGATGATGCGGCAGATCGGCGGGTTGTATATCGGCGTCGCGGCGGGATCGTCGATGCCGGCGGCAAACTTCAATGACTCCGACCATCCGGGTTGGCGCGTCGAAGTTCCGATTGGTATCGATCCGATCGGCAGTCCGTTGGGCGTTCGGGTGAACCTCGGCTACAGTCGCTATGAGCCACACACGTACGTGAAGTCTCTGCTCGACAACGCGCAGATCATGAATGCGGACGCGGATCTCAAGCTCCGTCTCGTGAAGGCGAATCCGTTCCGTCACCGAGCGCAGGTCTACGCGATCGGCGGCGCCTCGTACAACCGCTACAAGGACATTCTCGAGAACAACCACGGCGTTCTGAGCATCGGCGACTCGTTTGCGAACTCGAACGGCACGTTCTCGACGGTTGACTCCGATTGGCACAACGGGTGGGGCTACAACATCGGCGGTGGCATGGAGCTCGGCTGGGGCGTGACGAATCTCTTCATCGAATCGCGTTTCACGCGCTTCAGCGGTGAGAACTCGAAGATCTCGCACGTTCCGCTCGTGGTCGGTTTGAGCTGGTATTAACAGATCAAGCCGGAAGGCGGGATGTGAACGGCGGGGCGGGCTGCGACAGCAGCCTGCCCCGTTCGTCTTTCACGAAGTAGAAACCACTGAAATACTTCTCTCGCTTCGCCGCGCCTCCGCGATCGGCGTTTTCTGACGCTGCGCAGTGCATGGACTTACAAACCACATCTCCAATCGCGAGTCACGCTGAGTCACTTTGTGCCCGTTCCCTGTGCCCCGTTCATCGCTGATCTCTGCGCTCACAGTCGCGTCAGCATTCCGCGCGACGCGGCTTTATCCGGCGCTCGGCGGGGATGTGATCGCGAATGGACAGGTCAGCGGCAACGCCGTGCAGTTCGACATCGGGACGTCGGATCTGGACAATGCCGGAACGCTCTCCGGCAATTCGATGTCCGGCACGCTCACACTGCGAATCGCGACGGGACGATGGCGTGGCTCGCGGCCCGTTGCGAATTTGGCGCTTCCTCTCCTTGAAGATTAGAGAGCTCTAATCTTTGACAGTCTAGCCGATCGCGACCGTTACCTGTTCACCGCCGGTGCCGGCAACGAGCCGGTGATCAACGTGTACACCTCGTCATCGAAGTCGACGGGATCCTCGTACTTCACCAACATCGTCGTGCCGCTCAACGTTCCCGCGGCGAAATGGCCGTTGCGTTCCTGGTAGAACGTCGACTGCGGATACGAGCCCGGCGCCAGGTAGAAGTCGATGCCGGTGGCGCTGCGTACATAGCTCGCCGTGGAGCAAATCGTGGCGGGAGGGACTGTCGGTGCGGATTCGTACGCAAAGTCGTACGTCCCGTTGTCGGCGAGATAGTAGTGGCCGCCGGTGATCGTCCAACTCGAGCCGCCGCCACTATAGGTGAGTGGCAGCGACTGACCCCCGATCGAGTCGAGTCGGAGGACGGCGATCACTTTCGCCGGCATGGAGACGAACGCGGAGAACGAGACACCGTCTCCGTCGTCCAGCGACGCGAGGACCCGCCCAACCCCCGTGGCGTCGCCGAGCTCCCACGCTCCGGCACTCGCGAGCCCCGTGGCGTCGGTGTGGACCGCGGTATGCTCGAGCGAGCCGCGGCCGGACGTCACGGCAAACGTGACGTTGGCGTTGCTCACCGGCATGCCCTTGCTGTCAGTCACGATGACGGTTGGCCCAGGCGAAATCGTTGTTCCGGGCGAGTAGCAACCCGCGATCGCCGCGGCTTGAGCAATCGACTGCGTAACGCGCGGTTGCGCGCTCGCTGGCGAAACGGCCGTCGGCACGTCGCGGCTCCCGCCGCACGCGAGGGCGAAGAGCGACGCAACTATGAGATCGACTCGGACACCGGCTCGGCGCATCTCGGCCCCCCGATCATGGAATTGCATTGGCTGCGCGCATTGAGTGATTCAGGTTGAAGGTGGCACATAATGGCGCCGACCGCTCACATCGGCGTCAGTGCACGCTCAGCGCTGGCTAAAACGAGGGAAACCTGCGTGAGGATCGGTTCGGAGACGAAGGTGGTCTCGCCCAAGAGCGAACCTAGCGAGTAGATCCGAGAACAACAGAATGCGCTCGGCATCGCACGGATCGACGCTCCTGCCTCTGAAAACTCCGTCATGATGCCGGACTGCTGAGCACCCTCGTAACCACTGGAATGCTTCTGGCGTCTGCGTATCATTCGACAGCGTCAGATCATCCCTCGTGGCGCTTTCTCAAGCAGGACCAGCCGCAGATGAGCAGTCTTTTCAACTATCGAATTCAACGCGCCTTCGGCGCCGCGGCGATTTTCGCGGCCACGGCGGCTGCGAGCGCGCAGGGCACGCAGCGGACGTCACGTGATTTCGCCGCACGCCACGCCGCGAATACCTCCGACGACTCCACCGACGATTCGCATGCGGTGTATTCGTTCAAATCACGAGCGGACAGCCTCGCGTGGGCACGGAATCGGACGCTCGCGACGAAGGCGACGGGTTTCCATCTCGTCGTTTCGCTCCAGGACCATCATCTCTGGGCCATCGTCGGACGCGACACCGTTCTGAGCGCCCCGGCGGCGGTGGCTAAAGGAACAACGCTCAAGTTCGGCAAGTCGACCTGGGAGTTCGAAACGCCGCGCGGAATCCGAACCGTCCTCGGAAAGGAAGCCGATCCGATCTGGCAGCCGCCCGAGTGGTTGTACGCGGAGACCGCGCAAGAGAACGATCTCAAGCTCGGCCATCTCGAGCCCGGCAGGCCGTACAAGCTCAGCGACGGTCGCAAGCTCGTGGTCATGAACAATGTCGTCGGCGTGATCGACCATGGGTCATTCGCCGAGCTGCCGACTGACGAACACATCGTATTCGACAATACGCTGTTCGTCCCGCCACTCGGCACGAAGAACCGGAAGGTCGAAGGAGAGCTCGGCAAGTATCGATTGAACTTGGGTGACGGATATTTGCTGCACGGGACGCCATACAAGGAATCGATTGGCCTCGCCGCAACGCACGGCTGCGTGCGTCTCCGCGACGAAGACATCGAGTGGCTGTACGAGCACGTTCCCGTCGGGACCAAGGTCTACATCTACTGAGATCGCGGTTCGCGGCTCGGGACGACATCGAGAAACAGAAAGCCCGCGCATCTCGCGCGGGCTTTCTAGTTCTTCCCTTCTTCTCGCTGATTTCCGCTTCGCTTGGTGCGCGCAGAATAGCGAGTGTTCGTCAGGTCGGCGTCAGGCGACTACTTCTTCGTGATCTGCCCCCGAATTTCACCGGCAGGATTCGTTGCGGTGTGGATGTTGGCGTAAACAGCGCCGGCGAGAAGAAGCTTCTCGAGCGAGTCACCTTTGATCGTCGACGTGAGGCTCAAGGCATTAGTGAGGGTCACCGAACCTGTCGCCGAGCCCGACGACGCGGTCTTGAGACCCGTGAACGTGACGTTCGTGAACGTTCCGCCGGTCGATATCGCGGGATCGAAGTTGAGAATCACGCCCGCCGACCCAGTCGATCCAGCGGTGAAGGGTCCGTGGATGTGCCCGAGCGTCGCGTTTCCCGTGAGGCCCGTGAATGTCGCGTTCCATGTGAACACGTGCGTCGACGTGTCGAGCGTGCCGGTGAACGTCCCCGATCCGGTTGGGTTGCCAGTAACGCTCACCTCGTTCGCGGGCGAGAGCGAGGCCGTCAAGTTGACGATTTTGGAGACGGGCGGCGGGCTCGTCGAGTCATCGCTGGACCCGCACGCTGCGGCAACGATGATCGCGGCAAGGATCGAGAGAGTGATTCCTTGTTTCAGCATAGGGTCCTCGTTCGGAGATGGTCAATTCGCTTCGCGCTCCCGGCGCGATGCACGAAGCGTTGAATCCATCCGACTCCGTGGGGGTTCCCGCGTCCGCTTTGACACCGCCCGTGACGCACGGGATATTCGGCGTGCTTGACCTGCACCCTCTCACCGGCTCACCGAGCCATATCGGCGAGGCACGCTTCGCAATGCAGACTTGTCGTTTTTCGAGAAGCGCCGCGTACGCGGGATTTGTCGCGGCGATCTCTCCATCCCTCGTTGCCGCGCAGCTCGGAGTACAGCGCGAGCGCAACACACCCAACGTCTACGCGATCACGAACGCGCGCATCGTCCCGGGGACGGGCCCGGCGATCGAGAAAGGCACGATCGTGCTGCGCAACGGAATCATCGCGGCCGTCGGCGCGACAACGCCGGCACCCCCTGATGCACGGGTCATCGACGGAACGGGACTCACCGTTTACCCAGGCCTCATCGACGCCAACTCCAGCATCGGATACGCCGTCGCAGCTACCGCCGTCGCGGATGCGGGGCGTGCTGGACGCGGTGCCGGCGGACGCGGAAGCGCCGTGCAGCAAGGTGCGCCGACCGGCGCGCCGAACTCGCTGCACCCTGTCGGGCTTCAGCCGGAGCTCGCGGCCGCCGATCTCGTTCGCCCAGACGCCGATGCATTCGCGGGACCGATCAGCGCCGGCATCACGGCGGCGCTCACTGCGCCATCGAGTGGAATTTTCCGCGGGCTCTCCGCGGTAGTGAACCTCAACGGAACGACGGCGCAATCGCTCATCATCAAAGCGCCGGTCGCGGAACACATCGCCTTCCAACCGCTGCGCAACGGCGGATATCCGAACTCGCTGCTCGGCGTCTTCTCCGCGCTTCGTCAGATGTTCCTCGACGCACAGCACTATGGCGCCGAGCAGGCGGCGTACGCGAAGAATCCGCGCGGGATGCGGCGGCCCGAATCTGATCCCTCGCTCGAGGCACTTCAGCCGGTCCTCGCACGGCAGATCCCCGTTGTCTTCGAGGCGTCGGCGGCGCGCGAGATCGAGCGCGCGTTAGACTTTGCTAAAGAGTTCAACCTTCGCGCGATCATCGCGGGCGGCGAAGAAGCGGATCAAGTCGCGGCGCGTCTCAAGGCCGAGAACGTTCCGGTGCTTCTTTCGTTGAACTTTCCGCGGAGGCCCACGGCGGCCCCCGACGCGGATCCGGAACCGCTGCGTGTGCTCCGTGCGCGTGTCGAGGCGCCCAAGCTCGCGGGCAAGCTCGCGCAGGCGGGCGTGCGGTTCGCGTTCGAGGATGGAGGGTTGAACAACTGGTCGGACTTCATGGCAAACCTCGGCCGCACGTCGGAAGGCGGACTCTCCGCGGATCAGGCGCTCAAGGCCCTCACGGTGACGCCGGCCGAGATCCTTGGCGTCAGTGATCGCATCGGGACGATCGAGACCGGCAAGGTCGGCAACCTGACGATCACGCGGGGCGATCTGCTCGGCGGACGTGTGGCGCACGTGTTCGTCGACGGCGCGCCCGTCGAGATTCGCGCGACGGCGGCGAACGCCGCGGGCGCCATGGCAAACGGCACTTGGACCGTCACGATCACGACGGACGAAGGCGACAAGCCGGTGACGCTTGCGCTGCAGCAAGTCGGCAACGAGCTGCGAGGCACGCTCCAGGGTTCGCTCGGCACGGCGCAGATCGCGAACGGTTCGATCACCCCGGATGGAGCGGTTCGATTCCGCGCGACGCTGACGCTCGCCGGCGGGACGGAGGAAGGAAACTTCGTCGGCACGATCGAAGGCAGCGTGATTCGAGGAACGATCGCGATCGTTGGCCATCCGCAATCGACGTTCGTCGGCTCCCGGCCGGACGCGAACGCGCCGGGTACCGGGCGTCGTGGGCGCCCGCCGCGATGACCGGAACGCCCTCAGACCGGGCGCGGCCGCGGATCGCTTTCACGAGAGATGAACATCGCCATGACTTCGGAGATTTGATATGAGACTTCACTTAACGGCTGCGGCGCTCGCCATCGCCAGCGTCGCCGGCGCGCAAGGGACTCAGGCCTCTGCGACGGCCAAACCGGCGGTACCGCCGACGCTGATCAAGAACGCAACGATCCTCACCGTCACGAAGGGCAAGCTCGAGAACACCGATCTCTTGCTCCAGAACGGCAAGATCGCGCAGATCGGAAAGAATCTCTCGGCGCCCGCCGGCGCGCAGGTGATCGACGCGACGGGTAAGTACGTCATGCCGGGGATCATCGATCCGCACTCGCACTCGATGGCCGATGCGATCAACGAAGGATCACTCTCGGTGACGTCGATGGTGCGGATTCGCGACGTGCTCAACCCGACGGACGTCAATATCTACCGGCAGCTCGCCGGCGGGGTAACGACGATTAACGTCTTGCATGGCTCGGCGAACACGATCGGCGGGCAGAACGCCGTTGTAAAGCTCAAGTACGGGCGAGACGTCGACGAAATGCTGTTTCCCGGCGCGATGCCCGGAATCAAGTTCGCGCTCGGCGAGAACGTGACACAGAAAAACGGACAGACCGCCGCGCAAGCACAGGGACGGCCGCTTCGCTATCCAGCGACGCGCATGGGACAGGAGGAGGTGCTTCGCGACGCATTCACGAGAGCGCGCGACTACAAGGCAAGCTGGGACGACTATAACGCTCGCGTCGCGAAGGGCGAGAAAGGACTCGTTCCGCCCGATCGCAATCTCGAGCTCGAGCCGCTCGTCGAGGTGCTCGAGGGCAAGCGCTTTGTACACGCGCACTCGTATCGCGCGGACGAAATGCTCATGCTCCTCAACATCGCCAAGGAGTTCGGCTTCACGGTCAAGACACTGCAACACGGCTTGGAGGGATACAAAATCGCGTCAGAGATCGCGCAGGCTGGGACTGGCTTGTCGACGTTCGCCGACGAGTGGTCGTACAAGGTCGAAGCGTACGACGCGATCCCGTACAACACGGCGATTCTCATGCGGCACGGGGTCGTCGCGACGGTGAACTCCGATTCCGACGAACGCGCGCGTCGTTTGAACATCGATGCCGCGAAGATGATGCGGTACGGCGGCCTCTCCGAGGATTCGGCGCTCAAGACGATCACCTACAACGGCGCCGTGCAGCTCGGCATCGAGAAGAAGGTCGGTTCGATCGAGCTCGGAAAGGATGCGGACGTCGTGATCTGGAGCGGAGACCCGCTCAGCGTCTATTCGACCGCGGAGACGACGTTCATCGACGGTGAAATCTTCTTCGACAAGAAGAAGGATCTCGCGATGCGTGAGGCAATGGCGAAAGAGCGCACGGCGCTCGAAGCCGCCGATCGTACGCGCCGAGTGACGCCATAAGAGGCCAATAACACATGAATAAGACAATTCTCATAGCAGCCGCCACGATCGTCGCGTCAACGGCGAGCGCGCAGCTCGGCTCATTCAACCCGAATCCGGGACCGCAGGGCACGTTCGCGCTGAAGGGCGGTCACATCGTCACAGTCAGCGGCGCGGACATCCCAAACGGCACGGTGGTCATCAGCGGCGGGAAGATCACCGCCGTCGGCGCGAACGTCACTGCCCCGGCGAACGCGAAGACGATCGACGTCTCCGGACTGATGGTGTATCCGGGCATGATCGAGACGGGATCGAGCATCGGTCTGTCCGAGATCGGCCAGGGCGCCGTTGCGACCGTCGACATTCAAGAAGTCGGATCGTTCAACCCGAATGCACAGGCGTTCTACGGCATCGATCCGCACAGCGCGCACATCGGCGTCGCCCGCGTCGTCGGAATCACGACGGTTGTCTCTCGCCCGACGGGCGGCATCATCTCGGGAACGGCGGCGTTGATGAACATGGCGGGCGACACGCCGCCGAAGATGGCGGTGAATCCAAAGATCGCCCTGGTCATCGAGCTTCCCCACGCCGGCTTTGGTGGTCGCGGTTTCGCGCGCGCAGTCGCGGCGGGCACACCAGCGGATGCGAATCGGATTCGCCAGCTGCAGATGGATTCGTTGCGCACGATGCTCCGCGACGCCGAGGCGTATGGAAAAGCGCAGGCCGCGTATGCGAAGGACAAGTCGATTCCACGGCCGGCGCACGACGTCGTTCTGCAAGCGCTGCTTCCGGCGCTCGACGGTCAAATGCCGGTGATCTTTCCCGCTGACCGCGCGAACGACATTCGCGACGCGGTGACCTTCGCGGAGGAGATGCACCTCAAGCCGATCATCATGGGCGGAGAGGACTCGCCGATGGTGGCCGCGTTCCTCAAACAGCACAACGTTCCGGTGATCGTCACAGCCGTGATGAAGCTCCCGACGCGCGAAGACGATCCGTACGACGTCAACTACACGATTCCGGCCAAGCTTGCCGCCGCGGGCGTGCAGTTCGCGATCTCGACCGGGGACAAAGGGTCAGAGATTCGAACAATGCCCTACAACGCGGGTATGGCGGCGGCGCACGGGTTGTCGAAGAGCGACGCGCTCAAGTCGGTGACGCTGTGGCCGGCGCAGATCTTCGGGGTCGGCGACAAAATGGGCTCGATCGACGTCGGCAAGATGGCGAACATCGTGGTCACCACTGGCGACATTCTCGAAGCAAAGACCGACACGAAGTTCCTGTTCATCGATGGACGACAGGTGCCGCTGGAGTCAAAGCACACGCAGCTGAACGCGCAGTTCAAGGATCGACCGTAGGACCGGCGAACGGGCCGGAATACCGATGCCCACCAACAAAAAGCTCTACGAAGAGATGCAAGCGAAACGCTCGGCCGAGCACCATGAGGCCGAGCGTGATCGCCGGTGGGCGTTGATTCGCGCGGGTCTCGCCTGTCTCGGCTGGGCGGCGGCGGGACTCGTGTGTTACGGCTTCGCGTTCCACACCACGGACATGAGCATGGTGCCGATCTACCAATGGGGCGCGTACCTCATCACCTACGGCGGCATCTCGTTCACCCTGCTTCGCACCTATCGGAAGGGCGTCGAGCGCGGAGACTGGTAGCTCAGCGATCCGCTGCCTTCGGCGTGGAGTTGCCCCCGTCGACGACAAACTTCCACGTGCCGTCGTGCTGGCGCTGCCACACGGTCAAATACTTTCCGAATCTCTGAACGGCCGCGCCCGATGGGCCGCGAAGCGTCGCGACGTAGTCGCCGACCGTGAAGCCGATGTCCTCCGACCCGGCGACCCACGCGAAAACCGGATGCCACGTGAGCGATGAGCCATTGCCGCGAGCGGCGTAGAGCTCGCGAGTCGCGTCGGGTCCGATCACCAGGCGCGGCGACGCAAACAAGACGCCCTGGGCGGCGATCGTATTCGAGAACGCGAAACCCACCCCCATTCGGTCGGAGAGATCCGCGAAGAGGCTATCGGCAGCGCGGACTTTCGCCGTCGCCTCGCGACGTTTTTCAGGAAGGGTGGTCGCCGGCGGCGTCAACGCGCCCGGGGGCACGCTCGCTTCGACGGCAGGCGGCGCGTCGATCTCCGCGTAGGCGGCGAGCTGCCACGGGGCGCCGCGAGTCCGGCGCCATACGGCGATGTATCGCTCGAAGCGGATCGGCGCCGCAGCCGATGGGCGTGCGGCCACACCGAAGGTGTAGCCCGCGAGCAGATCGTATGACACGACGCCGCCGAGCGGTTCCCATGCAATCCCCGGCGGAAAACCTGGCGCGGGCGAGGCGAGGAGGTCGGCAACCGCATCGCGGCCGTAGACGGCAGGCAGTCCCGCGCGAAGGTAGACGATGTCCGGATGCAGAAGCTCGGCGATCCCTTCTTTCGGATTCTTTGATGCGACGAACACCCCGCGCGACTGGTCGAACCGCAGAAGCGTGTCGGCGGCCGGACCTCGATCGGGCTCGGGCAATGCCGACCCGCGATGCAGCACACAACCCGCGAGTAAGAGCGCGGGGACGACCAGCCAGCCTTTCATCCGGCGAGGAATCTCGCCGCCGCCGCCACCCGTGAGGTGGCGCCGCTCGGATCGACGTCTGGATTGCACTCCACGATGCCCGCGGCCGTCATCGGCGCCTCGAGACTTTGAATGAGCGAAAGCACTTCGGGAATTGATAGACCGCCGGGCTCCGGATGCGACACGCCCGGCGCGAACGCCGGATCGAGCCCATCGAGATCGATCGATCAGCTAGATCGTCTCGTCCTTCGAAATATCGGGACCTGCACCGCGCGACCACGTTCGCATATCGATCTCGACCCCGAATCAATCGATGTGTTCGCGCTGGGGTTCGTGAGCGTCCGAATGCCAACCCCCACGAGACGGCTCGCCGATCCCGCCTCCATTATGCGGGCGAACGGGTACTCATGCGAGAAGTGATCCCGGTCGGGATCATCGTAGAGGTCTGTGTGGGCGTCCACCTGCCTAACCGCGAGCATAGCCGGGACCTTACTCGCTTAGCGACCGATGGGTTGCGCGACCGAGTGATCGCCGCTGCCGACGAGAGCTCAGTGCATCGATTCGTCGCAGCGGGAACGTGAGCCTGGCCACTGCCAATCAACCCTGGGCTCATTTCATTGCAAATAACGGTCGTGGAACCGTTTCCGGGTCGCGGGGTGGACGGAGGGTGTGCCGAGATGTAACTCTGTGTGTATCACTATTGAGCACTGACTCGGGACTTTCCACACTAGGAACGTCTCTTGCTCGTTGCGGCACGGTCCGCTTGCAACTCAGCCCCTCACACTGGCTTCAATGACCGCCGTTGTAGTCGTAGTGTTGGTCCTCGCGGCCGCCGCCGCGGCCGCCTTTCCGATCGTCCGCTGGTGGTCGGATCGTCGACGCTACGGTGCCATGAGGGAGCCACCGCCGCTCTTCATTCCGTTCCGTCCGGCGGGTGACGGATCGAGCGAGCCCGTTCCGTTTCTCACTCCTCGCACCGCTCCGAAGCTCGAGGCACCGCGGGAGGTCGAAGTCCCTCTCGAGCGAGTCGCTCGGGCCGATGAATCCGTTCGCTCCATGCGACTCGTCAAAGACGACGCCGACGAGGGATTGCTGCCCAACGAGACAATTCGATTCCGGCGCCCGGTCGAGGAGCCGGTGCAATTGCTCCCCGGCCGACTGGAAGTCGTGTCGGGAGACACGGCGCATCGCGAAATTCGCTTCGTGCGAATTCCCGGCGAGCCGATGCAGTTGATCCTCGGCCGCGACGGGGGACCGTCGGCACAATACGTCGCTCTGAAGTCCGGAACTGTGAGCCGGCAGCATGCGCGGCTCGCGTTCAACAACGGACGATGGGCCGTGGCCAATTTGTCAAAGACGAATCCCGTCGTGGTGAATGACGAGGAGCTGTCGTACACGGCAGGCGAGCGGTCGCTCGACGACGGGGACCAGCTCGAGCTCGGCGAGGTTGTGCTTCGTTTTCACGCGCGGTAATGAGCGCCGAGAAAATCCCCGCGGCGTATTCCGCGCTGGAAAGTGATTATGAGGTCGTTCGCGAGATCGGGCGCGGTGGAACCGCGCTCGTGTATCTCGCGCGCGAGCGCGCAACCGGGGACGAAGTCGCGATCAAGCTGATTCGCGCGAAGTACCTCGAGGACGACGAGGCGATCGCGCGTTTCGCGCGTGAGGCGAGGTTCGTCGCGCAGCTCGACCACCCGAACATCGTGCCCGTTCGCGCGGTTCTCGATCTTGGGTCCGCCGGTGTCGCGCTCGTGATGGCGCACATCGACGGCCGAACCCTCAAGCAGGTGATTCGCGAAGAGCATCCCCTCTCGGCTGAGATGACCGAACGGATGATGCGCGGCATCGCGAACGGGTTGGGTGCGGCGCACGCGATGGGGATCGTGCACCGGGACGTAAAACCCGAGAACATCTTCATCGATGCGGACGGCCGCGCGCTGCTCGCGGATTTCGGGCTCGCGCGGTCGATGAGCAATGACACGCAGCTCACGATGGCGGGCGTCGCGATCGGAACTCCGGCGTATATGGCGCCCGAGCAGATCGACGGCGGACAGCTCGACGCGCGAGGCGACATCTATAGTCTCGGACTCGTCGCGTGGGAGATGCTGACGGGACATCGCCCCTGGGAAGGCGAGAGTCTTTATGCGATTCTCTATCATCAGAAGTACGAGCAGCTGCCGGACGTTCGAGACATTCGCCACGACATTCCGGACCGGCTCGCCGACGCGATCGTTGGATCGATCGAGAAGGATCGCGAGGCGCGGTGGCAAAGCATCGATGAGCTGATCGCGGCACTGGATGGACAGCGCGCGCCGAGACATGCGCGCGAACAGGCACCGATCTCGAACGACACGATCCGGTTCACACGCCCGGTCGCTTCACCGCAGCTCCCGACGACGCCCGGAATGGCGCTCGAGGTTGTCCACCAGCCGGTGCTGCCGGTCTACACCGATTCGCTCGCGAGCATCGCGGCGGATCTCGAGGCGCACGTGCGTGCCCCGCAGCCGAAGCGTCGCTATGCGCTTGCCGGCGGTGCGGCGGCCGCGGTCCTCGCGCTCGCATTGATCGCGACCAAACTTCAGAGTCGCGCGAGTGACCGGCCGACCAAGCCGCAAGAAGTCGCGATGCCAACCGCGGCGGCGGGCGACGTCGGAAAGGCACCCGCGCCCACCGTCACGACCGATTCCTCCGTGAACAGAGCGGTCGACTCGGCAAAAAACGTCGTGGCCGCGAAAGACACCGCGACGAAGATCGTGTCGGCTGCGCCGCCCGCCGCGAAGTCTGGCGCCGCCGCGAAGTCTGGCGACGCCACGAAGTCCGGCGACGTCCGGATGTCGACGAACAAGCCGAACGCGAAGGTGATCGCGATCGCGCCACCGAAAGTTCCGGCGCGGACGCCAAAGGTGAAGGCGGCGTCGAAACCACAAGGGAAAACTGGGCCGAGCGCAGTGGCGACGTCGACCAAGCAGGCGGGAGCTCCGTCGGAGGCGGCGAGCCGTGCGCCGGTGAGCTCGAAGCCGGCCGCGCCGGCGGCGCTTCCGTTGGCGTCGGCACGCGCGACGGTCGTCGCCGGTGGGTTGCACAGCTGCTTCGTGTCGTCGGACGGCCGCACGTTCTGCTGGGGATCGAACGACCACGGACAGCTCGGGACTGGCGCAGCCGGGCGCGCGACGACGCCGAGTCTCGTCGGTGGGGATGCGCGCTTTGCGTCGTTGGCGGCGGGGTTGTCGCACAGCTGCGCGATTTCGCGCGACGGCGCGGCGTGGTGCTGGGGTGACAACGACGCGGGACAGCTTGGCGACCGCTCGAACACGGCGCGGTCCGCGCCGGTTCGTGTGGCGGACAGCCATGCATTCCGCGTGATCACGGCCGGTGCAGCACACAGCTGCGCGCTCGATCAGGGCGGCGCTGCGTGGTGCTGGGGTTCGAATTCGCACGGGCAGCTGGGCGACAGCTCGTCGCACGACAGGAACGTGCCGGCGCCGGTCGGGGGCGGGCGCCGGTTCGTCGCGATCTCCGCCGGGTGGAACTTCACCTGTGGGCTGGATGGCGACGGACACGCCTTCTGCTGGGGCGACGACTCGGGCGGGCAGCTCGGTGACAGCGCAGCGGTCTCGGCGCGCCGTTTGCCGGTGCCTGTGAGCGGCGGATTGTCGTTCGTATCGATCTCCGCTGGAAACTCGCATGCCTGCGGGGTCACGAAGCAAGGCGACGCGTACTGCTGGGGCAAGAATGGAAGCGGACAACTGGGTGACGGAACGACGGCCGACCATGCGACGCCGGTCCGCGTCAAAGCGTCGACGCGATTTGCGTCGATCACGACTGGCGGCGTCCATACATGCGCGATCACGACGGGTGCAGACGCATACTGCTGGGGCAAGAACAGCTACGGACAGCTCGGCGACGGCGGGACGACAGATCATTCGCTGCCGACGCGCGTCGCCGGCTCGCATGTGTTTGCGACGCTGCGCGCGTTCGGGTCGCATACGTGCGGCTCTGCGGTGTCGGGCGAGGCGTTTTGTTGGGGTTACAATCTCGAAGGTCAGCTCGGCGACGGCAGTCGCGCGAATCGAACGAGACCAGTGTACATCGAGCCGCCCACGAGCGGCTCGGACGATCATCGCTAGCAGTCACCGATGAGGGGACGAATGAGGGGGGTTCGGCCATTGGCTGTTCGCCGCGCGCTCGTATGGGCCGCGGCGACGTTGGTGTGGTCCTGCAGCAGCTCGACCGCGGTCGACTCGACGGGGTCGGACGTTGCGTCGATCGCCGTATCACCGTCGACGTCGACGATTGCCGTCGGCGCGGAAGTGCCTTTGCAGGCGACACCGCAGGACGCGAGCGGCAAAGCCGTTCCCGGCGTTTCGATCCTGTGGACCGTGCAGGATTCAAAGGTTGCTAAAGTATCGTCGTCCGGCGTTGTCACGGGGCTGGCGATCGGGACGACGCAGGTCGCGGCGAACGCGAACGGCAAATCGGGCATCGCGGCGATCACGGTTCAGAAAACTCCGGTGGCGAGCATCGTCGTGGTGCCGAAGAAGATCGACGGTGTGAACCCCGGCACGAAGACGCCTCTCACCGCGACCGTGTACGACGCGGCTCAGAACCCGTTGACCGACCGCACCGTCATCTGGACATCGAGCAACGAGCAGGTCGCGACGGTCGACGCAAACGGCGTCGTCACGGCCGTCGCGCCGGGAACGGCGACCATCACCGGAACTGTCGAGGGGAAGAGCGACGCCGCGACGATCACCGTGGCGCAAGCGGCCGTCGCGACCGTCGAGATCTTCCCGAATCCACTGACCGTGTCGGTGAGTCAGACGACACAGATGGTCGCGACCGCGCGAGACGCAAACGGCAATGCGCTCACCGGCCGCGCGGTGACGTGGTCGACTTCCGACCCGACGATCGCGACGATCGACGCGCTGGGCAAACTCACCGCGGTCGCCGCCGGCAACGCGACGATCACGGCAACGAGCGAAGGCAAAAGCGGCACGAGCGCGATCACCGTTTCGACGGCGGCGGTCGGCAATGTCAATGTGCAGCCCGCGGCCCCGTCGATCCTTCAGGGCGCGAGCGTTCAGCTCTCGGCGGTCATTCGCGACGTCTTTGGCAACATCACGACGAATCGCGCGGTCGTATGGACATCGAGCAACGCCGCGATCGCGACGGTTACGCAGACCGGCGTTGTTAGCGGCGTCGCGCCTGGCTCGGCGACGATTACCGCGACGAGCGAAGGACAAACCGGGAATGCAGTGGTCACCGTGCTGCCGGTCCCTGTCGCGAGCGTCTCGATTCAACCGCCGAGTGCGAGCGTGACCGCTGGGAAGACGTCGCAGCTGACGGCGGTTACGAAGGATGCAAACGGCAACACGCTGGCGGGCCGCACGGTCACGTGGAGCTCGAGCGCGACGAACGTCGCGACCGTCTCATCGTCTGGACTCGTCACCGCGGTTGCGGTGGGAACGACCATCATCACGGCAACGAGTGAAGGAAAGAGCGCGACCGCGAACATCAACGTGCTCGCTCCGATTCTCGCCGTCGGATCGGTGACAGTGGCTCCGTCCTCCTCCTCGATCATCTCCGGGCAAAGCGGCACGCTGACCGCAACGGTGAAGGACATTTCGGGAACAGTCGTCAGCGACCGCACGATCGCGTGGAGCTCGAGCAACGAGTCAGTCGCGACCGTCTCTGCTTCCGGTGTCGTGACCGGCGTGGCGCCCGGAACAGTGACCATCACAGCGTCGGCGGAGGGCAAAGATGGAACTGCGACGGTCAACATCCTTCCGGTTCCGGTTGGAGCCGTTGCGCTCTCGCCGACGGCGACGAACGTCGTCATTGGAACGACGGCGCCGCTGACGATCACGGTGACGGACTTGAACGGTACGGTCGTCACCGATCGCATCGTCGCATGGAGCTCGAGCGCAACGTCGGTCGCCACGGTCTCTCAGGCCGGCGTAGTCTCGGCGGTCGGTTTGGGCACGGCGACGATCACGGCGACGAGCGAGGGCAAGAGCGGCACGGCGACGATCACAGTCGTTCCGGTGCCTGTTGGAAGCGTTGTGGTTTCGCCCGCGACGAACGCGATCTTGGTCGGCGGCGTCGCGCAGCTTTCGACGACGGTCAAAGATCAAAACGGAAAGACCGTTACCGACCGCCTCGTCACATGGTCGTCGAGCGACAACTCGATCGCGACCGTATCGACGTCGGGCAAAGTCACCGGTGTCGCGCCGGGCACGGCGACGATCACCGCGACGAGCGAGAGCAAGAGCGGCACGGCGACGGTGACCGTTTCGCCGGTTCCGGTTGGAACGGTCGCGGTCTCACCGGCGACCGCCAGCGTCGTGAAAGGACAAACGACTCCGCTCGCGGTCACGGTCAAGGATCTCAACGGGTTGGTCGTGACCGATCGTGTCGTGACGTGGAGCTCGAGCAACCAAGCCATCGCCACGGTGTCTTCGTCAGGAGTGGTCACCGGCGTCGCGCTGGGTAGCGTGACGATCACCGCGACGAGTGAAGGACAAATCGGCAGCTCGACGGTGACGGTCACTCCGGTGCCCGTTGGGAGCGTGACGGTGACGCCCGGAACGGTGAGCGTCGCGTCGACACAATCGGCGACGCTCACCGCGACCGTGAAGGACGTGAACGGAGCCGTCGTCACCGATCGCGCCGTGCAGTGGTCGAGCAGTGCCAGCACCGTCGCGGCGGTGTCGCAGGCAGGCATCGTGACGGGAATCGCGCCCGGGACAGCGACGATCACGGCCACAAGCGAGGGCAAGAGCGGAACGTCAACGGTGACGGTAACGCTGCTGCCGGTTGCAACGGTGACCGTCAGCCCATCCCCGGCCGCCGTCGCCGTCGGATCGACAACGCAGCTCACCGCAACAACGAAGGACGCACTCGGCACGACGCTGACGGGCCGCGTAATCACCTGGTCGTCGGGGAATTCGAGCGTCGCGTCGGTTTCGTCAACGGGACTCGTGACCGGCGTCGCTCCAGGCAGCACGACGATCACCGCGACGAGCGAGGGCAAGAGCGGAACGTCGACCGTGACGGTGAGCGTGCCGGGAGTCGCTACGGTGACACTTTCACCGCCGGCGGCAACGATCGCCCCGGGAGGATCGCAGACGTTCACGCCGACATTGCAGGATGCTAATGGCAATGTCCTCACGGGCCGTACGGTGACGTGGCAGTCGAGCAACCCCGGCGTAGCGTCGGTGACGTCGGCCGGCGTCGTCACCGGAGTTGCCGAGGGCACCGCGACAATCACCGCGACGAGCGAAGGACAGAGCGGAACCGCAACCGTCACTGTTGCCGGCGGCGCTGTCTCGACGGTCAGCGTCTCGCCGTCGGCGGCCACGGTCTTCGTCGCGTTCTCTCAACAGCTGACGGCGACTCTCAAGGACGCGAATGGGAACGTGCTCTCGGGACGCACCATCACGTGGGGATCCAGCAACACGAGCGTCGCGTCGGTTTCGTCGACGGGACTCGTGACCGGCGTCGGCTCCGGAACGGCGACAATCACCGCGACGAGCGAAGGCAAGAGCGGCGCGGCGGCAATCACCGTGACGGTTGCGCCGGTGAATGGCGTCATCGTGACGCCGAACCCGGCGAGCACGTTCGTCGGATTCACGACGCCGATGACCGTGACGTTGACTGATGCCAATGGCAACACGCTCAGCGGACGCACGGTGACGTGGCAGTCGTCGAACACGATCGTCGCGACGGTAAACTCGTCGGGCGTAGTGACAGGCTCGGCGCCCGGCACGACCACCATTACCGCGACGAGCGAAGGAAAGAGCGGATCGGCAACCCTGACCGTGATGCTCGCTCCGGTCGCGTCGGTGACTGTCTCACCCGCGTCGACATCGATCAGTGTTGGCGGAACGAGGCAGCTATCGGTTACACTGAGGGACGCTAACGGCAACGCCCTCACCGGACGCACGGTGACCTGGAGCAGCAGCGACGGATCGATCGCGACAGTGAATTCGAACGGGCTTGTGACCGGAAGGAAGCAAGGGACGGCGATTGTCTCGGCGACAAGCGAAGGAAGGTCGGGTAGTTCCACGGTCACGGTCACGAAATGATTCGCACGAAGGCACTGATCGTCCTCGCCGTTTTCGCCGTTTCAGGGATCGCAGAAGCACAGGGACTCAAGAGCATCGCTTTCAAGCGCGGCGCGCCGCCGGCCCATCAACGTCCGGCCTGTGATCCCGTCCCAGCGCCTGCGCCGGTGACCTCGGACGCGCGGCGAAAAGCACGCAACGTCGCGCAAAGCGGGCGGCAGGCCGCGATCCTCGGCGACAGCGCCACCGCGCTCTCGCAGTTGCGCGAAGCAAGCAAGATCGATCCGACGGACCCGGATCTCGCCTACGAGCTCGCGCGCGCATATGAAAGCTCAGGAGCAAACGCAAACGCGGCCAAGGAATTCTGCCGCTTTCTGTCACTCGCGCCGAACGCGCCAGAGGCAGCCGAGGCACGCAATCGCGTGGCGTCGCTTGCACCGATCGCTCAGAGCACGGCGCCTTCTCCGGCGATCGCCGTCTTGAACTCTGGGATCACGTCGTTCGAAGGGGGGAAAGCCATCGAGGCCGAAGCGAAGTTCGCCGAGGCGATCAAGATCGAGCCGACGTGGGCCGACGCATACTATGACCGGGCAATCGCGCGCCAAACGATCGGCGACAACCTGCAGGCCGCGACCGATTTCGAGGAGTATTTGCGTCTCAGGCCGGGTGCCGACGATCGCGTGCAGGTCGTCGCGCAGATCGAATCGCTGCGACGACAGCCTCTCTCCGGCGGTCAGGCGCTCGGGCTCGGACTGATCATTCCGGGCGGCGGAGAGTTCTACACGCGTCGTCCGTTGCGTGGCGCGCTGGCGCTCGTCGCGACTGGCGGGGCGGTTGGTCTCGCGCTGCAGACGTCGACGTCATCGAGGACGGTGCAGCACACGGGGACCGATCCGTTCGGAAATCCCTACACGTACACCACGACCGATCGAACGCAGGAGCATCCGTACCTCGTTCCGGGCTTGATGGTCGGCGGCGCGATTGCGGTCGCGACGGCGATCGATGCGTATCGCTTCGCGAAACAAAACGGCGATCCTGCGCGACGCGTCTCGGTGATTGCGGTCCCGACGCGCGACGGAATCGCGGCTCGGGTCAGTCTATTGCTTCGTTAGCACGACCTGAATTCTCGTCGCGCCGAAGGTTTGGTCGCCGATGAGCGCGGTGCCTGTCACCGTGAACAGCATCGAGCTCAGAAACGTGTCCGTGCTCGACGCGATGTCGATGTCCGTCGCGTTGAAGAACGACCATGTTCCGGTGAGCGGCTCATCGAGCTGCGGCGTTGTGGACGCGGGAACGAAGATGCGCCCCGATGTCGTTCCGTCCGGGTTGAGAATCAGCGTGATCGTGGCCCCGGCAGTGAGCTGATTGGTGGTGACGCCGCCGGTGGTCGTGAGCAATGTCGTGGCGACATACGTCCCCGCGACAGCCTGTTGGGTCGGAACGATCGGACCGTTGTCTCCGCACGCGGCGATCGTGAGCGCGAGCGCGCATGCCAGCGCGGCGGAAGCACGTTGAAGTCGCATGACGTTCTCCTGGGAATCGCGAGTTTGGCGATTCGAAGCGCGGATTTCATGCCCGCGAGGCGTGCTCGAGCAGACTCACTGCGGGAGTCTTCAGGTCCGTTCGACCGGAGTGATCCGCAGCTCGCGACGCGCGCCCGCGCGAAACAGCACGACGTCGAGCGACGCGTTGATTGCGTCTTCGCTCAACCGGCGATGGAGATCGTCGACGGTCGTGACGGGCACGCCACCGATGCTCACGATGAGGTCGCGCGACGTGATACCCGATTGGCTCGCGGCGCTTCCCTGCTCCACATTCGTGACGAGCACCGCTCCGGGCGCCGCGAGGTGATAGCGATCCGCCTGGCGTCGTGTGAGATGAACCGTCTGGCCCGCGATGCCGACATACGCACGGCGAACGCGACCGTCGCGCATCAGTCGCGACGCGATGAACTCGGCGGTGCGAGACGGGATCGCGAAGCAGATTCCTTGCGCGCCGGAGATGATCGCGGTGTTGACTCCGACGACGTCGCCGCGAGAGGAAACGAGTGGTCCGCCGGAGTTCCCTGGATTCAACGCGGCGTCGGTCTGCACGACGCCTTCGATCAAGCGGCCGGATTCCGATCGCATCGACCGTCCGAGCGCGCTCACAACGCCGGCCGTGACCGTCGCCTGGAAGCCGAGTGGATTGCCGATCGCAATGACGAGTTGCCCGGGGCGCAGCGCGGACGAATCGCCGAGCGTCGCAAACGCCGGCGCCGTCGAGTCGACTTTGAGGACGGCGAGATCCGTGTCCGGATCGTCGCCGACGACGTGAGCCGGATGCGTCGTTCCGTCGCTGAACGTCGCGCGAATCGACTCGGCGCGGTGAACGACGTGGCTATTCGTGAGAAGAAAACCGTCGGGCGTGAAGAAGAAGCCCGAGCCTGATCCGACGCTGGGACCGCGTTGGCGTCCGCGAGCGGGCGGCGTCTTCACCTCGAGGTGAACGACCGCCGGTCCGACGCGATCGACAGCGCCCATCACAGCGCGCGAGTATGCGTCGAGAATCGCGACGTCATGCGGGTCGAACGAAGGCGCGCTCAAAGACTCTCTATCGCGCTGCACGTCGTCCGCGGAAATCATCGTCAACATCTGTCTGATCCTTCAAAGCCGGGAGGCAAATCTGCACTCCCTAGGAAGTGCTTCGGTCAGCGCCGGCGGATAGTTTTCCGTCATCTCCCTCGATCGAGTCGAAATGCGTCGCGTCCCGTTTGCCATCGCGCTGGCCCTGTTGCTCTGTTCGTCGCACGCACATGCGCAGGGTGACGTCTGCGCGACCGCGCGCTCGATGAAGGCGGCGGGTCCGACGCCGGGAGCGGTCACACCGGCCGAGGTCTGCCGAGTGTTGTCGGTGCTGGCGGACGATTCGCTACAGGGGCGTGGCACCTGCACCGAGGGCGGAGCGAAGGCCGCGCGATTCATCGCGAACGAGATGCAGGCGGCGGGACTCGAGCCGGGCGGGGACAGCGGGTTCTTCCAGCGCGTCCCGGTCGTGAAGGGCGCGCGCGGCGGTCGCGTGAGCGCGGTCGCAAGCTTTGCGATTCGCGACACGTTTCCCGCCGAGCGTCGCGGGATCGCGGTGAACGTGATCGGCATTCTTCGCGGCAGTGATCCGAAGCTCAAGGATTCGGTCATCCTCGTCGACGCGCACTACGACCACCTCGGCATTCGTGCTGGCGGTGGCATCGACGTCGATTCCGTGCAGGCATTCGCGGCGATGGTTGCTCCCATTCTCGCGGAGCGAGTGAAGTACGCGCAGGCCAACGGGATTCCGACGCGCGGCCGCGGCGGCGCGCAGATGACGGAAGAGCAGCGCCAGGCGATGGCGCGGTTTCAGTCCCGCATCGATGCGATTCACGTCGACATGGACAGCTTGCGTCGCGCGCGCCCGAGGGTCCGCATCGATTCGATCTACAACGGCGCGGATGACGATGCGTCAGGCACGACCGCGGTCATCGAGATCGCGAAACAGCTCGCGAAAGGCCCGCGTCCAAAACGCACGATCGTTTTCGCGGCGACGACCGGCGAAGAGACGGGACTGATCGGGACGCGGTGGTACATCGATCATCCGGCGTTCCCGCTCGCGTCGATGGAAGCCAATCTCGAGATCGAGATGATCGGGCGTCCGGATTCGCTCGCCGGCGGCGCCGGTCGCGGATGGCTGACCGGATACGAGCGCTCGACGATGGGACAGATGTTCACGTCGGCGGGGCTGGCGGTCGCACCCGACAAGCGGCTGGATCAGCAGTTCTTCAATCGCAGCGACAACATCGCGTTCGCGCGAATGGGAATTCCGGCGCATACGCTGTCGTCGTACAATCTCCACGCTGACTATCACCAGCTCACCGACGAGATCACGACGATCGACTTCGCGCACATGGCCGGCGTGATCAACGTCGGCGTGAAGGCGGTCGATCTTCTCGCGAATGGCCCGGTTCCACATTGGAACCCGGGCGGCCAGCCGCAGGCGCAGTCGCGCCCGTGAGTCAGTGGGGGGTCGTCGCGCGCTCGCGCGGCTGACTCTTTTGTTCGATCTGCGACGACGGCCGCTCGGCGAGCAGCTTCGTTACGAACCGCTGGCCTTCGCCGATTCGCTCCATCTCAATCGCGAGCGAATCGACGGCTTGCTCGATGCGCTCGAGCCTCGCCTCGAGGTCGATCTGGCGCGGCGGATCGTTCTGAAGCGTCGCCATCTTTTCCTTATGGCGATACGACATCTTGGCGAGAATGACGATCGCTGGAATGGCGAAAACGATCGGAACAATGACGATCTCAGGATCGATCATTCGAGGCCTCTCTCGGCGGTTGCGCTGACGTAGGGTTGCGCTGACGTAGGGTTTCGCCTCTACGATCCTCCGTTCCATTCGGTTTCGCCAGGCCGGGCGCCCTCGACTGACATTTCCGGACGCCCGCGACAACTCCGACAATCAGAATGTTCTAATAACGATCGCCGCCGGTCCCTGGCCGACGCTAATGCTGTCCGTCAGCGCGAACGTACCGGCCTTGAAGACGAAGATGTACGGCGGAAGCCCCGCCCTAGTGTCGCCGAAAAAGGCCTGATAAACGTCGCCGGCCGCGTCGGTGGTGGCGGCGAAAGCACCCCGGCAGCCGGCCGAGATCTTCGCGCAAACCGGGTTCGCCGAGCTGCGGACGAAGGTCTTCGACTTCGTGTCCCAGACGATAGTGCCGCTGATGAAGTTCGAGATGTAGGCGAGTCCGCTCGCGTCGATCGAGATCGCTCCGGCGCCGACGCCAACGTCCGGGACCGTCGACACGACCGCCATGGTTGTCGGGTTGATGATCGTGATGCTCGCGGAGCCGACATAGTCACCAGTGTTCAGCACGTACAAGTTTCCGTCGGGACCGATGGCAGCATCGGTCGAGTTTGTTCCGCCAGTCGTCGCGGTTCCGAGCACCTGAAGCGTCTTCGTGTCGACCGCCGTGACAATTCCGTTGCCGATCGGCAGAAAGTTGTTGTCGAGGTTCGAGGAGACGATGAGCGCTCGCGAGCCGGAGATCGCGACGGCGGTTGGCTGCGACGCGATCTTCGCGCTCAGCGTGGTGATGGCGTCGCCGGTCTGGCCGGTCGTGAAGCGCCCGACGATGTTGAGCGTCGGATTCGCGGCGATGATCGTCGTATCATCGACAAACGCTGAACCCGTCGCGTTGCCGCTCGCAAACGTGAAGAATCGCGTCGCCGTCTGCGTCTCGAGGTCGATGAGCGCCACACTTGCCGCGTTTCCGAGTGGGACTGCCGCGCGGCGTCCACTCACCGAAAGTCCTGTCGGGGTGATGGTCGAGCTGGCGCCTAGGGCAATCGTCTTCTGCGTCGCCGGGGCGCCAAGCTGAAAGAGCGTGACGGCTTTGCCCGTCGAATTTACGACGAGACCGACCTCGTGGTCGTTCGAGGTACCGCCGAGAAATCCCGGCGCGACGGTTTGGGTTGGATTGTCGCTGCTGCAGGCGATCGAGCACAGTGCGAACGCAACGGCGGTCCGGAAGGGGAAGCGATTCCTCGCTACACTCGGGACGACTCGGAGAAAGCGAAATCCAGTAGTCACGTTCATAACTCCGTAATGAGTAAAGAGACAACTACCAATGAGTTCGAAGAGAGACCGACCACGTTCTTCCCGGAAATGGGTAGTCGACCAGCATCGACGCGGAACGGTCGAGCGCATTCTCGACGCCGACAGCGACATCGAACCGCCACGCTCGGCGGGAAAACGTCCGTGAGATTCGCAGGTCGGTGAGCGAGTACGGGTCGAGCGAGTTGAGGGCCGAGCCGGTCACGGTTCGCCGAGCGCCGATATAGCGCGTCGTCGACTCAACGCGAACGCCGAGCTGTGTCATCGCCACCGTGACATTCGCGGTCGTCCGCGGGCGATACGCGACCTGGCCGGTGAGAACGGGGCCGGCGTATTCGACGTTCGAGACGCTCACCGACCCGTGCGTCTCGATGCCGAGCGTCGGAATCGAGACTCGTGCGCTGGCGTCCCAGCCGTTTCGAGTCACGTCGAAGTTCGACGGGCTCCAGATGAAGCGAAAATCCGGTTGCCAGAGAATCATTCCGTCGACGTTTGCCCGAAACGCCGCGGCGTCACCGCCGATGTCGAGCGCTCCGACGCGGACATCGTGAATCGTCGCGCGGATCTCGAGCTCGTCGCGAACGCGTTCGGGTTGCAGCGACGGATTCGGCCGAACGAGGACGCCCTCGTGGAAGAACTGGTCGGCCAGCGAAGGGGGGGCGTATCCACCGCCGTAGAACGCCGCGAGCGACGCCACACCGCGCGTTACGCTCGCGCCGATCTTCGGCGACCCGACTGCGTCGTTCAGAAACGAGTCCCAATCGAGGCGCGCGCTGACGTCCTCAGAGAACTCGAATCCGCTCGCGCTCTGAAAGGCACGCGCCGACGCGAACGCACCGAGCTGTCGCTGGACGTGCGGCGATCCAGGTGCGAGCATCGTCGAGCTCACGTCGAGCATTCGGCCTTCGGCGCCGACGGAAAGCGCCGACTGGGACAGAGCGAGCGACGAGGTCGCGGTGAGGGTTGCGCTCGTCGCGCCCACCGTATCGTCGTAGACGGAGCCGAACGGCGGATTCGGGTCGTCGAACGCCTCGTGCTCATGCGCGAGGTCGAGATTCGCGGTCGACGAAACGCGCCCTGACGCCCAGCGCGCGTCCGCTCCTCCGGCGACGCGCGTCTCGTGCTGTCGTCCGGTGAGTGAGGGCTGCACGATCGATCCGGGCATTCCTCGCGTCCGCGCGTCCGATTCGCCATGCAGTTGGAGACTCGCCCCATCTCCTTCGAGCGAGGCCGAGGCGATGACACCGAGCGCGCGATTGTCGGCGTTGAGGCGACGGGCGGTTCCGCCCCCACGGACGACGGGAACGTCGTACGAGAAGTCGCCCTGTGTCTCGCGATAGTCGCCGACGACCGACGCCCCGCCGGTGATCGACGTCCACTGTTTGCGTCGTCCGAGCGACAGGCTCGCGTTGTGCTCTCCCCAGGAGCCGAGAGTTCCGGCCGCGGAAGCGTCGTCGACAGCTCGGCGCGTCTCGATCGCGACGACGCCCGCGAGCGCGCGTCCGCCGTAGCGAGCCGACTGCGCGCCGGGCAAGACAGTGACGCGCTCGATCGATTCGATTCCAATTCTCGAAAGATCGGCGTCGCCAGTGATCGGCGAATTGAGCGGATTTCCATCGACAAGCACGAGCACCTCGTTCGCGCTCGACCCGCGAATGGAGATGTGGCTCGGCGATCCTGGGCCGCCGGCCTGCGTGACGACGACGCCGGGAACGTTCTGAAGCAACTCACCGAGGTCTCGCCTGCCGCTCTGCTCGATCGCGACGCGGTCGAAGACGGTCGATGTCGCGGAGTCGCGCCGGGCCTGGACGACAATCGGATCGAGGCGAGATGCCGCTGGATACAACCTGATGTCGAGTGTTGCGGATCGGCCGTTCGCCGCGACTGCGGTGGTGTCGCGAGGCGCGTACGAGATCGCGCGCACGCGAACGGCGACATCGCCGGGCTCGAGCCCTCGAAGCATGTACGATCCATCGACTTGTGAGAGGGCGAATTGCCCTCGTCCGACGATCTCGACTCGTGCGCCGGTGACGGGACGCCCTGACTCGGCGTCGGTAATCCGGCCGTGGATCTCTCCAGGTACCTGAGCGCCGAGCCCGGACGCGACGGCGAGCGCGCACCACAGCATGGCGATGAACGCCCGCTGTCCTCGACAGATTCTTTGCGCGCCTGCGTCTAAAAACACGAATCCCGTCCTGGCGAGTGGAGAGCGAGGACGGGGTCAGCGGAGGCCGAAAGGAGACGCGCGGCACAACGTTCAACCCCGCGCCCCTCCCTCGAGGGGTTTTAGTGCGGGAGCGAACGAGACCGGTCTCCTGGCTCGAGGCAACCGGGGCTCTCCTTCCCGGCGCGCGAACGCCAGTGGAGTGTTGAGCCGGTCTGGTCTTGTCGCGAACGGCGTCGCGACGAGAGCCTCTAACAGTGGCGGGGCCGCGCCGGATTCACACCGGCTTCCTTACTGCTTGGCCCGTTCGCACCTTCGATTGTGCAACTACGCTAGCATGTCAGGTCCCGGTCTGGCAAGGGGACTGCTCGTTTGGCTTTGGAATCGGGCGCTGCTGCATCCATTAGCAACTTCTAATAACCAGCCTACCGCGGCGCCGAGTACGCGTACATGCCAAGCATCGTCCCGACGAATCCGCCGGCGACGTGCGTGCTGAGGATCGTCCCGTCGACGTCACGCGCGAGCGAGCGCCACGCATTCGCCGATTCCGCATATGAGAAATCGTATTTCGCGCCGCGCGCATCGATCTTGAGATAGAGGCTCTCGGTCCGGGCAGCGAGGGGTGCTTCCGCAATGACGACGCCGTTGCGGTCTTTCGTTCCGGCACGGCGAGTCAAGCGAACGACGCGCTTGCCATCGTGGAGCGTTTCGCCGAGGAAATAGTAGAACGAGTCGCTCTGAAATGCGACGACTCCAGCAGCGTCTCGTGCATGCATCGGCGTGTAGTGCATGAGCGTCGACACGGAGGCGACGGCGTGCTGCTGGCGGCGACCGATGAACGACGGCTGGCCTTTAGCGCCGATGTCGACGTCGCGAGCACGAATCGTGAGTCCGGACGACCCGACGTCGTACCACCGCTCGCGCGGCGTACGAATCATCTCCCATTCCGGCTTTAGCGTTTGCGAACGAAAGTCGTCACGAACGTGAAAGTTACCGCTCGTGGGTGTCGAGCCGACGGCGTCCGGCGAGAGGTTCGGAGCGCGGTGCGTGTAGGGCACGGTCGCCGTGTCCTCGAGGATGACGGGCCAGCCGTTTTGCCAATGCACCGGCAACATGAACGTCTCGCGACCGATGTTGGTGAGATCGGGACCATAGGGTCTGACGCCAAGGAACACCGACCACCATTCGCCGCGCGGTGTCTGGACGAAGTCGGCGTGGCCAGTCGATGTGATCGGCGCTTTGCGATCGGGCGACAGATGGCGCTGCGTGAGAATTGGGTTTTTGTCGTATGGGACGTAGGGTCCGCTGACGGAGTCGCTGCGGAACACGACCTCGGAGTGTTGACCGGCCGTTCCGCCCTCTGCGCAGATGAGATAATACTTGCCGTCGACCTTCAAGATGTGCGGCGCCTCGATCCAGATCGGCTTCTTCGAGATGTCGACACCGCCGTTCACGATTACATGGCGCGGCCCGACCATCCTGCGCGCCCCGACGTCGTACTCCTGCATCCAAATCGCACGATGGCCTTCGTATCGCGGCCGTTCTGCCGGGGGGCCGTTGTTCACGATGTACGTGCGGCCGTCGTCGTCGAAGAAGATCGACGGGTCGATACCATCGAAGTCACGAAGCCAGATCGGCTCGGACCAAGGTCCAGCAGGATTCGTCGCGGTGACGATGAAGTTTCCGCCACAGTATGAGCACGTTGTGATCAGGTAGAACGTGCCCTTGTTGTAGCGGATGGTCGGCGCGTAAATGCCTTCGGATATTCCCCGGCCATCGAGATCGAGCTGCGTCGGCCGATCGAGGACGTGGCCGATCTGGGTCCAATGCACGAGGTCTCGACTCTTGAAGATCGGAATTCCAGGGAAGTACGAAAAGCTCGACGTCACCAGGAAGTAATCGTCGCCGGCGCGTGTGATGCTCGGATCCGGATAGAAGCCCGCGAGGATCGGATTCAGATACTCGCCCGGGCTGGCGTGGACGGACTTGTAGATCGAGTCGTCGCCGACGTAGTCGAACCACTCGAACCGTGGATCGCTCGTCTTCGCCGGTGGAGATCGATACGACTCGGGAGGTCCGAGATAGCTCGGCTTCAGCCCTCCAGCATCGATCACGATTTTCTCGAGTACGACCCCCGGATCGACGCGCCAGAACTTCAGCATGTGCAATCCAGGTCTGACAGTGTGCCGAGTTGAAGAAATTCGAATGTTGTCCGCAACGGCCTTTTCCCAAGCGTGAGTCGACGTGTCCGGAACCAGGTCCACCGTCTGCGGCGCTTCGTCGTCGAATGAGATCGCATATCGCAAACCGTCCGGCGATGCCGTGACCGACAGCGACGGCGCGACGTACACGCGGACGTCGACGGATCCGCTGTCGAACATGAAGACACGATACTCGAGTCGTGGCCGATTCTGCCCAGTCGGTTGGCTCGGCGCATCAACCGGCCTTGCCGTCATTCCCGAGAGCGTCTTCCCGAAGTTCGGAATTCTCAGCCAGCTCACCGCGCTCGCGTTGATCACCGCCGAATAGTGCTCCGCTTCGATGGACACGTAGCCGTTGCCTTCGACGAAGCCATCGAGCTCATCGCGTTTCGGCGATTCGTGATTCTGGATGGGCGCGTCGACGACGAATCGCTGGGTGTTCGGCCCGGTGATCGTGATTGGAATCGACGACGTTCCGATCGGTGCGGCCTTCCAATCGACGGTGACCCAGAGCCGCTGCTCTTTCGTCACGGTCCCTCTCGCAGGCGTGATCACGATCGGAGACGGAGCGCTCGCCGAATATTCGAACGGCGTCTGGCCGCGGTTGTAGATGTCGATGTAGTACGCTTGTCGCTGATAGTTGTCGAACGCCGGCAGCTGTGAGCCACGTGCCGGCGCACTCGGCCCGCGCCGTGCCGACGATTCGCCCTCGAAGGCAACGCCCATCTCGGCCGGCGTCGGAACACGAATCCGATCGACGCGCGGCATCGCGTCGCGAGGCGGCTCCTGCCAGTACGTGTAGCCGATGTGCGTCTGGTCCATCATGTGATCCCACTTTCCGCCGGCGATCACCGTATTGAACGTGTGCGACAACTCGGCGTCTCGCTCGAACATCGTGCGGACAGAGTCGGCGAGATCGTTCGTCGCTGCGCGACCCCGTCTGGCATAGAGGCGATTCCTCGCCGCCGTGATGTACATGCGAGTGAGATTAGCGGCGGCCATCACCGGGTGCAGCACGAGCTCGAAGTAGGCGTCCTTGTATTGCGAGCCGAGCCGAGCGCCAATGGCCTTCGCCTGAGCTTCGAGCGAGTCGTACGCGGTGACGACCCGCTCTGCCTCGCGATAGTTCGTCAGGCTGTACGTCGCGGTGTCGACGAGCTCCGGTTTTCGCCGGCCTGCGTACTTCAAGTCCGTCGTGATGACGTCGCCGATCGCAGCGGCTTGCTCCGGTCCAAACTGCTCGTCTGCCCAGTCGCGAGTGTAGTCGCGCAGCTTGTCAGCCCCGATCGCGTCGGGGTCCCAGGCGAAGTCGAGAAAGAACTGGATCGGGAATTCCATCGGCTTGATGTCGCCGACGTTCACGATCCAAATGCGGTCGGCTCCGGACCGATACGCGAGGTCCATTTGCTCCCAGACTCGCTGGATCGGATTGGTGTTGATCCACTTGTAGTTTCGCGGGCCGCCGACGTAGTCGAAGTGGTAGTAGACGCCGAAGCCGCCGCGCCGCCCGCGATCGGCCGGTGTCGGAAGCCGCCGAATGTTGCCCCAGTTGTCGTCGGAGAAGAGCAACGTCACATCGTCGGGGACGCGCATCCCTTTGTCGTAGTAGTCCTGCACTTCCTTATATAGGGCCCAGAGCTGCGGCGTTGCCGAGGGCGGTTTGTGCGTCACATCGGCGACGATCTTCCGCTGATCGGCGATGATCCGCTCGAGCAGTGCGACGTTGCTGCCTTTGGTCATCGGCATGTCGCCGTCACCACGCATTCCGATGGTCACGATGTTCTCGCGCGAGCCCATGCGCTCGATGCCCGCTCGCCAGAAGGCGCGGAGTGTTGAGTCATTCTGCTCATAATTCCATGGACCTTTGCCATAGCGCTTCCATTCCTGCTGGGCGCGTGTCATCGGCTCGTGATGCGACGTTCCCATCACGATGCCGTAATCGTCGGCGAGCTTCGCATTTAGAGAATCGTCATCGGCGAACGCATTGCCCCACATCGCCGGCCAGAGATAGTTGCCTCTGAGCCGGAGAATGAGCTCGAAGACGCGCTCATACGCGAGGTGGTTGATGCCGCCGAACTTTTCCCGCGCCCAACCAGAGAACGCCGGCGCTTCGTCGTTGATGAAGATCCCGCGATACTTGACCTTCGGCTCGCCCGACAGGATTCGGCCGGGCTTCACGATAAGCGTCGAAGCATGTCGGACAGGCACGTCGGCCCACCAATACCACGGTGAGACGCCGATCGCGCGCGAGAGATCGTACACGCCGTAGATCGTCCCGCGCTTGTCGCTCCCCGCGATCACCAGCGCGCGGTCGACGTTTGGCAGCGGCGTGTCGACAACCTGAATGAGGTACGTCTCCCACCGCCCGGCGATCCCGGAGCCGTCGAGCTTCCCTTCTCGGATGAGACGGTCGATCAGCGGCGCCTTTCCGATCGTACCGATGATGACTGGAGTTCCGCGTGGACGATCAGACGTCGAGACCTGCGGAAGAACACCGGTGACGCGCTGAACGTCCGCCTCGAACGACTCCGCTGCAATGCGGACGCCGGCGAAATCGGACGCGCTGATCATGAGCGTCGCCACGCTTCGATTGCCGGCGAGAACGAAGCCGCCGCGGACCGGCGAGTGCACGATGTACGGCGCTGCGCCTTGCGCGGCGAGCGCGCGTGCGCCGACAAGCAACGCGAACAGCGCTCGCTTCACGGCTGCGCGGAGATGACGATCGTCGCGTTGGCGCGAATGTCGGCCGACGACGCGCCGATCAGAAGCTTCACCGATTCGTTCTCGAGCTGCCAGCCGTGTTTCGTCTCGTTCCAGTAGGCAAGCGACGACACGGCGAGCGGCATCGACACGGTGCGACGCTCGCCTGCAGCAAGATGCACTCGCGCGTAGCCGCGGAGGTCTTTGATTGGACGCTTGACCGCCGAGCCCAGATGCTGGGCGTACATCTGCACGACCTCGTCGCCCGCGACCCTTCCGGTATTGGTGACATCGACGCTCACCATCACCGTATCTCTCCCCGATGCCGTTGCCTTGCCTGTTCGCATGTTCGAATACGAAAAGGTCGTATAGCTCAAGCCGTGCCCGAACGGATACAGCGGCGTGCCGGCGAAGAACCGATAGGTGCGTCCGTCCATTTTGTAATCGTCGAACGCCGGGATGTCGTTCACCGACTTGTAGAACGTCACCGGCAAGCGGCCCGCTGGGTTGTAGTCGCCGAACAGCACGTCGGCGATCGCGCTGCCCGACGCTTGTCCAGGATACCACGCCTCGAGAATCGCGGGCACGTGATCGTTCGCCCAATTCACCACGAGCGCCGAACCGTTCATCAGCACGAGGATTGTCGGCTTGCCGAGCGACACGATTCGCTCCAACAAGTGCCTCTGCGGCGCGGGGAGGTCGATCGAGGTTCGATCGCCGCCGCGGAAGCCGGGGATCTGAATCGGCATCTCCTCACCCTCGAGCCGAGCGGTGAGGCCGAGAACCATGACGACCGCATCGGCTTTTGAGGCCACATCGATCGCGTCCGTCTCGAGCGCCTCGGTCGGCGGAGCCCACAGCAGTTGCAACTGCGCCTCGCCGTACGACTCACGCCCTTCGACGACGATCTTGTATTCGCGACCGGCCTCGAGACGAATCGGATCACATTGTGCTTGCCGCGGATCCGGGAATTCGCCGTCGTGCGTCGGATACACCGACCGAACGATGACGCTGTCGTCGAGCGCGAGCTGGAACTTCACGGTCCCAATCAAGCCAAGCCGATACATGCCCGTGTGCGCGACGCGAAGACGTCCCGTCCATCGCACGCCGAAGTTGTCGGGATCCATGTCCGCGCGCGGCGCCTTGTCTTTCCAATCCGAATCGAGCGTCGTGTCAGTGCCGCTGAAGAGCGGCGCGCCGGTCATGTCGCGATTGTCGAAGTAGTCGACGTGCAGACCCGGCTTGTCGTCCGGCGTGCGAAGCACCGCGCTCGGCGCTCGCTCGTAGACCGGGAAGTTCTCGGCGAGATCGGAGCCGCGTGCGTACACCACTTTTGTCTTCGGGCCGACGGCTTCGCGAATTCCGCGAAGCGGCGTGATCGGATCAGCGGGAATGCCGTTGTAGTTGCCGAGGAGCATCCGCCACTGATCGGCGTTGGGGCCGATGACGGCGATGGTTCCGAGATCCTTCCTCAGCGGCAGTGTGTTGCGCTCGTTCTTGAGCAAGACCATCGACTTCCGTGCCATCTCGCGCGCCATATCGCGATGCGCCGGCTCATCGAGGTTGCTGAACGGAATGCTCGACCAGCGAACGTGCTCCGGCGCGTCGAACATCCCGAGCTTGAACCGCGCGAGAAATAACCGGGTCACTGATGTGTCGATCTGCGCTTCGCTGATGAGCCCTTGTTTCACCGCGTCGACGAGATGGGGGTACACGCGTCCACAGTCGAGATCCGTTCCCGTTTTCACGCCGAGCGCAGCGGCCTGCGCGGCCGTCGACACGACTTTGTGGCGGAGATACATGTCGTCGATCGCGCCGCAGTCCGACACGACGTAGCCCGGAAACTTCCACTCGCCGCGCAGAATGTCTTTGAGCAGCATGTCGCTGCCGCACGCCGGATGTCCGTCGATGCGATTGTAGGCGCACATCAGCGAGTACGCGCCGCCCGTTCGAATCCCCGCCTCGAAATGCGGCAAGTATGACTCGCGCAGATCGCGTTCGCTCACCACCGCGTCGAAGGTGTGTCGTTCAGGCTCCGGCCCGCTGTGAACCGCGAAATGCTTCACCGTCGCGATCGTCTTGAAGTACTTCGGATCGTCGCCCTGAAGTCCGCGAATGAACTGCACGGCAAGACGTCCGGTCAAGAATGGATCTTCACCGTACGTCTCCTGCCCGCGCCCCCATCTGGGATCCCGAAACAGGTTGATGTTCGGCGACCAGAACGTCAGTCCTTGATAGCGCTGGTGATTATCGTGGCGGACGTACTCCTCGTACTTCGCGCGCGCTTCGTCCGAGATGACCGTCGCCATGCGGAACATCGCGCTGTCGTCCCACATCGCGGCGAGACCGATCGCCTGCGGAAACACCGTCGCGAGACCGGATCTCGCCACACCGTGCAGCCCTTCATTCCACCAGTTGTACTCGGGAACACCGAGTCGTGGAATCGCGGGCGCGACGTCCTTCATCTGCAGCACCTTCTCGTCGAGCGTCATGCGCGAGACGAGGTCCTTCGCCCGAGCCGCGAACGGCAGTGACTCGTCCTGATACGGAAGACGCTGCGCGCCGAGTGGCGCGACAGCCATCGCGATGAGGATGGCGGAGCGCGCGAGCATTCGAGTTCTCTAGGCCACAGGATGATGTTGCGGATCCCAGCGCTGAATCGCGGCGGCCACACCCTCGAGATGCTGACGCATTCGTTCCGTGGCGAGCTTCTCGTTGCGCTTCTCGAGCGCGGCGAAGATCGCCAGATGCTCTTCGTGGTCGCGCTTCCGAGAGCCAAAGATCCCAAGGATCAAGCGCTGTTCGTCGGCGAAGAGGTCCTGCATGACGTCGAGCAGCTGCGCGATAACGGTGTTTCCGGAGGCCTTCGCGATCTGGCGGTGGAACGCCATGTTCACAGAATTCAAAACGGCGTCGTTGTCTAGATTCTCGCCGGCCTCCGCAAGCAGCCGCTTCATCTCCGCGAAATCTTCCGCGCGGCCGACCTTCGTCGCCAGCGCGACGGATTGCACTTCGATCGGCGAGCGCGCCTGGATGAGATCGAGCAACAGCTTCTTCGTGACCTTGCCGCTGTAGTCGCTCGCGAGCATCAGCACGTCTTGCGTCCGAGTCACGTACACGCCGGACCCGTGGCGAATCTCCACGATCCCGATCGCCTCGAGCTTCTTGAGCGCTTCACGAACCGTCGGATGTCCGACGCCGAATCGACGCGCCATGTCCATGATCGTCGGAAGCCGCTCGCCAAGCGAATAGTTGCCGGCGTTGATCGACGACCGGATCTGATCGACCAGCCGATCGACGAGACTCTCACGGGCAACCGGCTTCAGCGCGTTCTTCATTACCATCACCTTGAGTGACTGGGACGATCTACTGCTTCGAGCGGGATCCCGCCGGCGGATCGACGACCAAGGCGACCGATTGGAGATCGACTGAATTTCCACCGACCATCAACTGGAACCGACCTGGCTCCACGACGCGCTTCATGTTCGCGCCGTGATACGAAAGATGCTCGGGTCCAACGTCGAACGAGACTTGCTTCGTTTCGCCCGGCTGCAGCGACACCCGCTTGAACCCGCGCAGCTCCTTGACGGGCCGCGTCGCGAAGCTGACCTCGTCGCGAATATAGAGCTGCACGACCTCATCGCCGGCACGCTGCCCCGTGTTCTTCACGTCGACCGTGACGGCGGTCGTTCCGCTCGGCGAGATGTGTCCCGTCGCGACCCGAAGATTCGAGTAGGCGAAGGTCGTGTACGAGAGGCCGAAGCCGAACGGAAACAGCGGCGCGATCGTGTCGAGGACATACCCGCGACGCGCCGACGGTTTGTAGTCGTAAAAGACCGGAAGCTGCCCGACGTCGCGCGCGACCGTGACCGGAAGTTTGCCGCCCGGGTTCGCGTCGCCGAACAAGACGCTCGCGACCGCCGTTCCTGTTTCCTGACCGAGATACCAACCCTCCAGAATCGCCGGAATCCTCGGCACGAGCGTCGGGATGGACGCGGGTCGCCCATTGATCAGCACGAGAACAACTGGCTTTCCCGTTGCGGCGATCTTGAGCGCGAGCTCCTCCTGCTGACCCGGCAAGCCCAACGACGACCGATCGCCGAGGTGATTGTTGTCGTACGCTTCACGAGCGGTCTGCTCGTTGTCGCCGAGCACGAGGACGACGAGGTCGCTGCGTTGAGCGAGAGAGACCGCGTCCGCCATCCGACGTTCATTCGACGCCGAGTCAGTCACGACGACTCTGTCCGCGTCATTGCGGAACTTCGATCTCGCACCGCCAAAGTGCGGCTGCGGCTCCTTCGTGAACACAGAGTCCTCGGTGATTCGCACGCCCTCGGCATAGTCGACCGTCGCCGCCGTTCCGACGCGCGTCCTCAACCCATCGAGAATGCTCACGACATTTTTTGGAACGCCCGAGTATCCGCCGAGGAGCACCTCGCCGGCGTGCGGTCCGATGACCGCGATCTTCGGTTGCGCTCCGACTCGCAGCGGCAACAGCCCGTTGTCGTTCTTGAGCAGCGTGATCGCTTGCTTCGCGGCCTCTAACGCCAGTGGTCGCGTCGACTCCGCGCCGGCCAGCCGGTCGGCAGCGGCGGGATCGACATATGGATTCTCGAATAGACCGAGCATGAATTTCGCCTCGAGCAGTCTCGAGACGGCGGCGTCGATCTCCGACATCGGGATCCGCTTCTCTTTCACCTGTTCGACAAGGGTCGCGTAGGTGTCCGGGTCTGGAAGCTCGATGTCGACGCCTGCCTCGAGGGCTCGGCGCGCCGCTTCGTCGGCGTCCGCCGCCACGTGATGCCGGTCGATCAGTTGCCGGATCGCGAACCAGTCGGAGACGATCGTCCCATTGAACTTCCATTCGCCGCGCAAGACGTCGTGCAGCATCCATCGGTTGACGTGCGACGGAATTCCGTCGACTTCATTGTACGACGCCATCACACTCTTCGCGTTCGCTTCTTTGATCGCCGTCTCGAACGGGTAGAGAAAGAAGTCCCGAAGCGTTCGTTCGCCGAGCGACGCGGGGGCAACGTTGGTTCCGGACTCGGGCTGACCGTGACCCGTCATGTGCTTGAGGGTCGCAAGCACGTGCCGCGAATCGATCAACGAATCGGTGCCCTGAAAGCCGCGGACGGCGGCGACGCCCATTCGGGCGACGAGATACGGATCCTCACCGTACGTCTCTTCGAACCTTCCCCACCTCGGCTCGCGGGCGATGTCGACGACGGGCGCCAACACCTGTCCAACGCCTCTCGCACGCGCCTCGGCGGCTGTCGCGGTGAAGACGCGCTGGACGAGGTCAGGATTCCACGTGCTCGCGAGCGCGATCGCTTGAGGGAAGCTCGTCGCGCCCGCTGCCTCGAGGCCATGCAAGGCTTCCTCATTGAAGAGCACCGGAATTCCGAGCCGCGTGCTGTCATGCGTCCACCGCTGAATCGCGTTCACGAACTCGGCTTCCGTGCGGGCGTCGTGGCCGTCTTGCGGACGCTCGATGCGCCCGATGCCGACGCGGAACCATCTCGGCGATTTTGACGGATCGAAAGGGCCGCTCGCATTGGTGATCGCCTTCTTCTGATCCCAAAGGCACATCATCTGCGCGACCTTCTCCTCGAGCGTCATTCTGCCGAGGAGATCACTCACTCGCCGTGCGATTGGCAGCTTTGCGTCGCGATACGGCGGGGTCGCGCGTTGTGCGGCGGCCGCCGTCGAAAGTACGAAGCTCAACGCGATCGAAACTCGGCGAGCGGCCATTAGTGAATCCTCGCGGTGGCCGTCCGCGCGACGGCGATCACCGTATCGAACGCGAGCTTCGGTCTCCCGGCGCGGTCGAACAACAGCGGATAGTTCACTCGCCCTCGAACGGGAAAGTTGTTGAGCCAGGAGTCGGCGTCAGTCACTCCCCAAAATGTCAGTCGTTGAATAGTGCTCCGATGCCTCACGTAGACGCGCATCAGATCACCGTACCGATGCGCGAGTCGGACCTGCATTGAATCCGGGAGCCCTTCGCGATAGGGATCGGGCGCGCCTGTCCGTGCGAGCTCGCGCTCGATCGCCTCGGTGCGTTGGCCTTTGTTGCTCGGAAGGACGTCGACGTCGAGCTCCGTCACCACGATCCGAACGCCCGTCGCCGCAATCTCGGTGATCGCGGAGTCGACCGCTTGCGGCGTCGGCCAGTCCAGCTTCTGGTGCTCCTGCATTCCGACGGCGGCGATCGCGACGCCTTTCGCCTCGAGCGATTTCACGAGCCTGATGATTCCCTCACGCTTCGCGGCGCCTTCGACGGAGAAGTCATTGTAGTACAGCTCCGCGGCGGGATCCGCCTCATGAGCAAACCTGAATGCCATCTCGACATAATCGGGCCCGATGATTCGCATCCACGGTGACTGGCGCATCGACCCGTCTTCGGTGATCGCTTCGTTCACGACGTCCCAACCGCGGATGCGGCCCCTGTATCGTCCAACGACCGTCATGATGTGCGATCGCATGCGCGCGATGAGCGTGTCGCGCGACGCCGGGCCGCCTTTTCCGTCCTCGAAGACCCACTTTGGCGTCTGATTGTGCCAGACCAGCGTGTGTCCAATGGCCACGATCCCGTGTGAGGTCGCGAAGGATACATACTTGTCCGGCCCATCGAACGCGAACACGCCCGGCCTCGGCTCTACCGACTCCCACTTGAGAACGTTCTCGGGCGAGACGGCATTGAACTGAGCGGCGATCAGCGAGGCAGCGTTGACATTCGTGCCACTGAACTGACGCCCGTTGATTGCGGCGCCGACGAGGAAGATGCCGGTGAATGCATCCTTGAGAGTGGGTTGACTCGACGCCGTCCGCCCAGCTACGAGCCCGGCCGCGACAGCAACAACGGTCAGTCTGAAGCCGTAAAGCCCCTTCGACCACGGCATGACACGGCATGGCAGGGCAGCAACACGACAGGAGACCAAGAAACGGTCTGGGTCTCTAGATGTCATGCCGTGTCCGTGGCGGGGCATCACGCTCTCTGCTCTTTAGTAGCCCGGGTTCTGCGGATACTTCGGCCCAACGATCACGCCGTCGATCTGCGACTGCGGAATCGGACGAAGGAAATGTTTCAGCGCGACGTTGACCGCATGCGGATTGTACCGTTTTACACGGTCGACGAAGTACTGCGCGCCCGGACGAACGAGATCGTACCATCGCGTGAATTCACCTGCGAGCTCTCGCTCACGCTCGTCCATGATGTAGTCGAGGTTCATCTGCGCGGCGGTGACGTTGTAGTCGTTCTTGTGTGCCGGGCTCGCGGCGCGCTGGTGCAGCACGTTCACGAACGACGCCGCCTCCGCCGTATTCCCGAGTCCAACGTCCGCCTCGGCCGCAATCAAGTACACTTCGCCGAGTCGAAAGACGACTTGAACCTTGCCGCCTTCTTGGGCCGTGAGGTTCGCGCGGAGATTGTCCTGGAACTTCTTGAGGGACGGATAGTGCTGCCAGTTGAAGTTGCCGTCGTTGGCGTTGTTGCGGTCCCCGCAGTAGCCCGCGGCCGTGAAGTCGGCGGATGGATTGCCAAGCTGCTGCGTCGTGCAGGGCGTGAGGATCTGATACGCTTTTGTCTGGCGGAACGCCGTCGGCACGCCGTACGGCAGGAAGACCGCCGCGGTATCACCGACGTTCAGCGTCGCGCCGCTCGTGCACGCCGGACAGTTCGCAGTCCCGTTCTTGACGCCGCCCGACGTCACATACCACACCGTCTGGAACGTCCCATCGAAGCGCGTATCGAGAATATCGCTTGCTCCGGGGGTGCCGACCCACTTGTTCCAGAGCGAGAGCTCGTACGGCGTCGGCATCATTCGACGGAACGGGCGGCCGTTGTTCAGGTCGCGCGGCGTGCCGACCCAAAGGCCGTTGTTGTCGTACTGGCTCAGATAAACGAGATGCAGGTAGTTGTACTCGTTGTCTCCATCGACGTGCGTCGCGTCATAGATGCCGTTCGGACCGAACTGCACGGTGAAGATGAATTCCTTTCGATTGCCATTGTAGCCCGTGTTCTCGCAGTAGCTCGAGCGTCCCGGGTCGGCCGCGCGTGCGACGCAGAACAGATCGGCGAACACGGGCTCGAGCGAGTACGTGCCCGAGTTGATCACGGCCTTCGCGTCGGCGAGCGCCGCCTGGAAGTCGCCTTGCTTGTTCGGCGAGTAGTCGCGGTACGCCCGCGTCAGATAGACCTTCGAGCGCAGCGTCTGCGCGGCGCCTTTCGTGGCGCGACCAAAGTCGGACTGCGTCACCGGCAAGAGGCTCACGGCGGAGTCGAGGTCCGCAAGGATGAACCGGTAGACGGTCGCCGCTGAGTCGCGCGTCGCGCTCGCGACAACGCCTTGTTGCTCGTGCGCGATGAGCGACACATCCCCGAACTGTTGGACCAGCGTGAAGTAGTTGAGCGCACGGAGGAAATGCGCTTCACCGAGCAAGCTGTTCTTCACCGCTGACGAGATGCCCGTTGCGCTCGGGCCGCGATCGAGGGCCGCATTCAGCGTATTGATCGCCTGGTACGCCGGGTTCCACGTGTTGGCCAGCGGCGCCACGGTCGAGTTCAAGCCGCCGCCGTAGCTGTCGAAGTCCTTGTTGTTCGATCCCGACTGGTCGGCGGCCATCCACGTATCAGTGCCGACCTGCTGCAGGGAGATGAGCTGCTCGCGTCCGTAGTACCCGCGCAGCTGCGCGTACGACGCAATGACAGCGGAGTTCAAGCCGTCGGGCGTCGCGTAGTACTGGCTGCTGACGCCGGTGATGAGCTTTTCGTCGAGACTCGTGCAGCCGGCGATTCCGGCGGCGAGTCCCAACGCGACAGTAGAAAGCAGGATGCGTTTCATGTGAATGTCTCGTGTCGTTGTTTAGGACTCTTTAGAAGCCGAGGTTGGTGCCGAACAGCAGTGTGCGCACTGTGGGGACGGCGCCGCCGACTTCCGGATCGATGCCGATGTAGTTGGAGTGGATGTACGGATCCTGCGCGGTGCCGTAGATGCGGAGGCTCGACAGTCCGAATCGTCCGACGAGCCGTCGGTCGAAGGTATAGCCCGCCGTGATGTTTCGAATTCTCCAATGCGACCCGTCGGTATAGAGCCGGGTCGACGCGTACAGGCGGTCGACGCCGCCGGTTGTCGGAGCCGGGTTCTTGTTCGTGGGGTTCGTCGGCGTCCAGTAGTCGAAATCCGCGATGTTGTTGAAGCGGCCGAAATAGCTGCGCGGCGTTCCGTCGATGAACAGGTAGTTCCACTTTGCCGTCGCGAGCGCGGAGATGTCCCAGCCCTTCCATGTGATGCGGTTGGAGAGACTGCCTGTCCAACCGGGATAGCTGTCGCCGATGAACGTGCGATCATTCGCGTCGATCTTGCCGTCGCCGTTGACGTCCGCGACGCGCGGGTCGCCGACTTTGAACGTGCTGCCGTTCGCATTGAACTTCTTCATCGCGACCGAATCGGCGTACTGCCAGACGCCGATGTACTTCCAATCGTAGAACACGCGGCGGTTGGGATCCGTGCACGTGCCGCCGGTGGTGCAGAGGTTGATCGGATGCCCGACGAACCACACGTTGTTGACGTCGGACTGCGCGCCGCTCGCGAGCGCGGTGATCTGGTTCTTGTTCGTCGACCAGTTGACGTCCATTTGCCAGTTCACGCCGTGCCAGTTGTCGAGATTCAACGTCGACAGGCCGATCTCGAGACCCTTGTTCTTCGTCGCGCCGATGTTCTGGAGCGTCGATGTGTAGCCCGACGTCGCCGGCAGCAGACGCGTCAACAGGAGGTCGCGCGTCTTCATGTTGTACGCATCGATGCTGCCGTTGATGCGGTTGCTGAACAGACCGTACTCGAGGCCGATGTCCGCCTCGTCGGTCTTCTCCCAACCAAGGTCGGGATTGGGTATCGAGCCCGGCTTGTAGCCGCGGACGCGCGTCGACCCGAACGTGTAGATGCGCGCGCTGAGCGTTCCTTCCGTCGAGTAGGGCGAGATCGCGGTGTTGCCCGTCGAGCCGTAGCTGCCGCGCAGCTTGAGAGAGCTGATCGCCGGCACGTGGCGCATGAACGGCTCGTCGCCCATCTGCCAGCTCAGACCGTACGACGGGAAGTACGCCCACTTCTTCCCAGGCGCCAATCGGCTCGATCCGTCGGCGCGCTCCGTCACCGAGAACGTGTACTTGTCGAGCAGCGTGTAGTTCACTCGGCCCATGTACGACTGAAGCGCCCACTCGGAGATCAGAGATCTCTGATTGCCCGCGGTGCCGGACCCAAGGTCGTACCAGAGCTGCGTTGGATACGGGAGATTCGTCGCGTAGAGGGAGTCTTTCGAGAACCGGTCGTGCTGGATGCTGTACAGGCCCGTCACATCGAAGCGGTGCGCGTTCCCAATCCCCTTGTTGAGGTGCAGGATGTTGTCGAGCGTGTAGGTGAAGTCCTGCTGATTGAACTGGCCGGCCTGCGGCGGCTGTCCCTGGTTGGTGCTGTTCGCGCCGAGATTCGCGCAGGTCCCGTGCGTCCATGGGCCGTTGAAACAGCCGTCCGTCAGCTGCGTGTAATCCGGACCAAAGTTCATTCGATACGTCAGTCCCGGCATCAACGTCAGCTCCGCGTACGCAGCGCCGAACGCCCGGTTCACGATCTGCTGCCGGACGACCGATTGGGCTTCGAGCACCGGGTTGATGTTGAGCGGATCATCGTCGGGGCGTGGATCGAGAAGGCCGGCCGAGTCGGGATTGGTGTAGTTGAACGGCTGGCCGAGGGGCGTCATCGCGAGCGCGTAGCCGTACGCGGCACCGCCTTCTCCCTGATCTGTGAGAATTCTCGAAAGGTTCGCCGTGAGCCCGAGCTTGAGACGGTCGGACGTGTGGTCGATCGACGCGAAGCCCGCGCCGCGATTGTAGCCCTGGCCCGGGATCAGGCCGACCTGGTCGAAATAGTTGGCATTGAGGGAGAACCGCGTGTCGCCGCTCGATCCCGTGATGCCGGTTTGGACACTGCGTTGCGCTCCGCTGCGAAGCACGGCGCGCTGCCAATCGGTGCCGATTCCAGACTGAATCGCTTTGAGCTGCTTTGCCGTGAAGATCTTCGCGAGGCTCGTATCCTGTCCGTTCGCCGCCGCCGCATCCTTCATGTAGTGCACGTACTGATCGAGGTTCATCATCGGGATCAGACGCACGGGCGCTTGGTCGCCGTAGTAGCCGTCGACCGAATACGTCGTTCGCAGCCCCGTTCCCTTCTTCGTCGTGACGAGGATGACGCCGTTCGCGCCTCGGCTTCCGTAGATCGCGGTCGCCGCCGCGTCCTTCAGCACCTCGATGCTTTCGATCGTCGCGGGATTGAAATCCTCGATCCCGCCGCCGAGTGGAACGCCGTCGACGACGTAGAGAGGGTCATTGCTGGCGGTGAGCGATCGAACGCCGCGAATGCGCACGTTCATCGCGGCGCCAGGCTCGTTGCTCGACGCCACGATCTCGACGCCGGCGATGCGGCCCTGCAGCGCCTTCATTGGATTCGAGGTCGGAATGTCTTGCAGCTTTTCCGCGGTGACCGTCGCGACGGCGCCGGTGATGGTTCGGCGCTCTTGCTCGCCATAGCCGACGACGACGACCGGATTGAGCTCCGTCGCCGTCGGGGTCAGCGAGAACGTCGCCGTGACGGTCTGTCCCGCGACGACGCGCACGGTGTCGGTCTTCAGCAGGAAGCCGATGCCGCGCGCCTGCAATGTGTGCGTTCCCGCCGGCACGTTGGCGATCGTGAAGCGACCGGCGGTATCGGTCGTCGCGCCGCGCGCGAGACCGCTGACGGAAACCTCGATGCCGGGCAGTGCTCTGCCATCGACAGCACTCACCTTACCGGTGACCGTGCCTCCGGTCTGCGCGCTAGCCGTCGCGGCGGCGGTGAGAAAGGTGAGAATCGCGAGAAGGATCCGGCGTCCCATCGGTCTTACCTCCGAATGCGTGAAGGGCGTGAAAACGGCGAGGAGGTACTGCGCGACGATCGACTGGTGGCCGAGTCGTTACGAACTCAGCGTCAGAGTGATAAGATGATACGGTGACACGATTCTATGATCACTGCATTGCCTGTCAAGAGCGACCACGCGCAGGATTTCGCCGATGCGACTAGCCGACCACGCCTTCACCGCGACCTTGCTCGCCGCGACCGCGACGCTCAATACCGCCGCCCTCCAGGCGCAGCGCCTTCCACTCGATCGCCACGCGTCGCCCCTCGCACTTCCGCGCATCTTCAGCGACGGCATGGTCTTGCAACGCGATCGACCGATCTCGATCTGGGGATGGGGACAGCCGGGTCAACGCGTGGTGATCGGTCTCGAAAAGACAACGGCTGCCGCGACGGTCGACCGCAAAGGTCGATGGACCGCTCGGCTTCCCAAACGCGGCGCGGGCGGTCCCTTCCAACTCGTCGTCCGCGAAGGCAGCGATTCGGTCGCCGTCTCCAACGTGTTGATCGGCGACGTCTGGGTCGCGTCGGGCCAATCGAACATGGAAATGCGCGTCGCGCAGTCCGCGCCGCCGAGCCAGTACGCCGAGGACACACTAGTTCGTGAATTCAAGATTCCGAACTCGTGGTCGCTCACGCCGGACTCCGACGTCGCCGGCGGCCAATGGCTCCCCGGCGACACGCAACACGTCGGCTCGTTCAGCGCGGTCGCATTTTACTTCGCCGCCGTTCTGCGCGCGCGAATCGGCGTCCCGATCGGCATCGTCAACGCGACATGGAGCGGCAGCAACATCGAGACATGGATCTCGCGGGGCGCGCAGAAGATCACCGACAGCGCATGGTCCGCGATCGAGCGCAGCGAACGAACTCACGACGACGCCGTTCGCGACTCACTCCGCGCGATACTCGGCCCCCTGCCGGCGAGCGACGCTGGTCTCATCGACTCGAAGGCCGTCTGGGCCGATCCGTCGTTCGACGACACCTCGTGGCGCCGCATCACCGTCCCGGCGTATTGGGAATCGCAGGGCTATCCCGGACTCGACGGCATCGGCTGGTATCGGACGACCTTCGATCTCGCGCCCGACGACATCCCTCAGGGAATCATGCTGACGTTGGCGGGGGTTGACGACGACGACATCGCATGGGTGAACGGCGTCGAGATCGGACGAACGAACGGCTACGACGCACGCCGGCGGTATTTCATTCCCGATTCGATTCTTCACGCCGGCCACAATGTCCTTGCGATTCGTGTCGCCGACGGCGGCGGTGGCGGCGGCATCAACGGCGACGTGACGCTCGTTCTCTTCAACGGCACGCGTCGATCACTGAACGGCCAGTGGAGGTTCAAGGTCGGCCTCGTCGAGATCCACGAGGATGGACAGCGCATCAACAAGGTCCCAGCCATTCTCTACAACAAGATGATCCACCCGATTCTCCCGTATTCGATCAAAGGAGCCATTTGGTATCAGGGTGAGTCGAATTCAAACAATGACGCGCAAGCCATCGCCTATCGCGATCAGTTCCGAACGCTCATCACGAGCTGGCGGAAAGATTGGACCGGTGCCGATCCCGCGTTTCCGTTCCTCTGGGTCCAGCTTCCGAGCTACGGCAAGGCCGACGACACGCCGCCACTTCACGCCGCGTGGGCGCTTCAGCGCGAGTCGATGGACGGCGCCCTCTCTCTGGTCAAAACCGGCCGCGCGATCACGTACGACCTCGGCGAGGCCGACAACCTTCATCCGCGCAACAAGGAAGAGGTTGCGAGTCGCTTGGCCGCCGTCGCGATGCGAGTCGCATACAACTCGACGATGCAGATCTCGGGACCAAAGTACGCCGGATTCTCACGCTATGCCGACACGCTTGTCGTGTCGTTCACGCACCTTGGCGGCGGCTTTGTCGTCCGGGAAGATTCGGTCGGCGGATTCGCCATCGCCGGAGCCGACAAGCGATTCGTCTGGGCGAATGCGAAGATCGTCGGCAACAAGGTCTACGTCTGGAGCAGTCGTGTCCCGAAGCCGGTCGCGGTTCGCTTCGCGTTCGACAACAATCCGGACCGCGCGCGCCTCGTGACGCTCGGCGACTTCCCCACGGAGCCGTTCAGAAGCGATCGCTGGTGACTGGGAAGGGATCAGTCACGATCGCGCACGAACAACGAGAGGTTGATCGCGTCGGCCATGATGCGATAGCCACGCTCGTTCGGGTGCAGATGATCGCCGCTGTCGGCATCGCCTCGCATTCTCGTCGGGTCCGACGATCGCATGACGGCATCGAAGTCGATGACTCCGTCGAACGCCGCGCCCCCGCGAATCCACTCGTTGACTCGCTGGCGAGCGTTCTCGTGCTCGAGTGAGCCGTACTGCGAGCCCATGAACGGCGGCATCGTCGCGCCGTAGACGCGAATGCCTCGCTGGTGTGCCTGAGCGATGAAGCTCTGATACGCTTTGATCAGCTCTCCCGCGACGGCATCGGCGTCCTCTTTGCGCGAGCCGCCGATGTCGTTGACGCCTTCGGAGACGATCAGCCACCGAACCCCCGGTTGCGCCAGCACGTCCCGCGCGAACCGATCGACCGCCGTCGGACCCAGCCCGCCGTGGACGACCGCGTTTCCACCGATACCGGCGTTCAAGACCGCCACCCTCGACGTCGCTGCGTTGTCATGCAGGCGATTGGCGAGATTGTCCGGCCACCGATCGTCCTTGTCGGTCCCGGATCCTCGACCGTCCGCGATCGAGTTGCCGAGCACCACGACTGCGCCCGCCGCTACCGTCGACTCCACGGAGACGCCCGTCAGCAAATACCAATGCTCGACGCGCACGGAATTCGGCAGCACGCGGTCTCGTGCGTGGTCGCCCGAGATCAGAAACGACGTCGTTCGCGAGCCCGGATGGCCCGTGATCCGGTTCGGCGCGGCGCGGACATGAAGACTCACCGTGACGCGCGACAGCGCATCGAGCTCCTTCGCGACGACGTCGGATTCCATCGCGGTCCCGGCGGCGAGTGTGATCGTCGTCTGCCCTCCGAACGTCAGTGGACTGTCGGTCGACGGATCGATCGCGTCGCCGCCGACGCTCTTCGCGATTCGCGCTGATTCGATCGTCAGCGGTCCGTCGCCGAACTCGTTCGAGATTCGGACTCTCCACTGCGCGCCGCCTGCCGTCACGCGGAGCATCTGCCGCAGCGTCGACCCGGTGAGGCCCGGCGCCGGCGGCAGATTGCGCTCTTCGGTGATCTGGGGCGACGCCTGCCAGGCGCCGAGCCACATCGGCGTCGAGTCCGGAATGCGCGGTACTGTCGCGCATCCGGCGAGGAAGATCGCCGCGAGAACGCGTCTCACGTTACGCGGCCGGCGCAGCTCCGACACCGGCCATGAGCCGCAACAGTTTCTCCTGCGTCGCCTCGGCGCGCGGAACTTCCGAGACGAATTGCCCTTGTCGCATCACGATGATCCGATGGGAGAGCGAGATCACTTCCGGGAGCTCGCTCGAGATGAGAAGGACGGCATTGCCGCGCGCGGCGAGATCACGAATGAGCGCGTGAATCTCAGCCTTTGCGCCGACGTCGACGCCGCGAGTCGGCTCGTCGAGGATGAGAATTCTCGAACATGCCGCAAGCCAGCGCGCGAGCACGACTTTCTGCTGATTCCCGCCGGACAATCCCGCGACCGGTGCCGTCACGCTTGGCGTGCGGACTCGAAGCTTCGAGAAGAAGCTCGTCGTCATCTCGCGCTCCTCGCTCCGCTTCACGAACAGCATTCGTGACAAGCGATTCAGAATCGGAAGCGACGTGTTGTGCAAACCGCTTTCGCCGAGCACGAGCCCCTGCCGCTTCCGGTCTTCGGGAACGAGACCGATCCCGAACTTCATTGCGCGCTTTGGACTGTCGATAGCGACGACGTTGCCGTCGACCGAGAGCGTCCCCGAGGTCGGCGCGTCGAGGCCGAAGAGGGTTTGCGCGACCTCGGACCTTCCGGCGCCGACAAGCCCCGCCAGCCCGACGATCTCTCCGGCCCGAAGCGAGAAGCTCACGTCGCGAAACTTTCCGGCGACCGTGAGCCGATCCGCGCGGAGCAGCTCCGGGCCGACCTTCACGTCGGCATTCTGTCGCAAATAGTCGCCGAGCGGGCGTCCGATCATCAGCGTGACGAGGTCATTCTCCGTGAGCTCGCCGATCGGACGCGTCACGACATGCTTGCCGTCTCGCAGGACGCTGACGGTGTCGCACAATCGGAAAATCTCCGGCATCCGGTGCGACACGTAGATGCACGTCACGCCGCTCGCCTTCAATCGCTCGATCAAGACGTACAGGCGGTCGGCCTCGGCCTGGCTCAGGCTGCTCGTCGGCTCGTCGAAGACGATGATCCTTGCGCCGCCGCTCACTGCCGTCGCGATCTGAACGAGCTGTTGCTGGGCAATTGTCAGTTTGCTCATCGCGAGCGTGACGTCGAGGTCCGCTCCGATGTTCGCGAGCATCTCGCGCGCCCGCTCCTCGAGCTCGTGCTGCTTCACGAAACCGCGCCGCGCGGGAATCGCGCCCAGCAGAAGATTCTCGGCGACGGTCATGTTTTCGCAGAACGCCAGCTCTTGGTGCACCATCCCGACACCCGCCGCGAGTGCGTCGCGCGGCGAGGTGAATCGAACTTCTCGGTCGTTGACGAAGAGCTGGCCCGCGTCCGGCGAATGAATGCCCGCGAGCGTTTTGCCGAGCGTGCTCTTTCCCGCCCCGTTCTCGCCGCACAGCGCATGACACGCCCCCGCGGCCACGCTCAACGAGACGTCGTCGAGGGCTTGAACGCCGAGGAATCGTTTTGAGATGTGCTCGAATCGGACGGCGAGCGCGGTCATGTCGGGCTACATCTTGGTGTACTTGTCGTCGACGTCCAGTCCCCACGCCTTCAGCTGTCGAGCCCACTCGCCGAGGTTGTCCTTGCTGACGCGAACGAGATCCATGGGAATGATCTGTGGGACGTCTTTCTTGAAGTGCACGTGGTCGATGATCGTCTGCACGCCGACGTAGCCCCACTTGTAGACCGGCTGCGCGAGCAAAACAGGGACGACGCCCTTCTCGACGTATGCGAGCTGTGGGCCAAGCGCGTCAACCGACGCCACTTTGATCCGCGCCGGATTGAGATCGGTGAGCAGCGACTGCGCGAACAGCGGCCATCCGCCGATGAAGCACCAACCCTGAATGTCGGGATACGCATTGTCGACCCGAACCACTTCGGCCGACGCGTCCTGCGCGGTCTCGACATGGTTGAACACGCCGAGGATCTGCATGCCGGGATGCTTCGCCGCCTCTTCCTTCGCTCCTTCGACGCGCTTCTGAAGGTTGGGCGCGTTTTGATTGCCGGCGAGAATCGCGACCTTTCCCTTCCCGCCCATGAGCGTTGCCAGCTCGGCCATCGTTTGCTGGCCCGTTTTGATGTCGTCGACGCCATAGAACGAGAAGCGCTTCGACTGCGGCGCGTCGCTGTCGAACATCATGACGGGCACGCCGCGGTCGACGGCGTCATTGATCGCCCCGGTGACTTTGCCGGCGTCAGACGCGGTGAGCAAAATCGCGTCGACGCCGTCGTTCACGGCCTGCTGAACTCTCTGCGCCTGAACCTGACCGTCCTCCTGCGGCGGCGTCATCCAGACGATCTGGATGTTCATATGGTTCTTCTCGGAGAGCTCTTTCGCCGCGGCCTCCGCGCCGTTTCGCGCTCCGAGGAAAACGGGATTCGTCGAGCTCTTCGCGATGAGCGCGATGCGGAACGTGCTGTCGTTCGCTTTCTTCGCGGCGGTCGTGGGCGCGACCCCGGAGCTGGCAGTATCCCCTTTTGCGGCGCCTTCGTTCTTCGAGCATCCAGCGATGACCGCGGCCGCCACTAATAGAGTCGTGATTCGAGATCGCATTGTTTCTCCAATGAGTATTGGCTTGGATGCTTGATACCAGGCGTGCGTCACGCCTTTGCAATTCTACTCAACCGCCTCGCCGTGACGCCCGCGCTCCATCGATCGATCACGACCGCAACGATGATCGCGCAGCCGATGACGATCCACTCATAGTTCTGATCGAAGTGTAGCGTGCGAATCGACTGCCGAATGAGCACGATCAACAGGGCGCCGAGCATCGCGCCGATCGCGCTGCCCTTTCCGCCGATCAGGCTCGCTCCGCCGACGACCGCCGACGCGATCACGTACAACTCATAGCCCTGCGCGTCGCCGGACGACGACGACCCATAGAAGCTCGCGCCGAGAAACGCCGCGATTCCCGCGGTCAATCCGGACACGGCATAGACGCCGAGTTGAATCCTCCCGAGCGACAGTCCCGCGAACCGGCTCGCTTCGACATTTCCGCCGAACGCAAAGATGTGGCGCCCCATGACCGTCCGCGTGAGATACAGCCAGCCGACGATCGTCGTCGCGATCATCACCAGCATCGGGACAGGGTACAAACCGACGCGCAAGCCCAAGGAAGTCTTGGTCACGGCGGTCACCGACATCGGCACGAGAATGCTTTCCGCGCGCGTCGCAACGAACGCGATCCCACGGAGCACCCACATCGTGCCAAGCGTGATGATGAATGGATGGACCTTGAGCCCTATCACGAGCACGCCATTGAGAATCCCACAGAGCAGCCCGACGCCGACGGCCGCGATCAGTCCGACGAAAACGCTCATCCCCTGACTCGCGCTCCCGAGGCTGCGGAGGGCGAGCGCCATGCTGACGCCGGCGAGCGCGTAGATCGACCCGACGGACAGATCGATGCCACCGGAGATGATCACGATCGTCGCACCAATCGCCATGATCGCGAAGAAGCTCGCGTCGGTCGCCGTCTGAATCAGCGTATTCCAATTCCCGAAATTGTTCACCGTGGAATTCGTGATCCGGTCGAAGTGCGAGCCCGCGAGCGCCGTGAGAATCACGACGACGAGCGCGACGACGATAACGAGTCCGGTCTCCTGCGATCCGAGTAGCCTGCGCCCGAACGACTGGTCAGCGCTCATGCGCGATAGCTCTCGCGAAACCGCGCGTACGGCGCGTCGTACTCTCGATGCGCACCGGGCGTCGGCGACAGCGCCGGCTGTCGCGCAAGCGTCGCGCAAGCGGCCGTTGCGAGATCCGGAAATGCACCGGCGCCGACTGCAGCGAGGAGCGCGGCGCCGTAGGCCGGTCCCTCCTCACGATTCACCGTCGTCACGGGAAGTCCGAACACGTCGGCCTGAAGCTGACGTAAGAACGGACTCTTGGCTCCGCCGCCCGTGAGCAAGAGCTCATTTGGCAAAAGCCCGAGCGACCGAAGGATCGACAGCGAATCGCGCAACGCAAAGCAAATTCCTTCGACGACGGCGCGGCTGAGATGCGCTCGCGTGTGCGCGAGACTCAGTCCGAGAAAGGCACCGCGTGCGTTCGCGTTTCGATGCGGGGTTCGCTCGCCCTGCAGGTACGGCAGGAACGTCACGCCGCCGGCGCCGCGCGGAATCGTCGCGGCTTCGTCGTTGAGCGTCATGGCCGCGTCCGGTGTTCCGGCGACGTCGCGTGCAAGCTGATCGCGATACCACGCAAACGCGCCGCCCGCGCTCAACACGACACCCATCAGATACCACACTCCGGGAACGACGTGACAGAACGTGTGTGCCCGCAACCCTGGATCGACCTTCGGCGCCGGCAACGGCGCGAGCAACGTGCCCGACGTTCCCCAGCTCGCAACAGCCTCACCCGGCGCGACGACGCCGACTCCCGCGGCACCACATGCGTTGTCCGCCCCGCCGCCAACCACTGGCGTGCCGGCGGCGAGTCCAGTCGCGCGTGATGCGTCGGCCCGAACACAGCCGAGCACCTCGGACGATCCGCCAACGAGCGGAAGAATGGATTGGGTCAAACCGACGTCGGCGAGAATCTCGGCGCTCCAGCGAAGCTTCGCCGTGTCGAACATCAACGTCGCCGACGCGTCGGACGGCTCGGTCGCGAGCTCGCCCGTCAAGCGATAGCGGATGTAGTCCTTCGCGAGGAAGACGGTCGCCAGGCGCTCGAACGCCGCGGGCTCGTGATTTCTGAGCCACAGCACCTTGGGCAGCGTGAAACCCTCGAGCGCCGGATTCGACGCGAGATCTCGCAACCGCTCCTCACCGCCGACCCGCTGTTCGATCTCGCGACACTCGGCGGTCGTTCGCCCGTCGCACCAGAGCAACGCTGGGCGAATGACCTTTCCCGCTCGATCGAGAAAGACCGACGAATGCATCTGTCCCGAGACGCCGACCGCCGCGACGTTCCCCGTCGCGGCTTTCCCGCAGACCTCTCGAATCGCAGTCACGCTTGCGGTCCACCACGCGTCGGGATCTTGCTCGGCCCACCCCGGCTTCGGCGTCTGCAACGTCAACGCGACAGTCGACGAGGCGGCGACGTTGCCGGCCGGATCGACGAGCACCGCTTTGACGCCGCTGGTGCCAACGTCGAGCCCGAGGAACAGCGGGTCGGCCAACTAGCGAACTCCCATGAGAACTTCCATCGTGAGCTGATCGAGTCGTTCGTACGCGTAGCCCTGCGCGCGCATCGCGTCGAGGTTGAAATGTTCGTCGCGAATCGCGCGCGCATCGGAGTCGCTATAGCGGAACCGCTGCCCCGGCGCCGCACCGCGCGACGCGAGCTCGCCGAGCAACGCTCCAATCTCCGGATCCGCGTTGAAGCGCGCCACCTTGTCTTTCAAAATGAGATACGTTCGCATGCTGCCGGCGGCGAACGCCCAGACGCCCTCTTCATCCTCTGTGCGATACGCGTGGCTGTCGAAGTGCCGCATGCCCGGCCACTTCGAATCCTCGAGAAGCTTCACGAGGAAGAACGCCGACTTGAGATCTTCACTGCCGAAGCGGAGATCCTGATCGAATCGTCCGGGCTTCTGTGCGTTGAGGTCGATGTGGAAGAGCTTTCCCGCCTCGAGCGCCTGCGCGACACCCTGGGTGAAGTCGAGCCCCGCCATCTGATCGTGTGCCACTTCCGGATTGAGACCGACCATGTCCGGATGGTCCAGCGTATAAATGAAGGCGAGCATGTGCCCGATGGTCGGCAAGAAGATGTCGCCGCGCGGCTCGTTCGGCTTCGGCTCGAGCGCGAACTCGAGCGAGTAGCCCTGCGCCCTCACGTACTCGCAGAGGAAGTTGATGGCGTCGCGAAACCACTTCACCGCCTCCTGGCCGTTCTTCGCGGCATTCGTCTCGACACCTTCGCGTCCCCCCCAAAACACGTACGTCTCAGCGCCGAGCTCCACGCCGAGGTCGATCGAGCGCATGGTTTTCTGGAGTGCGTAGCGGCGGACGCGCGCGTCGTTGCTCGTGAACGCGCCGTCCCGGAACACCGGGTCGCCGAAGAGGTTCGTCGTCGCCATCGGGACGCGCATTCCGTTGTTCGACAGCGCCGTCTTGAACTCCTTCACGATCCGGTCGCGCTCCGACGCCGTCGCGTCGCGAGGCACGAGATCGTTGTCGTGGAGGTTGACGCCGTACGCGCCGAGCGCGGCGAGCTTCTCGACAATCTTCGTCGGCGAGATCGGCGCGCGGACTGGATCGCCGAACGGATCGCGGCCCACGTTCCCGACCGTCCAGAGTCCGAACGTAAAGTGATCTTCAGGACGCGGAGAGTAGTTGCCGTTGGATGTCATCGTGATTCAGGTGCCAGAGTGACTTCAGTTCTATCTGATGAAAAAAGCGCAGCGTTCCGATTTTCCGGCACCGGGAGCCGGCACCGGCGCCTACTTGACGTCACAGCGGGGATGAACGATGTCCGCCGGACACTTGAGCGTGAGATAAAAGCTCAGCGGATGTGCCGGAGGCTCGACGCCCGCCGGCAGCGGAAGGTGCGAGAACGTCTGAAAGTATTGGAGTATCGCATCTCGCCACCAGCGCGCCTCGCTCTCCTGAATCGTTAGAAAACTCTGAACCTGCGCGAACCGCTCGGCGTCGATCTTTCCGCGAACGGTCGTCCATTCGCGCTGCATCGCACGAACCGTGTCGACGCCCGCCTGATAGCGGAGCGCCAGCTCGTCCCACAGCGTTCGGCCGGAGCGCAATCTCTCCGTCCAACCGACGTGATGGAACCACAGCAGCAGCGAATCGGGCACGGTGGCTCGATTCGCGAACCGATCTCGGGCCGGCGGGAAATACTGGGCGACGGCGTCGCTGCCGGCCGACGTCCGGTCGAAGCCGAGCCCCACGGAATCCGCGCGGTGAAAATAGGGAGGGGATTGGTCGGGGCGCCTGAGCTTCGCCCACGGACCCGGACCATAGTGGTGGCCGCTCGCCATGATGTGCGCGAGGCCCAGCGGCGTCATGTAGTTCACCACCGCTTCGCGGGACACGAGCATCATGTGGGTCACCGTTGCGACGACGTTCGTGTCGTTCGAGAACGTCATCCGAATCCACTCGTTCGCGATCTGCGCCGACGAGAGATCGTGATCCCACGCGAGGCGGCCGAACGCATACCAGTTCGCCTGATTGAACTGCGAGCCGGTCCAGTTCGTGTCGGTGCCGACGTTGGCTACGCCGGCCATCCCGCTCTCTCGATGTCCGTCGAGGCTTCCATCGACGACCCGCGCGACCGTCGACCCTTTCCCTTTCGCGTACGTGTCCGCGCTCAACACTTCCTTGAACAGCGGCGCGAGAAACACGAGGTGCGTGTCTTGACCCAGGTACTCCTTCGTGATCTGGAACTCGATCATGAGCGGCGTCTTCGGCATCGCACCGAAGAGCGGATGAAACGGCTCCCGCGGTTGAAAGTCGAGCGGACCGTTCTTCACCTGCACGAAGACGTTCGAACGAAACTGACCGTCGAGCGGCGTGAACTCGTCATAGGCCTGCTTCACGCGATCCGCCGGGATCTCGTTGCTGTAGACGAACGCGCGCCAGATCACGACGCCGCCATGCTTCCCGACCGCATCGGCGAGCATGTTCGCGCCGTCGGCGTGCGTGCGATGATAGTCGCCGGGACCGGGCTGTCCCTCTGAATTCGCTTTGACGAGATAGCCGCCGAAGTCCGGAATGTACTTGTAGATCTCATCGGTCTTCGCCGCCCACCACCCACGGACCGCCGGATCCAGCGGGTCAGCGGTCTTCAGCCCACCGATCTCGATCGGCGCACTGAAACGCGCAGTGAGGTAGACCTTTATCCCGTACGGGCGAAACACGTTCGCGAGCGCGGCAGCCTTCGCCAAATACTCGGGCGTGAGCGACTTCGCGTTCGCGTTGACGTTCGTCAGAACGGTGCCGTTGATCCCGATCGACGCATTCGCCCGCGCGTAGTCGACGTAGCGCTGCGACAGTTTGTTCGGCAATGCGTCCCAATCCCACAGCGATCTCCCGGCGTATCCTCGTTCGACCGTTCGGTCGAGGTTGTCCCAATGATCGAGCATGCGCCGATGAATCCGCGGCGCGCTCGCCATCGCGAGAGCGGTCACTGGACGTTCGGTTTGCAGCGAACGAAGTAGCGCGAACACTCCGTACAGCACCCCGCGATCCGTGTTCGCCGCGACGATCAACAGAGCCTTTCCCCCCGTGGACGCTCGGCGCATGAGGAAACCCTCATCGCCGGCGGCGGCGATCTCCGACTTCGTCATCAGCGATGCGACAGTCTTCGAGCTCGCCGGCGTGCCGATGACGACCGTTGCTCCACTCTCGCTTTCGCCGACCTTCGCGCCGCCGAGCAATCCACTCAGTCCGCGTGACAGCTCCTGGCGCGCGGCGTTCAGCGTCGGGGTCGATCCCGGAAATCCAACCGACGCGAACACGCGCTGATAGTCGGCAAGCCGGGCATCGGACACGCGCTGATATCGCAACCAGAGGTCGTACCCGGTCTCCGCTCGAAGCGGGACGGCCAGCGTCAGAAAAAAGACGAGCCAACCGAACGCTCGCCGGCCTCGCATCGGCGTGTGACCATCAGTGTGCAGCGACCAGCAACCAGGACCGGTCGTCACCGCGGAATCGACGGCACCCGATCGTCTTTCGGATCAGCCCAGCGCGCGTTGGGAATGAGCGGCGCCCACCCCGGTCGCAGCGGATCCTGATCGTACGGGTAGCTCCCCAGTCGCATGAACAGCTCGTGATACTCGGCGAGCTTGTCGCGATCGAGCTTCACGCCGAGACCTGGCTCGGTCGGCACCGCGATCGTCCCGCCGCAGTACTTCATCCGCCCGCCGACGATGACGTCGTCCATCAGGTGGTGATAGTGCGCATCCGCGGCAAACGTGAGATTCGGAATCGCCGCGCCGAGATGGAGCATCGTCGCGAGCTGAATCCCGAGCTCTCCCGACGAGTGGACCGCGACGCCGAGCTGGAAGGCCTCGCAGATCGCCGCGGCTTTGATGCACGGACGAATTCCACCCCAGAACGTCGTGTCGAGCAGGATGACGTCGACCGCCGTTTGCAGCACGTTCGTCGCGAGCTGCTCGAACCCGACGACCACCGTGTTCGTCGCCAGCGGCATCGTCGCCCTCTCGCGCGTCCGACGCATCCCGTGCATTCCAAACACGGGATCCTCGAGGTAGTCGTTGTTCAGATCTTCGATCGCGTTCGCAAACCAGATCGCCTGCTCCGTCGACCAGACGCCGTTCGGATCGAACCGCAGCTTGTCGTTCGGGAACGCGTCGGCGAGGGCGCGATAGCACTCGAGCTCATACTCGGGACGAAAGACGCCGCCTTTCATCTTGTGCGTCTCGAATCCATGAACGCGCTTGAGCTCCGACGCCTCGTTCACGAGCTGGTCGACCGTTCGAACTTCGTGATTCCCGTCGCCGGTGGGATAGCGGAAGAACAGATACGACGCGAACGGGACGCGATCGCGAAGACGTCCGCCGAGCATCTCGGAAACCGGCACGCCCCATTTCTGGCCGAGCACGTCGAGACACGCGAATTCGAGCGCGGCAAGAATCTGTGTGCGGTTGTTGTAGAGCGACGCGGTGGGATTCGCGATGAGGAAGCGCATCTCCTCGAGCCGCGCGGGATCTCGTCCGAGCAGATAGGGCTTGAGTCCGTTGAAGGCGGCGACCGCGCTCTCGCCGCCGCCGCCCATCTCCCCCAGCCCGATCAGTCCGTCGTCGGTCTCGACCTCGACGATCGTCCGGACGAAGCGTCCCCAATGACAGCCGTTCGCATGGCGCAGCGCGCCGGCCAGCGGAACGGTCACGGGCGTTGCCCGAATATCGATGATCTTCATTCAGATCGAAAAATGTGGGAGCGCGGACGTTGGCCAACCTGATCAAGTCATATTATCACCGACCATCTTCGCGTCCGCTGGGCTGCCTGTCAAGCATCGCCAAACCTCGTTTCGTTCGGGGCTCCAGGGAAAACACTTGTCAGCCGACACTTATAGAAGCCAAGACAAACCCCGCCTCTTCCAGCCTTCCTCTCCCTCGCCCAGCAGTGATGCGCCCCTTGGCGTTTTGGCAGCCGCTCCGCCGAAAACTCCCGTTCCTTTTCATCGCGCTGTTGTTCACGGCGCTGGGTGCGTTTTCCTGGCTCGCCTACCGCGAGCTGGCGACGACGCTCGTCGGTACCGCGCACGAACGCGTCTCGAAGGTGGCCCGAGATCTCGCGAACGCTCTCGCGAAGTCCGAGCAAAATCTGAAGGTCGATCCGCGGCGCATCGAGTCGAATGCCGCGCTCGCGCAGTATTTGGTCGACCCATCCCCCGACGCCGAGCGAAGCGCGGTAGAAGCGCTCGACTACAATCGCAGCAGCACGCAGATCCTCATCGAGCTGTGGGATCGCCACGGACGCCGGCGCCTGTCGATCGGCCGGCCGGGTCAGACGCCATTGAACCCTGACACGTCCGCAGTCTCGTCGACGTTCGCCACGGGAAGCTTTTTCGGACCGCTGATCGTCGGGAACGATACGGTCATCACCGAAGCGCGCATTCCGGTGCTCGGCGCCGGCGGCGACACGATAGGCATCGTTCGACAGCTCTCGCGCTTCAGCCCGGGCAGTGGCTTGCTCGTGCGCGAACTGATCGGATCCGACGCGGTCGTCTTGCTCGGGAACGCGTCGGGCGAACTCTGGACCGACATGTTGCGACGCCGGCCAGCTCCGGTGAACCACGGGAAGTGGGTCGCCGCCACGGCGGCGGTTCCGGGGGTGCCCTGGGTCGTTTGGGTCGCGCTTCCGCGCGACGTTGTCCTTCAGCCGGCGCAGGCGCTCTTCCAGCGGATCGTGCTCATCGCGGCGATCGTCCTCGTCATCGGCGGCATCGGCGCGTGGCTTCTCAGCGCGCATCTCACTCGACCGCTCGCTGCATTGATCGACGCTGCCGCGAGCATTGCATCCGGCGACTACTCGCGGCGAGTGCAGTCGGAACGAAACGACGAGATGGGCCGATTGAGCACTGTGTTCAATAAGATGGCCGATCGCGTCGAGCACGCGACGCTCGATCTCGAGGCACAGGCGATCCAGCTCGCACGCTTTCAATCGGTCGTCGAAACCGCGACGGACGCCATCTTCACCAGCGACGCGGAAGGCAAGATCCAGTCGTGGAACGCCGCCGCGCAGAAGGCCTATGGATACACCTCGCACGAGGTGATCGGCGCGCCGCTCTCGCTGCTGATTCCCGAGGACCAGCGCGACGACATCGCCAAGGAATACGTGACTATTGTCGACGGATCGGATTCGTTGATGACGTCCGGTCTCGTCGTTCGGGATGGAATGCGGAAGGACGGCACCATCTTCCCCGTCGAGCTTTCGGTGAGCCGATGGCATGCCAGCGGTGGGACCTTCGTCACGAGCGTCGTCCGCGACATCAGCGGACGCGCGGCGCTCGAGGCGCGACTCGCGTATCAAGCGTCCCACGACGGTCTCACCGGTCTCGCAAACCGCGGTCGTTTTCGCGAGCGACTGGCGGCCGCACTCTCGGCGGCGGGCGACCGCCCTGAGCAGGTCGCGGTGCTGTTTCTCGATCTCGACGATTTCAAAACTGTAAACGACACCGCGGGGCATGCCGCCGGCGACGAGCTACTCGCCAACGTCACCGAGCGACTGCTCTCCGCGACGCGTGGAACCGACTCCGTTGCGCGCCTTGGCGGCGACGAGTTCGGAATTCTGCTCTCGGGAGTCGCCAACGAAGCCGACGTCGATACCGTTGCGGCGCGCATCGTTTCCGCGATTCGAAGACCGATGCTCGTCGGCCACCGGGAGATCGTCGTGACGGCGAGCATCGGTGTCGCGCGGGCCGCGCGCGGCGCCGATGCGGATGCATTGCTGCAGAACGCCGACACCGCGCTCTACGCGGCGAAGGATCGAGGCAAAGGCGTGTACGCGTGGTTCGCGCCCGCGATGCACCACGCGCTGATGGTGCGCGCACAAGTTCAAGGCGATCTCGGGCCGGCGCTCGAGCGCAACGAGTTCTGGCTCGCCTATCAGCCGATCGTCGCGCTGTCGACCGGCCGGGTCGACGGGCTCGAGGCGCTCGTGCGCTGGGAGCATCCGGTTCGCGGCCCGCTCTCCCCGGCCGACTTCATCGCCGTGGCGGAAGCGAGCGGCCAGATCGTTCCGCTCGGCCGCTGGGTCTTGGAGGAAGCCTGCCGCTCGGTCGCGTCCTTCCCTGGCACGCCGTATGTCACGGTCAACCTGTCGGCGAGACAGTTAGAGAATCCTTCTCTCGTCGAGGACGTGTGGGCAGCGCTGCAGGTCTCACGTCTCGCGCCCGAACGGCTATTTCTCGAGATCACCGAGACGGTGCTGATGGCCGACACCCGAGGTACGCTCGGACGACTCAAGGCTTTGAAAGCACTCGGCGTGCAGCTCGGCATCGACGATTTCGGCACTGGCTACTCGTCGCTGCGCTACCTGCAGCGCTTTCCGGTGGACGTCCTCAAGATCGACAAGAGCTTCGTGGACGGTGTGGACCGCGACGATCACGACGCGGCGCTCGTGCGCACGATCGTCGCTCTTGGTGACATGCTCGGCCTCGCGACCGTCGCCGAGGGCATCGAGCGCAGCTCGCAACGCGATCATTTGCGCGCGATCGGCTGTCATCGCGGCCAGGGCTACCTGTTTGCTCGCCCGCTCGATGCGGAGGCGACGACCGCGTTGCTCAGCGCCGAGGACAAGGCGCTGCTCGCGAGTTAGACTCCGCTAAAGACGCTGAATCCGCCGTCGATCGCGATCACGGTTCCGGTGACGAACGACGACGCATCGCTCGCGAGCCACTGAACCGCGCCGCAGAGCTCTTCGGGGCGCCCGAATCGCCCCATCGGTGTCGCTCGGATGATCTTGTTCGAGCGTTCCGAATAGCTCCCGTCGGGATTCACGAGCACCGCGCGGTTCTGAGTCGTGATGAAGAATCCCGGGGCAATCGCGTTGACGCGGACGCCGTCGCCGTGGCGCCGGGCCATGTCGACGGCGAGCCAGCGCGTGAAGTTGTCGATGCCCGCCTTCGCGACGGAGTAGCCCATCACGCCGCTGATCGCCTGCAGCGACGCCATCGACGAGATGTTGATGATGGAGCCGCGGCCCGTCTTGGCCATGTGTTCGCCGAACACGAGGCTCGGTATGACGCTTCCATGGAGGTTGAGCCTCAACACCTCGTCGAACGCGTCGGTCGGAATCTCGAACACGCTGGTCGTATCGCTCCGCGCGCGGGCCACGTTGCCGCCGGCCGCGTTGACGAGGACGTCGACCCGCCCCCAAGCCTTTAGAGTTTTATTACATGCCGCGCCAAGTGCGTCGCGGTCGAGGACATCCGCGATGAGCGCGATCGCCTGCCCACCCGCGCGGACGATGGCGTCGACTTCACGCTCGGCGGCATCCGCCCGTCGGCCCAATACGGCGACGCGCGCGCCAGCCGCGGCCATTCCGCGCGCCAGCTCCGAGCCGATGACTCCGTATCCGCCCGTGACAACGGCGACTCTATTGCTGATGTCGAAGGAGCTCACGCGAACAAAGTAGTGTCGGCGAAAAATTTTGGTGTGGGCACTGCATGATCGCTCCGGACGCGTACACAATTCAGCGAAAGTTCATGTTGGTGCCAGTCCTATGGTCACCAATTTATATTCCGACAATCATGGACCACCCAGAACGTAGCATTACCTCCGAAACAGCGATCCCCGTCGCCCCCGGCTTCGACACGCTCGCTGTTTCGCCTGACACACAACTTCGAGCGCCAGCGGAATACGAGCCCGTCGACCAGCGAACGGTCGTCATCACGGGATTGGCGTCTCTCATCGGCATCGGGGCCGGCATCGCCGCACAAGTGCTCGTGCACCTGATCGGCCTTTTCACGAACGTCGCGTTCTACGGGAGAGTGAGCTGGGCGTTCGTGTCGCCCGGCGGCGGTCATCGCGCCCCTGCCGCACTGCTTCTCATTCCAATCCTCGGCGCCGTCGTCGTCGGGATTATGGCGAAATACGGCTCCGCCGCGATTCGAGGCCACGGTATTCCGGAAGTGATGGAGAAGGTGCTGTTCGGCGAAAGTCGAATTCCCGCACGCCTTCTCATCCTCAAGCCGTTGTCCGCCGCCGTCGCGATCGGAACGGGTGGACCATTCGGCGCGGAGGGTCCGATCATCGCGACCGGCGGGGCGCTGGGTTCACTCGCTGGACAACTCCTTCGCGTCACCGCCGACGAACGGAAGACACTCCTCGGCGCCGGCGCGGCCGCGGGTATGGCCGCGACGTTCGGCACTCCGGTGAGCGCTGTCCTTCTCGCCATCGAGCTGCTGCTGTTCGAGTACCGTCCGCGTTCGCTCATCCCGGTGGCACTCGCCGCGACCGCCGCCACCGGCGTCCGCATCGCATTCGACGGAACGGGACCTGTGTTCCCCATCCCGACGCTCCAGCAGCCGAGCGGCGTTGCGCTGTTCAGTTATGCGATCCTGGGTGCGCTGCTCGGAATCGTTTCGGCGGGGATCGTGCGGATCAGCTACAACATCGAAGAGGGATTCGAGCACTGGGGCAAACGCCTCCGCATCGACTGGATGTGGTGGCCGGCCCTTGGCGCCGTCGCGGTCGGCATCATCGGGCTGATCGAACCGCGCACGCTGGGTGTCGGATACGACAACATCATCGCCGCGATCTCGGGGACGATCGTCGGTCGAGCGTTGCTCGTGCTCGTCGTGTTGAAGTTCTTTTCGTGGGCGATCTATCTCGGCAGCGGCACCTCGGGCGGAACGCTTGCGCCGCTGTTCACGATCGGCGCCGGGCTCGGCGCATCGGCGGGCTCGCTGGTGGCGACGAATTTCCCGGGCCTCGGCGTCGACGTGCGCGTCGCGGGACTGGTCGGCATGGCGTCGATCTTCGCCGGAGCGTCTCACGCGCTGCTCGCATCCGTGGTGTTCGCGTTCGAGACGACGCGTCAGCCGGTTGGACTTCTGCCGCTGCTCTCCGGCTGCACCGCGGCCTATCTCGGCGCGCTGCTGCTCAATCGGCATTCGATCATGACCGAGAAGCTGGCGCGCCGCGGCACCATCATCCGAACCGAGTATGCGCTCGACTACTTGAGCCGCGTGCGCGCCGGCGACGTCGGCGTTCGACCGGTGACGACGCTTCGCGCGGACATGACGGTCGCCGAAGCCCGCGTGTGGCTCGACTCTGGAGATCCGAAAGCCTCGCACCAAGGATTTCCGCTGATCGACGGCGACGGAATGCTCGTTGGAATTGTGACGCGGCGAGACGTCTTCGCAGGACAAGCGGAGCTGGAGCAGAGCCTATTGGATCTGGTCACGCGTCCGCCGGTCGTCGTTTTCGAGACGAGCACACTGCGCGATGCCGCCGATCTGATGGTCATCGAGCACGTCGGACGCATTCCGGTGGTTCGGCGAGACGATCCGCGAAAAGTGATCGGGATTCTCTCCCGCAGCGACCTTCTGACAGCTCACGCGCCTCGGCTCAAGGCGGCGCGGACAGCGTCGACCACTCGGCGAATTCGTTGGCTCGGGGTGACGCGCCGCACGCGACGCGGCGCTGGCTGACCTCGACGCTTCGTTCACCGGAGCCGCGGTGCTCACCGGTCGACGAACCTCTCCGTGACGGGCTATACGTAAACTCGAATCGGGGTGGATTTCGCCGGCGAGACGATCCCACGTTCCTTTCGAACCAATCGGTCGTCCTTGGTGGACCGATGGACGCGGTCGTTCCGTTGGAGCTTACTTCCGACTTTTGGCCGACCGCAGTGGCCTGCGTTAGCCTGATTGGCGGCGGAATGGCGGCGTCGACGCGTTTGCCGGGGTGAACGCGGGCCTCGGCGCGATATACCTGGAAGACGTCGGCCTCGCTGGTGGAATGTGAGGCCAGGCAAGAGCCGGAAACATTGCGGGAAATTTGTGCGCTGAATTGGACCGGCGACCATGCCGGATTGTATGATACGCCTGAATACGTTTTCCCTCCCGCCTCAATCGTTGGAACTGTGAACACTCTCTCGACCATCAAGGAGCTCGCCGCGGCTCAGTTTGGGGGCGAACCGGATGCCATCGACGAGAACGCGCCTGTCGACCAACTCGGTATCGACTCACTCGGGTTTCTCGAGTTCTTATTCGAGCTCGAGGACAAGCTTGGCGTCTCGATCCCTCCGGAATCCGTCAACGGCGTCAAGACTTTGGCCGAACTCGCGACGGCGATCGATAGCTTGATCACCGCGAAAGCGGCGACGCCCGTCTGAGGTCGCGGTGCGCCGCGTCGTCGTCACCGGAATGGGTGTCGTTTCGCCTATCGGGCAGGCGGCGAACGATTTCTTCGATGCGCTGCTCGACTGCCGCTCCGGCGTTCGCCTCGTCGCGCACCAAGTCGGCGGATCGACCTACAACTTCGCCGCGGCGACGATCGACTTCGATGCGGCGAAGTATTGGCCCCCGCATCAGGCAAGCCAGTTCGATCGGGCGACCCAGTTGGCGCTCGTCGCTGCTCGACAAGCGTTAGACGACGCTCGCCCGTCGCTCACCGAGGAAGAGACGTTCCGGGCCGGCGTGTATTGGGGAACGGGGCTCGGCGGCGCGACGACAATAGAAGATTCATATAAGCAATTGCTCGTCGGAAACGGCCGGGTCAGACCGACGACCGTCGTTCTGGGGATGAACAATGCGGCGGCGGGACAAATCTCGATCGCGAATGGGCTGCGCGGCCCGATCGTGAACGTCTCGACGGCCTGCTCGTCGTCGGCGACGAGCATCGGCGAGGCATATCGCGCGATTCGCGGTGGATACGCGGACGTCGTGATCGCTGGTGGGTCGGAAGCGCTCGTCACCTTCGGAAATCTTCGGGCCTGGGACGCCATGCAGGCGCTGGCGCGACCCGACGCATCGGACGTCTCCCGCTCCTGCAAACCGTTTTCGGCGGATCGCACGGGCATCGTGCTCGGAGAGGGCGCCGCGGCGCTCGTGCTCGAGAGCGAAGAGCGCGCCGTCAAGCGCGGCGCGCACATCTACGCCGAAGTCGCCGGGTACGGCAACTCGGCCGACGCTCAAGGCATCTCGAAACCGGATGCCGCCGGCCAGGTTCGCGCCATGACCGTCGCGCTGTCGGCGGCGCAGCTGAACACAGGCGACGTCGATTACTTGAACGCCCACGGAACGGCGACCGCGATCGGCGACGTCGTCGAAACGACGGCGATCAAGCAGACCTTCGGCTGCGGCGCCCGCACGCTTCCGATCTCGTCGACGAAGGCGCTTCACGGGCATCTGATGGGCGGCACCGGCGCGATCGAGATGGTCGCCGCCATTTGCGCGATCGAACGCGGGGCCGTGCCGCCGACCGCGCACCTCGACTGTCCGGATCCGGCGTGCGATCTCGATTACACCGCGAACATGCCTCGCGAGATGGAGATCGACGTCGTGATGTCGAATTCCTTTGGGTTTGGAGGCATGAACAGCGTCCTCATCGCCCGTCGCTTCGAACGAACCACACATGCGTGATCTGCAGGAAGTCGGTGCGTGGCTCTCGGCACGCGGCACCCAGCACGACGACGTCATTCCGAGCACTCTCCCCGATCCGACCTTCACCGTCGACGGACGGACGCTCGTTTCATTCAGCACGAACAACTACCTCGCACTGGCGACGAGCGCGCGAATGAAGCGAGCCGCTCGCCGCGCGATCGACGCGTATGGCGTCGGCAACTGTGAATCGCGGCTGCTGGGCGGCAATCTCGAGCTCTACGATCGACTCGAGGCGCGTCTCGCGGCGGTGAAGCGGAAGCCGTCCGCGATGCTCTTCGCGACCGGCTACCTCGCGAACCTCGGCGTGCTGCCGACCCTCGTCCGCTCGGCAAACCTCGCGCGCGCGTTCGGCTATCAGCCGAAGGAACCCTGGAAATACGCGTTCTTCACTGACGAGTTCAATCATCTCAGCATTCGTGAAGGCATTCGCGCGTCCGGCGCGCCGTCATTCGCCTTCAGGCATGTCGACATGGACGATCTCGAGCAAAAGCTCCGCGCGTCACCGGCGAACATCAAAATCATCGTCACGGACGGCGTGTTCAGTCAGCACGGCGACATCGTGCCGCTGCGCGAGATGATGCAGCTCGCTGATCGCTACGACGCCGTCGTCTACATCGATGACGCGCACGGAACAGGCGTGCTCGGACCGACCGGCGCCGGAACGACGGAGTACTTCGGCATCGAGAGCCCGCGCATCATCCAGATGGGAACGCTGAGCAAGGCATACGGATGCATCGGCGGGTTCGTCGCGAGCGAAGCATACGTCTCGCAGGTCCTGCGCCTCGGCTGCTCGGCGTTCGGCTTCACGTCGACGCTCCCGCCGGACCAAGCCGCGGGGGTTCTCGAAGCGCTCGACATGGTCGTCGATGAACCGGAGCGCCGGGCGCGGCTCTGGGACAACCAGCGATACTTCGTCGAGCGAATGAACGACGCGGGAATCCCGCTGCTTGCAACGTGCACACCGATCGCTCCCGTTCACGTTGGCGATGAGTCGGAGTGCACGCGCGTCGCGGTCGGGTTGCGCGAGGCGGGCTTTCACGTCGACGCGATCATGTTCCCTGCGATCGCCTCGGGACAGAGCCGTCTGCGTTTCATGATGAACGCACATCACACGACCGATCAGATCGATGCGGTGATCGACGCGCTCGCGCGCCTCATGCCGGCGAGCACGGAGCGACGCGTCTCGGCTGTCGCAAGTTAGGCGGCGCGCGCGCGGCCGGCCGGACGCGCGCGAAAACCGGCTACGTAATCTCGAAGCAGCAGCAGGGCCGGTCGCCCGAGCGGTCGCACGACTCGCGCACTTCCGCGCCGGTGATCTCCGCGAGCATCGTCGTCACCGCCGTGCACACCTCTTCGCGCTCGCTCACCGCGGCCGACAGCGGGCAGCCGCACCCGCGCACGAGCACCGTCTTTCCGTTCGACCCGCGTTCGATCGACGTCAGGCCACCGAGCTCGTTGAGCACGCGCGACGCGAGCTCCGCCCGCTCGTTGAGTGCGCCGACGTCGCCCTCGGTTCCGACCGCAAGCCGGCGGCCCACGTCGCGCATCATGGCCTTGTGCTCTCGCACGCTGAGCTTTTCGCCGAGCGTGGCGAGGAGAGCCGCAAGGAACGGTAGGTAGGCTTTCGAGAACATCGGTTCCGCGGCGGGATCGATGTCGTACATCGTCGCCGGCTTTCCGACGGCACCGTCGCGGCGCACGCCGCGCGAGCGCACGATGCCATCTCGCTCGAGCATTCCGAGATGCAGACGGACGGCGTTGTCCGTCACCCCAAGCTCCACCGCGAGCTCGTCGACCGTGTGGCTCTGTCGCCGCAGCAGATCAACGATCCGGCCTCTGGTGGAGTCGAGAAACCGGTCGGTTGGGTTCGTTCGGACCATGATCAATGGTAGTCGATGTGCGCGCCCATCGCCAATAATACAAGTAAATACTTGACAAATTGTACATCGGCGCGGTATCCTCCGGCGTTGCAGTCGAGCTTCTCAGCCACCCAACCCAAAGAAAATCATGAAAACGCTCCGATTCGCCGCTCTCGCAGCCTCGCTCGCCGTCGCAGCCCCTGTTGCTCGCGTTCACGCCCAGGCGAAGCTCGACGACCCCACCATCGTCGCAATCTTCGACGCCGCGAACACCTGGGACATCGAGACCGCCACGCTCGGCGAAAAGAAAGGAACCACGAAGGAAATCCGTGAACTCGCGACGATGTTCGTTCACGACCACTCGAACGTCCGACAGCAGGGACGCGATCTCGCGAAGAAGCTCGGCGTCACGCCGACGCCGCCAAAGGACTTCGCGCTCGCGAAGGATCACGCCGCCGCGATGAAGAAGCTCGAAGGGCTCAGCGGCAAGGCGTTCGACAAAGCGTTCCTCGAGAACGAGGTTGCGTTCCACAAGGCCGTGATCGACGCCGTCACCACGACCCTCCTCCCAGCGCTCAAGAACGCCGAGGTGAAGGATCTCGTGACGAAGGTTGCGCCGGCGTTCCAGGCGCACATGCTCGCCGCACAGAACCTGCTCGACAAGCAAGGAAAGTAGGCTTAGTCCTCTAGCGCCACTCGGGGCTCGACGCGCGTCGCGATCACCAGCGGCGCGATCGTCGCTCCGAGTGCAGCCGCTAGAACGACAGCCGACGCGCGTCGGCGCGTCGACCGGCTGGATCGCTCCTCGTCCGCTGAACCGTTTGACCGCGACTTAGGCGCGGCGATCGTCGTCGCAAGCGAATCGAGCGTCAGTCCTCTGTAATCGAGGCGTAAGGAAGCAGCATTACACTGTGACGCAGTCGTGCTTCCGCTGGGTCGTTCCGCTCTCGCCGGAGGAACTATGCGTATTCTCTCATGCCTGCTCGTCGCGGCTGTCGGACACGCTCTCGCCGCGCAGACCTACCAAGTCACGCACACCTATCCGCTCGGCGGCACGGGAAGCTGGGATTATCTCGTGCCCGATCCCGCCCATCACCGCGTGTTCGTCGGCCGACAGGATCGAGTGATGGTGATCGACGAGACGAACGGAAAACTGCTCGGCGAGGTCACCGGGATCCACGGCGCTCACGGCACTGCGGTCGCCGAAAAGACGGGGCACGGCTTTGCGACGTCCGGAAACGACAGCTCGGTCGTGATGTTCGACCTGTCGACGTTCAAGGTGCTCGGAAAGGCGCATGCCGCGGAAGACGCCGACGCGGTCATCTACGACCCATCGTCGAACCGGGTGTTCACGTTCAACGGCGACGCGCATTCGTCGACGGTCGTGGACCCGGTGAAAGGGACGGTGGTGACGAACATCGATCTCGGCGGCAAGCCCGAGTACGGCGTATCGGCCGGCGACGGCAAAGTCTACGCGAACCTGACCGACAACGGCGAAGTCGTCGAGATCGACGCGAAGAACCTGAAAGTGACGCGCCGCTGGCCGACGGCGCCGTGCAAGAATCCGGTCGCGATGGCGATCGACGTCGCGCACCAGCGCCTGTTCAGCGGATGCCGGAGCGGTGTCATGGCCGTCTCCGACTATCGCGCCGGGAAGCTCGTGACGACCGTTCCAATTGGACCCGGCGTCGACGGCGCCGGATTCGATCCAGGGACGGGAGACGCGTTTGCCTCGAACGCCGATGGCACCCTGACGGTGATCCATCAGGACACACCGGACACGTACCATGTTTCGCAAACGCTAAAGACGATGCCGGGATCCCGAAACATGGGTCTCGACCCGATGACGCACGCGATCTATCTCGCAGGCGCGCAGTTCGAGGCGCCCGCGGTCGGACAGCCGGCGACGCCGCGGCAGCGGCCGAAGATGGTCGCAAACTCGTTCGTGATTCTCGTCGTCGAGCGCAAGTAGTCGCCGACTCCGTCGCGGCCTTCTCCAAACGCGACGAAGGCTGGCCCACAGGGAATAATCCGCGGAGCACCGCGGTCTTGTTCTCGCGTTTGGGCCAGCCTTTCTCTTTGGAGATCTCTAATGTCAGGGATTCGACGGATCAGTTCGTTCCTCGCCTGTTCGATCATCGCCGGATGCGGCGGCGAAACGACATCGAGCGCTTCAACGACGACGGCGCTCACGGCGACGGTCGTTGCGGCGGCGTCGATCGAGTTCAAGCCGCCGACGGTCACCATCGCTCCAGGCGGAATCGTGACCTTTCAGTTCGAGAGCGTACAGCACAACGTCTTTTTCGACGACGAGGGCGAGGGCGCGCCCGACAATATTTCGCAGCCGACGGCCAACGCGACGGTCACTCGGACGTTCGATGTGCCGGGACGCTATGCGTACCACTGCCACATTCATCCGACGATGTCCGGCGAAATCATCGTGCACTGAGTGCGTTGGCCTCGCCTCGCCGCTATCATCCGCATGGTGAACTGCTCGATCGAGGCGAGTCCAATGGCCGTTGGCATTCGAAAGCTGCTCGTCGTCGCGACGCTCGCGTTCGTCGCGCCGCGCGACGTCTCGGCGCAAGGCTATCCGTTCAGCCAACGCGCCACGCTGTCGCAGGACATCGCGTTTACGACCGTGAAAGTTTCGTATGGCCGACCGGTGGCGCGGGGCCGAGCGTTGTTTGGGCAGCTCGTGCCCTGGGATAGCATCTGGCATCCCGGGGCCGATTCGGCGACGATCGTGTCGTTCAATCACGATCTCGTCATCGAGGGACACACGCTGAAGGCCGGCGAGTATTCGCTCTGGATCCTGCCGCGCGAGCACAAACCGTGGACAGTGATCTTCAGCCGCGCCGCACACACGTTTCACAAGCCGTACCCGGGCGGGGCGGCCGACGTGCTGCGCTTCGACGTTTCACCGGTGGCACTCTCGCACATGGAGACGCTCGCGATCGAGTTTCCCGTCGTGCTGCGCGACCAAGCGACGATGCAGGTGCACTGGGGAACGGTCGGCGTCCCGATGCGCATCAAATCGCCGTTCAGGCCCGACTGAGCGGCGATTGGACGACTCGAAAGAGCTCGTGGTGCTCGTCGACGAGAATGACGTCAAGATCGGACTCGCGCCGAAGCTCGAAGCGCATCGAACGGGAGAGCTGCACCGCGCGTTCTCGGTGATGTTGATCGATTCACGCGGACGCTTGCTGCTCCAGCGTCGCGCTTTCGAGAAGTATCACTCCGGCGGTCGTTGGGCGAACACATGCTGTGGTCATCCCCGCGACGGAGAATCGGTCGTCGATTCCGCGGAGCGACGCCTCGCCGAAGAGATGGGAATCACGTGTGCCCTCACGCAGGCCGGCTCGTTCATCTATCGGGCGAATGTCGACGCCGGCCTCGTCGAGCACGAGCTCGATCACTTGCTCATCGGCCGATTCGACGGTGACCCCGTTCCGACCGCGAGCGAGGTCGTCGAATGGAAATGGTCGTCGCTCGACGAGGTGAAGCGCGACCTCGGCGAAAACCCCGACGCGTACGCCGCATGGTTTCCGGCGGCGCTGAAGGCGTTCGAACGCTCATGATGCTGGGGTCAGGATGACGGTTTCGGCCGGGCCAGCTCGATTCCCGTCACCGCCCACCGACCTGTCGCAAACACAGGCTCCGCGACGGTCTCGCGCGCAGCGAGCGTCACGACGGCGGCGTTGACCGGATTCGCCATCGAGTCGAACTGCTCGACCGTCAGGTGGAGGAAGCGCATCACGAAACAACGAATCGTCAGACCGTGCGTGACGATCAGCACGCGCTCCGCGCCGACGCGAAGCACCTGGCGCATCATGCTCTCGAGAAATCCCGACGTCCGGTCGTAGCAATCGGCCGGACTCTCGCCGCCCTCGAAGCGATAGTAGAACGGCCCGTACTTCGTCTGCATCGGACGCTGCGTGTCGATGCTGACATAGCCATGGTCGACCTCGCGAAGGCGAGGATCTTCATAGTGAAGGAGCGTCGACCGATCGATCCCCGCGCCGCTGAGAAGGTCGTCCAGCGTGTCGCGCGCGCGACGGAATGGCGACGAGTAGGCGATCGCGCCGGTGAAGAACTCGGCACCGATCAAGGCGCCGGCCTGGCGCGCCTGATCGTGTCCCCTTGGTGTGAGCTCGACGCTGTGATCGCCGACTTCCCACGTATTGACGGCGCCCACGTTCGCTTGAGACTCTCCGTGGCGAACGAGTTTTATCGAGAGTGCCATTTCAAGGCGTCGTCGAGCTGGTGATGTGATAGAGCTTCGCCGCGTTGTCGCGCATGACGCCGTGCGCGAAGGTCACCGCCTGCGCGCGTGTGATCTCTCCATCGCGCATCATCCCCGTCAGCGCAATGCCCAGCGCGCGACGAGCGTTCTCTGTCGTCTGCCACGCGATCTCTTCCCAGTCGATCTCCGGAGACGCGCCAGGAGCGAGATCGGTTCCGAAGAGAATTTTCTCCGGATACCACTCGAGCCAATATCGAAGCGAGCCGGCGAGATGCTCGGCAGATTCCATCCATGTCTGCTGAGAGAGGTCGGCGTAGACGTTCGGCTTCATGACGAGATAGCCGATCGACGAGGCGTAGGCGACGGCGCCGGCATGGAGGAGAACGAAATTCGTCGTTCGCAAACTCGCGTCGTTGAGCACGGACTCGAGCAGCATCGGGTTCGCGCCGGAGAGATAGAAATAGCTGCCGCAGCCTGCACCGGTATGAATGTGGACCGCCATGCCGAGGCGCCCCGATTCGGAAGCGACATATCGAAAGAGGAAGTCTTGCAGCTTTCGATACTGGGACGTATCTGGCGGACCGCCGCGGGCGTAACGCGCATAGATCGCGGCAGCGTCCGATTCGCTCGCGACGCCGAAGTCGAGCGAGCGGAGATAAGCCGCTTCGAACTTGATGGCGACGGCGCCCCCTTGTCGCTGGCGCTCGAGCGCAGGCGTCACGACGCGCGCGAGGTATTCGCGGAGTGTCGCCGGAAGCTCACTGACGCCGATCTCGTGCATGTACCGTGTGCGGAGCATGTCTTCGCGCGACATGAAGAACTTGCGATCGGGCGTCTGCGCGGCGATTGGAGAGTTGTCGAGCGGGAACAGGAGCGCATCGTCGAACGGCACGAAGCGATGGTGCGGGTCATTCAGGCCGCGTCCCATCGCGACCCGGTTCGACAGCTCGACGTCGATGCCGACCCGTCCGAGAATCCACGAGGGATAGTTGTCGCCCTGCGCGGCTTTCGCGCGGGCTTTGGCCGTGAGGATTTCTTGAACGTGTTCGGGCGAGCGGTCCGCGTACTTGTAGCCCCAGAGGTCCTTCCATGCCGCCATGTATTGCGGATTTTCCGGGCGAGTGATCAGCCCCGGCGGTGTGGGCTCGAGCGGATCGCACGGCAGCGCGTCGAACTCGTCGTCCTTCTCGCCGGGCGCGAGAAGCTTTGGCGGATGCGCGTGATTGTCGATCGCTCGAATGCGGTGGATCTCGGTCCCCAGGGACGGGTCGACAGACGATTGCGCGCCGGAAGCGGCCGCTGATGCGATCAGCGACGCAGCGGCCAGCGCGTGCCGGAAAGAATGCGTGGCGTTGGTCACGCGTAGAGATACGCGCAACCGGCGCTTCGCGACAGGCGCCGGCGGTCTCCTCCGAGCCCTCTATGAGCCAGTCAGTAACATGAGTGCGACGACGATCGTTCCGGCGATCGCGATTCCCAAAATGATCGGAAGCGCAACGGCAGCGATTCCTTCGTTGACGAGCTCCGGCGCTCCCCGGATTTTGCAGTTCGGACACGCGGCATCAGTCGGTCGCATCGCTTTGCCGCACGCATAGCATCTGAATTTCACGGTCGGCCCAAAGTTGAAGTTCATGGACGAGACGAGCTCCCCCTGATGTCCAAGATCGGGCCCGCGATCCGGACCTTTATTTCCGTCGAAGGGAAAGCTCACTTCGAGGCGGCCGATGGAACGCACCGTTCCTGTCGGCAAAACCGACCCCTGTAAGAAGTCTTTGCGCGGTGAGCGGCTCGCCGTCGATATTTTCGGCCCATGGAAATCGACCCGCTCGACTCAGTCGACGAGAAAGAGTCCGAAGGCGCGTCGCACTCGCGGCTCAACTCGCGCGTTGCGATCACCGTCGCCCTCCTCGCGACGTTCATGGGCGTCTGCAAGGTCAAGGACGACAACATCGTCCAGGGGATGCAGCAGGCGCAGGCCGACAAGATCGATCACTGGTCGTTCTACCAGGCGCGGAACATTCGCCAGGACGTCGCGCAGTCGGCTGTCGCGACGCTCACCGTGCAACGACTCACTGCTGCGCCGGCCGCCCGCGCCGCCGTCGATTCGACGATCGCGCGCTTTGAAGCGCTCGCGAAGGACGAAGCCGCGAAGAAGGACTCGCTGCGCACTCAAGCGCAGGATGACCAGAAGACCTACGACTCGCTGAACTACCGCGACGACCAATTCGATCTCTCGGATACGCTCATCGCGCTGGCGATCTCGCTGCTCGCGTTGACGTCGCTCACGAAAAAGGAATGGCTCTTTTGGGTCGCGATGGTTCCGACGGTCCTCGGGGCATTTATGGGACTCGCGGGGCTCGCCGGCTGGAACGTGCATCCGGACGCGATCACTCGCCTCCTGTCCTGACGCGGGCGGGCTAGCCTCGGTCGCTAGAATGCAAGCGTGAGACGGGACACTGCGGTCGGCAATGCGTCCGCGTGCGTCGCGGCTATGTTGTTCGGCGCGTCCGTCGTCGCCGTTCGCATCGCCGTCCACGACATCCCGCCGCTGACGCTCGCGCTCTTCCGGTTCGCACAGGGCGCCATCGTCCTTCTCTTGGCCCTCGCGCTCTTTCGTCGCGACCGCCTCCGTATCGATCCACGCGACCTTCCCTACCTCGCGCTCCTCGGCGCGATCTTCTTCGCGATTTTCCCGACGACGTTCAACATGGGCATGCGCTTCGACGCGGCGTCGCGCGGCGCGCTACTGCTCGCGGCGATGCCGCTGTGGACGCTCGTCATCGCCCGATTCACGACTCGCGAGCGTCTCACAGGGCGACAGACGGTCGGCGTCTTCGTGAGCATCGCGGGCGTCGCGATCGTCATGGCGCATCGCGGCGGCACGAGCTCGGGAACGGTCGGAACCCTCGAGGGTGACGCGCTTCTCATCGCGACCGCGCTGTGCGGAGCCATCTACAACGTCTTGGCGAAGCGAATGCTCGCGAAGTATGGCGGGGTCACCGTCACGTTCTACGCAATGCTCATCGGCGCGCTGCTGCTGTCGCCCGCACTCCTCGTCGACCGGCCCACACGCCTTTCGGCCCTTTCTGTCGAGACGATCGGGGTCGTTCTGTTTCTCGGGATACTCGGCGGCGCGTTGGCGTTTTCGCTGTGGACTTCCGCGCTGCGAAGTCTTTCGCCGACGAGCGTCGCCGTCTATATCAATTTGAATCCGATCGCCGCGACGCTCGTTGCCGCAACCGTTCTCCATGAGCAGCTCACGCTACTGTTCATGGTCGGCTTCATCGCCGTCGCGGCCGGCGTGATGATCGTGAACTGGAGCCCGTCGGTTCCGACGAACAATTAGAGCCCTCTAATCCACAACCGGACCTGGACGACGGCGGTCCCATCGGTAACGTTGCGCGGCGAATTCTTGACTCGTCTCGGGCGATAGCCTGACCTCACCCTCGGGTCATTGACGACAAGCCACAAGCCGACGCGCGCTAATTCCTCAATGAAAGAACCGGCTGAACAGCTCGATCTCGTGGCCGCTGCGATCGGCGGTTTCGTCTTCGATTGGGACCTGGCGAGCGGAGTGGTGAGACGCTCGAAGGGCGTCACCGATCTCCTCGGCTATGCGTTCGAGGAGGTGGTGGCGAATGCGGGCTGGTGGCACGAACGCGTCCACCCGGATGACCTGACTCGCGTCGAATCGGCGACACGCGCGGCGGTGATGGACCCGACGTTGAACCGGCTCCGCGCCGACTACCGCGTTCGACACGCAGACGGTTCGTATCGCTGGATCGCGAACCATACGTGGCTCGTCCGCGATGCGTCCGCGCGAGTGATTCGAATGATTGGAGTCACGTCGGATACCGCGGCGTCGTCGCTCGCCGGAGAGCTCGGAATTCAGCCGGGGAGCCCGCTCGAGAGCGAGCAGGTTCTCGAGCACATCAGATTCGCGCGGGCTGAAGCGCAAACCGCCCGCGACCGCATGTCGTTCCTGCAACGATTGAGCGCGGATCTCACCCAAACGCTTTCGCGCTCGAGCGTCACCGCGGTGGTCGTCCGGAATCTCATCGACGCCTTCGGGGCGACGACGGGCGGCGTCGTGGAGCTCAGCGAAGACGGTCGTGAATTTCTGCTGCTCGGCACGATCGGCCTCGACGACGACTCGCGGGCAACTTGGCGCCGCTGGCCGGTCGAGCTTCCAACCGCGGCTCGCGACGCGGTCCGAACGCGCGAGCCGGTGTTGCTGCGCAATCTCGACGAGTACGTCTCGCGATTTTCGAGATCGCCGATAATGGACCGGAACGGAGTGACCGGAGCGTGGATCGCGCTGCCCCTCCTCGTCGAGGACCGGGTCATCGGAGTGCTCTCGATGAGCTTGCGCGCGCCGCGGGACTTCCCGGCGGACGAGCGGCAGTTCATGCAGGCGTTCGCCGACCTGTGCGCACAAGGGTTGGAGCGCGCCCGGCTCTATGAGCGCGAGCGCGTCGCGCGCGACCGCGCCGAGCGTCTGCAGGCGATGACCGCCGTGTTGGCGAATACGAAGACGATGGAGGAGATCGGCACCGCTTTCTCACGCGAGGTTCGAGAGATCTCTGAAGCCGACACGTGCATCGTCCACCGCCTGACGCCCGACGGTCAGTTCATCGAAGCGCTTGGCTCGAGCGGCTACTCGATCGAGTACGTCGGCGCATGGCAGCGTGTTCCTTCATCGGCGCGCACGCCGGGAACCGACGCCATTCGTTCGAAGATCCCGCAGTGGTGGCCAAATCCCGAGTCTGTCGCGGCGGTGTATCCGCATCTCGCGGAGCTCATGAGGGCCGCGTCGCGCGAAGCGCTCGCCGTCGTTCCGCTCATGAACGGCGACACGCCGCTCGGCGTCGTGTCGCTCGGGTATCGTCACCGGCGCGCGTTCGATGCGACGATCCGCGAATACCTGCTGGCGCTCGGCAACCGCTGTGCTCAGGCGATGGAGCGTGCGCAGTTCTACGAGTCCGAAAGCGACGCGCGCCGCGATGCCGAAGCGGCGAACAAAGCCAAGGGCGAGTTCCTCGCGATGATGTCGCACGAGCTTCGAACGCCGCTCAACGCCATCGACGGATACGCCGAGTTGTTGGAGATGGGGATTCACGGCCCGTTGACCGAGGCGCAGCGAAACGACGTCGGACGAATTCGGAAGAGCCAGCGCGTGTTGCTTGGGCTGATTACCGACATTCTCAACTACGTCCGGATCGAGGCAGGCCAGCTTCGCTACGCGCTGGAGCCGGTGCGCATCGCGGACCTCGCGGATTCGGTGATTCCGCTCGTCGCGCCGCAGGCGGACGTGAAAGGGCTCGAGCTCTCCGTGCGGTCGAACGGCGGCCCGGCGATCGCGATGGCCGACTCGGACAAGCTTCAGCAGGTGCTGCTCAACCTTCTCTCGAACGCGGTGAAGTTCACGGACGACGGTGGGCGCGTTTCGCTCGACTGGTCGCTCTGCGACCAGCGCGTCGAGATTCGCGTCGCGGATTCAGGAATCGGCGTTCCGGACGAGCGTCTCGAAGCCATTTTCGAGCCGTTCGTTCAAGTCGATACGAGCCTCACGCGAATTCATCACGGCACAGGCCTCGGCCTCGCGATCAGTCGAGAGCTCGTTCGTGGAATGGGCGGCGATCTGCGCGTCGAGAGCTCGGTCGGCATTGGTTCGACGTTTACAGTGACTCTTCCGGCTCGGGCGACGATCTGAGTTCTTCGCCGGAGCTCTCTTCGAGCTCGTCGAAGCGGTAGGCGATCGCCGGTCCGCCGTCGCCGTCGTACGCGACTCGGGCGACGAGGAGGCCGAAGGGCTCCATGTAGCGCGCGATGCGCAGGGGGCCGACATCGAGCGGATCGAAGCCGACCTCCCCGATGATCTGCGCGGCGACCTTCTTCGCGACGTCGTCATCGCCACAGTACACGAGACTCGATCGCGCCCCGGAGCCCCGTCGTTCAAAAACGCTGAACAACACCTCGCTCGGCACCGTGTTGAAGGCCGAGACAATGGACGCGCGCGGGACTTTTTTCGCGAGCTCCTCCGCGCCGGAGGTCGAGTGTCCGATGGCGAGCTGCGTGTCGTCTGCGTTCATTGGCAGCGAACAACTGATAATCACTCTGCCGTTGAGGTCTCCCGCCTGTTTCAGCACATCGTCGACGCGCGACCAATGCACCGCGAGGAGAACGACCTCGGCGTCGTGGGCTGCGTCTGCCGGCGTGCCTGCTCGAGCGATGCCACCCGAGTCGCGAGCGAGTCGCTCGAGCTTTGCGGCGTCGCGGGAGTAGCTGAAGACGACGTCATGACCAGCACGGGCGAAGATCGTTCCGAGCTTCGCGCCCATGAGCCCTGATCCAAGGATGCCGATTCGCACCGTTTCTCCTGGCTATCGATTCGACTGTCGAAAGAGCGCGAGATCGATCGATTCACCCATCGCTTTGTATCCGGCATCGCTGGGGTGGAGATGATCGCCGGAGTCGTAAAGCGGCAGAAAGCGATCCGGCCGAGTTGGATCTCGAGTGACCTTGTCGAAGTCGATGACTCCATCGAACACACCGCTCGTTCGAATCCACTCGTTCACGGCGTGTCGCTTCGCTTGGCGAGATGGCGACAGTCGCTCGAATGGCGTGAGAGTCGCGCCGTAGATGACGATCCCCCGCTCGTGCGCGCGCTCGATCACCTGCCGGTATCCATAGATGATGTCCTCCGCGCTCACGACGTCGATGCTGTCGCGGCTGATGTCGTTGATCCCTTCGAGCAGGATTACGTGCGTCACTCCCGGTTGCATCAGCACATCGCGGTCGAAGCGCGAGACGAGGCTCGGGCCGGCGCCGAAGGACAGCACGCGATTGCCGGAGATTCCTGCGTTGACCACCGCCTTCACCGGTTCCGTGGACGTCAACAGCCGGCGCGCGAGAACGTCGGGCCACCGGCGATTCGAATCGGGCGTCGCCGCATAGCCGTCGGTGATCGAATTCCCGATCGCGACGATCGTGCCGGTGACACGGGCATCCGTCACTTCGACGGCGGAGAGAAACAGCCACGACAACATCGTCGTGTCGGCCGAGAATGTTTGGGCGTCGACGCTGTTTCCGCTCTTCGAGACGTACGTCGTCTGCACGCCAAGTGCGTGGCGTGTCGTGGTCCGCGCCGAATCTGGAAGGAACAGACTGATCGCGAGATCGCCGAGCTGCGGAACGTCATACGCGATCGGATCGCTCGTCACGACGGCCCCCGTTCGGACCACGACTGACGATCTCCCGCCGAACCACAGGGCGCGATCGGTACCGGCGCGAGTCGTCGATCCGGCCGCGCGAATCGCCACATGCGCCGCGCCGATGACGATCGGTTTGTCACCGTACTCGTTGGAGATGCGAATGCGGAGATGATCGCCGCCGATCGTCGTGCGAATGACCTCGCGAATGGTCGCGTTCGCGTAGGTCGGTACACGATCAGGCGTTCCGGCCGGAGGACGAAGCGCGGTCGCGCTCATGCTTGGACTCCACGTCGGCCTCCATGCGGTCGGCTTCCGCGCGGCAGGCGCGGGCGAAGACGACACGTTGGAGCTCGTGCACGACGTGACGCCGAGTGACGCCACGGACAGACAGAGAATGACTCCAGACAACCCGCTGGTTCGGCGAGACATGGTCCTGATCCTTTGTAGCGAAGCTGAAATTCACGACGCTTTCGCGCCTCTCGCAACATCCTGGCTACTTCGCAACACACCAGCCGACTGCCGCCTCGTCACTCGGCATCCGGCTATCGCAAGACCCGGCGCATTCCGCGCCCATGACTCGCGCGTCGACGGCCCGGTCGATCGCCGCTGGCATCCGTGCTCGAAAATGGGACGGTCGTTCCCAGATCCGGCCATGCAGCGGCCCCGAGCCGGAGCGCCTCCGCCGCGCAAGACCATGTCACGGCGTCATATAAGAATTCTCGAACGCCGGTACGTGTCTTTCTCGAGGGGAGCGGCAACCCCTTCCAACCGAGAATACGTATGCGACCCTTCCGCATCGCGTGCGCGGTGATCGCGATTTCCACGCCGCTGACCGCGCAGCAGCCCACTGGTCCCACGACGCTCAGCCTCGAAGACGCGATCGCCATCGCTCAAGAGAACAACTCCACATTCATTCAAACAAAGAATGCTCGGCGTGTTGCCAACGCGCAGGTCAGGCAGGCGGTGTCCTCGCTTCTGCCGTCGGCGAACGCGCGGTTGACGAGCGCGTATCAACAGGGCGGCACGCAGGTCGACGCTCGAGGTTCATTCGCGAATCCCGATACCTACACGTCGCAATACTCCTTTGGGCTCTCGTACACGATCGCGCCGAATCTTCTCTACGCCCCGAGGGCAGCGAAGGCGGCGCGGGATGCGAGCGACGCCGATATTCGCAATCAAGCGTCGACCCTTCGATCGCAGGTCACGGCGCAATACCTCACGGTGCTCGAGCAGGAAGCGCAGGCGGCCGTCCAGGATTCGCTCGTTCGATCCGCCGAAGGACAGCTCGATCTCGTCAACGCGAAGCTCGAGGCAGGCGCGGCGACGATCGTCGAGGTGCGCACGGGCGAAGTCGCGGTGGTACAAGCCCAGGTCACGGCCCTCCAGCTTCACAACGCGGCGAAAGTCGAACGCCTCAAGCTCTACCAGTTGATGGGCACCGACGCAGACCTCGGCGCGACGCTCACGACGGAGTTCCCGCTCACGAGCCCGACGCTGTCGCTCGATTCGCTGATCGCGCTCGCCATGCGCGCGAATCCGGATCTCGCGGCAAAGCGCTCTCGCGAGCTTTCCAGTGAAGCGCAGGTCCGCGTTGCCCGCGGTCAGTATTTCCCGTCGATCACGCTCGCAACGTCGTACGGCGCGCAAGCGTTCGGCTATGCGACGGCGGACGGTCTGGTTCGCAGTGCTCAGAACGGCGCCGCCGGTTCGTATCGCAGCTGTATGACCACCGATTCGCTGCGCGTGAGAAGCGGCCTCGCGTCGCTCGCGTGCGCCGCTCCAACGCTGTCGGACTCGCAGGTCGCGCTCGTGCGGGCCGGCAACCGGCCGTTCGCGTTCAACAAGATCCCCTATGGGCTCAGCTTCCAGGTTTCGCTTCCGATCTTCAACGCCTATCAGCGCGAGGCGACGCTCGAGCAGCAGCTCGTCACCCGGGACAATGCGCTCAGCGACGTCAGAGCTCGCGTCATCCAGATCAAGACGGACGTCTCGCAGGCGTATTACAATCTTTTGACGAACTCGCGCACGGTCGACCTCCAGGTCATCATCGCGGAGAAATCCGCCCAGGAATTCGCCGCGGTGCAGGAGAAGTACAAAGTCGGCGCGGCGACGTTCCTCGACGTCACCGTCGCGCGGGCGACCTATGAGAAAGCGCAGATCGATCGCGTGAGCGCCGTATATGAGTTTCATAAATCGTTCGCGGCCCTCGAGAGCGCGATCGGCCAGCCGCTTCGCTGACATGGCGACCGGGGGGTTCGAGCGTTCAGCTCGACCCCTCGCACCCCCGCGCATCGGCCCGCGCCAAGCCGCGACTACGACGTCACCACCCCCGGCGTCGTCGCCATCGTGTGCGCGCTGGCGACGGGGCTGGTGAGCGCGGCAAGCAGGCTGAGACCGTTCGGCGTGCCCCACCCCGATACGGCGTCGTAGCCTGCCGTCGCGGAATAACCGCCGGCGTGCGCGGTCGTGTTGTTCCCGGTCGTCACATCCGTGCAACCGGCCTGGCCGACCGTCTGCGACCCACCGGCCACCGTCTCATAGAGTTTCGGTGTGAGGTAGCCGAGTCGCTTGCCGAGTTTAGCGTTTAGTAATGCGACGAGCGATGCAGTCAGCGGAGTGGCGGCGCTCGTCCCGCCGTTCGGTTCTGCGCCGCCGTCGACGACGAGCAGATACGGCGAAACATCCCAGTCCGCATTGGCGCTGATATCCGGGATGCAGCGTCCGACGATCGCGCGAGGATTCACGGATTTGATATGGATCCCCGATTGCCACGCCGGCCGCGGGATCACCGCGCTGACGCCTCCGCCCGTGCTGCCGCCTTTGGGCCGCACACCGTTGTGCTCGAACCACACGACGTCCGACGGCGCGGTCTTCGACGTAATCGTCGTTCCGCCGACGGCGAGCACGTATTCGCTGCACGCCGGAAAATCCGCGTGGGCGTGTCCGTCCTGGTAACCGTCGCCCGATCCGTCGTCCCCCGCGGCAACGCACACCGTGACGCCGAGCATCGCCGCGTCCTTGAACGACTGCTCGACCTGACGGATGCCCGCGAGGGTCCAGATATCCGTGTCCTCTGGCGCGCCCCAGCTGATCGAGATGATCCCGGGATTGTTCTGTTTGTCAGTCATCACCGCGTCGAGGACGTTGAGCCATCCGCGCTCGCTCCAGTGCGCGAAGTAGACGACGATCGTCGCTTTGGGGCAGACGCCCGCGACGACCTCGACGTCCAACATCACTTCGCCCTCCGCGCCGTCTTTCGCCGACGTCGGCGTTCCGTCGACGCTGACCGCTTTGACTGTCGGCACAGGCGTCGAGGTCAGCTGGCAGAACGACTGAAGGTCATTCGGGAAAAAGCCGCCGCCGAATTCGAGGATCCCGATGACCTGTCCCGAACCGTCGCCTTCAGGAAACTTGTAATGCTTCGCGAGCTGCGCCGGCGTGTACCATGACGACGGGATATGCGCGGCCGCCGCCGTGACACGCGACGTCACGACGCGCTCCGCCGGGTGACGACGGCGACGCAGTGCAACGCGGCGCTCGTCGAGACCAAATACACCCTCGACGATATTCGCCACTTCATTTGGAACGCTGATCTCGCCGACTCTGCCGCGGAAGTCGCCCTGTTCATGCTCATAGTGGAACAGCTTCGTGTCGAACGCGGCTTCCATATCCTGCGTGCGCCCCGACAAAACGACCGTGCGCGTCGCCGCATTCGTCTCGACTGGCTTGAGACCAAACTTTGCGAAGGCCTTTGTCACCGCATCGATGTCACCCGGAGTCGCGCCGTATTGCGCCGCGAGCTCTTCGCGCGTGAGCGGAGCGCTGCTCGTCAGAGCCGAATCGGGCGGCTGTGCCCTTCGCCGAAGCTTCAGCGTGACATCGAAGACCGCATCAGGATTCGCCGGTCCGATTGCGCGCGAGCCGGCGAGTGGAACGCGCCGACTACCTGGGAGAGGAGTGTGCGTGTCAGTCATGGGACCTCCGAGGAGGGTGACAAGAGGGCCACCACAGTGGAATGACTTCTCGATCGTCGCCAGCCTCGGGACGCGAAAGCACAGACTAAGATTTCTAGTGGGCGCGCCACACGGCTCTGTCCGCCAATAGGAAACGAGGATTGAAGATTCCTATTGCAAAAACTTTTAACGCAGTGCCCCGCGCCCGTCGAGCTCGGAAGGCGTCACTCCTCTGCTGCATCTCGAACCAGAGCGCCCACTCGAACGGCGAGTCGATCAGCCGCGACGCGGTAAGTCGAGATCGGCGACGTCCACGCGCGCGGTCGTTGGTCCGCTGGTCGCGGAAGGAATCGGCACTTCCGGCAGCCCTGCTCGCTCGAGAACGGCTGTCACATGTCGCCCAACGATTTGAGATTCCTCAGTCGTCTGCGCGCAGTTCGCGGCAAGGTCGAGCCACGACAGGGCTTCCTCGTACGCGATGCGTCGGCTGCACGCCTCGGCCGCGAGCAACGAGTAGCGATACGCCATCGCGCGATCGTCGCCTTGCTTGGCATGGAGGGCGATTTCGCCGAGCTCTCGCTCACTCGACGGCGATGCCGAGAGGATGAGCTCGAGCGAAAGGGCCAATGCACGGTGCGTCTCGCGCCGGCGCGAGCTGCTCATGCCCGAGCGAACGACGTGAGCCAGAATCGGGTGCGCGCAGCAATACCGGCCGTTTTCCTCGACCACGAGATGTCGCTCGACGAGCGCGTCGCCCAAGATCGATGCGCGCAATCGGGAAATACCGTGTGCGTGTGAGAGCACCTCAGGTCCGCAGCCGTGTCTGGCGACAGCGATCGTCGCGAGGATCACTTGCAGCTCGTCGGGCAAGCCTTCGACTCTCTCTCCGATCGCGTCTTGTACCGTCTCCGCGACGAGTGGAGCAGTCGGCTCCTTGCCGTCCGCCAGGCCGACGACCCACGCGCCCGTCGCGGAATCGATCGCGAGCAGGCGCCGCGCGAAGAGCGTCTTGAGCAGCTCGATGACATAAAACGGATTGCCGGCGGTTACGGCATGAAGCCGCGCGGCCAGTCGACGTCCGGCTGTTGGTGAATCGATGCGCCCCAAATCTCGGATGAGATCCCAAACATCGAGCTCGGTCAGAGGCCTCAGCGGGACGGCAGTAATTCCGCTGGTGATTCGCAGCGCGCGGTGAAGACGGGCCGGCGGCGCATCGCGCGCGACTTCTCCCGCCGTGAAGGTGATGCACCAGAGCACGGGGACTTCGCTCGTGCGACGAATGAGGAAGCGGATGAGCGAGCAGCTGTCCGGATCGCACCATTGGAGGTCGTCGACGAAGATCGTCATCGGACTCTCGTCCGCGATCGCCATGACGACTTCGGCCATGGCCTCGAACAGTCTCGAACTGTCGATAGACAGCCCGGAGACATTCGCGTCCGGGAGGCCCGGAAATCTGCGGCGGAGCTCCGGAAGGACCCGAGCGACCTGTGCGAGCGACTCGGGATCCGCGCCGGCGACGCCGGGAGCGCCGAGCCCCGAGCGCAACGCCTCGATCACTGCGCCAAACGGCGCACCGCTCCGGGCATCGTGCCCCGCGGCGCGAAGCACAATCCCGCCGCGCGTGGCAACCCATCGCAAAAAGTCGCCGGCGAGGCGCGTCTTGCCCGAGCCGTGCTCCCCCTCGATCAGCACGACGCGCGTCGCGCCGTTGTGCACCACCTGTTCCCACGACTCCGTGAGAGCGTCCCATTCCGATGATCGGGCGATCAGCCTCCCGGTGAACGACGGTGTCTGGCGTCGTTCATCGGCCGGCCGAGCCCCATTCGTCTGCGGCGAGACGCGCGCCTCGCGGCGAATTCGCGCCGCCAGCTCGATGAGAGACTGTCCAGGGGCCCGGTGCACTTCCACGGCGAGGCGCGTCGCGTGGTCGGTGTAGGTCGCGAGTGCGTCCGCTGGGTTGCCGCCGAGGAATTGCGCCTCCATCAGCGAAGCCACGGGTTCGTCGTCGAATGGCGCCAGTGCGGTCCACCGCTCCGCCAATCGCGCACTGTCGTCCCACGCGTGCCGCGCGAGCGAGTCGCGCACCGCCGTCGCCAAGACCTGCAGATAGCGCCGAAGGAGCCGAGCTCGCATCCCGCTTGCCCACTCGTCGAACGCGGGACTTTTTCGAAGGGTGAGACTCGAGAGAAAGCGTGGGACGTCGATCGCGAGTGCCGCCTTCAAGTCACTCTCCTTCATCGCCGACTCGCGGTTGGCCACGATGCGCTCGGCGCGCACGAGGAATTCGGCGGCGTCGCACGCGATCGCATCTCGAGACAGGCACACAGTGGAACGGCCGACTTCGACGGCGTCGCCGACCGCGTCGCGAAGGTGCTTCAGTGCCTGTCGGAACGACGCTCTGGCTTTTTCCTCGGGGTATTCGCCCCAGAGAAGTGCCGTGAGCTTCTCACGCGAATGCGGGCCTGGCTCGAGCCTCAGGTAAGCGAGTAGGACCAGCTCTTTGCCTCCGAGTGTCGCGTTGCCGGGGGAAATCAGCTGGGCGGTGTCACCGCAAAGCCGTAGCGTGGGCGCCAGCTGGTCGCCCGCGAGGACGCGCGTCGCCGCCGTCGGCAAATTCACAGTCGATTCACGCTTGCTCTCGAGCTTCATTGTCTACGCCTATAAGAGCGTATGACGACGCCAAAAGCGGACGTCCGACTTGTCGGGTGAGGCCGAAGCTCACCTCCGAGCGGCGCGGGTGCGCAGCAGGTTCGGCGGGCTCGAGCTCGGCGTCCCCCGGGGCACCTTCATGCCGAGCCCCGCTGATTCCCCGCGGAATTCACAGCCGATTCACAGCGCGTGATGAGAATCACAGCCCATTCGCCGAAGCTCGAGTCCGAGTCCAGGCGCAACCGACGTTGCTGAGCTCTCGACGATTCCGACACATCCATCGGGAGGAGATATGCCCAACGAAGACAAAAGAATTCGCATCGAGCTGACGGCCGAGCAGCGGGCGTTGGTGAAAGAACGAACGGGAAAAGAGGTTCAAGCCATCGAGTTGGCCCAGGGTGAGGAGCTCGAGAAGCGCATCGCACCCCTCAGCTTCGCGCGTCCGCAGGTCACATACACTCCGCAGTGACGATCGGCGTGACGAGCCCTCGACCCGTCGACGACGCGCATCGAGTAATGCCGCGACGGGCACTCGATGAGCTGATTGCGGCGGGCCACGACCTGCGAAGTCGGGGTGAGGCGACGACTGCCGAGTCCCTCCTTCGGCAGGCCGTTCTCGTCGCCGAGTCGACGGACGCCGACCCGGACACCGCACGAGGTCTCCCGGCAGCGCTCAATGAGCTGGGCATGACGTGCAAGGACCTCGCGAAGTATGACGAGGCTCGGGCGCTGTACGAGCGCGCCGTCTCCGTTTTGGAGCAATCGCCGGACGCGTCGGAACACGACATCGCGACGCTGTACCACAACCTCGGCGGCATCGAGCACGCACGAGGGAATTTTCGAGACGCGGAGCCATTGGCACGACGCGGGCTCGCGCTGCGGACTGGTCTCGACGAATCCGACGACGCGCGCGCGGCGGATCTGGTGGCGCTCGCGGCGATCCTCGACGGGCAGCGCCGGTTCGATGCAGCGGAAGAGCTGTACGTCGAGGCGCTGACGATCCTCGAGCGGGCACCCGATCAAAATCGCGGTGAGATCGCCGTGGCGCTCAACAACCTTGGCGCGAACTACCTGGAGCGGGGCCGCACGACGGCGGCGTTGGTGCTGCTTCGTCGCTCCGAAGCGATCAAGCGCGATGTCCTCGGAGCGCGGCACCCCGATCTGGCGATGAGTCTGAACAATCTGGCCGTGGCAAACAAGCGACGCGGCGACCTCGCCGCCGCGAAGCGGCTGTATCGCGAGGCATTAGGGATCTTTGAAGCATCGCTCGGAACGGACCACCCGAAGGCAATCACCTGTCGTCGCAACCTTTCCAACCTGGAGAAGACCTCATGAACAACCATAGGCACGCCGCAGGCAATCTCGCGCGGATCGATCTCGATCCCAATAACAAATACGTCGCGAACATGACGCGACGAGCGACCGAATCCATCGAGCTCAAGATCGAAGAGCTCGAAGAGCGAATTGCGCCAACTGGCACAACGATTGGTGGCGGCGTTTTTAGGCTCGCCGGAAACCACAACGAGACGCTGATCACTGACGACGCCTGATCGACGCTCGACCACGGCCACTAGCGTTTCACCATTCGCAGCGAGGCCTCCGATGAGAACCGACTCCGCCAGTACCGAGAGCGTGCGGATTCAACTCGACTTGACCGAAGAGCAGCAAGCGTACGTTCTGAACGAGACGGGCATCAGCGGAAAGACAATGGAGTTCTCCATCGAGCCGCTCGAGGAGCGCGTGGTCCCGATCATCGCCATTCTGATCAGTCTCACTACGTCGTCGCCGCCGGTGAAATTGCCGTAGTGGCGCGGTCGGCGCTGGCGACGCGCGGATCCGGATGACAGGTTCATGACTGACCGGGGCTGAGGAGCAGTGCGGACGGGACGAATCAGCCGTCGACTCCTCAGCCTCGCGTAATTCTGCGTTCGTCGCCTCACAGCATCTCCAGTGGCGTCAATCGATCGGTCCACGTGGCTAAGGCTCGAGCCCCTGCTCGATCAGGCGCTCGACTTGCCGACACACGAACGCGCGGCATTCGTGAAGCGAATTCACGAACGCAACCCGGATCTCGCGCGCACGTTGACAGCGCTGCTCGTGCAGGACGAGGAGGCTGAGCGGGCGCAATTCCTCGAGCCGCCGGTCGCCCCGTCGCTCGCGGGACTCGAGCTCAGTGGCTGGACTCTCGAGCGTCCCCTCGGCCAAGGGGGAATGGGAAGCGTATGGCTCGCCCGCCGGAGCGATGGCCGATTCGAGGGCCGTGCGGCGATCAAGCTGCTCAACATGACGCTGGTGCGCGCATCGGGACTCGAGCGTTTCCGCCGCGAGGGATCGATCCTCGCGCGCCTCACGCACCCCGACATCGCACGTTTGCTCGACGCCGGTGTCAGCCCCGCGGGGCAGCCATATCTCGTTCTCGAACACGTCGACGGCACCCGAATCGACGAATGGGCGGAAGCACAACGACTCACCGTCCGATCACGCGTAACCTTGTTCCTCCAGGTGCTCGACGCGCTGAGTCATGCGCACGCGAGCCTCGTCATTCATCGGGATCTGAAGCCGTCGAACATTCTCGTGAGGAGCGACGGTCGGGTTAAGCTCCTCGACTTCGGCATCGCGACACTCTTGAGCGACCCCGGCGACGGCGGCGACCGAACGCCGCGACGCGGCATCATCGAGCCCGATGCGGTGACGCTCGAGGGCGCGGCGCTCACGCCCGAGTATGCGGCGCCCGAGCAGGCCACCCGAGGGCCGATCACGACATCGGTCGACATCTACTCCGCGGGCGTCCTTCTCTATCTGCTGATTTCGGGTCGTCACCCTACGGCGGAGGGCTGCAAAACACGCGACGAGATTCTCGCGGCGTTGGTCGAGCGACAGCCGCTTTTGCTCGGCCTCGGAGACCTCGATGCGATCACCGCCAAGACGCTGGCTAAGGATCCCGCTGAGCGCTATCGCACCGTCGGTGAGCTCGCCGACGATCTCTCTCGATGGCTTCGGCACGAGCCGGTACGCGCGCGGCCATCAGCCTGGTCGTATCGCGCGCGAAAGTTCGTCCGTCGAAATCGCCTCGAGACGGTGGCGGGACTCGCCATTGCCGGGGCAATCGGGATCGGGCTCGCGCTCACGCTGTCGTCGGCGCGACGGGCCGCGACGGAGCGCGACCGCGCCGAAACGGCGTCGCGAGAATCCGACGCCGTTAACAATTTTCTCATACAATTGTTCGAAACGAGCGATCCCGTCGAAGCGCGTGGCGACACACTGACCGCCGGCGAGCTCGTGACGCGCGCCGCCGCACGTGTCGAGCGGCTGGACGAGGCGCCGCTCGAGCAAGCTCGCCTCCTCACCGTCATCGGCCGCCTCGATCTCAGCCTCGCGCGATACGAACCCGCCAACGAGGCGCTCACCAGAGCACTCGCGATCCAACAGCGCTCGGGCGGTGGATCGACCCTCGAGGCAGCCCAAACGCGTCGCGCGCTCGCGCAGGTTCTCATTCACCGCGTCAAATACGGTGCGGCGGATTCCATCGATCGCGAAGCATTCCAGATCGAAGAGCGGGTGCTCGGACACGATCACCCCGATCTCGCGGTGCTGCTGCATGAGATGGCCGGCATCGAGGTCTATCGAACGAATCTTCGGCTCGCCGAGGAATACCAACGTCGCGCGCTGGCCTTGCGCGAGAAGTCGAGAGGCGTCGACGACTCGCTCACCGCGGACAGCCATATCGACCTCGGCGCGATTCTTCGCCGCGAGCACCGCATTCCCGAGGCCGAGCAGGAGTTTCGGCGGGGGCTGGCGCTTCGCTCGCGCGATTCGCGGCCGGACGATCCGCAGATCGCCCACGCAATGCTCGAGACGGCGTATCTCCTCGACGAAGAAGAGGGCCGCTACGACGAGGCCGAGCCGCTCTTCCGTCAGGCGCTTGCGATCCGCCGAAAGTTTTACGGCGCCGGACATCCACTCGTGGCAGCAACGCTGCTCGACCTCGCGGAATTCCTCGCACACCGTGGGGATACCGTGGCCGCGGCGGCGCGGGCTCGCGATGGCTTGGCGTTGATGCGCGGCGCCTACGGGCCCGAGCATCCAGTCGTCGCGACGTCGATGGCGAGATTGGCTTCAGTCCTTCGCCGAACCGGCCGGCTGACCGAAGCGGAAAGTCTCTTTCGCGCGTCGATCGCGATGGACCGTCGTATCCTCGGACCGGATCACGTCAACGTCGGCGGCGTCGAGATCGACCTCGCGCGCTTGTTGATCGAGCGGCGACAGTATGCGGCGGCGCAATCGGCGCTCCGCGACGCGATTCGGATCGGAGACCGCGCGGGAACCGATCACTTCCCCGCGCCAATTGCCAGAAAGCTGCTCGAGCAGGTGCCGGGCGCCGATTCAGCGATTCGCCGCTGAGGCACAACCGATTCGAGATCGGTCGTGAGCCGGCTATCGCAGCTCGTGATGGAGGAGCAGCCTCGCCTTGCGCCAGTCGCGACGCACAGTGCGCTCGGAGACGCATCGCAGCTCGGCGACTTCGCGGAACGAATACCCGCAAAAGAAGTGCAGGTCGACCAGCTCGGCGAGCGCGGCGTTGATCGTCGCAAGATGGTCGAGCGCGTCCGAGAGCCGCTCGAGCTCTGCCACCTCCCCGTTGTTGGTGACGTCCGGGTGAAGTGTGATCTCGAACGCGCCGCCTCCGCGCTTCTTCGCATGGGCGCGACGCGAATAGTCGATCACGACGGCGCGCATCGCGTGGGCCGCGTACGCCATGAACCGGCCGCGATCGGGGAACGCGAGCCCCGGGCGACCCGACAGGTCCAACCACAGATCGTGAACCAGCGTCGTCGTCGACACGGCGAGATCGCGTCCCGAAGACCGCAAGTGCGACTCCGCCATGCGGTGAAGCTCCGCGTAGAGCGTCGAGAAGAGATGGTCGGCGCCCTGAAATCGGTCCGCGATCGCTGACTCTGGTCCCGATGACGTCACAACGCTCCCGTCGGCAGGCATGGAAACGTACGCCGAGGCACCCCATCGCGCGAACGGTGCCTCGAGGGCGGACGCCTCATCATGCGCCGGCGCGCGCCCTACATCTTGACAATCAAGAGGATGCATGCGCAGCTTCCTCTTGACTATCAACTGGTAGCGCCATGGACACGACCGATGTCATTCCCGGGACGCTCGACATGCTCATTCTCAAGACACTGAGCCTGGCGCCCATGCACGGGTTCGGGATCGGGCGGCGTGTCGAGCAAATCTCGCGCGGCGTGTTCAAGGTCAATCCTGGTTCCCTGCTCGTGGCGCTGCAGCGACTCGAGCGCGCCGGATTGGTCGACGCCGAATGGCGCGACACCGAGAACGCGCGCCGCGCGAAATTTTACGCCCTCACGCGCGCCGGACGCAAACGTCTCGACGTCGAAACGGCGGACTGGGCGCGCCGCGCCGGGGCGATCGCGCGACTCCTGAAGACGGAGGCGTAGCGATGTCGATCTCTCGGACGCTCCGGCGTGGACTCGCGGCGATTCTTCGCCCGTCGCGCGCCGATCGCGACGTCGACGATGAAGTGCAGCACTATGCCGACCAGCTCGCAGGAGAATTCATCGCGCGCGGCATGACGCCGGCCGCCGCCCGACGTGCGGCGATCGTCGAAATCGGAACTCGCACCGCCGTGCGCGAACACGTGCGTTCGGCCGGTTGGGAACACACAGTCGAAACCGTGCTGGCCGACGCACGGTTTGCCTTGCGCCGCCTGCGCAACAACCCGGGCTTCACGATCGTCACGACTCTGACGCTCGCGATCAGCATCGGCGCCACGACCGCGATCTTCAGCGTCGTGAACCCGATCTTGCTCCGGCCGCTCCCATATCCCGACGCCGATCGCATGGTATCGATCGCGGATCGGAGCCGCAACGACGCGCCGCAAGACCCGACCTTCGGGACGTTCGCAGAGCTGGCAGCGCGAACGCGCTCGCTCTCGGCGATTGCCGTGACCGACGCGTGGACGCCGTCCATCACCGGAGCCGCCGAATCGGAACGCCTGCAGGCGCGCCGAGTGTCGGCCAACTTCTTCACGCTGCTGGGCGTTCCGCCGGTGGTTGGCCGCAACTTCGATGCATCGGAGGACGTACACGACGGCCCACGCGTAGTAATCCTCAGCGACCGGCTTGTGGCGCGGCGATTCGCCGGTCAATCGGTCGTCGGTCGGACGATCACCCTCGACGGCGACAAGTATCGAGTCGTAGGCGTGATGCCGCACGGTTTCGTCGACGTGACCGCGCCGGCGTCCGAGATCTGGGCCCCGCTTCAGGCCGCGCGGCACGCCGACTTCAATTCGCGCGAGTGGGGGCACCACTACCGCATTCTCGGGCGACTCGCATCCGGCATGACGCTGGAGCGCGCGCGAACGGAGATGGGATCGATCGCCGCGTCGCCGGTGGGCGAATTCAGCCGGCCCCCGTGGGCCGACCTCTCGAACGGACTGGTCGTGCTCTCACTGCAGCGCAGCGTGACCGCGAACGCGCGAGCGGAGCTTCTCGCGATCGTCAGCGCCGTCGTCGTGCTCCTCGCCATCGCGTGTGTGAACGTCGCGAACCTGCTGCTCGCCCGCGGCGCTCAGCGGCGCGGCGAGCTCGCGATGCGCGTCGCACTCGGCGCCGGGCGCGGGCGGATCCTGCGCCAACTTCTGACCGAAAGCGTCATCCTTGCGATGATGGGAGGCGCCGTGGGTCTTCTGCTCGCGGAAGTCGGCGTGCGCGCGCTGATCGCCTTGGCGCCGTCCGATCTCCCGCGCATCGAGGCGATTCACATCGACGCGTGGGTGTTGGGGTTTGCGTTTGTCGTCACCGCGGTCGTCGGAATCGTCGTCGGAATCGTTCCGGCCATCGCCGCGTCGCGTCCCAGTCTGTCGCGAGGACTGCAAGGCGCAACGCGACGAAGCGCCAGCGGACGCGGTCCCCTACGGAATGCCCTCGTCGTTGCCGAAGTCTCGCTCGCGTTTGTGCTGCTCGTGAGCGCCGGACTGCTGACGCGCAGTCTCAATCGCCTTTTCGGCGTCAAGCCTGGATTCGATCCGTCGCACGTGCTGTCGATGCAAGTCATCGAAGCGGGGCATGCGTACCAGACCGACACCGCACGCGCGAATTTCTTCGCTCAAGCGCTCGATGCGGTCCGTCGGATGCCTGGCGTTGTCGACGTCGCATTCACGAGCCAGTTGCCGCTGAGCGGAGAAGTCGACAGCTATGGCTACGAGGTCGCATCGCAGCCGAATCCCAAGGCCGGCAACACCATTTCAAATGGTGCATTTCGCTACGCCGTGACGCCCGACTATTTCCACGCGATGAGCATTCCGCTCGAGCAAGGCCGCGTGTTCAATACGACCGACCGCATGGGCGCGCCCGAAGCAATTATCATCAGCGAATCGCTCGCGAGACTGCGTTTCGGTGATGCGAGCCCGATCGGACAGCGCATGCGCTTTGGTCCGGAGGTCGGCAGCGCGCATGACTGGGGCACCGTCGTTGGCGTCGTCGGAGATGTGAAACAAGTCGGATTGGGCGATGAGGCAAACGCCGCGTTCTATGTGCCGATGGGTCAATGGGCGTGGGTCGACCGAATTCAAACGCTCGTCGTGCGCACGGAGGGAAACCCGGCGGCGCTCACACCCGCGATCAAAAGCGCTGTCCATTCGGTCGATCCATCAGTGCCGATCGCGCGCATTACGACCATGGATCGGGTCGTCGCGATGACTGGCGCGCCACGGCGGTTTGCGTCGATTCTCTTTCAGTCGTTCGCAGTCACCGCACTCCTGCTGGCCGCAGTTGGATTGTATGGTGTGATCGCCGGCGGCGTCGCCGAACGAACGCGCGAGATCGGCATTCGCGCAGCGCTCGGCGCCACGAGCGGCGAAATCGTGCGACGCGTCGTGGCGAGTGGACTTGGACTCACGGCGGCTGGCTTTGTGTTCGGAATCGCGGGCGCGTCCATCGCGACGCGCATGCTCGAGACGCTGCTCTTCGGCGTCTCGCGTTCCGATCCGCTGACCTACGCCGGAGTCATCGCCGTTCTCAGCGCGGTCGCGCTCCTCGCGTGCTGGAAGCCAGCCCAGCGCGCCGCGAGCGTAGACCCGGCCCTGACGCTGCGCGCGGAGTGAGATCTTCCCGGTAAGCCGTACCGTCCGAGATTCATCACTCGGCGCGCAGCGCGGCCAACGGATCACTCCGCGCGGCGCGCCACGCGGGCAGGAGACACGCGGCGACGGCGACGACGGCAAGCGCGATCGAGATCGTGGCGTACACGGCCGGGTCCGTGGCGCTCACGCCATAGAGCAGCGTGCGCAACCCATGCGTGGCGCCGACCGCCGCGATCAGTCCCAACGCCAAACCGATCAGCACGAGCGTCAGGCCTTCACGCAGGACCAGCGCGACGACGTTCGCGGGCGCCGCGCCGATCGCGAGCCGAATCCCGAACTCGCGATAGCGGTTGCCGACGTACAGCGACATCACGCCATAGACTCCGACCGCGGCGAGCGTGAACGCGAGCAGCGCGAACCCGGCGAGCACCGCCTCTGTCAATCGGCGTGTATCGAGCGTACGATCGATCCATGAGGTGAGCGGACGCACGTTGTCGAGCGGCACGCCCGGCTCGATCTGCGCAATCGTACGGCGAATCGACGCCAGTGTGCTCGCCTCCTCGCCAGACAACCGCACCGCGAGCATCGGCCGATTGTCCGGAGCCTGATCGAATGGAAAATACGAATGCTCCACCGGCCGGACGGCGACATCCTCGTCGCGCACGGCCCCCGCGACGCCGACGATGGTACGCCACGTCGTATCGCCGGTGAGCCGGATGCGTTTTCCGAGGGCGTCGGCGCCGCGCCAATACTTGTTGGCGAGCGTCTCGTCGACGATCGTCACAGGCAGTGAGCCTTCGCGATCGGACGCATCGAACTCGCGGCCGAAGCGAATCGGCAGACGCATGGTGCGGAAGAATCCAGGACCCACCGCGATCTGAACGGTCTGTGTCTCGAACGTCGATCCGGCAGGCGGCGCATGCCCTTCGATGACATAGCCGTCGGTGTTCAAGTTCCCGCTGAACGGCAGCGTCCACGCGATGGCGGCATCGGCGACGCCCGGCAGTGCGCGGACGCGGGCAACGAAGGCATCGGCCGCGTTGGCCGTTGCGCGCGATGCACTGTATTTCGCCGTCGGAAGTGGAAGCGCGATACTCGTCACGCCGCTCGGATCGAAGCCGAGATTCGTGCGCAGCAGGTTGCGAAAGCTGCCGAGCACCAGGCCGGCAGAAACGAGCAGAACGACGGCGAGCGCGATCTGCGCGACCAACAGCGTGTTGTCGAGCCGGCGCGCGCTGTGCCGCGCACTGCTCTTCTGCGCACCCGCAAGCTCGCGAAGCAGACGGCCTCGCATGAGGCGAAGCGCCGGGGCGATGCCGAAGGCGAGACCCGCGCCAACGGTGATCGCCGATGTGAAAGCGACGACGCGCCAATTCATCGTCACTTCGCTGAGCCGAGGAAGCCCGACGGCGTCGCTGTGCGTCGCGATGCGAACGAGAAGAATCGCGAGCGTCATGCCGATGACGCCGGCGATCAGCGCGAGCGCAACGCTTTCGGTAACCAACTGCCGCACGCTGCGTCCGCGCGTCGCTCCCAGCGCGGTGCGGACGGCCATCTCTCGCGCTCGCGAGCTCGATCGGCCCGACACCAACGTCGCGACGTTGGCGGTGGCGATCAGCAGGATCAGCGCGACGGCAGCCTGCAGCACTTCGAGTGGACGTTTGCTATCACCGATCACGAAGTCCCGCAGCGGCGTGACGATCGTTGCCATGCGCGTGCTGCGCGGATCGACGCCGGCGCCGAGGAGATCGGGCTGTCCGCGAGCCCATTCCTGCATGATCGCCGTCGACGAACGCCGCACCTCGTCGATCGTCGCTCCAGGCGCAAGTCGGCCAACGCCGCTCAGGAACCACCCGAATCGCTGCGACGGATCGAGACCGAGCGGCAGATAGATCTGCGCGTCGGTTCGCGGGAAGCTGAATCCGGACGGCATCACACCGATGATGCGAATGGGCGCGCCATCGAGGTCGATCACGTGCCCCACGACGTTCGGATCGCCGCCGAACCGCGCCTGCCATAGCCCGTAACCGAGGACCGCGACATCGTTGGTCGAAGGCGTGTCGTCGTGGCGATCGAACACGCGGCCGTAACGCGGCGCGACGCCCAGCGCCGCGAAGAAATCGCCCGTCGCGCGAATCCCACTGAGCCGTTCGGGACGCCCGCCCTCGGTCAATGTCATCCCTCGCCGCGAATAGCCCGCGAATGCTTGCATCTGATGCAAGGCGTACAGGCGATCGCGGAACGTCGCAACGTTCTCCTGCGAGAGCGACCACGAGTCGAGACCCTTCTCTGGGTACGACTGCATGAGCCGCACGAGGCGCGTCGGATCGGGGTACGGAAGCGGCCGAAGCAAAATTCCGTCGACGAGTGTGAACATCGCCGACGTCGCGCCGATGCCGAGGGCAAGCGTCAGCGCCGCGGCCAGCGTGAAGGCGGGCGTACGGCGGAGCGATCGGATGGCGAAACGAAAGTCGGATGCAACGGATGCGAGCCATTCCATGAGACGGACCTCTCGATCGAAGCGCGAGTGAATCTCCAGGCATTCCTCGCGCACGGCATCTCGATCGCCGAACCGCGCGATCGCGCTGGTGCGCGCATCCTCGGCGGCCAGTCCGTGGCGGCGGAGCGTTTCTTCCCGCATGGCGATGTGAAACGCGATCTCGTCGTCGACGTCGCGCGCTGCGGAAGAATGTCGGAACAATCGCCGCCATCCGGACGGGAGACTCATGGCGCCGGCGAGGTGCTGCGCAACGCCGAGGCGATGGCTGACGCGTGCCGATGCCATACCTGTGCTTCAGCGCGGAAGCGCGCGCGTCCCGCGGCGCTCAGCGTATAGAACTTCGCGCGCCGGTTGTTGTCCGATACGCCCCATTCGGCGACGAGCCACTTGCGCCGCTCGAGCCGGTGGAGCGCGGGATAGAGTGTGCCTTCCTCGACGAGCAGCGCGCCGTCCGTCGATGATGCGATCCACTCGCTGATCGCGTACCCGTGCATCGCGCCCCACGAGAGCGCTTTGAGAATCAGGAGATCGAGGCTGCTGCGGAGCAGGTCTGTTTCTGCATCGGCCATTGGCGCACCCCTTGTGTCACAAGGGGAAGTGTACGCCGGACAGCGTTTCTGCACAAGTCACCGCAATTCTCGGCCCGCAGAACGCGTCGACGCGCTGATCGCACGCATCGCGCTCAGTCACTTCACGACGACAGGAGCCGACGTACTCAATCCCTCGGTCACCAATGCGGTGTCTGCGGCCGCGCCGACGCTCAGTCGCCAGATGCCGACAGCAAAGAACGAGTTGATTTGAAGACTGTCGTGCGGGGCAATCGCCATGGACCGCGGCCCGGGCACGCACGCGACGGCCGGTCCGACGTTCATCCATTCACCGTCGACGAATTGCTGCCTGCCAAGCGACGGCACCGCCCCACACAGCGGCACAAAGGCTTTCTGACTCGACGTGTTCGTCAGCGTGACGAGGCCGAGATGGTTGAGTTGCGCGTCGATCGGATCACACCCGCCGACGAGGCACCGTCCCGGAACCGACAGCGACAACAGCACACCGTTGGCCGGCGTCGCGACATCGGTCGGGCCAACCATGTCGCCGCGACTGCAGCCGCAGATCGAGCCGAGGAGGACGAGAGTCACGATGCGTGCGGTCATGTCATTGAAACGCCTGGTCAGCGCTGCCGGTTCCCGTACATCGGAGAACGTTACGACACGACGCTCTTCCGGGGCGATAACTCTAGATTCAGCCGACATGTCCGACGTTTCCGCCACGCTGCGGCACCGCGCGCAGGTCGCCCGGGACGAAGCTGCGCGACTCGACACTCGAATGAATCGCGTGTCCATCGCGCGTCTCGTCATGACCGCGGTGTTTCTTCTCGCGGGCGCGTTGGGAATCAGTGAGCCTCGTCAACGCACCCTCTCGGGAGTGACGGCCGCCGCCGCGGCTGTGCTCTTTGTCGTGCTCGTGCGAACGTCCCAGCGACTCAACGGCAGGCGTCGAGCGGCGCTCGCCCGCGCAAAAGTGAGCGAGCAAGGAGCGCTGCGCGCCGAGAGAGCATGGCCGGAGATCGATCCACAGCCGTGGACGTGGCCATCGGACGACGACGAGCCTCTCCGCGCGGACCTCGACGTCGTGGGATCGGCGTCGCTGACTCAACTGCTGCCGACAGTCTCGCGCGCACTCGGCGCTCCCCTTCTCCGCGGGTGGTTCTCGAGGTCGCACGCGAACGGCGAGTCGAGAGCGACGACGCTCGAAGAGCTTCGCGCCCGTCAGACGAGTGTGGCCGAGTTGCGCGATGCGAACGACTTGCGTGAGGCATTCGAGCTCTGCGCCCGCCGCGTGTGGATCGACGAACCGCGCGTTGCGGACTTCGTCGCATGGGCCCGCGCCGCGCTCGTACCAGAGCCGGTCTGGCTCCGTGCAGCGACACTCGCTCTGCCGGCGATCTCGATCATCAGTCTCGCGACGAGTCGCGCCTGGTCGCCCGGTTTCGAGGTCGGAGCATTGTCGGTCATCGTGACATTGATGCTCTTGGCGCGCATTCGCGCACGCTCGCGCGACGCCATTCGGGCCGCGGAAATCGGCGCGCAGTTCGCCGACGCATACGCCGAGCTGGCGGCAACCGTACGTCGGGCGGAGCCGGCGGCGCCCCGTCTTCGTGAATTGCAGGCCAAGCTGCACGGCGCCGACCGCGCGCTCGAACGACTACACCGCCTGTCCGAGCTCGCGGAAATCAGAGCTTCGCCCATGCAGCACATCGTGCTCCAGGCACTGCTCGCCTGGGACTATCAGATCGCGCGAGCCGTGGATGGTTGGCGCGCTGCCCATGGCCATGCGGTCGAGGGCTGGTTCTCTGCGTTTGCCGAGCTCGAATGCCTGTGCGCGTTCGGCGGACTCGCGTACGCCAATCCAAGCTGGGCCTTTCCAGATCTCTCATCGCCGGTGCCGTTGCGCTTCCGCGCGCGTGGGCTCGGACATCCCTTGCTCCGCGATGAATCGCGAATCGCGAACGACGTGGAGATGGGACCGCCGGGCACGATGTTGCTGATCTCGGGCTCCAACATGTCCGGCAAGAGCACGCTGCTCCGCGCGATCGGGTTGAACGTCTTGCTCGCGAGGGTTGGGGCTCCGGTGTGCGCGGTATCCATGAACTGTCCGCCGATGACGCTGCTCACATCGCTCCGCGTGACGGATTCGCTCGCCGATGGCATGTCGTACTTCATGGCGGAAGCATTGCGCTTGCGCGACATCATTTTCGCCGCCGAACAATCGGCCGACGATCGCCCGTTGATGTATCTGGTCGACGAGATCCTGCGGGGCACGAACTCCGAGGAACGCGCCGTCGCCGCTCGGCACATCGTCGCCCGGCTTCTCGAGACGGCGGCGATCGGAGCCATCACCACCCACGATCTTGGCGTGTTCGACGTGCCGAACTTCACGGAGCGACTGCAGCACGTCCATTTCACGGAGCGCTTCGACGAATCGACGGAGGGCGAGCGCCTGGTGTTCGACTACCGGCTTCGGCCTGGTCCGGCGACGTCCCGGAACGCGCTGCGATTGCTCCGAGTCATCGGTCTCTCGATGTCATGAGCGTGCAGGTCGTGTGCCGACCTCACCGCCGGTAAATGGTGAACGCAACGCCGACATCGGCGCGCACCGCGTCGAAGTTTGATCTGCGCCGCGTGCCGTCGGCGAACGTGAGCTGTGGCCGCGCTCGATAGTACGAGATGCCCGTGAGAATCACGGTGTTCGTCCGCAGGCGATGCCACACGCGGCCCGACACCTCCCAAGCCATGCCGTCGCCGGCGGAGGCAGGTGACGTCGCGACGTCGAGCGGTGCGTCGCGCGTCTTTGTCGTCCCCGGGCCGAAGCTGTTGAACGCCTCGCCCGCGACACCCGTGATCACCGCGGAGAGCGTCTGGCCCAGCGGCTGCGACCAGCCGAGTCCCACCATCGCTGATCGCGTTCTGATCGTACCGAGTGCGTTCGCGCTCCCGCCGGCCGTGTCGACAATCGACACGCGCTTCGGGAAAATGTCGAACTTGAACGCGGGAACGAGTCCCGCTCTCCCGCGGCTGGCAAGGCCGGCGCCGCGGAAGAATCCTCCGGCGATTCCGGGAGCCAGCTCGTCGCGGCTCGCCCAACCCAAGCGCCTGATCGTGAGGCTCGGTCCCAACGCCACACCGAAGTGATCGAAATTGAGCCATCGCTTCACGAAGCTCGATGAATCTCGGCGAGTTGAATCGCTCGACGCAGAGTCTCGCGGCATCACTTGGGCAGGCAGCCCGCGGCCGAAAGCGACGCCTGCCGCGAGTGCCGTCAACCATCGGAGCTGCGACGTGGGCACGCTATGGATTCGCTCTGATCGGGAAGCGCACATACTGCCGGTGGTTCGCGGCGACGGCAAGCTCCGCCCGCGGTCGCCGATAGTCGGCTAGCTGCGCGGAGTAGCTCGTCGACTTTGCGTTCGTCGCGCATGCGGCCACGAGTATTCTCTAACAAGAGCTCGGCTGCAGCGTGCGAACGCTAGACATCTTCCGCGGATTGTCGTGAGACACAGCGTCATTGTGGAGGTTTCTCATGCGCTCACGTTCAGCCCGTCGAATCGCGGAACTCGCGGTCGCCACGATCACCGTGCTCGCTGGGTGTTCGGACCAACAGCGAGTCCCGACTAGTCCGGTCGCAGGACCGCCACCACACGACCGATCGCCTCGCCACGTCGAATGCGCGCCCGACAACGCGCACCTGACTCTGCCTGCCGGATTCTGCGCGGTGGTCGTCGCCGACATCACCGAGAACGGCGTAGTCGCGCCGGTGCGCCATCTCGCGGTGACACCGGCAGGCGACGTTTTTGTCGCGATCAACGCGCCCGGCAATCAACAACCAGCATTTGGCATCATCGGGCTCCGAGATCGCGACGGCGACGGCGTGGCGGATGATCAAACTCAGTTCAGTCCGGCCCTAGGCGGCAGCGGTCTCGCCTATCGTGATGGTCTCCTCTTCTTCGGAGCCAACGACCGTGTCCTGCGTTACCAGCTATCGGCGGGCAGACTGATGCCCGAAGGCGGTCCCGATGTCGTGGTCTCGGGATTGCCGAATACCGGTGACCACATCAGCAAAGACCTCGTTTTCGGCGTCGGCAATCAGCTGTTCGTCAACATCGGCTCGGCCAGCAATTCGTGTCAGGTGCAGAATCGCGTCTTGGAATCGCCGGGCGTGTTCCCATGCCCCGAGCTACCGATTCGGGCCGGCCTTTGGTTGTTCGATGCCGGTGGCTCGAATCAGTTGGAATCGAATGGCGTCCACTGGGGCACCGGGTATCGCAACCTCGTGTCGATCACGGTCGATCCTCGTAACGGTCAGCCGTACGCAGTGCAGCAAGGCCGCGACATGCTGCACGACAATTGGCCGACACTGTTTACCACGGACCAGCAAGCGGTGCTCCCCGCCGAGGAGATGGTTCGCATCGGACGCGGCACGAACAACGGATGGCCGTACTGCTACTTCGACGCCGAGTTCGAACACAAGAAAGTGCTCGCGCCCGAATATGGCGGGGACGGCCACATCGTGCGTGGCGCGCAGGGAATCGATTGCTCTGTGTTCAACCAACCGCTAGCGACGTTCGGCGCGCACACGTCGCCGGAGAGCATGCTTTTTTACACGGGCGATCAATTCCCGGCACGCTATCGCGGCGGGGCGTTCATCGCGTTCCACGGCGGATTCAATCGATCACCGCTTCCGAACGAAGCGGGCAACGTGCAGTTCGTTCCGTTCAACGCGGACGGAACGCCGTCTGGTCCGGCCGAGATTTTTGCTGATGGATTCGCGGAGACCGGCGGAACGCTGCCGGGAACCGCGAAGCATCGCCCGGTTGGTCTGGCGCAGGGACCGGATGGATCGCTGTATGTCTCGGACGATCGCGGCGGCCGAATCTATCGCATCGTTTTCCGTGGGGATGAACATGACCACTAGTTCGCTGCGTGCAGCGAACGTCGCGCGTTTGTAGAACGCGTCAGCTGATCTCCACTAGCCTGGGACTTCATTTCGGCCGCAGCGAGAGAAATCCGCTGCGGCCGATGCGCTCAGCGCCAGTGGCCGTCGACAAAGAACCATCCGTTGCGATCGTGCTCCCACCGCCCAGGCACCCACTCGCGAAATCCGCGATCGGGAACGGCCCAATGACCGGGAATCCATTCATAGTCGTTGCGTCGCCAACCCCAGTGTCCCTTCACCCAGACATACGACGGGCCTGGCGATACCGATATGACTTCGACACGCTCCGCTGGCGGTTCGCGCATCGCGTAGACGACGCCGACTCGCGGCCGCGGGTTCGAGGCGCACGCACCCAGTGTCGACAGAGCGGTCGCGAGCGCGAGCAGACGAGTGATCGCGTACTTCCTCATCCCATCCTCCTGGTGCCATGCCGGCCCCATGCCGGCCTCCGTGCACCCTTCGACCGTACGACGGACGGCATCGACGGCCGTTAACGGTTGCAACAATTGTTGTATCGAGTCGCAAAGCCACTGCTAAGAAATCGACCTGGCAGGCGTCTTCGAGCATCGCAAATAGCCACGCCACTGCAACTACCGCTTTACCGGGTTCGGACATCCCAGGGACACGGAGACAGTGCCTTACAATTCTTCTCTTTAGACTTCTAGTAATGCCCTTTCCGCGTCCCTGGCCGGAGCGGTCGCCTCTGCGTTGCGCGCCCACCTCTACCGGGCGCTCGAGCCATTGCCCGAGAGACGGATCACACGCGCGAGGACTAGCGGCGCGAAAAGTTCTGCACGAGCATCCATATATGCCGACGCCACACATTATTCCGACCCCGCTCGCGCTCGCCGCCGCCGCACTCTTCGTCCTACCCGAGCGCGCTCCGTCCCCAGCACCACTTCGCGGGTTTACCGCGCGATCGTCCGCCGTCGAGCGCGACTGGGAGCAAAAGTTCCGCTCGATTCCGGAGCCAACGCGTCTCCGCTCGATGATGGAGCGGCTGAGCGCACACCCGCACCACGTCGGCTCGCCATACGACAAAACGAACGCCGAATGGATCCGCGATCAGTTCGCGTCGTACGGCTGGACGGCGCGCATCGAGACGTTCGACGTTCTCTTCCCGACGCCGAAGACCCGCCTCGTCGAGCTGGTCGCGCCCACGACCTATCACGCCGCCCTTCAGGAGCCAACGGTCCCCCAGGACCCGACCTCCTCGCAGCACAGCGAGCAGCTCCCGACGTACAACGCCTATTCCGCCGACGGGGACGTCACCGCGCCGCTGGTATTCGTGAACCACGGCGTGCCGGCGGACTATCTCGAGCTCGAGCGGCGCGGCATCTCCGTGAAAGGCGCGATCGTCATCGCGAAGTACGGCGGATCCTGGCGCGGGATCAAGCCCAAGGTGGCCGCCGAGCATGGCGCCGTGGGCTGTCTCATCTACTCCGATCCCGGTGACGACGGGTTCGCCGGCGGCGATGTCTTTCCGAAAGGACCCATGCGCCCGCCGCAGGGCGTGCAGCGGGGCAGCGTCGCCGATATGCCGACCTACCCCGGCGATCCGCTGACGCCCGGCGTCGGCGCCACGAAGGACGCCAAGCGGCTCTCGATCGCCGATGCACAAACGCTTACCAAGATTCCGGTATTACCAATCTCATATGGCGACGCCCAGCCGCTGCTGACCGCCCTCGGCGGGCAGGTGGTGCCGGATGAGTGGCGCGGCGGATTGCCGATCACGTATCGGTTCGGCCCCGGGCCGGCGCGGGTGCATCTGGTCGTGAAGTCGGACTGGTCGCTCAAGACGTTGTACGACGTCATCGCTACCCTGCCAGGGACGACCGAGTCAGACCAGTGGGTCATCCGTGGAAACCACCACGACGCGTGGGTCAATGGCGCCGAAGATCCGATCTCGGGCCTCGTGGCCGAGTTGGAGGAAGCCCGCGCGCTGGGCGAGATCGCCAAGCAAGGCTGGCACCCGAAAAGAACCATCATGTATGCGGCATGGGACGGCGAAGAGCCGGGCCTTCTGGGATCGACCGAATGGTCCGAGACGCACGCGGATGAGTTGAGCGCCCACGCCGTAGCGTACCTGAACAGCGACACGAACGATCGCGGCTACCTCGGCATGGAAGGCTCGCACACGCTCGAGCGGCTGATCAATGAAGTGGCGAAGGACGTCCCTGATCCAGAGACGAAGTCGAGCGCATGGCGGCGCGACCAGGCGGAGAGAATCGTCGACGGCCAAACGGGCGCACGCGACGAGCGGGATTTGCCGATCGGCGCGCTCGGATCGGGCTCCGACTTCACGCCATTCCTGCAACATCTCGGCGTGGCATCGCTGAATGTCGGCTTCGGCGGCGAAGACAACGCCGGCATCTATCATTCGATCTACGACGACTTCTACTGGTATACGCATTTCAGCGACACCGCCTTTGTCTACGGACGCGCGTTGGCCCAAGTGGCGGGGACCGCGGTCATGCGTCTCGCCGACGCGGACATCCTGCCCTTCGAGTTCGAGAATCTCGTCGCGACTACGAAGCGATACGAGTCGCAGCTCCAAGAGCTCCGAGACCACCGCGCGTCCGCGATCGCCGAGGACATCAAGCGCATCGACGCCGGTGATTACGACGTGCTGCGCGACCCGCGCGCGCCAAAGGGGCCGCCGGTCAAGCTGACCCCGCCGCCTCACTTCGACTTCGCGCCGCTCCTCAACGCGCAGGACAGCCTGGCGGCCGCCGCAAAGGCGTTCGAGGGCGCGTACGACCATTGGGCGAGCGACTCGCTGCCGGCGGGCCTCGGTGCATCCCAATTAAAGAGTGTGAATGAGCTTTTGCTCAAGTCCGAGCGCGAGTTCCTCGCGCCGGAAGGATTGGCCCGGCGTCCGTGGTACAAGCACTTACTGTACGCGCCCGGGCTCTACACCGGCTACGATGTGAAGACGATGCCCGGAATTCGTGAAGCGCTCGAGCAGGGCGACTGGGCCGACGTCGACGCGGAGATCCGTCGCGTGGCGCTCGCGTTGCTTCGGGAGGCACACCTGCTGGACAGCGCAACCATCCTCCTCGGGCCGAAACCAAAGATCACATAGATCACGAGGGTCGTCGTAAACACCACACCGATGCAGTGCGGCCCGCGGCGGAGCGCGGACCCACGCCCCAAGGCAGCGGCGCACGCCTTGCGTGCCGATAGCGGCATTTTGCAGGCGGCAAACATGGAAGAAGTGTTGGTTCGGTTCACTGAGCCGATTCGCGACGACCACGGCTCATATCGGGCGCAAGCGAGCGGCGCCGTCAACGCTCACGGCCTTTGGGAGGGCTGGATAGAATTTGTCGCGCCGGATGGCACGACACTCCGCAGCCCGCGCGAAACCGAGCAGCCGAACCGCAACGCACTCATGTATTGGGCGGAAGGCCTCACGGTCGCGTACCTCGAAGGCGCGTTGCGTCGCGCACTCGATGCGCCGGCAAAACCGGCAAACCGCGCCGCCGCTGATGAGCTGACCACCTTCGACGAGCCTTCGCGAGACATCCGCCCTCGCCCGTCGCATTCGATCCTCGACCCGTTTGCCACCTACCAACAGGGCGAAGGCGTCCTTCGGCAACAGCTCGGAGCCCTATCCCGGGACCACTTGCTGACGATCGTCGAATCGTACGACCTGCCGGTGACGCGCAGCGCCGTTGCAGTGGATCGCGACCTGATCGACGGCATCGTCGCCGCAGTTGCGCGCCTGGAAGGCCCGTCGAATTCACAGTCCTGAAATTCCAGTTTGTGAAGCCGCGCCCTCGCGGTGTATAGGCACGCGTCTCGTCGGCTGCCTTTGCGAGCCACAACGTGTGCGTCACCCGTCGCGCCGTCGTTGGCTGTTCGTTTGTTGCCCGAAGACGGCGCGACACCTACATTCGGCCGGTCATGATCGAGCTCCGTTTGCTCGGGCTTCACGGGCTTCGCGGGCCCGACGGACGGCAGCTCAGCGGGTTGCCGGGCCAGCCCAAGCGGTTTGCTCTGCTGGCCTATCTCGCGATCGGTCGCGGCGATGGGTATCACCGGCGCGACAGCGTTGCCGCGATGTTTTGGCCGGACCTCGATCAGTTCGCCGCTCGCCGCGCCCTCAGAAACACGCTCTATCATTTGCGCGAAGCGCTCGGCGACGATGTCATCATCGCTCGCGGCGACGAGGCAATCTCCATCAATCCGGCGATGCTCACGTCGGACGTCGCGCAGCTGCGAGACGCCGTCGACTCGCATCGCTACGAGGAAGCCGTCGATTGCTACGGCGGAATGCTCCTCGAAGGCATGCACTTCGTCAACGCCGGCGAAGCCTTCGAGGAATGGTTGGCGCGTGAGCGGTTGAACGTCACGGCGTTGGTAATGAGCGCGCTCGGCGCGCTGATCCAGCGCGATGAGCTGGCCGACAATCTTTCCGCCGCCGCGCGCTGGGCCCAACGCGCGTGCGCCCTCGATCCCGACGATGAGCGCCGGATGCGTGTCTGCATGTCGCTGCTCGAGCGGGGTGGCGACACCGGCGGCGCCCTGCGCCTCTACGACACCTACGCGCGACACCTCGCCGCGGAGTTCGACGCAGCGCCGAGCGCCGAGTCGGTGGAATTGGCGCAGCGCATCCGGGACGGAGTTCGGCCGGTGCCCGGTCGTCGCGAGCCGCGACACTCGCCGGCGCCGTCTGCGGAATCGACGGCCGCGGATCCGTTGCCCTTGGTGATCACAACGGCTCCACGTTCACGCACGCGGAGCCGCACCATCTGGCTCGGCGCACTCACTGTCGTCGTCCTACTCAGTGGGTTCATGGCTCGGCGCATGCGCGACGGAATTGCCCGCGCCGGCGCGACGCAACCGAAGGTGCTCGTCGCAGTCTTCGACAATCGTACGTCGGATACCGAGCTTCAATCGCTCGGCCGAATGACGCAGGATTGGATCACTGAAGGCGTGTTGCAAACCCACCTCGCCGAGGTCGTGGATCCGCGGGCGATATTCGTTCAGTCCCGCACGGGAGGCGCCGCGTCGGATCCCATCACTCTCGCCCATCGCACGGGTGCGCGGATCGTGGTATCGGGGAATTACTATCGCACGGGCGATTCGGTGCTGTTCCAAGCAAGCATCATCGACGTGAAAACAGGACAAATTCTTCGAGCGGTGGGTCCCGTCGTCTCCAGCGTCCGTACGCCCGTCGCTGCGCTCGACGACCTTCGGTCGCGCGTGATGAGCGCGATAGCGTTCGCTGTCGATGCGCACGCGACGCAGGACCTGGAGCATACCGAGCTCCCCGCGTTCGATGCGTACCGCGATTACGTCGACGCATGGGATGCATACTGGCACGGTGACAACCCCCGCGCGCAAGCGCTCTTCTTACGCGCCGCGTCCCGCGACCGCGCGTTCATCGCCGCGCAACTCGGGGCCGCAACCGTCGCTGCGAACTCGAACGACTGTCCACTCGTCGACTCGCTGGCGCATGCGCTCGAAACCTCGGCGGCCAATCCGACATCAAAGGCAATTCCGCGACGCGATTGGTTGTCGCTGCAAATCGCCGAGGCGCGCTGCCGAGGGCGCAACGATGAGATGCTGCGACTCACCCTCGAGCGGGCCGATCTGGAGCCGGGCAGTGCGGCTGCCCAGATGTCCGCGGCAGGAGCCGCGCTGTGGGCCAATCGCCCGCGGCGAACGTTGAACCTCCTTTCGCGAGTCGACCCCGTAACCGACCTGGCCTGGAGCACCGACACGACGCATTTCGCGTACTGGGGCGCCGTCGCCGAAGCGTTTCATATGCTCGGCGACCATCGCGGCGAGTTAGCCGCGGCTGAACGCTTGCCACCCGGTGCTCCACTCGATGGAATCTTTCTGCGCGCGAGCGCTCTCGCCGGTATGTCGCGCGGGTCGGAGGCGCTGGCGTTGCTCGACAGCTCACTGTCCGTGCCGATCGAGACGGTGAGCGACATCGGCCTGGCGCCCTTCACTGATGGACGTCCGCAATACACGATGACGCCCGCCTGGGTCGCGAATTGGGTATCGCGCGAGCTCGCCTTCCATGGGGACACCGTCGCGGCGCGCCAGGCAGCGATGCGCGCCGTTGCCTGGTATCGAAGTCGTCCGGCAAGCGAGCGCGCGACTCCGGAAGAACGGCTCGTCGATTCCTGGTCGCTCGAGATGCTCGGGAGGTTTGGGGAGGCGGAAGCGATCGCGCGCCAGCTCGTCGCTGAAGATTCCGTCAACGTCGACTTTCAGGGCGAGCTCGCCGGCCTCGCGGCTGAGCGCGGTGACACGGCGCTGGCTGCTTCGCTCGATCGCTGGCTTGCCGCGCAGCCGGTCTCGCGAGTGAGTTGGTCCGCCAGCGTCTATCGTGCGCGATTAGCGGCACTGGAGCGCCGGCCGGACGACGCGGTCGCCCGTACGCGCGACGCAATCGACGAGGGCGTCTGGCCGCGCTGGTTTCACCAAGAGCCGGCGCTCGCGTCGTTGGAACACCGGTCTGACTTTGCCGCGCTGCTGACGCCGAAGAATTGAGTCGGGAGAACTCACTCGACCGCGGAGGCCTGAACCCCGAACGCGCGGAGATTCGGTCATGATCGGTCGAACGTATTTCTCGCGGTCGGGGCGCAACAAACGGCGAGCAAACGGCGGAGCGACGCGTCGCGCCTAGGCTGACTCGTATGGAGCGATCAAAAGTCCGTTGCGCCTCCCGATGAGCCGGCCGAAGGGCCGCGCCGCGATACGGACGATCGGCCTCCATCTCTCACTTCGCCACGAGGCCTTCCATGCTGTCGCTGCATTGCATCGCACGTTCAGGACTGCTGGCGCTCGCCACCCTGCCTGCGCTTGCGCAAGCGCCGCATTCGGCTGTGCGCGCGCGCACTCGGACCTACTACATCGCAGCCGACCAGCTGACCTGGGACTACGTCCGCGGCGGGCGTGACGAAATCGCCGGGGCACCCTACGCCGATACCGCCTTCTTCGGCAAGGCAAAGCCTCGGCCGGTGAGCACCATCTATAAGAAGGTGCTCTACCGCGAGTACACTGATAGCACCTTCCGAACGCTCAAGCTCCGGTCCGCCGAGTGGCAGCACCTCGGCGTTCTCGGGCCGCTGATCCGCGCCGTCGTGGGCGACACTATCCGGGTCGTGTTCCGCAACAACGGCGACCGCCCGTACAGTGTGCATCCACACGGCGTCTTTTATAGCAAGAGCTCGGAGGGCGTACCATACAACGACGGCACGAGCGGCGGCGACAAGGCCGACGACGGCGTGCCGCCGGGTGGCACCCACGTGTACGTGTGGATGGTGCCGAAGCGGGCAGGCCCTGGACCAATGGACGGCAGCTCGGTCCTGTGGATGTACCACTCGCATGTCGATGAGGTGAAGGACATCAACACTGGGCTCCTCGGCCCGATGATCGTCACGGCGCGCGCCAAGGCGCGGGAGGACGGGTCGCCGGTCGACGTGGACCGCGAGATCGTCGCGTCCTTCATGCAGATCGAAGAACAGAGTAGCTGGCTCGCAAGTGCGAACCTGCATCCGGGTCCCGACTCGCTGGCCGCGCTGTCGCCGATTCCGAATCCGCATCTGCCACAGGACAGTTATCCGTGGTTCGTCAAGTTCACGATCAACGGGTTCGTGCACGGCAGCATGCCCCTGTCCGCCCTCACCATCCGCCGCGGGCAGCGGGTTCGCTGGTATCTCATGTCATCGACGAACGACTTCGACTTTCACGCTCCGCACTGGCACGGCAACACGGTGGTGCTGAACGGCATGCGAACCGATGTCGCGCAATTGGCGATGATGCAGATGGCGGTGGGGGACATGGTACCCGACGATGAGGGCATCTGGCTCTTCCATTGTCACGTGTCGTTCCACAACGAAGAAGGGATGGCAGTGCGCTACCGCGTGACGCCGTAAAAAAGTGCTTATTTGGAAAGTCTGAAGGCCCATCGGCATGTTGTGATGAGCGGGGTGAGCCGACACCGACGTGCGATCTCGCGTGTCGGGCCACCCGGCTTTCCGGGTGTGGCCACCAGTGCTCGCGGTCGAGAAGCTTCTTGTCGTCGGGCGGCTATTGCTTACCGTTGTACTGGCGCGAACAATACGTCGGTCGCACCCGGCCCAAGCTTTCACCGCGAGCTCGCGTGCGATCACTGGCTTGGATGAGAATCACTCTGGCGAAGGCGCTCCGACATTTGCTTCGCGCCACAGCAGGCAAGCCAGTCGTCCAACCCATTGGAGCCACGATGATGTTCGTTGTTCGCGCGCTGTTCATCCTCGCGTTCCTCGTGGCCGTGCCCGCCCCGGGTCAGGTGCCTGCCGCACCCGCAGGAGCGGCGCCAACCTTGATTCTCACAGGCGCCAAGATTTTCACCGCAGACTCAGCCCGACCCTGGGCCGAGGCGGTCGCGATTCGTGGGGAGCGCATCGTGGCCGTGGGAACGACCGACGCGATCAAACGTCTCGCCGGGCCGCACACTCGGGAGATCGCACTCGATGGTCGCGTGGTCATTCCCGGGATCAACGACGCCCACGACCATGTCGGCGACGTCGCCCTGCCGGGCGAGTTCGCGACGAGCGCACTCCCGACGCCCGATCCGCTCTCCGCTGAGGTGCTCGACTCGATCCGAGCCGTCGCCGCGCGCACGCCGAAAGACGTCTGGATCAAGACGACCATTGGAATGCACATCCTCGACGACACCACGGTACGACGTGCGGCGCTCGACCGCGTTGCCGCCGGACACCCGGTGTTCTTGTGGACATGGTGGGGTCACGGCGCCGTACTGAGCTCGGCCGCCTTGCGTACGCTCGGCATCGCGGAGACCGCGCCCGATCCACTCGGCGGATGGTACGAGCGCGACGCGGCTGGCCGACTCACTGGAAGACTGGACGAATATGCGGAGTGGAGCGCTCTCCGCCGCCTCTACTCGATGCAGCCGGAGCGCAGACTCGTGGCGAGCATTCGGGCATTCGCCAATTCATCGCTGCGCCTCGGCGTGACCACGGTACAGAGCATGGCTGGCGACCTGACGCCGCCGGTAATGCTACGCGTCATGCGCGATGCCAATCCACCAATCCGCATACGTTTGATTCGCTGGTCGATTCCTGACTCCCTCGGCCGGAACGAACAGGAGTGGGACGTTGCGAACGTGCACCCGGCAGCGCACGTCATCGTGTCGGGTCGAAAATGGGTGCTCGACGGCACGCCAATCGAGGGCAACGCGTTGCGACGCGCCGCGTATCCTGGTGCACGAGCGGCCGTTGGCCCGCACGGCCGTCTGAATTTCCCGCTCGATACCGTGCGCGCGATGCTGGCCGCGGCGCTTCTTCCCGGCGCAGCGCAGCTGCATCTGCACGTGGTTGGGGACAGTACGCCGGGCCTGGTACTCACGCTCATGGAATCGCTCGCGCCCGATAGCGTGTGGCGCACGAAGCGGGTCCGGTTTGAGCATGCGCCCGGGCTCGTAGGTCCCTTGGTGAAGCGCGCGCACGAGCTGGGCATCGTCGTCGCGCAGCCGCGCGCGGGTACGCCCCTCAAGAGCTGGACGGCGGCGAACATCCCGCTGGCGTACGGCTCGGACATGCTGCGAAATCCCTTCTACAACATGATGGTGGCCGTTGGCGGCGGCGCAGGCGGGAATCCAGCGGAAGCGCTGACGCGGGAACAGGCCGTGACGATGTACACGCGCGGTTCCGCCTATGCCGAGTTTGCGGAGTCAGAGAAGGGCACCATCGCCCAAGGTATGCTTGCGGACATCGCGGTCCTGTCCCAGGACATCTTCACGATTCCGCTGAAGGCGCTCCCGGGAACTACCAGCGTGCTCACGATCGTCGGTGGCCAGGTCGTGTTCAATGTGCTTCCAGAGGCTAGCCGCCGCCCGCCCAGGTAACTCCCGAACAGTGTCTCTTCAGACGCCTCGGCTCTTGCAGCAGGCGATTTGAAGCGACCGCAGTTGTTCGACACCGCACCGGCGTTTCAGCGTCGACTTGGCGCACCAAACGCGCGGCAGAACACGAGGGGTTGACCAATGCGGCGGGAGTAGACATTCTACATCATGTGGATGTAGACATTCTACTCCCGTCGACTCCAACTCCGCACCGCATGTCGCGCATCGAGCTGCTCCAAGGCACGTTGGACTTCATCATCCTTCAAACCCTCCGGTGGGGGCCGCGCCACGGCTACGGAATCGCGCAGCAGATCCGCGCGAGCTCCAACGACACGCTGCAGGTCGACACCGGCTCCCTCTATCCCGCCCTGCACCGACTCGAGCGGAAGAAGTGGATCTCGGCGGACTGGGAAGTCTCCGAGAATCGGCAGCGCGTTCGCGTGTACACGATCACCGCCGCCGGGCGAAAGCAGCTCGCGGTCGAGCGATCGAAGTGGGAGCTCCTCTCGAAGGCCATCGCCGGCGTGATGCAGCCGCCGACAACGCGGGCGGAATCGTGACCCTCTTCGGATTGCGGAAGCGCGCGCAGCGCGATCTCGACCTCGACGACGAGATTCGCGCGCATTTCGACATGGCAGTGCGCGACCACATGGCGCGCGGCGAATCGCGCGCCAGCGCCGAGGCCGCGGCACGGCGCGAATTCGGCAACGTCGGACACGTGAAGGAGGTCACGCGCGACATGTGGGGCGGCGTGTGGCTCGAGCGATTGCAACAGGATCTCAGCTTCGCCGCGCGTTCACTTCGGCGTTCGCCGACCTTCACGATCGTCGCGGCACTCACGCTCGCGCTGGGGATCGGCGTCAACACGGCGATGTTCGCTGTATTGAATGGCGTTCTGCTTCGCCCGTTGCCGTTTCCCGACGCCGACCGATTGCTCGCGGTGTCGTATACGATGGCGCCACGCGCGGGGGCCCACGAGACGCCAATGATGTTCGACGATCACTATGTGATCCTCGAGAAGGACACGTCGATCTTCGAGCGCGTGGCGACGTACGGTGTCAGGTCCCTCACCGTCACCGGCGTCGGCGACCCGTTGTCTGTGAGCACGGCGCGCGTGACGCGTCAGTTCTTCTCCATGCTCGGCGCGCATCCGCAACTCGGCCGCGCCTTCGAAGAGAATGATGCGGCCGGCGACGACGGCACCGCGGTGATCTTGTCCGACGCGCTCTGGCACACGCGCTTCAGCGCCAACCCGTCGGTGATCGGGACGACCGTAGTCCTCGAGGGCGTGAGCCGAACGGTCGTCGGGGTGATGCCGGCGTCGTTCGATTATCCCGCCGGCACCGACATGTGGCAACCGTGGCGCGTCGTCGCGAACCCGACGCAGAACATCATGAGCCTTCCGGTGATCGGACGGCTCCGGGCCGGCGTATCGATCGAGCAGGCGCGGGAGATGTTCGCGGCGTTTGCACCGAATCTCCCGGTCGTCGACGGCCCGCCGCGGGGGGGACTGGTGCCCGACCTCATTCCGCTCAAGACCGTCGTGGTCGGCGACATACGCACGGCGTTGTTGATTTTTTCCGGTGCGATCGGATTCGTGCTGCTCATCGCCTGCGCGAACGTCGCGAACCTGCTGCTCATGCGAGTCGCGTCGCGCGATCGAGAGATGGCGTTGCGCGCCGCGCTCGGCGCGGGCCGCTGGCGACTCGTCCGTCAACTGTTCACCGAAACGCTGGCGCTCACGACCATCGGTGCTGTCGCGGGGATCGGGGTCGGCTGGGCGACGCTTCGCATGCTGCTCGCGCTCGCGCCCCAGAAGCTGTTGCCGAGAGCGGATGGGATTCACATCGATCCGTGGACGTTGGCGTTCACGGGCGGCTTGACGATTCTCACCGCGATCGTTTGCGGATTGATTCCAGCGTTGCATGCGTCCGAGCAGCACCTGCAGGCGTCGTTGGGCGCCGGCGCACGCACGGTCACTGGCGGTCGCCACCGACTCCGGTCGCTCCTGGTCGCTGGTGAGATCGCGCTCGCGCTCGTGCTACTGACCGGAGCGGGCCTTCTCGTTCGCAGCTTCGAGCGCATGCGGTCGGTCGATCTTGGATTCGATCCGCGCAACGCGCTCGAATTGACGGTCGATCTTCCGCAGTCGCACTACACGACCAGCGCCGAGATGCGCGACTTCGACGCGCGCGTGATCGCCAACCTTGGCTCGATTCCCGGCGTGGAGGCCGCGGGCGCGATCAACTTCCTGCCGCTCAGCAAAACGAGCATCGCGGGCTCTTTCACGCTCGAGGACGGGCGTAAGCTTCCGCCGGGCTACATGGTCGGCGCACTCTCCGTGAGCCCGGACTATTTTCGCGCCATCGGCATGCACATCGAGCGCGGGCGCGCGTTCACCGCGGACGACCGCACGAACGGCGCGCGAGTCGTGATCCTGAGCCATTCCGTCGCGGAGAAGTTCTGGCCGGGTGGTAACGCAGTCGGCAAACGCATCTCGTCGTCCAACAATCCAACGCCGGCCGATTGGGTGACGATAGTCGGTGTGGTGAACGACGTCGTGCAGGGCGCGGTGACATCGAGCCCTGGGAGGTCGGCCTACACGCCGATCGCGCAGACGAATCCTCCGTTCTTTCTCAGACACGTGACGTTCGTCGTGCGGAGTCGCGACGAGGCCGCGCTCACGCCGATCGAAGTCGCGGCGGCGCGCGTGCTGCGCGAGGCTGATCCGAATCTCGCGACGCAGACGGCGACGCCGATACCGGAGCTCATCGACCGAACGACGGCAGCGCCGCGCTTTCAGTCGCGCATGCTGTTGACGTTCTCGCTCGCCGCGCTCGCGCTGGCGATGATCGGCGTGTACGGCGTGCTCTCGTACAACCTCGCGCAGCGTCAACAGGAGATCGGCGTGCGCATCGCGCTGGGAGCCACACCAGGCGAGATCGCACGAATGGTACTTCGCCGCACGATCCTACTCGTGGTTCCGGGCATCGTCGTCGGCCTCGGCGCGTCGTTCGCGCTCACGCGCGTGTTAGGGCGTTTTCTGTTTCAGATCACGGCGACTGATCCGACGACGTTCGCATCGGTGGTCATCGTGCTCGCGGTCGTCGCCCTCGTGGCGGCGGCACTCCCGGCGCGACGCGCCTCGCGCGTCGATCCAACGATCCTCACACGGGCGGTGGGTTAGAGCCCGACTGCCGGGCATTGGCTCACACGGTCCCTATGGCGCTTGGCTCACCTGACCGGTCACGCTTGCGGGCAGTTGCGTGAGTCTCCGGACTACGGCGGGGTCCGCCGCGCGCCATGCGTCCGCCGCGTACCGCGCGTAAACCCGAGCACTGTCCACCGCACCAGCGGCCGCAAAGGCACGCGCCATCTGAAAATCGAGTTCGCTGCGCGGGACATAGCGTCCTACTGCGGCGAGCGGAGATGTATACGCGTCGCGCAAGCTCGCGATCGCATCCACGTTATGCCCCTGTGCGAGTTGTGCATTCGAACGTTCGACGAGCGTTCGGGTCCATGGCGCATGCTCCCACCGCGCGCGTCCGAGCTCGTATTCTGCCCGCGCCCAGTGGCCTCCGCTCATCGCGAGGAGTCCGCGAATGTGGTGATATAGCCGCCAGTCGCGACCGTAATAGCTCTGCGCTCCCATGGATTGTATGGAGTCGGCCAGCAGCGCCAGCGAAACGGTATCGATCTGCCCCGCTTGCCACAGCGCGTCCGCGAGCACGGCGCGTGGCCACGTATTCGTCCGCGCGCGATCGGCTGGATAGTTCGATCCCGGATTGGCGCCGTGTCCTTCTGGCCACGCCGACACGGCGGCTTTGAGCGCGTGCCGCGCTCCGGACATATCTCCGATACGCGCCAGCGTTTCGCCCTGAACGAGTACGAGCCAATTGGAGTCGGCCGGAAAACGCCGCAGAGCAGCGTCCAACAGTGCAGCGGCCGCACGAAATTGCCCGCGCTCACGCAGCAAGAGCAGCCGCATGTCCGTCGCGCTCAGAGCAAATCGCGCGTCGGTGGTCGATTTCCAAATGCGCAGAGCGCTGTCCGCCGCTTCGTACCGGCGGGCTTCGATCAGCCGGCGTATTGCATCGAGTGCGAAGTCCGGATCGGTTGGTGCGAGCACGCCGGCGCGTTTCGCCGCAGCAATTGCTTCATCGTATCGACCGCGCGCGGAGAGCACGGTTCCGAGCTGCGCCCACCCAGATGGATCTTCCGGACTCACGGACACCGCGCGCCGAGCCATCATCTCCGCCCGAGGAAGGTCCCCCGTAATTCGGGCGATCTCCGACATGCTGCGATATCCGATACACACGCGGCATTCGTCGGCTCCTAACGTGCGGCCCACCGAGTCGAGGGCGATTGCGCGCTGCGCGATATCGGCCGCATCGGCAAAGCGCCCGTGAATGGCGAGAATCTCGAAAGCACTGTTGTAGGCACGCGGGTCTCGCGGATACCGGGCTACGAGCATCCGGCCGTAGCTGTCGGCGCGATCGTGATTTCCAGCGTGCAATGCCAGGTACGAATCGAAGTCGAGACGCTCGAATTCGGTGGCGCGTGCGCGGCCGCGGGCGTAGGCGCTCTCCAGCGCGCGCGCCGTATCCACCATCGCCGCCGTAGCCGGAGCGCCGAGCATGTATCGCCGCTCCATCACCGCGGTGACGAAGCCGGAGTCCGCCGCGATGGCGGCGTCGAGTGCGGCCGCGGCCTCCACGTTACGCATCTGGGCGCGCAGCTGCACCGCTCGGATGTAGGCGCGATAGGCGGCGACGGTGTTCGGCGCGAACTCGACGAGTTGAGCGCCCTCTCTTGGCGCGTCGAAGTTGGCCGCCAACCGAGCCGTCGCTTCGGTGACAACGGCGTCCAGCGTGGTATCGGTGATCGTCACGCGCCGAGCGGCCCCACCCACTCGCACGTCGGTCAACCACAGATCGAGCCAGTACCGCCCCCCGCCCGCGATGACGCTGCCGCTCAGTATCCATCGCGCACCTAGTGAACGAGCGGCAGCCTGCGCTCTCACCAACGATGGCGAAGCAGTCGTATCGTTCGACGACAGCGCCTCGCGAACCTGTGAAGGGTCGAACACACTCACTACGTGCTCTTCCGCGAGCGAGGCGCCGAGTAGCCGCGGGGCGCCCGTCGCCAGCCATTTCTCGCTGGCATTTCCCATCACTTCGAATGGGACAATCGCGACCGCACCGTTACCCACGGCGCCCGCCTCGATCGCTCGTGCATGTGCCATCAATACGATGGCCGCCGCTACCAGCGCTATTGTGAAAAGACTCATGGCCATGCGGGCCAGGCGCCTTCTCCGAACACTGGTCTTCTGCGACGCGGGTGATTCCACCAACGAGTCCGCGCCATCTCGCGACGAGCCTCCGACGTTGGCTGTGTCAGCATCATCCGCCGGCGCGGTGCCCGGCAAACTCTCTAGGGGCGCGTCCACGGGAGCGGTGAGCCGGAGGTCGGGCGACGGTTGCGCCGGCAATTGTGCCGCTCCGCGCGCGATCTCGTCGGCCGCGCTCACCACGCTCGGGTGCGGCGCCGCATCAAAATCCGTCACAAGTCGTTCGGCGATGTGCCGATATTCGCGGATCGCCAGGCGTTTTGCGTCACGGCTGCCGGGCGCGGCAAGCGCCTGCAGCAATTCCACCGCGGCGGCTGGATCGAGTGGAGCTGCAGTGAGCCATCGGCGAGCCAGTTCGGCGCATTCCGTCCACGCGCCAACTTGTCGCAATCGAGCACATTCGGGAGCGCACGCCGAAACAAATCTCGCCTCGTACGTCGAGCGCTCGGCGTCGGCCCACTCTTCAAATGAGCGCGCGCCCCCCAAATACACGCCGTCGAGAAAGGGACCGCCGTAGAGGTCTACGACTCTTCTCGTGTCACCGACGCGCGCCGCGGCCGCCAGCGCTCTAGCGTCGACCGAGAGGGGCACGGACGACGCCAACGCGACGCGGTCCGATCGCCGGGCAATTGAATCGGGGCCGAGGAGTTGGCGCAGCTTCGACAGTGCCTCGCGCATCGAGTGTCGTGCGCGATCCTCATCGCGATCGCCCCAGAGAAGCTCCGCGACGTGGTCACGAGACAGCGGCTTCGTCGCAAGCGCCAAATACGCGAGCAGTGCGAGATTGCGCGGCCCGAGCGACGTGACCGCCTGGCCGTCTTGATCCAACAGCGAGAGGCCGCCCAACGTGACGAGCCGGTAATCCAGCATTCCGCGAATCCTAGGGCGCCGCCGAGGGAGTCGCCAGAGCCGCGACGTGGCTGGCAGAGCATCGGCCTAATGCAAAGCGATCAAACGATTTGACGTTCACTGTCGTGGCGTTGACGCCGCGCTTCTATCATTGCGCAGTTCCGACCGCCCTTTCATTACCATTTCAAAGTTGAGAATGCCGATGCACCGACTGCTCCATCCAGCGCCGACCCATGGAGCTGCCCTTCGTGGCAGACAGCGAATTTTCTCCGCCCTTCTGGTGTTCGCACCACTGATCGCGGGTGCGCAAGGCACGGTGACTACCTCCGTGGTCGACGGCCACGCTGGCACACCAGATAATCCGGCATTCCTGTGTGGCTCGACGAGTGCGGTGCAAAACCTGAGCAGCGCTTTCTCGTGTACGTCCCCGCTCACCAACGGCGTGGTCACGGCGAGCGTCAGCGGCAGCGCCATCAACGGTATCCTCCGGGCCAGCTCGTCGGTCGCTGTCGTCTTCGCGACGACACCTCCAGATGCACCGTTCGGGTCGGAAGTATCTGCCGTTGCTATGGCGAGATGGGACGATCAGGCATTTGTCACCGCCCTCTCTCCCGCTCCGGCTGCGGCGCGTCTCAAGATTATCTTCGGCGTTACTGGTTCGACCGCGGCGGTCGAGACGGCCGGGCAAAGCGCACTGGGCGACGGGATTGCTGCCTTTGGTCAGTTCCAGGCACAATCGGCGAGCTCTCTCGATGTCCCCGTTGGCGGCTCTATCTCGAGCGGATCGACCCCCGGGTTTCCGGACGCCACGATGAACAGCGAGTACGTCTTCTCGCTGTTTCTCGACCCGAGCGGCACATCAAGCAACTTTTTTTATGACTTCCTCACCTTTGCTGATGCAGCCAGGTCTGCCTCCAATCCCAGCCCGGTCACCGGCGCCTCGATCGCCGATTTCAGTCATACAGCCATTCCGTTGTCCTTCGAGGTGCTCGACGCGAATGGCCACGACGTCACGGCGGATTACAATGTCAGGTTCGCAAACGGGATGACCTTTGGTGCAGCCACGAGCCCCATCACGACGCCGGAGCCCGGCTCATTCCTGATGCTCGGCACTGGCATTTTCGGCCTGATCGGCTTCCGCACGTTGCGTAGAAACCGCGGCTAGTCCTCGGACCTCTTTACGTGAGTCGATGGAACGGTGTTATAGCCTGCGCGACGGCGCCGATGTGCTGCCAGTGACGGGCGAGATCAGCAAACGTCGCGAGTCGGTGCCGCCGCAGATCAGCGCGGCGACCTGACACTCGCGATGTCGGAACGTTATGCAGCTCTGCCAGCAAGGGGATGTTGAAGCGATATCGCGTGGTTTCAGAACCGGCGAGCTCACGCCTCGCGCAAGGCAATCAACGGGTCCACTTTCGTCGCGCGGCGCGCTGGCAGGTAGCTGGCGAGAACGGCTGTGGCGAATAGCAGTAGAGGTACGGTCAAAAACACAGCCGGATCACGGGGGCGCACCCCATAGAGCAAACTTGCCATCAGGGACGCAAACGATGCGGAAACGACCAATCCGACAACGATGCCTGCGCCAGCCAGCATGACTCCCCTGTGTAAGAACATTCTCAGAATGTCCTCGCGTCGCGCGCCCAGGGCGACACGGATACCGATTTCGCGCGAGCGTTGCCCGACCATATAGGCCAACAAGCCGTATACTCCGATGGAGGCCAGAAGCACCGCCAGTCCAGCAAATCCGCCCACCAGATTGGCAGAAAAACGGCGAGAAGCCAGTGAGCGATCAAGCACGTCGCTCATCGAAGCGACGCCAAAGACAGGTAACCCGGGATCGATGCTCTGGATTTCATGCCGAATCTGCGGTTCGAGCGCGGCCGCGGGTAGCGACGTCCGCAATACCACACTCAGTCGCTTATTAGAGTCTTGATATGCCGGAACGTAGATGTGGGGAACGCCGTCGATGTCGAGACCGTCGCTCTTGATGTCCTTGACGACGCCCACGATGGTCGTCCATGGCTTGGTTGCGTCTCGTGTAAAGCGCACTCGGCGGCCCAGTGGATTGCCGTTTGGCCAATACTTGCGAGCAGTGCTTTCATCGATGATGGCCACCAGCGGTTTTCCGTCTTCGTCGTCCTCGGTGAACGAGCGGCCGCGTAGCAGTGAGGCCTGTAACACCGCCAAATAATCGGGGCTGATTCGAATTCTCTCAGCGCGCAGATCCTGCAACGACTCGTCCGCTCGATCTTCGATCGCAAAGCCCTCATTCGCCACGCCACCGACCGCGTTGGGGTTCGTGTTGGTGCTCGGCAAAGCTGACGTGATTGCGGCCTGCTCCACTCCCGGAATTTCCTTCATGCGCCGCAATAACTCACGCGCGAAGGTGGCCCTGCGAGGAACATCGCGATACGGATCCATCTCCCGTTCGTTCGGATTCGGAAGCTGTACGTTGGCCGTCACAACCTGAGTTGGATTGAAGCCTGGATTTTCCTGCAACAGATCCCGGAGAGTACGCAGCAGCAAGCCGGCGCCGACCATGAGTATGACCGCAAATGCCAGTTCAGAGACGATTAGAACATCCCGCAATCGGCCTGTCTTCGTGCTGTGGCCGGACCCTCGACCGCCTTCGCGAATGGCCGAGGAGAGCGTGACTTTTGCGGAATGAAGCGTCGGGGCAAGTCCGAACACCAAGCCGGTGAGAATCGAGATCAGCAGCGCGAACGCCAGCACCACCCAGTCGATCCGTACTTCGTTGAGCCGGGGAATGTTCGATGGCACGAAGCGGAGGATGAAGCCCAACGTGCCAACCGCAGTTGCGATTCCGGCGCCGCCGCCGATGAGCGCCAGCAGCATGGACTCGGTCACCATCTGGCGCACCAAGCGACCGCGACTCGCTCCGAGCGAGAGCCGCACCGCCATCTCTTGTTGTCGCCCCGAAGCGCGCGCCAAGAGGAGATTGGCAATGTTCAGCGAGACGATGAAAACGATCAGGATCACGGCACCCAGTAACATCAGCAGCATGGGCCGGACCTTCCCGACCAACGTTTCCTGCAGTGGTTGAATCTCGATCGTCCATTGCGCCCGCGGCGGATAATCGCCGGGAAACGCGTGGCGTAATTCGGCAGCCATGGTCGTGAGGCGCGTCTGCGCTTGCGCCAGCGTCAGACCCGGCTTCAGCCGCCCGATTCCATTTCCTAGAACCCGGGTACCACGCATGGGCTTGGGAAAAGGTTCGCCGATGAAACCCGCGGCGCCAAACACCTCGACGTCGCCGGAAACCGTCGGGCCAGGATGGCGAAATCCGCGCGGCAGAACTCCAATGATTGTCATGGGATCGTTGTCGAGCCGCAGGATACGCCCGACGATGTTCGGATCGGCGCCGTAGGCGCGATGCCATAGGCCATCGCTGATGACGACCTCTGAAGCGAAACCCGGCACAAAGTCCGTGGGACCAAACAACCGTCCGAGTTGCGGGCTCACACCCAGCAGGGAAAAGTAGCTGAAGCTGCCGTTGACCCCCTCGACACGTTCAGGCTGTCCGTCGCCGATCACATCCTCGCTGCCCTCGAAGATCGGGGTGACGTCTTCAAATACGCCCGCTCGCGTCTGCAGATCCACCAGCTCCGGCTCGGAAAACCGAACGTCGCGCAATCCTACGCCGGGCTCATTAAAGAACACTCGTACCAAACGATCGGGGTCGCGGTAAGAGAGAGAACGCAGCAACACGGCGTCGACGATGCTGAAAATGGCCGTGTTGACTCCAACGCCCAGCGCCAGCGTCAGGACAGCCACGATCGTGAGCGTGGGGTTCTTGACGAGCATGCGCAAACCATAACGAACGTCTTGGCCAAGCTCCGACGCAAACCGTGTCATCCAGATCGTCGGCGACTCTTCCTGCTTCAACGCAGATCGAAAGCGGAGCACGAAATCTCTCTGTGAAATGGGGACCTACGCCGCCGATCGAGACCGCCGGGCTGGCTCCACGCTGTGGCGATGCTCGGTGCCGGGCAACGAATCTGGCGCCACACGCAGGATCTGGTTGCTGACCCGCAAGAAAATGTCGATGCCCGAGCGGGCGTTAGTTTGGAAGCACATGGCACCCGTGAACGCCGCTCACGCATCGGGCGTGATCCGCCCTGCCTCGTCCGCTCGCCTCGGCTCGCAGGTGCTGATCGCGATCGGGGTCGCGATCGCCTGCACGGTGCTGCTCACGCTCCTCATGACGGCGCAGCAGCTCTCTATGTCGGTAGGCGACCAAACGCCGCGCATCCCGATCGCGAGCGTCGTCGTGCGCGGGTTGATCTTCTACTCACCCTGGGTGGTACTTGCGCCTGCGATCACCCTGCTCGGGTGGTATCAGCGTTTGGGCACGGGCAATCTCGCGTGGCGGGTACCGGTTTGGATCGTGGCCGTCGTCATCGCCTGCATCCTCGACCCGGTGATCATGACCGCGCTTGCTCACCTGCTCGGCGTGCGCTCGGCCGCCGGGGCGTCACCCGGCGCATCGTTTCTCTTCGAGGTGCGACTCCGATTCGCCCAGACGATCGCGCTCAACGCCGTCATGTTTCTGATCGCGGCGTTGCTGTATCACGCGCTGGTTTACTACAGCGCGTACCGCGATCGATCGCGGCGCGAGGCGGCGTTGGAGGGCGAGCTGGCGCGGTTTCGGCTACACGTGTTGCAACAGCAACTGCAGCCCCACTTTCTGTTCAATGCGCTGCACACGATATCGGCGCTCATGGCCGAAGACGTCGTGACCGCCCGCCGCGTCCTGGCGCAGTTGGGGGACCTGCTGCGCACGGCGCTGGATCGCATGGACGAGCAGGACATCGCGCTCGAACAGGAGATCGACTTTCTGCGCGGCTACGTCGACATTCAGACCGCGCGCTTCGGCGACCGGTTGAGCGTCGAGTGGGCGGTCGACGACGAGGCGCGCTCGATTCCCGTGCCGAACATGATCCTGCAACCCTGTCTGGAGAATGCCGTTCAGCACGGGATCGAGCCGCTCGAGGGCGGCGGCAGCGTCACGGTCGCCGCGCATGTCTCGGGCACCTCGCTGCACATCGAGATCACCGACAACGGACACGGTACCCGCGGCCGGAATGAGCAGGCGGCCGGGCGCGGCTTGAAGAACGTTCGTGAACGACTCGAGGCACGGTACGGGGAGCGGCAATCGTTCGAAGCCGGTGACGTTCCCGGCGGAGGCTTTCGCGTGCACATCATCCTTCCGCGATGAATCCGCGCTGCCGGGTGTTGGTCGTGGACGACGAAGCGCCGGCCCGCCGTCTGGCGCGATCACTCTTGGCCGAGCTGGACGAGGTCGAATTCGTCGGCGAGGCGGCGAGCGGCCAGGCGGCTGTCGACGCGATTCGGCAGCTTCGGCCCGACATCGTACTCCTCGACGTGCAGATGCCGGGCCTCGACGGCTTCGGTGTCGTCGCCGCGGTCGGTGTGCCGAGCATGCCCGTGGTCATCTTCGTGACCGCGTACGAGCGATATGCGCTGCGCGCGTTCGATGTGCACGCGGTCGATTATCTGCTCAAACCGTTTGACAACGGCCGGTTTCGAACGGCGATGGAACGAGCGATCGTCCGAGTCCGAAGCGGGCGCGCGTCAGAGCTGTCGGGGCGTCTCGAGACGCTGCTCGACCGGCTCGACCGAGATCGTTCGCCAGACCGTATCACCTTGAAGGTCGACGACCGGCACATTCTGATCGACGCGGCCACGATCGACTGCATCGAAGTGTCCGACAAGGTCGTGATCGTCCAGACGACGGAGCAGACGTATCGTGTGCGGGAAACGCTGAACAGGATCGAGCAACGGCTGCCCGCCGAGCAGTTCGTGCGGATCCACCGATCGGCGATCGTGAACATCAAACGCGTCAAGGAAATCCAGCCGTGGTTTCAGGGTGACTACGTGCTGATCCTGAAGAACGGCAAGCGATTGATGTCAGGTCGCGCCTATCGTGATGTCGTGCGGCGTTTCACGGCGCGGTCCGACTAGGAGCGCGTCGAACAAAGTGCCGAGCGCTCCATGCGCGGCGCGAGTTGGGAGTTGGGCAGCGCGGCGGATGCTCGGTCGAAAACGAAAGAGCCCGACAGCACATGACGCGTTGTCGGGCTTCGAGGTTCCCCTCGTGGGATCGAACCAGGACTCTCGCGATCCAGAATCAGCCCCTAAACTCGTTGATTTGCCGCAACTTGCCGCAGCTCGTATGGCGTCAACGTGGTTTGTACAAGCTGTCGCAGACTAATCTGAGCGAGAAAGTGGGCCAGTAACTCGCGGGCCTTACGCGAAGCCGAGTTGACGCAGCATTCCGGGCTGGTCGAACTGCTCCCAACGCTCGGCAACTCGACCGTCAATCACGCGGTCGAAAATCACCCCTTCGATTCGTACCTGTTTGCCGGTCGGTGGGGCCGCGCCCAATGGACCGGTGTGTGTTCCTTCGGCGACCCACCGAATAGCGACCTTGTCGCCGGCGACGATCTGGTCCCTCATCGTGAACCGGAGATCGGGGAACGCTGCGAAGAACACGCCTACCATTTGTTTGAAGCCGGCAAGATCCAGGTCCTGAACGGGGCTACCGGTGATATGGATAACGCAGTCGGGCGCGAAGGCCTCGTCCGCGCCAGCCGCGTCTCCGCGATTCAGTGCCTCGACCCACCTGCGCTGGTACTCGACGAGCTCGAAGCCCGGCGACGCCGCTTGAACTGGCATACGCAATCCTCCGCATCGGATGAGACGTCGAAACCCGCTGATTCTCCAGCGGGCTGGACGATGTGCTTCAGAGGCACGACGGTCAAGAGTGACCACAGCGAAGTGCGAACTAATTGTTCGCTCCAAGCTGCAGCCGTTTGCAACCATTCAGCGGTCGACTTGCCGAATAGTTTCTTGCCTGGCTCCACGTTGGCAACCTTAGGGAAATAGATCGGCAACCTGCAGCTGTATTTAGAGAACACCAACTGTAAACCACATTGCTCTCACCATTACTTTCTGATCAGCATCTTCTAATTTTGCGCTTGCAGGACGACAACAAACGCATAAGGGACACCAGAAACCCTTGTGGCCAGATTGGCCCGCATTCTCTTCGAGTGCGGGTCCTTTGGCGTCCGCCGACAACTCGCCAGCGACTAGTAAACCGTTGCGTGTGGATTCGGAAGGCGGAAGACGCAGCCGGCTTGCCGAAGCTGACCGGCGGGACGTGTCACCCCTACCGCCGAAAATGGCGCTCCGAGCGACGACGAAGGCCGTGGCGCTCGCGGGCGGTTGGACCGACGTGGCGACGATGGAACGTTGCTACGACTTGCCCGACGATGCAGACGTGCTCGCGGTGACGAGTGAAACGCACAAGCGCCGCGAATCGGTGCCGCAGGTCGCCTAGAGAAACGGCGCTACAAACGGCACCCCACGCTATAAAACGAAAGAGCCCGACAACGCCTAAAGCGAAGTCGGGCTTCGAGTTGCCCCTCCTGGGATCGAACCAGGACTCTCCTGATCCAGAGTCAGGCGTGTTGCCAGTTACACCAAGGGGCAAATGTCCCGCCGGACCTCGATCCGCCGGAATCATGAGTATAGTTTCACTTACACCCTCGATCAACCCCGCCGCCCTACCAGCGCGCGCGGTCCGCGATGTGAAGGAGGGTTCTCTAACTCCATTAACGACCGTCGCTTGCCACTATCGCGCATTCCCAACTCAGCGCGGCTCAGCCGCCTTGCGGCCGTCACCGCGCTCGTCGCCGGAAGCGCATCGTGTAGCGACACTCTCCTCTCCGCCGGACCTACTCCCGCCCAAGCCGAGGCTCGCGCTGACCAGCTTTTCGAAGGGTTCGCGGCGCGGTTCAACTCGGTCGAGCTCGCTCCGAAGTACGCCGTCGCCCGAATCAAGCTCGCGCAGTCGGCGCTCGTCCCGTCCAAGATCTTCAACGACTCTGCCGTCTGGGAAGCGCAGCCTTCTGCCAAAGAGCGCGAGCTGTTCGTCAACGGCTTCACGGCTCCGAACGGCCATTACCGGCTCGAGAGCCATCCGTCGCTCGGTACGACGCAGCGACCCGGCGACACGCGACACGTCATCACGCTGCAGCAGACCGGACCATCGACGTTCCACTGGGACACGAGCGTCGAACTGTCGATCGGAAGTATCACGGCGGAGAACATCAGCGTTCTCATATCGACCCTTCTCGCGGCACCGCAGACGCGCGCCGAGGCCGAGCTTCGACAGGACTATCGATCCGCCGTGCCGCGCGCAACCGCGCTTCTGAGCCACGGGTTCGCGATCGACACGTTGCATGTGACACCCGGTCCGTCAGGCACGACAAGCGTCGTCATGACGCTCGCGTTTCGGCCCGATCTAATGAAGCCCGTCTATCCGGCGCTCGCCGGCTATCTCGACAAATACCTCGGACCGGCGAAATACCATTTCGCATTCGCGGATCACTCGGGAGCGCCGGTGTTCGACGTCCTCGGCCGCGACCGGACGATGACGATTCGCTACCGGCTCGATCAAGGAAAGCTCACGACGCTCGCTGGGCCTCCGAAGCCGTGGCCCGACACGCTCCAACTGACATCCGACCTGACGCTCAAGGTGAAGCATCTCACCGTCGGATTTCACAGTTTGCTCACGGACGTCGCCATCGACAACGAGGGCCACGACCGCGGCTACACGTTCGTCTCGCAACATGAGCCGAAATGGGATTTGCCGTTCGTGACCGAGCGGTTGCTCCGCTCGCCCCTCCGACACCCCTTCGAGGGCGATGGCGCGCTGTTCAGCATCACCGTGCGCGACTCGGTGGGAGCGCAATCGGCGCTCGGACGACACGTGAAGCTCAACGTGCAGGAGAGCGCGATCATGAAGTTTCTCGGCCTGCTCGCGTCGCACGCCATGGGAGACCTGGATGCGAGGGTCGAAGCCGATGAGGATCGGTTCATTCGAGATCTCTTCACGTCGCTGCAGGCAGACCTGAAGGCCCAGGGCAGCAAGTGGAAGAAGGAAGACTGAGCTTCCCAATGAACGACCGGGCAATAAAACGAAAACGCTCCGGACCGTTGGTCTCGGAGCGTCAGTCTGCTTTTTCTCGAGGAACTGCCTCGCGCGCCGTCATTGGAACTCTCCGTCCTACCGAACAGCGGCGGGCAAATTTCCCTAGGGCGAGAACTATGCCGATCCGAATATGTTTACGCAGCGAAGTCGCTGCGGGTTCCCCATGGAGCTGACCGGGATCGAACCGGTGACCTCTGCAGTGCGATTGCAGCGCTCTCCCAGCTGAGCTACAGCCCCGCGAATCCGAGTTGCAGCGCGGGACCAGCCCGACGTCGCACCAAGGAAAAGGCCCCGCGAACTCGGCGGGGCCGCTTCTGACTGTCGTAAAACTAGAAAGCGGCTGGTGATACGTCAAGTTGACGGACTGCTCGTTCAAAGGTAACAGCACTGTGTTCAGCTCTCTCAAAGCCACCGATGTCATCGCCGCGGGCGATCGGCTGCGACCGCTCGTCACGCGAACACCGCTCGTCGAAAGCGACGCGCTCAGCGCGATCGCCGGCGGTCCGGTGTTTCTCAAACTCGAAAACCATCAGATCACCGGGTCGTTCAAGCTCCGCGGCGCGTTCAATGTTTTGTCGACGCTTGGCTCCGATGCGCGGACGCGCGGCGTCGTAGCGTCATCGGCCGGCAATCATGGACTCGGCGTCGCGTACGCGGCGAAACAGCTCGGGATTCCGGCGACGATCTTCGTCCCGTCGACTGCGCCGCAAGTCAAACGTGACGGCATCGTCGCCCTCGGCGCCGCGCTCGATGCGTCGCAGCCGCACTACGACGCCGCCATGGCTGCCGCGATGCGCGTTGCCGCCGAGCGAGGCGCGACGTTCGTGAATCCGTGCGCGGGTGAGCGATTGCTCGCAGGTCAGGGGACGATTGCCTTGGAGATTCTCGGGGACCTTCCCGATCTCGCGACGCTCGTTCTGAGCGTTGGCGGCGGGGGGTTGCTTGGCGGGTGCGCGAGTCTCGTTCGCGCGGTCTCACCGGCGACGCGCATCGTCGGCGCGCAGAGCGAGAACACGGCTGCGATGTCGCTGTCGCTCGCCGAAGGACGGGTCGTCGAGATCGACAATCTGCCGACGATCGCGGATGGTCTCGCGGGTCAGATCGACGAAGAGGGGCTCGAGATCGGACAGCGGTCACTCGACGAAATCGTGACGCTCTCCGAAAACGAGATCGCGCGAACGATCGCGTGGATGTGGAGCGAGCACGCGGAGCGCGTCGAAGGCGCCGCGGCCTGCGGCGTCGGCGCCGTGTGGCTGCGCAAACTCGATCAGATCGCGACGCCGGCGGCGATCATTGTCAGCGGCGGAAACATCGACGCCGCGAAGTTCGAGAAAATTACAGCGCCCGGCTGACCGGTTGTCCGGTTGTCCGGCAAACGGGCGGACCGGCAAACCGGCACCAGCCCGAAGGCGGTTGCCGGTGCGCCGGTAGCCTGACTGCTGGCTCGCGGATCTAGTGGTTTCCGAAGCTTTCGTCGCGGGACGACGTATCGGCCGCGCCCAAACCACCCGTCGGACGACGTTCGCCGCCGAGTGACGTGTTGCCGCCGCGGTTGCCCTGCGTGCTCGTGTTGATCCCCTCACTGCCGTTGTCGATCGCGACCTGGCGTTCGGTCGGCGTTCCACCCGCGCGAGAGTTCTGGAGGCTTCCCTCGAGACTACTCGATGCGCCGGTGTTCGCCTGTGCGACGCCACGGTTGCGGGATTGGCCGCGTGCTTCGCCGCCGCGCCGTCCGATCGCCGCCATGTGCTCGCGATTGCGGCTCACGGCAACGCCGCCTTTGCGGCCGGCTTCACGGGCTTCGCCCGAGTCGAATTCGTGCGCGGTGCCTTTCGCATGCGCGGCGCGACCGCCCTTGCTCGCGATCTCCTTCTGCTTCTCACGATCCATCGACGCGAATCCGCGATTGCTGCGCGATCTCGCTTGACCGCCGGCGTTGGATCCGTTCGCGCTTCCAGCTCCCTGCGGGCCGCCTTGTCGCGCGCTGTCCGGGTTCGACTGCCCACCCGGCGTCATGATGCGATCGTCGTTGCCTGGTCTATTCGCCATCCCACTCCTCCTAATGATTTGGCCCTCTCCGCTCGGTGGCATCGAGCCTCGCACGTGCCATCAAGGTTCCATGCCGTGTGCTCCCAGGCCCCACCGGGCCATCACTCGTCGTCGAGTGCAAACTGCGCGCCTGAATCCGGTGGACCATCGGCCCCTTCCCACGAGGGATGAGACAAAGATCACAATGCCCAACCCCAGTGGTCTTCTCAACAAGCAAAGTCGAGACCTCGCTTGCGATGCAACACGAATCGGCGATGACGCCAAACACGAATTACGCGGTGCAACCAAGTGGCTGACCGGCACGCGTCATCGGCATTTCCTCATCCTTCACCGCTAGCCGCTTTACGCGCCGGCTTGTCCGCAACGTCGAGCGACTCCGCTTCGCAGAATCATGAACCGTATCACGCGCGGATTTCAAGCGCGGTGGAGCGGAGCAAGAATGAGTCCACTTGCGACTATATTCACGCCCATGTCGCTCAGCATTCGCTTGCTTGGTACGTCCGCGTCGCGACCGACCGTCGAACGCAATGTGTCGTCTCTCGTCGTTTTGCGCGAGGGCGAAACTCTCATGTTCGACTGCGGAGAAGGTACGCAGCGCCAGATGATGCGCTACGGCGTGTCCTTCTCGCTCGAAGATATTTTCTTCACCCACATGCACGCCGATCATCTCCTCGGCGTCGTCGGATTGATTCGCACGATGGCGCTGCAAGGACGACATGAGCGCCTCCGGCTCTGGGGCCCGCGCGGATCGAGTCGCGTCTTGAACCGCGCCGAGTCGCTCGGCTTCGAGCGCGCGACGTTCCCCGTCGAGATCATCGAGCTCGAAGCGGGAGAGAAGGTCGATCGCCAGAGCTATTCGATCCGCGCCTTCCCGGTCGAGCATCGCGGCTCGTCGTCCATCGGCTACGCGCTCGTCGAGGAAGACCGGAAAGGCCGATTCAATCCGGATCTCGCGAGGGAGCTTGGAATTCCGGAAGGACCGCTCTGGGGACAGATCCACCGAGGGAAAGCCATCACGTTGGACGATGGGCGCGTGATCGAACCGTCGGTCCTCGTTGGTCCCCAGCGCCCGGGGAGAACCGTCGTGATCACCGGCGACACGCGCCCCTGCGCGGGTACGATCGAGGCGTCGAAAAACGCGGACCTCCTGATCCACGAAGCGACGTTCGGCGACGAAGAGGCCGAGCGCGCGATCGAAACGGGACACTCGACCGCGCGGGAGGCGGCTCGCATCGCGCACGACGCGAACGTTCGACAGCTGCTGTTGACGCACTTCTCCGCGCGCTACGCACGCGACGCGTTCGAGCTGCTGCGCGAGGCGCAGCAGCTTCATTCGCAAACGCTGATTGGAAAGGACGGAATGGAAGTGGACGTGCCGTTCCGCGACGCCACCGCCGCCGACTGACCGTTACCCGTTCGAGGCGGGAGCGGGGAGCAGCGAGTCCGGACGCGAGATGCGCATCGAGCGCCGGTAGAGCGAAGTCAATTCGCGATCGCCGAGCGACTCGAGGACCTTCGCCTTCGAAAGATGCGAGGTGACGCTGCGGGCCTCAGGGCCGTTGCTGATGAACCAGTTGTATCGATCGAGACGCGAGCTCACGCCGGCCGGATGGCGAAAGATGACCATCGCGTTACTCGATCCCGCGAGATCGACGTCGATGACCCATGTAATACCGTCGGGCGAACGCCAAGTTTTCTTCATGGACGCGTTGGAGTCGTGGTGCGAAGGAATCTAGCCCACGAGCTCCCGCGAGAGCGGCTGACGTCCGGCGTATCCTGAATCGATCTCGTGCCAGAACTGGACTTCTGGTTCGCCGAGGCGCCAGCACAGCAGCACGGCGCGCCCATTCATTTCGCTGGGAAAATCGACGAGTCCAAGACGCGGATCTTTGAGCTGAATGCCGAGGTCCTCGAGCTCTCGCTTGTAGCCGTCGATCTCGCGCGCAAGCGTCTGCACTGTGCGCTCCAGAACGCGCGCGCGCTCGCTTGGCTCGTCGGTTCGAGAGCTCGAGGCAACGAGGTCGAGCTCGAGGATCGCTTCACGCCAACGGCGGTGCTGCTGCACGACGTCGTCAACGATTTTGCGAACGAGTGGCAACGTGCGGTTGGCTTGCTCGACGGTGAACAACTGCATGACGGGAAGTTAGTCGTAGTGAGGGGCTTTGCGCTGTTCTTCGAGCTCGCGCTCCTCGAGCCGGCGACGTCGGCGTTCCTGCGCCGCGGCATTACGGCGCTTCTCGTCCTCGGTTTCGGGCTGAATCTCCGGTACTTCGATGGGACGACCATTTCGATCAACTGCAACGAACGTCAGATAGCACGAGTTGGTGTGGCGGCGAATGCCGGTGAGTAGATCCTCCGCCTCGACGCGCACGCCGACTTCCATGGACGATTTGCCCACGTAGTTGATGCTCGCTTTCATGACAACGAGGTCGCCCAGATGAATCGGCTCTCGGAAATCGACGCGGTCGATGGAGGCGGTGACGACGCCCGCGCGACTGTGCCGAAACGCGGCGATCGCAGCACACTTGTCCATCATCGAGAGGATGACGCCTCCGAAGACATGGCCCATGTTATTCGAGTGCTCGGGCATCATGAGCTCGGACGTTTCGTGCTGACTTTCTTTGACGGTCTTTACGGGGCGAGTCATTGAAGGACGTTCGAAAGAGTTGACCGGGGCGCCGGCGAACCGGCAACCCGGCGAACCGGCATCCCGCCGATCCGGCTGACCAGCATCCGCCGAGACGAACGTCGGTGGGGCCGTAAATTCACGGTGCGGCGGTCGGTCGGTCGGACGGTTGGCCGGCCCAATGCGACTCGCGCATTCTCGTCGTAGTTCGCCGCCGAGTTGAACGCGTGACGAAGTGCCGATCGTTCCTTCTCGGTGATCGGCGGCCGATCGAGCCAATCGATCCGATGAAACGGCCCGGACGCGTCGCCGATCGACCATTCGTGCTTCGCGCTGTCGGCGAACGAGAGGTGGGCGAGCGCGCCCGACGTATCGTACCGGGCGAGAACCGTGTATTTCGCGCCGCGCCAGCGATCGACGTTCGAGCTGTCGCCGTCGGGAATGTTCGGCCGGACCGCTGACCACCACTCGAGCGAATCGACGGTGATGGGATCGAGCTCGACGAGATTGCCGGCCGCGCCTTCTCCCGCGCCTGGGACCGCGAAGGTCACAGCCGGTTTCGAGTCGACTTCCTCGAGGGCGAAGCCGGCGGGATCGAACGCGTGTCGGTCGAGAGCGAGCAGCGCTTTTTGGTCGGTCTCGCTCAGCGTGTTTCGCGCGCGGTTGGCGGAATCTCGGAGCGTCTCGAACAACCGGCGCGCGCTGTCCGCGACCGCTCCGCTCCGCTCCGCGCCAATCACATCAGCGAGCGACGTGCCCTTCCCGGTTCTCAAATCGAGAACGCCGCGACGCGTCGTGTGCCACGGTCGCTGCCGCGGAAGCTGGATGTCGACGTGGTACTCATATGACAAGAAGGGGCCGAACACGTCCAAGATGTCGAGCTCGGCCGTTGCCGACGTCGCCGGATCGCCATCCGTCTCCTCGTCCGGCGACAGAGGGCGCTCGTCGGGATGCGTGCGGGCGTAGATGTTCGCGATATGCGAGACCGTCGAATCGCTGAAGACGACGACGCTGTCCCCGCTTACGAGATCCCGACGGTACACGCGCTCGCCGACGAGCAGCGCCTCGGCGTACGACCGATCGTCGTCGGCGGTATAGATCTCGTAGAACCGATCGTCGACGCGCGCGACGGTGAGCGGCGCGCCTCGGAGGCTGATCTGACCGGCCCTCGTCGATACCCAGAACGTCGAATCCGGTCCGCTGAGAAGGAATTCGGCAGACGGTGGCGGCGCGGGAGTAGAAGGGCGCGAACACGCGCCGATCGCGCTCGATGCTCCGAAGGCAATGAAGGCTGCGATCGCGCCGCGGCGGGGGGCGAGCATCGTGGCAAATATAGTGCGTAATGTGACTGCGCTCGGCTTCATCTAAATTCCTTCCATGCGCCTACTTCTTCTTTCGTTCGCGTTCGCCGCCGCGTGTTCGGCCGCCGCCGAGCATGCGGATAAAGCCGGAGACGTCTCGAAGCAGGCACCGGGATCGGTTGCTCCTTCGACACCGCCGACATCGTCGACCAGGACGGCGTCCGTGAAGCCTGACAGTCTTCCGTCGGGAGCGCTGCGGGCTCTTTACGTGAACCGGTGGGCGGCGCAGAGCAAGAGGCGAATGGCGAAGCTCATCGCCGCTGCTGATTCAACCGAGATCAACGCGCTCGTCATCGATATGAAGGACGAGTTTGGACTCAACTACAAGACGCAGAACCCCGAGTTCAAGAAAAACGCCGGTTCAGCGACGACCGTCGCGAATCTTCCTGCGCTGCTCGACTCACTCAAGGCGCACAACATCTTTCCGATCGCGCGCATCGTCGTCTTCAAAGACTCGGTGACGGCTCGCGTGCATCCCGATTGGACGATCCGCAAGAAGGACGGCTCGATCTGGCGCGACAAGAAGGGCATCGCGTGGGTGAATCCGTATCATCGCGAGCTGTGGGAGTACAACATCGGCGTCGCCGAGGAGCTGGTGAAGCTCGGGTTCAAGGAGATCCAGTTCGACTACATTCGCTTTCCCGAGCCCTATCCGAGCCTGCCGCCGCAAGTATTTCCCGGTGCCGACATTCCGAAGCCCGACGCGCTCGCGGCGTACCTGAAAGAAGCAAAGACGCGCCTCAACAAGCTCGGCGTCCGCTCGACGGCCGACATCTTTGGTCTCGTGACGACGGTCGGTGGGCCGCTCGAGGTCGGACAGTACTGGGAGAAACTCTCGCCGGTGCTCGATGTCGTGCTGCCGATGGTGTATCCGTCGCACTATCCCCACGGCGAGCTTGGGATCGCGAACCCGAACGCGCAGCCGTACGAGGTGATCAGCAAGTCGATTTCGCGGGCGCGCGAGCGTGATAAGAAGCTTGGAATTAAAGAATCAGAACACATCCGGCCGTGGCTCCAGGCGTTCACGCTCGGCAAACCCGAGTACGGGCCGACGCAGCTCGAGGCGGAGAAGAAGGCGGTGTACGATTCCGGCTATGACGGCTGGGTGTTGTGGAACCCCGGCTCGATCTACGACGTCTACATCCCGGCGCTCGAAAAGACGTTCGTCTCGCGAAAGAAGGCGAACTAGGACGGATTCTTGAGGACGAGGGTCAGGGTGTTGACCTCGTCCTTCCACTCGGTGATGGCACCGACCGCCGATCGTGTTCCGTCGGTGACGCGAAGAAAGATCGGCTGGTGGAGATCGGCGCCGCAGACGACGAATCGACCATCGGCGCCCGCTTCGCCTCTCGAGCGCCTCGGCTGATAGAGCGTGTCGCCAATGACGACTGCTTGGCGCGCTTCGACGTCGACGACGGCGTGCGAGACCGCCAGCCCTTTTTCGTCGACGATGCTGGCGAGGAGCACTCCCGTTCCCGGCTTGTACGTGTTGGATGGACAGGTCAGCCGCAGCACCGCCGAACGCGGATAGTACGTCAGCCAGACGTCCCAATTGCCGGGCTTCGCGAGATTGATCGGCGTCGGAACGGTGCGAGCGATTCCCTGAGTCGCGAGTGTGCTGTCCGATGCGAGAATCACGTAGGTCGAGCCGGCGCTGAATGGCAGACTGAATGCCCCGTCGGCTGTGGTGACCGCGGTGTCGGTGTGTCCGCGAGCCCACACGCGCGCGCCGGCGACGCGTTGTCCGGCGGAGTCGACGACGACTCCGGTGAACCGCGAAACGTCGCTCGCCAAGAGCTTGCCACTCCAGTCGGCGAGCGCGATCTCACCGCCGACGTCTTGATACGCCAGGAGGCGAATGTTCTGGCGCGCGGGGCGCGGTGGCGGGCGATGGCGGACCGGGCTCGAACGGATGTCTTCGTCGATCGCGAGAATGACCGAATGAATCGCCCACCGGTCGATGATCGGCGCACCCGTCGGCGTCACGCCGAAGTGGATCTCACCACCGGAGTTTCGAGCGTAGTACTCGAGATTCGTATAGTGAAACTCTAATGAGCGGAGGGCCGGCTTCGCCTGATCGATCCAGAGCGTACCGGCGACGTCGACGAGTGTATCGGGGCGGCCGGCTTCGACCGGCTCGAACCCGATCCCGACCTGCCCCGGATGCTTGTCGTCTCCGACGACGGTGTGCAGGCAATGCGTCGCGGCAAACGACGGATCGAGCAGAACCGCGTCGTCGGGAGCGAAATACTCGCGATCTCCGCCGATGCTCTCGCGCATGTACCCCTCGTCGGCGAAGGCCCAGGCCGGCCGCGCCGCGACGTATGACCGGTCAGCGGTGACGTCCTTCAGCGACACGGAGTCGTCGAGCAGCCGGTGGCGAACGGGATCGAACGTTCGCCAGTACGAGCGAAGGCGGACACGCGGCGCGCGCGTTTCGCGATCGACCACGCCGGCGAGCAGCGCCGCCCGGGCCTGCTGCCAGAGATCGATCGCGTCGGCGTTCTCGCGATCACCGGGACACACGCGCTGCGCGGACGACGAAACGGTCGCGAGCAGCGATGGAATCGGATTCATCGCGATTCGGAGCGAGTCGTCGCCCGCTCCGAGCGCGAGGTCGAGTGGACGATACCCGATCCGAATAACATGCACTCGCTGCGACTTCGGGAGGCGCATCACGCTGAAGCGTCCCGCGGAGTCGCTAACGCCCCGCGCGAGGAAAGCGCCCGCCGAATCAGTGACTGTGACGACCGCGCCGGGAACGACGTCGCGGGTGAGACTGTCCTTCAGTGTGCCCCGGACGCTCTGCGCGAGGGTCGGGGATGTCGCGGCGAATGTCGCGACACAGAGCGCGACGCAGCCGCTACGCGCGCCCATGGGCGAGGGCGCGAACGCCGTCAATCAGCCGATCCACTTCGTCCTCCGACGTGTAGCAACTGCAGCCGACTCGAACGAGTCCCTCAGGCATCAATCCGAGGCGCTCGACAATAGTTGCTGCATAAAAGTCGCCATTCGAGACAAACACCCCGCGCTTCGCGAGCGCGATCGCCACGTCGTCCGTCGAGACACCGCGCATCGTAAAGGACAGCGTCGGCGTTCGCGGCGACGCCCCGGGCTTTGGTCCGTAGATCGTGATGCCGTCGAGAGCGGACAGCTCTCGGAAGAGCTTCATGTGCAGCGCAGCACCCCGCCTGTGCAGGGCGTCGAAGACCGTGCGGAGCGAGCCGCGGCGACCGCCGGACTTTGCCGGCGCGAGCGATGCGAGGAAATCGACGGCGGCGGCGGCGCCGACGATGGCTTCGTGGTTCTGTGTGCCGGTCTCGAGACGCTCCGGCGATTCCTGTGGCGCCGGGGCGAGGCGAGGGGCGTCGAGCGACTCGATCAGATGTCGCTTGCCCCACAGCACTCCGATGTGCGGCCCGTAGAACTTGTAGGCCGAGCAGGCGAGGAAATCGCAGCCGATCGCTTGGACGTCGGTGAGAACGTGCGGCGCGTAGTGCACGGCATCGACGTACGACAGCGCTCCTCGCGAGTGCGCGAGCTGCGTCGCACGAGTGATGTCGCTGATCGTGCCGAGTGCGTTCGATGCGGCGTTGATCGCGAGCAGCTTCGTGCGCGGGGAGAATGCGGCCTCGAGATCATCCCAGTCGAGGACGCCGTCAGCGGTGCGCATCTTCACCATGCGGACCTTGACGCCATAGTCGCGCTCGAGCGCGGTCCAGGGGGCGACGTTGCCGTGGTGATCGAGCTCCGTGAGGATGACCTCGTCGCCTTTGCTCCATTGCCGGCCGAAGGCGCGCGCGACGTGGAAGGTCAGCGACGTCATGTTCTGGCCGAAGGCGATCTCGTCGGGACGTCCGTTCAGAAAATCGGCGAGCGCGTCGCGCGAGCTCGCGATGAGCGCGTCAGTCTCCTCGCTCGTCGGATATTTCCAGTGCGTGTTCGCGTTGTGATTGAAGAGATAGTCCTCCATCGCGCGAACGACGGCACGCGGAACCTGGGTTCCGCCCGGCCCGTCGAAGTACGCGACGGGGTGGCCATCATGCGTGCGCTCGAGCGCTGGAAAGTGCGCGCGGATCTCGTCGACCGCCGCGACATCGGCGGCCGAAACGTCGAGCATCGTCGTCATGCGATTTCAACTCCGGACCACTGCTCTACCATCTTCACGATCTCCACATGGTCGGCGAGCTCGCCGAGCTCGCCGCGTGCAACGCGAAAGAGGTCGGCGGTGAGCATAGTGACGGGCGCGGGCACTCGATGTTGGCGAGCAAGTCCGGCCGCGATTCCAATGTCCTTCTCCAGCAGCGCGAGGCGGAACGTGCGCGGGAACGCGCGCGTGAGGACGCGCTCGGGGATCAGGTTCATCGACGAATTCGAACGGCCGCTCGAGGCGTTGATGACGTCGAGCGCCAGCGCCGGATCGACGCCTTCTTTCACGAGCGTCGCCAGTCCCTCCGCGGCCGAGAGCAAGTGAATCGCGAGGAAGGCCTGGTTCACGGCCTTCACCGTGTCGCCCGCGCCGGTGCCGCCGCAGTGGACGATCTTTCCGGCGAACGCCGCGAGCACGGAGCGAACGCGATCGAGAACCGCGGCGTCTCCGCCGACCATCACCGTGAGCGTTCCCTTCTCCGCTCCGGTCACGCCGCCGCTGACGGGGGCGTCGAGAAAGTCGATGCCGTGGTCGGCGAGTCGCGCGGCGATCGCGCGCGATACGGTCGGGTCGCCCGAGGTGCAGTCGACGAGCGCGCTTCCCTTCTTCATCCCGGCGATCAGGCCGTCGGGACCGTCGAGCAGGGCCTGGACGTGGTGGGATTCAGGGAAGCAGGTGATGACGACGTCGGCATCGCGAACGGTGTCAGCCGGAGTATCGCCCTGGCGCGCGCCTGTCTCTTTCGCGAAGGCGACGGCGCGTTCGGCGGTGCGATTCCAAACGGCGAGTGGTGTACCGGCGGCGGCGATGCGGGCAGCCATCGGTTTGCCAATGGCGCCGAGTCCGAGGAACGCAGAGTTCATGCGGGGAACTTATCATTCGAGACGAGGACGCGCACCACGGAATTTGAGCTCTATGAAGACAGTCGTGCGAGTTGAAGGAATGACGTGTCAGCACTGTGTTCGCGCGGTGTTCACGGCGCTGGCAGGCGTCGCGGGAATCTCTCGGGCAGAGGTCAGGATCGGGTCGGCGGAGATCGAGCACGACGGATCCGTGACGGTCGAGGCGATCGGGTCGGCTATCGAGGTTGGTGGGTATCGACTTCGAGAAGCCGAGAGCAACAGGCGCGTGTTGCCGCTGCTCTAACGGCGTGCTCTAACTGCGTCTTACGAAGCCGTCGCTCCCAGCAGCTCGTCGAGGCGGGCGGCGCCCAGTGCTTCGCCATCCGGCGACTCCAGTACAAAGCCCGCGTCACGAATCATCTCATAATCGGCGCGGGCGGCCTGGCCCGGAGTCGTCAGATAGTCGCCGATGAAGATCGAATTCGCGGCATACAAGCCAAGCGGCTGCATCGATCGCAAATGCACTTCGCGACCGCCGGCAATTCGGATTTCCTGACTCGGCAGGATGAACCGATACAGGCAGAGGACGCGCACGCAGCGGCGCGGATCGAGATCGCGGAGCGTCTCGAACGGCGTTCCGGGAATTGGAATGAGGAAGTTGACCGGCACGCTGCGAACGCCAAGCTCGCGCAGCGAAAGCGCAAGGTCGACGATGTCTTCGTCGGTCTCGCCCATTCCAATGATTCCGCCGGAGCACGTCTTCATGTTCGACCGGCCGACGCGCTCCACCGTCGCGACCCGATCGTCGAAGCCGTGCGTCGTCACGATCTCGCTCGTGTAGCGCTCGGAGCTGTTCAGGTTGTGATTCACCTGGTCGACGCCGGCCTCCTCGAGGCGGCGGACGTGATCTTCCGTCAACAGACCAAGGCAGGCGCAAACGTGCATGTCGTGGCGCGCCTTCACCTCGCGCACCGCGTCGAGGACTTTCTCGAACACGCGCCCGCCGGGCGCTCGGCCCGAGATGACCATGCAGAACGTGCCGACGTTGAGGCTCGCCGCGCGATCGGCGGCGGCAAGAATCTTCTCGCGCGCCATAAATGGATATTTCTCGATTTCTGCGCTCGAGACGGCGGACTGCGAGCAGTAGTGACAGTCTTCCGGACAGAGGCCGCTCTGCGCGTTCAGCAGGAAATGAAGGCGAACGCGATTGCCGTAGTAGTGGCGACGAACGCGATACGCGGCGGCGAGCTGGTCGAGGAGGACTTCGTCGGGAGCACGGAGGGTCGCGAGGGCGTCGTCGCGGCCGATGATCTCTCCAGCGAGCGCTTGGTCCGCGAGCCGATTCCAATCAGGGAGTGCGTTCACGATATGAGAATTCTCAAACGGTTGTTATTGCGGGTTCGTCGGCATCAGTCAAAAGATCGAGCAGGCCGACCCGCTCGACTTCCGACGCCGCACGGTCGACATCGAACGGGTCGATCAGCCACGGAAGCTCGATCACAGGAAGCATCTCGAGCTCGGCGATGATCGAGGCATTGTCGCCTATCGAGACATCATCCGGCTCGACACGCCGCGGCTGATTCATGACAATCGCACGAACCGGGAGCCCCGCGCCGCGACATGCGGCGCACGTCAACCGAGTGTGATTGATGACGCCGAGCTTGTTCGCGGCGACGATGACGACGCCGAGGGACCAGCGATGAAACAACGTCGCGTATGTTGCAGTCTCGGTGATCGGAACAAGGAGACCGCCCGCGCCTTCGACGATCAACACATCGCGGCCGACGGCTGCGGCTTCCATTGCGTCGTCCAGCGCGCCGAAATCGAGCGACACGCCCATTCGCCGACTTGCGACGAGCGGCGCGACCGGATCACGCAGCACGACCGGCGCGGTCGTCTTCAGTAAATGCTCATGGCTTGCCGCCACGGCTAGTCGAACGCCGTCGCGCGTCGGATCATCGAAAGCGACGCCGGTCTCGATCGGTTTCATCACCGCGACGCTCAGTCGCCTGCGGACCATCGCCCTCGCGATGGCGCAGGTGACGACCGTTTTCCCGACCCCGGTATCGGTTCCGGTGACGCCAAGCCGGATCACTGCGACTCCACGAAGTCCGCGATGACGTCGTATGCTCGGGCGAGATCCTCGTCCGTCGAGCAGTACGGCGGCAGGATGTAGACCGTGCTGCCGAGTGGTCGAAGCAGAACGCCGCGGTCGAGCGCGAAGCGGTTGAGCGCCGGCCCGAGCGTGCTGAGATAGCCCTCGTCGCGCGAGACGAAATCGAGCGCCATCACCGTCCCCAGCACCCGAACGTTCCGAACCCCTTGGAGCAACTGCAGGCCGGTCGCCGCCGCGCGGTGCGACCAACCGATCTCGCGACGCCGCTCGACCGAGCTCTCATCGAGCAGCGCCAGCGACGCGAGTCCGGCGGCACACGCGATGGGATTCGCGGTGTACGAGTGGCCGTGAAAGAACGTCTTCGTGCGGTCCTTCGACCTGAAGCTTTCGAACAACTCGTTCGTCGCGAGGGTCGCGCCGAGCGGAACGAAGCCGCCCGTGAGACCTTTGGAGAGACACATGAGATCGGGCGAGATGGCGGCATGCTCGCAGGCGAACAGCGGGCCCGTTCGACCGAAGCCCGTGAGCACTTCGTCGGCGATCAGAGGAATCCCGTGGGCGGCGGTGAGCTCGCGAATGCCGCGCAGCGCGCCGGCGGACCACATGCGCATTCCTCCGGCGCCCATCAGCATCGGCTCGACGATCACCGCGGCAATCTCGCGCTCGCGCTTCGCGATGAGCGCCTCGAGCGCGGTGACGACATCATTCGTCACCGGATCGGGAAGTCGCGCGACGTCGAACAGCAGACTGGCGAACGGCTCCGTGAACAAACCGCGCGCGCTGACGCTCATCGCGCCGAACGTGTCGCCGTGATAAGCATTTTCTAATGCGACGATCGTCCGCCGCGTCTCACCGCGATTGGTCCAATACTGCAGCGCGATCTTCACGGCGGCTTCGACGGCCGTCGATCCGTCGTCGGAGAAAAAGACGCGCTCGAGACCCACGGGTGCGCGCTCGACCAGCTCGGCGGCGAAGCGGGCGGCCGGTTCGTGCGTGAACCCGGCGAAGATTACCTGCTCCAGCGTCCGGGCCTGCACCGCGATCGCGTTCGCAATTGCCGGCTGCGCGTGGCCGTGGAGCGTCACCCACCATGAAGACACCGCATCGAAGATCTCGCGACCCTTTGCGTCGACCAGATACGCGCCCTCGGCGCGCACGATCGGAATCGGCGGATCCGCGGCGCCGTGCTGCGTGTACGGATGCCACACGTGTTGGCGGTCGGCGCCGGCGACGTCGAACGCCGGGCTGATCATTCGCGGAGGAGAACGGCGAGCGTTTCGGCCAAGCCGCCGATTTGCAGCGCGGTGTGAGCGGCGCTCAGCGTGACACGCAGACGCGACGCGCCGGTCGGAACCGTCGGCGGCCGAAGCGCGCCCACGAGGTACCCGCGCGACGAAAGCTGCGCCCCGATCGCGAGCGTTTTCGACGCGTCGCCGATCATGATCGGCACAATGTGCGAGCCCGCTTCGCCGAGTGACTGGATTCCGGCGCCGTGAAGCATGCGCGTCATGCGAATCGCGTTCGCCAGCAGCTTTTCGCGTCGTGTCGGCTCAGCCTTCATGATGCGCAGCGCTTCGCGCGCGGCCGCAGCCTGCGCGGGCATCATCGCGGTCGTGAAGACGAACGAGCGCGCGCGGTTGAGCAAATACTGAATGAGCGTCGACGATCCGTAGACGAACGCGCCGGCGACACCGAGCGCTTTGCCGAGCGTCGCGACGGTCACGTCGACCTGGCCGTGACGCCGCGCGGCGCTCGCGCTTCCTCGGCCGTCGACGCCGCCCGTTCCGATCGCGTGAGCGTCATCGACGTATGTCCATGCGTTGTGCTTCTTCGCGAGATCGATGATCTCCGCGACTGGCGCGTGATCACCATCCATCGAAAAAAGGCCGTCGGTCACGATGAATGCGCGGCGGCCGGACGACCGATGTTTCTCGAGGAGCTCCGCCAATCCCGGGACACTGATGTGCGGGTAGATGTGCACCGTCGCACGGCTCAACCGGCAACCATCGATGAGCGACGCGTGATTCAGCGCGTCGGCGAAAATGATGTCGCCGCGGCCGACCAAGGCAGGCAGAATCCCGACATTCGCCGAGTAGCCGCTCGAGAAGGTGAGCGCGGCCTCGGCGTCGAAGTATTCGGCGAGCTCGCTCTCGAGGGCGACGTGCTCCGGATTATTGCCCGAGATGAGGCGCGACGCGCCGGACCCGACGCCGTATTGCTTGACGGCGTTGACGAGTGCCTCGGACAGCCGCGGATCGGTGGCGAGTCCGAGATAGTCGTTCGACGAGAAGTCGACGGCGGTGCCGTTTTTCGTCTCGACGATCGCGCCATCCTTTCGAGAGACGATGCGCAGGGTCCGTTCGAGATCGCGCTCTCGAAGAGCGGATAGACCAGCGCGAAGGGCGTCGTCGAGCGGGACGTTCGTCGACAGGGGTGGCGAAGTCACGACTCAGGGTAACGTGGTCAGGTGCCTGGTGCCAGATGCGGAGTTCCGGAGAGCGCGGAATCGCGCTTCGCGTGCGGACACGTATCCCAGCGTTGTCGACCCGAAAGCTGAAAAAGGGTTGTCCCGCCGCGATTGCCTTGGTTAGGTTGACGCCGCGAACTCAGGTGAGGACGGCACCATGACGCCATCGCAGAGGAATCCCCCCGAAGACCGTCTGGTCGCGGCGCTGCTCGCACCCGACATCGCCGCGATGCTCGCCGACTCTCCGGCGGACATTGCGGCGGAGACCGAGGAGGTCCACCCGGCGGATCTCGCGGACGTCGCGGAGCTCATCGATCGCTCGCAGCTCAGCGCCTTTCTCGGGGCGCTGGGTCCGGCGCGCGCGGCGGACGTCCTCGAATATCTCGACGAAGAGCTGCGCACGGAGTTCCTCGAGTCGGTAACGCCGCGCGAAGCCGCGGAGCTCGTCTCGGAGATGACGCCGGACGACCGCGCCGACGCGCTCGAGGAGATCGACGAAGAGCACGCCGACGACATTCTCGCCGAAATTCCGCAGGCCGAGCGGCAGGAGATCGAGAAGCTTCTCGCGTACGATCCGGACAGCGCCGGCGGATTGATGACGACCGACTTCGTGTCGGTGTCCGGCGAGATGACAGTCGAGAGCGCGCTCGAGAACGTTCGCGCGGTTGCGCGGTCCGGACGGAAAGAAGCGATGCACAACATCTACACGACCGATTCGCAGGGGCGCATCGCCGGGGTGATGTCGCTCCGCGAGCTTCTCGCCGCTCTGCCGGGCGCGAAGATCAGCGACATCGCTTGGACGGAAGTCGTGAGCGTGACGCCGAACGCGGATCGCGAAGAGGTTGCACGCGTCATCGCGAACTACGACTTGGTCGCCGTACCCGTGGTCAGCGAGTCGGGACATCCGATGGGCGTCATTACCGTCGACGACGTCATCGACGCGATCCAAGCGGAGCAGACGGAAGACGTTCAAAAGTTCGGCGGCATGGAAGCGCTCGACGAGCCCTACATGCAGATCGGTCTTCTCGCGATGATCAGGAAGCGCGCGGGGTGGCTGAGCATTCTGTTCCTCAGTGAGATGTTCACGGCGACCGCGATGCAGCACTTCAGCGACGAGCTGACGAAGGTCGGAACGCTGATTCTGTTCGTCCCGCTCGTCATGAGCTCCGGTGGGAACTCCGGATCGCAGGCGACGTCGCTCATCACGCGCGCGATGGCGTTGCGCGAAGTCGATCTCGCGGATTGGTGGCGCGTCGCGCTCCGCGAGCTGCCGTCCGGCATCATGCTCGGCGCGATCCTCGGAGTCATTGGCATGATTCGCATCAGCCTGTGGCAATGGATGTACAACCATGGGATCGGGCTCGGCTACAACTACAATCCGCACTGGCATCTCATCGCGCTGACGGTCGGTATCGCACTCGTCGGCATCGTGACGTTCGGTTCACTCGCCGGTTCCATGCTTCCGTTCGTGCTTCGACGCTTCGGATTCGATCCGGCCAGTGCATCGGCGCCCTTCGTCGCGACGCTCGTCGACGTGTCGGGCTTGAGCATCTACTTCATCGTCGCCCTGATCATCCTTCACGGCACGCTACTTTAGGAAGGGTGCCTGGTAGCGGGTGCCAGGGACGAGAGGATCCGGAACAACATTCAGTGAAGGAACGGATGGAGAAGATCGAGTTCACGATCGAAGGGATGTCCTGCGAGCACTGCGTGCGCGCCGTACGCGGTCGCCTCGAGCGAACCGCGGGTGTGAAGGTCGAGGACGTTCAGGTCGGCGTCGCGAAGATCGAATACGACCCATCGAAGACGAATATCGACGACCTCGAGGAGGCAATCGCGGACGAGGGTTACACGGCCTTCGTCGCGGACTGAGGTCATCCTCGTCGAAGCGTAACTGAAGCGAAGATCAGCAGAGGTCAGCTGACCCAGCCGGAGCCGTTGCTCGATCGCGTTCCCGATGCCAATTTCTCGGCGGCTTTTCACGCGTCGATGAGGATTCCGTGATCCGACGGCTCCCACCCGTCCGTCTCCTGTTTTGGCTGGCTGGATTTGCGTCTGTTGCATCCGCTCAGCGCGGGAAGAAAGACCCACCGTTGGAGTTCACTCGGCAGGGTCTGCTCATTATGAACTTCACACCGGTCCCCGGCGGCGATCTGCGGCTGGGACGCCGGGCCGCTGACGCCGTCCGCGATCGTGTCGACAAGCTCGTCAACCGGCGTGAAGTCGAGGTCATCGACGGCGACAACATCCGCACGTCACTCGAGCGGGCCGGCTATTCCGCCGACACGATTTTTTCGCCGGGCGAAGCCAGGGTCGTCGGCCGGTTTTTGCGCGCCGACGAGTTTCTCGTTGCGCGGGTGGTCGAAACGCCGACCGGAGCGCGAATGTCCGGGCGCCTCGTTCTCCTCCGCGACGAGCACCTGAACCAGCCGCTCCCCGACGTTACCGCGCCGAGGCTGGATTCCGCCGCTCAGCTCTTCGCGAAATCGATCGCCGCGGCACGGTCGCAGCTCGTTCCCGAGCGCCGCTGTGAAAATGCGCTTCGTGAAGGCAGCCAGCTGCGCGCGATCGCTGCGGCGAAGGAAGGCGTCGCCGCGTATCCTCAGTCGACGATCGCTCGCACGTGTCTCGTCTGGGCGCTGCGCCAAGGGACGTCGTCCAACGAGCTGCTGACGGTCTCGCGTGAGATTCTCGCGCAGGACTCGATGAATGTCCACGCGATCGAAGGCGCGGCCGTCGCGCTCGACTCGCTCCGGCGCCGGGACGAAGCCGCAACGATGTGGCTCAGGCTCGCGGCGACTGACACCGGAAACATGGATCTGCAGTTCAAGATCGCGTACGCGCTTGCAGACGGCGGCAACTCGAAGCGCGCCGAGCCGTTCATTCTCGCGCTCGCCGACAGGCATCCCGAGGACATCCGTCTGACGCAGCAGAAATGGCGGATCGCGTACGACAACAAGAGCTGGGCGCACGCCATCGACGCCGCGGAGGTCATGCTCGACCGCGACGAGATGGCGCGCGCGGACTCGACGTTTTTCTACAAGCTGGCGATCGCCTATCACAACGCGGGCAAGCCATACAAAGCGATCGAGATGCTCGCGCAAGGCGTGAGCACGTTTTCGAAGGATGTGCGCCTCTACTCGCTCTATGCACAATATCTAAAGGCGGAGGCGGACACGGTCATTCCGCGGGGGCTCGCGCTCTTTCCGCAGAGCGCCGATCTCCTTGCGCTGAATGCGAAGGAGCTTCGCGCGCGCGGCAAGCTCGCCGAATCGCTCGACGCCACGAAACGCGCCGTCGAGCTGGACTCGACGATGGCGCAGGGACGGTTACAAGTCGCTCAGCTCGAGATCGAGCTTGGCCGGCCGGACAGCGCGCTCGTCGCGCTCCGGCGCGCCGTCACCGGCGGCGAGGACTCGACGCTCGTCGCGCAGTTCGCGCTCTCGAAAGGCAACACGTTCTATCGAGCGGCGAACGGGACGAAATCATCGGCGGACTTCGGTCTCGCGCTTCGGTTCATCGCCTTCTCGGATTCGATCCGTTCGACGCAACAATCGAAGTTCCTGATCGGCGCGACCGCGTTCGGGATCGCGCAATCGGCGCTGACCGAAGCGACCAAGCTCAAAGACAAGGTCGAGAGTTGTCGTCTCGCGAAGCTCGGCGCGGACATGGTACCCGTCGCGCGCGCGGGGTTGAAAGCCGGCGAAGCGATGTTCGCGGAAGCCGCGAAGCAATCGCTCGACTATCTCGATCAGCTCGACCCGTACGTCGCGCAAGAGCTCACTGCATACTGCAGCGACAAGCCACCCGCGTTCTAGGCTGACGTCGTGGCAAACGCCCTTGCCGACGCTTCCGAGTCGCTCGCCGCGGCGACATCCTCGTCGATCATCTTGATGATGCCCGTCTCGAGCCACGCGTGCTCGCCGCGCATGACCTGCTGCGCAACGCGATACATCTCGCCGTCGAAGTCGCCGTAGAACGACCCGAAAAGATGCTCGACGCGGACTTTCGCTGCGCGGCAGAACAAATCCGCGAGCGCAATCGCGGCGGTGTTGCCCTGCTTCGCGAGCATGTTCGCGCGCACGCACGATGCGGTCATCGCGAACAGCTCGGCGCCGATATCCACCGCGCGGAAGAGCACGAGCTGTCGCCGCTCGAGCTTTGGACCGAGCCGTACCATCGCATGGAAGATCGCGCGACCGAGCTTTCGCGTGTGACGCTCGGCGAACCGCATGTGTTTTGAGAGTTTTCCGAACTCGCCGAACGAGCCGGGCATCTGTCCTTTCCCGACCCATCGCCTCGGATACCACGTCGGGTAAAAAGCGAGGGTGCGTTTGAGGGCCGCCCACTTGTCGCCCTTCGAAGCGTCCTTGTCTACCAGGGCGAACGCCGTCTTGAAGTGATGGTCCACGGCCTCGCGCGCGATGAACAATCGCATGATCTCCGATGATCCCTCGAAGATCAGATTGATGCGACTGTCACGCATCGCGCGCTCGATCGGAATTGGACGCTCGCCGCGCGCTCGGAGCGAGTCCGCGGTCTCGTAACCGCGCCCGCCGCGGATCTGCAGCGCGTCGTCGACGATGTGCCACCCGTGTTCCGTGTTGTACATCTTCGCGATCGCCGCTTCCAATCTGATGTCGTAACTCCGCCGCTCAGCCAGGCCAACGGTGAGCCCGGCGATCGATTCCATGGCGAACGTGTTGGCGGCCATCATCGCGACTTTCTGCGCAACGGCTTCGTGCTTTCCAATCGGCGCGCCCCACTGAATTCGCTCGTTCGCCCAGGTGCGCGAGGCGTTGAGCAGCGCCTTGCCGCCGCCGGCGACACTCGCTGGAAGTGTGAGACGTCCCGTATTGAGCGTGATCAGCGCGAGCTTCAGTCCCTTCCCTTCGCCCCACAGAATGTTCTCGCGAGGAACGCGGACGTTCGTGAAGCGAATGACGCCGTTCTCGATGGCCTTGAGCCCCATGAAGCGGCACCGATGCACGATTTCGACGCCAGGCCAGGACGCTTCGACGATGAACGCGGTGATTTGGCGGCGCGACTTTCCATTCACGACCGCATCCGGCGTCCTCGCCATGACGAGGAACAGCTCCGCGCGCGTCCCGTTCGTGCACCACAACTTCTCCCCGCTCAGGGTGAAGTATTTGCCATCCGCGCTCGGCTCCGCGTGCGAGTGCATGTTCGCCGGATCGGATCCCGCGTCGACCTCGGTGAGCGCGAACGCGCTGATGGCGCCCTTCGCGAGGCGCGGAAAGAATCTTTGCTTCTGTTCGTCGCTCCCGAAGAGCTTCAGCGGCTGCGGCAAACCGATGGACTGATGCGCGGACAACAAGGCTGTGAGCGATCCGTCTTTCGACGTCACCATCGCCATCGCCTTCACATAACTGGAATAGGATAGACCAAGTCCGCCGTATTCTTTCGGGATCTTGATCCCGAATGCGCCCATTTCGCGCAACTCCTGGACGTAGTCTTCAGGAATCTCCCCGGTGCGGTCGATCATATCCGAGTCGACTCGCTTCAAGAAGGCCTCGAGCTTGTCCATGAAGGGCTTCGCTCGCACCACTTCGTCCGGATCCTCGGCGGGATGCGGATGAATCAGGCCGATATTGAAGCGGCCGAGGAATAGATCGCGAACGAAACTTGGTCCCGACCACTCGCTCTCGCGCGCCGCTTCGGCGACGTCGCGGGCCTCTTTCTCGGAAGCAGGACCGGCCGCGTGCTGTGACATGGGATACTCACTGAAAGGCGGAACTGGAGCAACACTTGGAGAGCCGAAGGCGATGCAGCCAGCCTCCCGATCGTCCGACGTGTCTTCCTCCTACCCACGAACTATGCATCCTCCGCGCCCACGAAAGCTCCTTCAGGGACCGGCATTCGTCGATCATCTCGCCGAATGGATTCTTTCGCACTGCCCGTGCACGGCCACGGCGCTGCTGTTGGTCTTGGTCGTTGGCCAACGATTCACCGTCGCGAACCCACTTCCGTTCGTCGCGGTCATCGCGGCGATCGACATCACCGTCAACGTGGTCCGCGAGCGCCGCCAACACCGTCGTCCGCGACGAACGTCGGGCGCATTTCGATCGAACGCGACTGCTTGACAACAATTCCCGTCCCGACAACAGCGATGACGGCGAACGCGAACCACTGAAACGCGTAGCTCTTGTGCGGACCTTCGTCGAGAGCGGGCGCGCCAATCCTCGTCGGTTGGCGCGCTCTGTTTGCCGAGTCAGCGATCGTAAACGGGTCATCGGCGAGGACGACGTAGAACGGCGCGATCGGATATGGGAGCGCCTTGGCGGCGATGTCGTGCGACAGTCGCGCTATCGTTCGCGGATTAGTCGAGAACGCGGCGCCGGGTATCGCGGGAAATTCCTCGACGTACCCCTCGAAGGTCGAGTCGCGATCGTGGAGGTTCGGTAGATCGACGGTCGCGCCGTCGGCGGCGTACACCCACCCGCGGTTCACGAGGACCGCCGTGTCCGTTCCGGCAATGCGAACCGGCGTCAGAAGGTCGGCACCCGGTGCGCCGCTATGGGTTCGCGCCGCGTACACGAGCTCGTGATCGTAGTCTCGTTCGCCGACGACGCGAACTCGCCGATAGTGCGACAGCGCTGTGTCTTTCGGCACTGCGCCGACGTCGACCGGCGCTGCTTGCAGCCGCTCCGAGATGAGACGGTTGCGCGTGCGGCGCTCACCGAGCCGGTGAAGCTGCCACACGCCGAGCCGAACGAAGATCGCCGTCGCCAGAATGGCGAACGCGACGAACAGGCGAAGCTTCCAGGGGCTCAACGCACGTCGGCGTCGAAGACGCCGGTCAGCACCTTGCCGCCAGGCTTGAACTGCACCCACAGCCGATAGCGACCCGATTTAGGAAACTCGTATGGAAAAGAGAATACACCGTTCATGTGCATGCCGCTCATCGGCATGGGTTGCAGGGCATCGGGCTCGAGACGTCCGCCCGCCGTTGTGTCTCCGCGATCTCGAGCTCTGAAGATCTCTTGCCCCGTCATCGACACCGTGCCCATCGGATGCAGATGAATGAACACCGAGCCATCGTCGCGAAGGACGACTGCGTGCGCCGCCATTCCAAGATAGGGGTCGAGCGAAGCGACGGCCCCGCGGGCGTCACGAACGGTGAATTTGAGATCGGTGGTGCGGCGCGACGTCAGCGCGGAATCACCGCTCCATTCGATCGTATACCCGCCGTCGAGCGACTGTGTCGCGCCGGGCGCGATCCGCGGCACCGTGGATGACGAGACCACGACGTCGTCGCTGTCCGACGGCACGACAGGTCCCTTCGTCTCGGGAAGCGCCAGCGTATTCGTGACGGTCACCGAGAGACCGCTCTCGAGCGTGATGTCGCCAAAGAGCCTGTAGTTCCCGGCGGGAAGCGACGGGATCTCTCCCTCGAACACCAGCGAGTCCGTCTGGGACGGATGCAGGTGCGCGAAGCGCTCCATCCCCGGTTCGCTCACGAGGAAGAGATGCATCATCTTCCCGTGGTCGGGCGCCACCCGCGACACGATGACGTTGAACGCCGACGTGTCGTGCACCGCAAGGCGCAGGGTGCGATGTGTGTCGTGAACATCGAACGTCGGATCCGCCGCAGGGGAAGCGTACATGAAGCGCCGATACCCGGCGTCCTCGGCGTTCCACCATTTCGCTCCGCCAAACACAACCAGCGCGAGAATCGGCGTGAACGCGAACGCGCGGATATTCGCGCGACGACGGCGCCCCGGCTCGAGTGCTTCTCCCGGCGCCACGAGGCTCTCTCCACCCGCCGCCCGCACGATCGTGATCAAGCCACCGCAGAGCAAAAGTCCGAGCACCACGAGAATCGCGCCGAGTCCGCGAGAGAGTCCCAGTCGTCCTGTCGCAAATGAGTTCACGGGGACGACCACCGTTCCGACTCCATGCGAACCGTCGACGGTGACGTAGACGCTGTACGCGCCGTACGCCATCAGCCAGAGCTGACCGCCGTAGGTTTGCTTCTCTCCCGAGACAGGCTCCATCTCGTCGCCCGACGGAGCGCCGCGAGCGCCGGCGCGCCAGAACACAGGCCGAATCTCGACACGCCGTGCGTCCGGCGAGTTCACCCGGACGATGACCTGCGCGAGGCCCGGCACGACCTCCGGTGGCCGCACAACGACGCGGACCGGATACGCGCCGGCATTTCCCTCGAAAACGACATTCGGGCTTCCGATGTGCGCCGCACAGATGATCGCGACCCCGATTGCGAACGCGAGTCCCGCGAGACGTCTCACCGTTTGACCTTCGTCATCCATCCGCCGAGCGCGAGTCCCCGCCACGCCGAGAGCGTCGCCAGACCGAGCATGATGAAAACGTGCACCGAAAACGGCCACGCACCCGGTCTCGGCGGATCGAAGCGGCGCGTCATCGCTTCATACCGCGGGTTCATCCAATACACGTAGTTCTCGGCGTTGAAGATCGGCCCGCGCGCGAGTGGATTGTGCATGAGAAAACTCGCAAACGGCCATTGCGCGGCGATGAAGGTCGCGACGAACACCACACCAACGATGAGTCCGAGCAGCAACCCCGAGACTTTTCCGTCGATGCGCTGCAAGACGACATCGATAAAGAACGCCGGCACGATGACGAGGAGCGGGAACGACAGCGTCACCATGTGCGTGATGTGTTGGTAGATCGGGCCAAGCTTCGGCGTGGCGGGAAAAAGCTGGATCGTCCACATCAGCACGAGACTTGTCGCCGTGAAGAACGCGGCCGCGGCCGTCGCCGGCCAACGAAGCTTGATCGCTCGCGACATTGCGCCGAGCGCAAATGGAAACGCGAGCGATACGATCTCATAGAACAATGGGCTGTGCATCATGCGACGTTCGCCGTATTCCGTGAGGAACAGCGCGAAGTTCATGATGAAGAAGCCGCCCGTGATCGCGAGCACCCACGCGAGCTTGTTTCGTTCGACGTCGTCAGCGCGATTCTGTTGGGCGAGCGTGAGCAGCAATGCCCCGACGACGATCGAGTAGATACCGAGCGCCAGCAGCGCGTGCGGCGGGCTGATGATCTTCACATCGAGGCCGTAGGCGTTGTGCCACCAGTTGTCGAAGGGCGCGGAGGTGAGCATCGCTCCGCACCCCCAAACGCAGATCCATGCGCCGAGCGGCGCGCGGAATCCCCAGAAGCTCACCGATGCGTCGCGCTCCGCCTGTGTGCCGAAGAACGTCGTCTTGATCGCGACGTAGCCCGAGCTGATGCCCGCAAGGAGACCACCGGCCTGAATGAGGAGGTGCGCCGGCGTCCAGAACGTGTCGCGGCCAATCGACATGTGCCACGAGATGTCCCAATAGACGCCGATCATCACACACGCGGCTGCCACGACCGCGGTGTACGCATGCCATCGCGCCGAGAGCTGCGTCGTGTCGACCCGAGCGTCGTAGCGCGGAAAGGAACCGACTGTCGTTGCCATTAGAAAAGACTCATCTGTTCGCCCAGATGCTCGGGCTCGACCGCATGCTGTCCGAGGAGGCGCTGCATCTCGCGAGCCGACGCGGGCGAATGTCCAGCGAAATGATTGTTGACGTAGACGAACGCTTCTCTGCCCTGCTCTGCGTACGGCCAGAGCACGGACATCCACGACTCGAGGTCGCGCGTCCTGTCGATCTGAATACGAGAGTAGTCGACGATGCTCTGATCGATTCCCATCAATCGAACGTAAATGAGGTCCGCGGTCGGGCGGGTCGCGAGCTGCATCATCTGTTTTCGTTGGATCCAGCGTCCATCGCTGAGCGTCAGCGCGACGTTGTGCTCGGCGAGGAGTGCGAGAACCCCGTCGTGGATCCAACCGCGCTGGCGGAATTCGATCGCGAAGCGGATATCGCGCGGGAGCTTCGGAAGGAATTGCGCGACCGCAGGCAGCTCGTTCGGGCCGAAGTCCGGTCCGAGCTGAATGAGAATTGGGCCAAGCTTTGCGCCGAGCTCGCGCGCGACGTCGAAAAACGCCGACGCCGCGTCGTCGACGTTCCGGAGTCGTCGCTCATGCGTGATCTCTTGCGGCAGCTTGAGGGCGAAGATGAAGTCGTCGGGAGTTCGTTGCGCCCAGCCGCGAACGGTTTTGACCGCGGGCGTCGCGTAAAAGGTGGAGTCGACTTCGACCGTATCGAACGCGCGGGCGTAAATAGTGAGAAAGTCCATCGGCCGAGTGCCGGCCGGATAGAATGGCCCGGCCCAGGCGTCGTAGTTCCATCCCTGTGTCCCGACTCGAATTCGCGCGGTCATATACTGGAATCGGCGCGGAGGAATCGGGGGAGTCAAGTGAGGCCGAACGCGGTCCCCTTTTTGCGCGCTCTAGGTTGCAGCAACACTCGGGGGCACGAATGCGCAGAAAGAGCGATCGCGAAGATGAGTTGGCTGAGGCGGCGGGCAGCATCTCGGGCGTGCTTGTCGGCGCCGGCGTGGGGTCGGCAGCGGGTCCGCTCGGCATGCTGATCGGCGGGATTGCGGGCGCGATCGGCGGATGGTGGACGGGACGCGCGGTCTCGGAAGCGGCAGGTGCGCTGACGCACGAGGACGAATCGCACTATCGCGAGCATTTCGACGCACAGCCGAATCGGCCGGCGGATCGCGCGTACGACGACGTTCGGGGCGCCTACTATCTCGGACAGATCGCGAGCCACAATCCCAACTTCGTGGAGCGCGAGTTCACGGAAGTCGAGCCCGAGCTCGAGCGAGGCTGGTCGGCGGCGACCGATCGCCAGGGCTCGTGGGAGTCCGTGAGAGCGTACGCGTCGGAAGGTTTCGCGAGAGGCCGGTCGCGCCTCGACGAAGCGGCGCGGCGAGCAAAGGCGGAGCAGGAAGGGCGGACGCGAGGCGAGTTGGACGATCGTCGAACTTGAGAGCGCGGAAAACCATTCTCGACACGGACAGCTCCGCCCTTATCCTTCAGCGATAAGTCTCGAAGAAGCCGGCGCCCTCCCCGGCGAGCACTCGGCCAGCGACCCGTCCGGCGATCGACATCAGGCCCTTCATCTGCACGAAATAGGGATGCGCGATCTGGCGCGATGCCAATGCGTCGCCGCGCTCGACTCCCGGCGCACGCGTGTCTGTCGCGGACGCATCTTCGATCGTGAGCTCCAGTCTCAACGTGTCGTCGCCGCGCACGTCGATCATCGTCGCCTTCGCCGGCACGTGCAGCGTCTCGCCGCCGACGCGCAGCTCGCGAGAATCGTCATAGCGAATCTCGCGCGGACGAAAGAGCGATAAGAAGCCGAGCGAATCAACGACGTATGCGAACAAGGGCTGCGCTGCGACGGTGCTGTCCGACGACTGCACTCGACCGTACAACACCGTATACTGTCCGGCGCGCGCCGCACCCCATTCCCACGTGACGCCGCGCCAGACGCCCCAGTTGTGGTCGTGATACGCTTGAGCGTTTTGATAATCCTCGCATGTTCCGTCGATGCAGATCGAGCCTGTCCCGTCGGCGCGCAGCGCCGGCACGACGTATCCGGAAACGAGCCCCTCGCTCGACAGCGCCGCGCCGGGAAAGAACGCGCCGGGCGCCGGAGCAACAACGAGATTCAGCACGAGATTCGCCGACCCATGCTCCTCGCGGGCATTGGCGTGGATCGCGTAGCGGCCATCTGACAACACCGACACGCTCGACGTCCCGAGCCTGAGATCCGCTTTGTACGTCGAGAAGGCGACGGCGCCCGACGGAACCGTGGCGACGAACTTCCGCGATGCGCCGCCCTGCTTGTGCAGAGTCACGAGCACTTGCCCGCCCCACTGGCCGTTCGGCACTTCACCGCCGACGATGAACGAGATGAATGCCCAGCTCGAGCGGTCCGGCGACAACACATTGAAATAGTGCCACTCCGCCCATGTTGGATCGCTTCGCCGATTCGGCGGCGGGAGATGGAAGTGGTCGATCGCGTCGCGCAGCTCGTTCATCATCGGATCGCGCCACGTGCGATCGAGTCCGTCGTCTTTCCAATCCCCCGACGCGAGCGGCGGCATCCCGCCGACCGCCTCGGTGCGCGATGGTATTTCACCCGTCGCCATGACCGGGATCTCGCGACCGTCTTTCGTCTTTGCGTAGAGCAGCTTCCCTTCGATCTGCGGCGCCACGGCGCTCACGCTCGATGCGAGACGAGGGGACGCGAGCAGCTGGCTGTAGATGAATCGCGCGTGGTCGATCGAGAAGAACATGCCGCCGAGTCCACCGGTTTTCATCACTTCGACGTCGATGCCCTCGGGGAGAATCGTCACCTCGCCGCCGCCGACGAGCTTCTCGTCGCGCGCTTGCGCCAGCAGCGCTTCGCCGACCGACAACAGCACGATCATGACCCCGACGCCGAGGCTGTAACCGAGCAGCAAGAACATCGACCGCCACGGCCGGAGGACGAGATTTCGCAACGCCAGCAGCGCAATCATCTACGCGCTCTGACGATGGTCGTCGACCACCACGCCGTCGCGCATATGGACGACGCGCTTCGCGGCGGCCGCAAGATCCTCGTCGTGCGTCACGACGAGGATCGTCGTCCCGTCAGCGTTCACCTGCGCGAGGAGCTCGATCATCTCGGTGCCGGTCTTCGCATCGAGCTCGCCGGTCGGCTCGTCGGCGAGAAGAATCGCCGGCTTGTTCGCGAGTGCCCGCGCGATCGCGACACGCTGCTGTTCGCCGCCGGACATCTGCGCGGGCCGATGGTCGCGTCGCGCCGCAAGTCCGACGTACGCCAGCAACTCACGCGCGCGCGAGAGGCGTTGCTGCCGCGCGAGCTTTGCTTCGGCCATCGGAAGCTCGACGTTTTCGATCGCCGACAATGCTGGCATCAAATAGAACCGCTGGAACACAAAGCCGATGTGCGTGAGACGAAACCGCGTCGCGTCGGCATCGCGCATCTGGTCGATGCGACGCCCGTCGATCGTCACGCTCCCCGACGACGGCCGATCGATGCCGCCGAGGAGGTTGAGCAGCGTCGATTTGCCGCACCCCGACGGACCGACGATCGCGACGTAGTCGCCACGCGCGACCGACAAACTGACGCCTCGAACCGCGCGAACGAGCTCGTCGCCCATGTGGTACTCGCGCGCGAGCGCGTCCGCGACGACGACGTTCTCGTCGCTCAACCGACCGCCTCCTCGCGAAGCGTCGCGGCGATGGGCAACGACGCTCCTCGCCACGACGGATAGATGCCGGCAAGAATTCCGGCGCCGGTGAGAAGGCCGAGCGCGGTCCACGCCGCGCGTGGCTCGAACAGGAAGAAGTCGATCGCCGCCGGAAGTCCGGGCAGCGACGCGAGAATCGAGTTGAGATATCTCGCCGTCACGAGCCCGAGCGCGAGCCCCGCCGCAGCGCCGACGATCATGATCGCGATCCCCTCGAGCACGATCTGCAACACCACCCGGCTTCGTGCGACACCGATGGCGCGCATCACAACGATCTCGCCGAGCCGCTCGTTGACCGAGACAGTGACCAGCGTCGTGACGAGCAGGAATCCGACCGTAAGACTCACCGCACCGAGCACGAACGCCAGCTGGCGAAAGTAGCTGAGCCGGGTGTCGAGCTGCTGCATCGCCGTCGCGATCGAAACCGCGGAGACTTTCGGAAGCGTCGCTTCGATGCTCTTCAAGATGGTGTCGACGTTCGCGGACGGCGCGGCCTTCACCATGAAGAGCGATACCCGATCTCGTGCGCTCGCGCCCTGCATGTCCTGAAGCGTCGCGAGCGGGACCGCGACCGCTCGCTGATCGGCCGCCATATATAGGAAGTGCGCGATCCCGACGAGCTTCAGCGTTCGACGCCCGGTGAACGCCCGTAGCTGCGCGTCGAATCCGGCGGCAACCGACAGCGTATCGCCGAGCTTGGCACCTGTCGCGCGGAGGAAGTCGGCGTTCGCAACCATCTCGTTCGGCGCGCCGACGGTTCGGCCACTAGTAATCTCATAATCGCCCTGAACGGCCGGCTCGACGCCGAGCGCGGTCGTGCTCACCGTTCGGTCGCCGACCGCCGCGTGGAGCTGTGAGCCAAGTACCGGGCTCACGATCTGCACCCCAGACATCGATCTCAACGTTTGGGTCACCGCGCTCGCATCGGCAATCGTCGCCTCGGTGTCGAACGGCAGCGTTCCTTTCGGCGCGATCCGCAGTTGAAACCCGCGCGATAACAGCAAATCCTGCAGCGACGCGCGCATCCCGCTCGACAACATCACCATGTCGAGCAACATGGCCGCCGAAACCGCGACTCCAAGCGTCGCGAGCACCGTGCGGCTCAGATGTCGAGAGAGTGTCGCCCACGCGAGGCGGAGGAGCATCAGCGCGCGTGCACGGGTTGCGCAGATCGGCGTTCTCGACGTCCGGTCAGCAGCTCGAGTGGCGACACCCGCACGAGCCGTTGCGCCGCCGCAAACCCGGCCACGAGCCCGAGAACAACCGACAATGACACCGCGAGCACGACGATGTCCGGCGTCACGATCGCGAATGCGAGCGGCGTCCGATACACGGCGCGATAATGCCAATTGATGATCTCGGACGCAACCCAGCCGATTCCTACGCCGACCAAGCTTCCAGCCACCGCGACAAACGCCGACTCGATCATCACCGACGACACGATCGAGCGCCCGCTGATGCCCATGAGGCGGAGCGCCGCGACATCCCGGCGCCGCTCGTCGACCTTCAGCAGCATGATGCACAGCAAGAAGATCGCGCTCGCGACGATGGTGATGACGCCGATCGCCCGGTGGAACCGGCTCACGACGAGAAACGTTCGCGACGTCTCGACCGCGATCTCGCGCGAGCGATACGCCTGAAAACCAAACGCCGCGCTGTTGATCTGCCGAATCGCCGAATCGGTCGACGCGGCGCCCTTTGTCGCGACCGCGAATCGGTCCACGCGATCGCCGTAGCCGGTCAAGCTCTGCAGCTCATCGAGATGCATCCGCACTCGATACTCGGCTCGGGCGACCTCGGACGGATCGGCGCGACGCCGCACGAGCGCCGAAACGACGACGGTGTCGCCCGTCGCCGATCCAGGTGTCGCGGAGAGAACGAGCCGGTCGCCGATCTTGATGCCGGCGTCGGCGGCAAGACGCTCGTCGATCGCCATGGTACGCGGCGGCCGGTGCGGCGGAATCGAATCGATCGACTGGAATGCAGCAGCAGCCAGCAGCGCGACGATCATGAGTTTAAGCTAACCGCGCACTGCTCTTCGTTCGACGACTACGAGTGGAGCTTGCTCACCCAGACCTGTGTGTGCTTGAGCGACTCGCGAGTCATCTCCAGCGAGTACGACTCGTCCTTGAACGCATGTAACCCGCGCTTGATCAGAAAGTATCCGAGCCCGAGCTCGACCACGCCCACGGTCAGCGCGCCGATCCACATGTGCTCATTCAACACTCGGCCGATCAGCGTGATGACGAACAGCGTGAACGCCATCATCGCGACGACGCCAACGCCGAATGAGACCGCGAGCCACATTGCGTCTCGGCTCGACTTCTTGATGTTCTCGCGAATCTCGAGCTTCGCGAGGCGCACTTCGTCGTTTACGAGTCTCTTCGAGTCGTCACCGAGCCGAGAGATGAGCTCCGGGATCCCGGTATTGGGGTCGACGCGCATCCGTTCCATAGCCACTGTTTCTTCTCCGCCGCGTTCGGTCTCTGTTGCGGGCAAGAGACGTTCCGTTTGTGCGGACGGTCACCCGGGGTTTGAACGACCAAGTGACTTGCCGCGCGCACATCGTGTCTGTATTTGAACTGCCCGTCGCGCCCAGCGATCTTCGCTCCGCCGAACGGCTCCCACCAACGACGACTGATGACACATGACCCGGTCCGACGCGGAGTGCACGCCATTTGGGAGCGCGCACACGCGTCGATCCTCGGTCATGTTGCCGCGCTCGAAACCGCGGCGAACGCGCTCGCGAACGGACCGCTGGCCGATGGCGCGCGATTAGACGCCGGACGGAACGCTCGAAAGCTCGCTTCCGCATCGGGGACCTTCGGTTTCTGGGCTGCGGCCGCTCTCGCGCGCGAGGCCGAGACGCTGCTTGTCGGAAGCGACAGTCTTCCGCGTGGCGACGTCGCGCGGCTCAGGCACATCACCGGAGACCTCCGGCGCCAATTCGCCGATCCGCGACTCGAGCGACGCCGCGAAAGCGACGACGACGCACCAGCGGTCTCAGCCCCGACCGTGAACGCTCGACTATTGGTCATCGGCAGCGATGACGAGCTCCGCGAGCGAATCGCGGCCGAAGCACGGCTGCTCGGCGTCGATGTCCTCGGTGTCGATAGCGCGGCAGCGGCTCGGAGCCTGCTGATCGGTGCGGCGGAGGCGGTCGTCCTCGACCTCGCGCTCGACGGCGCCGGAATCCCGTTGCTCGAAGAGTTGAACCACGCCTATCCGAGCCTGCCCGTTCTCGTCGTCGCCGATGGCGAGAGGTTCGAAGAACGCGTCGAGGCCGCCCGCCTCGGCGCACGGGGCTTTTTGCAGAAGCCGGTGCGTCCCGCGCAGATCATCGACATCCTTCGCGACTCGCTGATCCTGACGCGAAGCGAGCACGCGACGATCGTTGTCGTCGACGACGATGTCCGGCTCCTCTCGCAGATCGAGACGCTTCTCCGGCCGCTCGGCGCTCGCATCGTCACAGTCACCGAGCCATTGCGCGTTCTCGGTGTCCTCGCCGAAGCCGCGCCGGATCTTGTCGTCATGGACATGGACATGCCGCTGTTGAACGGCATCGAGCTCTGTCGCGTGATGCGCAACGATCCGCGTTGGGCAACGGTCTCGGTTCTGTTTCTCGCCGAGCAGCCGGAACCGGCGACGATTACGAGAATGTTCGAGGTCGGGGCGGATGACTTCGTCGTCAAACCGGTGCTCGGCCCCGAGCTCGTGGCTCGCGTCAAGAATCGCATCGAGCGCACTCGGCTGCTCCGTCGAGCGGCCGACATCGACAGTCTCACAGGCGTTTCCACGCGTCGTCGCGGCATCGAAGTGCTCGAGCGCCTCTTTCGGCTGGCGCACCGTCAGCGACAACACCTCTCGGTTGCCGCGATCGATCTCGACAACTTCAAGGACGTCAACGATCGCTTCGGACATCTCGTCGGCGATAGCGTTCTTCGCCGAGCCGCGTCGATTCTCGCGAACTGCTTTCGAGGTGAAGACGTCGTCGCGCGCTGGGGCGGAGAGGAGTTTCTCGTCGCGATGTACTCGATGCCCGCCGACGCGGCGGCGCAGCGTCTCGCGCACGCACTGGAGAAGCTCCGCGCCGAGCGATTTCAGGGCGGAGGCTCGTCGTTCTGCGTGACGTTCAGCGCCGGCGTCGCCGAATTCCCGAACGACGGGGCCGATTGGATGACACTGTATCGCGTCGCGGACGAGTGTCTTACGCGCGCGAAGAGCGCCGGAAGAAATCGCGTTTTACGGTCGTCCTGAGGACTACGACGCGACCGCGATCTGCCTTGCGAGCGCGGGCCCAATCGACCGAACGACTCGGCCGACGCGCAGATCGATCGGTCCGTCGAACGGCGCTCGCGCGATGACTTCGACATGCCGCCCGGGCGTGATCCCGATTTCCGCGAGATAGCGCAGCTGCTCCGCGTCTCTGTCACCGACACGCTGGATGCGAACTCGTTTCCCGACTGGGACCGTCGCAAGCGATGCGAGACGCTCTTCGACGATCGTACCTTCCTTCGTCGGGATCGGTGCGCCGTGCGGATCGGTCGACGGCTCACCAATCGCCGCCGCCATCCGGTCGATCAGCTCGTCCGACGCCGCATGCTCGAGACGTTCGGCTTCGTCGTGCACACGGTCCCACGGATAGCCGAGCGCGCTGGTGAGATATGCCTCGATGACTCGGTGCCGGCGAATGGTGCGAAGCGCGGCCCGCTTGCCCGCGCGCGTGAGACGAACGCCGCGATACCGCTCGTGCGCGATCCAACCCTGCTCGGCGAGGCGACGAATCATTCCGCTGACGGATGCTGGAGCAATGCCGAGCGCCGCCGCGATCTCGTTCGTTCCGGCGCTCCCGTCGGTCGCCTCCAGCTCGAAGATGACCTTTAGATAATCCTCAACAGGTTCCGAGAGCTCCGGTGTTTTCGGCGACGTCACGAGACGGGGCCGCGTGGAGTGTTGCGCGGCTCGGCACGCACCAGCAGCACCGGAACGCGCGAGAGGTGTCGTACTTCATTCGCGACGCTGCCGTAGATCATATCCTTGATGAACTTGTGGCCGTGCGTCGACATGGCGATGAGGTCGCACTGTTCACGAGCGGCCGCAGCGGCGATCTCCTTTCCAGGATCGCCGCCCGCGAGAACGCATTCGACGTGAAGCCCATCCGCTTCGAGCGACGCGCACGTTCGCTCGAGATACTCGCGGTCCGTGCGCATCTCTTCGGACTCGCGGAGGTTGAGCTGTTTGACGTTCCGCGCGGCGAAACCGTCGGCGACGTGCATGAGGATGAGCGACGAACCATGCAGCCGCGCGAGCTCGCGGACGTGTTCGACGATCGCGGAGTCGGACGGCGAATGCTCGAGCGGAACGAGAATGCGCTTGTACATCAGCTCAGCCAATTCTTGAAAGTCTGAACGAGCAGCCACGTGTTCAGGCCCGCGATGAGAAACGCCGTCGCCCACGCCATCAGCTTGACCGGAACCGGATTGACGAACGTTCCCATCTTCTCGCGGTCGGATGTGAATGCGACGAGCGGAAATACCGCGAACGACAGTTGGAGACTCAAAATCACCTGGCTGAGGATCAGCAGCCGAGCCGTTCCGCTTTCGCCGTAGAAAATGGCAACGATCGCCGCCGGCACAATGGCGATGAGTCTGGTAATCAGCCGGCGCATCCACGGGCGAATGCGAATATTGAGAAATCCTTCCATGACGATCTGTCCGGCGAGCGTGCCGGTGAGCGTCGAGTTCTGCCCCGAGGCGAGCAACGCAAGCGCGAACGCAGTGCTCGCACCGGCGCCGAGCAGTGGGGTCAGCAGTTTGTGCGCGTCCTGGATCTCGGCAACCTCGGCGTGTCCCGAGGTATGAAATGTCGCGGCGGCGATGACGAGGATCGCCGCATTGACGAAGAACGCGAGACTCAGCGCGATCGTCGAATCCCAAAACGCGAACTTCACGGCTTCGGCTTTGCCGTCCGCGGTCTCCTGATAGCGGCGCGTTTGAACGATCGACGAGTGCAAATACAGGTTGTGCGGCATCACGGTCGCGCCGAGGATGCCGATCGCGAGGTAGAGCATCTCGCGGTTCGAGACGATGGTGGCCGACGGCAGAAATCCCTTTGCGACCTCCGAGATGTCGGGTCGAGCGAGAATGATCTCGAAGAGAAAGCAGAGGCCGACGGTCGCGATGAGCGTGATGACCAACGCCTCGAGGACGCGAACTCCGCGGTGCTGGAGCGAGAGCAGGATGAGGACGTCGAACCCGGTCAGCAAGACGCCGATCGCGAGCGGCAAATGAAAGAGCAGATTCAGCGCGATCGCGGACCCGATGACCTCGGCCAGATCGCACGCGGCGATGGCGATCTCGCAGAATATCCAGAGAACGACCGTCGTGCCGCGCGAGTAGTGATCGCGGCACGCCTGCGCGAGGTCGCGCCCGGTGACGATGCCGAGCTTCGACGCCAATCCCTGCAGCAGCACCGCCATGAGATTGGACAGCAGTACGACGCTGAGCAGCGCGTACCCGAAGCTCGAGCCGCCGGCGAGATCCGTCGCCCAGTTGCCCGGATCCATGTAGCCGACGGCCACGAGGTAGCCTGGTCCGGCGAACGCGAGGAGCTTGCGGAAGAAGCTTCCGCTGCCGACGTCGACGGACCGATAGACCTCTTGGAGGCTCGGCGCGACGCGCGAGCGTCGCCACCCGGGACCGTGGTCTGGGCTCTGATCAGGTGGGACGACCTTCGGACTTGCCACGAATGATTAGGGGAGCGTGAATCGTTTTTTAGGCTCGCCTAAATACTAAGGACGTACCGTGCAGCATGCCAGGCATCGGAGCTAGGGCACAAACCGCTTCGTCCAGATCACCACCGTTCCACAGTTCGATCCCAACGGGAGCTTTCCCCCGATGGAGCTCGGCACCATCGTCGCGCGCTCATACACCTCGACCGCCGCGACCTGGTCCGGGGTGATGTCGCCGAGCTGATCGCGATCGGCTCGAATGCCGTCGATGAGATACACCGCTTCGCACTGCCCGCCGTTCTTTATGAAATACACTCCGGACGCTCGGCCATTCTTCGACCGAACGATTGTTCCGGGCATGCTCGAGAACGCGGCGGCGAGGCCTGCGTAGCGACCGATCTCCGTCGAGTCGCGATAGTGGCCGAAGCCCTGCTTTTTTCGGTCCTCATATTCGGCGAACAACCGCTGTCGAACGGAAGTCTCGTTCACGTTCACGCCCGGCAGCGTGACGATCTTCTGGAGGTCGTAGTTCACGAGAGCGGTGTCGTGTACGGGAACGTCGACCGCGACCGCGCCCGGCGTCATGCCAACGGCGAAAATCGAGACCTGCCGCGTGCCCGCGACGACGTCGCGGACGATGAACGTCCCGTCGACGCCGGTCCGTTGCTCCGGACGATCTTCGACGAGAACGCGCGCGCCCGCGAACGGTTGTCCGGCGCGCGTTACGACTCCCGCGATCGTGCCGAGGCCTTGCGATGCCGTCATGACTCGGAGATCGCGCCGAACGACACGCAGGTCGGCGAGCACGATGTCGAGCACACCACTCGCGGCGGAGTCTCGTGAGGCACGAAGCTGGAACGTCGTGTTCGCGGGAACGCCGCACGCGGCATAGTGGCCATCCGCGTCGGTTTCCACGCGGCCGCGCTTTCCTCGCTCCTGCAGCGACTTTCCGCGCACGCTCAAGTCGGTCCAAGTCACTTCGATGGTGGCGCGCGCGACGGGATTTCCGGCGGCGTCGCGGACCGTGCCGTGCACGAGCCCCGTGTCCCTCGGCGCCTCGCCCGGGCACCAGCGGCGCCACAACGTCGCGAACGACGGCACCGCTATCATCACCTCGTCGTCGGGACCGCGGACGGTCGCGCGCGACGTGACACTCGCAACGCCGATCGAGTCGAGGACGTCGTGTTGAATCGCGAACGTGTACGTTCCCGGTCCGAGTGAGTCGAAACGGAAATGTCCTCGCGCATCGCTCGTCGTGGCCCGTCCGACACCCGAGATCGAAACGAAAGCTCCCGAGAGCGGAACGCCGCGGAGGCTGTCGAACACGACGCCCTGGACGACCGGTGTGCTCTGCGCGATTTGTGCGCGCGCCGTCAACGCCGTGATCGGCACAAATGCCAAGAGGCCCGCTGCGCCGCCGAGCAGGCGCCTGGATCGCGTTATGAGAATTCTGATCACGGCCCGAAGGTAGGCCCGGGTGCAACCGTCGGCCAGACGGCCGTGGCACTAAATCTTTTGCACCGTCCGAACCCACGCGTCGATGCCGTCGACGACCCGATCGTCGGTCGGCCCCGGGTAGCCAAACGCCGCGGGCCCCGTGATCTCGGGCGGCACGACCTTATACATGTGCGATACGCCCGACACGAACAGGTAGTCGGACAGTTCGTTGCCGTTCGGCCGAGATCGCAACGCATCGCGGATACGTTCGCCGTGATGCGCCGGAACTGAATCGTCCTTGCCGCCCTGAACGACGAGGGCCTGCTGCGGCATCTCGCGCACGAGGGCGAGCGGATCCGTCAGGTCGACGTCGCGCATGTAGTTCCGCGCCTCCGGTGGCATGTTCGCCAACGCGCCGACGCCCATTCCCTTTCCCTTCGCCAACGCTTCGGGAATCGGTTGGCCTCGATGGATGTACGCGACCGCCGAGTCGTGATGGCGTCGTGCCTCCTCGACCTCGTTTGGGGCAGCGTACAGGGCGATTTGCTCGCGCATGATGCCAAGGATTCCGATCGATGGCCCCGACAGGAGCACGACGCCGTCGAGATCGCGACCGGCATCCGATACGGCGAGCCTCGAAACGACCACGGAGCCCTCGCTGTGACCGGCGGCGATCGTTCGCGCAACGCTTACGCCGCGCGACTCCAGCTCGCGCCGCATTGCCCCCAGCGCAGCCGTCGCGATCACGAGCCTGCCCTCCCAGTTCCGGAGCTTCGCGGCGAGCTCGGGATCCGTCGCGGTGCTCCCGGTTCCCGGGCCAAGCTTTGCGAAGCGATAGACCGCGTGCCCCTTCCCTGAAAGCTGGCGAGCGAGGTGCGCGTAGACATGCGGGAATGAGCTCCAGGTGGGGAAGTCGCCGTTGACGTCGCAGAACAGCGACCCTGGAACGAGCAGGATCGCGCTCGGAAGCGTTGTCGATTGGCGCCAGTCCGCCGGCAGCGTCAGCGCGGCGGGAATCGAGTAGCCGGGCACCTCGAGCGTCAGGAGCTCCTCGATATGAGAGTTCGTATCGGTCATGCGCGCACGGTAATCCCTGACGTGGCGTGAGGATCAAGCCCCGCGTCGCACGATGCGCTCGAGGACCGGGACTGCGCGAGCGAGCAGCGTACGATCCTCCGTCGACAATTCGGCTACCGAAGACGTGAGCGCCGCGACTCGTCGCTGCCGGCCGTCTTGCAACAGCTTCGCGCCGCGGGCGGTCGCCTTCACGCGAACGATTCGCCGGTCGGTGGTGTCGGCGTCCCGCGCGACGAGCCCCGCTTCCTCGAGCGCCGCGACGACCTTCGTGATCGTCGGCGGGCGAACCTGCTCCGCGCGCGCGAGATCGCCCAGCGTCAGCGGGCCGCCGAACACGATGACCGAGAGCGCGGAGAGCTGAGGGGCCGGAAGGCCCGAGGCGTCGTCCTCTCGCCGAAGGCGTCGCAGCAGATGAATAGCGGCGGAATGCAGCCGGTCGGCGAGCTCCGTCGGGTCGTCGCGCTTCGACATCGGTCGTTTGGGACTTGCGAATCGTGAGGGCATGCCGAATACTATTACTTAGCTTAGCTAACTAACAAGAGGAGATCGCGCACATGTTGAATCTTCGCGAAGCCAAGATCGGCCAAATCGCCGTCGTCTGTCAGGACGTCGATCGCGCAACCGCGTTCTACCGCGATACGCTCGGCCTCCCGTTCCTCTTCGCCGCCGGTCCGACGCTCTCGTTCTTCCAATGCGGCGGGATTCGCTTGATGCTGTCGACGAACGAGGGCACCGGCGACAAGACGTCGAGCTCGATGCTCTACTACTTCGTGAAGGACATCGAGGGAACACAGCGCGATCTCAAGGCAAAGGGCGTCGAGTTCGTCGAAGACCCGCACCTGATCGCGCGAATGCCCGACCATGAGCTGTGGCTCTCGGCCTTCCGAGACTCCGAAGGGAACATGCTCGGCCTCATGGAAGAAAAACGGTAGGTCCCGGCGCGGAGAGAAACCGCGCCCGAAAACCGCGAACGAGGGAGCCAATGAATGAAAGGCGGCTAGCGCAACGTTGGTGAGCAACGCTACGTTCATACGTTGTTCATGTTGGCCATCCCCTCTTTCCGCGTTGCAGAGCCTGAATGAAGCCAAAGTCCACGCGACGCCGCGAAGTCGCCTCGGTCGCGCTTGCGTTGTTTTCGGCCGTTGTGGCGCCAATTGCGGCTCGAGCCCAGCGAGGGGCGAACATTCAGGGCACCGTCACGAACGCCGACACCAAGTCGCCGATCGCGGGCGCGCGGGTGTCCGTCATGTCGCCGGATCGCGTGGCGATCACGAACGAAAACGGCGTATACGTCCTCCGCGACCTTCCCGCAGGGAAGTACACCGTTTTCACGACGGCGGCAGGCCGCAAACCCGATAGCAGCAGTATTTCGGTGACCGCGGGCAGCTCGGCCACGCTCGACATCTCGCTCAGCGAAGGCTCGCTCCTCTTGTCGAGCGTCATAGTCTCTGCGACACGTACTCCGGTCGAAGCGAGCAAGGTGGCGGCGACGGTCAATGTGCTGACCCCCGAGCAAGTCCGTCAGACCCCGGCGCGCGAAACGCAGGACATGCTTCGCGAGGTCCCGGCCGTCGAGCTGCCGCGCACCAGCAGTCTCGTCGGAGGAACAGCGCAGATCGTGTCGATCCGAGGCGTCGACGAAGGCCGCACCGTCGTGTTGTTCGACGGCATCCCGATCAACGACGCGTGGGGCGAATGGATCGACTGGGGCCGAGTCCCAAAGGCGATGATCGATCATGTCGAAGTCGTCGAGGGCGGCCAATCGAGCCTCTACGGCAACGGCGCGATGGGTGGTCTCATTTCGTTCTTCTCTCGCCCACTCGCGCCGGGGGCGACGGACCTTCAAGTCGACGGCGGCAGCCGCGACGCAAGGCACGGCTACGCAGCGGCGGGCATTCCAGTCGTCGGCGCGCTGTCGCTCAACGTGAACGGCGACTATCAGGAGAAGGGCGGCTACAACATGATCGACCCCGCAAAGCGCGGCGCGGTCGACATCGTCTCCAACGTCATCCAGCGCAACGGCTACGCGCGGCTCAACTATGCGCCGTCGTCCAACTGGTCGGCGTTCGCGTCCGGCCACCTCTTTGGTGATTCGCGCGGAGTGGGAACGCCACTCTCGTACGCGAACCGCGATCAGAAAAACGTCGACTTCGGCATGAACTACGGCGCGATCTCGACTGGATTGCTGGCGATTCGCGGGTGGGACGGCGTCCAGCACGAAGCGCAGCGGTCGACGTCCATTCGCGCCGGACGGGTCGCCGAGGATTCGAGTCTCACCGCGAAGATCCCGAGCCACGACTGGGGTGGATCAGCCCAGTGGACGAAGGGGAACATCGGCTGGCTGGAGTCGTTCAGCGTCGGCGGCGACTTCCGACACTATCAGGGCGACTTCAACGAAGTCGACTTCAACACGGCGTGCCCGGGCACGAGCTGCGGCGCGCTCACGCGCGCGATTTCGTCAGGCGGTTCGCAAAACCTGAGCGGCGCATTCGCGCAGGTCATCGCCGCGCCGGTCGAGCCGCTGCGCGTCGAGCTCAGTGCGCGCGTCGACCGATGGGACAACAACGACGGACACTCGATCGCGACGAACGCGGCGGCGGTCGCCTATCCGGACAGCAGCAAGACGGCATTCTCGCCACGCGTCGGCATCCGGTATCAGCTACTCTCGCAGCTCTCCCTCCACGCGGCGTACTACAGGGCGTTCCGCGCGCCGAACCTCGCCGAGCTCTATCGCAAGCAGGTGAGCGCGACGTCGATCACGATCCCGAATCCGTACCTCAGCGCGGAAAACGCCGAGGGACGCGAGGTCGGCTTCGATCTGCAGCCGAGCGATTGGATTCAGCTCAAGGGGACGTTTTACGTCGCGGACTATAACAACTTCAATGTCCCGACGGCGCTCACCGCGACGTCGGTCCCGCCGCGTCCGGCCGAGTGCGGAACGAATCCGGCCGTGTCGTGTCGCATACGCCTGAACGTGAACAAATCGCGCAGCGAAGGGATGGAGGGCTACGTCGCTGTTCATCCGCTGCAGCAGGTCTTCATCAGCGGCTCGGTGAGCTACGACGACGATCGCCAGCAGTCCGGACTCGCCGCGACCGTTACGGATGACACCAAGCCGCACATCAACCGCGTGCCGTCGCCGAAGCAGACCGTTCGCGCAACGTGGTCGACGAAGACGTTCGGTGATTGGACGGCGATGTGGCGTCACGAGGGACACACGACAACGCTGCAGGGCGTGTGGCTCGACCCCTTCTCGGTCGTGGACGTGAACGTCCAGCGCAACCTGATGCCAAATCTCCGCGGATTCGTATCGGTCGAGAACCTCACGAACAAGCAGTACGAGATCAACCGTTCCGCCGCTGGTTCAGCGGGGATCGCGTCGTTCGGTCTGCCGCGGACGGTACGAATCGGAGTCGAGGCGTATCGCTTTTAGTGCTGGTTGCAAGACGTGCGGTTGGCTCGAAGTGCGCGGGAGACTCTCGCGCACCGCCGCAGCTCAGCTACTCGGCTACAAGCGATAGAAACTGCGTCAACGCCCGATGCGTCAGCCCCCAGACGGTGTAGTCGCCGTGGCGAAACACATCGACCTCACGCTCCCCTGCTCCGCCTATGGTCACGAAGCCTGTGCCCCACGCAGCCGTTTCGCGAATCGCGGCGAGCGGAACCCAGAACACTTCCGCGACCTCCGGACTTTCTACAATTGTAATTTCCGGCTTTACGACCGCGACGAACGGACGAATGATGATCGGCGGAAGCGTCGGGGTGCGCGGACTGATGTCGTCCAGCGTGCCGAGAATCCGCCCGTCTCGCGCGAGGTCGACGCCGGTCTCCTCCCATGTCTCACGAATTGCGGTCTGCTCGAGGTCTCGATCGGTCGGATCCATGCGACCACCCGGACACGCAATGTGGCCGCTCCACGGATCTCCCTCGATCTCGGCGCGCTTGATCATCAAGAGCTCGGGTTCACCGGCGTCCGATGGACGCAGCACGAGCGCGATGGCCGCATAGCGCGCGATCCCATCCGGATCCATTTCGCGACCACTGTGCTCGGCTAGACGCCGAGCGAGGCGGGCGACGTCAGGATGCGCGAGGAGCTCGTCGATCGACGTCACGACTCAATCGACATCGCCGCCGGCTTCGCACCAGCCGCGAAACCCCGTCTTCATCGAAGCGACGTTCTCGTATCCCATGACTTGCATTGTATCCGCGGCGAAGATCGAGCGCCGACCGCTCGCGCAATAAATGATGACATGCGCGTTGCGCGGGATCTGTGCCTCCACGCGCGTTTCGAGATTGCCGCGGGAGATGTGAAGCGTTCCAGGGATCCTTCCGAGATTGACCTCTTGGAGATCGCGCACGTCGAGCAGCGTGATGGGTTCGCCGCGCGCCTGCATGTCCAGCACCTGCTGCGGCGTCACTTCCGTGATGCGCTTCCGCGCCTCTTCCAACAGCTCGATGCCGGATTTCATGGTCGTCTCGTGATTCGGAAGCGCTTCCAACTATTCAATGGTCAGCGTTCGTGCACTCGCATCCAGCACTGCCGTCCGGCCGAGTGGGATCGTCCACTGATCCTCGATGTGCCCGACGGGAATGCTAGCGACACACGGAACACCGCACTGTTCGGCGACTTCGGCGAGTAAGTCGTCGAGCGACCGGGTCTCGTTCAACTGGTCCTCCGGGATGTCGGTGAACCGGCCGAATGCGATTCCTGCCACCCGATCGAGCGCGCCGCTCAGGCGGAGTTGCGTGAGCATCCGATCGAGACGATAGACCGCTTCGTTGACGTCTTCGAGGATGAGAATCGCTCCGTCGAGTCGCGGCGCGAATGGAGTTCCAGAGAGCGCTGTGAGGACCGCGAGGTTGCCGCCCGCGAGCCTTCCCTGCGCGGCTCCAGGGCGGAGCGTGACGATGGTCGGGTCGGAGAGCGTGGCACCGGCGCCGGTGACGGCCGCGCAAAGGGATGAACGTGTGAACTCTGTGAGATGCGCTCGCGCTGTCGGCCCGTGGAATGTCACGAGCTCGGCGCGCGGGCCGATCGCGGAATGAAGTGCGGTGATGTCGGAATAGCCGATGAGCGCACGTGGACGATCGCGCCACGCCCTGTAGTCGAGGCCGTTCAGGAGGCGCGTCGCACCGTAGCCGCCGCGGATGCACCAGATTCCGTCGATCGAGGGATCTTCGGCGAATCGATTGAGATCCGAGCGTCGCGCATCGTCGACTCCCGCGAGATAGCCATCGCGCTCGAGCACGTGGTCCCCGACGATGGGGTCCCAACCCATTGAACGAGTATTCTCTAAAGCCTTCTCGAGGTCGCTCTCGTCTTTCAGGGGTCCCGACGGAGCGACGAGCGCAACGCGTGAACCTTCTCGCAGAGGTGGTGGAAGTCGCATGGTCCGTCACGTACGCACATGGCGAGCACGTCGTCAACTCGCGGCGCGAAACTCGACCATTTGAAGATCAAATGGCACCGCCTGTGCGAAACAAATGATACAATGCCGGCGGGACATGGGGATGGACTGCGCCGGGTTACTCACGCTTTTAGGAGGTTCACAGATGGCTGATCGTCATAACGACCAGAGCGACGGCATGAACGACTCGAGCAGCAGCTCGCGTCGCAGTGACAGCATGCAAGGTTCGTCGGGCTCGTCGGGTTCGTCGCGCGATCAGAGCAGCTCGAGCTCGCGCAACTCCGGAAGCTCGAACGCGAGCGGCTACTCCGCCTCGAACACCGGTTCGGGCTCTGGTTCGAGCTCCGGATCGAGCGGTGGCTCGCACAATCCGAGCTCGGGCCGCAGCGATCGCGGTAACCAGAACGACGAAGGGATCGGAAGCTCCTCATCGAAAGGTGGCATGAGTGGCAGTGGCTCGGGATCGACGGGCAATCCGAGCAACCCGAGCAGCACCGGCGGCAGCTCGAGCGGAAAGGGCGGCACGGGTGGTTCGTCCGGCTCGAGCGGTGGAATGAGTGGTTCGTCGGGCTCGAGCGGCTCGTCCGGTTCGAGTGGCTCGTCTGGTTCCGGCGGCTCGTCGGGAAGCTCGTCGAGCGGCGGAATGAGCGGGTCCTCCGGAAGCTCGTCGAGTGGCGGCGGAATGGGCGGTTCGTCGAGCGGTTCGTCTGGTGGTTCTCATGGCAGCTCGTCCGGTGGTTCGCACGGCGGATCGTCGGGCGGCTCCCAGGGCGGATCATCGGGCGGCAGCAGCGGCAAACACTAAGCGTCACCGTCACCCGGCAGCTGAAAGCGCGTGGCCTTCGCGGTCACGCGCTTTCGTTTTCCCTCCGTGTCCGGAGCGCTGACTCCACAGGACGACCCGCCGCGGATAGCTTTGGCGCGTGTCGCTCACCACGCGTGTTCTCATCGCGCTCGTCGCAGGCGTCGGACTCGGACTTCTCGTCAGCAAGACCGATCCGTCCGTCGCGCACGGCGTCGTCGCCGTCGTCGAACCTTTCGGTACGCTGTTCGTCAACGCGATCCGGATGACGGTGATCCCGCTCGTCATGGCGAGCCTCATCGTCGGAATCGCGACGTCGACCAGCGGCGCGATCGTCGCGAAGATCGGCGGACGCGGACTTGTTGTTTTCCTCATACTACTTTTGTTATCGGGCGTCGTTGGCGCCGTGGTCTCCGTCCCAATTCTCGCGCACGTCGCCCCCGACCCAAGCACAGCTGCCGGACTTCGGGCGCACGCCGCTGCGACAAGCGGACCGTCCGCGATGCAGACGCCCGCCCAGTGGCTCGTTGCCCTCGTTCCGCCCAATGTGGTTCGCGTGCTGGCGGACGGCGCGATGCTTCCGTTGATCGTCTTCGCGCTCCTCTTCGGTCTCGCGCTCGTGTCGGTACCCGAGCCGTCGCGAAAACACGTCGTGCTGATCTTTCGCGGAATCGCGGACTCGATGCTCGTGATCGTGCGATGGCTCCTCGTCGTGGCACCCATCGGCGTATTCGCGTTGACGCTTCCCCTCGTCGCGCGCCTCGGACTCGCGGCAGTCGGCGCACTCGCTGCCTACGTGATTCTCGTGTCGGTCGCGGTCGTCGTGTTCGTCCTCGTTGTCGTCTACCCTGCGGCGGCGATCATCGGGCGCGTCTCGCTTCGCGACTTCGCGCGAGCCGCCGCACCCGGGCAAGCCGTCGCGATCTCGGCACGATCGTCGCTGGCTGCCCTGCCGGCGCTGATCGAAAGCTCGCGCACGCGCCTCGGCCTCCCCGTCGAGATCACTGGATTCTTCCTCCCGCTCGCATCGGCGATGTTCCGCGTCGGCGCGACACTCGGCTTGACCGCCGGCGCAGTCTTCATCGGAAGACTCTACGGCGTCACCCTCGGCGTCGAACAGCTCGCGACGGTCGTCGTGACCGCAACGATTACGAGCTTCAGCATTCCCGGCATCCCGGGCGGGTCGATCATCGCGATGGCGCCGGTGCTCGCGAGCGTCGGCCTCCCTGTCGAGGGCATCGGCATCCTCCTCGGCGTCGACACCATTCCCGACATGTTTCGCACCGCGGCAAACGTGACGGGACAGCTCGCCGCCGCGACGATCGTCGCGCGCGACGAACCGCGCTCGCCGCCCACGGACGCGGTGTGACAGTCTCGATCGCGCCGATCGTGTGGTCGCTGCCCTGGGTGCTACCGCCGGTGATCGCGATTCTGCGCGCAGCTCATTCGAAGTATCTCGACGAGTTTTCGCCGGAGGTGTCTGATCCGCCGCTCGTCTCGGTCATCGTGCCCGCGCGCAACGAAGCAGGCAACATCGCGCGATGCGTACGATCGCTGCTCGCCTCGAAATACCCACGGCTCGAAGTCATCGTCGTCGACGACCATTCGACCGATGGAACCGCACATCGTCCGGTCGACCGCGGGCGACGATCCAAGAATTCGAATCGTCGCCAACCCGGATCTGCCGGCGGGATGGTTCGGGAAGCAGTGGGCCTGCGAAACCGGGGCGCAGATCGCCCGTGGCCAGGTGCTCGTGTTCACCGACGCAGACACCGAGCATGCCCCGGATCTCCTCGGACGCGTCATCAATGCGATGCGCGCGCGTCGAGCGGAGATGCTGACGCTCGCGGGAAATCAGGAGATGCACACGTTCTGGGAACGCGTCATCCAGCCGCAGTTATTCGCACTGCTTTCGCTGCGGTACGGCGGCACGGAGCACGTGAGCAATTCGAAGCGCCCCGCCGACGTCATCGCGAATGGCCAGTTCATCGCCGTGAATCGCGAGGCATACGACGCAATCGGTGGACACGCGCTCGTCCGCGATCGCGTCGCCGAAGACATGTCGATGGCGCAGGAGTTCGTTCGCCGCGGTCGACGAATCGCGCTCTTGATCGCGACCAACCAGTTCTCGACGCGGATGTATTCTTCGCTCGACGCCATCGTGCGCGGCTGGCGAAAGAACATCTACGCCGGTGGACGACATGCCGCGCTCGGCGGCAATGTCGGACAAGCGCTGTTCCCGGTCGTGCTGCTCGCGACGCCGATCATCGGCCTTGTGCCGCCGATCGCGTTGGTTCTCGCGCTCGCGGGCGTCCTGTCGAGCGCGTGGCTCGTTTGGTCCCTCGTCATCGTCGCGATCACGGTCGCGTTCTGGGGCGCGATCTACGTCTTCATGCGCGCTCCTGTGTTCTACGCGCTCCTATATCCACTCGGACTGGCGATGCTCTTCTATATCGCGATCGGCGCTGTCGCGCGCGGCAAGAACGTCGAATGGAAGGACCGAAAGTACGAGGCGGCCTAGTGGAACGATGTCCAGTACACGACGAGCGAGCAGGCCTGGTCGTTCCGATCGCGCCCGACGATCGGTGAGACCTGGCGAATCGTCGCGTCCCAGACGTAGCGCTGATATTCCGCGGGCGCGCTGCTCGGCACCGGATAGATCTCGACAGCGATGAGATCCGTCGCGAAGAGCGGCAGCGGATTCGTCACCGACAGTGGACGTCCGTTCACGAGCGCGTTGATGCATCCGCCGTGCGTCGAGTATGGAATCGGTTTCGGACCGTAGCGTGTCGGACGCGTCTCCAACCGAAATCCATTGACGTCCCTGAACACTTCGCCGAGCTCGATCGCGCCCTTGTCGGCGAGATCGTCATCGGTCAGGTACACGCCCTTCCCGTGCGCTTTGCGACAGTTGAAGCCCGTGAACGACGTCGCGGCGCACTTTCCGTCGGCTTGTACGATGACGCTGTCGAGCATCGCCGGCCGCACCGCAAGCTCGATTTTGAGATCGACATGTCCGTTCGCGTTGAGATCCGTCGTCACCTCTGTCGGCCGGTAGCCAAGGCGGCGAACGCGAACGTGATAGAAGTCCGCGGGAAGTCCGCCGATCGAAAAGCGTCCCGACGAGTCGGTCTTCGCGCGGTTCTTCTCCGGGAACGCATAGACGTCTGCGTCCATCACCGGATGTCCCGCCTCGTCGAGGACGACACCGGCGATCGTTCCACCGGTTGGATTCTGCGCCGTTAGCGTCTCGGCGGAGACGAGCGCTGCGAACAGGACGCCGATGAGCTTCCGCATAGAAAGGAAACTACGTGCGGTGCGGAGCCGGGCAATCCTGCGGGACGAGCCGATCGCGAAGCGGAATGAGCATACTCGCAATCGAGTGGTCGCGGAGCTCGAGCGCCGAACGCCTAGCGTCGGCGCGTGGAAACTCTTCGATCATTCGCCGAGCGTCTCGCGTCGGCTGATTCGCTCGATTCGCTCGGCGCTTTTGCCGCCGACATCGGATGCGCTGGAACACCGTCGTCCTTGGAGCTGGAGACACGTCGCGCATTCGGCCTCGAGTACGATGCGCGCGACGCGCGTATCGCGTCGGGTTCGGGAGCGCTGCGAGCACTTCTCGTCGACGTCGCGAGTTCGGATTCGATGCGCGATGTTCTGACGCGCGTCGCGGGTCGGCTGGCGTCTCGAGCGCCCCACGTCCTCTGGATGTTGATTGCGTCGCATCGAGAGTCCCGGAGTCTCGCGTTCGCCGCCTGGACCGACGATCGACGACCGGTTCGAGTTGCTGCGCTCATCGTGAATCGCGCGCGCGTCGTCGACAGCGACGCGGAGACGGTGCGGGCATTGTGCGCTGCATCGAGCGACCGAGATGTCCTCACGCACGCGCGCTGGGTCGAGATCCTCGGCCGTGGATCGCTGAGCATTCGCTTCTATCGGTCTCTCGAGCGCGCGGTGGACGGACTCGCGGCGTCCTCGAGCGCCGCCTCGACCGAGGTGCGTTCGGAGATCGCGCTCCTGAACGCGTCGCGGCTGCTGTTTTTGTCGTTTCTCCAAGCGAAAGGCTGGCTCGATGGCGACGGCGCTTTTCTCGTACGCCAGTACGAGCGAGGCGTCGATGGGTCTTTGAAGTTTCATCAACGAGTGCTGCGACCCCTGTTTTTCGGAACCCTCAACACGCCACTAAGGCACCGGGCACCCGTCGCTCGGTCATTCGGACGAATTCCGTTTCTCAACGGCGGACTTTTTGCGCCGACGCGAATCGAACGCCGACATCGCGGCGTCACCTTCAGCGACGATGCGTATGGTCGGCTGATCTACGACGTCTTCGGGCAATACCGCTTCACGGCGCGCGAGGAGTCATCGACCTGGAGCGAAGCTGCGATCGATCCGGAGATGCTGGGCAAGGCGTTCGAGTCGCTGATGGCGTCCGGCGATCGCTCGCGAACCGGCGCCTTCTTCACGCCCTTCAGCCTCGTCGAACGAGTGACCGCCGCAGGACTCGAGACGGTGCTGGGGCCGCACTCCGACCCCGCGCTCCGTGGTCTGACGCTCGACAAGCTCGCACGCGATGACCTCATCCCGCGCATCGATGCTCTGACGATTCTCGACCCGACCTGCGGCTCGGGCGCGTTTCTCGTTCATGCGCTCGAGCGGCTCTCGGCCCTTCGCGCGGCGCTCGGCGATAACCGCCGGACAAGCGACATCCGCCGAGACATCCTGACTCGCTCGATCTTCGGGGTCGACATCAATCCGACGGCGGTGTGGCTCTGTCAGCTCCGCCTCTGGCTATCCGTCGTCATCGAGAGCGAAGAGACCGATCCGAGCCGCGTCATACCGTTGCCGAATCTCGATCGCAACGTTCGAGTCGGTGATGCGCTGTCCGGCCGCGCATTCGGCGAAACCGACCTATCGTTCCGCGGCGGAGCTGCATTTTGGCGTTTGAGACACAGGTACGCAAAGGCGAGCGGCGCGCGCAAGGATTCGCTCGGACGCCAGCTCGACCGCGCCGAGCGTGAGCGAGCGCTGCTTGCGCTCGATGCGGAGATCGCGGCAGTTCGTAGCAAGCGCCACGATCTCGTGGTCGTTCGTCGCGGACGCGACCTCTTTGGCGCCCGGTACCACGCATCGCGAGACGAGCGGTCGGCCGCATCCACTCTCCGAGCGCGCGGGACGGCACTTCGTACGTTGCGAGCGCGCGTCGCAGGCGGCGGCGCGCTCCCGTTCTCGTTTCCGGCGCACTTCGGCGACATCGCGTCTCGGGGTGGATTTGGCCTCGTGATCGGCAATCCGCCGTGGGTACGGCTCCATCGTATTCCGCCACACCAGCGCGCGTCGTTTCGGCGAGAGTTCGACGTTGCGCGACATGCCGCTTGGCAACCGGGCGCCGAGCCATCGGGCGCCGGCCACGGATTCGCGGCACAGGTCGATCTTGCCGCGATCTTCGTCGAACGCGCAACGCGACTCCTCGCTCGCGGCGGCGGGCTCTCACTCCTCGTGCCTGCGAAGCTCTGGCGATCACTGGCCGGCGGTGGGGTTCGATGGTGGGTCGCCGCGGAGCTGTCACTACACGCGATCGAAGACTTCTCGAATGCGCCGGCGGTCTTCGACGCCGCGGTGTATCCGTCGCTTATCGTCGCCCATCGCGCACACACGTACGATCGGTTGGAGGATCGCTCGATCCGCGTTTCGGTCGCTCATGCGGGCTGTGACGAAGTTCGCTGGACGAGCACATGGAGCTCCATCGCGTTCGACCCGAGCATCGGCGCGCCATGGATCCTGCTTCCGCCGGACGCCCGTCGTGCGTTCGATCGGCTTCGGCAGCGCGCGACGACGCTCGCCGCCAGTCCGTTTGGACGCCCGCACCTCGGCGTCAAGTGCGGATGCAACGATGCGTTCATCGTCGACCTTCTCGAGACACGCGGCGACCTCGCCGAGGTCCGAACGTCGTCGGGCACGAACGTCCTCGTCGAGCGGTCGATGCTCCGGCCGCTTCTGCGCGGCGATCACGTTCGCCGATGGACCATTCTAGAATCCTCTGAGCGAATCGTATGGACGCATGACGAGCTCGGAACCGCGCTGGCGAAGCTTCCGCCAGGAGTCGCGTCCCACTTGAACACGTGGCGTCGCCATCTCGTGAAGCGAACGGACGCCCGGAGCAGTTCTCGATGGTGGTCGCTCTTCCGCACCGACGGCGCTCGCAACGACGTGCCGCGCGTCGTTTGGAGCGACATCGGCCGTGAGCCGCGCGCGGCCGTCCTTCGCGGTGGCGATCCGTCCGTACCACTTAACAGCTGCTACGTCGTCCGATGTCCGAGTGTCGGCGATGCATTCGCCTTCGCAGCGCTGCTCAACGGCCCCGTGGCGCGTGCATGGTTGGGCTCAGTCGCGGAGCCGGCTCGCGGGAATTTTCGCCGTTTCATGGGCTGGGTCATGTCGCTGCTGCCCATGCCGCGCGATTGGATGCGTGCCGCCGAGATACTCGCGCCGATCGGAGCGCGGAGCTGCGCCGGTCATCCTGCGACCGACAGCGAGCTGTTCGACGCCGCGCTGGAAGCGTACGAGATCCGACGCGGGGACATCGAGCCGCTCGTCGAATGGATGTCGACGTAGAAGTGCGCGTCACCACCGCGCGCGAGGTCCGAGCGATCATCGCCCGCTCCATGATCGACTCCGACCAGGTCGTCGCTTCGAAGCTCGGCGACATCACGCTTCGGCAACATCAACGAGCCGCCGCGGCGCGACTGAAGTCGCTGATCACCATCCACGGCGGCGCGCTGCTGGCGGAGCCCGTTGGCCTCGGCAAGACGTTCACGGCGCTGGCCGTCGCCCATCAGTTCGATGAGCATTTTCTCATCGTCGCGCCCGCATCGCTTCGAGCGATGTGGACCTCGGCGCTCGGACAGGCGAAGCTTGCCGCGACGATCGTCACGCACGAAGCGCTCAGCCGGAATCAGCGTCCCGCGCCGGAACCGTCGTTTGTCATCGTCGACGAAGCCCATAGGCTCCGGACGCCGACGACTCGCCGCTACTCTGTCTTGGCCGACTTGTGTCGTCGCGCGAAGGTCTTGCTCGTCACGGCGACGCCCGTTCAGAATCGTCGCGCCGATCTCGCCGCGCAGCTCGCACTGTACCTCGGCCGCATCGCGTGGGAGATGACCGATGCACAGCTCGCCGAGCACGTGGTCCGCGGCGCGGACGTCGGCGCGCGCGGTCAACCGAGACTCGATGGTCCACACCGCGTCGCGCTCTCTCTCGACGACGATTGTCTCGACGCACTTCTGGCGCTTCCCCCACCCGTTCCAGCGCGCGATGAGTCACTGGCCGTCGCGCTTCAGACCTATGGTCTCGTCCACCAGTGGACGTCGAGTCGAGCGGCGCTGGTTGCGTCGTTGATCCGCCGACGATCTCGCGGCGTCGCGCTGCTCGCGGCGGTAGAAGCAGGCCGTCGACCGACGCGTACCGAGCTCTCGGCTTGGACACAGGTCGAAAGTGCCGTGCAGTTGGCGTTTCCGGAGCTCGTCACGGCAAACGAGCCGGCCGACGTTTCCCTCACCGAGGTTGCCGAGTCGATTCGACGTCATGACGATGCGATTGCGAATCTGATAGCGACGCTGCGAGCAACCGACGATCCTGATCGCGCACGGGCATCGGCCCTCCTCGAGATTCATCGACGTCATCGAGGGGAACGCGTCATCGCGTTCTGTCATTACGCGGAAACGGTCGGAGTGCTTCGCTCGCTTCTTTCGTCAGAGCCGGGCATCGCCGCGCTGACGGCTCGCGGTGCTCGTGTCGCTGGCGGTCGAATCTCGCGCGAAGACGTCATTGCGCAGTTTTCCCCGCACTCGCCGACCTATCGTGAGAGTGGCGCGGAGCGAATCGACCTTCTCATTACGACAGATCTTTTGAGCGAGGGCCTCAACCTCCAGGAAGCGTCCGTGATCGTCCATCTCGACCTTCCGTGGAACCCGGCGCGTCTCGACCAGCGCGTCGGACGAGCGCGTCGGCTTGGATCGCGACACGATGTCGTGACTGTCTACTCGATCGCACCGCCGGTGTCCGCCGAACGAATGCTGCGAATCGAGAGCCGGCTCCGCGAGAAGCTTGCGACCGCGCAACGAACCGTCGGTGTCGCCGGTCGCATCCTTCCGGCGCCGCTGGGTGTCCTGGATCCGCACCCGGATCGCAGTCTGCCCGAAGAGATCGCCGCCGTGAACGACGCGCTCGCGACCTGGCTCGGCCCAGCTGCGTCGAGCTCCGAGCAAAATGTCGTTGTCGCCAATGTCGCCGAATCGTGCCGTGGCTTCCTCGCGCTCGTTCGTGAGACGGACGGTTATCGGCTCGTCGCTGACCTCGGAGATGGAATCGACGCGGACACCGCAGCCATCCGTCGCGCGATCGAAGCGTGCAACGTCGCTGACACCGAGGTCGATCGAACGCGGGCCGCTGCCGTGCTCGATCGAGTCACGGCCTGGCTCCGCGCACGGACCGCCGCCGCGGCGATCGACTTCCGCGCGGCGACCACCGCTCGAGCTCGACGTGCCACGCTCACCCGTGTTTCCCTCGCCATCGCCCGCGCGCCGCGACACCAGCGCGCTCGGCTGGCGCCACTCGCCGCTGCGGCGCGCAGCGTAGCATCTGCGCCCATGGCCGAGGGTGCCGAGCGAGTATTGGAGCTGCTTGTCGATTCGCAGCTGCCGGATGAGGCCTGGCTCCGCTCGATCGCCGCATTCGGTGAGCTGAACATCCGCCCTCGACCGGCGAGCTCCGAGCGTCAGTCGTCCGTCGTCGCCCTGCTTCTCATCGGCTAATTTGGGGGCAGCCATCCTGAGTGGGCGGCGTATCGCTCCCTCGGCGAGGCAGTTGCGCAGTCTCCACATCACCAGCGAACCGCGACAATGCAATTCACAACCCTCGGATCCACCGGCGTCACCGTCTCACGCATTTGTCTTGGCTGTATGAGCTACGGCGATCCAAAGTGGCGACCCTGGGTGCTCGACGAGTCGGCGGCACAACCGTTTTTCAAACGCGCAATCGACGCCGGAATCAACTTCTTCGACACCGCCGACATGTATTCGCTCGGCATCAGCGAGGAGATCACGGGCCGCGCTCTGCGCTCGATGGCGAAGATGGACGAGATCGTGCTCGCGACGAAGTGCTTCTATCCGATGAACGATCGTCCGAACATGGGCGGTCTTTCGCGGAAGCACGTCGTGCAGGCCTGCGAGGCGAGCCTGAAGCGGCTCGGCGTCGATACGATCGACCTCTATCAGATTCATCGCATCGACCCAAAGACACCGATCGAAGAGACGCTCGGTGCACTCCAGCATCTCGTTCAGCAGGGCAAGGTGCGGTACATCGGCTCGAGCTCGTCGTACGCGTGGCAGCTCATGCGCGCGCTGAGCATCTCGGAGCGGAGCAGGTGGGCGCGGTTCGTCACGATGCAGAATCACTACAATCTCCTCTACCGCGAAGAAGAGCGAGAGATGATTCCGCTCTGTCACGAGGAGGGACTTGGCGTGATTCCGTGGTCGCCGCTCGCGCGTGGCGTATTGACTCGTCCGCGCGAGCAGACCAAAGGCGAGACGACGAGATCGACGAACGATCCGCACGCGGACCGGCTGTACGGCACAGCCGACTACGACGTCGTCGACGCGGTCGAGAAGGTTGCGACGGCTCGCGGCGTTCCGATGGCGCAGGTCGCGCTCGCGTGGCTCTTGTCGAAGCCGGATGTCACCGCGCCGATCGTTGGCGCGACGAAGCTGAAGCACCTCGACGACGCCATCGGCGCGCTCGACGTGACGCTGACCCCGGACGAGATCGCGACGCTCGAAGCGCCGTATCGCCCGCGAGCGTTCCTACTTTAGAGAATCCTCAGTCTTCGAGCGCCGGTTCGTAGTCTCGGTGGACGTGCGCTCGCTCGTGGCGTCCGAGCAGCCGTGCGCAGGTATTCCACCGTAGGATCGACTCGTCGTTCCCGTGCGGTCGCATTCCCTCGGCGCGCTCATACCAGCGCATTGCCTCGCGAAACCCTTCCGACGCGACGTCCGCCGACCCGAGTCCTCCGCGCTGCAGCTGTGCCCGTGCGCGCCGTTCGATGATGATGCCGGCGTAATAGATCCGCTCGTACTCGTCGGCGAGCCGCGGCAGCACGTCGCGCGCGCGGCGGACGCTGTCGGTCATCTCCTCGAGAAATTGGTCGGTGATCGACAGCAGCAAGGAGACGAGCGCCGTCTGGTTCGTCGGATCGATCTCGAGGACGTCGAGGCAGATGCTCTCGGCGGCCGACGAGTCGTTGAGGAGTCGATACCGCTCGGCCTTTTCGAGAGCGGCGGGAATTCCCTCTTTGGTGATCGGCTTCAGCTGCATGCGACACTCCCTGGCGAGTCATCCTCCGCCACCGTCACGCGGAAGGGGATCGCTCTCCCGATCGCGATCCCCGCAGTTCTTACTCTTTCTTCCGTCGGCTGAAAATCTTCACGAGCTTCCCGAGCGGATCGAAGAACTCGTCGACGACACGCTCCTTGAGTGGAATGATCGCGTTGTCCGTGATCGTGATGTGCTCCGGACACACCTTCGTGCAACACTTCGTGATGTTGCAATAGCCGATCCCGAACTCCTTTCTCAATGCCGGCACGCGATCCGCCGTGTCGAGCGGATGCATCTCCAGCGCCGCCGTGTACACGAGGAAGCGCGGTCCGATAAAGTCATTGTGCTTCTCATGGTCGCGCAGCACGTGGCACACGTCCTGGCACAAGAAGCACTCGATGCACTTTCGAAATTCTTGAACGCGGTCCGCGTCGACCTGTTGCATCCGCCAGGTTCCATCCGGCGCGTCCGGCTTCCTCGGCGTGAATCGCTGGATCTTCTTCTTGACCTCGAAGTTCCATGAGACATCTGTGACGAGATCCTTCATATGCGGAAACGCGCGCATCGGCTCGATCGTGACCGGCTTTTCCGCGTCGAGATCCGAAAGCCGCGTCATGCACATGAGCTTTGGCATCCCGTTGATCTCGGCCGAGCATGACCCGCATTTCCCCGCTTTGCAGTTCCAGCGGACGGCGAGGTCGTTCGCCTGCGTCGCTTGGATCTCGTGCACCGCGTCGAGCACCACCATCCCTTCGACGACGTCCTGCTTGTACTCGACGAACTCGCCTTTGCCCGACTGCCCGCGCCAGATCTTGAACGATCGCGTCGCGTGTTTCGCCGATGCATCCTGCGCGGCCTGCGCCGCCGTGTACGCGTCTTTGGCTTTCGGCTCGACCACCGCCTGACCTGTCGTCGCCATCTATTTCATCTCCTCGATTACGGCCTTGAGATGGTCGGGCATCGGCGGAATCGGCGCGCGCGAGAGCTCCATCTCGCCATTCGCGCCCTTCTGCACGACGTGATTGAACGCCGCGAACTCCGCGCTCTTGTCCGGATAGTCGTCACGGAAGTGTCCCCCGCGGCTTTCCTTTCGCGCGAGCGCACACATTGCGACAGCTTGCGCGACCGTGAGCAGATTGTTCAGATCGAGCGCCGTGTGCCAACCCGGATTGTATTCGCGATTTCCGCTCACGGGCGCCTTCGCCGCGCGCTCCTTCAACACGCCGATCATCTTCAGCGCGTTCTGCATCTCACCGTCGGCGCGCACGATGCCGACGTTGTCCTGCATCGTCTCCTGCAGCTGCTCCTGGACCCGGTACGGCCCTTCGCCGCCAGCCGGACGACTGAACGGCGCGAGCGCGTCGTTCGCCGACTGGTCGACCTGCGCCATGTCGACGGTCGCCGCGCCGTGATCCTTCGCGAACTTCGCCGCGTACTCGCCGGCCCGCTTGCCGAACACGATGAGATCGGACAGCGAGTTGCCGCCGAGCCGGTTCGCGCCGTGCAACCCGGCAGCGCATTCGCCTGCCGCGAAGAGCCCCGGCACCGTCGACATCTGCGAATCGCCGTCGACGCGAATCCCACCCATCACATAGTGCGTCGTTGGGCCGATCTCCATCGGCTCCTTCGTGATATCGATCCCCGCCAGCTGCATGAACTGGTGATACATGCTCGGCAGCTTGCGTTTGATGTGCTCTTCCGCGTTCGGGATCTTCTCCTTGATCCAGGCGATGTCGAGGAACACGCCGCCGTGCGGTGAGCCGCGACCAGCCTTCACCTCGCTGACGATCATGCGCGCCACGTGATCGCGCGTCAGGAGCTCGGGCGGGCGACGCGAATTCTTGTCGCCCTGGGTATATCGCCAGCCCTCCTCGGGGTTGTCCGCCGTCTGCGACTTGTAGTTGTCCGGGATGTTCTCGAACATGAATCGCTTGCCATCACGATTCTTTAATATCCCGCCCTCGCCACGCACGCCCTCCGTCACGAGAATCCCGCGCACGCTCGGCGGCCACACCATGCCCGTGGGATGGAACTGGACGAACTCCATGTCCATCAGCTGAGCGCCGGCGTGATAGGCGAGCGAATGTCCGTCGCCCGAATATTCCCAGCTGTTCGACGTGATCTTGAACGCCCGGCCGATTCCGCCCGTCGCGAGCACCACGGCCTTTGCCTTGAAGAGACGGAAGCGGCCTCGCTCACGATCGTACGCGAACGCCCCGCAGACGCGATCGCCGTCCTTCAACAGCGTGAGGACAGTGACCTCCATGTGGACGTCGATGCCCTGATGGATGCCGTGGTCTTGCAGGGTGCGTATGAGCTCGAGCCCTGTGCGATCGCCGACGTGCGCGAGTCGCGGGTATCGATGTCCGCCGAAGTTGCGCTGAAGAATGCGACCGTCCGCGGTTCGATCGAACAGCGCGCCCCATCCCTCGAGCTCCTTGACGCGGTCTGGCGCTTCCTTCGCGTGAATCTCCGCCATGCGCCAGTTGTTGAGATACTGTCCGCCGCGCATCGTGTCCGCGAAGTGCACGCGCCAGTTGTCGCGATCGTCGACATTTCCCATCGCGGCCGCCATGCCGCCTTCGGCCATGACGGTATGCGCCTTACCGAGCAGCGACTTACACACCAATCCGACCGACACGCCGTTAGCAGCTGCTTCAATGGCGGCGCGCAACCCAGCGCCGCCGGCGCCGATAACCAGCACGTCGTGCTCGAATGTCTGATACTCAGTCATTCAGCACGCTCTCGATCGTTCCGCCGTTCCCCCGGTCTCTGATCCCCGACCGCTTCCCCCTCACAGGATCCTCCAATCATGCCAGATGCCCATCGAGCACATCCGCACATACAGATCGGAGAACGCGACGCCGATGAGGCTCATCCACGCCCACTTCATGTGCCAGCGATTTAGACAACTCGAACAATCGTACGCGACCTTCTTCACCGGATGCCGCGACAGCTGGTCGATGAAGCCGCCGACGACATGCCGCATCGAGTGGCAGCCGAGCGTGTAGCAGCTCAACAGCACAACGTTGAGCGCGAGGACCAGCGTGCCGACGCCGATCCCGAAGTGCTTCACGCCATTCGCATCCTCGAACCACAGCGCTTTCCACACGTCGTGCGCGAGGAAAAACAGAAACAGCACCGCGATGTACATGAAGTAGCGGTGGACGTTCTGCAGAATCAGCGGCAAATACTTCTCGCCGAGGTAGCTCTTTCGCGGCTCACCGACGGCGCAGTTCATCGGATCCGCCCAGAACGCTTTGTAATACGCGCCGCGATAGTAGTAGCACGTGAACCGGAAGAGTCCGGGGAACGGCAGGATGATCAGCGCCGGCGAGAACGGAAGAGCGCCCGGCCACCACGCCGGTTTCCCGCCGAACCATGCCGTCTTCGGATCGCCAAAAATTTCCGGCGAGTAGAATGGCGAGAGATACGGCCCGTATATGTAGTGCGCGTTCTGGAACGCCGCCCATGTCGCGTACACCACGAAGCCGCCGAGGATGACGAATACGACGAGTGGCTGCAGCCACCATGCGTCGCGCCGCTGCGTCTCACCGAAGCCTCGGTGCAGAAGCGGAAGCGGTGCGTGTGCCATGTGCTGGAAGGGGCAAGAGGTGAGACAGATCGCGGGTCGACCGCGCGACAAATGGACTGCACACCGATTACGTCGTCAATGCTTTTCCCCGACGCGCCGTGAAAAACAGCGCGACACCGACGAGGTTCAACCCGATCACGACGCTCGAGATCTTCGTCGCGAAGCTGAGCCAGCTCTTCACGTCGATGATCGGAAAGATCGAGAGGACGACGTACAGCAGCGTCACGGCGAATCCTGAAAACGCCGCGACGCGCAGCGCGGCCGACGGACGCGAGCTCGCATTCCGCAGTCCGAAGAGCGGAATTGCGAACATCACGAGATAGGTCAGCCCATAAAAAATCCCCGACGCATTGTCGAGGAGCTGAAACGCCTCCTGCTCGCCAACGCCGACGATCCCCGCTGCGCCGAACGCCATCGCCACGAAACCGATCACGAGAATCGAGTTCACCGGCGTGCGAAATCGCGGATGCAGGTTCGTGAACCATGCAGGCAGGAGATTGTCCCATCCCGCGACCATCGGCATTCTCGTCGATCCCGTGAACGCGATGCTCGAGTTGGCGATCGTGCGAATCGTGATGAACAAGATCCCGATCGCCGCCGCCGCCGCTCCGATTCCGTTGCTTCCAAGCCCCGCGCGCAACACCTGCGGAATCGGCGCGATGAGATCGATCTTGTCGACCGGAATGAACGCGAGCACGGAGCTCGTGCCCAGTATGAACATCACCGCGATGATCGGCGCTGCGATCATCGTCGCTTTCGCGATCGTTTTCGCGGCATCTTTCGTCTCGCCGGCGAGCACAGCGACGTATTCGAATCCACTCAACGCGCCCATCGCCATCTTCCCGAAGACGTTCAGGTTGAACAGCGTCAGCGCAGGCATCACGAAGATCAACGGTCGGTAGCTCGGCAGCGCCCCGCGCGCCACCGCGACGAACGGGAGCGCGATGAGCGCGAGGAACGCGAGCATCAGCATCACGCTCCCCGCGCTGTGCAGCCACTTGCTGACGCCGAGGCCGATGATCGCGAGCACCATCAACGCGCCGAGAACCAACACGTTCATCGACACGATGAACAACTTGTTGCTCGCCATCCACGCCGCACTCGGTCCGATCGCATACGAGAGATTCGACGCGACGTAGAGACCGATGACCGAAACGAGCACGACGGCGAACATCCAGAGATTCCACGCGACGAGAAATCCAGTCAGCTCGCCGAACGACAGCCGCGCCCACTGATAGAGGCCGCCCTCGAGCGGCATCCGTCGCGAGAGATCGATGACCACCATCGCTTGCGGCAAATAGAAGAACAGCATGGCGGCGAGCCAAAACACGAGCTGCGAGTCGCCGAGCTTCGCGGCGGTTCCCACCCAGATCGTCCCGACGACGAACACGATCTGCTGAAGAACGAGATCGCCAAGCCCGAGCTCTTTTTTGAGCGCGGCACTGTGCGCTTCGACTCGCCGCTCCTCCCCAGCAAGCGATGTCATTGCGCGCGCCACTCGCGAACGACGCGCGCCGACGTGATGTAGTCCATCTTCGGAAAGCGGCGCTTCAAGTACGCGGTCCCCTTGGACGAGATCGAATCCTGGGACGGCTCGCCGCCCTGAATCCTCGGACCGCCGCGCACGGCGTTGTAGCCGGAGTAGATCGAATCGACGACCGACATTCCTGACACGACCTCCGCGATCGCTGGAAATCCGTAGCCGTTGAGCGTGTCGAGCCGCGCGTTGTCGACGAGGTTGATGTAAAGCTGTGTCGTGCGGCTCCCCGGGCCGCCGCGGGCGAAGGCGACAGCGCCGCGAACATTTCCGTGGCGAACGGTTTCGTCGGCGAGACGTCGAACACGCCACGCTTTCGTCTTCGCCGGATTCTCGGCGAGCCCGAATTGCGCGACGAATCCTTTCACGACGCGAAAGAATCCCGTCTCGTCGTAGAACCGGTCGTTCACGAGTTGATAAAGTCGGTCGACGCCAGCGGGTCCCCACTGGCTCCGCGCCATGATGTCGAATCGCCCGCGAGTCGTCTGGAATGCGACGAGGAAGCTGTCCGGCACCGCGACATCGGGACGCACCGTGCCGCCTCCTCCGTGGAGCACGCACGCACTCGCTCCGACGCTGACGGCGAGGACGACCAATCGACGAATGCTCATCAACAGTCTCCTCGCTGAGGAATTGCTATTTCGGTTTGTCGGGTTGAGGCGCCCCTGCCATCAGAGCGTCCGACACGCGTTCGCGTTGATGACTGCTCAGGCTTGTGAGCAGGCCAATGACGTTTGCCGACTCGATCAGCGTACGCTCACGCGCGATCGTTTGCTGGGCTTCGCCGTCGATCAGCTTCGTGCGATCCAGCTTCTTGCTGTCGGCGATGCGCGCGTTCGAATCGGCATAGATGTGGACCTCGAGCTTCGCGGCTTGCCCGATCTTGATGATCAACGGCGTGCCGCCGAGCTCCTTCTCGTCCGGGCTCGCGCTGGAATCGATCTGCGGCGCGAGACCAGACCGCTCGAGCCGGTATACGACCGAACACTCCGCCCACAAACCGGTCGCTGGACATGCCGACGAACCGGTGGGCGCCGATACCGATGCAGTCGCGGTCGCACCCGCGGCCTTGGGCGGCGGGGATTCGGTCTTCGAGCAGGCGCTCACGGAGACCGCCGACGTCAGCAAGAACGTCGCGAGATTCCGCATCGCAGCGCGGGAGCTCGGTCGGTCCGACTACCGCTTCTTTGCCGTCTTGTGGCGAGCCGCGGGCCGCGATGCTCGAGCCGGCGCCGCCTTCTTCGCGTGCTTCTTTGCGCTTGCCGCAGCCTTGGCGCGGACCGGCTGCGCACGCTTCGCGACAACTCGGACCTTCTTCGCAGGCGCCTTCTTCACCGGAGCAGCCTTTGCCTTGGCAACTGGCGGTTCCACCTTCTCCGGGGCAGTCTTTACGGGCGCGGTCTTTTTGGCAGGCGGTGCGGCAACGACCTTCGGCTTCGCGGCAATGGCCGCGGGCGCAGCAGCCGCCGGCGCATTCGGATTGTTCTTTGGCCGACCGCCTTTTCGAGCCAACTGCGCATCCGCCAACATTTTAGCAAAGGCTTCCTTTGCCTCCGCCATCAGCTGGGCGTGCGAAATACGACGCTCCTGGAGCGCACGTTCCTTTTCCTGGCGATACAGCGACAAGGCTGCGGAGCCGTCCATTTGTCAGTGGGCTGAATGTGAAGTTCAGCGGTTCTTTGGAAATTCTAATCTACTCAACGAACTCCACTCGTGGAATGATGGCGGCTTGATCGTTGCCTCACTCATTTGTTGACACAATGCGAAAAACAGACGTTGTCGTCATCGGCGCGGGCGCTGCCGGGCTGACCGCCGCTCGCCAGCTCGTTGAACAAGGCCTTGACGTCGTTGTCGTGGAAGCGCGCGATCGGATCGGGGGCCGCATCTTCACCCACCGCGACAGCTCCACTCCTGTTCCCATCGAGCTCGGCGCCGAGTTCATCCACGGAAGCGCGCCGGAGCTCGACGAGATTTTGACTCGCGGCGCCATCGCCAGCGTCGACATCAGCGGGCGACGCTGGCTGCGGTTCGGCGACCAATTCCGTCCGGGCGACGACTTCTGGCCGCGCATCGAAAAAGTCATGTGCCGGCTCGACGAAAAGCGGACCCCCGACCGATCGTTCTCCGCTTTCCTGGCGAAAAAACCGGGCGGACGTCGGCTCGCCCAAGCGCGGCGACTCGCGCTCCAGTACGTCGAAGGCTTTCACGCCGCGGACCCCGACAAGATCGGCGAGCGCGCGCTTGCCTCGGGTGGAAGTCCGGAGGGCGACGTCCGCGAACGACGCATCGGCCGCGTCCTCGACGGCTACGACCGCGTCATCGACTGGCTCGCCGCGCCGCTCGGCGACCGCGTTCGTCTCTCGGCGATCGTCACACGCGTCCGCTGGGCCCCGGGCAACGTGTCCGTGGAAACACGCCATCCCGACGGGCGCTCCCGCCCCAGTGTCGACGCCCGTGCGGCGATCCTCAGCGTTCCCCTCGGCGTCTTGAAAGCGGCGCCAGGCGAAGTCGGCGCGATCGAGTTCGAGCCGGATCTTCGCGTGAAGACCCCGATTCTCGCGCGACTCGAGATGGGCTCTGTCGTGCGAGTCTCCCTTCGGCTGACCGAGCGTTTTTGGGCATCGGACTGGTTCGCGAAGCTGGCGCGCAACGCATCGCTCGATACGATGAGCTTTTTCCAAACATCGGACGAGCACTTCCCCGTCTGGTGGACCGCGTACCCGGTGCGCGCCCCGATCATCGTTGGCTGGCACGGCGGGCCGAGCGCCGTTCCTCTCGCCCAGAAAGCGTCGGAGGAGATCGAGGAGATCGGGATCGCGTCACTCGCGCGCCAATGCGGACTCGCGCCGCGCCGGGTGCGGGATATGGTCGAAGCCGCGTGGACGCACGACTGGCAGCATGACCCGTTCTCTCGCGGCGTCTACAGCTATCAGGGCATCGGCGGAGCCGACGCCCCGGCAGCGCTCGCCCGTCCGCTGCGCAGCACCCTGTTCTTCGCCGGAGAAGCGGCCGAGGAGGAGGGGCGCACCGGCACCGTCCACGGCGCCATTGCCAGCGGCAGGCGCGCCGCCGGCGAAGTTGAGCGTTCTCTTAAGACGCTGAAGTCGAACGCGACGCGCGACGAATCTGATTGATCCGGTTGATCATCATCGCGAGCTCCGGCTGCTTGTCCGGATTGTCGCGAATGATGTCGTCGAGGAGCGCCGATGCCTCGTCGTCGCTCACCAGCGACGGGTCTGCGGAAAACCGTCGATTCCCCATGTGCCGCATCCGGTCGATGTGGACGGGGTTCTCGAGGATGACGTCGTGGTCGTCGTACTGCACGCGCACGGCATAGAACTTCTTGCCGGACTTTTCCATGTACCCGACTCGGATACCGTCGATCTCATCGGGCCACGCCGGCAGTGGACGGACATCGCCCTCTGTGCTCGTGTATTTCGACATACCCGGGCTCAGCGTCGGGTAGTTCTTCTCGAACGCGCCGTTATACATGTATCCGTGACGCATGTATCCTCGAACGAATTGTGTGAGATCGCGCCAAGCGTTTCGGCCGCTCGCGCAGCCGCGAATAAGATGCGAGCACACACTGTTCTATCCAAGGTCTGCGCCCCGGCTTCGCGAAACATGGGCTTAGGAAACGCTAACTGCCGCATCCGCGACGCAGGCCTGTTGCCGCCGCCCGACAGTTGCTGGGTAATGAACCGTTCATGTTTGGCGCACGCGAAAGCGTAAAGGTCTGTAAACGAAAACCTTACGGTGCCTCGGCCCGCCGCCCGGCCGAGCCGACGGCTCTGGGCACAGGCTTTGAACACGAATGTGATGCGTTGAAGCGCCACGCAGTCGCCAATGCGCCTGCGGAGCGTCCCCACCATTCTCCAGGGGAAGGTCGGCGAGACGGTTTCGCCGGCCTTTTTGCTTCCAGCAACGGCCGGTCGGCTACTCCGCGCGACCGAGGCCTCGGTCGGAATCCAGCCACTCCTGCGGATTCCACGTCACCGGCATTGCCCCCACGCGCTCGAACCGAATTCGAGGGTCGTCCGACTGGACGAGCGCGAGCAATCGGCGGCCGGTCAGCAAAAATCTCCGCGACGTCGTCTCGATGCTGTCCAGAACCGTCTGCGACAGTTGGCTCTGGGCGCGCGCGAACGCGTCGAAGCGGCGAAACACCAACACGGTCCCGCCTTCGTCCGGCACGGGAAGCTCGGCCAGACAGTCGATCCACGACGCGAGATTCTTGGCGTAGTATGACGGAAAGTTGAGGACGCGCTGCGCCTCGGCGTGAAAGTCCTGCGGTGTCTGCCACGCCGCCGCGTTCATTTCATGAATCGCGTAGCCCTGGTGGCGAAACCACGCGAGGTCCGCGGACAACGCCGACGACTTGTGATACAGCGCAACGGCGCCGCGCTCGAGCAATTTCCAATCGAGCCGCTGTTGTTCCGCCGGTGCTTTCTCCTTTCGCTTGAAAAACGCCATGATCGAAGGCATGAGTCGCCGAAGAATCTAGCGCTCGCTCCGGCGCAGCATCACCGTTCGCACGTTGATCACGCCGCGCAGCATGAAGACGATCGCGAAGGCCATGTCGAGCCATCGGGCTCCCGTCACGGTCGAGTTGTGCGTCCAGAGTGGGCGCACCGCGACGAACAGTCCGATGACGAACATCGCGACGCCCAAAACGAGCGTGATGATCCCACGTGCAGAACCCACGGTCTCCCTCGATGTCGTTCTGAGCCGCGAAGCGGCGAACGGATCGCTCTCCTGACAAAGCAGTTCCGCGATCATTTCTGAGAATGACTTTAGTCGTGCAATCCGGGAGTGGTAGTCCTCAGGTCCCTCGTAGCGCCGAGAGAGGATCGATGCGCGTCGCGCGTCGCGCCGGGATGTAGCTCGCCGCGACCGCAACGAGTGTCAGCACTACACCGACGACGACGAACGTCGCCGGATCGTGCTCGGTGATTCCGAAAACCATGCCGCGCAGGAGGCCCGCTGCAACGAACGACAACCCCGACCCGATCGCCACACCCACGACCGCGACGACGAAGCCCTGTCGCACGACGAGCCAACGCACGCCTCCGCTGGTCGAGCCGAGCGCCATTCGAACTCCGAACTCGTGCGTTCGTTGCGCGACGACATACGCGATCACGCCATACACGCCGACCGCCGCGAGGATGAGCCCAGTCGCGCCGAGCAGCGTCAACAACCACGTCGTGAATCGTGACATCGCGAGCTGGTTGGCGACGGCTTCGTCCATCGTCGACACTCCGGTCAGCGCGAGCAGGGGATCGACACTCGCGACCGCTCGTCGAATCGCGGGCATGAGCGATGTGACAGGAACCGAGCCGCGTACGACGAACGTCTGCGCGCCGTTCACGTATTGCGCGCTCGGCCAATACTGCTCGAGTGGCGGCTCTTGATTGAGCCCGTCCGCATGCATGTCGTCGACGACGCCAACGACCTCCTTCCACCCCGGATTCTTCGACGTTCCGTTCGCGATGCGTTTGCCGATCGGATCCTCGGTCCCCCACAAGCGCTTCGCGAGTCCTCGGGACACGATGGCGACCGGCGGCGCATTGGGTCCGTCGGTCGTCGTGAAATCGCGCCCCCGCAGGAGACGGAGTCCGAGCGTTTTGAAGTAGTCGATGCTCGCGCTCCGCATGTCGGTGGTGACCGCCCCGGCGTCGTGCCCATCGCTTCCGTCGCGGAATGCAGTCCAGTTCCATCCGCCGCCGTAGATCGGTGCGACCTGCGAGCGCCCGACTCCTTTCACGCCAGGAACTGCGGCGATCGCACGTTCGAGCTGTTCGAACGCGGCATCCACTCGCGCGTTGCCATCGTAGCGACTGTCGGGCAGCTGAATCCCGAACGCAACGAGGTTGTGCGTGTCGAAGCCGGCTGGAACCGACTGGACGAGAATCGCGCTCCGAATGAGAAGTCCGGCGCCGATCAAGAGTACCTGCGCAACGCACAGCTCTGTCACCACGAGAACGTTCCGAAGCCGTTCGCGCTCGCCTGATCTCGAATCGCGTCCGCCGTCGCGCAGCGTTTGCTGCAGATCCAGGCGCGAGGCACGCAGGGCCGGCGCGAGACCGAAGATGAGAGAACACAAAAGCGCGAGCACGAGCGTGAACGCGAGCACGGGCAGGTTGAGATTCGCATCCCCAAGGCGCGGAATCCTCGCGGGACTGCTGACGAGAAATCGCATCCCCGCAGCCGCCAGACCGAGACCGAGAACGCCGCCGGCAAGTCCGAGGATCAAGCTCTCGACGAGCAGTTGATTGACGATCCGTTTGCGCGACGCACCGAGCGCCCCACGAATCGCAATCTCCGGCCGACGAACGTTCGCGCGCGCCAACAACAGATTCGCGATGTTTCCGCACGCGATCAGCAAGACGAGGCCAACGGCGCCGAGCAGCGTGTAGAGCGTCGTTCGGTGCGGACCTGCTATTTGGTCGAGCAGCGGCGTCGCGATCACGCCGCCGTCGTAGCCCGAGTGTGGGTGCTCGCGCGCGAGCCGCGCGTCGATCTGCGCGAGCTGGCGGACTGCCATGTCTCGCGGGACATTCGGCTTTAGCAAACCGTAAACAGCCAGCTCGTGGTCTCCGAAATCCGAAAAGCGCGATGGTGGCGGAGCAAGCGGCGTCCAAATGCGCTCGGCCGGCGGCGTCAGGATGTACGCCGGGGGCGCGACGCCGACGACCGTGTATGCTTGTCCGCCGAGCGTGATTGACCGGCCGACGATCGATCGATCGCCGCCAAATCGATTTTGCCAGAGCGCGTAGGACATCACGGCGACCTTCGCCGCGCCGTCGCGATCTTCCTCGTCGGTGAAGTAGCGCCCAACCACGGGCGGCACGAACAATACCTTCCAATATCCGGCCGACACGCTCGGCGCGGAGATTGGCGTCGGCTCGCCGTGGCCAGTGAGCACGAGCGGACCTCCGCCCGAGCTCGCGGCGATGTCGTCGAAGCCGGTCGCCTCCTTTCGCCAAGTCTCGAAGTTGCCGAACGGCAAACAACACATCGAGCCTTGGCCGTTCGACTGCTTCAGATTGAGGACGCGATCAGCGTTGGCGAACGGCAACGGCTTCAAGAGAACGCTGTAGACGACACTGAAAATCGCGCTGTTCGCGCCGATTCCGAGCGCGAGCGTCAGGACCGCCACCAGCGTGAACCCCGGGCTCTTTCGGAGTTGGCGCAGCGCGAACGTGACATCCTTTCGAATCGTGTCGAGCCGCTCTGTGCGTTGCATCGGCGCTCCCGCTGTTCGGTGAGGCTGCGTGGTCATCCATGGCTCATCTCGCCGCGATGCGAACGGGACGCTCCCTTGGACATCGTAGGAGACCGTTTTGGTTCGAACGTCCGCGACGTCTCTCAGCGAAGGAACCGTCGGGCGAGCTGCTCGAGCCGGTCGTCGCCTGATGCTTCGGCGCGCGCGAGGATGCGACGAACGTGGTCCCGCAGCTTTGGCTCACCCCAGTAGTAGCCGGTCGCCCGCTCCGCGCTCGCGGTGTCACCTTCCCGCGCGGCCTCGAGCAGGGCCGCCGCCGCGGCTGCGTCGTATCCGGGATCGTCGCGAGGTGGAAGGCCGAACCCCTTTGCCGGTCCTCCCGACCCGGCGTCTTCATTCACAAACGCCCGTGACATTCATTCTCCCAAACCGTCGCCGGCCGCCCTCTCCTGTCCCTTGTTACCCAGTCGACCCCAGTTCTTCGTTTTCCAGGCGTCGTAGCCTTGCTTGGTGATCGCTCGGAGCTCGTCGATCGGCGTTTCGTCGACCGACGTCAAGTTGAAGGCCGGGTATACAAATAGTAGTGGTTTAGTTTATCGTGGGTCACGTCGAGCTGGGGTCCGAACTCGATCATGATCGACCGGAGGAAGGGCAAAACCGGGGCAGGATCCCACCGGCGGGGCCCTGCGGCCCCCAAAATGAGTCGAATTGGCCAAATTATTGTGGCCAAACGGCAAGCAATCGCTCAGTCGGCAACAATTCGCATTGCGCGAACCGCCGGGCACTCTTACATTGCTGCCTGCGACAACCGTGTAATCGCGCGAACACGTTCCGGTGTTGAGCTAGGGGCCTTCGCACTTCAAAGGCTCCTTTTTTAATTCGGAAAGTCGCTGGCGGCCCCAACAGGCAGTCATAGCGCACCCGTCGTGAGGGCAGATCACGAGCAACTGTGGGTCGGTGCGTACGGCATGTTCCGCTACTCCCGCGACACACAACACCTAGGAGTTTTCTGAAATGCGTACCACCGGCACCGTGAAGTGGTTCAACGACGCGAAGGGCTTTGGCTTCATCACCCCCGAAGGCGGTCAGAAGGACTGCTTCGTTCACCACTCGGCGATCCAGGGCAGCGGCTTCCGCACCCTCGCTGAAGGCGAGCGCGTTGAGTTCGACATCGTCCAGGGCGCCAAGGGCCCGGCGGCGGAGAACGTTACCAAGATGGGTCGCTAAGCCTCGCGCTTAGAACCCGTTTGCCCGCGTAGGTCGGAGCCGGGCCGATCTGATCGGCCCGGCTCTTTGTTCCAACACCTTTTCTGAGTATCACATGATTGAAGTAGTTCTCGACGAAGCCGATCGCCTCGACTGGGCCCTCAAGCAGTTCAAACGCAAGGTTCAGAAGGCCGGCGTGCTCAAGGACCTCCGCAAAAAGCGCCACTACGAAAAGCCGAGCGAAGTCCGTCAGCGCAAGGCGGCAGCTGCGCGCCGTCGTGTGACGTCAGCCGGCCGTCCGAAGAAGCCGGCGAAGTCCAGCAAGACGCACTAACGCCCTCGCCTCGCCTGGCGAATACGCTTCATCATCGTCGCCACGACGATGAGCGTCAGCACGACCCAAACCGCAACGAACGTCTGCTGCGTTTTCACCGGGCGATCCGCAATGTGCACGGCGTAATACAGCCCGATCACCGCGGCGTCGAGGACGATCACCGACACCACGAGGGTGAGAAGCAGCCGCTTGAGCTCTTTTCGGTTCGGCGACTGCGAAATGGGCCCTTGAGTCGAAGCCATGCCGTGGATGCTAGCCGGTGCCACGCACGTTAGCCATGCACGGCCCAACTGACGAATCGCGTCGCCAACCGACGATCCTCTTCGACCTCGACGGAACGCTGATCGATTCCATCGAGCTCATTCTCAACTCCGCACGTTACGCGTTCGAGAAGCTCGAGCGCACCGCGCCCTCCGACACCGAATGGCTCGCCGGCGTCGGCATTCCGCTGTTCACGATGTTCGGGCGATACGCGCGCGACAAAGACGACTGCGCGGCCCTGATCGCCGCCTATCGTGAGTACCAGCTCGCCAATCACGATCGGCTGACGCGCTGCTACCAAAACGTCGCCCACACGGTGACGGCGCTCAAAGCGCGCGGCCACGAGATCGGAATCGTCACGAGCAAATCCGAGGCGCTCGCACTCCGGGCACTCGCGCTGTTCGGACTCGCTCGCCACATGGACACCATCGTTGGCTGCGACGCATCTACCCGGCACAAGCCCGATCCCGAGCCCGTACGGATCGCCCTGAACCGCCTCGGCTGTTCTCCAAACGAAGCGATCTTCGTCGGCGACTCCGTCCACGACATCATTGCCGGAAACGCTGCCGGCGTAGCGACCGTCGCCGCGACGTGGGGAGCGTTCAAGCGTCCAGATCTGGAATCCGCGAGCCCAAGCCTTTTCCTGGACGACATTTCGGGATTGCTCGAAGTCGTTCTGTAACACGCGGCTTCAAACCTTTCGGCTCGTGGAACCATCTGACTAGCTGCACAGATGGAGACCCCACGAACTATGGCGGCTGTGGCCATCATCGAAGCACCCTCTAGCCATCTAGGAAGCGGTGACTCGGACGTCGCGCGAGCGGCGGCCGGAGACCGCGGTGCGTTCGAGCGCCTCTACCGCACACACGTGAATCGAGTCTTCTCGCTGTGCGCCCGAATGTCGGGCGACCGGACGCACGCTGAAGAGCTGACACAGGATGTCTTCGTCCGCGCGTGGGAAAAGCTTCACCTGTTTCGTGGCGAGAGCTCGTTTGGAACGTGGCTGCACCGTCTCACCGTCAATGTCGTGCTCAACGCGCGAAAGAGTGAAGGCCGCAGCCGCACACGGTTCGAAGAGAACGATGATGAGGCGGGCGGAATGGATGCACACGCAGGAGTCGTCGGAACGCCGCTGGCGCCCGGAGATCTCCTCGATCTGGAGGAGGCGATGACACGCCTGCCGGCTGGTGCCAGACGCGTGTTCGTCCTCCACGACGTCGAAGGCTACAAGCATGAAGAGATCGCCGAGATGCTCGGCGTGACATCGGGGGCGACGAAAGCGCAGCTCCATCGCGCGAGGCTCCTGTTGAGAGAGGCACTGAACCGATGACAAATCCCGAGATCCGAATGAGCTGTGAGGAGTTCGCCGATCAACTGGCGAGCTATCTCGAGCATGACCTGGACGATGCCGCTCGTGCACGACTCGAGTCGCACGCCAACCGATGCCCGGAGTGCGGATCCTTGTTCGCCGACATTCGTGGACTGCAAGCCGGCGCGGCAAAGCTGCCAGAGCTCGCGCCGAGCCGCGATCTCTGGAGTGGGATCGCGGAGCGTATCGAGACGCCGGTTGTGGCGTTGAACGCATCGGGTTCGATGCGCTCGGCGCAGCGGTCGGGAGGGCGATGGCGCGCGGCCTGGACCGGTCTCGCGGCGGCGGGACTCGTCGCGGTCACCGCTACGGTCACCTATGAGCTGACATCGCGATCGGCACCAAACACGATCGCACCGGTCGCCGTCGTGCCGATCAAAACCGAGTCGCTCACGACCGTTCCCGTCGTGAATCGCTCGATCGAGCAGAACTATGAGCCCGAGATCGCGCGGCTTCGGGCCATCGTCAAGAAGCGAAGCGCGCAGATCGATCCGGCGACCGTCGCCGTTCTCGAGAAGAATCTCGCGGTGATCGACGACGCGATCGCGCAGTGCAAGGAGGCGCTTCGCGCCGATCCGAACAGCCGCTTCCTGATCGAATCCCTGAACGACGCGCTGGACAGCAAAGTCCAGCTGCTCCGCAAGGCCACGGCGTTGCCGACGAAGGCATAAGCATACTCTCATGAGCAGTCTTGTTCGGTTCCTCGGTTGCGCGATTCCCGCGCTGGTCTTCGTCGCCGTGGCGAGCCACGATGCGAAAGGCCAGCGACGGCGAGTCGACGACTATCGCTCCCGTGTCGACACGAGCTTTTCGTTCGACCGGAACGGCTCGGTCACCATTTCGGCGAACAGCGGAAGCATCACCGTCGTCGGTTGGTCGCGAGACCAAGTGCAAGTGCGGACGTCGAGTGGATTGGACAACCTCCGCTTCGAAGGTTCGTCGAGCCGGATGACGCTCACCGCGCGTCGTGGCGAAGGCAGCATCGAGATCTCGGTGCCAGTTGGCGTGTCAGTGAACGCGTCGACGCATTCGGGACGCGTTTCTGTCCACGGCACTCGCGGTTCGGTCGTCGCGCATGCCACCGACGGTTCCGTCGATGTCGACGACGCCGCCTCTCGGGTCGACCTCAGCACGTTCTCGGGCGAGCTGAGCGCGAGCAACATCGACGGCCAAGCGCGTGTCGAGACCATCAGCGGTGGAATCTCGCTGCATGACGTCCGCGGATCAGTCGACGCGACGACCGTCAGCGGCGACATCGATCTCATCGGCGTGACGTCGAAGTCGGTGCGCGCGAAGACAACGAGCGGCGAAGTGACGTTCGACGGTCTCGTCGATCCGGACGGCACGTACGACCTGTCGACGCACTCGGGCGACGTTCGGCTTCGCGTCCAGCGCGACGCAAGCGCGCAGCTCAGCGTCTCGACGTGGAGCGGCTCCATCGACAGCCAGTTCCCGATCACGCTGAAGCCCGGCGAGCAGCGAATCGGATCGCTCAACGCAAAGAGGTTCACGTTCGAGATCGGACGCGGCTCGGCACGCATCACAGCAGACACGTTCAGTGGCGACATCACCATCAGCTCCAACGGACGCGGCGCCGCGGTGCGCCGCTAACCACCCACGAGGAACACGCACATGACTCGTCGATTCGCCTCCGTCGTTCTTCTATCCGTGCTCACGAGCGCCGCGGGCGCACAGCGCACTGATTTCCATTGGGAAAAGGCGTTGCCGGCCGGTAATCAGGTCTCGATCAGCAACATAAACGGTGACATTACGGTCCTTCCGTCGACGACGGGCAAGGTAGAAGTAGTCGGCGTAAAGCGCGGCACCGGCAACCTCGATCGCATCAGAGCGGACGTTCAACAGAGCTCGCGCGGCATCGCGGTCTGCGTTCTCCGCGACGACGACTCGTATTGCGACGATCGCGGCACGCACACGAACAACCGCGGCGATCGCTCGAATCACGATTGGAACGACGTCCGCATGGATCTCGAGATCTCCGTTCCGATGAACCTGCAGGTCTCGGCAAACGCCGTGAGCGGCAACATCTCGATGACCGGTGCGACGGGCGACGTTACCGCGAGCACCGTCAGCGGCGACGTGAAGCTCGATCGTTTACGCGCGAGCTCCGTGAACGCGGGCTCGGTGAGCGGTAACGTCGAGGTCAGCATCCAGGAGTTCACGGGACGCGGGGATTTGTCCTTCCACAGCGTGAGCGGCGACATCACACTCGACTTGCCCCGTCAGCTCGACGCAGATCTCTCGATGAGCACCGTGAGCGGTGGAATCAACAGTGATTTCGCCATGACGCTCGGCGACAGCAGAATGGATCGTCGCAGTGTGCGCGCTACGATCGGAAAAGGCGGCCGGCGTCTCGACTTCTCGACCGTCAGCGGTAGTGTGAAGTTGAGGTCCGCGCGATAGGCGCGACCGCAACAGCAGCGAGCATCTGGCGCCGAGAATCGAGCAGCCAGTATCCAGCCCCAAGTATCCAGTTCCCATGCGCATTCCAACATCCGCTCTCATCCTCGCGCTCGCCCTGCCCATCGCGGCTCAGGCGCAGCAGAGCGAACCGTTCAATTGGTCCGGGCGCGTTCCAGCCGGGCGATGGATTCGCGTTCGTGATTTGAACGGATCCATCACCGTCGGAGCGGCGACGGGCGACAACGTCGAAGTCATCGCGACGAAACGCTGGCGGCGGGGCGATCCCAACACAGTCCGCATCGAGACGAAGAAGTTTGGACCGAACGACGAAAGCGTCTTGATCTGCGCGCTGTGGGGCGAACGCTCGTCGTGCGACGAGCACTCGTATGAATCGCACAGCGACGACAATGACCGGCGGGGTCGGAACAATGACGTCAGCGTCGAGTTCCGAGTGCTCGTTCCGCGCGGCGTGAAGGTCGGGGTCAACACGATCAACGGAACGGTGACGGTCGATGGTGCGACGTCGGAGGTCGAAGCCGGAACGATCAACGGCGACGTCGACGTCACGACAACTGGCGGCCCGGTCAACGCGACCAACATCAACGGAAATGTTCGCGCGCGACTCGGGAAGCTCGAGTCAGATTCTCCGATGGAGTTCAAGACCATCACCGGCAACGTGAGTGTCGAGTTTGGCAACGATTTCGGAGCGGATGTCGACCTTCACACGCTCAACGGGTCGTTGAATACGAATTTCGAGATGACCGTGAGTGGCCGGCTCGACCCGAAGCGGATCCGCGCTCACATCGGCCGACCCGGCGGACCGCGCATCAGCATCTCGACGATCAACGGAAGCGTCGACCTCAGACATCGATAAGCTTCGTGACACCCGACGCTTGACGTAACCTCCACGCGGTCCGAGCGTATTCAGACGGGGCCCGGTGCTCCCCACTCTCCGGAGGATACGCGTGAGATTTGCCCCAGCCACGATCGCCGCAGTCGCACTAGCCGGCTTGTCTGCCTGCTCGCGAGCCGGCAGCGACGAAGGTTCTTTCCGATGGACCGAGAGCCTCGCTCCAGGCGCTGTCGTGCACATTCGGGATGGCGCCGGTAACGTCACGGTCCGCCGAGCCGAGGGACAAGCCGCGACGATCAGTGCATCACGCCAATGGCGGCGCAGTCGCGCGAAGGACATCAAGTTCGTCGTCACGCACTCCGGAAACGACTACTACGTCTGCGCGATGTGGCGGGCGAGCGGAAAGTGCGGCAATGGGAAGTACAACGGCCGCCAGACGAACACGTTCCTCAGCATGTTCAGCCTATTCCACCGAACGAGCGACGCGACCGCGGATTTCGTCGCGGAAATCCCGGCCAACGTCGGCGTCGACGTCCGCACGATGATCGGAACCGTCGACGTCGCTGGAATGACGGCAGGTGTCAGGGCCCAAAGCACGAACGGGGGCGTCCAAGCCGTCGACGTGTCGGGCCCGCTGTCGCTGTCGACCACCAATGGTGATGTCCGCCTGTCGACTGCGACGCTCTCCCCAGCGGATGCGATCGACCTTTCGACTCGGCGCGGCCGGATCGTGGCGGAGCTCCCGCAGGACGTGGAAGGCGCGATCGACCTTTCGGTAATGAGTGGCAGCGTTCGCACCGACCTCGATCTCGCACAGGCGCGATCCCGGAACGGCCGACACTTCCAGGGCCAGCTCGGATCGTCGACACGCTCGGTCAAGATGCGAGCGGGCACCGGATCGGTGACCCTGTTGACTCGGTCCACCCTGTCGACCCACTAGGACCTGCCTCAGATTCCTGGCACCAGAGCCGGCGCCAAGGGTATTATTTCAGTCAAGATCACTCCAACGGAGTCCAAGCTCACCATGGGCTTTTCCTACGCACCAACAGTCGCAGTACAAACCGGTGCCGAGCGTGCAACGCTCGTCAGACGCACGTACGGGCTGGTTTTCCTCAGCATTCTGGTCACGATGGCGGGTACTGCCTTCGCCGTCGGACAGCCAACGCTCCTCTCGGCGGTTGCACAGCATCCGTTCATCGGCATCCTGTGCGTTTTCGCGCCGCTCATCATGGCGCAGCGCTTCGCGCGTGACTTTCCGCGAAACATCATCCTCACGTTCGTCTTCGCGTTCGTCGAAGGCGTGTTCATCGCGCCCTTCCTATATATCGCCGAGCGAAATGCCCCAGGCGTGATCGCGCAGGCGGGTGCGTTGACCTTTGCCGCATTCGGCGTGTTGACGCTGTACGCGCTGCTGAGCCGTCGCGATTTCAGCGCGTGGGGCAGCTTCTTGATGGTCGGGCTCGTCGTCCTGATCCTCGCCTCGATCTTGAACCACTTCATCGGCGGCGTCGCGGGCGCGATGTGGATCTCGGCCGTCGGCGTGATGATTTTCTCGGGCCTCCTCGTGTTCGACACGTGGCGGATCCTCAAGTCCGGCACGTACACGCAGGAAGACTACGTCTTGGCGACAGTGTCGATTTACCTCGATCTGCTCAACATGTTCATGTTCATCGTGAGCCTGCTCGGGAACGGCAACCGACGTCGATAGTTGACGCATCGCATCGCTTGCGTCTTCGCGCATCCCGACGACGAAACGTTCCTCACGGGTGGGATCATCGCGAAGTACGCGTCGGAAGGAATCGGAACTGATCTCTTTTGCGCAACGAGCGGGGACGCCGGAAAAACTTCCGGCGTCCCCGTTTCTTCTCGGGAAGAGCTCGCGGAGCTTCGCCGAGCTGAATTGCGGTCGGCGGCGCGCGTCCTTGGCATCGAGTTGGTCGAGATCGGGAAGTACACGGACGGAACGCTGCACGAGCTCGAACCGACGGATCTCATCGGAGACGTCGTTTCGTTTCTCCGGCGAACGAAGCCGAGCGTCGTCATCGGATTTGGACCCGAAGGTGCGCCGACCGGCCACCGCGACCACCGCGCGATGTCGCGCGTCGTCACCGCAGCATTTTTCCTTTCAGGCCTGAAGACGGCGTACCCGGAACAAGTCGATGGCGGGCTATCGACGCACCGCGCGCTGCGTTTGTACTACCATGCTTGGAAATACCCGCACCGCGATCCACGTCTGAAGCTCGAGAGCGTTCCGGCGACCGCCGCGATCGATATTCGACCGTGGCTCGATCGGAAGCTGGCCGCGTTCAAGGAACACAAGACCCAGCAATACGCCTACGATCTCTTCGTCAACGACGTACTGTTGGACTATGAATACTTCGCGCTTGCTGCTGGCGTGCCACAGCGAAACCCGATGGACGACGACCTGTTTAGCGGACTCTAATCAGCTTGTCGCGACGCACTCTCGATTTTCTGCGCGAGCTCGAGGTCGCTGTGTGTGATGCCGCCGGCATCGTGAGTCGACAATGACATCGTCACCTTCGTGTATCGTATGTCGATGTCGGGATGGTGGTCCATCTCATCCGCGACCTTGGCGACGCGGTCGACGAATGTGATACCCTCGGCAAAGCGCGCGAACGCGTACGTCTTGACCAGCGCATCTCCTCGGCGCGACCACCCGGCAAGTCCGCCGAGTGCGCGCTGGATCTCGAGGTCTGACAGTTTTTGTCGCATGCGAAATAGGGTGCGGAGGGGTTCGAGACGCGATGATTCTACATCTCTTCGGCGTTGCGAGCCATTGTGAGCTTCTTTCGACTTTTCAAACGACATGCCTGTGCTTTGATCGTCGCCGCGCTGCCGGCGTCGGTAGCCGCACAAAGTGCCGATTCTGTCAGGCTGTCACCGAACTATTGGCCCAAGCTCACCGCCGGCGCCGTCACGAGTGTTCTTCTCCACGAATCGGGACATATCGCCGTTGCGCTGATCATCGGAGACTCGCCGACATTTGGATTCGACAAGCTCCGTCCGACGATCTATTCCGGAATCAATTCTCGGCTCGAGCCCCATAAACAGTTTTTGTTTTCGGCGGCCGGTCTCACCGTTCAGTCGTTGGTCGACGAGGGCATCCTCGACATCCCCCACACCCGGGGCAGCGCGTTCGAGCGCGGCATGCTCGGCGGCGGAATTGGTACGACCCTCTTTTATTTGACGTTGGGCCGCCGCGGATCGGTGAGCGACATCGAGTTCATGGCGCGGATGCATGGTATGACGCGGACGCAGTCGACGCTGGTGTTCGGAGGAATTGCGGCGCTTCACACGCTGCGGATTTCGCGGGATAAGCACTACGCGCACTTCTTCTTCCGTCCGCGTGTCGATGGCGGGGCCGACGTCGGCCTGAACATCGGACCTTGAGATTTCGGTGTTTCTTCGGTAGGCTGCAGGTCCGATTTCGCGCGTTGGCGTTGGATGAAACGAAGGCAGTCACCGCGGTTCGAGCAGGCGGCACTCTTTGACAAGAAGACCATTGGCAGTGCATTGCCGATGGTCGGCGAGCAAAAGGACATTCGCTACTACGGCACCGTCGCCCACTCGGTGCTCAATGGTACCGACGTCACGAAGATGGGCTTCTGGTCGGTGAATCCCTACATCGGCTGTGCTTTTGGGTGTGCGTACTGCTATGCGAGATACGCTCACCGGTGGGTACTCGATCGGAACGCGACAGCGAATCCGGAGCATGAGGACCTTCAGAGCGCGCGCGACAATTTGCCGCCGTGGCTGGCCTTCGAGCGCCGGATCTTCGTCAAACAGAACGCGGCCGATGTTCTCCGCCGAACGCTGCGCCATGGATCGGACAAACATCTCGCCCTGTTGAACGGCGAGTCGATCGTCATCGGGACCGCGACAGACCCGTTTCAACCTGCCGAGCGTCGCTTTGGAGTCACGCGATCGATTCTGGAGGTGCTGGCGGATCATCCCGGGCTGTCGATCTGCATCATCACCAAAAGTCCGCTGATCACGCGCGACATCGATCTGCTGAAGCGAATCAATCGAATTTCGTCGCTCACCGTGCATCTGTCGCTCATCACGATCGATCGAGAGCTCGCCCGGCGACTCGAGCCGCGCGCGCCGACGCCGGAATCACGTGTGCGCGCGCTCGCGCGTCTGCGTGCGAGCGACATCGAGACAGGGATCAACGTGATGCCCGTGCTGCCCGCGATCACGGATGCCGACGAGCAGCTCGATGCGCTCATTCGAACGGTCGGCGAGCATGGCGCGTCGTACGTCAATGCCTGCGCGCTGCGATTGCGATCGTCGGCGCGCGCGAGATATCTGCCGTTCATCGAGAAGGAATTTCCTCGTCTCGCGAAGCGCTACCACGCGACCTACGCCTACGACGACCACGTCAGCGCGCAGTACGCGGAGTCGCTCCGGACAAGGATGCGCGCGATCTGCGAGCGGCACGGCGTGAGCTACGGCCAGCATGGACGCGGCGGGAAAGAAGAGGTTTATGACGAGGTTACCGCCCAGCGATTTGCAGGCGAGCAGCTTTCGTTCGAGTGGCAGTAGGAGTTGGGGGTCAGGGGTTTGGGTGGGTTGGGAGTTTGGGGTTAAGAGTTTGGGTGGGTTTTGGGTTCCGGTCTGGAGTGGACGGTTTGGCGTCGGGCGTTCGGGGTGCTTGCGAGTGACTCAGTGACTCGGTCACGTGCTGGCACCGCAGACTCCAAACCCCGAACCGTGGACCCCAGACCGGAACCCCAAACCCACCCAAACACCAGACCGGAACGCCCAACCCGCTGTTGTTCGAGTTGAGCGAGGAGGGTTCCGCCGCGGGAGGAATCGCTCTAGCCTCTCCGCGTGCCAAACACCGACACTCGGTTTCTCGGACATCCGCGCGGCCTCGGCCTCCTCTTCGGCGTCGAGATGTGGGAGCGATTCTCCTACTATGGAATGCGCGCGCTCCTCGTGCTCTACCTCGTCAACGGGTTGCACTGGAGCGACCGCGATGCCGCGAATCTGTACGGGACCTACACGGGGCTCGTGTACGGCGTTCAGATCATCGGCGGATTTCTCGCCGATCGATTCCTCGGCACGCGACGATCGCTGCTGATCGGCGGAATCATTATCGCGCTCGGGCATTTCGTGCTCGCGATCCCGACCGGCGCGATGCTGTATCTCGGGCTCGGGCTCGTCGTCGCGGGAACCGGCTTGTTCAAGCCGAACGTGTCGACGATGGTCGGACAGCTCTACGCGCCGGGCGACTCGCGGCGCGACGCGGGATTCACAATTTTCTATATGGGCATCAACCTCGGCGCGACGTTCGCTCCGTTGGTGACCGGATATCTCGCGCAGAGGGTGGGATGGCACTGGGGATTCGGCGCCGCGGGCGTCGGCATGGTGCTCGGGCTCATCGTCTATGTCTGGGGACGCAACACGTATCTCGCCGGCATCGGCATCGATCCGCCAGGCAAGCGCGCCACCGTAGACACTGACGTGAACGACACGTCAGCGACGACGCGAATTCTCGCGCTCCTGCTGTTGTTCGCGTTCGTCGGCGTGTTCTGGATGGGCTACGATCAAGCGGGAACGTCGGTGAATCTGTTCACCGACCGGCACGTCGACCGGCACGTTGGATCGTTCGAGACGCCAACCGCGTGGTATCAGTCGGTGCAACCGTTCGCGGTGCTCGTGTTCGCCCCGATCTTCGCGGCGCTTTGGGCGATGTTGTCGCGAAGAGATCGCGAGCCGTCGACACCGACGAAGATGGCGGTTGGACTTGGGCTGCTCGCACTCAGCTTCGTCGTGCTCGCGATGGGCGGCCGCGTGGCGGACAACGGATCGCTCGCGGGACCATGGTGGATCGTCGGCGCGTACGTGATTCAGGTGCTCGGCGAGATGTGCGTGTCGCCAGTAGGATTGTCGTACGTCACCAAGGTCGCGCCGGTGAAGTATGCGTCGCTGCTCATGGCGGCGTGGTTCCTCGCGACGGGAGTGGGCGACAAGTTCGCGGGCATCGTTGCGGGCTACGCGTCGACGATGACCGCCGAAAGATTCTTCTATCTCGTCGGTGGGATCGCCGGCATCGCGACGGTGTTGCTCGCGCTGATTGTCCCCTGGCTCAAGAAAACGACGATGAAAGCGGCATAGTCGTTGTCTCGGCGCCAGTCGCGGTAGGCCTACTTCCGCGTCACGTTATAAGCGACCGTCGCACCAACAGCCGGCAAAGCGAGCGACGCAATGATCGCCGCGATTTTGAGCGGCATCGGGTTCACTTTCGTCGCCGCGGGGAGTGCGAGGTAAAGCGCGCCGTAGCCAAGGGCGGTACCCCCGACTGTCGCGGCGAAATTGCCGTGTGACGGGCCCCCGTTTCCAACGAGATTCACTGCAGCCGCCGGCGCGAGCACGGCGCCGGTGATTCCGAGCACGACGCCGCCGTTCGACTGGCCGCGTCCCGGATGAAAGCCCGACCCAATCGTGTAGCCGACCGCAAAGCCGACCGGCATCGCCACGAGTCCGGCGGCCGTTTCGCCGACGAGCCGACCGGTACCGGCCGGCCTCTTCTGCGCCGCGAGTGGAGACAGCGCGGTAAAAACGAGGAGAATGGAGCGGCGAGTCGCTGCGAGCATGCGGCGAATTCTAACCCTCCAGAACGAAGCGACGTCTAAATCGCAGGAACGAGAGATATCACAAATCTTTCCGAACCGGCGAGCTAACCGCCTAATTGTGGAATACTCTCTTGCTTTCGGCTTTTGTTCGGTATAGCTTCATCCCCCCTTATGTCGACGTCCATCGCTGCACTTCGCGCGCTGATCGAACAGCGCTTTCCGGACGCAACGCCGCTCACCGGCGGAGCGAAAACCGCCGAGCAGGTGGCGACCGGCATTGATGCGCTCGACAGGGTGCTGCCCAACGGCGGGCTGCCCCGGGGACGACTGTCGGTGTGGGCACCGCAGGGCGGAGCCACCGCCATCCTCCGCGCCACGTGCTACTCCATCGTGCTCCAGGGTGAGCGCTCGGCCTGGATCGACGGAGACAACACGGTGGCCGGCGCGTTCTGGAACAACGCGGGTGGGCTCTATCTCGTGCGTCCCAAGACGCGCATCCACGCGCTGCGCGCCGCCGAAGAGATGCTTCGGTCGGGAGGCTTTTCAGTTCTTGTATTAGCGGGTACTGAACCTCAGGGCACGGAGACGGTTCGGCTCACGCGGGCGGCGCGCGACGGCGGCACGGCGCTCGTGAGCATCGGAACATCGGCGTCGATGGCCAGCGTCCGGCTGGTGTCGAAGCTCATGCGCTATCGCTGGCGGCGCACGCCCTTCGGCGACCCTGCGGAAGCACAAGATGTCACCGTCCGCGTGCACGCGCGGTCGGTCGGTTGGAACGCACATACGGATTTTCCCATTCCGGTCACGCATCATGAGCTACGTCTGTCTTTGGAGTCCGAGCTGGCCGATCGGCGCGGACTTCCCCGCTGATCTCGTTGCAAGTCTCCTCGGCGCCGCGCCCCGCGTCGCCGTCGGGGAACGTGGGCTTGTTTGGGGCGATGCACGCGGTCTCCTCGGCGCACAGCTGGCCGAGAAGATGTTGGGTGTCGCGAGCAATTATGGGCATGAGGACGTGCATGCCGGCGTCGCGATGACGCAGGTCGCGGCCGAAGTCGCGGCAACGCAGAGCGCGACGCAGCTCGTCGTCGTGAAGCTCGGGGCGGATGCGTCGTACATCGCGCCATATCCGTTGTCGGTGCTCTCGCCCGACGAGCATCTCGCCGCGCTCGTGAACGGGCTCGGCATCGAGACGTGCGGCGCCTTCGCCGCGCTCGACGCCGAATCGATCGAAGTGCGGCTTGGCATCGACGGCGTGAAGCTCTGGAAGCGCGCTCGCGCAGATGATGAGCGTTCTCTCTTTCGACTTCCATTACGAAGCCTTCCGAGCGCAACGCTCGAGTGGGTGGAGTACGGGCTCAAGGATCCGGAGCGGCTCCTCTTCATCATCAATTCGCTGGCGGGCACCGTGTGCACGACGCTTGTCAATCGCGGCGAACGCGCGCGCGAGATGGCGATCGTCTTCTCGCTCGGCAATCGGACGCAGCGGACGCACATCATCCGGTCCTCGCGGCCGAGTGCGGAGCAAAAGCGCTGGATGCGACTCGTGCGCGAGGAGCTCGACAAGCTGACGCTGCCCGACGCCGTGATGGGCGTGACGCTTCGCGTGGAGTCCGTCACGGGAAACGTTGGACCGCAGGGCGATCTCTTCGATCGTGGATTCGCGAGTGCCCCGGCGGTGGAGGACGCGATCATCCAACTCACGGATGATCAGGGTGACGTCATCGTCGAACCGATGAACACGGAGCATCCGCTGCTCGACGAACGCACGTCGTGGATCAAGCGCGCCGATCGGAGGGACGATCGCCGATTGATGAGTGACGGAAAGCCCTCACTGACGCTTCAGCTGTTGCCGTCGCCGAAAGTCGTGACGGTCGATACGCAGCCGCGGCGTGATCATGAAGTTCCGATTCGCTACATGGACAACAACGAGTGGCACGATGTCGTCGAAGCGGCGGGCCCGGATCGCGTGTCGGGCGGACGATGGAGCCGTGAGTACGCCCGCGAGTATTTCCGCTGTGTGCGCGAGGACGGGATGATGGTGTGGCTGTACCACGAAGCAAAACGGGAAGCAAAGGATTGGTTTCTACATGGGTGGTGGGACTAGCAATCATCGGATGCGAGTGAAAACAGCAACTGCAGAACAGCAAAGTGCAGAACAGCAACAGCCCGCCACGGCATGACACGGAGGAGAACACTTCTCCTCCGTGTCATGCCGTGGTCCATCGCCTTTCCGTAGCTCCGTGGTACGGGGTGACACAAAAGCAGGTCCTCCGCTCGCTCCGCTCGCATCAGGATGACGGAGAGAGAGGAAGCTCGCATCAGGATGACAGCCGTGGTCGTCCTATGCTCGCTGCAGGATGACGAACAATGAACGAGAGACGAAAGCCAATGACACGAATGACCGGGACATTCAAAGTGTTGGGATGGGAAGAGCAGTCGTACGACGAGAACGGCTCAGCGAGAGGGCGCTGGACGATTCTTCCCGGCACGAGCACGGGTGATCTCCAGGGCATCAGCGGCGAAGGCTACTTCGATACGACCGACGACGGCGCGACGTACACGCTCGAGGTGTCGTTCTGAAGTCCCGTGTCACGTCGGAATACGTCGAGCTTCGTGCGCATACATGCTTTTCCTTCTCCGACGGCGCCGTTTCGGCCGAGGCGTTGGCACGGCACGCGAGGGCGAAGGGATACAGCCATTTAGGAATCTCTGATACCGCGGATCTGGGCGGCGTCGCGCGGTTCGCGACCGAAGGGATGTCGCCGCTCAAGGATCCGATGTGTCCGAATGTCGATCGGCACGCCGACGAGCGCTGCAAGACGTGCGAGTATCCGGTGTTCCCGATCGTCGGCGCGGAGCTCAACATCGACGGAAAGCCGGCGGCGTTCATCGCGAAGACACAGCGTGGATATGAAAACTTGGCCGCCCTCGTCACGCTGGCGCGTGTGGGTCAGTGGGAGGAGTGGGACCAGAAGGTTCAGGGAAAACGACGTGGACGTCCCAAGATCACGTGGGCGCACGTCGCGGCGCATGCGGAAGGATTGCATGCGCTGACGGGTCCGGCGACGGGAGGGCTCGCGTCATTGCTTCGAGCTGGAAAAGAGAGCGAAACGAAGCGAGAACTCGATCGGTGGCGCGACGTCTTTCCGGCGGCGGACTCCCTATCTATAGAAGTGCAGCTCCACTACACGGGCGGCCACGAGGCCGCGCTGGCGTCGGAGCTCATCGCGCTCGCCGAGCGTGAAGGAGTGCCTTGGGTGGCGACGCAGGATCCGCGGTACGTCGACGACCGCGGGCGTCTCGTGCACGACATGCTCACCGCGCTTCGATACGATCTCACGATCGACGTCGCGGCCGAACGCGGAGTGTTGCATCCGAATGACGAGTGGCGTTTGCTGAGCCCGAGCGAGATGGCGGCGAGGTGGCGCGGCCGTGAAGAGGGGTTGAAGGAGAGCGTGCGAATCGCCAAGTCGTGCGAGAATTTCAAGCTCGATTGGATGCGCCCTCCCCTCCCCGACTTTCGGAAAGCAAAGATCGGCGGCGGCGTCGCGGATCTCGATGACAACGAAGTGCTTCGCCGCTGGGCGTACGACGGCGCCGAGGAGCGCTGGGGCGGATTGTCGCTGGATCAGAAACAGCAGATCGAGCACGAGCTGAAGCTCATCCGCGAGCTCGGATTCGCGGGCTTCTTTCTCGTGATGGCAGATGCGGTTCGCTTTGCGCGAAGCCAGGGCATTCTGTGCCAGGGACGTGGAAGCGCGGCGAACTCGGTGGTCGCATTCTGTCTCGCGATCACGGCGGTCGATCCGGTGAAGAATGGATTGCTCTTCGAGCGATTCTTGTCCGAGGCGCGCGTCGATGGAAAGACGGAGCCGCCGGACATCGACGTCGACTTCGAGCACGAACGCCGAGAAGAAGTTCTGAATTACATGTACGACAACTATGACCGAAAGCATGCTGCCATCACGGCGGTGACCCAGTGCTTTCATGCACCGACCGCCGTTCAGGACGCGATGCGTGCGCTCGGATATCCCGTCGCCAAAGCATTGGAGATCTCGAAGCGCGTCCACGGCCATGAGCCGGCCGATTGCATCGAGCGCGTGAAGGAGCTCGGGGAATCACGTCAAATAGACCTCGAGGACAAGCGCGGCAGGATGCTGCTCGAGGCGCTCGAAGGATATGAAGGGCTCGCGCGGCTTCGATCGACGCACGTCGGCGGGTTCGTGCTCTCGGCGCAACCGCTCGGCAATTATCTGCCCGTCGAGCAGACGACGATGGGCCGGACGATCGTGCAGTTCGACAAGGACGATCTCGACATGATCGGCGTGCCGAAGTTCGACTTTCTCGGGCTTGGTGCGCTGTCGATGGTGCGGAAGGCGTTCGACGTCATCGAGCGGCGGACGGGCACGCGTCCGGAGATGTATTCGGTGCCGGAGCCGGACGCGAAGACGTACGAGCTCATTCAGCGGGGCGAGACGATCGGGACGTTTCAGATCGAGAGCCGCGCGCAGATCAATTCGATTCTGCACACGAAGCCCGATCATCTGTATGACATCGTCGTGCAGGTCGCGCTGATTCGTCCGGGGCCGATTCAGGCGGCATTCGTGCATCCCTATACCGAACGGAGATTGGGGCGCGAGCCGGTGTCGTATCCGCATCCGGATCTCGCGAAGATTCTCGTGCGGACGCAGGGGATTCCGATCTTCCAAGAGCAAGCGATGGCGATTGCGATGCAGCTTGGCGGATACACGGGCGCGGAAGCGGACTCGTTGCGGCGGACGATGGGAAATATTCGGAAGAAGGGACGTCTCGAGACGGCGCTCGCGGGGATGAAGAGCGCGATGCTCGCGCGGTCGGCGAAGGGAGAGATCTCGCCGCTGAGCGAAGAGATGGCGACGAAGGTCTGCGACGATCTTTTGAGCTTCGCGAACTATGGATTCCCGGAGTCGCATGCGTGGAGCTTCGCGCTCATCGCGTATGCGACGGCGTATCTCAAGGCGCATCATCCGACGGAGTTCTTTTTAGGATTGTTGAATGCGCAACCGATGGGGTTTTATCCGGTGTCGACGCTCGTGCACGACGCGAAGCGGCACGGGGTGGAGGTGCGTCCGCCGTGTCTCGCGACGGGCGATTGGGAGTGTACGACGGAAGAGACGGACGACTTCGCGCGTCCGGCGCTCCGGATCGGCTGGCGATTTGTGCGCGGCGCCGGCGACAAGACGGTCGACCGGCTGAGGGAAGCGCACGCGAAGGCGCCGTTTTCGTCGATCGCCGATGTTGTCGAGCGTGCGGCATTCACGCGCGCGGACGTGTTGGCATTCGCGCAGGCGTCGGCGTTCGAGCGGTGGGCATCAGATCGACGACACGCGGCGTGGGAAGGATTGCGAGCATGCGGCGATGTGCTGCCGCTTGCGCCGGCGAAGATCAACTATCATGAGCCGGTGCCGCTCACGCGGGATCAATTGGTGTTTTTGGACTATTACGCGGTGGGGATGAGCGTGTACGGACATCCCATGGAGTCGGTGCGATCGAAGCTGTCGAGTGGTGGCGCGATCGACAGTCGCGAGCTCGAGACGATGCGAAACGGGAAGACGGTGACGGTCGGCGGTCTGGTGACGGTTCGTCAGCGCCCAGCGACGGCGGGTGGGACGATCTTTCTGTTGTTGGAGGACGAGTTTGGATATATGAACATTGTGGTGCCGCAACCGCTCGTCGCGCCGAATGAGGAAGTGGTGAAGCGGGCGCCGTTCGTGCTGGTCCAGGGGCGCATCGAGAATGATGGTGCGTCGATCTCGATCGTCGGACGGCGGTTCATGGAGCTCGAGGTCGAGAAATTGACGCACCGGGCGCACGAGTTTCGATGAGACTGGCAGCGATTTGATGCTGCGTAGAGCGCGCAACGCGCGACATTCACCGCATGGTCGAGCCGACGCGGATTCCTCTGCCCCATTTGACGGCGCCGCCCGACGCAGAGCGTCGATTTCGGTTCATGGAAATCGTCCGCCGGAGTTTACGGGAACGGCGGTATCGCCGACGGACCGAGGCCGCGTACGTCTACTGGATTCGGCGATTCATCGTTTTTCATGGACGGAGGCACCCGCGCGAGCTCGGCGAGGTCGACGTCCAGCGTTTTCTTGTGGCGTTGACCGTCGAGCAAGAGCTATCGGGATCGACACAAAACCAAGCGCTCGCGGCGCTCGTGTTCCTCTACGACCACGTTCTGAAGCGGCCGTTACGACCGATTGCGATCCCGGCGGCTCGTCCGTCGAGGCACGTTCCGGTCGTCCTCAGCGAGCGCGAGGTCCGAATGGTGCTCGAAGCGCTCGCGGAGCCGTACCGTCTGTGTGCGATGTTGATGTACGGGAGCGGGTTACGACTGCTCGAGTGTCTGTCGCTCCGCGTCAAGGATCTCGACCTCGATCGTCGTGAGATCATCGTATGGGGCGGAAAGGGTGATAAGGATCGCCGAACGCCGCTTGCCGAAACGTGCATGGCACCGATCGAGCGGCAGTTCGAGAGGGAGCGGCGACGGTTTGATGGGGATACGAGGCGGGACATTCGGGTGTCGGGCATTTCGCCGGCGCTTTTGCGGAAGTATCCGGGGGCGGATCGGCAGTGGCGATGGCGCTATCTGTTTGGTGCGCGGCGAACGTTCGTGGGCGACGATGGCGTGCGGCGCCGCCATCATCTTCACGAGTCGATGATGCAGCGGAGCTTGCAGCGGGCCGTGGCGAAGGCTGACATCGCGAAGCGTGCGACGTGCCATACGTTCCGCCATTCGTTTGCCACGCATCTGCTCGAGCACGGGTCGGACATTCGTACGGTGCAGGAGCTATTGGGTCACAGCGACGTTCGGACGACGATGATTTACACGCATGTGCTGAATCGGGGTGGGCTTGGGGTGCGAAGTCCGATCGATCGGTTGTGATCATCGGCGGTCGCGACGGGCTGCGGTCGGCGGGCGTGTGGGATTTGGAGCCACTCGAACGGCGCGAGCCTATTTTGCGTCTTAGACTGCATAGGGAATGCAGTCTAAGATCCGCAGCGCTTGCGACCCTTTGAGGGTAAACCGGAGTACTACATCGACATAGCGTGGGCGCAGAACGGTGCATAGCGTGTGGAAGGCTGCATTCGTAAGTTGATATTAGGATTCGTATGCAGTGTAAATCCGCAGTCTAATCAGCGTTATGCGGCCCACACGCATCATATGATCGAGATTCCTCGCCACAACGCGCGCATTTACTGGTCAGACGCGCTTCAACGCCGCGGTCTACCAACGTCACTCCGCGGCATCGATCCGGCGTGGCCAGCCGGTGCCACGCCAGTCGTCGACGAGGGCTGGAGCCTTGTCTACGAATTCGATCATGCCCCTAGTGAGCAGGGCAGCCCCTCATTGGCTCGCGTGGGCTTCCTCATGGAAGCAGCACCGCATACGGCCCTAGCGGCCGGCGCTCGGCTACAGCTCCACGAGCGCGGTACGCAGCAGTACGCGCTCGTCGAGATTCTGGATTAGTGATCGCGACCGGCCGCATAACGTTCGTTGGAGCAGACAGGGCGGCTATTGATGGAGCGCGCTCCGCGCGCTCTCTTATTGATCGCCCTGCAGCTCAACTTGGGCGTTAGATGGCTACACCAATCTCGATGATGAAAGTGTCTTCCCTTTGGCCTGTCGTCGCCATCCTCGCCAGCAGTGGCGCCCAAGCCTGCGGTGATTGTGCCGGCGTCGGCCTCTCGCGCCTCAGTCCGACGGAACAGACGATATCCGTGGGCGCGTCCTTTATCGCGACGTATGAGGAAGGCGGCTCGTGCAACAACGTGTTCGCTCCGGTCGTGAATCGTGTAACCTGGGCATCCGCCGAAACGGCGATTGTCACGGTCGACAGCCTCACGGGCCGAGTTACCGGGAAGCGGGTAGGCGATGCACTCGTTGTCCCGAGTCTTGGAGTGACGACCGGCCCTCAGAGCATCCTCGTCCACGTCCGGTGAGGCCAACCCGCCTCTTCGCGCAAGCCATCTAACGTACGTTGCAGCTGACAAGGAATCCGCGGAATTGCGCACGGCTCCGCCGTGCGCTCTTATTAGACTTCCTTGCAGCTGAACTTGGGCGTTAGACTACAGCACGCATCGCGGAGAAGAGATTGGAGCCGGATCGCGAGATTGATGAAATCCAGCGGCATTTCCACGAGCTGATTCGCCAGCGCGCTGGCTCTCTCGTGAAACAGGCCGGCGTCAAACTGCCGACGTTTGTCGAACCGCTGCGACGGAAAGACCGGCCTGTGTGGCTTCCGATTCCGGGCATGGCCGGCGGTTTCAACTACTGGTTCCAGGATGACGATGATGGCGGCCTACGCCTGGTTACGGAAAGCTGGTCTCGCGTCGTCGACGGTTCTGGGCAGCGCCATGAAATCACGTCCTCCGGCGCACGGTTGACGGACGAAGGTTTCGTCTAGCCTGCATTCTAACGAGCGTTGGAATTGTCAGAGGAAGTTGCACCAGTTTCGTGGACACTTTCACCTAACGAGGAGGAGGTGTCATGCCACGATCGGGTCCGCGGAAAGTGTATCGCTACAGCGACGAGTTTAAGCTCACCGCAGTTCGCTTAACTCAGC